>Ga0247782_1000028_pt1 | contig 217221 bp, 169 predicted proteins | sample UWRJL019104C5_FD_179928 | JGI IMG/M metagenome (GOLD analysis project Ga0247782, IMG submission 179928) | Plant litter microbial communities from Arlington Agricultural Research Station in Wisconsin, United States - UWRJ-L019-104C-5 | ecosystem: Environmental > Terrestrial > Plant litter >...
GGTGGGTCAGTTGAACTCGCACTTTGCGGGGCTGGCAGCGGCTGAAACGGACCGGCAAATTTTTGACAGGCGGAAACGGACCGATGGATGCGTGTGCAGCAAAAGGAGGGATGCGTGTCCAGTAACTCTCTTTATGTAGGCACGGTTGGTGTATGATATCTGCCCACTTTATGCTGGTGCCTAAGTATACACATAGGTATACTATGTAGAAGCACATGCACGTAATGCAGCGCATACCTACATCTGTGGCACGTTGTTAATTTAGTACCTTGTTTTACGCACTAGGTAATGTGTCTCATGCCAAGTAAACTGGAAGGAAGTCCGACTTCAACAAGAACAGTTAGCAAGTGCCGAAAATCGGCTGTCTTAAAGGGGTGTCTGTATCGTCCGGTCGACGATGTTCGCGACAAAGTACACCCGAAAATGCCGTCTAGTGTAGTATAAAACACCATATAAGTCGATCCACCACTTATGGAACTTCGCGCACATCGTCTGAATTTATGAGACGCGCGAAAAGTGAAATGTTGGACTCCAGAGCTGCAAACATGTTGCCATTACAAACAAAACATTAGAACCGGTACCGGCGTTTTTAGTATGCAGAGTTTGCTGTATACTTGCATAATTTTAAGTATTTAAAGAGGTGGTTATAGCGGATACGTTACTTTGGCGCTTTGACATGCATCAATTGATCGGCAAGAAAAATAATTTTTGGGGCCGCTACTTTTATCAATCCGCGAGATCTTCAGCTTAGGTGAGTCAACTGCTTAGTAGAAAAGGCATCTAATTGCATTCGGTTCTCTTTTCACTAGCTTGTGTTCTGTTCGTCTCATCTCCATACACACTTTCATACACTAGTATTTCCATCATGGCTTCAGATAAGAAACCGGAAGCGAACATGTTGTGGGGTGGTCGTTTTAGTGGTACGTATACTACCTCCTAGACATACCATCGCAAGGGCTTATCACGAATCTCTCTCATGGGCTGTAAACCGTTTCTCTTGAGAATATTCGGGGTCGGTGACTTCTGAAGCCTACCCGATGGCCACGTTCGAGTCATGGCGGCTAATCACGTCATAGGTGGTCTGGACCCTCTAATGGTGTCGTATAATGAGAGTATCTACATCGACAAGGCAGCATACAAACAAGACATTCTGGGCAGCATTGCCTTTGCCCGCGCAAACGCGAAGGGCGGTATCTTGACAGAAGATGAGTTCGAGAAAATAGAATCCGGGCTTCAAGCAGTGATGAAAGAGTGGGAAAACGGTAGCTTCAAAATTGTACCCGGCGTCGATGAAGAGTATGTCTGGCCTTGACTTATACTTATTTACTTATATCCTCTTCACTTCTTACCCCATCGAGGCCACCTAAGTAACCCGTATTCATCGCAGCATCCACACAGCCAACGAGCGTCGCCTAGGCGAGATCATTGGCAAGGACGTGGCTGGTAAGCTGCACACAGGCCGAAGCCGCAACGAGCAGGTAGCCTGTGATATGCGCATGTGGTTACACGATGAGCTGCGCAAGATCGAGTCACACCTCGTCACTTTCTTGCAGGTGACGGCGGAGCGCGCCGAGCGCGAAGTCGACCATGTCATGCCTGGATATACACATCTACAGCGCGCGCAGCCTGTCCGGTGGAGCCACCTGCTGCTGTCACACGCCCTCGCCTTCGCCACTGACCTGGAGCGGTTGCGCGAAGTCGAGAAGCGCGTCAACCGTAGCCCGCTAGGCTGCGGTGCCTTAGCCGGTAACCCCTTCGGCATCGACCGTGACATGATGGCGAAGGAGTTGGGCTTCGATGGTCTCCTCTGGAACTCAATGGGTGCTGTGGCGGACCGGGATTTCGTCGCTGAGACACTGCAGTGGGGATCCATGCTCATGATGCACATTTCCCGATGGGCCGAGGACCTCATCATCTACTCAACAGCCGAGTTCGGCTTCGTACGACTCGCAGACGCCTACTCGACCGGTAGCTCTCTTATGCCGCAGAAGAAGAACCCCGACAGTCTGGAGCTGCTCCGTGGAAAGAGCGGTCGCGTATTCGGACAGATGACAGGCTTCATGACGACGCTCAAGGGCCTCCCGAGTACATATAACAAGGATCTCCAAGAGAGCTGGGAAGTAATGCTCGATAGCGTCAAGACTGTCAGTGATAGCGTGCAGATTGCGACGGGCGTGCTCGCCACCATGGAGATCCGCCCCGAACTCATGCGCGCCGCCCTCGACCCCTTCATGCTTGCCACCGATATCGCCGACTACCTCGTTCGCAAGGGTGTGCCGTTCCGCGAGACCCACCACATCTCTGGTCGCGTCGTCGCACTCTCGGAAAAGACAAACAAACCCATGAACGAGCTCTCCTACGAGCAGCTCAAGTCCGTTGATGCTCGTTTCGAGCGCGACATTGCCGAGTACTTCGACTACGACCGCAGTGTCGAGATGCGATCCGCTCGCGGCGGCACCAGCAAGAGCTGTGTGCTAGAGCAGATCAAGGTCTTGCGCCAAATGCTAGAAAACTAAAAGGCCTCTATATCTTATTTTCATGACTATGAATGAAAGGAAAATAACGCCAAAGATGTGTGTGTACTGTATTGGATTGGTAGAGCGGGAATGATAAAATACGGGCTCCGTTAGCTCGATGGAATAAAAAAAGGGAAAACTGGCTAGCGTTGGGAATAGGTGCACGGGACGTTTCGTTACGGTCCTCCTACTTCATAGTTGAAGTGTGTGTGAGTCTTCTCTTTAATATTATATCTATATAATCTGATTCACACCCATAAAATGTGGATCGAAAAATTCCAGCAGTTCTCGTTCGGATTATTGTCTGCTTGTCTTTGTAAGCATTACCCATGACACATATTTAGTAGTTCGAGTTAGGTAGGTAGGTATCATTCTTTCGCTGTCTAATGTTTCTTGTCTTCGGTCTTCTTCTCGCTCTGCCTCTGGGTGTCCTCGTCTGCCTTAGCCGCATCCTCATCATCGACAGCTTTATGTCTCTTCCTCTTATCATTCTCTTTCTCTAGGACTTTTTTCACATCCTCGCCGCCCAGGTCTTTCGTCTCGTCCCAATCGACATCATACTCCTCGGCTATGAGCCGTATCTCTCTACGGAGAGCATTGGCATCGTGAAGCAGGGCCTCCCACTTCTGCGGCTCGAACCCGCGCGCCTGGTATAGGATGTTTTGCCGTCGGGAGACTGTGATCTTCAGCGCCGCCTGGTAGCTTAGGTCCCGGCTGATAAACAGGAACCACAGATAGCCGCCCATGATGGTAGTCAGGCCGGCGAGGTAGGTGACGGGCTCGACGAGGTCCCAGCCCGCGTCCGTATGGAAGGTCACGTAGTACACGGTGCACCACCACCCGCTCAGCGCGGCGAAACCGGCTTGCGCGAGCCGGTACGCGCCCTGGTGCGCCTGCATGTCGCACTTGCGCTTGATCTTAGCCATCTGCTCCACCGATGCGGACAGGCGCCGCAGCCTGCTTCGCATGTAATGCGTGCGGTCGTTGAAGCTGGGCACGTCGACGCGCATCTCGACGTTGTTTCCGTCGATGAATATGGCGAACTCGCGGCCACGCGCCGCATCGCGGATGAAGTCACCAATCTCGGTGCTGCTGGACCACCGGACCCAGTCTTTGTGTTCCGGGGGTGTGTCCTCGCCCTCGTGTCCAAGACCAGAGTACGATGCAATGTTGGAGTCTGTCTTCTGCTTTTTCTGGCCCTCCTCGTCGCGTTCGGAGCCCTCGGCATAGAAATGTATACTTGGCAGCTTCTCGTGCCCATTCTTGTCTTGGACGGTAGGGATTTCGGCCTGGATCAGACGTTCGAGATATGAAAGTGGCTGCTGGGGGTGAACGAGGAGTGCCAATGGTTGTATATCCTCATTCTGCGCTATAGCACGGAACTCGCCCTTATTGCCGTTTTCGTCGTGCGTAGCGTCGACGGGAAGAGGTAGGATTAACTTTAGGAGGCGGGTCGGCGTAGTTAATAATTTCCCTAAGCGGTGGTCAGTTCCATGCCGCTGTCTCATAGAGGGCGATTTAGGCATCGGGTACCTTTCGTCATCTTCTTGTTTTTGCTGCGGCGAGTCTCGTCCACGGGAGGCTTATCGGCGTCCTCTCTCTGCCATGGTCGCCTGATTTGCTGTTTCGTCGCTTCTTGAAGGCCGGCCTGCACTTGTTTTTCGAAGGCATCTTGATCTCTCTTGTCGGTCTCACGCGCTGTTTCACTCTGGATGAGGTCTTTCGTTCGGGACGGTGAGTTGCTCAAATGCCGGTAGCCAAAACAGAGGCTGGGATATCGGCGTTGGGTCGGATAAAGGGAACTGTAAATATGCCATAAGTTGCGATTGTGACTATTGCTGCTGCATATCGGCCCTCGAAAGCTGGCGGCAGCAGTTAGCTGGGAGCACGCTCGAGTCGCATGGTATCTCATATTTCTTTACATTGCCATGAGGCGATCTACGGACAGGCAGGAGTGTTGTAAGTCCTTCTCCGGCCTTGCCTAAGAGCACGCGCTACAGATAAATAGTAGCAACACAAACTATCCAGTGACTCGGAACCACTTCGGTGACGTCACACTTAGACGCCAAGATGAGGTACCTGAATTGCTACGTAGTGAAGTGGGTCTTCGAAGTTTTAGGCCAAGTTTAGCCGCGAGCGGGCTCTTCCGTTCTTGTTGTTTACGCGTCGCTAAGCTGTCCAATCAAGTACCTTCACCACTATGTATGGTGTTCAAATCCACGGTGGTGTTGATTAAAGTTCAGATAGTCAACAAACCTTAACTGTTTAATTTCTGCTTTGACTTACCTAACCTAGGCATAGATAGCCTTTCCCCAGAAACTTTACCTGGTATTATTTTTAGAAACATACTTATGCAGGACCTAAGGCTTTTGGTTCTGCTGGGATATTAGCAGCTGCCTAGCTGTGTCGGCTGCGGCTTAGCTACCCTAGACTTACATATAAGCACTTGATCCGTTCAGTTTCAAGGTAAGTCCTATGCTGCAGGCACAACGGCCGTAGACAGGAACTAGACGACCCTTGAAACAGGATATTACGATCGAGAATAAATGCGAGGTGTCTTAGCCGTTCATAGGACAATGCCGGATCATTACCTGTCGAGGTTACCCAATATATCTATACCGTACTACTCAAGCAACTTCAAGGCATCGATCTGTAAGCCGCAAACGACACCTGGGTAAAGAGCAGGTGGACTTCATCATGATTCATGAATACCGAGTATCTCATCGAATAAGTTAATACGTGCGGATTTGTTTAACAGGGTAAAATTTGTGCTGTACTGGCAGCTTGTTATCGCACTTAGTAAGCCTGCCCAACGAATTACATTTCTATGCACAGCCAGCCCCACGATAAAAACGCCCGACTCAAACGGGGATAGGGCTGACGTGGAGGATTATACTGCCCCCAGGTACACCAGTTAACCACGATGGGTATTTTCGCTGACAGCAATTTAGGGTCCGTATAGATATATGCGCGAAGGATCGAACAATAACAGTATCACTCATTCGAGCTGATTCAATACATAAGCTCATAAAAAGAGATAGCGCCCCCAAGCATATATGTGTCTGGTCCTTCCAAGCTGTAAATCGTAAGAACCCTAAAATCGTCCTGCCCTGGGCACCTCCCAATCTTCTATTCCCAATAATTATTCACCTACCTTGTCCATCTTCAAAGTTGTTTCCAGTCAACTTCCTTTAATCCGTACAAAAAGACCTGACAATGCCTGGCGCTGAAAACTTCAAAACCGACTTGATCATCGCCCTGGCCGTCGCCGGCTCCGGCACAATCGTTGTACTCATAGTACTCTGCTTCTTATCTCACTGTGGACCTCGCTTGTGCGGCCTAGGCAGAAAGGAGCAGTGGTTAGGAGACACCGCTGAAGGAGGGATGGGATATGGTGGAAGCGCCCCCTTGATTGTGGTGGGAAAACATGAGCAGTAAAACCTACATGGCATGACGACGCACCACGAAAAGTCTTAGATGACTAAAACGGAAACGAGGTCGGTCCGGAACCATCGAGCATATCCTACAATACCAGCACAATAATATTCACCAAGTACATGGATCCGTGTTAGAGGATGGATATTGGGACACCCTTGACCAAACTGGCCTGTTAAGATGATGAAGACCTCCATTCTCGACGTTGAACGTGCTATGAGCATAAAGCACAGGTGGCTCAACTCTCCATGGAAGTTTGAGATGTGGACATGTGAGAGTTACCATCGCGGGCCTTTAACTTTCACGGTAACAATACGACGCAGCTCGGGCCCTATAGTCGACAGGTTTTTCTATATCATCTGTGCCCGCTTTTACGGAAAAGCCACGTACTTGCTCTTGCCCTTACGCCCGAACAATCTTTGGGCACTCCAGACCTACACTTGACAGGCATCATCTATATCCAACCATGCAAGAGTTTACTCTTGAAGATCTCGACTCTGCGTCCGTCGATATACGTCAGTGAATAAAACACTGAAGAATTATAACATTCGCAGTCCGGAAGGCTGCGGGGATAGAATAGAACGAGATTATTTTTGGGGCCGTAAACGCGAGGCGAGAGTCACTAAAGGCAAAGAATGCAGCAAACAAGCTATCGACTTGCTTCAGCGGTTGCGCCTCTCCGTACGTATGGACCATCCGGACAGCGTCTGAGCAAAGAGAAGGAACTGGAGAATATGGTCATGTATTTTTAGAAATGTAGTGAATGATAATGAGCGAGCACTTGGCTTGGTATGACATTTAAAGCCAACAATTTTGATGCTGTACGCCGTAGAATTACGCAATGCATAAGAAGATAAAGTCTACAGCCATGTCAAGAAAGTAGATATAAACATAACTAATTTATACTATCTTTAGAAGGCCAGAGGTGAAGTTCTAACCTGTCGAACTTGTGTTAGAACTTCCAGTTATCTCTGTCTTGGTTAGACCGCTAACAGCTGGCCGACAGCTGTCACTCAAGACGTCATCGCAATGGAGCTTTTGGGACCTTATCCATTCCACTGTGTCGCCGACTTGGGAGCTATTGGAGCCTGCTGCCTCACCTATGATTGCCCCTCCATATTTCAAAGCCAAGCATTTAGTCAACTAGCTAGCTCTCCCTCCACAGATATAGAGCATCTGTTGGTGACAGCAAGTTCTCATCCTAACGCCTAAAAGAGACGCACATCCAAGAACTTACGAACTCGAACCTATATCTACTGTACTGTCTTGCGAACCGTGCGGAACAGCCCAAGCAAGCCCCATCGTAAACCACCGATTCTACCAAACCCAACCCCCGAAACAAAAAGAAAGGACAAAACCAGACCGGCCATGAACCGCCTGTTCGGCAGCGCGCCCAAGGGGCCTAAACCAACGCTGAACTCAGCGATCAGCAACATCGACGCGCGGATCTCGTCCGTAGACGTGAAAATCGCCAGCATCAACGCCGAGCTGCAGACGTACCAAACAAAAATGTCCAAGATGCGAGACGGGCCGGGCAAGACGGCGCTGAAGCAAAAAGCTTTAAAGGTGCTGCAGCGAAGGAAGCAATACGAGGCGCAGCGCGACCAGCTGCAGAGCCAGGTCTGGAACATGGAGCAGGCGCAGACGCTGCAGGATAATCTTTCGGGTGTCATGACAACGGTGGATGCCATGAAGACGACGCAGAAGGAGCTGCGCAAGCAGTACGGGAAGGTCGACCTCGACAAGATCGAGCGCATGCAGGACGAGATGGCCGACCTCCTCGATGTCGGCAACGAGATCCAGGAGACGCTGAGCCGCGGCTACGAGGTCCCCGACGACGTCGACGAGTCCGAGCTGGACGCTGAACTCGAGATGCTCGGCGCCGAGATGGAGATGGAGGGTGCTAGCGCCCTGGACGCCGGCGGCGTGCCCGACTTCATGAGGGACGAGGTCCCCGACTTCATCGATGAACCTCCCGAGTCATCGTCCAAGGTGCAGGAAGTGGCGAGATGACCACCATATTTAGGCTTGGTGAATGAGAGATGAAACCGAATATGGGGATGAGCATTGCTGTTGAGGCGTTTGGCGTTGTGGCAATTCTGAATGTAGCAATCGAGCACTTCTTATGGCAGTCTGATTTCAAGAACATTCCTCGTTCCATTGATCGTGGTTTTGATGCATACATTTATACTTTCTACATGATTTATGTTGAACCTCGCTGGGCCCTCCAGCAGGCAATTCTACATCCTCAGCGACTCCAATGCAAAATCAATGACCTTTAACACGCCCACCCTTAGTAAAGCCCGAAATAAAAGACACGGGGCACCAGACAAGTAGCATTATCATGTACTAGTCCACTGTTCCAAAGAATCTCGATACCTCTTCGAGCTCGGCATCTCCGTTGCAAAAATCCCATCCTACTATGGTGCTGACTTGGCTGCAACAGATAATCCTTCGAGCGTCAAACTGCAACTTGAAGATTCTAGCCGGACTTGCATCGGCTTGTTGAATATGCGGGTGCGGGTGCACTTGTACTTGCGGTTGCGCATCGCCCACAACCTGGGATTGCGCCAATGCTGGTCGTGGTTCTTGCGGCTGCGTGTTTGCTTGTGCTTGCCCCTGATCTTGGGCATGGTTATCACTGTATCCTGGAGCGGGAACCGGCTGTGACTGGGTGTGAGAATGGCTCTGCATCATGAACGGTTGCGACGGTCGCTGCTGGGAGATAGCGCGGTGAGAGTGATGAGCATGCGTATTGTGCATCATGTTAGGCGGCGGACCACCGCCAGCACTTGTTATAGTCGTAGTCGTCGGACCAGAGGTCGAAGGCCCAGGCGGATCGTCAGATAATAACTGTGATACAGTTAGGGGTTGGCTTGGTCGTGAGTGTGTCGCATGAGAACTCGATGGTTCTGCGGCGAGCGCTTGTTGCACGGATTCTCGAATCCGGCTCTGTGCGATCTGTGTCCTGACGAGGCTTGTACTAACAACCTCACGCAGCTCAGCCCTCACCATCGGGTTATGTTCACGGTCAATGGCCGCTTGGATATGAGAGGTGTAAGTGAGCATCGTTGGAAATGAATTCAAAGCAGCCTGGAGAGCGGCAGGCCCTTGGGGTACTGTGGAATCAATCATCTGAGTATAAGAGGCCGTGGTCTGAGGAGTGATTGTCGCATGAATGGGATGATCCACTTGAGTGTAGGTAAGGGGGGGTCGTTGAAGGGTCGGCGGTGCACTGGCCGGTTGAGAAGGCGGTACGATTCCTGAGACCTGATCGGCGCGGTGGACCGATGTGTTAACAGCGTCAGGAGCTGTGGGCGGTGATGGCCGCTGCGGCATTGTAGAAGCTGAAGAACGTGAACTCTGCCTCAAGGCCGCCGCGGCGCCTTCTTCTTGGCGAAGAATATGTGCACTTCTCCAAGCGCCCTCCCGGTCCCGCCGCCAAATAATTATACTCTGATCGTACGAACCCGAGACGATCCTTCCATACGGGCCGCCACCGCCTCCCGGAGGTAATTTTGCTCCATAAGCAGTAATGTCTTCCGGACGGCGGCTACCCGGATTGTAAGCGCGTCGTCTGGGTAATCGTAACTCCTCCAAGGAGCCTGCGTTCAGGGCCTGGAAATATGCCTGGTCGATAGCCCTCGCTTGTCGCTGATCCTCTTCCCGACTATAAGGCAAGTCACCAAAGCCTGCTTGGACTGTCCGCACAAGGTTACTGTGCGCTCGTAGACTTGCAACCTCGAGGCCAGATTCACAATCGAACACCTTGACCTCGTTATCACTACTACCACTGACAATGCGACGTCCGTCATATTGGACACACGCAATGCCCTTGCTATGGCCTATAAATGTCCGCTTCACAACTTGATTCGGCCAGTCCCATAACCGTATGTTTCTGTCTCCACTGGCGGATACAATCTCTCTGCCACATATCTGAACAGCGTTCACGGCCGCATTGTGGCCTTCTAAACAAGCAATCATTGTGTATGGCGGGGTAATTGGTATCTGATCTAGCGGCGGGTCCTCGTATCCGTAATTCCGTAAATTCACGGGAACCGGATTCACGGCCTGAGGGTCGTCAAAACCTAGGTCACCAGCCCGCAAGGGACGGCGATTAAAGATTTTGATAGTCTTGTCTTTGGAACAAGTAACCAGGATGCGCTTATCAAATTTGACGTTTAACACAGATTCCCTATGTGCCTTCTTCAACCGTTGGATGATCTCGCCAGTCGAGAACCTCCAGAGTATGACATCTGAATCGCTGCTGCCGGAAACAATCAGATCCTCTTCCGGATCAGAATCAAACTGAAGACACAACACCGATCCATTGTGGCCCGCCAGAGGGGGTCGTATCAGCCGTCTAGTGCGGAGGTTCCATATCCGGAGAGTGCGGTCCCGGCTTCCACTAACAAGGTATTCCGAGTTATACTGCAAGCTGTAGATGCACTCGTTATGTCCTTCCTCAGGGTGGTCAGGATGTGGGAGTTGGAAATTAGCAAAACGGCCACGGTCCCAGTTGCTTTCCAACTTCCGTCGCATGGTGTAAAGGTGCTTCCAGCTGATTTTGTACCTGCGGTCTATGGAGTCGTAAATCCACAGTGTCGACTTGGGCAGCCTTGAAACACCATCGTTGGTTTGGTCCGGTGGTGGAGTGACGCGGGGCGACTCCATGATGGCCCTCCCTTTTCCTTTGTTTGGCCGCGAGCCTAATTTATCGTTTGGGCCCGGTGTAGGGCTGGGCGACTTCACGACAAGATCGTCTAGATTCCGCACAACGGACATGCTGCTCTGGGAGGAAGAACCATTTCCACCCATCTGCGGACCACCGAACAGGCTGGTCGTGCCAGACATATATGTATCCTTGTGCTCATGCCCTGTGTCCATGTCTACATCTAACATTTCGTAGTCATCTGTGTCCCGGTCTTCGCTCTTCGGTATATAATCAGATATGGCTCTCTTTTTCGAAACGTGGCCGCCTTCTGCTGAGTTGACCTTTTGAGGATGCATTAGAGAAGATGTTGAATGCTCATTCATCCGTTGTTCTGCGGCCTTGATTTCGGAGACCATTGCCTTCCACCCTTCTAAATAGTAGAGATTTTCCCAGAGCTTCCGATCCGCGGCCAACTCGTACCATCCCCGGCAACATAGGGCTACATGGATGAGCGACGCTGCATCCAAATACCCCAGAATCTTCAAACAGATCTCCGGAGGTAGATAATGCACAAAGTTGATATACAGTCGTGGGTTTAGTTGGGTCATAACGATATCGGCGATGGCGGTAGTGGGCAGCTCATTCAGTATAAGCATGGCGAGCTCTGTTAATATCACAGCAGTAAGCAAGGGCGCGCGTTAGAACGAGAGGAGGCTCAGCTGACGTTTCTTTTCTTCTATTGTAAACTTGGGCATCTGCGCCGCCAACCAGGCAGGAAGTACAGCGGGCGACCGCAAAGCCAGAGTCGCGGCATTATCTTGCATGTTACCCGCAGCAGTATTGAGGGGATGTTCAGAGTAGCCTTCATCGGGCTCCTGGGTCGATGGGAACTGTTCCATGACCGTGCTATAGTTGTCGCCGGATTTCACGATACTCGGTGGGTGGCACGGGCGGTGCTTCTAACTAAACCGGGCCAAACAACTATTCCAGTAGGTTTTATGGCACTTGAAAATGGAAATAAATAGAGGCACAAGGCAAGGCACCTAGCAGGAAGGCGAAGTTCCGGGTCAGGAAACAAGTGGCTGTCAGACCAATTGAATCGAGCCTGGGATCCTCCGGTGATACATCAGCTCGCTAGACTTAGCAGTGATGTAGTTATTGTTAGTAGAAATAGGTGATTGATATCGCACCCACGGATCGACAACATATAGGCTGACCTAGAAATTTTGGGTGAAGGCTTTCCGGATATTCAGTCAGGGAGATCACGATAGACGACTATGCTAGCACCATCTTTTTGTCTTGTTTTAGATGCTGCTTGCAGCGTTCACCGACACCAAGTCCAACTCTGAAGTTTGAGAATTGAGGAAGATTACAGCAGCCTTGGAGGTACCTATTGGTGTCGAGAGCTAACCTGAGGAGGAGGCAGGCGCTATGGCCGCTAATAAAGTACCTACTAGTGGCGATTACACTAAGCTATACCTCAGGGTGCCAAAGTGGGCTTTCAACTCTACATAGTATGGTGTACACGATCTATGTCTGCCCCGGTATGGGGGAAACGAGGTTCTACTATCGGGAGACGACTCTACCCCTAACGTGTCAGAAGTCCCCACATTTTCTCTGTCTCTAACCTATTAGCAACCTTTAGAATTTAGCCGAGTAGTTGCTGCAACCTTACTGGCGCTGCCTTGCGCACTTACTTTTATAACCTCACTGTAAATGCAACGCGTAGGGGGATGTAATTGCAAGTTAGAAAGTAAAATATATTAAGTTAAGCAGTGCGGCCAAAGGCCAGGCATAGCACTTACTTTTGTATGTAAGGCCTCTTATCTAATCTACTTATGGCTGGTGCTGTGGCTTATATAGTGGCTAGGGGCCCTTATTTACCAGTTATAGGGCTATGTTGCATATTAGCCTTTTATTACTTTTATTGCTTACTTGCACTGCACCTGTGCTAATACAAAATAGGTTAAAAATAGAGCAAATAAGGAAATGTTGTGAGTCTTTTTCTGTATTAGGTTTAGAGTCGTCTCCCGATAGTAGAACATCGTTTCCCCGAAACCGGGGCGGATCTATGTCACTTGCCAACCGCGGTGAGTTGGGTCGGTCTTCAAAGGCAGTCAAGGTGTTCTTTCCAAGCCATAATCATGAATGTAACATTATTGTAAATTTGAACATTATACCTAACATTGTTTTCAACATCTAATATCCTGGCCTAGATAATATTTAGAAAGAAGTTTTTTATATATAGCATAATATTTTAAAGGGATTGTTGCAAAGTATTGGCATGTTGTAACCTACGCATATTTAAGGCCCGCTAACAGCCTGAGTCATGTTTGCCGTAGGAGACTACAGCAAAGCAAAGCATTTGCATTGATATTGCCATGTTGCCCCAGGGCCATCATTCCTGACAGATTGAAAGAGAATTCATGGGGGGCACCCTTGAAATCACTACCTAGGTAGGTTAAGGGGGCGCCCTTACTCCACTTTCGCCTGCCAAATCCTGGCAGACAAGAAATGGATCTGACCTTTAGCCTACCAAAATTATTAGCACTGTACATCAAATTGTTGTCTTTTGCTACCAACCCTTTTGACAGCCTACTTAAAGTTATGCATACACACATACACTTACTTATTGCAGTAAAAGGCCGTTCTTCGTGGTTTTGTGTTACTTGAGTAAAGTAGAGTATAGTAATCTAATTTATAGCCATTTCCTGTCCTTCTGCAAGGCTCTGAGGGCTAGGCACACACATTTTAATTAGGACCTTTCCCTCACAGCCACTATCTTATAGAAGTGAGGGCGTGAGGCCTTAGGGCAGGCCTTGCAAAAAGTAAGGGTGTAAGGGGCACTTTGCAGGGCGGGCGCCGGCTGGCACCGGCTGAAAATATTTTATAGCAGGTGAGTTCAGCTGGTGGGTGCCCCCTAGTGATTTCAAGGGTGTCCCCCATGAATTCTCTATTGAAAACCCCCCTTGGCGCCCTAAGGTAGGTTCAGCGGGTGGGTAACCAATCACCTGCTTAGGGATTCTGTTTGCTGTCACTGTCAGCTTCCACACTGCCAAGATCCACGTAATGGGCCATCAGGGTAGGTAATAAGTAAATAGGAATTGCCTCGTAGCCTGTACTAATATGAAGAGAGAGGAGTTTGCCCGGTTATCAATTGACACTTACACAGGTAGAAGTTGGATATTCCAGGCCTGGCCCAACCTTGCCACGACAATCTAACCCCAGTGACATTAGAGGGCAATTACTCGTAGACGTACTGTAGGTGATTGCTACTATGTGTGTTCTTGTTACCAAATCCTCGTTAGCATAGGCACAGCATACAGAGATGAAAAAGAAGTATACTCAAGATAAACGGGAAGGCAAACAGTGTTGCAAAACATGCTAAAGCTAGTACCGACATGCATACATACAGATGTATTTACCCAGACATACCTAGGTATGCTGTACCTACCTAGGTAGGTGAGTTAGTAGTCGCTCGATTAGCTCCATCACTTCTGAATTAATTCCTACAACCTTAGGATTTGTCTCATCCAGCACTTCTAGTATAGACCTAGAATATCAGCTACACCAGGTCCTGACTAAGGCAGTTTAGTTTGGGGTGAATTCTTTTTTATTAAGCTGTTTTTCAACCCTGTAGCAGCCATTGATGCGCTAGCCCACCAAATCAGGTTGGGTTGCCTATAGCAAAATCATACTACGATATTTGCTCACAGCTTATTGGAAAGGGCAGACGACTTGTGGGATGGAGGGTCCAGAAGACGGTGAGTGCTATGTTTGTTGTGCTATTCTTAGAATATTTGCCCATGATAGCAAGCATCTGACTCTGCTAACGGTGTGTAGTGTGTTTGGTATTAGTATTGCTTACGTATGTGCACGCATCAATACCTGTACACACATCGACGTTCTCGAGAAGTAAGAAACGGTACATTCCAAATGCATGGGGCAAGTTGTAGGTAGTTGTCAATCCTTGCTCAGGAGACTTGCCCACGTGCAAAATTATGATAGTTATATACTCCGAGTGCGTAGCGCAGCTGAACTACAGACCAGGGGAAACGCGGGATGACTCAGTTTAAGAAGTACAATGCAACCTGTAAGCCGTTCATCCGTGACGGCGAGTGCCGGTCAGCATCATAAACGGATTACTTCATGCCGCGTTGATAATCGAACAGCAAGGAGCCACACGCTCACATGATATTTATTTCTAGTTACGAAGTATCTTGCAAGCAACATAGACTCAAAACATGAGACTCAAGACTGTCTGCCTTTCAGGTAGCTAAGGTTACCTAGCTTATAGTAGGTATCACCGTATCAGACAGGAGACGTTTGACGGACTGTGCCGCGGCATGGTATACCGTCTTAAAATATCACTTTATTACATCATGCACTTCGGAATCATCCTTGGCTATGCTTGATAGGATGTTCTCTGCATTCATAAGCCGTTAGATCGAAACACAGTCTCGGGATGGTCCTCGAACTATCTACATAGGTAGATGCGATATGTAAGTACATACACGGTAAATTACCTGCTAGAAGAGGCGGTGCTCTCTTATCCAAAGGTGGTTTTATCGAGCAGAGCTGAAGGACCATGCCTAGGGCGCCTCCACAAATGCCAACGCTCGCTTGTCGGGTCCATCCATCTTGGCCGGGTTGGAAGGTTGGGTTTGACCGCCTTGTGACCCACACTGCTAGGTGAATTCAAAGGTCCGGTAAGAAATCCGTTGGCTGGTGGGTTAGTATAGTACTTGCACCGACATTGGCTCAAATGTCAGTACCTAGTCTCGGAATCTCACGATTTGCATTGTTACTCTTAATACCCTTCATGGGTGATCTCTGACCTTCAAGATACATAAGCATACAGGCTAATAGGTCACAAGTAGGGAAAGCCTAGGCAGAACAAAGCCGCAGCCGAGTAACCAACCATTGATTATCATGCGCTGGAACCCGAATTGTGATTCACTATACCGATGGTAGCTCGACAATTAGGTGACAGTATCTCCGCGCTGTAGATCTCGCTTCGGAGCATACAGCTGAGGCTGCGTTACGGTGGCCGGGTGTAAAAGCGAGAGAAAGGTGTTCTAATCGGCTAGCAAAGAAAATTTGTTTATCCCTTCGGAAGCCGTTCAACTCGTGAAGTACTGTATGTAGCCGCACGACACCTAGGTAATTCACAGAGGCGATCACAGTACTACTATGCAATAGCTCTGAGATGAGGGATATGCATGATGCCGCAGCTGCCTTAATATATGTACTAACTAGTATGTCTTAGGTACATAATGCAGGCCGGGCCTGCGCAGATTTGAAACAACAGAGAAACGTCATTATATAAGCACTCCAATGCCCAACAGCTGTCCTAGATAGTCTTGATAGTCTCTTCCCCTCCTGAAGGGTTGACTTGACTGCTAAGATACATTTGGAGGGAAATAGTATTTTCAGTAAATCTCCAAGTACTAAACAGTCAGAGCAGGTCACCAACAAATAAGATGCTCAACGAGAATAGTACCCCTATGTATGCCTTAAGCTGCCTTGCATGCATACCCGGGCGCCGGTACCTAGGGAGCGGGTACCCACGTGTGTATCTATATAGCATTTCTACCTCTGGTTTAGGTATACTTTGATTGCACCCATTATCAGGAAGTGTGCACATGCCCAGTACATAAGGCTACTATACTACCATCTACCGCTAAACATGCGTAATGGACGTCACAGCATGCAGGCTGCTGCACTGGAGATATGAAAAGGAAGCTCACAAACCACAGGCTCATTAGGCAGTCTTGGGCAACCCATTAAAAGGATGAGAAAAGACTTTGATCTAGGTTAGTACAGTAGTTAAGCTGAAGCTTAGCTGAAGTTGGTAGGTAACAAAGAAGTGCATGCCTGTGGATGTAGGTAGTTCATGCAAATCATGTTCTTTAACAAAACTTTTGCTATTTAGAACCTATCTACCTACCATCAATCAATCAATCAATCAATCAATCTACATAGAGCAAACTTAGCTCGTGATAAGGACTTCAAGATTGATCGAGTATCTATATCTATCTTCCATACCTAATGCACATAAAGGAAGTGTATCACCCCTATTCACCTACCCACCTGGATATTTAGCTTAAGGAGCAAAATCTGGTATAAAGAAATAAACGGTAATATGAGCCAATGTCATGCGTAGTAATAGGAAAAAGAGATCAACACGTTAGAGTGAAAATAGTAAATGGGGTACAAAAACACATGGGAAATACATGTAAATGCCTTATCTAAGTATGCTGATGTAAAGTACCTACCTGGATTCCCCACATGCAAAAGGAGACAAGAGAGACAAGGGGGTTTAACAAAGTGGGTAAAATGGGGCATCACACCAGAGCCCGACCTGACCCTGACCCTCAAGCCAGCCCACCCACCCCCAAACTACACTGCCGCCACCATTACCACGACCATTACCGCTACCTACTACTGCCTACCTATCACACCTAATCTACATGCTACCACATCCTACCCTGCTTGTCAACTAGACTTCATTCACTCTTTTTTCTTCTTCCCCCTTTCCCTAAACCAACCTGACACTCTTGTCTGTGTTGTAGCGTATTGTATTGCCGACCGGAATCGAGTGTGAATACCCGGTGCTAGCCAACACGATACTGCACCAAAGGACGAAGCATTTACTCCGCCGCATTTCTTGCAAATCCCCATGCGAGCACCGATCGAGACAATCGAGGTTTAAGTGTGTCCGACTGTACATATCGGCCTCACGGCACGAAGTATTGACCGACAAACCTACACTTACGATGTTTCAAGACTCCCTCTTGATCTAATACGTCCCGGTCCGGAAATCACCAGGGTTGCGAGAAGTTGACTGTGGTCACTAACCCCCTGAATACTATCACCTCTCTCGTCGCCGACCAGTAACCTCACCCATCTCGAGTTCCACAGTTGCGGGGAATACGAGATTGCCCACGTTGATTCGAGTATCAGTGATTCACGCCACCGATTTCCAGAGCAAATATTTGAGGTACGGATAAAACAGAAGGATCGTAAAAGCCTGTTGCAACTTGCCGGAATAGAGGGGATCAAAGCGACAGCACCCGAGATTCAAACACTCCACATTTCAAGGACTTGTTGAGACTCAGAAAAGTTCGACTAGACTTAGCTCTCACCCCATCACTTGGACAAAAAACACGCTTGAAATCACTTCATATACCTATAGGCCACACCTCCCCTTGAACCTAGGCTTGTGGTGGTATTTCGTCAGCGGATTCCATCTCTCTATGCTCTTCATCCGCCCTGTGAACTCGACGTAAGGATATATTCTACTAATACCGAGCCGCATCCGAATGAGTTGATCTGTCATGGCTCATGCACCGGCGCTTTTGAGGACGAATACGGCCCCAGTATTCCCTGCAAACAATAATTACGGCGGTACCTCATCGTCCAGTATGAGCATAAGAGCTAGCCAGCTATCCGGCTCAACAGCAGCCAACTCAGCCTCCACGACATCGCTGACATCCATGTCATCAGCTGCCACTGTGATACCTGCCAACGGCGTGGTACCTACTGGTAACATCATTAACCAAAAGGCCGATGCATCCAGGTCACTATATCAGATTTGCATGTCGCTTAAGCAGCGGTTGGCTCAGGTTCCAGATTTCGAAGGCTATCTAAAGGTCTTGGAGGATGATGCGATAGCGTCGAGTGATAACTACAACCCTGTCGAGTCGCTCTGGAGCTTGTTCAGGAGTGGCGATCCGCTACTCATCATATATAATTCCATAAAGCCAGAAAAACCGTTTCAGCCCAGCGACATACCTACCATAGATCCTGCTAAGCGGCCAAAGGCGGCTACCTTCAAGTTTATTGACGCATGTTTGAGGCAACTGCAAATCCCGGCAGGTGAATGCTTTATTGTTTCCGATCTCATGAATCAAAGCACTACTGGCTTTGTGAAGGTTCGTGTATACTTACAACACCACCCTATTTACGCCGCCTCCCTTCATTGTTACAGTCTTTCTCACATGAAACCAGGTCATCCAAGTCATCAACCATGTCCTTGACGTGGCGGAAGAACGAGGTCATCTCCGTCAAGTTCAGCCTTATCCGGAAGACAGTAGTTTAGAAGCTCCTGTCGCTCAGATGACCCAGCGTGACTACATCATTCGTGAACTCGTCGATACAGAGCGCAAGTATGTACAAGATTTGGAAAATCTGCACGACCTAAAAAAGGCGTTGTTGGACAGGGCCATTATCCCGGGAGATGTCGCTTATAAAATATTCTTGAATCTTCATAACATCCTAGATTTCCAACGACGATTTCTGATCCGTGTGGAAACTACCAACTCCATGCCACAATCAACTCAGCAATGGGGGGCGCCATTTGTTATGAACGAGGAAGAATTCGATATCTACACCCCGTTCATTGCAAATCAACGAAAGGCAGCCCAAACTGCGAACCTGGTCTTCGACAAGATTCTTGCTGCCGAACATCCGGTTGCATGTGATTTCAATACGCTTGACGGGTTTCTCTTAAAACCGATGCAGAGACTAGTCAAATACCCTCTGCTGCTCAAAGTATGTCGTTCTTGTTTCTCTCTGGCAAGTGCGTGTGTACTCATATGGATTAGGACCTCCTAAAAAAAGTTGAAGACCCAGGCACCAGATCCGAGCTCACAAAAGGCATTGATGCTGCGGAACGAGTTCTCCAGAAGGCTAATGAAGCTGTCAACCGTAACCTTCTGGACGAGGCACTCGAGGAACTGAAGGTCCGAGTCGATGACTGGAAGAACCACAAGGTCGATCAGTTTGGCAGGCTACTGCTACATGGCGTGTACACTGTGGTAACGGGCCGCACAGACCAAGAGAAAGATGTAAGACTTCTAGAACCTTGGCCACCGTTAGCGATAATGCAGTTGCTAATTTTCATAGTACGAGATATATCTCTTCGAATGTATCTTGCTTTGCTGCAAAGAAGTCCAGCCAAATAAAAGTAAGGACAAGAAGGACAAGAACAAGTCTGCTCCAAAAGTTCGCAATAGGAACAATAAACTGCAGCTCAAAGGTCGCATCTTTATGACGAATGTCACTGAGGTACTGTCATTTGCGAAGCCAGGTTAGTCATATCACTGAATGGATCGTCGAATGAGTAGATTATAATCTTACCTATTCTTGTATAGGTTCTTACACGGTACAAATATGGTGGAAGGGCGACCCCGGAGTTGAGAACTTCGTCATAAAATTCACCAATGAGGAAACCATGAAGAAGTGGGCTACCGGTCTGGATGTCCAGAGGAAAGAGAATGCACCCGCTTCTACCGCTAGTCCAGAGCAGCCCACTCCCGACTTCACCTGGATGAGAACAGTTAACAATATAGAGAACCCGTATGCTCAGCAGGAGGATGACGACGATGACGACGATGAGCAACTAGTACCAGGACAAGTGTCGTCCCCAAACATAGGTTATAGCTCAAGCTCAGGGGGTGTTTTGGCGCGCAACGTCTCGAATAGCAACCTTCGTGCCCGCTCAGTGACCAGCGATAGTACGCATTCGCTAGCCAGCCTAGCTCGAGCACCGCCACCGCAATTTCCACTCCCAGCGCCCCCAAGACAGCTAAGTGTGCAGACGGCACAGTCCCCTGTATCTCGAATCGGAGAATCATACTTCTCACCAACTGCCGAATCGCCTGCATCTTCGAGGACCAGCACTGCTAGCACTTTACTAAACGGACAGTATGCTTTCCCTCGGACTAGCACACCCCAAACCGGGTGGGAAGACAGGGACAACAACAGGTATACCGCTCCGGCGATGCCGCGAGCCCCGTCCCGGGACGGTTCCACGCCTGTAAATGGGCGAAACCCAAGGGGGCCATCTCTGCCAGTCATGGCGTCACAGCAAACGCTCGCTCAACAACAGCGTAGCAGGTCTTATAGCACGCCCGATATAAACGGACAGGTCAGGAACCGGGGTAACGCAACCCCGGTTCCTGCGGTTCCAGGCATTCCGCCTCATCTCCATCCTGCCCATGATGCTAGTATCCCAAGATCACAGACTGGATCCCCTCGTCAGGATCTCCCCATAAGAGCCAACACTCAGAGCCCCGGAGTTCAGCGCGATCGGTTGAACCAGCAAAGTGGCCAGTATGGAGGGACCATGGCTCAATTCCCCACACAGCCCATATACCCTAGACAGGCCACTCCATCAGCAGCTCCACAGCCTTTACATGTCGATGGACGACAAATGGCATCAGCATCTCATGGAAATACTATGGGCAGCACTTCTAATGCCAATTCAGACTTGCCTATCCCTACTCAGCTCAGGGTGAAGGTCAACTACGACACGGGCACTTATATCACACTTGTTGTTCCTTTCAACATCACCTATCAGTCCCTCATTGACCGTATTGATGTCAAGCTCGCACGATTCACGAACAGCTCTATTGGTAAGGGCAATCTGAGACTGCGGTACTGTGACGAGGATGGCGACTTGGTGACGATCGAGAGTGATGACGATATACAAATTGCCTTCTACGAGTGGCGAGAAGGCGTCAACAACACAAACTCTACCGGTGTTGGAGAGATCGAACTTTATGTAAGTCATTTTCAAAAAAATAAAAAATAAAAAAATCATCTTGTTTCAGCCCGTTCCTAGCGCAAAGGACTGTATTAGGGGGGGGGGCATCGTGCTTAGAAGCCTTTCTGATTTTATGGGACATGGCAATCGCTGACTTTTTTTGGTGTTGCAGTGCGTCGGGGACACGAGCTGAGGGCGAGAAGGTCCATGACGGTCCGTTCTTTTCACTTAAGGCTTTTAGATTTCACAAATCGTACCCAGGTACGGCCTTGTCTATTTTCCAAGAATACCACAACAGCAGAAGATTGGTCACATTATCAACATTACATCAAGTTTATTTCATGGATACCACTCTTTGTCATTACACCAAAGCATGTCCACAACACTCGTTCGACGCTCATTTGCAATGCTCTGGACATACTACAATTGCCGACATGGCCAGGATGTCCCCGGTATGGTTAGTTTTCTACTCACATGGCATCCACTTAATCCGCTCCCGGCATTCTCGGGCCATCTCAGTTCGGTCTTGATAAAGTTGATAGTCTTTGAGAAAGCGATAGTGCGATAGGCTTGTTGGAAAGGGGTTCTCGCTCGTACCTTTTTTTGCTTGTTCGTCACTACCGAGGTCACCGAACTTCTGTGCGCTCTAGATGATTTGTTCAGTTTATCGCAAGGGATAGTCGCATTCAGGAGCATCAAACGGAGTTATGGCAATGCAGGCGGTGCTAACATGTTCTCTTCTCTTGTCTGGTCTGCGTACGGCGCTAGTTATAGGATGGCTGGTATTGTCTTTGTGCATTTTGTGTTAGGGGCATGCAGTTCCGTGTGGCCACGCAAATTGACTGTCAGGCAAGATAGATAGTGCAGCGCAACGGAGGGATAATATATACATGCGTGGGGGCCGCTCGGAAGCTTCTCGGAACACGATTATTCAAGTATTTAAACTCGCCTAACGATTGAGGCACGAGCCTGGCTGGGTCTTTGGTGTTCTTTGTTTCCCTTCGCCTCATCAAGATGGACGAAAGGCGAAGCGATAGAAAATAGGTATTCAAATTACATTTTGTACATTTCTGAGACCAGAGCGGTCGTCTCTTGCTTTCAATCGACACTAGCCTTTCTAGGTTGCCCTCTGCTGTTAATTCCGGCCGGGCAGAAACCCTCCGCATATTGCCTATTGCAGACGACCAAGTCGACCTTAGTCAACCTCACTTGATGTTTTTGATAGGGCTTGACGGAGCTCTGGTCCCGACTATATATGCTGTAGTTTCAAAGGAGGCTTCTATAAGCCCGATGGATAGGTAGATACTCATCTCCTTGATATATAGTGTCCCTATCGTCGTACGAACAAGATTCTATCTGCCTATCTAACCTAAGTGATCACTTTCCAAACCGTCGATCTATCTTTTTTTTACTCACGAGTAGACAATATTAGGAATCACTAGCATTTGCTCTGAGGTGCGATTATTCCGGTATTATAGAGCTTAGTTTCAAATATCCCGTGACGGACTGTTCCGCGATGCCTGCCTGGACCAGACTTCTGGCGCTCGCTGCTGCGGTTCTGCCCGCCGCTCTGGTGATGGCGAAGCCTGAGCAGATCCGCGGCGTGTCATCGCCTATTTTCCATTATTATCTACAGGCATATCCACAGGACCGTATGTTCAACCTCTCTTTATGATTTACCTATTACAATGATGATTGTTGTCATTCCCCTTTTTACATCAATGCTTGTTTATGTGTGTACTTGCGCCGTGTTCTTTTGATGGTTTGTGTTGCAAAGTTTCGAACAACTCATCTTTACTTTTTTTGTTTTTGCCTCTATACAATCTGATCAAGAGAGCGGAGTGGTTTTTGTTGGAATAAATAAAGGAGGTGTGAACATGAACTTCAATAACGGGAACGAGAGGAAGGAGCCAATGAAAAGGAACGGAGGTTGAGAAGAGTATCACCATAAGACGAGCCACAAAAACTCACTAAGACTCTTTTCCCACAAAACAGAAACGATCCCCGTCATGGGCCCTGAGGCAAGCAGCGAGTACTTCAACATCGGGAGCGGCTCCATCCAGAGCACGAACAGCAGCGCGTACCTGACCGTCGGCTCGGACAGCACGTCGTACAAGACGCTGACCCTCTCTAAAACCTCGGCGTCCGCTCCCGGCTGGTCGCTTGAGGGCGACACCATCATCACGGGCACCAGCAGCGCCTGGGGCCGTCAGCTCAACTTCCTCGTCTGCAAGGTCGCCAGCGGCGACTACTGGCAGGTCTACCTCCAGACCGGCAGCGATGTCCCGTCGGGCAAGACGTGCAGTAATTATCAGAGCTTGCATTTGCCTTGCCTTTGCTAGCGGCATAGCACGTTGTTTCCATCATGTAAGCCGAGCTGTCATTACTAGGGCCGAAGAAAGGGGCGGTGGTTCGAAAGTAACGGCTGCGAGGATAATATAGTGGACTGGTAGTCAAGACAGCATATATGATCGAAAATATTTCAAGTATTTGCTAGGTGTCTGATATTTACACAGGTGATTTTTCCTTCAGTATACAGTGTAGTACAAGGCGCTTACCCCCCCTTAAGATGCATGCTGTATCCAGTGGGATCATTTCGTTGCAGGTACGAGCCACCCAGGCAGTGTCTATCCTGTAAGGCCGCAAATCTTGCCTTTTGTCTTCTCTGCTCTCTCCCCTTCTATCTTAGTCGTACAGTATAGAGCGTAGGAACTGCGGGCGGTATTATGACCACTCGCCGGCGAAAAGGTCGGTCTCGCATTCGCTTTTCTATTTTTTGATACAATGCCGGTAGATCTGAGAGACGTCGGACGTGTTTTTCGGGACCAACCAGCGCTTTTCGCGTAGCGCATGGCAATTACTTCTGTGGGATTATCCAGATCACCTCCTCTTCTTCGCCGGGAACGTGAGCCTATCCTTAAAACGCGCCAGGTGTTGGTTGACATTGCTCTTGGGTGGCGGGGCAAGGCGCGGTCCGTCCATGCACGCTCGTAGGGCTTGTTCGACCTGAGCACAGCCGGATGTGCTGTAGCCGGCGGATGCCCAGCATGCTGTTTACAAAATGTGTGTTAGTTTGGACCAATTCGTTGGTTGGGAAAGTGGAAACACTGGTGTTGATATTGTCCGAAGCAAACTTACAAAGAACAGAGGTCATGATGGCTACGCAAGGGCGTTCAGGCTTGACATTGGGATTCCGCACCCGCAGAGTTCTCAACGGTGGGAGACGAATTGGTTTCTGGGCCGCGGACATCTTGATATGACTGTGATAGGGAGTGAATCGCGCAGCTAAATTGACGTGACTCTCTCGACGGCGGCGGGTTTCAATGTTCGATCCTCCCCCAGAAAATGTTCTGGCAGGCCAAAGCAATGTAGCGCCTTAAGCTCCTTGCAGGAAATGATCTAAAGTCACGTGACTGAATATTCGGGCTGCGGTATCACAGCTGTCAGTCAGACTCAACAGCTGCCATATAAGGGTCTGACGGTTGGCAGTATGCCTAGCCAGCCCCGTAGGTCCCCGACTCCCTTCCAATGCTCATCAACTTGAAGAAGTCCACGCCCACTTTGCACACCTTTAAAAACATTTCGCCAGGCGATATTACTGCCTCGGACTTCGTCCTATAGTTAAATGTCTACTAATACTAGAGCCTCTATCCAAGTGTGGTCAATACGGCTTATAAGTGGCCTGTTAGCGCATCGCTCCCTCGGGATACCCGACCAGACCGAATTAAATACTTGCGTGTTATAGGTAGGCGATAGTACAACGTTGTAGGCTACGTAGCACAGAATGTGTACCAGGAAGACCCGGAATCCGGTGCTCAAGTTAACGCTTGCCCTCCGTTGTGTCGGTGAGACTCACGGAGTAAAGATGCAGCCACAATGCTAAGGCTACGCACGCACACTAAAAGTATGCTGGCACTCTACACCCCCAAACTGAATTTCAAGGCCCTCGTTAGAAAGTTGAAGATCATATCCTCTTAGTGCCGAATTTTTATGTCACTGGATGCTACAGGCTTTACAGGTGTTATACTTAGATCGTGGGGGCGAAGAAGACCTCGGCAAGCAAGTCCATCGTACCCTCATCGTGTCCCTTGGATGTTATTCCAGCTTCCAAATGTGGAACGTTTAGCGGGGAGTCATTTTGCTTTCTGATCTGCCTACTTACTTGATCTCCCGCACGAGCAATGCGTTGGCTTCTCGGTCTGATATCGGAACGTCAATCTGTTAAAGCGAGTCAAGGATGTCCATACAGTATAGTATCGTCCTATACCTAGCTATGTGTGCCCCCGATCTGGCGTTGTCGCATTAGGAGCTCTCATGCGTTGAAGCTCTGACATCGCCGTTGAATTCATCTCTCGCTTGCCAGATCTGAGCTCGAATCGTGACTGCAGCGTTTAATGAAACTCACCCTGTATCCGCCTTATGTATCAAACTAACAAAGAAAGCTAGTGACCATGAAATTCTTTTTTCTCACCTTATTTCCAAATTAGGCCGACAACAAAGGCTAGCCTGCTCTAGATGTAAAACAGCTGTGTAAAGCCACGCGAGCTAAGCGCCTGGGGGATCCTCCGCCTGGTGACTGTGGAATAACTACGAGTTCTCCCACAGACCGCCATCGCGAAGCTTGCGCAAACGGGCCAATGCGTCAACCCAGGCATACGACAGTACCGACTCTTTGGCTTAGACTATTCTAGGATATGCAATGGAATTTCTGAGGCAAAGCCCAATTGAAGCTCGGAGCTCGCCAAAATGTCTTAGATCCCTTCCAGCTCCGTCTTCGGACTCTTCACTCTCTGATCTTGGCAGTGCAACAAGGAAGACTATTGGAAAATTCAAACAGAAGCGTCATCTGATTCACTCTACCTAGTGGCTAGATCCAGCGAGGGCCCCAGAAATGACGAGCTAGGCATCCACGATCCAACAACTTAAGTCCCTGTTTACTCCCCTTCCATCATCATGATCCTTGTACTGATTCCATCTGATAAACAATTATCTTATCAATCTAATCAATCTGATAAAATTTTCGTCAAGGGGCCCCATCGAATCATGCAGCTAGGTCTTGCTTCTCGACCGCAAATCCCGGTTGGTGGACCTGGTGGTGCATACCCAGCCGAAGGATCTCCAACAAAGTACACTCGCTGAGCTGTTTGCCTCTGGATTATCATCAGCGACCCCTCAGGCCTTTAAGGTCTTATGGCGAGCAGACGAGAATACAAATGCGCAGAAACAGGTCTAACAAGCCTACCAATCCAGCCATGGAAACAGAGGTTTAATTGAATTAAAGGTACGACTGCTGTAGTCAACTTGCCACTAAATATTCTAAGTGTAACTAAAGTGTGCTCCCGTCCCACATCCGAGTTAACAGGTGAAAACTCGCTCAATCCTGCGAGGTGGATGCTTCAGCCGGGGTGGTCCGATTTAGGGAAAAGGGACCGCTTCTAAAGCTGTTTGGTCGCATTGGACCCGCGACTCTTGCCATAGAGCCCATGTAGAAAAAGACATGATCCAACCACCTCCACATGCTTGTGCAGCACAGTATGATGCGACCTTCTTTCGCAGCTTTGCCAGCCTAGTTTTACCAACATTTGGAGTTGCTAACGACTACTTATTGTGCAGTAATAATAGTCAGGCTCGCTTGCCAAGGTGATGGGTAGATGCTATTCATTCCCTGTGTAGCTCGTCCGTGTTTGCGCACCGTTAGCTGGCGATCGTTAGAGTTTCGTTCATCGGGTCTCAGATCTCGGTCTTTAAATATCTCGCATCAGCCCCAGTTGCCCTGCACGATTGAAGCCTCCTCTGATACTTCCACCTCACCCATCCATCCTTCAGCACTCTTTGTGTCTTTGAGTTGTTGGGAATTGCAGTCTATTTCTACCGATTGCTTGATCTAACGCTCACAATGAGGTCCCTTTTCAAGACCGCCGTGGCGCACGAGCGGCCCGTTGAGGAGAAGACGCCCCGGCCCGACGACAAAGAGCCTGGCGTGAAAGTCGAGCAACCTAACAATAGCGAGCCCGAGGATGATGTTGATTCCATCGATAAGGATGCCCAGGCTGGTGTCCAAAACATCGAGGCCATCACCAAGGTCTGGACGACGCGTGACCTATATGCCGCCTACGCCCTGTATGTCTTGCTCCCGGAAAAAGAGAACACCCCAGCGCACAGATAGGTAGTAGCTAACGAATTACCTAGCATCTGGCTTATCTACTTCGTTGATGCGATGCAACAGGGAATGGGCACTCTCTTGACTCCCTACGTTACCAGTGCTTTCGCCGAGCACTCTTTGACTGCCACCACCAATGTTGCCGCTAACATCATTGGTGGTGTCTCCAAGCTCACATTGGCCAAGATCCTGGATGTTTGGGGTCGCCCTCAGGGTTATCTTTTGACCGTGTGCTTCATGGTCTTCGGCCTTGTCCTCATGGCAGCTTGCAACAACGTCGAGACATATGCAGCAGCACAGATCTTCTACTGGATCGGGTATGGCCGTCCGCCTCTTGATTTTAGAAGCGCCGACCGAACAAATACAGATAGGCTAACATCGATACGTGACAATTAGATATAACGGCATCTCATATTCTACGACGGTATTCATCGCCGATACCTCCAAGCTCAAGAACAGAGGTCTGGTGCTCGCTTACACTAGCTCGCCCTACATTGCTACCGTCTGGATCACCGGTCCCATGACCCAGAGCATTCTCGGGGGCATTGGCTGGCGATGGGGTTTCGGTATCTTCGCTATCATCACACCGGCCGTCTGCCTTCCCCTCTACTTCCTGTTCGCGTACAACCAGCGCAAGGCCGTCAAGATGGGAGTCCTTGTCCGTAAGAAGAGTGGCCGGACCCTGCTGCAGTCCATCAAGCACTATTTCTGGGAATTTGATATCGTCTGTCTTATCCTTCTGTCGGCCGGCTTCACGCTCTTCCTCCTACCCTTCAGCATCTGGTCGAACCAGAAATACGGTTGGAGAGACCCACTGACTATCTCTTTCCTCATTGTCGGCTTTGTTCTCCTTTGCTCAGCAGTCGTATGGGAGAAGTACGTTGCTCCCGTCAAGTTCATGCCGTGGGAGCTGCTCAAAGACCGCACAGTCCTCGGCGCCTGTATCCTTGCCGCTGTTCTCTTTGTAGAGTACTACATCTGGACAGCTTACTTCACCTCGTTCCTCCAGGTGGTACTAAGGACCAATGTATGGCAGACAGGTTATATCAGCAACATCTACAGTATCGGATCTTGCTTCTTCTCCATCCCCGTCGGCTATGCTATCCGGCGAAGCGGTCGGTTCAAGTGGGTTGCCCTGTACTTCGGTGTGCCAGTAACGATTCTCGCCATCGGTCTGCTGATCCAGTTCCGTCACGCCGGCACGAACATCGGCTGGATCATCTTCGTGGAGATCATCTACGCCTTCGCGGGCGGTGCCTGCGTCATTTGCGAGCAAGTGGCCGTCATGGCTGCGGCGGCGCACCAGCACGTCGCCGTTGTCCTCGCCGTCGAGGGCATGTTCTCTAGCGTCGGTGGCGGTATCGGCGGTTCCATCGCCGGCGCCATCTGGACCGGCGTATTCCCCCAGAAGCTTAGGGAATATCTGCCGCCGGAGTCCCAGGCCGACTTTGCGACCATCTACGGAGACATTACAGCCCAGATCGCATACCCGGTCGGCTCGCCAACGCACAATGCTATCGCCAGAGCCTACGACGATGCGCTCAAGAACATGTTCATCGCCGCCACGGCCCTCACCTCTATTGGTCTTGTAGGTGTCCTCATGTGGCGCGACATCAAGATCAAGCACATCAAGCAGGTCAAGGGCAACGTCTTCTAAAGAGGGCTCTTCTCTACTTGGATATCTCAGTGTTCTTGGTTGCCTACTTCAGGGACCAAGTATTTGTGGATTAAGTGTAGCGCTGGCTAGCTAGCATATGAAAGAAATCTATTTGCTCGGCGCTAACGACGTTATGGGCAAGGTATAATGTAAGAAAACGATAATAGATGACTTTCTTTAACAATCAAGTAAATTTAGATGAATACCTAATGCTTTTCAGATGTCTTGCTCAGTATTTGCTTCTCCGTATTTGCAGTGTGAAATTACGTATCGTAAAGAGCTAAATAGCTATAGAGTAGGTACTGTAGGCAGAGACAAATATCACCTGTTTTGTATCTGGATTAGAGAATAAAGCTTGAAGTTCTTATATAAATGCCGTTACAAACGTCCCTACCTTAGTAGCTGCCTAGCATGATGCACCCAAGTTCCTACAAAATCCATCGCCTCTTCCTAAAGCCGTCGCCAACCCCACCCATGCTTGCACACCAACGCAAATATTACCAGCCATTTTATTTAATTAGCGTACCTCATCTAGGTAAAATTAAATCAGAGTGGGGCGTTCCTCCATTCGTCGGGCATCTCACACAGCAACCAACCTGGAAATTAACCATCAGAAAACAACTGTGACGTCTTAGCTGCATTCCCATTCACCTGATTCTCCCATGCATAGGAGTTAGTTAAGCGCCTCTGTAAATCCATAAGTCACAGCTGTACCACGGTTCTCTTCATCGTACTCTGTCTACTGGTGATCATTTTACCCTTTGGCTAGGACAACACTACAGCTCAGCTATCGAAACCCGGCAAGCATTGCTAACGATGCACGAACTATTTCTCACAGCATCGGTAAACTCGGCCGATTTTGAGACGGCATGTGCAATACTACAAGGTTTGACATGGATGAATGCGCGCCGCTCCGTCTATCGCATTCTTTATTTTGCGGGTCAGCCACAGCCAACAGGCCTACCCAAGGCGCCAGCGCGGGGGATGCTACCCCGTCAACAAGAGAGGCAGCTCTGGGCGGACCTCAATAAGCAGCTTCTACGCTCGTCTTATATCCTCCAGGCCAACTTTGAAGTCTCGCCTGAGGTAGATTTCGGCAAGGAGGCGCCGATGGACCTCCCCCGTCTGCCAGCCACCCTGCGGTGGACAGATTTACCCGACCCCTTGAAAGACCCTCAAGCGGCTCTCCGTAAAAAGACTACACTGCAGGCGCCCAACGTGCCGGAACCTGTAAAAGACTCGCCCATCACTTCTCGCAAAAAGATCGAGATACCATTCTCCGCCGGCTTAGTAATCGCGTTGTCAGAAAACAAGCAGACGTAAATCATCCCACCTATCTAGCTTCTTTCCCTTGTTTATTAGTGGCAGCCTTGCTGACTTGGTGCCACAGGTATACGAACGAGCTCATACAAGAGTGCTATTCATTCAACAGAGGGGACCTTGAAATCTCATTAAGCAGATACTACTACCTTCCCGAGTCCAAGGGCCGGCCTGTCATGCAGCTCCCGGCATGGAACGACTTGAGACCCGTAGACCCTGCGCAGAAGTGGGTGCTGAATGTCAAGCTGAACGTGAATGAAGACGGACAACCAGAAAAACTAGCTAAGGCCCAAGAGGAGCTCATGCACAACAAGGCTGAGTTCGAGAAGTTGTTCGAATTCAAGGTTCTTGACCGCCGCGTCTTTGACACGAGAATCGCCCCACCCCCTATTATCCCCGGTCGAGGTCCGCCATGAGGCGCAAAATCTGCCGAGCCACATATGCTATTCAATGAGGAGTATGATTGCGTAAAGCATAACATTTCAGCTATCTAGCTTAATTTTCGATGCGAGATAAGCCTAGGAGCAAAATACCATCAGCGTGTTGATACGGGAGATGTCCCATCTCCCGCCTGGGGCCTCCTATGTCGTTTCTCGCTATTGCATGAACGCTAATAGAGGTCCATCTGAGGTCGTGTACGACAGGTGGTATTCCAAATGGAACGCTCTATGCCCGCATTCCTCCTCATCATAACCAGGACGTCTAGTGCGTGTACGCGCTTGCCTACCCGTCAGGACCTTACACTGGGTGCTAACATTCGGCTAGTGTATAATACTTAAGTGCACCAGGGAGGGTTGGTCTTTACTGACCTCTAGGGAGGTAGATAAGAAATTCTGGTGATGGTTTTAAGTGATAGGTGGCCGCATAATCCCAGTACTTCCTTCGCGTCTCTTCTATCGGCCTCGGTTGCCAAGAATATGGCCGGGCCATGTGTATAAGCGCGTCGGGATGCTTAGCTATTCCATCAGGTAATAGAAAAATTATAATCAGTGTGTCATCTTGCAATTCTCGCCTTCATTTGATTGCCACTACCTGTCAAAAAGCCCATACTCCATGCTCGGACCTGCTCCTGATTATTATTTTTGATATCAGCCCTCTGGAGCCATTATAACCGAAGCTGAGCTTCAACCATCAGTGTAACGTAGCAGTAGTCGATCACTAATCAATCACCTTGAACACTCGCGCCCGTTCAATGCCACGGCCTTGCGCCAGCTCTCGATCGACGATGCCTAAGTAAGTACCTGGGTTAGGCGTGTTGTCATCTGCGAGGCGGAAACCGTGCTCATGGGGTTAGCATTAACTCCACTGCCCCAGTCTAGGAACACTTCTACAAGTGAGTTTTACATAGAAGGCGCATCCATTCCGTAGTTCAGACCATCATCAACGCATATCATTACCTCTCGCGCTTTCTCACCGCCTGGTGTAGGTTATGATAGACTAACTATGCTGATTCATGCGACTTGAACATCTGCAAAAAGGTAAGGGGTGAAATAGAAACAAGCTTTCTTACATATTTCTTGACACAGACACTGAAGATGTACATAGTAGGACCGTGGTTCGCGAACAGTGGGTAGCCAAGTAAGTAGGTATAACACACGGCAAACGCCGAGCTAGGAGCGCCCGCGCCGTTGCTGTGCTAGGTACCTTTTTTGGCGTCAGCACTGCAGACAGACAGAACTGTCGGTAAATGTATACTTAGTTATGTGGTATAGTATTACCTACCACTCACTAGGTGCAGCGCAGCGCAGTGTCACTCGCTCCCATGATTGACCGGTCCCGGAAAAAAGGAAGGAATGGCGCCATCAATGGTATTAGTCTGGTTGCATTCGCTGATGTTAGTATATTTCTTCACTCACCTGAATTTTCATCATATGCGTGGAACCTTGAATATTTTACTAGGTAATTGGTCTTTTATTCCTATTCTTTGTCAGTTGTTCTTGATTTTTTTCTGATTTTCTCAAGTAGTCATGCCCGAGGATAGCGGCACCCCCTTTCTTCTGGCGATTTGTACTTCATGTACCTGTACTTTCTGTAGTCAGGATTTCGATCAATTAGCAGGAGATAGACATTTTTGGGTTACCCCCGGAGTCTTATAGCCTATTAAGATGACGTTGATGTTTTGTATACGTAATATTCGGGTATCTTACGCTTCAGCGTTGAAGAGATATCCTAGAATCATCCTTATTCATTACAAACAAAGGAACCCGTATGTAACAACACCACGTTGTCTACGCTGTTGAGGTCCAATTTATGGGTTTAAAATTAGCGGTATTTTCACGTAGAATATATTGTTAATTCCTACGCAGGGTTAGCCACGTCGGTTTTTCTGTACCAAGCATTTAATGAAGTAAATAGATCTTACAAGGTTGGGATACGTTGAACGACATCATATCCGCAGATTTGTCCTCACCTTCTGTCAACTTGTTTCGTGAAGAAAATGAGAGCAACTACCAGTGATCTATAATGATTATCAAGCGTTTTCTAAGTATTTCAACTGGCAAAGTCAGGCTTCATCATGAAAAACAGCAGAAGAGGGGTTTGCTCTTGTCATAATGTGATAAGATAGCTATATTTTGTTACTTTCCTAGCAGCAACTTCATACATCCGGTGAGTCTTAGTCACTTTCTAATGTATTATACCGGAATATATGATATTTCGCGGGAGTGATCTCTCGTTCTATTTCTTACAGGCTGATCAAATGTCACGTAGAATATATATCGTTAATTTCTAAGTGGGATTAGCGACGTCGCTTTTTCCGTGACACCAAACTCATATCAATCTTGTTTACCAATGGAGCTCTACCTATTAGCTATGCCCTGCTAGTAATTATTCCCTCGATTTAGAAAGAATACCATCTCATGCTAAGAGACGCTATGAAGAGTTGGAAACGTCAGCACTTATATGTCCAGCTGGTCATCTACATTCTTGATTCCACGTAGAACACGACGCCTATTTTATGCCAAAAAGTAAACAGGGCCACAAAGAGTAAGTCGAACAAAATATTCACTACAGGGAAACCAACTTGGTGTATTATTTTATTGACAAATTATTGTACGTCCACCGGGTTATAAACATGTCTGGCTTGTGTAAGGTATAGATGATACGCCAAGCTGTTTTACTACTTACCCCTATTATCTACAGAATCAACATATAAATTATAACATTACGGGAAGCACTATGAGAATACAGGTCGTTTTCGATTTATGGTCAAAACTTATTTAGAATAGGTCGTATCTTCCCTAAAAGCATGCGTTCATTATCGTGGCTCTCTTTAAAGGGAGAGCAAATTCGAACCAATAAAAAAAAAAAGAAGACGTACAACACCGGGGATTCGCTGGTCGTCACCGACCCAACTACTGATCCGGCGGCATGTAGCTTAGCTATGGGGGAGCAGACGGGACCCCGCGTTCTCTACATCCTATGGTCGTACGTGACAGATTCCCACACTATTATGATTTAAGTAAGGACTAATTATCTGGATTCTGCTCGGCTTAGGTATATTGCCTCAAAGATATTACCGGGCTCTACCATCTTCAAGACTATGCCGACCAAAATAGGACAAGCACGTGCCCAATTGTAACATGAGGTGAACATTGACGTCGGGTTCCATTCGGCTGAAACAGGCCTGTGTATCTGCTCTATGGCTTAACAAAGCGTATGATCGCTATACTAAAAGCCGACCTACCGCACGGTAGTACTCTACAAAGTAGACTAATGTTAAGGACTTCCCCATAAAGTGCCCCATTACTAAAGACATCCATCGCTCGCTTCTACGGCATCGCCGAGGTAGACGGCGACGCAGGATAATGCTACATAAGGGTTGACGGGACCCGATCGGGCTTCCTCAGGTCAGCGTAGCTATCAGAGGCGCACTAATAAACCTATCTCCCCATAAAAGATGTGTCAAACTCATTTTAGTGTTGCGCTCCGAGCGGGTTCTGAGCATAGTGTCTTCGGGAATTAACCTGGTGGAATAGATGCGGGATATCGGTGCATAAGTAGTCTAAAGCCTACTGCAGACCTCGGGGCGACTAAGAAATGCTTACTTAACTGCTCAAAGTAAGGAGACCAAGCTACAGCCGTATCTTGACGTCTCGCGATCCATTAACCACCTGTACAACATGGTCTAACCACCAACATATTATTAGATAGACGCTTATTACCTAATGTCGAGACGTCGTCAATGCGGCAGTACCCCAGTCAACCCAGTTTCCCAACGGCCCGAGAGCTTTAGCACCGGCCATCTTCAGACTAGGGCGGGTCTGGAGCAATCCTGCCGAAAGCCTATCACTTTATTATTGGCGAACGTACGGGTAGGAATGCTAGCCCAGCTCTATTCTGATGCTTATCAGTATAGAGATATCGTGGGTTGGGTACTTTTTCGAGAAAGGAACAACACACATAATACTGTGCATATTGATGTGCAAAGCTAGGATTTGGCACGAGGTATCTTAACACCCTTTATAGTAGGATTACCCTGGGAGACGTCATAACCCATTTGACGAGCTTTAATCAGCTTCCCGAGTTTCCCTAGCTCCTCGGTGAGAGATCGACGCCATCTTCAATCCTGCTCGAGTTTTGACACAAGCGCAAATCCAGCCGGCCTCAAGCTAGACATGCTTTGCTACCGTTATCTGCCGAATGCCAGCTCACTCTGTACATGCAGCTCAAACTATCAATACTAACCCATTATTGCGGGTTAGTCTACGGTGCATCCCATGCTCTGCTTCTAATAGGGCTCTAATAGGGGTCCTTTTAGATGCCCACCGAAAAAGACTGCTTACTGAGCTTTGGACTACGCGTACAGTACCTAGGTGCTACTGCAGGCACACGTCTTTTTCATCTTAACCCGGAGCTCCTCTTCGCTTGGAGCCAGCGCGCACCTCCCAACTCAAACGCCGCCGGAGGGTCTGGTAGTCTCTGGTATCGATTTCCCAGGACCCGCAAGGCTAGGTTCTCAGAATCTCGTACCTCTACCCATCAACCGCCTTGTGGAACCTTGCTCTTGCACAGGAATCCGCTCGAAGTAGGCTATGTAAGCATAGGGAAGGAAGGAAGAGCTTTCAGGGTCTCGGATTGAGGGATGTATAAGGCTTGAAGTATCGTGGTACTGTTACATTCATCTTGTATACCTGGAACCTTTCGGTGCTTGGTATTGGAGGCGTGCGAATAGAAGCCTTAACGTTATGCTATATGGCCATTATAGAGCTATGCCCTTACGAGTAGGTCTCTTTATAGACACTCAAGATAATGCCCTGTCTTGTCATGTAGGTTATGAATAGGTAGGTCGATCCGACTTAACCTACCCCCGTCCCTTGAGCGGCGCCCTACGTACAGGATACTTCTAGACACGATCATGGACTACCTGATCTAGCTAACTATAGACCCCCTTCCGGAAATTTTTAAGACACGGTAGCCAGCTTAGCTTATATAAGAATGTATTCCCATTTGAGCACCCTAAGTACTGTAGACAACATCTTAATAAGCATTCCCTAATGGAGTGCTCTGGCTTATGAGTAAAACAGAAGCTGTATCACAAGTCGGTAATATTCCGTCTCGCAAAGCTTAGGTCAGTATAAAAGGCCAAATTAAACCGAGCGACCTGCTACGGATCACTGAGAGAGTGATACGTTACGCTTCTAATTGCCGTGTTAGAGGTGATGGATAGGGTACGCCCACAAACTCGGCCTTGGATATGCCGGTTCAAGTATCTACTTACTCTGAGAAGGGCTAGATGATAGCCTCACCCTTCCTTACATATTCCCTATCCTAAGCACGAGACTCCCAAGCAACGACACTAGGAGTATCACGATCATTTGTACCGACAAGAAAGGCAGTCGGGAACAACACGAATTCGATATGACAGAGAGCCAATACTATGCAATAAGCGGCGATATAAGTAAAGTATTCATTCTGCGTTCCCCGGACAGCAGCTTAACAGGAAGCCCCTTGCGGCCATGTAAGGGATGGTGAGCCGAAACCTCACAAGTCCTCAAGTGGCAGTAAGAGGCGGCTTAAAGCAGACCTAGGTCTAGCACTTATCCATCCAAGCAGTATTGATGGCGTAGAATAGTAGTATTTAGCATTGTTCTGTATAACTACTATGAAGTAATCTAGCCTTCTAGATCACCCACCGCAAGAGGCGCTTTGTATTAGTACCAGGTATTAGCACTATGAGTAGTATAACCAGAAGTTATAATTCACATTTGGGCGCAGTAAATCGGTAATAGATGAGTGACGACCGCGTTCGTACTTCTTATCTCTGACCGTAACGAGAAACTATAGCGCTTTAGAACCGACAATGCTAACTCCTTGGATCGTCCCAGTCACCCCACGATATCGACTTACGTATGCCTTCAAATTGACGCGCTAGGCGGACATTGAAGCTTCAAGCACAAGACGTTATAGGAAGTCGCTCCAGTTAGGTAAGCAACGACTCGACAGTATCGTTACTCGGACCTACCTTAACCCGCGAGATCAGACGACCCAGAACCCTCCCCTCCCAACATGCATACATGCCTTAAGTAATGTAGGTATATGTATCTCCTACACCTGATGTAGATATCGCCGTTCACGCGCACATACACACACATTACCTATAGGCTATACCCCAAGTCCCGGTCTATGACTACCTACCCTCGCAGATAAATTATACCGTAAAGAGTAGTCCGACCGGCCGGTAAGGCCAGATCGAGTCATCAACTGCGTGTCGCTTCTTTCCCCTACAATGCATAGACTAGATACCGTATATCTACGCGCGTGGAGAAAACGTGGGTTTGAAAAGTTGGAGAAAGAATAAAAAAAGTGTTCTGTGAGAGGCCAGGCCCAGTTTAGTCGAAATTACTAGACAGGAAAATGGAAGCCGACATCCGTTCACACGGTGCCAGTTTACTACATACATAGTATACGCTTTGGGGCCGGGCCGGGCTGGGCTGGATGCACACCGACAAGACCGGATACCTGGTTAAACAAGTAGATAGACGAACAGGCACGCACGCATGCGCTAAACCTGACCAACTAATTTCGGGCCCTGAACCTTACTTACCTACCCTACCAGCTTACATCTATGTGGGTAGGTATGTAATAATTACATACACAACGTGAAACACACAACTCTCTCACGGTATCTTATTTGTTAACCTCGTCTTCTCGAACCCGCAGTAAGGTTGGCATTTGCTCGACAGCTACCTAACCTAGGCCAAAGCAAGAACAACCAAGTATGGTAGTAGGCAAGGACCCTGCCATGCGTCGCGTGGGCATGAAAAGTTTGGTTCTTGGCCGCAGAATGTGGTCGGAAGGAGAGGGGGGGAACTCATCCATAAGATATGGAAGATAGAACGCACGTGCGATGGAGCGTGGGGAGGGAGATGGAGATGGAGAGGGATTGCCCTTTTCTCTTACCTTTTACCTTTACCTTTACCTTACCTACATGTCGAGGATGGTACGCTGAGAACGTGGTACGTGAAAAACCAGACGAATAAGCACGATAGCGGAGTTGGGTATTTAACAAGTGCTTGGTCGGGAGGGGTAGAATAGAGTAGATGGGTCGCATCGCATTCGAATAGACGAGACGTGTATTAGACAATGCGGATGCCATGCCATACGGCCTGGGCTAATCCTCTTTCTTACTCTCTGAAACTCACACACACACACACACACACACACACACACATACATTTTCTCTTACTAGTATTGCTGGGTATTGTTGTTGCGTCTTTCTCTCATTTTCGGAGTCCGCGTCGTTCGGCTCGTATAAGTACGTCGTGAGCAACGGTATGCGGCCCGCATCACACACCACACCGTACCGCACAACACAAGCACAAAATATTAAATACTACATACAATCAACCAGGGGTGGGGGAGTCAAGTTTCCGTGTCGCCTTTTTTTTTTTTTTTTTTTTTTTCCAAATCAGCCGGATAGATATAGGTAGATTGAAGGTCGTGTTACTGCGACGGGTTTTGTTGTGCTTTCTGTCATACCTAACCTAACCTAGACCATTATACAGATGTAGCATCTGCCCTATGGATTTGTAGAACTCAATTCAAATTGGAGTAACATATGGGAGTGTGGACGTAGTGCTTATTAAACCAACCACCTAACCCCGTACTACATACGGGTTAACTCATATCGGGACAGGTGCTGCTGTACTGTAAGCCCAAAAGGGAAACAATTGATAGTTTTAGCAACTGCTTCTTTTGCTTCTTCTTCATTTTTTGCCGGGCCCTACCGGCGTTACTGTGCAGTGCGCACATACAAGAAATACAACGAACCTCCCTGAACCGCAAAAGTACCCCATTTTCTCCGGCAGTGAACCGCCGGTCGGGAACCCCTGGTTCGCGCCGAGGAGGGGGGGACCCGGGAAGTAGCAGAAAATAAGTACGCAAAAGGCAAGAGATGTGATGAGCCCTTCAAGCCCTATAGGGCAGAAGAGACCTGTTCTCGAGCTAAGGTACTGTACGTAAGCATGGTGGTTTTTTCCGTGCCTTGTTTTAGGGCTGAGGTAAGACGGGGTGTGTGAAACGAAGGTCCTTTTCGAGTGAGTGAGCTGCTCTTCACTTTAACTATCCTGTTTCTTGTCTATGCTGTAACTTGCATGTGCTTGTGATCACGGGATAACTAATCTTGAATATCTTCTCTGTCTGACTGGACAGCTTTAGCCTGGTTATGATGATCCTAGATACCAATAAGTTCCTACTCTTTCTTATTCGTGTCCCTGGTAAGGTGGAAAGTGAGACTTGCTTTTTCCCCCTTTTTTTCTACATCGTACAAGCTGATGCGCTGAGTCTAGAGACTTGTGAATAAATAACCTGACGACCAAGCGAGTCAAAGCCATTAAGGTAATCAATAGCATTCGGGGCCGAGTTCTGACGGCTAAGAAAATCCTTCTTAAAGCATTAATACGCAATACTGCTTTATTTGATATAATAATAGATACGGGGAATAAGGGGCTGACTAAGTGTCCATTCCTTAGTTCTAGGCAACATCGTCATTTCTAGTCTGTTTAGTCTATTCCGCTAGGCAGTTCATGCCGTTCCCTGCATAGCAGGAATGAATTACCTATGGAGCCTAATTATCATAATGATTAGAAGGATCAAAAGAACATGCCACCCTGGCAGTATGCCACAATACTAGGCGGGAGAGTGTGTATGGCTACGTTTTCAACCTCACAATATGCAAACATGTTGACAAGATGATATTTACTAAGAAGTGGGGGATAGGTATGGATAATCCCTCTTTGCACGCCTAGGTTAGATAGTTTTAGAAACACACACCCTTATATAAGGAGTTACTGCAAGCTAGGTGAAAACTAGTTGAACTTGGCAACTATGTAGACTTACGATGAAATGAGGCCAAGACACGCCACCTCCCACCCTAGTTACCAGTCGCCCGGGCCAAGTAAGCTTGTGTGGCCGGCGATCGTGTTGTTACCTTACATAGTATTTTGTGGTCTACATGTGTACTTGCCTATGCACACGCTCCTCGCGTTGAGTTGGTCCTTATACCCGTTACTGGGCAAAATTTGGACTAAGCATGGAACAAGTAAGGTGATCTCCCTTTACTCCACAGCCCTAATATCTGCGGGGTCTTCGTGGGCATGTTAGGTATTTTCTTGCCCTCGAGGGGGTTTTGCAAGGAACATTTTGTGTAACTGAGGTATAATTACTCAGCTGTTATAAGGCACTCATGAGATTTTACCTTATCATTCAGGTATGACGATCCGCGTCTAGAAAGCATGTCGTTGCTGTCCAAAAGGCGATTGAACTGCAAATAGGATGATCTCCTCAAGCTGGAAAGGGCCTACCAATAGTGTAACTGACATGTGTCAAGCTACTTTACGATGCTTGAACGTGAAACAAGAGTCTTGTGTAACGCTTCAACTCTCTCTTCGCTTCACAGATCTGCCGAGAAAATGTTACAACGAAAGTGGAGGACGCTCATTACATACAATCCTGCAAGTTATCTGTGTGTCCTAAGCGCATGGATGCGATGCGGTATCTAATGTCTTGGCCTTTTCTTGTCTAAGTCTATACCTGCTAGCACGCAACATGTACAGGGGTACACGTTGAAGTTACAGTACATAAAACCTACCCAGGTAGTCCCGTCCCAAGCAGAATCCCAAGCAAGAACCCAAGAAAAGCTAGCCGTTATAGTTGAGGCGATACGCCGTCCAAGAGGCCTAGCGTAGAAGATGGTCGGTGGATCTTCGAGGGAGGTACATACGTATAGTAAGTAATCAAAGAGCAAAAAGCGCACTGTAACTCTTCAGACCAATGTTTAAGGCGGAACAATACTACATAGTAGTCCCCTCGGGTCAAGCTCGCCATCGACTTCCTAAGTGAAGGTGAAACTCCTATTTGCTCGAAATTGCTGTAGCTACTGTACTTATAGCGTGGCCCAACACATATGAGGTAATTAATGGGGTGTTCCTGCCTGTCTACACGCTCTCGCCACAGACCGAAGAAATCCACATTGCGTTTTGCTCCGCTGGGAGAAGGAGGAGGATGCGTTATTATCGCTATTGGCGTATTTAGGCCTATAACCCGCTCACATTCCTCTCTTCCTCCAACTGCAAATAACCTTTTCCTCCCCTCTGAATGACTACTTAGTTTGCCACTTATATGTGCAAAGAGGTATTACGACGTTCTTATATAGCAGCTGAAAACAAGTGGCTTGCTGTAATGTGTAGTATTACAAGAATAGCAACAACAACATTAAGAACAACTACCTCGGTAAGCTTACAAGGTAAAGAAGACTTGAAGCTTGTCTAACCTAACCCAACCCTTGTCTTACTTGGCCGCGACAACGGTTTAGCAGCTATCCATTACAAGACACTAAACTAGGCCTTCGTCATGCAAATCTTACTTTTGTCTTTTTTCTTTCCGCCGCTTTGATAGTAGCTAACGAAAGTGTGTTTCTAGCACATGAGTCATGTCACCGTTGAGATTGGGAGGGCCCCAATGTCAGCCTCCGGACGTTGACTCGGCTGATTTGCATGGTTACCCTGTAGAAGATTCGCCTTGGCAGAGAGAGCTTCAAAGCTGATCTTATAATATGATTAACTGGTTTGAACAAGACACATTGAAACCCGCTTTTAAACTTTTCAAATCCCGAAGGTCTGGATTTTAAAATCGTATTCCTTCCTGCCAAGTACCTAACCTAGGTAGTTAGATAGAGTCCCACTAACAGGACGCTCGGGAAAGAAAGGGAAAAACCTTTATCCCAGAAAACAGGGAACTGTTAGGTGTTAGGTCTGGCTGGCTGCGCGTGCATGAAGAGTGAAACTGCCAGTTATCTGTGTGGTTTGAAACAAAAACCAAAGACAGATCTCCAACTGCAATTAAGGTAGATCTAGTTAGTTTATACGAGCTTGATTGGACACAAATTCGCTGACACGCAATGCTGTGGCTGATTAAAGATGAACACTTTTTGTTTTGCCAAGCCCTCCTATCATTCGTCTTGCTTGGAGGTGTGTACGCATACTTTTTGCCTCTCTGGCATGTTTCTTTTTTCTTTCTCAGTTGTAGTCGTACATGAGTAAATAAACAAATGGATAAACAAATGTCTACCTATTGTTCGTATGTAGATCTTGCGGTAAGGTAACCCGGCATTTGCAAGTGCTACGCTGCGATACAGCATAGAGTCAAGGGAAAACGACGTTTTTTTCTTACTGTGTGCTTCCGTCAAAACAATAGGCGGATTGAACTCCCCGCATTGCATATCTATCGTCGCGTACAGCATAGAGTACAAGCAGCATTATCATTTCTCATTAGCTCTTGATCCCGCCAACGTGGATCCGCTTCGGTGGCCAGAATTGTAGCCGAAGCCTCTACATAGGTATGTAAGTCTAGAGCCAATATTTTCTTTCCTTTTCAACTCGCTATCACTTCATACCCTACATATACAGAAGCTGGGGGCCACTTATACCATGCCAACCCTATGTACATGCTGTGAAAGCTGACCAGTCATGATGCCTCCCGGCATATCCTCGGAGCGGTTGTTCAGCTTTTTCTTTGCTCTCTCTGTATGTATATGTATGATACGGTATGTTGCAAGAGGCGTTATAAAGAAGGTTTTTTTTTTTTTTTTTTGCGCTGAACTCAGCGCTTGCTGCTTCATTGGTGAAGGAGACTTACTAACGTACAAAGTCTGGTAGATCAGGAGTGGAAGAGATCGCCAAGGCAAATTTGCGGAGATATCGCCCTGTAAAACGTCGAGCGGGAAGCTTGGTCTCACTAGGGGCGAAAAGAAATCTGATCCAAAAACCGAACCCAGAAGGAGTCTGTACTTATTCAGCTCTATATAGATGTACTAGATCTAGACGCATAAGTAATGAGCAGCTGAACAGCCAAGAGCACAAGAAGAAAGGAGCGCTAAACCTAGGTTTAATTTGTCAGGTTCAATCACATGATCTCTTGACCGCCTATACGATTATTGGTATATGCTGTATAATTTGCCGTCAGCTGCCGCATAGGACCAGACTCAGATGTGGTATTTAGTAAGTTAAACGTAGTCTAGACGCCTGCGCTGCCTGTGTGATTACAGTCGTACCTATAGCATACATAATAAAATATGTAGTAGTAGCTATGTAGATACGGTATGTGCATAGATAGGTCTTGCGACCCCAATTCGATAGATGGTCACTTGTCGGCCCTAGACACATATTAGGCAGGGACTAGGCATGCCCGGTCGCTTGTTAACAGCAAAAACAGGAAAAGTGTTGTTTTAATGCTGTAACTTGGTCATGTTTTGATTCCCGCGTTGTCGGCGTCTAAGGGGAACAATACCGGCGTTCTAAAAAAGACGCAAGAGATCCTCGCACGGGAGAAGCCCTTAGGTTGCATTTTGCTAATATCCAATATCTTCCCAGTGCTGACACTTTGTGTAGCTACCGCGCTTCTAGCCCTACCTTATGTATGTAGAGAGACACCAAATCTAATCTTTCTTTAATTCGCTCGGGGCGGCACAGCCACCCATGTATGCGGTACAGTGGCAAATGCAGATCGTTGGAGGCAATATGCGGAAGGTAGTAGAGATAGGTGGTCACTGGTGGTCCCTGGTGGTCCCTGGTGGTTGGCGAGTGAGAGATAGGAAGTGGTTGGTGGTCATTTAACCTTTATCGACTGCGCTCACGCGCCGGTTGCCTGCAGACGTAAACGCCTGCTGATGGAGTGATTAAAAGGGTGTTCAGCCTTGTAGGGTTATGCTGCAGCTTACCATTCCGGTCACTGCTCCCATGCCAAGCCCCCCTCAGCAGCATTATTTATTTGCGACTATTATCACTCGGCTCAAAACTATGGGCGTGCGGCGTGCGGCGTGCCTGACTGACGGTAGCCGGGGCGTTTGGCCCCATATCTCGCATGCACTTTGCGATACGATGCTATGTAATTCTCTACATTGTTGGCACTGTCTTTTGTGTTCATGATCAATATGATTATCTGCAATGTCTGCGAATTCTCCGATTTCTGGCTGCCGCACAGGGATAGTAGGCTAGAACCCCGGGCTTTAGACCGCACAGTGTCGCTAGCCGGTGAAGGGAGGAGACTCATCCAATCACATGGACGATGGCGCCGAGGTACTCTTCAAAGTTAAAACGCCATGCTCCTGCAATGGCAGACTTGCAGTGTGCTTGGTGGTAGCACTTGATGGCAGGCTCTGCGGGGTGATGTGTCGCCTTGCTTGCCGGGTGCCTTTTCAGTTTTGGGTTGGAAGTGTGTGAGACCTACGTTGTGCGAAGTTGTATCGAGCGTTGGACGAATTATCAGTCACGATTGTCCCCAACAGGTGAGCCATGTGAGCCTTATATGTATGCATAAGGCTGGGACATGCGGTGTTAATCTAAATTTAGTCATGATTGGGAAGTGATTGGGACAACAGGGCGACATCACAGTTACATTCAAATGTCCATTTCTCATGCAAGCAAAAACAAGCAAGCAAGCAAGCCCCGGGAGAACGCGTCTGCGCAATACGACTTTCCCTACGAATCCGGGAGATGCGGCCAGCGGCCAGCGGCCGGTGTTGCTCTCTTCCAGCCAAGCCGGGCGAGTATACTCCCTGTTTCGCTATCTATGTCTGTCTGCAACATGACGGCCTAAGCCCTATTCCCATGCGGTAAAAGTACATAACATCGACTGCGAACATTCGATTTAGGCCGCTACTGTGTTGGCGAAAACTGCAGGGCTCCCGAATCTGCGTAATCTGCAGCAGGCTCGATGCCGCTTATCAAAACCCAAGTAAGCAACGTCTGGGCCACGATTGTGCCTGCGGAATGATATAATGATTAATATTAGGTACTAGTATATAGGGATTTCGAGGTGTGTTGTATAGCGGAATGAAAAGCGGAACCCCGTATAAGTCACCGGTGCAATTGAGCCGTGTAATAAGTGAGGGGACATATACAGGGTAGTAAGTCGTTACCAAGTTGGACTGTCTGCCAAGCCTTAGTCAAAATGCATTGCTTATTCGTTGGGCCTTGCTGGCTAGGTGATTCTCACCCAAGCGTCAGCAGATCTTCGGCGTGTCATCAGCATGTGTTTCGGTCAAAGCCTTACTGGAACTGATACCCACCCGGCTAACGACTTATTGACCTATTGACCTACCTACCTAGGTATGCAAATAATGAATACTCGGATAGTAGGCTACTAGGCAGGCAGACAGTAATGCTATGTACATCTTGTCGAGGGCTGGCGTATAACATGCCTAGACGGTTGGGGGATGTGGAGGTGCGGGGGAATCTCTTCCACTTTGTATACTTACATACCGGATATGGGGCTGGTTAGGCGCATAAGAGAACAAGGTAGTCCCGATGTAGTGCTTCGGGAATTGAGACTGGTTGGGGACTGGCGTGATAGCGCTTGTGTCGCTATTGCATGTATAATCTTAACAATGTAACGTGGATACAAGTTTCGATTCTTTACCACGGTACTGCTGCTGCTGTACAGCACGCGTAATTTAGCATGTGTAATTTAGATACCATGCTTTTCTCATACTGCCTTTACGAACAGTTCTCAAGTGCCGGGTTGGTAATCATGGGGTAGAGACGTTTACTCGTATAGGAAACAGATGCCGCCCTTTGGGCCGAAGCTACGGGTGGCTGTTCAGGTAATCATTCGTCACAATCGTGCGTGTGCGAGTCAGTTCCGCGAAGCGCAAGCCTCCATTGATTAATCCGAGACACACACCCCTTTCGCGCAGTTGTATATGGCGAGTACTCGGGTAGGTAGAGGTAGGTACATGAAACAATTACGTATGCTCTGTTTTATGTGCCTGCCGAGCCTATAAATCGATGACTAGCACAAATAGACACGTTCGCCCCAACGCCGGTGATTCGGAATTAGAGACGGCTCAAAACGATCTCTCCCTGTTCGCAACGGAGGCCACATGTAACCTCTGTCGTGGCCAGGCCCTGTTATGTCACCTGCCGAGCAAACTGGCGCCGTGTCTAGTATCAGTAGGTATGTATTCCAATTTTTCTCACCTAGGTTAAGTAACTTAGCTAGACGGTGTCTAGCACCCATCTCGAGCTATTTTTCGTTGTCGCATAGCATTGTATGTAGTAGGTTAGGTATCACCAATACCCTCGATGGTACAGCACACACATGTAAGCGGTTACCAGACTGTATATTAAACTATTCCCTCTTCGCTGAAAAGAATGACCGAGTCCTTATGGAGGGACTACTTACTAGTAATGCTGGCCGTTGTATAATCAGCATATTCAGGAAAAAGAAAGTTGAGGACCTCTTGTTGCGTCCCCGCGGGCGTCTTAATTTTTCCGCGCACTTGGTCTTGGGGGTTTCAAAGCCCGCTGGCTCTAACCCCTTTTGTCACCCGGGACGGATGAAAAGCCAATTGCGTGGTACGAAACCGCCAGCTAGCCCATGTTTGCAACCCTATAGGGCTGAAAAGGGGATCGAGCCTTTGCGCGCGCACTTTCTTTTTTCCTGGGCTAGGTAGGCATGATGATGCTATCCCTACGGCTGCTTGGGTTATGTCTGTGTAACCTTACGTCACGTTACTGGAAAAAAGAGAACCCGGACCAGATTCAAACACAAAGTCAACGGTGCGATACTTTAGCAACCCCGTGTGATTCTTTTGACTTTGAATACAGTCGATTTTGTTAATGCTGCCGAAATGTCGAACTCTGCGCCCTGGGCGCTTGAATCGTACTCGGTACCGCGCCCGGCACTCGACTCCGTGAACCATTGGGCTGAAATTAGGACTGTAAAAACTTGGTGCGGTCTGCATTACTGTACGGGTACTCCATGAATAGTCTCACGTTATTCTCTTCCTCATTGCGGAAACGAGAGTGAGCCGAATCTCAAAGTATAATAGCTTGAATCATTAACTAGGGTATACATAACTGATCATCACACAATAGTAAGAGATAAATACGACAGTCCACATCAGTGACTATGCTTATACTGAAGTCGAGAGGAGGAAACACAAAATAATCTCGTGGTCTGTCTGTCTGGTATTCGCAAGGGATTAATGACTGGTATAATGCTCGGAATAATCAACTAATACTACCGTGCTGCGCGGTGCGGGAATGATGATTTATCGTGACGACCGCCTTGATTAAACGTGTAATTAGCTCACCCGACAACATCGTGTTGTAATCTGAGGATCCATTTGAAAACCCCGGTCCTCTCCTTGGTTTACTGCCTATGGGTTCACACATAGGGGTTCAATTTCCCCGGATCCTTGGACATTTCGGGACTGAGTTGGCAGCTTAGATACGCAGACAACATTGAAAACTCGGTATTATGCTCTAAATATTCTGTTACCTGTCTGATTTTCAGAAACGCCTCGCCGCTACATAAGAAGCCACTGTGTAATTGCCTGACAGCTGTGCTATTATCAAATACCTTAATAATGGCTCTGCCTAGAATACATTAGCTAATATGATCTAGAAGTGCACTAACACCTTGTGTTAGACAATTACCTACATAGGCAACGGATGGGTCTGTAGTCAAAGTCTCTAACCTTGCAATTGCTACTAATTAGGTAGTCGAAAGAATGCATCAACTTCTAACCATCCAGGATTAACCCCCCGGAAGACTAGTTACAGACTAGAACGGTTGAGAAGACTGGAGGCACTCACTTGCACGTAGGTGCTTAGATTATAATTGTTAAATTTATATGGCAGAATCGATTTCCTATTTCGCCTACCTTACCCCATCATTCGACTTGACTATATAATGTAAACGATAGTAGTACGTGCTTAAGGAGCCTGTATGAGATAAACAGGCGCGAAGTGGATGAACTGAGACGTTGGATCCACAGCAACAGTGGTGCGTAATCTATCCATCCTTTACTACGTAGAGAAGCAGTTCATTTTGTTTACTTGATCAGTATAGTCGGAGCGAGGCAGGGCCGTTAATTCCTGTCTTCTGTTATGTTACTTAAGGCCTGCCTGTTTTCATGTGGTTGGGAGTATTAGGGCTAGGTAGGTGATACACATATTGAGGCATCAAGCAAAAGTATACTTACTTAAAGGAGTAGGATAGGAAATCCTAACCTAGCATGGGAATACCACATACAAACCCACAGGAAAACCAACCTACGTATCCAGATAGTGCTCCGACATGTAGGTCGCTGACATAAGGGACAATATTTGGGTGGGACGCTCAGGGTCGTAGACAGAGTGACAGGTAGAGAGCAAAATACCTGGTACGACAGTACATCAGTACATTAAGAGAAGTCGGTGTATGGATCCAGGATGACTGATGGAGCGAAGGGGGCGTTTGTGTAGGTCAGAAGTACTGTTACGTATCTTCCTTGCCAATCGCCTGGGTAGCGCTAATTACACCCCTCCCGGCCCTAATACATACATGTATGTACTACGCGTATGTATTCAGTTGAGAGCTACGTTGTAGAGATACCTTGGTACTGCGACCCCTGCAAGAAACCACAACCAATACCCCTGTACTATGTAAAGGAGGGTACCTGCTAGTGTAGCGCCAGAGTCAATTTGGTGCTTCCTGAAGAGCGAGAGATGTCCAGGGCTGAAAGATACCTTGGTACCCGTAACATCCATGTCGACTCATAGGGCAGAGCACTCGGGAACGATACTAATACTTTAGTACTCCCATAATATGTACGCGGAGGTACTACTTACCCTACTTCCAGCCTCTACTTTTAATCACACTCATTGCCTACCATAACATTTTATGATACTCTCTCCCTATCTAGAAGCCTTTATGTGTTTACTTGTTGCTGTATAACTTATCCAAAACAAAAATCGTTCTGAATACACTTGGTCTAACTTTCATTTGTTGTTGTGGCTTCGCCCTCTGAATTCCGACGGCCTTCTCCAAACTGCGATACCTAGATCTCTGAATCTAGAAAGGGGGGTTAAAACGCACTTCAGATTATATGGGGTTAGGGATTAGTATTGACATGACTTTTCTTTGAGAGTTGGGGAAATCCGAGAAGAAAAAAGACAGAAATATTACTCTCCAGCACTTTCGGAATTTGACAAGCATTCCGACATCCTCTCTACATCTATACACTACGCCGCCGCGCTCGCCGATCCTGCTGTTGGACGTCTTTCGCATCTGTTGGTTTACATGGTTGGACACACGTTATGCTGTAGGGTTTCAAGGTAGGAATAAAGGAGTCACAGCAGTTGTCCGTCCCGCGACTCTCCGCCGCCTCGTACTTCCCGAAACTCGATGGTCTGTATGGGACTTGTGCATCAACTTGTCGCCTTTGTAGATCTTTCGAGTTGAACTTAGGTTGGCTACAATCACAGCCCCCAGACAACCTCCCAATTGGAACCCCCTGATCATGACGTCTTCTGTTCTCCGGCCTCTATAATACGAACGAAACACCTTCCTCCCGCGGGCTTCTCCCTACCGACTTTGAGTTTGTTGGTTGAACAAAGGTCACCTCGGAATTCTCGTTTGCCACTACCATTCCACGAACCTACCTCGTCCTACCTTTCGTTTCGATTTGAGATACTGTTGGCTAGAACGACTCTACCGCAACACGAGCCTTGGGCAACACCGTTACCACCAAGCCTCGAAGAGCCTGCACCCCTTTCCATGACAAATCACTTGCCCCGATCCTCTACACTCGTCGGTGCCAAATTTTATTAGTCAACCTTATCTACCCGTTGCAAACATTTTATTGGTGCGCAGTTACCGACTCGTATGATTTTCGTCTGAACGCTCTTTGCTTAGAAGACAACGCATAATGGACATACCTACACGATACGCTCCCAGGGAGCCGGGAGGCCCGCCGCCCGCTATATACATCGAAGACAAATCCGGCCGCTTCGGCCATTCGCGGGCCCAACCTTCCGGCTTCGCGCCTTCATCCATACCGGTGTCAATTCCTAACCACCGTCGCACTGCCGAGGATGATGCTCCCCCTCCTCTTCCCCCGCCACGTTTCCTCCCTGGCATGGGGCCTCCTGGTCCACCAGGTCATGACCGATTCCCTTCCATCGATTCCAATGCCAGCTGGGATAGTATGAGACGTGATAGCGGCTGTGATCCGGGATTATTCAGAAAACAGGACAGTGACCGGATATCCGGCCGACCACATCACAAAGACGAAGGCTATCATAGTTTAAACTCGACCTTCTCATCAATAGGGTATGTGGATTAAGTGGCTGTTGCTCGCAAGCATTTTGTATATTGGTTTGCCTACTAACCTTCAAAGCTACAGTTCACAAGATTCTCTACCCAAAAAGCTTTTCATGTCTCATAACCACTATCAGTTTAACAAACCCGCGGGAAGTGATTATGACAATCATTTATTAAAGAAGTTAGATTCTCGTCGAGCTTTCGAGAACCGCTCCCCGCCTCGTCGATCTGGGCTCTCGATGTCCATGACCGACGAGCAGGATAAGCCGGAACACCAGTGCCAAGCTAACGTCGCGCCACTCTCTCTCCCCATCCGATCGAACACCAAATCGTCAATGGGTTCTCCAGGCGGCTTTGGTGTTCCCCCCATACAAACAACATCACGAGCCGGGCCATACTATCAGCCCAGTGGTCCCAGTTATCGCTCGCCAATTGAGCCGATGGAGATGGATCGTTCACCGCTTTATAGAAGCAGGCGAAATAATAGTGACGACGCAGCCATGTCACATAGTAGCTACGATAATAACATGGAGGACATAGATTTCCCGATGGACGAGACATCCGGAATCAGAAAGCTGTATATCGACGATATGCATGGGCGAATGGACAGCCGTGCCGTGGGACAGAAGAGGCGCGCATCGTCACCTCCAGGCGGGGATAGCCCTCCACAAGCAGCACTAGGTTCAAGCGATCTGGCCAGGCGTCGCGATGGGGTCTCGAGAGGATCTCCGGCGCCCCGACTTAGCTTGGTACCACCGAGTGCTTTGTCGGCGGGCCTATCTGCGTTATCGTCGGGTGCGCGTAGCGGATCATTTGTGTCAACGATGTCAAGCCATAATTCTTTCGGCGGTCGGTCCCCTAGTGGACTCTCGTCCGGAGGCCTGTCTCCGGTAGACGTGATGGGCAACTCGCCTTACTCTACACCCATATCACTTGGCCATTCACCATGCGCTCCTTTTGGTCGTGGGCCGCACCAGCGGAACCCTAGTAGTGAAAACAGGCTCGCATCGCCTCGTAAGGTGGTCGAAGTACCAAAAGCTACTAGTTCGAAAAACAAAGGAGGGTTTTATATGTGTGCTTGCTGTCCCAAGAAACCGAAGAAATTCGAAACAGCAGAGGAATTGAGGTATGCTTTTATTTGGATCGCTTCTAAGACCATGTATCTGACCTGTGTCATGCAGTAACCATACGGCTGAGAAGCAATACGAGTGCGCATTCTGTGGCAATCGCTTCAAGAACAAGAATGAGGCTGAGCGACACCAGAATAGCTTGCATGTGAGGCGCCATAGCTGGTCCTGCTCGGCGCTTCTCCTATCAGGTTGTGATAGGGCTTTCCATGAGAGCACCAGTAGACCCGGTGAGGCCGACACATGTGGCTATTGCGGTGATGAGTTTGCAAGAAGCGGTGGACCTGCAGGGTCGCGGCAAGTAACCGATTCCGATTGGGAAGACCGCGTGAGACATCTTCAGGAAGTCCACAAATTCCGAGAATGCAACTCTAGCAAGAAGTTCTATCGCGCCGATCACTTCCGACAGCATCTCAAGCATAGTCATGCCGGCACAAGCGGGAAGTGGACTAATATGCTAGAAAATGCGTGCATGCTTGAGGAAGATCACCCGCAACCACCGCGGTGAGGCGGCCGGCCGGCAAGAATTGTGCTCTTAGCTAAGTAGCGCCACGTTTGCGACGGCTAGCAATCCCTAGCCGGCAAGTATCAAAGGTACGGCGCAAACCAAACCCGTGCACCAAAGCGCTCTCTACATGCCTATTGTGGCCGAGTTGCATCGTCAGCCTAGATGGGCCATCTACTGGATCAGAGACGAAAGGACGGACTTGCAGATGCCCTGTTGCTGTTGTTGGTAAGTCAGGGTTTTGGTGGGAAGTCTGACACCCGTCGCGGCCTCACTCTTGCGGTTTGTCTACTGTATTGGACTCTCAATGGTTGGTTTACGAGGAGGCGCGGTGCTTGCTGACGGCACAGCTCCTGTGCTTGTACGATCTTGGGGAGATTATTACCACGACAGTCATTGCCTCGACAACCACCATCGCTAGATATGAGAACACGTACCTTGTATCATTTTTTGACCACAAATGGCAATCATTTGGCGTTGCCGACTCTGGCTGTTCAAGTGGATCTGGTAAGGAGCTTTTGGGGGGGCAGAGACTGGAATTGTGTGCCGGGTGCAAGCTGACGGTGCTGACACCTGCGCTGGGGTGGTAGGACATGGCTATGTCGTACTATTCCTACATGAACCCCAATTCTTCCAGTATTATCTGGTTTGCCTACCTATATACGGTCGATCCCCGAAGACGCAACACAAATGTGCATGTGGGAAGTTACGAATGCATGCATGCACCCCTCTTTCCATCAGCATGGATAGTGGTTGGTTATGGGACGGCATCTTCACGGCGTATCGGAGAAACGAAGCATTCATGAATTCACATTCTTCAACAGTAGCAGATCCAGTTAACGAAAAATGGGCGTTCAGGTTTCGGGAAATCTTTGATGATGCATACGAGTAGTTGTATATCTACCTAGCTGGCTCAGATAGCTATTTATGTCCTGAACGTTAAAATCTTTTTTATTTTTTATTTTTCCAATATAATCATATTCCTTGTCTGTGCTCCAGTGGTCAAACAGAAGTGAATGCTACTACAATTGTTTTTCCTTTCTATTCTGTTTACCTGGCGTAAATACACAAGTATTTGCCAAGTGCCTGAATCAAGGTTATGTAGCCAATCAATTGCTTGTATGGTAAGCGTTATGGAGACGCTAACTGTACTTAGAAGTCCGATCGCCTAATTCATGTGCCTATCCGATTTATGGGGCAACGTGTACCTCTCTCCCTGCTCACGTGATTCAGCCCTGTAGGGTACAGATGTATTTTAGATAATGGAAACTCGAACTGAGACTGATAAAGATGATAAGGTCCCGTGCCACCCCGCGTCTGAACATGTACCTCAACTAAATAGTCAATCCTCCAAGAAACCACTGACATTCGACAATAACGTATGCTGTAAGTACCTTCGCTATTGTCTACTTGGCTACATACAAGGCTGCATAAAAACAGTCAGCCCGATAATTTGTCAGACCCAGCTGCGGCGAGATAGATACTAAGGGCTATATGGAAATGGCTAGCATTTCCAAGATACCCGGTGATGACAACTTATACGTTGGAGGGCAAGTACTAATCCTCCTTTCTGCTCCCCCTTACACTCCTCCCCCTTGCCCTTCCCCCTTACTTGTTTCGCGCCGTCATCCACGCACATACTGTATGCCATATCAGGATTGCTAACGAGAGAGAGCCTCTAGGATTTGGGTTTTAAATATAGAGTCTTACCGAAAGCACCTATATGAGAACAACATCACTCATGTCCTCTCCGTTATAAAATGGTCTTTTGACAAATGGGGCGAAGAGGCTAAGCGATTCAAGCATATGAGCATTGACATAGACGATGATGAGTCATCAGATATCTTGGCTCATTTTTCTGCTGCCGTGCGATTTATCGACAATGGCCTTAATTCACATCGCGACAAACATACAGCCGACTCATCGCCTCGCAATGGTGTTTATGTCCATTGTGCCATGGGCAGATCACGGTCCGTGAGCTGCGTGATTGCCTATCTCCTGTATAAGTATCCGCATCGCTTCGGCGGCAAGCAATTCATAGAGTCTCCTACGTCAACTCAACAACGGCGTGCCACAGCCAAAACTGCGGTTCAAAGCGCCTTGCAATACGTGCGCGAGGGCCGACCTGGAGTGGAACCCAACCCGGGCTTCATGAGCCAGCTTGAACTCTGGTGGGAGATGGGATGTCCGGCTGACGACGACGGCGCTGTAGAGCGGCATCCAACGTACCAAAAATGGCTCTACGACAGGATGCTCCAGGAGGTTCGCGACATGAGGGTAGCACCCGATGCTGAGCTCATACGCTTCGAAGATGAGGTCAATGCCGGAGAAAAGGAGCAAGAGGATTCTGCTACAGACGGCGATCGAGGGAAAGAAGTCCGTTGCAAAAAGTGCAGGAGAACTCTTGCTACTCCCAAGTTCTTAGTGTCGCATACACCCACCGGAGAGGCAGCTAGTACCGATTGCGCTCATATATTTATCGAGACCTTGTCATGGATGCGCCCTGTTCTCGAAGACGGTGCTCTCGATGGCCGATTGGTTTGTCCCAATACCAAGTGCGGTGCCACTGTTGGACGATTCGCATGGCAAGGACTCCAATGCACCTGCAAGCAGTGGGTTGTACCAGCGTTTTCGTTGAACCGAAGTCGGGTAGATGAAATCCGCCCGCAGCCCGTCGGCTCCTCGACAATCCGCATGCCTCCTAATCGAAACGGGAACCTGTAGGCGTTGTGCGGCCGCTCTTTGCAGAGGCTTGCAAGCCGTTTCCTGTTTAAGTGATGAATACTGTCGCGGTGTTCTCTGCGTGGAAATTTTTCTGCGGCTTCCGTCTTAACAAGGCGCTACATCTGGGCATATCACGCAAAGCATGGACGCCCCCACGGCTGTAGATGCTAATGGCTAATGAGAGATTGGTATACATACATACACGTCAGCTGCGGAGGAGCAGATTGCCTGTTTAGCTCAGGGATTTCGTCAGAACCCGCATAATTCTGCATAACGGTTCCTACCCAACCCAGTAATTGAGCGAAAGCGGCATTATCCGTCCGCATACGCAATCTTCAAGCTCTCCTCCTGGTGAGTGTGTGTCGCCTTATAGCAGCACCCCAAATCGCACTGGTGCCAGATCTCTCTTCTTCTCCACCCACTTAACCTATATCTAAACCCCGACTTGTTCGGTCTCACGGCACAAGTCATTACTAAAGGCCCCAGGAGATATTTATTCTTTTGGTCCTCGTACCGACAGCCCGTGGCTTGGTCCAGGTCTGGCTAGTCTGGGTTGTGACCAAGCTAGGCTATCTCTACAATATCCTAGCATTAATAGATACGCGAGACAGCTAAGTTTTAGTGCCTCCCCCAAAGTCTTCGATATCACGGGCCTGTTTAAAGGGACCTAATACCACAGGGTTTTAGCCTTGTTGGGGTGACCCTATCCGAGCATATCGCGGGGTATAATGGGCAGCATTCCGGGCATCCGTTATGGGCGATCGACTCTGGGAACTCTGATGAAATCGGGATTTGAGACGGGGCCACTCTCTTTTTCGTTCGTACGCTCGCAGACGGCATGTCCGGGCGTGTCCCGTATGCTTGTCAGTAGCTTTGTTATGCACTCGTTTGATGCAGTGACATTCGTCCTAACCCCCTGGACTCCCCTGGACTAACACCATGGGTTAACCATGCAAACAACGGCAAGAGGACTACCTACAGGAATCCTGAGAATACCCCATCCAGACATGGTTTGGACCGAGGACCCTGCCTGGCATGTACATTGTCAAGACCAGAGCTCGCCTTCAATGTAACATTGCCGTGCGGCGTGGCAACACAATGGACCTACGGGATCGGCAGGTAGTAAGTGCCGCGTCGATATTATGTATTCAAGTAAAGGACAGCCAACAACATCCCGAACTGGCGGATCCCCGGACCATACGGGGAGACGTGAAATCGCAGGTTACATCATAGCATTCTCAGCCTCAGTTGTCTCTGGGGTTTTTCAATTCACACCTGAAACATGGAAACAGAAACAAAGGTCCCAGCCAATTTTCAACCTACTAGGTAAGCGACACACCATTCTAGGGCTGTATTCGGCGTAATTTCGACGAATATACCGGATTCCGAGGGAGAAGACTTGCGTACCTCATTCTCTTTACTTCGGGAGGCGGTCAGGAACCCACGGAATTGATCAATCAAAAAGGATGCGCCCCGGGATCGATAAGATTTGTCCGCTTCTAGAAATTCTAGCAACCTTGGCAAAATCAAGCCAGGGGGTGCCTAGCTTTACACCTTGCACATTACTGGTGCGGAACTAGAGAGCTGCAGGCAGTACATACATGTGTAGAACTACCTAGCAGCAGCCCTGTCCTGCCCTGTCTTTTTCAGGTCTACAGGATCCTGATCCTGATCCTGGTGCCCCGCGCTGCAGTGGGAGGTCACACAGGTCACACTTTTTGACCTACAGTACCGCAACTATGACCTATACGGATAAACGCTCTCTCTGTCTACCACTTACACCGAAGTAATTATGCATACGGATTTAGTCCATCGCATATCGCTATGCAGGCGTCTTTGGGATAACTAGATGAACTTGTCAACGGGGCGTACCGAGCAAGCAGAAAAGAACCGGGTCGTTACCTGTAGGTACTCCTACGTATTGTATCACCTTGCCTTATCTGCTATTAGGTTACAGGTATGTATGTGGTCCCTTGCTGCACAAGTGCGAACGAGCCAACTAAATAACAGCAATTTTCACTTACATGCGTACGCACATGCATCCCGGCTAGACATGTCTACGTTACATATGCTTTACTGCGTTCGTTACTTCTCCGGGGGGTTAGGAATTCATTTCAATTTCGTTTTGAGGGATAAAGTTACCCAGATCGTACGTTTCCTCCCGCGAATTCCCCTGCGTATCTGTAAGTACACACAAACGACCAGGTAGGTACATTACTTACTTGATACTTGGGGATATCTACCCTGGGGGTGTTGGCGTAATAAAAGTTATATACATACATGTATATGCACGGGAGGGAAGAAATGCCGCTTTTCCCTTTTGTTAAAGTACCTACTGACTGCTTTGGGAGGCTGTGACGCGAAAGTGGCCGGTTCCTCACAATACATACAGTACTAGGTTAGGTAGGTTAGGTGCTCGAGCAAATCCTTGGATTCGAGTCCGAATGTCTTTGCCTTACACTATGTACCCTGTCCTACCCTAGGTACCCTATCCTAGCTGACCGGAATTGAAGCTAGTTGGATGGGTGTAAGCTATCAGGTGAGTGAGTGAGTGTTGGCTGCTGCTGTTGCTCTGATGTTGGTTATTTGTCTCTTAAAGCTAGTCTTTGTTACGGATGTCCAGGCCGACGGTAACACTGTCGCATTTTTGGCGGAAACTAAAACTAAGACCCTGGCACGAACCCAGCCCTAGATAGATGCTTAAACTACCTACTTTATGTAGAAGTATAACGCCAAGAGAAAAAGAACCCAAAGGCTCAAGTGTAAGGTAGGTAGGGCAAAGTGACAAAGTACGTAGGCCACTTAATGTCTGTTTGGTTGGAATGGACAAACGACCTAACGGTAACAGCAGGGGCTTGTTTGCTACTTCTTGCTTATTGCTTCATTCAATATGACATACCTACCTACCCAGCTTTTCGCTCATTTTCGCTGCCTTCATCAAAAAAGAAATCAGAATTTCTTCAACCTTACGGGTACTCACATATATTTGTTATAGTAAGAAGTAAAACAAGGGGGAGTGCTATAGGGAAGTAAGTAATGCAAGTCAATTTGTAATTTTTGTTTTCTCTCTTTTTTTTTTCTTTTTTTTTTGCACACTGAGCCTGTCCAGCCCTGTCACGCCAAGGACCATAACGGTAAATGCTGTTAGTGGGGGATGGGGGGTGGAGGGTGGGAATACGTTTGCGCCGCAAATGTTAGTTTGGTTTCTTACGATCCCACTGTTACATACATACATACTACATCTAACTAGTCTGACTCACATACTTACACCTTTGTACCAACTAACTATGAAAGTAAAAGTGGTATATGCGACGAACGGCTAATAGACCAGGCATATATGTCGATATGTTAGCTGTCGGTACAAGATCTGTAGTTTCGATAGAATGACTTGGCAAACGTGGCAACCCGGGTGGGACTTGTAAACACTACACTACGCGCACATGACTTGGCAGGTAATAGACAGACAGTCATCCAGTATAGCGGTATTAGTAAAGTAAAGTAAGGCAAGCAAGGCAAGACAGGGATTGGCGTCTTCTGTTCCTTTTCCGTATCTAGAAAGTTTAGGTACGTATTATATTCCATCGTCCTCCCCGAAGAAGTCTCTAGGGAAGGAAGCAAGGAGGTGGCTCATTGACAGACGGAGTAAAACAGAGGAAGAGAAAAGGAATAAACACCTGAAAATGGTGAATGAAGAGGATTCTCTACGGATTGGGATGGATGAATGGATGAACGATCGATCATTCTGGAACGAAACGAGACGAAGCGAAGTGAAGCGAAGCGAAGCGGCGTCGGCCGAGTTCGAGCTCGAGTACGTATGTAGTTTCCGTCTACAAAGATACCGAGAGCTAGTATTCACATGACACCACGGACCTAAGTAGACGTCTAACATTGAAAGCATCAACATTATAGCAGTACTATGTATGTATCTAGGTAGTAGGTTATAATGCACAACATCGACAGCTACTACTGTAGTAGTATAACGTCAGACACGTTGGCTGTTACCTATAGCCTAACTAAACCTAATTCCTCCACGCCCCCCGGTCATAGCCCCATACAAACGAGTTGCAAAAGTCTCGGAAAGCAGCCAGGGTTTTGTACATATATGTCTGCCTGAGCAGCATTTCCTACATCGTAATTGGTCGGTTCCAAGTTCCTGTGCCGCTTACATAGGGTGCTTTCTAGACTATCTATTATGTATTTATATAATGATTTAGTTAGAGTCGTTGGTTATCCGTCGTTGAGTCGAGGCACGTTCCACTCACATATGAGGGGCTCCGTCTCCTCGTTAGTTCGTGAGCTGGAACTTGTTAAGTCTAACTCCTCAAGGAGCTTTTACCTAATTTGCCTTCTCCGTCTCCGGAACCGAGGGCAAGAATACCGATAGAACGGGTAAGCCCTCCCCTCCCTCTTTATTTACACGGATCCATTACCTACGTAGGTCACAGACACCGAAACAAAAGGCCGTTGGTAAGTGAAAGCAGGTCGTTTGGCCGTTTATAGCTACGGTGTAAGCATCCTGTAAGAATACTCGTGACGGGGTCGTCCCTGTTCATTCAACGAATACCCTTTCCGAGACCGTGTAAGACCACGACCAAAAGCCCTATGAGTATGGATCTGGCAAGTGTGCGGCGCAAGTAATTTAAATAAGTATATGTACATCTATTAGAATGAAGGCAGACATCAGGGAGGGGAGTGAGTAAAGTAAGTAAGTATCTTAGTCCACACTTGTAGTTTGTGTCCTGTTTGAAAGCGGTGCCGTTAGTCAATATACATATAACATACATACATAGCATGACACAACATTGCGGCCCGTTTCCCCAGTTCTTTGCATCTCCTGAAGCAGTAGTTGCAAGTTCTTATTAATAGCGCGTAAGTATTACTTACCTGACAACGGGTGAATTACAAGTTACATGCAGAGTCAGTCATAGCAGACCAGTGTCAGTTAGCCACTGGATAAACTTCCTCGGTAAAGAGAAATGAAACGGGAGAGTGAGTCGTCAGGTAGGCCAGTATGCGCGCAGGCAATTGACTGCCGCGTTCCGAACCAGCCGCGCAGACGCACACGAACGCGAGCGCGCAATAATATAATAGCTTAGCTTGGTTTTGATGACACTCAGTCGGTAGCCGAGTGAAACAGCTGAGGGCGATGTGTCAGCTTCAGTGCTTGCTCCTTATCGGCTCACCTACTTAATTCTTCCTGCATCATCCCACGTGTGAAAATCATCCATCGTCATGGCTACGTAGAGTCAAATCTGGCATACCAACATTATTACCTTGCATGCTGATGCTGCTACTGCTACTGCATCGAGACTATTGGCCGATTGCTGTGTGAATTACCCCAGCTGCAAGGCAAGGAGTGTATCTGTGTACGACGTTGAGCTTCTGACGTCCATCTCCTCCGATCACGGGAACAAACAGACAGACAAACGTCGAACCACCTATAGCCCCGATCACGCTATACTTCATCAAGCGAGTGGCAAGTAAAAAAGAAAAGAAAATTTTCTTTTATTATATGCAAGCACTCATGTACACGCAAACAAGAACAAGAACGTACGATCAGAGGTTCAAACAACCTCGGCCCCAATCGAATCCTGTATACCGTCGCCGCGGCCTTGGGTTAAAGCTCGCTTTCGAGCCCCCAATAACACGCGAGTGTCCGCCGATAAATCGAACACCTGGAAATGTCGCCAGCACCTAGGGAATACGACATACCCAGTCAGCTGATTGCTGCGGACTTACACACGACACTGAATATTAATCGAGACACATACGACCCCTTGCCTAGCTGCTAAGTTCTTTCTTTCTCCGTGGTCATCTATCGGACCGAGCTGAAATGATTTGGTGAAAAAGAAGGTAGTCCAGTTTAAAGGAGCGGGTAGAGGATACGGTAACGGGTCAATCCGAGATTGATAGTACAGGATACACCCTTTCCAACCCCATAAGCGTAGAGTCGTTTTGCTCGATGACACATCTTTTTGTCCGCGTCCTCGTGATCCAGGGGGAATTACTTAGCCTTCCACATCGATCCTGGGCGAATACGACGTATTCCGCTTACTCAAGGGAGGTGTCAGTATTTCCGACCCAATGTTCGAGCTAGGGAAAAGCAATTCGGGCAGGCATCGTGATCGGAAGAAGTGCCGATGTTTCGGGTGAATTTGACACGGAGTAGCATCGACTAAATGATCTGGGCATGAAGCACACTTTCCGAGCTCTCTCGGAGAAACACTTTCGACACTATCCACACCTCACATACCGCGACCCATAATCGACTGTACTAGGGTTAATAGACTGTGAAATAAGTGAGTCAGCTAATGAAGTATTCATACTTGAAAGAGTTCTCCCATGTAGAAACGCACGGGTTGAAAAGTTCCTCTTGCACACCGCATTCTGCCGAGCGTTTCAGTGGCAAAGTCCGTCAAAGTCTTACGCGCTTAGCAAAGCCAAGCCGGCCTCTAATACACTGACCGACATTGGCCACGAAATCAGATCCAATTACAATCATCGGTTGCACAGCTCGCGATATAAGCGAAAATAGTTCGTCGTCGCGCGTCCTATGAGAAGACGCTTGGCAGATCGGCACCGGGCGAGCGCCATAAACCAGCCTCGTAGTTGCACTATGTCACCCTCACTAAGGCTAGGTTTCCCTAGAATTAGTTGCTATCTCTGAAGGCGCACTGTCACTTGTGTTGCAGCGGTGTATCCTTTTTTTTTTTTTCCCCTTTAAACCGGACCCGAGCTGTCAGTGGCAGGCGAGGCTTGCGCACACGATGAGGATGACGCTATTGTCACGATAGTGTGTGCTTCGAGTCCGCGCGAATATGACATGATGCATACTTCGTATGCGTCGACTCCGTAGGCGACGATCGGACGCTGATTCGACGTATAGACGAGCAGTGACAATCTTTGGATTATTTCCTGGGCGAATAGATGAGACAGATATTGAATCACGGGGAATCAGGGCGCACGAGCGAGATTAGAATTAAGCGCACGGGAGTGGAAAGGCCTTGCATAGCCGCTGGTCGCCGCTGTCTTAGTGTCTTGCCATGGGCCTTGCCGATGCGGGATAGACATCGAGCATCGTTCACGTGATGTTCAGGTACTAAGGCATTCCATCGGCGGTTTCAGTTTCCGACCCATAAAGATGGCTTGCAAGGAGGTTTTTTTTTGTTGCAGTCCGATCCATCCAGTTACCATTGATATTATGCTTATTTGCCAGAGTCAAGCGGGATAAATATTACCATCATAAAGCGGATTCAGGTTCCGAGTTGTTTCCCAGTATGTTAGCCCCAAGAGCACATTTATGATCCACCTCACTGTTTGTCTGTGAATTGGTCCTAGGGCTCGGTGAGCTGCTTAGTGAGGTAATCTGCTTATAGTCGGACCGGCCTCGATCAAATTTTGCAGCGTGCCGACCCGCGACCCGACACTATCCGGCCAATTTTGTTCCTGTACATCGGAGGCATTCCGGCGACTTATATAGCGTAACGTTTCGTGTCGTAGCCACTGCCGCCGACGGAAGCGATTTTGAATGTGGCAGACCATGTGGGCAGGAATCGGAGACTCGGTAGCAGAAACAGCCATTGGATGAAGGGAGAGAAAGGACGGAGGGATGTTGGAGATCGGCTTACCAAGCACAGCTCTGGGTGGGTTGATGCGTTCTTTTATCGAGTGGCTGGGCTTACTCCCTATTAGCTGCGTGCTGTGTCACGATACTTCTTGTGTTCATTTACCCGGCGGTGTACGGCATAGCAGCACCGAAAGGTATCGATACAGAACCTGCAGCAATTTGCGATTTAAATTGCTGATTGATGACACCTGCACATCGCTCTCCAGTGCTTTAGAGCCTGAGAAAGCTAACCTGGAAATCTGTTGGGCTGCATTGCGTCAGAAGCGAGCGGCGCATACACCCCAACACTCACACGTCAGGCTTGAGGGGAAACGAAGCCTTAGTGACAATGTCCATCTTTCTAGCCTCGGCTCGGGCCCATTTAGATCTGCGCTACATGGTAGTGTCCATACGCAAGAGATGAGAGCATCGTGAAGCTTTAAACCTCGGACCGCTTTGGGTATCATCATCCGAAGAAACGAGCATGGTGTATACAGGCAAGGAGGTAGGTGTGTGGGTAGACAGGCAGGTATGATTCATTCGGACCCCGAGACGCCCCATGGTGTGTTCGCAAAGCGTTGCGTTGTTCGCCAAAGTCCTACAGCGCTGGGGGTGTGTATATCGAAGACGTCAGCACCGGGTAAGCTACCTACGCTACGCCCTCCAGATCGGCTGTTGCATGGATCACTAGCGAAATGCGGGATGAGCCGGCGACTGTCCAAGCCAACTCAATCATTCCACGGGAGCTGTTGGTGGACTGTCGCAGCGGGCATACCGACTATACATATATCAACAAGGGGCTAGGGTTTGAACCAACAGCAGATCAAGTGCTGTTCCACCCGCGAAAAGGCATCTGCGAGAAGTCCTAGATATGGCGCTGTACGATCGTGCAGTGCAGAATGCGAGAGGCTGAGGCGGAACGGGTATGAGGCCATAGGATGGTACCGCCCTAGACTGTGCGAGCACCAGTAAAACTCAAGCACGACATCATTGGTCCTAAGGGAAAGGCGGAGAGCGAATCGCTTGTAGAATGATGGGTGCGGATTCGGCGAAACAACACCGCAGATATACCGTAGGCATTTGCTGGATTGGGGCTTGAATTGGGCAGGAGGTTACGACAGTGTCATATACCATAAGGCTGATCATATGTTGATCACATGCTGGTCTACTCGAAAGGATCCGGCATTGGAGAGGTGTGGTACATCATCCCTTGTGTTGTCCCCGCGAGTGACATCGTCTTGCCTGGTGGGTTGGATGCTTAAAGCCCGCTCAGCGACATACAGGACCTATTTCGGCTTCCAGTGCCTAAGCCTGCCTACCCGCATCACTACGAGTGCAATTTGCAGGAGATACCACTGCCGTGGATGTAATGCTGTCGCTTGAAAATACTGTGGATGGCATGTATAGTACAAGGCAAATGTGCACTACACATGTAGCCCTACATGGCGATGTGACCGCACTACTTAAGACGCGTGCGATAGCAGACAACTTAGCCAATCTCATAGCGGCCAATCCATGCCGCTGTGTCTTCTGATTACCTTCAGACCTAGCCCAGGGTATCATCAGGCCTTTCCTGGGGTGGTTCGTCAAACGCTGACCCAACGTAAGCGCTAGGCTCCTTGGGGCTTGCGTAGATATGTACATTCGGCCCTGTTGGTGAGGCAGCGTTCCTATGATATTAAGTATACCGTATAGGTATGTAACCATCGACTGAGAGGGGTGTGTGTGTGTGTTTGTGAAGACACCAGGACCATGAACAGACCGGTACCGCTCACAGCTACTAAGACGAGATTATCGCAGCACTCTCATTAGATCATAGACGCTCGCTCATATGTGTAGGAGTTGAGGGTTAGCAACGGGGGATAGCCCCGAGATGGAGAGGTTATCGTAATTTGATTTTCATAAGGAGCGAAGTGTCAGCGGAGGAGAAGCGCGTACCGCCCCAACCTCATATCTTCTGACCTTGACTAGGTCCCTAATGCAGGCATCTAACCCATGTAAGCCCGGGCGGTTGTACACTTGAGTATATGAAGAGGTGTCTTCTAAGCAAGAATGAGAGCCGAGTAATGGCTGGTTTCCACAACCGGAAACGCGGAACGGAGTGCATCATGCAGAACGACGTATCCCCAATACTAAGCCGATGTTGTCGGTTCCATCGTAGGAGTTGTAGGGCAAGTGTAACAGTTGAGTGACTTATCAGAGAGAGGCGCGTGGTAATCAAGGAGATCAAAAGCAGTGCGGCCTCGCTAGGAAGGCGTCACTTCCAAGCAAACCGTATATGGAAGGTGTGCGGTTTTGCGAACATTCGAGGCCAGACACAGGTCGCCGTACCATCGTACCTCAAATATACACATATAGAAAGAGCTGCACAATGTCGGGGCCTCCGGTGGTCGGCTCAACCCGCTCCGGCTGGAGTTCCCATAGACGATTGTTGCCCATCTTGACGGTTTATAGGAAATAGGCACGCTTCTCCAGCTTCCCCTTTGTTGTAGGGTCGGCCGAGTAGAACATTTCGGGGTCAAGGTAATCCTTTGGGGACAGAAGGGAACAAGTTGGGGTTGTTGAGCCGCTCTCGATTTCGCTTGGCCATCTCAACCTGGCGCTTTCTGTCGACACGCCGTTGATGGAAGTTCCTAGTGGGTGTCAGCTTGGTTCATTGGACATTCGGGAGATGTGTAGCCAACTTCTGTAGAGCGAAAACACGTGGTTCTTCTTCAACAGATGACTGAGTCTTGTTATCCGGTTCACCCTTCTTTCGTCATTCGTCAGTTTAGGGTGCTCATCGAGGGAATCTGATCAGGACAGGCACCTTCTCATCGGTAGGCGCGTCTGCCTTTTTAGGTTTTTCTTTTTCTTCATCCTTGCTGTCGTTATCCTTTTTGTCCTTGTCTTTATCGTTGTCCTTTTCCTTCTCATCCCGCTTCTCCTTTTTCCTGCGTTGCTTTTCTTCATATTCTTTCTTCAGTCTCTCGACCTCTTCATCCATTTCCTTTTTCTTCTTTGCGGTAATAGCGTCATGGTCAATAATGGGGGAACAAAATCCCCGATCCTTGAGATGAGCTGGGCATACGTAGAAGAAGTCCTAACAAGTATGATGTTAGGAGTATATGTGCCTCAGCTGTAAGATGTTTAGAACAGCTCCACTACCGACCTGTTTGTCCGGTGTTATGAGGACACTTGTGCTTGGCTTAAAACATATCTCGCATCCTTTAGCGGAAGCGTCGGCAACCTTACGGTGATGCCAAATATTGGGTAACGACATGGTGTAAAATATTTGAGATTATTTAGGTACCTAATTATTGTATTAACAGATATATGGTCTGAGAAGACATAGCCGGTTCGGCAGACTAAGTAGATACCTTACCTAGCCCTGGGTCAGTTGGTAGGCCTCACTCTGTCGATACCCCCAGCCAAGTTTTCCGTTAAGAAGGGTGGAAAGCTACTTTTCGAGCGTCGTCCAGTTTTATGTTTGCCTCATGCTCGTCATAGAAGATGAAAACACAATCCGGTATGCTGCAGTGCGTATGCTTAACAATGCGGAAGTATTGCTTGCATCAATGATGCTGGCGCTGGTCAAGTGGATCTCAAGACTCCGAAGGTAGACTAACAGGAACCATGTGGCTGATGCCCCTCTATCCTGCACGGCCACAGCACCATCAAGGGGCGCCCTGCAAGCCCCCGCTAGTTCTGAAACACTGAAGGCGCCTACCGCAGTGGCCCATAATCTACAATATGTAAGTACATAGATGCTACTACCGCGCCATACGTCACGTCAACAATCTGAAAAAGTTGGGAAAAGTTGAAAACCCCCAAGGCTGAAGCTCCTGCAGCCTCACAGATCATTAATTCACCACAACCACCACCACGAACAACAACAACAACAACAACAACAACAACAACAACAACAACAACAACAACAACAACAACAACAACAACAACAACAACAACAACAACAACAACAAAATACTACAATCGGCAAACCTAATTGAGTGATACAGAGAAATTCCGTCGATGTCGTGTTGATCTCAGTTCCCTACTTAATGTGACTACTGTCCAATTACCATCATGTCTTCAGGGCTCGATTCCCAAAAACTAAACCATGTATTCAAATCGAAGCCAGATATTGTAAAGGGGATTCAGCAAGCTGCTGGTATGATATCCTTCCACTTGTCCTCTTCTGAGAGGGGAAAGCTTTCCTAACAAGCTTAATAGACTCTCCATCTCGTGTGAAGCTCTTCAATAGTATTGTTGATTTTGTATACGAACAACTTAACGACAACCAATCATCTGAACCTGCACAAAAGCGCCGGCGCGTCGATATTGAACCATCGCAAAATGGAATTGACACAACCACAAGTACCGCTGACAGTGTTGCACGGGAAGATGTCTTACTTGAGATAAAAGACATCTCTGTCTCCATACCACAACGGAAGAAGTTCGACCTGTGCTTTACATCCCAGCATCTGTACGCCCGAGCCCCGGGAACCAAGACACCAGTCTCTAACATAATATACTCGTGGAAGAGTATCGGTAAGCGCATGACCTGAAGTGACCGTGCCATTCGCCACACTATGCTAATCTAGTCTAGATTATGCCTTCTGTCTCCCGGTCCCTGAAAAATCTCAAGTCCAACATAACTACCTCCTGCTTCCGCAGAACTCCTATTTCCCTTCTCAGGCCGCCGCCTCTGCCGCTGACCCTCTGGTCTTTACCGTACCAGCTACCGCACCAAAACCTGGGTCCATTGGTGGCCCTAATGCTGGCGCAGCATCGGCTGTTTCCGACTCGTACTCTACATTATTCCATTGGGCAATCAACAAGTGCCTCCAAGCTGGCGGGAAACAGGTACGAATCGTCGCCGCAGATCCCTCCAAGTTCCATAGTGTCATACGCCAGTCCCATAGGCCGAAAGAACAAGCTGTCCACGTCAAAGCCTTCAGGGGCTCTAAGGATGGTTACCTTTTCTTCCTGGAAAATGGCATCCTGTGGGGCTTCAAGAAACCTCTGATGTTTCTTCCGCTCGATAAAATCGCTGCCATCAGCTACACTAGTGTCCTGCAGCGGACCTTTAACATGGTGGTCGAGATATATACCGGAGGGAAGACAGAAGATGGACAAGAAGATGCAACAGAGGAGATAGAATTCGCAATGCTGGACCAAGAAGACTATAATGAAATCAACGAAAACTACGTCATCCATCATAAGCTTCAAGACCGGAGTTTAGCTGACCAGCGGAAGGCGAAGCGAGAATTGGTTGAAAATCTGAAGGGCAAAAAGGGCGCTGGCGCTGGCGACGGAGACCAGGACGGCAACGACGCAACAGCCGAAGACGGCATGACAGAGCTGGAACGGGCTCAACGCGAAGCTGAGCAGCAATTACAAGATGAAGAGGATGAGGATGAAGAAGATTATGATCCTGGGTCAGAGGGAGAGTCGGAAGGGTCTGGTTCAAGTTCTGATGACGATGACGACGATGATGACGAAGATGACGATGAAGAAGATGAAGAAGATGGGGCCGGCGACGATGACTGATCACATGGACTTAGAGCTCGGTGCGAAAGCGTGTCAAATGGTGTTCCACGACATAGAAGCGCACCTCATTAACCTTCAAGAGAAGGGAAGCCTATAACAAAGACATGCATCAGTCTTTTCGCCCATTCTCGATTTCTTCGGCTTATTAGAACTCTGACGGATATAATAATCACCCTCTCATGCTACCTGGGCAATTATGTACAGTACCTATTGTTAGACATCCTGGATGCAACCAATTCTACCGCACTCCAGAGCCTACGAATCATCTTGGTCGCACTCATGTCAGTCAGTGCGTGCATAACTTCAAAATACTGACGCGGTGTTCACCTTGCGGCTTTGTCCATATTAGATATGCCATTTGTATGATATATCCAACCTCGAACCTTATAGTGGTTACAGCTAAGTAGATTAGCGTGATTTAATACGTGCACACAAACACCGTAGTATGATTTACTTTCACAGGTCACACATCGGTACCCAAATCCTAATCTGTGTGATAACATCCAATTATCCGGACTCGTGCACAGGAATTTTTGAATATTCACTGTGCAACCTATATGTCGGCCTGTCTGCTTAGCTAGGTTATAGGAGTGAAGTATTAAGCATCTTGGAAGCTAAAATGCCCTTACGTCCTTATCATTGGCCGTTTCCTATACCATTACTCGTGAGGATGTTGATGATGATGACCAAGGCAAGCTTACTAGGTTCAGTAACGCAACCATCCAGGCCGAAGAGAACAGTTAAACATGGCCTACATAGTACTGAAAGTCAGTGATCCCATGTACGTGATACCGATTTCTGGGTAAATAGTAACTAAGTATTGCATGTTGAAAATAGTGAAACTGCAGTGTTCTCACGCGTGATACCAAAAGATCGGGAGATGGGCATGGCTATGGCAAGCCACTCGTCCAGCTATTTCCATATGTTCGCAGTGGCCCCATTACAGGAGCCCTACATATGAGACGGCATCTGCCAAGCACCTCGTACCTAATTCAACTATCGAATTTTTGCTGAAGAAGAGGCGCTAAATGCAAGACGCGTACCGTCTGCAGCATGACTTGGCTGGATACGATAATATTTATCCCGATTGTCCTGGTGATACTCCTCTGAATTTAGGCTTCTATTGATCGCATGCACTCGAACTGACTGTTGCGACTTCGAAACGCGTCAGAGCTTCCTCGGCCAAATTCCGTTTCGTAATACCAGGATCGTGACGCCGCCATCTGTGTGACCGGTTCTTGAGGACCACAAACAGTCGGACGAGATTATGTGCTTCCTAATGACGCAGTACCATGATCCGAGATAGAGTCCTGCATATAAACCTGCCATCTGGGGACTTGGGGAAGTACCAAGAATGTGTAAAGGCAAGGGTATGACTGCACCCCTTATTACAGCAAGAGCTACCATATAGTCGAATGCGATCATCTTCAATAATTCTCCTGAAAGAAAATGACTATTAAGCAATATATTGTACAGGATTCAGGTATTATCAGAAGACCTTGTTAAGATGGAGCTGGTGTGTGTCCTCCCTGGCAAAGTCGCGATTCGCTGGTATACCATCCAGTACTCCGACACTGGGGTTCCTTATGTTATTTCATGAAATTATACTTGTCAGGTTACCAATCCTAGACGGCCATTTTACAGAATGGTAACTATAGTGTAAACCGGTGATCATCATTGTCTCGGAGTATTTGCGAATGTATGACCCAACAAGCTCAAGGGACATCTTCGGTTGTGCTTCGCTGTAATCTCAAGGGGCGGGGGACAACCTACCTATACGTTTGCCAGTTACACGATTTCGTTCACGATAGCAGTTTTCGGTAAGTAAGAAGCCTCGAACTACCAGAAAAGTCTACCAACCTTGTGTTTTCCGGAAGATGAGCCTCATTTACTCTACGGGAACTTTACTCGATCTGTCGAGAACGAAGTGTAACCATGTCATATCAGTGTCAGCTAGAAATCGCCCCTAATAAAGACGCACATGAAGGTATGGAACGAGATCTGAGCCAAAAACTACTCATCTCATAACATCCCTTTCCTTCCCTTTCTTTTACTCCTTCCTAAACCTCAGCCCTTCTCGCGATCTTTAATGTCAAGATGATATTCTCTCTCTTGCTAGCTTCTATAGCTTTCATCATCGTCGTTGATGCTGCTCAAAATGGGGCCGATATTATACGATTGCCCATAAAACAAGAAAACTCGCTGACTCTGGGCGTTCGGGACGGTCCCCAATATGGGCCAGACCCGCTGAGAACTAATGCCACTCAGAAACACTATCTCAGTCCATACACTGTCGAGGGTGAGTAGCAACCTACGTCTGCTCCTACTTTGTAAAACTATGCTTCTCAAGTGCTAACTCTTTATTAACAAGTCGCTATCGGATCGCCTCCCCAACTTGTACACGTTGCCCTTGACCCTTTCACAAATTTTCTGTGGGTTGATCCCGACTGCAGCACCTCCCTCTCGCCAGAGGCGTGCTGCGCCAATGGGGTCTACAACCCAAATAATTCGGCAACAGCAGAACCCGAGGACTGTAGCCGGGGCTGGGCCTTCGCCTATTCCCAGGGTGGCGCCACGGGTTGTAGTGTTGTCGACGATGTCCAATTTGCCGGTATGTTTATCATAATACCTCATATTTACCTGAAAATTACCAACTTACCATGTTATAATAAGGGGTCGATCTGGGGTTTATCGAAGTCGGCATCGCGAACCACAGCTGGGGCCAGTCAGCCGGCCAGCTCGGTCTTGGTTTTGGCTGCAAGGCCGCGGGCGATGTCTCGATCCTGGACCACTTGAAGCAGAAAGGGCTGGTAACCAAGCGCCAATTCAGTATTGCTATCGGTAGTGCGAACGACATTGAAGGCACCCGCGAAGACGCAGATGCCGGATTAGGAGAGCTCGTGTTCTCAGGGGTCAACACCGGGAAATTCGCAGGCGAGTTGCGTCAAGTGGGTGCTATTCCAAGTACTGGTCATGATCCGAGGTGATTACCACATCCCCGTCAGTACCGACGAGCTCTGCTAATGGTTGGACTAAATAGCTACTATGTGACCCTGACGTCGATAGGTCTATCAGACCCCTTCAATTGTAAAGATTTACAGAGGCCTTTCACTTCCCGTCACGCCGTCTTTGACTTCAGCACCATAATGTCATATTTCCCGTCGGATATCATGCTCAGACTCACCGAATTCTTTCCTGACGGCTTCTATAATCTCACCAAAGGAGTCTACGAGGTACCATGCAGTCATCTAACACACGACGGCAGTGTCGACTTCTACTTTGAGGAGTTTCACATCGGAGTTCCAATGCGTGATTTTATTCTAGAGGTAGATGGGTCATGCTACCTAGGTGCGGTGCGAAATAGGGATTTAGGATCAGACGAAGCTATTCTTGGTCTTAGTTTTCTTCGCGCTGCATACAGTAAGTTGCCTTAATTAAGAGTCCCGGGGTTTTCTTTTAAACTGAGAGCTAAACTTCGTCGCAGCTGTCTACGATATTGATAACGATGAAATCTACGTGGCTCAATACGAAAACTGCGGAGACAATCTTGTCGACTGGGATCCGTCTCACGAACTATATGGCCTGTGTGCGTCGAAGCCCACAGGTCTCCCGTCGTCATGCAGTTCAACCTCCATTTCGCCAACCTCGACAACCTCAATGAGTTACCCAATGACGAGTGAGACAACAACCCTCTCAACGACTTCGACAACTCACTCAAGTACCTCTACAACGAGTACTCACTCGTCGACCCGTTCGACGAAAACGAGCACACCATCCAGTCTCTTAACACCACAATACCCCACGACTTCTAGCTCTTCTTCGAGTCATTCGACGAGCCATTCACTGACTCACTCAACACGCCGCCCAGTAAGTCATTCTACGACTCGCCCGATGACACACTCAACGACAAGTCCAAAGACACTTTCGACTGAGAGCTCAATACTACCTAGCTCTCACTCAGTAGAGCCCCCTTACACCGAACCCACCTACAGCGTACACAGAAGCACGACAAAGGCAATATCAACAACGACATCAACAACGTCAGCTCAAGCACGATCTTCAACATCAACGTCGTCAAGGAAGACTAGTGGGCCTTCGTCCCGTCCGCACACCTCAAGAACTACAGCGAGAGTAAATTCCACAACGACAATATCATCACTGACGTCTCTCCCATGGTCATCCGGCCTGATGACAACTGGCGGCCGTAGCAGTTACACCTCAGGCGGGACACCCGGTGGGACGTCGATCTTCTGGACACCTGGCACGGGTTTCTCCTGGAGTAATGTGTCGTTCACACCGGGTAGTACGGGCCGCTGGACGCCACGGCCCACCACAACAGGAACATTAACAACAACAAGCTTAAGCTCCACATCGTCCGAGTCAACGTTGACATCGGTTCCGGCATCTGAGGAACTCACCTCGACCACTTCTACAGAGGAGTCATCATTATTATCATCGGGGGCGAGTACGGGCACTTCTTCTCCATCCTCATCCATCGAGACCACCGAGAGCCGCGCCGACTTCCCCATCAAGACCGAGACCGAGACTGCAACCGAAGAGGCGGCGGCGGGGCCAACGAAAATGAAGCAATCGGACGAGAAGACAGTTACCGTGACAGTCGGCCTAGTGACTTCGACAGTCTTCATGCCCAGTCCCATCACCATCCCTGTTAGTACTTGTAACTGTTCCTGGGCGACCGTGACGGTGGTGTCAAGGACCAGGGACGTGGAGACGGAAACGGAGACGGAGCTGTGGTCTTCCTGCAAGGCGACGGAATACCGGACCCGGACGGTCACGACCACCGCTAGCCATTGCGGCACCACAACTACGGCCGGCAGACATCATAGTCACACAAAGACCCAGAAGGTAACCGGAATGCTTACGAAGTTGGCTTCTGCTGCCTGAAGAGGCGGGTGGGAAGGACGGCAAGGGATCAAGATCGGTTTTTGGCATATGTATCCCAAGTAATAAATTTCCTTTGTACGGCCGATTGCTAGTGGACACTAAGCTTTTCTTTCTTTCCTTTTATCTTTCCTTCTCTTATCATTACAAAATACAGGGCCCTGCTCGATTAGCCTGATAATAAAACTCTATTATGATGTACCCGTACAGCACAACTCCACGAATCTGCATAAAGCAGTTAGGAAGTAGGAACCTAGTTACTGAGAAGATGGCATACCGCAGCATCAATGTCAAGTATGTCGAGAGGATATCAAAGACAACTCTACACAGATATCGGGGTAACGCAATAACTAGTAACGCCCCCTATCCGTGTCTCTCTGGACCTTGAGACTGTCACTCCTAACGTATCGAAGACATTGCGCTAAATAAGAAGCCTAGCTAACGGTCTCGAGAGGACACTTGACTGAGTCATCCGGTCAATGGCACGTAATAACTATATTCCTGCCTGTCGATATATCCGAGCCCGCAATGGGTCATGAGTTGCCAAGCCGGCAGACTGGAGATATCGGCCAGGATACCGGCAACCGATCAGTCTTGACGCACCGAGGAGGAGAATGAATAGTATGTATAGCATGCTTGCCAGGACCCCTGGTTACATAGTATGATACAAATTTATACGAACTCATACGAGGACCCAACCCCACAAGCGCGTTCGGTTAACCCCCATTGGCTGACGACTATCACCTCGGTCTTCTCTTCAAGGTCACGGATCGACTAGGTATCCTTAAAAAACGCCACTGTACATCTGTGTTGACGATAAGAAGAACGAAAACAAACAGACAATTCAAGCGCATAGTTAAATTGTTTTTTTTTTTTTTTCCTAGAAAAAATAATTACACACAAGCCAAAGAATATTTCACGTCGACCAACCACATACATCTGTACCTTAAAAAGGTATTAATCATAAAAGTAGCCCTTAGTCTACAGCCTTAGCTTTGAAACATGAACAATTACCCTCACCAAGCTAAAACTTGACTAATGTAGGTTAGACTAAACACCCCGCAACTTTGTACATACGTTAACGCGAGATATAAAAGTACGGCGGTGAAGAGCCAATCAAAAGGATCTGGAAGTAATCGAACCGAGGGAGCTTTGCTCGTCTAAGTATAGCGTGTTCAACGTTCTGCGGCATACCTTTCTTTGACAGCTAGGCGTCCACTATCTAACCTAACATGTTCATATCCATCCTACTACTGTAATTTCCTTGTCCATGCCTCAGGTTTTCCGCTATCGAGACTCAGAGCGCTCCGTCTTGTGCTGCCGTCGCTGCCGATGTGAAAGTTGCAGCAGTCTGGGATACTAGGTAGACAGTAGGACTTGAATTCCTATTCTATACTACCACTGGATTTCTCCGCATTTGCAGCGTAGCATTCGGCTAACGCTCATTACCCTACGGAGGACGGATAACGCAAGTACCGTGCAGTGGGCCAGACAACTGTTGAAGAAAGATATGCAAAGCGGCCGTTCGCAAATCAAATTGCATGCACCTCGCTCGAGAAACCCGGGCAGAACCTGGGGTTTAACTAAGCTAGAGTTATACATAGTTATGCAAAAAGTCCGTTCCGTGAATCAGTGTATATTCAGGCTGTTCCGTCTGCGCCATAACACCACCGGCCGACAAAGGCATCAAAACACTGTCATTTCCTATCCCGTGATGGAATGTGTGCGAGTGTACTCACTCATGTCTTTGCTGTGCTACTAGATCGGTACGGCTACCTAGATAGTACATACTTACACAGGTTGCATGCGCTCTATACTACTCGCTACAGGCAGCGTCATATTTCGTGAAATTATGTTCTGTCCCCACCCTGTCCAAACATCCGCGTAAGACTAGGGTGGCCACCTTGTCGCTACTACAAGTGTAGTTTATACGGCCCAGAGTGACCCGAAAGTATTGCTCAAGTTATGCTTCGGGGGGCAGGGAGCCAGGTAGACTAAAACTCAATGCACATCAGGTCTTTATATATATATATATATATAACCTTGCTTCTCTCCCAATCCTCGCTCGCAGGCGTCCGTCTTCCTCGGCTTCTCGTGTGTTTCTAACGTGACAACGTTCTCACTACGACCAAAGCCAACAGACATGGAGGCCATACGGAATCTGGTGCCTGAAGGGCTGCCTATGTCCCTGCAGGTGATCGGTGCCACTTTGCTGCTCGGGATTATCTACTCATATATCACAACAGAACGCCCGTCGCCAAATTTTCCTCTGATAAGCGTCCGTGGTCTGAGCCCAAGGAAGAGTTTTGGCCTCCACATCCGGGAAGTGGTACAGGAAGGACTCAGACAGGTAGGTAGAGTGGTCATGCCAACCTCATAATCTAGCATCGAAGTTACAATATTGAGCGTCAAGACCTAATAAGACATGATTAGACAAATGGAAAACCGTTCCAAGTTATGACGGGCACAGGACCTAAGATCCTCCTACCTAACAAATACGCTGATGAGGTCCGAAATTTACCAGAGCTCGACTTCTCAAAAGCTTTCGCTCGCGTACGATAAGGCCTCTTCCCTTTGGCTAACCCGCATTCGAAGAGGGTGTATCGACTGACAACAAAACGCAGGACTTCTTCGTCAACTATCCAGGATTCGAACCTCACAGACAGGGAACCAAGAACGAGTTCTTGATCCGCGACACAGTCCGGGTAAAGCTGACGCAGTCTCTGGGCCTGGTGACGGCAGACCTCGTAGACGAGACCATCGACTGCGTCGACGACGTGTTCGGTAAGAGCGGCGAGTGGGCCACGCGGCTGATCAGGGAGGACATGCTCGAGGTCGTCGCGCGTGTGTCGTCGCGCGTCTTCCTGGGCGCGGAGCTGTGCCGGAACAGGAGGTGGCTCGACATCGCGAAGACGTTCACGGTGGACTCGTTCGCGCTGTCTTTCCTCATGCGCATGACGCCCGCCCTCCTCAGACCGTTCACGTACCTGGCGCTGCCGCACTCGTCGCGCCTCCGCAAGTCGGTGCGCGACGCCCGCAAGCTCATCCTCCCCGAGGTTCAGCGCCGGAAGGCCGCCGTGGACGCCGCCCGCGCCGCCGGCGAGAAGCCCCCCAAAGTGGCTGATACCATTGGTTGGATGTACGATGTTGCGAAAGGGCGGGATCTCGATTTCGTCTGCGGCCAGCTGTCCCTGACTATGGCTGCCATCCACACGACCACCGAGAGCGCGTGCCGAGCTCTGATCGATATCTGCGACCACCCTGAGCTCGCTCAGCAGCTGCGCGAGGAGATCATTGACGTCGTCGGCCGCGAGGGCTGGGCGAAGACGACCTTGTACAAGCTTAAGCTTATGGACAGCTTCTTGAAAGAAAGCCAGCGGGCAACGCCTTTAGCTATTAGTAAGCGAAATCATAATTCATTTCTACGAGCCGGAGATACAACCTCCTAATTACCAGAGTGCTAACGTCCTCTCTCTTTCATTAACAGTATCCATGAACCGCTACGTCGAGAAAGAGATAATACTATCCGACGGGACGCAGATCCCCAAGGGCGTGCGACTGGCCGTGCTCGCCGACTTCGGTAACCCGGAGATCTACCCCGAGCCCGAGAAGTTCGACATAGCGCGGTTCGCCAAGAAGCGACAGGAGCCGGGACAGGAGAACAGCTGGCAGTTCGTGACCACGAGCCCGACGCACCTCAGCTTCGGCCACGGGGAGCACGCCTGCCCGGGACGCTTCTTCGCCTCCAACGAGATCAAGATCATCCTCTGCCACCTGCTCATGAAGTACGACTGGCAGTACGTCCCTAACGAGCCTCCGCCGCAGCCGAGGAGGTTCGAGGCTAGCTGTGCCGTGGATGCGAAGACGCGCATCCAGGCGCGGAGGAGAAAGGCGGAGATCGATCTCGACCATATCTGATTATGTGTTGATTGATCGATGGACTAGCTGGGTATTGTATATAGGTTACGTGTGTAGGTAGAGCGAGCCGTCCAGATTATGATGATTATTCGGACCCGTCTGCTTGGCTTGCTTTTGCGGCCCTGGAGCGTTCGTCTGAAGAAATTAGAAAGAAAGCCCATTTTAACCGGTAGATATGACGAGTCACGATTTCTTGACGGAATATCTAACCTAGCGGTTCGCAACGCTACGGCCATTTATACTTCGCTGTGGCTTCCACGTCATACGACTTATAATAAATGCACCGTTAACAAACACGCCTTTGAATAAGAACTTGCACGATGAACTGGCCGTACTCTCCTGACTTTGAATCTCGTCACCCCGCTAGGAGTTCCCTTGGTAACATGTCATCTACACCCAACGAACGGTTCGAACGTCGCCGGTCATGATCACACAACAATTATACACACGCCAAGAGATCGTTGTTCGTTACACTACTTAACACAGACAATGCCCCTTACTCTGCCTACATGCATTCAACCGCCGTCGTTTGCCGGGTACCTGCACATTTGAAGTACAGCCAAAGTCGTGCAACGACTCTTACTACTATATCTGGAACGAAAACTGCCAATGCTTCAGATGCTATGTAGTGTAGGGGCCATAGTCAATCTAATAGGATAAGCTGCAGACGTTATACGATGATGTATGTAGGTAACAAACACCCTAGCCGTGTCCGGGATATAACGCTGTGGTGATCCGAAGACGTTACGAGGTTAGTATAAAGCATACAGCTTCTCAGTACTACTATACTATACATACCGCGAGAAATTGTATAAAAGGGTTATTCCAGAAGCTTCTGTGACATATATTGTTTCTATCAGTAGACAGCGGATAGGTAGGTACTTATGTTTCGCCTTTCTCTGCCTTTTCCCTTTCGGCAAAGGAGGGTTTATACAACTATTCGTCTTACGCATGTCTTTAATCTTGATCGATGTAAAGTTGAACAATGCCTTCTCCATACCAAATGGTATGATTCCTTGAATCCAGGTCGTTTAAATCTACTTAGGAACTGCGGCAATAATTCGCTGCATTTTAATGCATGGGACTTGGTGACCTAGGAAGAAGTATCAAGAATAATGATGATGATAATATAGTGACAAGCTTCACCATAAGCGGATAAACCAAATATTGTCAACTACAGCCTAGAAGAGCAGTTATAACACTCTCAGGCTGCAAGTCAATAATACCTCGGTAAAAGTCTACAGGCTCAGGGCATTGAAAACGGCCAACACAACGACGACAGTGGTGATAGTAGTAATATTCATATATCATTCTCATCACTCCATAACTGGGCAGTTTAGAAGTAAGTCTAGCTGTGTGATCATATGGTTTGGCTATGAGCCATCATCTAGCGTCTATCTGCATCCTTCAGCCAATATTATGTATAGGACATAGATAGCCTTTCTCGTCAGGTCTAGCAATCAAAAGGGTACTGCAATACGCCATCCCGCCCTGGTGCCTGGGTATCAATCCTCATAACATTACCATCCGTTACGTTGTATGAGACCAGCACCCTTCGTTCCCTGTTAAACGCCGGTACAATAAAAAATCAGATAGTTGGTTATGTTCTTTTGTGCAATGCCATGCAATCCAATGTCGATTCTTTGTCGCATTGCCCAGCATGCGATAATTGGACTAGCCGAAGACCTCATCCTCCTCGCTATTCCATTCCGTGTCTGATCCTTCCGGAGAGTCAAGAAAGTCGTCCATGTCGTATTGTCGCTCAGCCGGTCGCTGGTTATCAATTTGAATGTCAACAACGTCGCAAAGACCATGGACGAACTCATCATGCAAACCCGCGCTCTTAGCAGTCGTGGTTCTGCTCTGTCCTCGGCGTGGAGGAGTGTAGCACATGGAAAGTTCATCTTCACTGCTCTCTTCATCATCCGCATCAAACTTTGGCGAAACAAGTTTAAGCGACCTTAGACTTCTGCGAACGGGGATAGATCTCGTAGACGACGCGTCCACCTTGCTTGGAATCGGCCTGGCATGTTGGTCTGTCGACTTAAGACCCAGGCGTGTTCCGGACTTGTGCATTTCGGTTATGTCTGGGCTTGTCTGCATTTTCCCTTGGGGGTGGCGCAGAGTCCCTTGTTTCCTAGGAGGTGGGGATTCCCTCTTGAAGACCCGGGTCATTCGATCGGCCAGAGACTGTCTCAACTTCTGACGTTGACGCCATTCAATGTTAAGAATCACTTTGAACTCTAGACGTCGGAGGTTTGGCAGCGACTTTGCATTCTTCATCAAACTCTCGAAGAACATTTCTGCAGCTTCACGTGTCCAATTGCGCATGTTTATGAGTTCGATGGACTGAAGTGAAGCTGGCCATGTAGGGACTTGGTCTTCTTCGAGGAGGGTAGCATATTCGGGCTTGTTATCTGCGTAAGATGCATGATGCCGGAAGTAAGATAAATCCACCTCTAGATGTGCTAAATTCGGACATGATGTCCCCAACACGGGCAGAAACCCCAGGCTTAGGGACTGGCAATGTTTGAGAGTCAGGTGAACCAAGGAGCCTCCATGAGACACAAGAAACGTGGCCAAGTCCTCGCTAGTGATTTCCCAGCAATTCACTAATTCCAGGCGGGCCAGTGTTTTCGGAAGACGTTCCAGTAATGAGCCGTTAGCTAATGTGGAAGACTCGATGATTAAGTGTTCTAGATTGGGTAATGCCGATATAGAGGCGGCAAGGTTGGCAATTGCTGCCCAATCTTTGCTCTTAGCTTCCTCGCTTTCGCGTGCTCTCGCAGAAAACTCCGTGAGAGACGGGAGCTGGTAGTTGACATACGCTACTTTCCGTAGGGTCTGAAAGCTAGGGAGCTCGTGGATGTCAGAGAGACGGGCCAGTGTGAGTGTCTCCGGAACAAGCCGGGAGTTCCAGCGCCAACTCCGCAGAATGGTTGGTTTGGTTCTGCCATCTGCAGCAGGGCCGCCGATGGGAATTGGGGCCAATGCCTTCAGTAGGTCTTCCTCCGAGAACTTCCATCGCAAGTGTTTGCCAAGGTCCCTGTACGGCGGGTCATCAGAAGAGTGGTATAGTTCCAGAGCCGAGATTCGAGGCAGGTCACTAAGCACTCTCGTCAATGTTAATTGAACCCCGCCGACCTTCCTGCTGAGAAATGTATCGACGTCGATGCGAACCACCTCAACCTTGGGACGGTAGTTAATGATCGTTTCGGAGGGTTGGAGAGCTAGGGTGTGGAGGAATTGCATAAATGAGACCTGGGAAGACTTGTTGAAGTACGTCCGATGGAAAGGAGGGCATTTGTACAACCCCGCTAGGGCTGGTTCGGCGACAGTTCTGCAAGTACGAGCTCCTGAAAGCAAAGTGTTGACAGCTTCGGCGGCATCATCGATACGGGATGCGGTATCGCGAATCGGGGCGGCAACGAAGTCGAATATGCGTAACCAGACATGGTAGGGCAAGGTTTGCCATGGAGGTGATACGTGGAAGTTGTCGAGGATATCGCTTATGGGGGTCTTGGGTCGGTCCTCTAATGGACTTTTTCTCACAGGCGAATTGACACGCCGGCGTTTAATGGGTCTCCGAGTCGTAGACTTCTTCTTGTTCCGCATAGAGCGTCGAATACGGGCGGGGGGCTGGTGGTCTGTGTCCGGGGGAGATGTTTGTTCACTGCTATGACCAGAGAAGAATGCGGCCGTGGATCGAGTCGCACGGACTGGTATTCTGGTGTTTGTTTTGGTTTTTGCCTGCCGCGAGGGGGGTTTCCGGGTGGGCCGTAATCGGCGACGAGGGCTGCCATCCGAGGTATTATCATCCATCTCGTCACACGTCGCAGCAGCTCCAGAAAGCCCGGGAACAAGTACTGGTACAAAGGTAGAGAAACACGGAACTACAAGGATCTAAGACGGGAGGTCCTACAACGGAGTTGGTGGAAAGTCGTGATTGAGAACGTCAGTGGTGTTTATGGCATACATTGGGAGAACAAGAAGAACACGAGCAAGTTTGCCAACAACAGTTGAAAAGATGATCGGTCTTGAGAGAGGACTGAGATAGGTACTGTAATAACGCACAGCGGCACAGGGAAACAACGAACGGATAACTTTAGGGACGACGCCAGAAGGTACGTAAGGTCTGGCCGGGAGTATGCCGTTGGTGGTGCTAGGCTGTGTAGTCACTGTAATGTACCCGCAACAATACACCCACGTTCCTGCCTTGAGCTCCCCAGTTAAGTACACATACCCGCATTTGGTAGGGTACAAATACTGCTGTATGTAGTCCCACTATCCCTTGAGAGCCCCACTAAATAAGCTTTACTCGCAAGAAACGTTTGAAGCCAATGACGCAGCATTTGCGACTCTCCAAGCAGCGTTTATAGAGGTCGATAGGTAGTGGCTATGTACCGGATAAGCCGCATTGTATCAGAACTTATCCTATTAATCATTGTGATAAATGAAATGATAAAGGGGCCAAGTTCAGACTATAAGAGAATTCTTACTTGACACTATACGCTGAGCTCATTGCCTCTCGGTTGCTGATGAGATTAGGGCTGATATGGTAATGGTAAGACAAACGGAGCATCAATAAACAGTATCATAGTACGACTACGCATGGAAGTACGAAGATGTCTACGTACCTCTACATATGCATGTGTATGGCCTATATGACACCAGAATTTGCAAGTGTTGGTTTTGGATAGTGGTCAGTCTTTTCTTTTGGTATTCGACTTTCTACCTACTTAGACTCTGCTAGCGGTTGTTTTGTATAAGACTCTTGTTCTTAAACACAGGTCAACTTGTTAAGATTTTCCTTAAGCTTTGAAAACATAGCACAAAGCTCTTTCCCCCTTCGCTCTAGAGCTGTTACGATACAAATTGTACTCAATCCCCATGTAGTAGACAATTAATGTCCGTTGCCTACCTATATAAAGTAACTTCTTGCTAGAATTGAGATCCTATATTTGTACAGGTCTGATGCAAACAATGAGACAGATTTATACCCCTCCCGTAGCTTTTACCTTACTATCGCAGGAGCAACTTCGATCTTGCTTGATGTTAGATACAGGATAAGTACTGTAGATAGAAGCTGCAAAACTCAATGTGGATTGTACAAGTTTGCCATGGCAGGAACTGCTCCAGGTAGTTAAACTTTTGGTTACCTAAGTTCGTAAATCTGATACTCTAAACATGGATAGCTTCCAGGCAGGACGCAAGTAGTAATAGGTACACTTCTGTACCTGCTTACAGCCTACCTAGTGCCTAGGTACATATTCAGAACACCTAATCCACTAATATGGAAGCCACAGCACAAGCTAGGGCAGAGCTAGAGCACCCAGTGAAAGCACAGGATCCCTGCTCACGAAAATCTCATTCGTCCAAAATCTGCCCGATGCACACACAACCCAGTCCTGCACCAGTTATGGGTCCATCCACAATAACAATTCTGGACCTACCTCAAGTAAATAAAGTTCGCGGTTGCAGTCCATGTTGTCAGGTGCCAGCCTCTGGCTCCAGCTCTGGCTCTGCCGTCAAGCTCTTCTCATTTTCCGGTGCAACACAACTCCAGCAGCGAACGCGTCCTGTCCGTTTATGTACTCCCGTCAGAGCGCATCATCCAGCGCATCTCAGGCTGTGGTGCTACCCCCTTTTATAATGCCATTACGGTTCTTATACCCCATAATATAATCATCATAACATTCCTTTCATTCATTGAAGTCTCCCGTACAGTATATTTCTCATTCCTAGGGCTTCTTACCTGCAGGGCTTCCTTGTGTATATCGTTATTTCCAGTTCTCATGTTGATCCACCTACCTCCTTCTCGACTGTCCTGAGCTTTCCGGTCCGAGCGTCGATGGTTCGTCTGTTGTCTGTCACCTCAGCCTCACTCACAGCAAGGCCTCCGTCTCCGTCTCACCGGCTTTCACTCCAACCGCGCTCACTTTTGCCCGGGGAAATCCAGTATCCAGTTTTTCTTCTTTGATTGCTCTTTTGGGTTTGGATCGGTTGCGTCTGTTTTGCATCTCATTATGAGGCCTCATTCTTTATCATAACCCGTTCGCATCGTAGAGGAAACAGAAGAGAATTTGACAGCATTTTTGCATCTTCAGGTCGCCGAGTCAACCTTTTTTCTTTCCAAAGCCAGGTAGCCGCAGATCAGTGGCGCGTTGCGCCCAATGTTCCTTTTCAGAGATGGCGGCCATTACCCCCTACAAACGCGAGCTTCCTTTCATCCACCGAGCTTGGAAAACAGCCGTCGGTCATTTTCCATACGGCATGGGGATCAAGTTGTCGACGGCAAACGGTGATACGCCCGTTACTGGGGACCAGCAACCACGACCTGCTAAGCGACGTCGCGTCGCTGAGGAATCCCCAGAAGCTGCGCTAGCTGTACCGGGGCGCCTGATCTCCAAAGCTCCTGACGATTTTGAAAAAGCTCTCCGTATTGAGGTTCTTTCCATTACACGGGACGACAGATCAGGGCCTAGACCAGCGACCTTACATTATGGCAATGGGTCTCCCGAGAAGAAGGACATACCAGTCATCAAAGCTCGCTGCATGGTCTTAGTTTGCGAATGGGCCCCGGATCTCTGTCGGGTAATCCATTGCGATAGCCAGATATGCAACTTCAAGGTCTTCCGCGACTCAGATGATGTTTGCCGAACAGCTAGGATCTATTTGCCTACGCCGTTTCAGGTACCTGTGCGGAAGCTCCTCACTAACCGCCAAGATGGAAACGGCTTCAATTTGGGCGACCATTATCTGGTTCGTGTTGAGATTGAAAATGCGGGCGACCCAAAATGGCCACCGATGGACCTATTGCCCAAGAACCAGGGCCATGAGCATGAATCGGGCAATCCCAATCGCTGGATCTTGTCGTCACAAATCATCTACAAATTCGAGAAAGGAAGGGCTACCGGTGATGTAGTAATACGGAAGAAAAAGGACGACATCCCGCTTGACCTAGCTATGGACATGGACTTGCGCTGGTCTACCTGTCACACCGCAGCGAGCTCTGGACGCTTTGAAGATTCTGTTCCTCCGCCTGATACGAGGGTGAGTCACGTGAACGGGGCTCTGGAATCTCTGACGAACGGCCATGTAAATGGTAGAGTAGAAAACGGGACAATTGACGAACGAACGGTAGAGGCCGAGAGGAACGGCATAGCAGAGGATGAGGAAGACCATGAGGAGGCGACTACTCCAAGCCGGTCCTTAAGAACAAGGGAGAAGCAAAACTACAACCTAAAGCTCCTTAGTGATAAAGCTCGCGGCAAGGAGCGGAAAGAAAGGAAGCAGCGTAAGCTAGCCAATATGGAAAGGAAGGGTAACGGAGTGACCTGGGATGTTCCTCTGATTGGAGAGTTCTCGCTAGAAAGCTACCATTGTATAAGATGTTTCGCTACGCATTCATCCATGGAACAGCTGAAAGCGCACCTCAAGGTCCATGCAGACATCAGATACACCATCGACGTGGCCCAGGCGTACATCCGTATTCTCGGCCCCGATGACGATGCGCTCCGTCCATCGAGGTCAGCTTACCACAGCCTGCCGAGCCCCGAGGATCAAGAGTCCGACATTGATGGCGATGTTACTCCGCAAAAGCTATCAAAAAGACATTCGCAGAACAGAAATAGACCGTCTCAGGTTAGTACTCTCTTCATTTCACTGGACGTACGAGCAGAAGTCTGATAGCAGAACAGTCTTACCCGCCTAAACCACGGGACAACAGGCGCTTGGTCCCAATCATAAAGCAGCCACTCTATGACCGCCTTAGCAAATCACTGCTGGAACCCAGCTCACTGGTCGACCCGCCTCCTGTCGACGACACGTGGCTTGTGCAAAAGCATCGGGATATAATTAGAGATTATACCGATGTCCACCAGGACGAGAAGGAATATATTTTCGAATGGGATGCCTTCGTGAATAGAGATTGTGTTACCTCGGAGCCGCATCTACAGGATGTTTATATCAGGTTTGTCCGGGAGAAGGCTGCCTGGCTTGCAAGTTCGCAAAATCGGATCACGGAATGGTCCAAACATTTAAGCTACCTGAAGTCGAGAAATGCCTTGACTGAAGCAACAATTACAGAGGCCCTCTCCGTTATACGTCAATCAAGGTCCCAGGTCCGGCCTGAACAGCCAGAGACACCCAAAGCCACATCCCCAAGGTCGGCATACAGGAAATCCGTGGTAGGTTGCCCGGAATGTGGGCAACCCGTCCGTGCCGCATGCCTGATTTGCTCAAACTTGGTAAGCTACTCAGTATTTCTATTGAGAATTTCGCTTTACTGACGGTACACCTAGGATTGTGATAACCCCTTATACCATAAAGAATGCGTCCGGTCAACTGCAAATCACCCTGTCGATAGCCGTAATTGGCGGTGCAATAAGTGCTTTGAGGAGCATAAGACCACCAGCTGAACCTTTTCCAAACCCACACGTTAAGTCAGCGGTACAGAGCCAGTCACGAGTGGTTCATAACACCAAATAAGTCGTTCCAACCGAAATAGATGTCATCAGCCAGTAGCAGTGCATGTGAGGCGGTGTAGAGAGATTATGAAACACCTTGACGAAATGGATGAGGCTATTAACATTTACATGTATTTAACTTAAACGCATTTGCTAAGGACATAGCTGGTTAATATGTGTCCTGGGATTTAACATGCCGCTAAGACGTTGGTAAACCAGGAAATACCCATAGCAGATCAAAAAGGCATCGAATACAAACTATTCAACAAGGCGTCCCCTATTCCCTCTTCTCCCGCTTCGATAGAGGTTATGCACCAACAAGCCAGCCCAGTACTAATAACAACGTTATAAACCAGCAACTGACCTTTGTTCCCGTTGGCATCCCACAATGATGATATAGAACTTAGAAAATATGAGACAAACAAATGGTTGATATTACTGGAGAGAGCGGCTCTCCTCATGCATATCCCAGGTCATGGAGGCTGGGGTCTCCCCAACATCTCCAACCTTCTTCTTTGGGTAATGATGGGACTTGAGTAGGAACTGACCAAATGCTTGGGACCTTTTGACAACCTTAACAACAAGCAGATGGTTAGCCGAGCCCAAGAAGCCGTCAAGTGCCGGACTGGATGACTATCCTACGTAGAAGTAAAAGGCGTTGATAACATTATCAGAGCAATATACTGTGTAATGTAGCACTGCATATACCCATATCCCGGTCTGCAATTCGTTCATTCACCTGTGTGTACAGTGCCGTCGTACATTGCACCCCAACCCCGCACCCCGAAGCCAACATCCGCACACCCAAGCATCCTGTTCGTCCCAATATTTGGATAATCATGTGCCAATCACCAGGGCCTAGATTGCAGCTGTTGGTACCAATGGGCCAGGGTAGTTCAGGCGATGGAAGGTGACATCGGGGATCGAGTTGGTATTCCAATCTTTCCCGCGCCTGTTCACCGACTCCGCATCGGTTTGTGAGTATGTAGTTAGATATATAAGTATAAGTCAATGTGTTATCCAACGGGGGGGTTCAAGCCACGAGCCCGGTAAAACAACGTCGATTTCCATCCACCCCCTTCGTAATCTGCTTTGTTCGGGTTGGCTGTATGCCGGCATATATATACCTTAGTCTTTCCCCAGGAAGTAGATAGTTCAAACTTTAAAAGGACTGCCCGCATATTGCGCTACAATCAGGACAAACCCCGCCAATTTAGACAGTTATGGGACAACCATCAGGTGGCGATACTCGCTCTTCGGAGCAAGCACGAGGAAGCGACGAAATCAATAGGAATTATCCGACACGTCAGGATACAATGAGCGAGAAGCAAGATTTTGAGAAGGACCCTGAGACGGCACAGAGGGCCCGCAATGGCCAGTCCACCCACATTGATGAGGCGGTTGCTGCTCGCATTGCTGAGAATGTGGACGACTTCATGGTAACTGAACCTCTCCCGCGATTGAACTAGGTAAACTAGGCGAGGACGTTGGAGGCTGATTTTACTTAGACGCTCGTTAACGAAGCAAACGAGGCGAATGAGAGGGAGCGCGGAAGTGAGCGATGGCCCATTCATTCATTCTTCTGTTTACATCAAACGGCGTCGTAGATCTTCTCGGAAACAGAACAGAACAACACTTGAACAAGCACTGGCCCCTTTCCAACTCTCACAACATTGATTGTTTCTGTTCTACGGCAGCTAACCCGTCATAGTGAAACTCAGCCATGCCTTCAAAGTCTATCCCAAAGCCATTGGATGGTCCATGTTGCTTTCCTCCTGTCTGATCATGGAAGGCTATCAGACATCAGTCGTCGGATCATGTAAGCCTGAGAATCGCCGGAATGTCATTGAGATGATATTTACTTATTCACTTTCTCTTTTCACCTCTAGACCTCGCTTATCCAGCTTTCAAAGAAAGATTCGGTGTCGTGGCACCCAACGGCGAACATGTCATCCAAGCGAGCTGGCAAAACGGCATATCGGGCGCCACGAACGTTGGCGAGATTATTGGGCTGCAGGTTCGTAACCGTAACTTTTTCTTTATTCCATGTATATCTTGTACCGTCGCAACGGAACCTTTTGCATACAGACATGCGATACAAACTCGCTTCTACTGTCCAGGAACTTATCCTAACCTTACTCGTATATGTAGTTCGCCGGTATCGTATCTGAGCGCTACGGCTATCGCTGGACCATAATCTCGGCGCTCATAGCCGTCACAGGGTTCATTTTCTTCCCGTTCTTCGCCAACAGCCTAGCCGTATTCCTAGTCGGCGAGTTGTTCCAGGGCCTGGCATGGGGCGTCTTCCAGACCATGACGGTAGCATATGCCGCCGAGGTCTGTCCCGTCCCGCTGCGTCACTACCTCACTGCCTACGTCAACCTGTGCTGGATTATTGGGCAGTTCATCTCGTCTGGCGTTCTTGTGGGTCTCGTCAATCGAACGGACGTATGGGGGTAAGTTGTTTGAAGCCCCCAATTTATCGATTTCCGATGCCAATGTACTGTACTGAATCGTCCCTATTTTCTAGTTATAAGATTCCCTTCGCCATACAATGGATCTGGCCTGTCCCGATTGCTATTGGCACGTTCCTGGCACCGGAGTCGCCTTGGTGGTGTATCAGGTACGGAAAGAAAGACAGCGCGATGAAATCTCTCAAGAGACTTGCGCGCAGCTCCGGCTTCTCACAGCGAGAGGCTGACGCAACGCTGGCTTGTAAGTCGTCCCATGCCCCTCTCGAATTGCGTGTTGCAGAGCAAGCAGGCAACCCAAACCTTAGGTTAAAAACCGAGACTAATCTCATCATATTTTATTTCAGTGATGGTCTACACCGACGAGATGGAGAAGAACGTCTCAGTCGGCACCAATTACCGGGACTGCTTCAAGGGAGCCGACCTCCGAAGGACAGAGATCGTGTGCATGACATGGCTGGCGCAGACCCTGTCGGGGACCTCGCTGGGAGGGCTCGCGGCGTTCTTCTACCAGCAGGCCGGCATCTCGGACAGCGACTCGTTCAAACTCGACTGGGGCAAGAACGCTATCAGTTTCGTCGGCACTGTAACCAGTTGGTTCGTGCTTAACAAGATCGGCAGGAAGACGCTGATGTTGAGCGGCATGTGCACGATCTTCATACTTTTGCTGTAAGTAAAACTAACCCAAACACCCTCTTCTCTCCCTTTACGACACCTCAGTTTGCTTGCTTGCTCGATCTTCGTCCCTTCTCCGTTTTATCTCCCCTGAATGAACCACACCCGTCAAGACAGATAGGTAGGCAGATAATTACGATACTTTGCTAAGAACCCTACCTCTCTCCACAAAACAGCATCATAGGCTTCCTCGGCGTCCCGCGAACGATCACGACAGCCGAGTCCTGGACGATAGGCACGCTGGTGATCCTCCTGAGCGCAACGGCTAACTTCTCCATTGGCCCCGTGGTCTACACCATCGTGTCGGAGATCCCGTCGACGCGCCTGCGCGCTAAGAGCATCATCCTCGCGCGCAACGCCTACAACGCCATCAACATCGCCTTCGTCAACATCGTCACATACCGGCAGCTCAGCCCCGACGAGTGGAACTGGGGACCCAAGTCGGCCTTCTTTTGGGCTGGTATCAATGCCATTTTCACTACTTATATCTTCTTTAGGCTGCGTAGGTTTCCCTTCCCCTTCCCCTTCCCCTTCCCCTTTCCCTTTCCTTCTATCTGCTGCTTCTCTTTTCCATTCTTCATATTAGGTTTCTATTTAGTTTCCGAACTAACTGGGGGAAACGTCGGTTGGTCCTACAGCCGAGACGAAAGGCCGTACGTACGCCGAGCTCGACATCCTCTTCGAGAATAAGGTGCCGGCACGCAAGTTTGCATCCACTAAGATTGAGACCCTAGTTGAGGGTACGGAGGGTGCACAGAAGCGACAGGCTGAGGGCATCGTGGCTTGAGAGTGTCATGCTTTTTCTATTTACATCAACTTGAAGAGTTTGAGCCGCGAGAAAGGTAAAGTCTGATCGTGAAATGAATAGCCTTAGTTTGTCGTCAGCCGAAGACTAGCCTATGGCAATGACGATATGGTGTGTAGAGCGGAATAACAATACAAAATAAACAGTTCTAAACATGCTTAAAGCTGTATTTTGCAAACGCGAAGTAGAGGGGTGCCGAAGGTTGGAGCAGCCCAAAGCCAGATTGACTACACTAAACTGTACTGTACCCCTAGGTAAACCTAGCAAATAGCTATTAAACCGTAACTGTAACGCCGTAATTCACATCCTTCAAAACCGGTACTTGCTCTTCTTCTTCTCTTCCCTCTTTTCCTCGTCGCGCTTCAGTCTCTTTCGATTTTCGTTGGCGATCATTTCGTCCAGACTCTCCTCTCTCCTCCAATTGGCGCCAACTCCCTCCTCCCTCCTCCCCTCTTCGTACCTCCGTTGCATCTCATCTTTGCTTATGCCATCGCCCAGAGCGTCCACATCAAATGAGACATCCACATCGCCCGGCTTCTTCCGTTTTCTGCTGTTGTCCTCCTCTCCCAGGACGTGCATCCCACCGGCGTTTTTCATATCGTACACACGGTCACTTCCAAAGAAGCCCTCTGCCCTCGCCTGCTTCTCTTGAAGAACGGTATAAGCAGCGCGAGGATGCGTGCTTTCTTCTGTCTCGTATCCACGACGCTGTTTACGAAGATCCATCTCACCGGCAATGGACTCTGTATGTGTCCCGTAATCAGTCGGCACACTGCTCGTGATACCGCCCGGAGTCTCGAGACCGGAGGGTGTCTGCAAGCCTGCCCCAACGTCTTCCTCGTCTTCGTCCTCGTCCTCCTCTTCTTCCTCTTCTTCGGACTCCTCCTCTGGCGGTTGCAGCTCACCCCATAATGTGCGCTCGATCGGCTCTCCGGCATGCGGTGCAGTTTGGTTCGGCTGCATAATACCAAAGATGTCTCCGCCAAATAAAGGTCTATTATACTCATCCACCGGGGGCTTGCCGTAGCAACCTGGGTTAAACCCCCACTGCGCCCCAGGCGGTATAGGGGCATTCAATCCGGGAATACGAAGTGAGGGATATGAAGGCGGTGGACCGAAGCGTTGTTGATTGATAAGCCATGGCGGGGGCGCGCCCGGAGGGATACTTAGGGCCTCCTTAAGAGCATCACTTAGTTCACCAGGACGCAGATGTCGTAGATCTGTCTCGTACTCTTTGCCCTCGTAATACACCTCGCCAAAGCGTGTTAGTGCGGGCTTTTCTTGGAAGCGGAAGAATGCATCATAGAGCTTCTGGTAATCAATATCCAGCCTGCCCATTTTCGGTTGGACCCGTTCCCGCTGCTTCTGTCGAAGACTCTGCTCTGCCTGCTTATCCAGCTCTGCACCTCTCATTTCAGAAATACCAGTATCTGCAATAGATTTGGGCAGCTTGAAAGGCGGCTTTTCGATACCTCGCTTGGACGATAAGTATTCGCGCTTTAGAGACCAGTGGGCGGGCACTGGGACAACGTTGCGCTGAGCTTTGATTTGCACGAGCAAGCGGGGATCTGAAGACGATGTATCATGCCACTCAACCACCTCAGGTTTTTTGACCAGTGCTTTGAGTTCTGCGATGGATAGCTTATTGAGCATCTTCCGCTTCTTTTTGGAAAGTTTGTTTTGTTGACTCTCATCCTCCTCGTCTGGTATGTCGTCATCATCGTGGTGGAAAACTTCTCCCTGGGTACCGGCATTTGCCTCCTTTGCAACAGCATCGTCCTCATTATTCAACGCGCCGAACTTGGCGAAAATATCCTTGAACATGGAATAGGTGGTATCGTCCGCATCAAGACCATATTGGTCTATAGGACCATCGACAGGAACTTTATCTGCGGTAGATGTATCCCTTTTGACTTCTAGATCGGGTACGCCATTTGTCTGTGTATTGTCGTCGTTTGTCTGCGTTGGCTCTTGCTCGGTCGACTCAGCGTTACCGGTTCCGCTTGCTTTAGCAGCCTGGAGAGTTCAATGAGTATCACACGAATTATGGCGATGGAAGACAAAACTTACTTCTGTTTTCTCTGCCTTTTCGACCTTCTTCTTTGCGCGCCGCCTCTGGTTCTTGGTCACTTTTGGGGCAGCCATATTGGAGGCGGAGGGACAAATGCGTCCCTGAATCAAGAAATGAACGATAATTACACTTTGAAAATAAGAAAGGGCGATAAGTTGGTAAAACGGACGGATATTAAACAATGGGTATTGAAAGGTAGCAACTTAACGCAGAGAGCGAGACTAGCTTTCGATTAACGCAACGGGGGGATGAGGTTGGTCTTGCCGTGCTACCTAGTAGGTAATGAGACGGAACTTGTTCAGCGATAACAATCATCCAGGTGCCGATAAGGCAGTTACGGTGCAGCGCGTGGAGCAACCTGATGCTTGCTGTTCAGCCTCGAAATTTTTTGAGCCAAAAAGCGAGCCAGGCACCGACCAGGTACATCTATACGGATACAGCACAGTTCTTATATGCAGGTCTCCACTCCGAATTACCCACTGGAGAAACATCTTTGCTTACTCTAAACACTAAAATAAGCCACTTACTTAGGTGCCTCATAGGGAGCCGCTGCAGCCCACCCACAGACGGGCCAATAGAGGCTTCAGCGACCTCGACGTGCTGCATCTCTTGGTACGGGTGGCCGACAGTAGGGTGCTTGGGATTAGAAGCTAACCGGGAAAGGAAGCATATTATGCTAGTGACCAAACCTTGAACTTCTTGTTATCTTAAACGCTCCCAAATTTCGTACCTAATACAAAAGTCACTATTATTATATTATTATAAATTTGGAACAACATCCGATCTTCACTCATTCCCTGCTGAGCAGCCTTCCGCTCGCTAAGACCACCAGGACCGTTTTCCGCAATTCACTACTGCATCGACAACACCAGATTGACCTTAACTCGACACCAACGTAGCTAACAGCAAGCAGCAAAGAAATTAAGTAACGCCAAGTCCACTGCGGTAGTAAGTCATTGAGCTCGCGAGCAATGACGCTGTAGTCGTCACTACCCCCGAGACTCGCATTTACGGTTCTCCCACCTACCATTGTCGCTCGTTATATCTGCATGCTATCGGTTATCGGATCAGCTCTGTTGCCCGGTAAATTCACATAATGCCCCATTCGACTACCTCGGGGTCCTATTCTCGAGAGTCGTCTGTATCCCGACCCATCGTCAAGACCATGGGCGATGGCGATAGCGAGTCTAATAACTCCGGCCTCGAGAAGTTTCCCGACCACATCGATTCCCCGTCCATGCGAGGCGTCGGGCTAAGATCACTAAGTCCGGGCGGACTCAATGGCTATGGTGTCGGACTGAATGGCGGATCCCACCTCAACGCGGATCGGTGGTTGCCGCGAAGCGACCTATCAGCAGCTAGAGGTGTGCGATGGGGTCCATTGGGCTCTTCTGCGCCGATGACGTCCAGGGGAGGGCATGGGAGACAAAAGAGTATCAGCGAGGCCTTTCGCACTATTAGAGAGCGAAGGGGAAGCGTCACCCAAAATGCCCACGAGTTAGCCGATGCCCTGAGAGCTCCCATATCGCCTAAGCTCATTGTATGCATTACCAACTAAAAGATCAGCCTCTACACCAGCTAACATCGCCTTCTGCAGATACTCTGTATTATGTGGTACATGTCCTCCGCCCTAACCAATACTTCCTCCAAGTCGATCTTGAACGCATTCAACAAACCCGCGACATTGACCATGATACAATTCTTTCTGGTCGCATTCTACTGCGTGACGTCCTCGTGGTTGGGCACCATGTTCCCTAAAATACGTTCTTCGATACCGGCCCTGAAAAACCCAATTCGGGCTCCGTCTAGAGACGTAATAAATACTACTTTACCTCTAGCCGTTTTCCAGATAGGCGGTCATCTTCTGAGCTCTACCGCCACCTCCAAGATTCCTGTCTCAATGGTCCATACGGTCAAGGGACTGTCACCCCTCTTCACCGTTTTTGCGTATCGCTTCTTCTTCGATATTCGATACCCTAGGGCAACATATTATTCACTGGTCCCACTCACGCTCGGTGTCACGTTGGCTTGCTCATCGAACCATGCGTTCAAAGGAGAGATAGTTGGTATTTTGTATGCATTGGGTGCTACTATCATATTTGTCACTCAGAATATCTTCTCTAAGAGGCTATTTAATGAGGCCGCTCAGGCAGAGGCAGAAGGACAAGCCACCAAGTCCAGGAAATTGGATAAGTTGAACCTTTTATGCTACTCCTCCGGGCTAGCATTCTTGCTCACCGCTCCCATCTGGTTTTGGAGCGAAGGTGTGGGCTTAATTCGAGACTTTGTTGTCGATGGGTCAGTGGATCTTTCCGCTAAGCCAAATAGTTTTGACCACGGTCGTTTGGCTCTTGAGTTCCTGTTCAACGGAACTTTCCACTTCGGACAGAATATCTTAGCATTTGTCCTGTTATCTCTCGTATCTCCCGTTACCTACTCTGTTGCATCACTGATCAAAAGGGTGTGGGTCATTGTGGTCGCCATATTATGGTTCGGAAATTCCACCACCTCAGTACAAGCCGTGGGTATTGCACTCACATTCCTCGGGTTGTATTTGTACGACCGGACCAATAATAGCAACAAGGCAGACCGTCGAGCCCGTCTCCTAAGTCAAAGCGCCCGGAGCAGTCCGCTACTTCCACTAAATACTGCGACAGCACCTTCGGCATCGGGGCAAACCGGCCCTATTTATGATAGTCCCATGGCCATGTCGAATGGCTCAAGCCCGTATTCATACGCTAACGGCCATGCGGCTACATCCGGGGCAGTCGAAGACCTTAAGAAGAATGACGAAGCTGGTAGACCCCGACAGCGAGGAAGCAGTAATGCCGCTTGGCTAGCACCGGGAACAAAACAGGAAGAGACATGGCGGCACGGTGACAGCATAAAGGCCGCCTCATAAGTGTTCTTATTTTGAACTTGGCCATGGTTGTCCAGCCAACTGTTATGTATTATGCATGCACGATTTACATATAGAAGGTCATGACTAGTAGTGAGGGTTGGACCATGAGAGCAACGGATTCATCAAGTCCGGCTATCTGCTGGAAACTCTATGTAGATAAACCAGAGTTTAAGCTAGCACTGGCATTACGGGTAAGCAGGCATAAGGGCGTCGGAGTTGGGTTGGATTTATATTTCCAGTTTCGCCGTCGTCGCTCACATGTTTGGTGTACAACTTTTTTTAACGGCAAGGGATTGGGATGTAGTTTGTATAGAAGATAGACCGTTATTCATGGTATCACTGAGGTCGTTGATTGACGTCAATACTACATTCCTACAAGTAAATATTACCTCGTAATCAGAAGGAAAGAAAAATACACGTCTAACCTAGGCTACTCGCGTCCAACCTAGATAAACTGTTCTTACTAGCAAGAGATGAGTTCACCTCCAAATGACCCTGCGACCTTTTTTACGCCTTGGGTAATTTCCTCAGGCCAGCTAATGCCAGAGCTTAATCGAGGTTATGCTTCAAACGTGGTTTTCGAAGCGGATCTATGATCAAAACAAAAGCTGGCAAGGCCTCTATTTGGCATAGTAAACGGGGCATAATTGGAGCTTTACCCAGATTAAGCTTAGGTCGGGACCTCGCAAGGACAGACAGCTCGTCCTCGGTCGGCCAGTGCACGGATCACGTGATTAAATTAGCTCGTCGAGCAATGAGAGCAGTTGTTGCGGTTTTTCTTCGTCGACCTCCCATTTCTTCATCCTCTCTGCTCAGCAGAACCACCATACCACCAACCTCACCTTCCCATCCATAATCGCAGCTCTCCATCTCCCAAGATGTTCAGGAGGTTAGTACATGTCCTTACAGAGATATTACACATCGCCAAATCTCGAATTCCCGTCAATTGAGATCAGTTGAGGTCAATTCAGTCCAATTGAGCTAACCGCAATCCTTTGCTCCGAATAGCCGCATCTCCTCCTTCGCCCGCCCGGCCTTCTCGGCTGCCACACGGCGCGTAGCAACGCCCGCCCCTTTCAGACTCCCTACCAGCAGCAGATTGGCAAGCACACAAGCCGGTGTTGGTGATGGCAAGATCCATCAGGTAAGAGCTTTCAATTGGCGGCCGAGCTGCAAAGCTGGCTGATTGGAGGATTCATAAGCTAACGAGCCAATTAATAGGTCATTGGTGCCGTCGTCGATGGTATGCAAAACTTTTCAATAACACTGTTGAAGCTTCGTTAACGTCATGACCAGTCAAGTTTGACACGGCGAAGCTGCCTCCTATCCTAAACGCCCTGACGACAGACAACCAGGGCAACAAGCTCGTCCTAGAAGTTTCGGTAGGCTTTGATCAACACTGATAAATGAACAAACATTCATTACTAACGGACTTCAAGCAACATCTGGGTGAGAATGTCGTCCGTTGCATTGCCATGGACGGTAAGTTTGATCTTGGAATCATGGCCTACTATTCTTGGAACTAATTTTTTTTCTAGGTACCGAGGGTCTCACACGAGGCGCCAAGGCCACCGATACTGGCGCTCCCATCACAATTCCCGTTGGCCCTGCCACGCTTGGTCGTATCCTGAACGTCACTGGTGACCCGATCGATGAGCGTGGTCCCGTCAAGACCGACAAGTTCCTGCCCATCCACGCCGACCCCCCGGAGTTCACTGAACAATCCACCACTGCCGAGATTCTGGTTACCGGTATCAAGGTCGTCGATCTGCTCGCTCCCTACGCTCGTGGTGGAAAGATTGGTCTCTTCGGTGGTGCTGGTGTCGGAAAGACTGTCTTTATTCAGGAGCTGATTAACAACATCGCCAAGGCTCACGGTGGTTACTCTGTCTTCACTGGTGTCGGCGAGCGTACTCGTGAGGGTAATGATCTGTACCACGAAATGCAGGAGACCTCTGTCATTCAGCTTGATGGCGAGTCCAAGGTCGCCCTTGTGTTCGGTCAGATGAACGAGCCCCCGGGAGCCCGTGCCCGTGTCGCCCTTACTGGTCTCACAATCGCTGAGTACTTCCGTCAGGAAGGCCAGGATGGTATGTCACCGCCCTATGTCTGTTGTTTCATCGCTAACAGTTCTTTTAGTGCTTCTCTTCATCGACAACATTTTCCGTTTCACCCAGGCCGGTTCTGAGGTGTCTGCCCTGCTTGGTCGTATCCCCTCTGCCGTCGGTTACCAGCCCACCCTCGCCATTGATATGGGTGGTATGCAGGAGCGTATCACCACCACCAAGAAGGGTTCCATTACCTCCGTCCAGGCCGTCTACGTCCCTGCTGACGATTTGACGGATCCTGCCCCCGCCACCACCTTCGCTCACTTGGACGCCACCACTGTCTTGTCCCGTGGTATCTCCGAGTTGGGTATCTACCCCGCTGTCGACCCTCTCGACTCCAAGTCGCGTATGCTTGACCCCCGTGTCGTTGGCCAGGACCACTACGACACGGCCACCCGTGTCCAGCAGATCCTGCAGGAATACAAGTCGCTCCAGGATATCATTGCCATTCTGGGTATGGACGAGTTGTCGGAGGCTGACAAGCTTACCGTCGAGCGTGCCCGTAAGATCCAGCGTTTCCTGAGCCAGCCTTTCACTGTCGCTCAGGTTTTCACTGGTATCGAGGGTAAGCTGGTTGACCTGAAGGACACCATTGCTTCTTTCAAGGCCATCCTAGCTGGTGAGGGTGATGATCTGCCTGAGGGTGCTTTCTACATGGTTGGCGACTTCGCCTCTGCCCGGGCGAAGGGTGAGAAGATCCTTGCTGATCTGGAGAAGTCATCATAAAGAACTAGTCTAGGCCATGTTAAATAGAAGCTGCCTAATATAGGAAGGCGGCGGCCTGTGTATATCTAGAAAAGGAGAGCTGTGTGGAGTGGCGAGTTTTTCTAGCTCAAATCGATTCCCTTTGTTGAGCTGTATACCAAGAAATGCATCCTAATTTCTAAAACAAATTCATTCGTCCTCACTGCTCCTGCTGTGACTGTTGATTCATGATTGATCTGTTGACCACTTTTATGCTTATGTGTCTAGCTCAGGGCCGTATTCATGTTGGAATAAATAGCACTTGAAGCTATGAAGCGTAAGCCCAACTCACTATACAGAAAGATGTTTTTGATCAGTGTCTATAGAGGCAAATCAACCAGTCCTCTCGAAATATTATCTCTAGCAGGTCTTAATGTCTACCTAATAAATACAATCATATGAAACGGCATCGCCTATCACACATGACCTTGAACTACGGGCATGACTGACAACGCCCGATTTGTATCTTGATTAGTCTTTCCTCCGTCTTCTCAGGGGCAACGGAGCCTTTGTGAATGTTGATATGGATTGGTAGACCGATAGAGTTATAAAAATTTTCAAATAATCGTTTGGGAACGGGTATCATTCAGTATAATTATCTTCACTACCTAAACAAGGAGCATATAGATGCGGAAGTTCAACATAGGTACGGACGCATACCAGTAAATGAGCAGTGATTGTATGAATAGACAAAATGAGTGTGCCTGTCCCACAAATATACACACGATTTTGATTTCCATCCGTATCGTATCGTATGTCTCGCACACTACGCTCACTTCCCTGCCCCTGTCCCCGTCTGCGCCGTGATGAGAATCTCGTCTTTAGGCTCTGCTGATACGCTCCCGCCGGCGGTGTTTTTTCCCTCGGAAATTGAAACAGGAGCAGAAGAAGAAGTTTCCGCTTCCGCTTCCGCTTCCGCGATGCGTTGCTGGATGTGCGGATGGGCGCTGAGACCCGGGTCGGGCACCAGGCCGTACCATGCTACGACGGCCACGCCGAGAAGACCGCTCAGGATGCTGAATGCGAGGGCGACTTTACCGCGGGTTGTGAATCTAGAGGAGCGTGATGGTGTTGTTAGTTATATATATACATATATATATATGTGTGTGTGTGTGTGTGTGTGTGAATAAAAACAGTCACAGGCAGCAGGTAGGAGAATTGTAGGGTGGCAACCCTTAGAGGTTGGGGAGACAAGGAGTGAATTAAGAAAAGAGGGAATAAAAGTTTCACTCACCCATCAGGTAATCGACCCGGAGCCCGATTCTCGCCCTTCAAGTCGAAGAAATCTGCCGAGTTCCCCGCGGCATTTCCGACTGTCGCGATGTTTTGCGACGCGCAGACGTCGAGGTGGTCTTGTGGGATTCTGAGACCCTTCTGGAGCTCGAGAGGCGCTTCGACCATCGTGGCTATGAGACCCGACGTTACGTGCCATTCTATATGGCAGTGGAAGAGCCAGATGCCTTGGAGTCCACATTCAATGTCAGCATTTATTCATTCATCTATCTCGTCGCTGACCACTGCGAGTTGAATTATGTGTATATCTTATCTTACCGGGATTATCAGCACGAAAGCGCAACACGATGTTCCCATCCGGATACAGCACAAACGTATCCCTGCGCATGGGTACCTTTGGGTAATCGCTCTCGCCAACGCCGACGTCTTCGAACGTCCCCGCTTCTTCCTCGGATCGGTACAGCGCTTGGAAATGGTGGCCGTGCAGGTGGAAAGGGTGACGGCCCGAGTCGAGATTGTTCACGATGATCTGCACGATCTCTCCCTTTTCCAGCACGAAGGCATTCGTGTATGAGCCGTAGACTCTCGGATCCGTTGCTTGGTCACCCGATGATAGGGCCGTGTAAAGGGATGGCACTTTTGGCGCTTTGTAGGTTATGTTGTTGAAGAATGCGCTTCATAGATATTAGTTTGAGACGGTTTCTGAAGAAGGCATGCTGTTAGCACGTACTAGTTTGCACCGTCCCGCAGGTTGTCCATGATGACGTTGAGTTCGATGATCTTGTCAGGCTCTCCGTACAGAGTCTGGTTATCGTACGGGACTAGCGTTATATCGTCGAATGGATCCAACTCGTCGACTAAAGCGGGTTTAGGGAAGGATTCACTGTCGTTGTAGGTGAGCCAGCCAGTTACATTATAGTTTAGATCTTCGGGAAGAGTATCGAATAATGTCTAGGTAGACGCAATTAGCATAGTTAGGGGCGGCCTGGACGTTAGGATTCGCTGCTACTTACTGTATCCATACTTGCTATGAAGGCGTAATTAGCTGTGGTCTCATTCTTGGTCGTCAATAGGAAGCTGCATCGCTGGGCAGCGGACAGATAGATCATCTCTGCTTCGGCCGGCTGGTGGTACACTCCGTCGACCTCTACTATGGTCATGTTGTGGCCCTCGAACCAGATATACTGGCCGGCAAAGGCACCGATGTTGACCATGCGGAACAAATAAGTCTTGCCGGGCTGTACAGTGACTTTCAGGTCTTGGGTCTCGTTGAAGAGCGCCGCTTGAGGCACCGGTTCAGCGCCAGTCGGGTTGCCCTTGGAGTTGAAAGCGGGTAGCAAGACTGCCATCTGCTCATGGTACCAGTCCGAGACCGTAAGGACGATCTCCTCGTCATATTGCCCGAGAAAAGGGGAGTCAGGATCATGGACGATTAAGGGGCCCCTTAAACCGTCAGGGTACTGGCCGCCTGTGTGGGAATGGTACCAGTAGGTGCCTGGTTGGTTGATCTGGAAACATTCATCTTAGCTTGCCGGCCAGACTAAACACACACAGCTACGAACGAAGAATATTAGTTCTGTTCGCTTACGATAAAATTATACGTGAAGCTCGAGCCTGGCGGAATGCTGCATTGCGAGACTTGAGAGGGGCCGTCCATGTGAGTTGTGCCGTTCATGAACAAGCCGTGGAAATGTAAGGAGGTCGACTGGTTCCCCAGCTGATTCGTGACGTGGACGACGACATTGTCGCCGACGTTGGCTTCTATCCGCGGGATAGGCCACTGGCCGTTGATGCCAATGGTCGGCCTCTCGAACGCTCCGTCTGGGTTAGCCGTCACCCAGCCCACCTCGAAATTGTAGGTCACTGTGGCCGCCACCGCGCGTTCAAAAGAGACGGATGCACACCACAACAGGGTCACGGCAAGCCTCATAAGCGGATTCATCATGATAAGGATAGATGAAGTCCCTACAATGTGAATAATACGGGGCTCCTAAAGGTCAACAGTCTGATGTCGATGGCCTGTCCGCCCGATACCAAGCACATTTAGGAATCGACTTTGAGTTGAGTAAGAATGAGATCAGCGCTACCTATTCGATATCGGGGTTCGACTGTAAGAGGGCAGAGGACCCAGTACCACCCCAAGCAAAAACGAGCCCATGTAGGAAGCTGAGAACGGACGGAAGAGTATACAGCAAGGATAGTATGTTTGTGTGGTATAATGGATGTTATCTTATCAATCACATCTATCGTACGACTATTCACTGAGATGTACTAGTACCCAAGCACCACTGTGTCGGTGAAGTAAGGTACCTTTGTCTGTTCCCGAGATAAACCCTGGGATATTGCCGGCTTGTTATTTTTTTTATTTTTTTTATTTTTATTTTTCATCTTTACCGGTTGAACCGCGACAACCTAGTCTGATAAGCGCGCCCAGCGACCTCTTTAGGTTTTTAACTAAAAAAATAAACTTGGTCTGCTACAACCGCTAGCCTGAGCGGTGACGGGAATAAAATTACGGTAAACTGTGGGTTTGTGTTGTGCAGTAATATTCCCGCATCGTGTTGCATTCGCAGACAGAATTCGTCTGGTTCCGTTTCTTTTTCCCTTTTCTTTTCATTCCCTCGTTAACCGTAAGAGGGAAACTGATAAACTGCGGCAGGCCCTGTTTAGTTATTTGATCTAAATTGATCTATAGTTTGGTAGTTAACGTGCGTTATACAAATACGTAATCCCACAGAGACAAAGGCCATGGTACTCTAATGCCGCGAAATGGGACTCGGATGTGAAGCTAACGCAAAGGCAAGGTAGAAATAGGTAGGTTGATTCGTTACGGACGAGACGAGCTGAATAGACCATGCGGGTAAAACCATCCAGGGTCAGTTAGCCGACATAGGTAAAGGATACTGCAGTAGATAGGCGTTGGAAACCAATGGCTGAGATCAGCGGAACCAGGAAAATTGAGACGGCTGGGTTAGGCATCTCCTCGGGTAGAGGGGAAGAACTCAACCAAAATGGTAGGAAAGTCTCTTTATCTACCCCATTGGCATCTGAAACATCACGATATCTCCAGACGGTTCATCCGTAGAGACTGTGCGTGAGAACCAGGTATTGCAGGCGTGGCCAGACCCTGACTCCAACCCTCGGTCCTACCAGCAATACAGTGGCGTGACACGAAGCCTTTCACAGGGTTTCCCTTGACGAGAAGCAAACATTGGACCCCTGTCCACTTAAAAAGAAGGGCTAGGTAGCGTTGAAAACTGGTAAAGGCACGGGCCATCTCGCTGTACGAGGTGCTGAATAGCGAGGGCCGTAGACTGTAAAATATAAATTGTGGTTGATTTTGGAGTTTGGAGGAGCTAGAATGGTCAGATCATACCCCACACCAACTTCAGATTATCTGATCGGCTTTTATCAGATCGAATAGATAATCGCTAAATACAAGACTCTGGGTGGTTACACTGCTTTTGCGGATTCTGCAGCAGCACAGTGTTTGGTTGCGCATATGCGTACTTTGTCAAGTATTGATACATATCCTAAGTGTCTCGAGAGAATCTCAAGCTATCGGGCTCTCTGATACCGCGAACTCCTCTACGTACGCCCACCTTTAGATTCTTTTCCATCCTTGTCTTCATTCTCTGCTCCGCTTCATATTTGCAATAGTCATACCGTTCCAATTCCGATAGATGTGAATAGGAACTTAAGTGATTGAGCACACAGAGAGACAGACCATGGCGGACAATGTCTTCGCCGTACCAGTCTTTCTCGTCGTCTTTCGTGAGACGCTCGAAACAGTCATCATCGTCTCTGTGCTTCTCGCGTTTCTCAAACAGACACTAGACGGACCAAACCGCGATGTCGCCGTTTACAAGACTCTAGTCAAACAGGTGAGAGCCCACAGCGGACACCAACCTCCTCCTCTAAAGCTTAATTTATACTCATCAGCAATAAATGGTTACAACTAGCATTAAAATTCCCAAGTCTTCTAATGAGTCTTTACTAACGACTTATACGAAAAGGTCTGGCTGGGCGTCGGCCTGGGCTTCTTCATCTGCCTCGTCGTAGCAGCCGGAATAATCGGCGCTTTCTACACGGCAGGCCGCAACGCCTGGGATGCCAATGAGTACAACTACGAAGGGGCCTTCGCTTTATTCGCCTCCCTCATTATCAGCTTCGTTGGCGTGGCCCTCCTGCGTATCGGCAAGATGCAGGAGAAGTGGCGGGTCAAGCTCGCCAAGGCCCTCGAGGCCCCCGTGACTACGGGGACCACGGGTCATCGTGCCGGCTGGCTGAAGCGGTTCGCGGAGAAGTACGCCATGTTCGTTCTCCCCTTCATCACCGTGCTACGTGAGGGCATCGAGGCCATCGTCTTCATCGCCGGCGTCTCGTTCTCGGCCCCCGCTACCGCCGTGCCGCTGCCCGTCGTCGTCGGCCTGCTTGTCGGGATTATCGTAGGGTACATCTTGTACAGGTACGGAAAAGGCTACATTTTTGTTTGTTCTATTTGTCTGTTTGCTTCTCGCATCTGCTTGTGTTTGGGCAGTAGAACTTTGTTTTTGTTAACTTGAAACTACCAGGAGTGGTACGACAACGCGGCTACAATACTTCCTCGTCGTTTCCACTTGTCTGCTGTACCTCGTCGGCGCGGGACTTTTCTCGCGCGCCATATGGTACTTCGAAGCGCAGCAGTGGAACAATATCGTTGGAGGCGATGCGGCCGAGCTGGGATCCGGGCCGGGATCGTATGACATCGACAAGAGCGTATGGCACGTGAACGTAAGTCTACCACGACGCATGGTCGTACGCCGTTCTTTGATTGAGTACTAACGGCATATCCCTTTGCCTAGTGCTGCAGCCCAGAGCTCAATGGTGGTGGAGGATGGGGAATCTTCAATGCTATACTGGGATGGACAAACTCGGCGACATATGGCTCCGTTATCTCATACAACCTCTACTGGTTAGCTATCATTGTCGCACTGGGCGTGATGAGATATCGTGAGCTCAAAGGCCACTGGCCGTTACGCAGAGCCAAGAAAACCTCGGAAAGCGCTGGAAATGTATCAGGCGAGGAGACAGACACGCACACGAAGCCCCAGGTTTCTGAAACTATTACGCCAAGCTGAAAGGCACCGGGCCCAAAGTCCCATGTAATGGCTCATATGATGATCTGCGTGAGTAGATAGGTAGATAGTTGGCTATAGTACCAGCTCACTAGCACCTGTTACTTCGCACGCCTTGATACAACAATCAAAACAACCTCTTCGGCGTACAACAACATATCCTAGCGAGATCTTGGGGTTAGACTGTCTGATTCGTCTCGCAACAATCGCGCTCAGACAGAAGATTTGCATTTCTCGATCAATGCCTGCCACCAGAATGTCCAACACTCCATGTTTGCGTTCCACCGGAGCAAGTGCTGCGTCTGGAATCATGAATCGCCATTTGGGGCTTGATTGATCAATTCGGCTCTCAAATCGATGTCTGCAATCGACCAGTACAAGCCACCGACGCAACACCTCAACAGCATTTGTAGATAATATAGCATCCCAGGTCTTTTCCGCAAGCTCCTGGCTGATGATTGTCATCTTCATAATTAACGTATCGTCAACCTCAGGAGCAGGGCTAACATGCCATTGCTCTTTCCAAAAGGGAAATAAATTTTTTGTGGGGGGTAGCATTGGCCATCGGTTCTTTCCAAACGCAGCTAGAGCAACAACTTTGTTGTAACGATCATTGCGGTGAATAATAACGCCCTTACGGCAAATAATGCGGGATTGAATGCCTTCAGAAAGAATTCTGGCATCCAGTGCCGTGGACCAGACCGTATATGTTCCGTTGGAATATATAATAGAGTGATAAGGTGCAGAAGGAGAGTCGCTTGACGCGTATGGCCCGGTGCCCGAGATGCCTAGCAAGTAACATGCTGAGGAGAAAGCACTATGTACAAACTTTACTCTCATGTCCTCATCATTTTGACTAGATACGAGACAATCCCAAATAGCCGTTGTGAGCCTAGAATCATCTAAATAGAGGAAATCGGGATCCAACATTATATCGTCATTTTTTTCTATCGTGGATATGAGATAAATGATGAGACATAGCTCACTTAGCCTTTCGACAAGGTTTTCCCAAGCAGGGCGATGATGTTGATCAAAACCACACTCGTCACACTCGACCTTGTACGCTCCACTAGTGTCCCACCGGTTAGCTACTAGCACGGGGCGCCGAGGCTCAAAGCAAGGAAGGCGACTGCAATGCATATTCTGCAAGAGATTTGCCACTTCTGGTATATCCATAAAAGAAGCCACAGGGGATAACTCCGCCGTTGCTGACTCTAAAGGCAGCCCTAGCACTAGTGACATTGTCCTCTGCAGAACATAGAGACTAGGGGAGGAGTTAAACATGGTCAGGTAGGGTGCCGGGTTATCTCTCGATCGATCATTGGAGTTTGGTCGACCCTTTTTACTTTGGTCCAGAAAATCTGGTTCCGGGACGGCGAGGAGTCTGCTATGGAAGATAGTGATCGCGAGAGGAAGCGCGGCGAGGAGAGTGTTGTTGTCCGCCCCGTAACAATAACGTTCTCTGAGCACACGGCAGTAGGTCTCAAGTCCGACCAGACTGCCTGTTAATTCACAAGCCGTCTCTTCAAGGATGAGATCTCGATGTGAATTGAGATAGAAGAACTTTATACACCTCAGGGGCACATCGCTGTCAACTATAATTATCTTCACTGTCGACCCCGGCTGGGTTACTATAGGAGTTCCATCCGAGAAGAGGAGTGATGGCGGAGTCTCTAAACACCATTTCGAGAAAGCTGCAACCCATGCAGCGGTATTTCGAAAGACTTGGACTTCGATGGAGCTGATGGTATCATCACCTATCCGCTGAAGGCTGCGGAAAGCGTCCACAAGGGCCGCCACTTCCCTGGGACCTGGAAGACACAGATAATCCCCAGTCCGTTCAAAGTGGCGTGGGTTAAACCCCGCTTGAGTATTTCGGAGCCCTTTTATCATGAACCCATATCCGTAGACGACATCGGGGAATCGTGCTAACTGGCATCTACCCCTGATACTGGACAGTAGATCCCTCAACTGCCTTCGGGTGGGCACGAGTGTATGGTCGGTCGTCGTAGCTTCGAGCATCAAAAGCAGGATTTCAGCACACGCGTATTCGTCCGTGGTTGAAGTAAGAGCGGCAGCTAGGGCGAGAAAACGTAGCCCGGCTTGATTGCTACCTAGTTGGACTACGCAGTCGTGCTTCATAAACCCGATCTTCACTTTTAAGTATTGAAGAGTGATCGGCTCAGGGGTTGGCAACACGGTTGCTTCGATCTTGCGGCGCGTCTCTTGGCTGATCGCAAGCGTATTTCCGAACTGCTCGCACGCAATGATAGCCAAAGGTTGCACATTGTCGCTCGTCGCCGCCTGGAGGACCCCCCTCGCGATGCTATACATTGAATCCGATGGCTCGTGTAAGGACCACTGGCCTTGTATGATTTGGTTTCCCATGGCGACGACTCTTATTGAGCCTGTTGGATTTGTTTTCCTCTGCTGACCCTCGAAGATGGCTCCCCGGTGCTGTGGTACACCAGTGAAATTGCATTAAGATGTAGTACTCAGGGGTCCTTCGATAAGTATAAGAGAAGCCAAATTTAGGTCGAGCCCAAGAACAACGAACATTTCTGTAAGTGGCGAAATGTTGGTTGGCCGTTAAACCGACCCTGATCTAAGCTGTGAACATGAATTATCCATCAGAATAGAGTAAATTTGACAGATACAAGTGCTTGCGTATGTATAATATGCCTTGAGACGGATAGTTGCTTCGGTAATGAACAACAGAAGAGACAGTAGGATAGAGAGAAAAGACAGAATCGAGAGAAAAGCGTGAGAATCCCGGCCTTCGAGAAGGGCTTTCCTCTGTGACCCCAATTTGTGAAGAGATGCGCTGTAAGCAACTACCTCAACAGGAGCAGGCTACCTTGGCAGACAGCGTCAACGTGCAGAACCGTCAGGGTGCATCCAACCTCTCGTAAGAGAATTATAATGCCAGTCCTAGGTAAGTGGGTAAGCATAGATTTCGATAGATCTACCGGGCATTCGAGTCGCCGTCGATGCCAGTCATAATAGTTTCGGATCGTGATGCTAGCTATGTAGTCAATTTCCCTGTGAGTTCACTTTGGAAGAATATAGACACGGTGCATCGAGTCACTTGCACACTCAGGTAGACAACCTCAGGTGAGGTAAGACTAAGAGAGCGATGGGCAACCAAGGGTGCTTCCGGTAGACTAGGAGCAGCTGCAACGAACACAGAGTGGGACACATGATAGCAGCTGCGCATTATCGTGGGAAGTAATCATTGGGCCACCTTCTCCGGGACCCAATTGACATACTTGGCTTTCCACTAAGAGCTCCTGGATTGCAGTTGCAGATACTCTAGGAGGACAGATACGACTATCCAGGTAGACTCCCCAACTCCTTCTACTGCAGGGAACGACATATTGAATGTTCTAGGGCTCATAGTGGATTAACATATAACGTAACGCCTGCTGTTCTCTTCCGACCCCGCAGGGTTCAGCTGCCTGTAGTAGCACTTTTCTTGATCCTGGGTGATGTGGTTAGCAACTTCAAAAGAAAACTTGGTAGCCTGTAGAAGGAGGCAAAGATACGCCGGCCACATGTGCTACCGTCCAAAAAGAGTCGAATGATGAAAGATATTACGGAAATCCCTCTCATTTAACACTTGTCAGTATATATTTTAGGTTCGTTGTTGACAGATATTCTCCTTGTCGACGGTCCATGTTATCTGCTCCGATTCGGGGAACCTCGCCATAGAGCCGAATTGTCCTTTCTAGCTTCACGGATGGTGACTTTACCATTAAACATCACGGATACTTGTTTTCGCCATGCAACTGTATCCTGATATGTAAAAAGATTGGGAGAACATTAAAAAAAAAAGTCAGGTATTAAGATTACCCCTCCGCCCCCCCTCATGAGCCATGGCCTTTTAAACTGCCTTTAGCTCCGTATCTGTCTCACACCAACCACTGTGCCTCACACACTCCGACCATCCTTATATCTCAATAGACACTTCAACTCCACCCAATATGGTGGAAGTTCACCAAGCAGACCAGTGTTTTAAGGCCGATAACGGTAGGATTCGGTTCATATATACTCGAGTTATCTTCATTCAAGACGACAAAACAGTTTTTGGCCTTTCAGCCAATTAAAATGTAGGATCCAAGCTTCACATAGATGATTTGACAGACATCAAGCACATCCCTGAGGAGGTCTACTCTCATCAAATCCCTCCCGGGTCTACAATTGCGCCATGTCTATCAACCAACAGATGCTATTTAAAGACGCCCAACCTGTTGTCACTCGGATGGAGTTGTGGCCTAGACAACCCTATTTTGCAGGAACTCAATATGTGTGAACTTATCAAACGGCATCCTCATCCAAATATTGCAACATATCATGGTTGCCAGTCCCTCGGTAACCGAGTCGTTAGATTATGTTTCGAGAAATATCCATGCACGCTTTTAGCGAAGGTCAATCCTCAGCATCTAAACAAATCAATGTTTATTCGCATGAGCGATCAGACTGTTACTCGGGAGCTAGCAGAACGTTACTTACCTACCTGGTATCGAAGCTGGTATTAAGCACTTACACACCCTCAGCTTCGTTCACAACGACATAAACCCTAACAACGTTATGATTACTGCTCGTGACCAGCCAGTCATCATTGACTTTGATAGCTGCCGAGTCAATGGAGCCGACCTCAATGGAGTGAAGCGCACACATGAGTGGCATGACCCCAACGTGCATGTATCGGTGAAAACTAACGATATGGACGCTTTGGACGAGGTGCGTGTCTGGCTTACCAGCTCTGCTCCCAGTTTTAAATTTGGTGGATAGATATACATGGATAAATGAACATATTACTGACAGTTTTCGAAACTGAGAGTAGTGACTGCGCATAATAAATGCGTGTGTTGGACACCGAATATATGTGTTGAACATATGTAAACCTTCCATCCTTAGAACTTCTTCTCAACGACTCGTGCTCCGCTGTTACGCCCTGTCTCTGCTAAGCACACATTCCTATTTCCTTTCCTTGTAACTCTTTAGGTTCGGGCAGTCGGATCTGCCGCAATCGGAGACCTTCTATATTTCAATAAGGTCTGTCTCACCTGATAGAGCGCTCCGTTGAATCGAATCAGGGGTAACGGTGTTACAGCTGGATATCTAATACAGGCAATGGGAATTGAGGGAGTTTGTGGGTAGGTAACTTGATCAAGAGGGAGTTGCTAACTCAAATCGAAGTTCATACTGAGTTGCCCTCTCCAGCATCAATTTCCCTGGCAATTGGAATCAAAACACCACTGGTGCCTTGAGCTATGTGGGAGCTATTAGTGATGGAAAAGGAGGAAACCAAGACATGCGGGAAACCGAAGAACACTGCTTAAGTCACGTTACGTGAGTGGATGAATACTTCACCCAAAAATACAATAATTCACTCATCTCTCCTCTGGGGTTACTCTTGCGCTTCGTATGGCCTCGCGCACCGTGAGTTGCGACATATCCATCATCGGGATAGAGACGCGAATTATCTCACAAGTCCCGAGATGCTGCTCCAGTTAGGCGTATGTGTTTGATTAAACACGAGTAGACTACACTACTTTGGGTTACCTGTCTTTTATATATTCATGTGTGTAGTCCCTTCCAAAATCGGCTCTTCCACGCAGTCGCAACTTCAGGAAAACCCTCTTGTGCTAGGTGAAGCTGAACTCGTTGTCTCCAGTCCTTACTTTTCTCTACATCCTCGCCTGGGAAGTCAAAACCCATGCCCAACAAACGCAAAACTTGTCCTGATCCATTCTTTAGGGACATATCCTGTTACCTCCCAATCAATTAGTTCGACTGTGCAGCCTTCAGTCTGATCAACGATGACCTTCGTTGGCCCCATATCGCAATGATGCAACACGAAGCTACCGCAATCCATCCCGAGTTCTTGGCAATACGCAAGTAAAACTTCGTGGGAATAACCATCAAGGATTTGAGGAGGTTTCATCCATGTGTCCGATAGGTCACCCCTGTCAACACCGCATATCTGTGGTTTTGCCTTTGCGCCAGCTCTTTGCAAAGATTCACAACTTGCTTGACGCACGCTTGCTTGGTCGCCTCTTCCATAGTTGACCGAGCCTTCTCTAGAGTATCCCCGGGTACTCGACTTGTGAGGAGGTAGTACCGATTATCGTATTCCTTATGGAACAGGACGAAGGAGATTAGAAACGTCGGAGTAGAACCATTCGCAGGGTCATGTAGGTAGTTCAGGGTAACGTGCTCACGTGTTCTGCTCGTAGTTCTTAGGGCCTGCACTTTCAGGAACGCCTCGCCAATCCGCCAGGCCGCATTACAGTCACCAGCATCCTGTACCAACTGTACTGGGCTGGTAGGTGAGAGTGGGCGAGTCTGTGGCAGCGGGTATGCTGCTTCACATATGGTGAAGGACGCGCCTCTACCATCGCTCCAAGAACAGCCAGATGACGGCGCGACAGAGTGGCGGGAGAGAAGAAGGTTATCTCCGACGATCCACGAATCGTCCTCAACTTCCAGGATCGACTCTCGAACTGGTTTTAATGCATCTAATCGCACCTTCTCCTTGCATACTTTGACGATTTGCTCATTGGTGCAGTTGTTAATCCCTGTCTTCTTCTCCATTCCTGAGGCTGTCACATCATGTCGTTATGCGGACAAATGCAATTCGTGGTCGGAAGCTGAGATTTCTGTTGCCCGGTCGGGTTGAATTTATGGATTCGAGATTGGGGTGAACTGGGCGTCAGGCCGTTACAGGCGTAGTACCAGTACAAGGAGAACTTTACCACTGTACTCGTCCTAGCCACCCTAATATTCAGGCATACATACTATGTATTACTAGGTCATGTTAAAATTAGTGTTAATACCTTCCTGCACCCAGTCGTCTTGTCTGTGCGCCTGCACTAGTCTTGCCGCGTAACGGTATGACCGACCAAAACGCTTCAATGCATGTCAAGCCAAAAGCATTACTCCAGGGGCAGTTCTCTCTTTAACTGGACTCTGATTGCACTTCGGGAAGCTGCGCAAGAGAAAACCCAGTCTGAGTATTTACTGAGCGAGCGTATCTGATGGCGAGGGTTTGGATTTTATCTTCCATGTCCTTGTGGATGCGAAGGTATGTAATAATGACCTCCGGGACCAACGACACAACGTAGATCAGCTTCATAGATTAGCTTATCAGCTATAATATAGAGCCAGATCGTAATACTCACAAGCCGGCAGTTGTTATGATCAAGCATAGTGCCCAGGAACAATATGCCTAGTGCGGTCTATTAAGTCAGCCATAGTTACATGTTCCTTCGTTGGAATCCAGCAAAGTATCAATGAAATCGAAAATGAGCCAAGAAAGATCATTTCAGGAAACCTTTCCAGCGTTGCTCTTTTTAGACACCCCCTATTTTGACATCGTTTTACTTGTCCAACTCCCAACATTTCTACCTAAGCCCTCTACCTATTTATTAAAGCCTGACTCTACCACTTGCTAAGACTCCAGCTACCACAGCCCGTCTCTCCCAACATGTCCAGTGTTCCAGAGCCTAAATGGACCCTTCCACAGGTCCGTGTTATTCAGTACTTGACTAGCCGGATCATGTTCGAAGGGAACGTTACATAAGGACATTGAGCTGGGTTTTGAACGCTTTTCGGCCCAAGAGCTTATTATAAGGTATACATTAGCTGCGCCTTCTAGAATTTTGCTCTCTAATCGATGAAGCGGCCGGATTACTTGTAAAAAAATAGAGGGACAGGGCGATCCGCGAAGCGCTTGTCCGGCATGTCCAGGTATACAAACTGTATCAGACCCGTTATGTATGCCTCGGCCAGCCACCAAACGGCAAGACATCAACCTGAGGCCCGGTAGACGTTACGCCAGGCCTATGATATTATCTACTTCCGCAATCAGACCTTACTCGAAGAAGACATGACGCAGGAAACCATGGACTGGTTAGTGCACGCTATATGGCAGAACGGTTCTTCTCACGTCGCAACCTGCTTGCTCCGTTATGGCGTTGAGCCTACCTTTTCCATGACCCGCGTTAATGGATGCCTAGTTAGTTCAGCAATCCGTGATGAAATTGTCTAGCGGAATTTAGGGGCTACGAAAATCACTGAATCTATTTTGAACTGGCTGTGTTAGGCTTTAGTCGACATAGCAAGGAAAGGAACCCTTGGGCTGACGGCAAGGACCCGTTCAGCATCGACAAGGATAAATAGGTTGGGCAAGTAGTAGCAAACGTATGCCATAGATTGGTCTTTTGAACATATTTTCCTCTTTAAGGCATCGGAAATCTCATATTCTTCATAAGACCATTGGTGAACAACGTACTTGCGTCGGTTTGTGTGCTTCTTGAACGTGTAGTCCACTCACTATGTGCTGCACCCCGGGGGGATATTTGATTGCATTATATAACATTTAAACCCCCGACAACCTTACATACAGTGTCCGCAAGACGAGTATCCCATACAAATACACAGTGTTTACACAAGAAGTAAGCCCCGATTAAAGCAACTCTCCCAGGACTGAGATATTTATATCGTTAGGATATTAGGTATGACGCATCATGAATATTTGAATGGAGATTGCTGAAGAGGATGATAACTACATGGTTCTGAATAAGGCATCATCTCTTGTACACGCAACTACTGTACATTCAGTCTTAACATATTGAAATCCTCTAACAATAGTGCTAGTCTCTGCGTTGCTCAAGTATCCATCGTGCTGCTCTCCCTGCTGCGACGCATCGCAAACCGAGAAGCTGATGAGGCCCTCACCATCTCTCGTTCGCAAGGTATTGCCTCACACAGGAGACAAACCATATGGAGGATTCGGGCGGTGTACCGGACGGTGACTCGTTACCGGAGCCGAATTGCGCCGAGTTGTCTCCCGAGGTCGTTGTTATTTCCGCCCACGGCGATGTAGTCTTAGATGTCACCTTTCAGAACTCGAAAGACACGATCCGCTCAGCGCATAAGGCAGCACGGGCAAGGTATACGAGTCTAAGGAATCCGCAACCGAAGCAGCCAGCGCCAAAGCCAAGGGTTCGTCTTGCGTTTCGCGTGGACCTCACTGTGCTCAAGATGCAGTCCAAGTATTTCGACAAGCTGCTCGGGGATTCTCACTTCAAAGAGGCGAACGACATCGCAGATGCGTTTTCAGCACTATCTCTTACAAATGTGAGCCCTAAGGATGCTGACGTCAAAGACCTCCCCTGGGTCAAAATCCATGATGACGACGAGGCGACTTCGTACGCGTATCGCGAGAACGTCTTCGCGGACCTTCTACGGATACTCCATGGGCAGGATGTGAAGACTAGCCAGACGCAGATCACAATGTCATTCATGACGACTTTGGCTGTACTCGCCGACCGCTTCAATTGCGCAGCAAGCGTGTCGAAGTATATGACTACACGGCTCAAATTCAAGTGGCCGGCCACAAACCTGCGTAAACCTCCTCGGGACGACGGGAACGGCTTCAGCACTATGAGCCGCGAGAATGAAAGTGTTATTCGTCAAAAGATACTGGTCTCCTGGCTTCTGAACCAGCCCGGCAAGTTTCAAGCCGCTACTAAGGAGTTGATCATGAATGGCTCCTGTCGGTGGAGTTCATTCGAGGAGGAAGATGAGACTACTGGCGCCACTTGGTGGTACTTACAGGATGGACTTGAGCGTGAGTTATCGTTTACTTGTCCCTAGAGCTGCACCAAATAGCATATTTCACTTCCAAGCGCCTCATTAACTACTCTATGTATCATCCACGTACATATTAACCTCTTGTCCGCCTATCTAGAGGAGCTACAGTACAGGCGAAGTTGCATCCTGAACACTATCGCCTCCGTGCCGCGCCACTTCCTCACGCTATATGCCGCGTCACCAAGCGTATACCAGTGCAAGATGGGTTTTGACTCGAGCTTGTCGTGCGACACGTATCAGCTCGGCCAGATGTTCAAGTTTCTCACGAAGAAGGGTCTTTTGTTCTTAGTGGACTTCTCACCTGCTTCCCTCAATTCGGTCGCCGATACCTCGCTGTTACCTGTGGACAGCTTGCTCGACACGCTCGCCCAGTGTCCCAGCTATCAAATCGATAACCACCAGTATGAAACTCACAGCCTTTTATCTCTCGCATTTCCCCTTTTTATCTTTTCTCTGCTCTCACGGAATACCAGAGTTGATCATCAGCCCTATTCTGCCACAGATAAACATAGCAACTACTGACTGTTGATCATATGTAGTACCAACTGCGGGCTCCGCACGCGTAGTAAGTGTTTTCTATAATGATATTATCTCCTCCTTTGTCAACTGGACTGGCAGAGACTCGTTTCGGAAGCAATAGACACTTCCGAAGCCCTTTAAACGCTAATGTTAACTCCAAGTATCATAGTGCTGCCTATTCTCGAGTTCATCAAAGGGCTGTTATCGGCGAACTCGATCCCCCTATCGAGGGCTGCCTGGAAAAACGACCCGTCCGGCCACGGCTGGATGCCTGCCGAGCACGGGAAGACCGATGGCGAGACTCATCACGACGATGATAGTAAGCCGTTCCGCTACACGAGGTCTCTTGCTATGGATGCACGGGTCCGGTTTGAGAATACCATGGGCGCGGACAAGCTTGCTCGGAATGTATTCACGGCCACGAGCTGGGACTGGACGGCTGAGGATCAGCTGCCGGACCGGACATCTACAACACCGAGATTGTCTTTCAGATAGCTTCTTCGCATTATATATTCGCTTCCTGGACCGAATAAACAGACTGGGAAAATGACATTCCGTGGCCATGACTTGCAGTGTTTGGTGATATCTCGTACGCATTAACGTTCAAGTTGCTCATACAGTTTGTAAACGAGCATGAAAAATAAGGCTATTCTTGTATATACGAATCTAGCCTAAAGTTTATCATCTTGGTCATATGACTGGGAAGAAGAAAAAACTCCTATCAGCCTAACAATGATATGCTGTCTCATGAATCCAATTGCTTCCCGCTCCGAAACGCCGATGCCGTAGTCCGTGGCCTCAAGAAATGGACAGGTTTCGCATGAAAGAAAGGACAATTAGGCAAGCCTCGCCTAGCTCCTTAAAGCCTCGAGTCTGTTCCTCATCTGATCCATCATAATCTCTTGGTCTTCCTCTTCTTCTGGCTCGGCCGGCGTGGGCTCGGACACCACCGGAGCGCTGGGCATGGAAGTCGCCTTCTTCGGTTGACGGATACCATCGAGAACCTTCTGGACCTCCTCATCCGTCACCTCGTCATTCATGAGGCCATCCTCGTCCAAGGGGAGGTTCTCGCCAACCATCTCCTCGATGACATCTGCCTTCATAGTCTCCATACTTAGTGCCTGTGCGACGTTCATGAGCTGCGGTACCGGGTTCCGCGCGTTAACCTTCTGCAAGACCTTCACGGTCGACCCGATGTTGTCCACCGTCTTACGTTCCATGTACTCCATGTCTATCCGTCTCTGCACGCTCTCGAGCTGGGTCTTAGCTATTATGATGCGTTCTATGAGTTTCTTCTGTGTGGCCACCGCTGTCGCGTAATTGCGGGCTTCCTGCTGTGCCCCGACCCGCCGCCGTGCGTCGCCGTCCTCTGCTCGCCTGAGGGCTGCGGTTATCTTGTTCTTGTTCATCTCCATTTCTCTTGTCCGCTCGTTCGCATAGCGATCAAGTGCGCGTATATTTTTGCGTAGAACCGCATCGTATTCTCTCTTCTAGCGTTGCGTACAAGTTGTTAGTCGTCAAGGAGTTCCTCTAGCCGGATGGATTTCTCATCGTGGCCCATTCGGTAGTCTTCGCCTCGGAGTAGGACCAAAACCAATCAGATTAAGGTTTGTTTGGATGTGGAAATCGCTTCGGAGTAGGACCAAAACCAACCCGAATTGGAACCTGTGGAAACGAGAGAGCGGCGGGGCCTCACCTGAGTTTTAGGATCTACTCCAACGAAGGCGGTTTTTACTGCGTTCCACATAGAAGCCATGGTTATGGCTTCGATTATAGATAACCGACGGTGGAGGCCGCGAATGAGTACGTTGTGTCTCGTTAGGGATAACTGGCTTGGGCGGGAAGGTAATTCAGAGGCTCGATATGCGGAATCGGTCGGTATCGATATCGCCACAATCGGGCGATGACGTTGGCGGGTGCAAACGGTACGGCCCTCAATCAAGGCTGGGGCTATCAGGGGTTTAGGTCACCTAGCTGGCCAAGGCTGAAGCGAAAAGAGAATTGGGGCCACAACCTCTCTCCACTAGTCTAAGTGCAACAGAAGTCTCGACCCCCACAACGGAGTCTACCTACCCCACCCCACTTCATAGCTTTTCGCACCACAGCGCAGAAATTGAAGTTGCGCAGGTGACAAATACCTCGAACTTACTCATATGTAAGTAACTTATTCCACACACACGGCGCTTTGTCAAAATACTATTAGATGAGAAGGAGTACAGCTTGCAACCAAGTACTTGCTCTAGTAATGATTCACTTGTTTTCTAGGGCTGTTTCTGAGGACGGCCAATTAGTTATGTTAGCTGGTAGAAGCAAGCTCAAGGTGCATATGGCCCAAATGCTACCTAGCCAACTGGATGACAATGCAGATACCATGCAGTTCGACCTGCGATATTAAAAGGACTGTGCTTTTTGCCCGACTGTAGTATTATGTATATAGCATAGCCTAGCACTTGCCTACTCGACACAGCCACCTGCCTACTACTTATGTACATGTGCATTTTCACCACGGAAGAAATGGCATATACTTACGTTAGCAGCAGATGAAGCTATCTAACTCGCTTCAGGTATATCTTAATTACTATTTTTTCATGGTAACTACAAAAAGGACTACATAATAAAATTGAAACTTGCTTGTTGTGCAACCAGATCGTACATGCATAAATGAATGCCAAGGTCTGAAATTCCGGTACCTGACGGATGCACTGTTAGATGGTGTGGTACTTATGTATTTCTAGACCTCGGGATGGTTTCGCAAAGCAAAAGCGGTCAGCGCACTGAAATGGTGATACCCCTCCAAAGCAGCCCTCGTTTTCAGCCCTGCTTGCCCTAGTGACTAAATCTCAGAGACTTAAAAGTTAGCGAACGAAAACATTGTGTTGTACAAAAGAATAGGCCCAAAGAATGCTTCTTGGAGTTATACTAGGGTTGCTTGTTCATGAGTGTGTCTTAGATAATTTGGAGTGAAGCTGCATTATTCACACCAACACATCAAACTTTCAACTGTATGCTAGTTTGACTATGTACACCTGTTCCCATATTCTTCATGCAAAGAAAAAGCAGCTTACTATAGAAATAATGAGATAGATAGGTACCTTTGACGCCAATATAAGCTCAACACGACGACATATTGGTTGCCTCTCTTGCACAGCTGCAGTGGTAGGCATTTTCAATAGGCAGGAAGGTACATCCTCAAGGTAAGGTAGACAGGAGCATGGATGCGCTAGGCGGTCTCGTGGGTATAGCATTCTATAGTGCTTCTAAGAATTTCGTAGAATCAAAACAGGGGCCCGTCCTTTTAGTCCTTAGTGGGGTTCCGCGCCTGGTTGCATCACCAAACCAAATTCACTGCCGCCTTCAGATGCATAGACTTCTCCCCAGCCTCACCTTCACCTGCTTGTAGAGCACAGACTATTTCTTAAAGTCTCAAAAAGTATTTACCTACTTACCCTATCCACTTGCTTTCCCAGCCCAAACCAAATTCCGCTTACCCAAAGTTAATATCTGATACATAGGAGCTGTTACTTCCACCAGCTTCCTCCGTCGACTGAAACTGTATGTTTGTCTCTCCCCAGCCGCCACGAATCCTTTGCACCATCCCTACAAAATACTTACACAAGTGCTCAGCTCAACAACTCAACAGCTACCAATCCTTCCTAGCCTTTTTCGCCGAAGAGAAACCTTCCCGTCGATTCGACTACGCTAATATGGCGCAAATCACTCCTGAAGGTTAGTCTAACGTGCCCCAGGCCACCACATAGTTACCAGCGCACAAATCGGCCTTTCGAGGCTGGGTGTGCCGCTTCGTCCAGCCGTCGGAGCTCCGCGACTTCCTTGAATCATACTATCCTGCGCAAAAATGGATATTCGTTTCCAGCGACTGACTCTTTTGCACGCATATAGTTCTATGGGCCCAGCGCTCCTCCAGCACAGACCCTGAGAAGAACTTCATCTACTTGACGATTTCTGTTCCCGACGTACCCAAAGAGAACCTGAAACTGGACCTCAAACCCACGTCTCTTACATTCCAGGGCCACTCCGAGACCCTGAAGCGAACATACAACCTCGATCTCACCTTCTACGCCGAAATCGACCCGGCCGAGAGCAAGATCCACCACACTGCTCGCAATGTCGAGATGAAACTGCGCAAGAAGGAGCTCAAGGAGGAGTACTGGCCCCGTCTGCTAAAGGACGCTGCCAAGGTCCAATTCCTCAAGACCGATTTCGACAAGTGGGTTGATGAGGACGAGCAAAACGAAGCTCCAGAGGATGATATGTCCCAGTTTGGCGGCATGGGTAAGTCAATATTCACCTAATCTACCCCGCAATGTCGCATGGCATGGCCTAGTGTATCCCCCTACGAGGAGTGAAAAGCTGACTCTGTGTGTTTAGGCGGAATGCCAGGTATGGGTGGAATGGGTACGTAGTCACGGACTCTGCGCTCTCAATTTATACAATGCCAAAGCGCAGACCAGTTGGGTTAGTCACAAGCAGAAAGTTTACTAACACTTTACCCCACAGGTGGTGACTTCGGCGGAATCGACTTCTCGAAGTTGGGTAGTGCTGGAGGCGCCGGCTTTGGCGACGAAAGTGACGATGAACCTGACGACGACGACGACGACGAGATGCCAGCGCTTGCGGGCGATGATGCCGAAGCTAAGGAGGGCGAAGCTAAGGGCGAAGTTAAGGGCGAAGCCAAGGACGACGCTAAGAAGCCTGAGTAAGGAAGGATATAACGAATTTGGGCATGGCTTCTCAGTCGGTCTACCCAGCACCAAGCTTGTCTCCACACCTCGGAGGGACGGGTGAAGGTATTGTTTGTGTCACGTCCACTTACGGTACAATCGGCGCAATAGAACGGAAATGGGCAAACGGGCAATGGGTTCGTTTGTTATGTGTATCTTGGAGGGATACTCCAAGATTTGAGACGAGCTAAGGAATGAACATAACGAGACTTTGATCGGTCCTCCCATTAATTCACTAGCCTAGCTTATAATTTCTTCCCTCCGTCCATGTTGACTATTTTGGTGCAGATCTTTTGGGCGTGTACTTCCGTATCTACCGTCGAAGGTCTTCTCATTATGACATTTGACTTCCGCAAGAAACAGAGCCATCCTCCGCTATGTGCTAACAAAACCTATATTCAAATCAAGAATGCTTTGGGTTCACTTGGATTCCCACGTTATGAAATCTGCTAATTCATCCCTTGCATCGGTGGACGTATTCTACTCGCATAAATACGGCCATGATGCATCGGTCAATACTTTCTCGCATGATTTGTGTCCCCGGATTCCCGGCCACTGAATCTCGTAACAGATTGCCCATGGTAAGTTTACGATCCAACCCTGCGAGTAGCTGAACAGCGAAAACAGCGTCTGGGTATCAAACCTTGGACGATCTTATGGCCATGGCCACTGGCTGCCTACCCTCGGTTAGAGAGGAGCCTGAATAGAACCTGTTCTCCAACTGACTTGACAATAAGCGTAGTACGAAGAGCGGCCAAGTATATGCTGTGATACTCTAGGTTTGATCTCCGCGCTGCTTCCTTACCTCCCCAGGAGTACAGTCAATCGTCCTGTTCGAAGCCTACATTCTTATGGATATAGAGTCTCGTAGATTAGTTCCCTCTTAGACTGTAGCTGTGGATGATAGGGAAGACGTTCTCATTTGATCAGGTTTGTTCATATGTTTAGTGCTTCCTTTGACAGGCTAGGGAAGAGGAGTGCATGCTTGAAGAACCTACGTAGCTAGTTGCCTAGTAATAGTTGTTCCCCCAAACTCTTTGTTGTACTATTTTTTCTTACTAATAAAATACGTAAATTATTATGATTCTGAATCAAACATGTGGCAGTGGGTATAACCTCTTATAAAGCCATGTACTAATCATAAAATCGCAGCCTCTTTACTCCAGACTTGTGCCATAGGTCAGCCTTACTAACATTCATCGCGGTCACAGAGGGGCTCGTCCGCCTAATTACGTTCATTGTATCAAATGTCATCAGAGTAGACTTAGCTCTACCCTGGTCCTTTATCGTTCTATCCCGGACTAACGTGCGAGAGTGGTAACCCTTAACCAGCAACCGACTTGACCAACCCCCTTACTTTTCAGCATTGACTCACAATAAGCTTTTGGCGTACTCTGAGCCGAGACATGCCACCTGCTTGCCCGACTTTGAACGTTTTTGTATATATAGAATGGCACTTAGAGCCTTTTTTCTCGATTAGCTAGGAAAGGCCGCACGATGCTTTCAGTGCCCGGTGAGACTTCCCCCTAATGCCATGTAATGATCTCGCATAAAGAAGGAAGTTCGAGCCAAGGGGACAACGACTCGGTACAGAAATTGTTACTTTCCTAGAGATTCCGAGCACTATGAGACTTATCCCATAGCTTCTTTCGTCTTATAGGCCGATGAGTCCCAGGCCTATGCGTGAAGATAGCTATCATCTCATGGTAGACTTCATGAGACGATAAGACTCATTAGATACACTTCGCCATCTAGAGATAACCACAAGTCCTAAAAGTTACACGACGCTATAGAACTACACTCTCGCGGTTATAAAGATGATGCTGGTGTAGCTCATGTTCGCGGTCGGTGAAGCAAATGAGTACTCTAGGGGCAAAACTGAGCCGATCCTCACTTGACGGTTAGAGCAAAGTTGAAGTTGACTGGGAAATGACCCACGACGACTGAAATGAAAATACTATAGGCATATCTTGTTCTAGTCTGAGGTAAGGAGCATAGTTTATATCTTTCAGTTTTCGTCCGGGTAGATAGATTATAATATGATATAACCTAGTTGTCATTTGATCGAATAGTTGAACATATCTCATGAATGGCCCCTTAATGTTCACCAGTGTGTTCAAATACGCTTTCAAAATAAGCAATACATACTCCCTCAGCTAATATACACTTTGTATTCAAACCTCGCCGCCGACTGACAAGAAGCTCCAGATTCTTTCAACCCGGCATAAGAGCATTCACACTACCATTTCGGATTCGCATAGCATATGAAAGCACGCCGGCAAAAAACTGATGACGCCAGGCCGGTGTATAACCGCATCAAGATAGAAGCGGGAATATTATTAATATGCTCTGGATTAACCAAACCCCGAGTTCGAGATCCACAACATCAAGTGCGCGTGGTTGACTAATCGAACTCAACAAGCCACGGCGACAGAGTTGCTCTCGTCAATAATACTACCTAAATATTACTGACTATAGACGATAAGGGATAATGATGACGATGATGATGGTAATGCGAGCACCCTTACTAATTACAAATCTACATCCATACATGCATGCATGCAAGGGCAGTTAAAGCCGAAGCAAGGCAAATTAACCTCTTAGTTAGTCTCGGTCTTGATTACACATAAGCGCCAGTCAACTAACTACAAGAAGACTCTACACGTTCTTACCCCCGAATCTTAACCGCATATTACATGATGCCTCGTCTCGTTCCAAGCAGCAATATTAATAAGATAGACCAAATGCCGATAAGTAAGGTTATCTTGTAAGCATGTCTGTATGTAAATCAAACCCCTTCCGCGTCAGCTTCCTTCTTCCTCAACGGCAGCGCATGATGCGAGTAAGTGGTCGTCAAGTTGACCCAAACCCGCTTACTTACTGGTCGGACCATAGGTGGAAGAGTTATCATGGTCATGACATGACATGACACGACACGACGTTGCTTCTCTCTCGTCAGCCAAAACAACGTGGGTTGGCGCACCCAGCCATGTGCGTGCGTTTGCTAGAAGGAAAGAACATCAATCACTCAGACACTCGACCAACCAACCAACCAATCGAGCAATCGTAAGCGACGGACAACACGTAGGTTATCTACATAGGTTTGGGCGCGTACCTTACCTGGAGCGTTGGAGATCTTACCTTACCCCTTGGAATCTTCGCAGGGTCCTGCCTTCATTGACGAATCACACTATGGAGAGAAATGTCCGGGAAGGAAGGAAGGAAGGGGAAGGGGGGAAAGAGAGTCCAATGCGACGGTGAGATGTATGATGTGTGATGTGTGAAGCGTGACGGGGGCGTGCTACTTTGGACGAGGGAATGAATGAATTGGTTAGCTTTCTTACAACAGCAAGCACTTCACGCTTCATATTTTGAGCCAGCTATGTGTGTACTACCGCACTCGACCACCAGTGGTTAAAAGTGTACGATATGAATGACTGGAATCTTAACTACCATCGAGAACCTAAGCAAGCGAGCAATGGTACCTGACCTAGAGACATATATATGGTAACTTTTGATTCGCTTATCAAATAGATAGAGCGAGGGGGAGGGGCATTTCCACAAGCAGTATCCCAGATTCTGGATATGGGTGCATAGATAGATGGATATGTATTGGGTAGAGAAAAAAGACGTTGAGCAACGTGTCCGTCTATCTATCTATCTATCTATTTATCTGGCTGGTTGGCTGGTTGTCGGATAAGGGCACATTGCATTTACATAGCATCACATAGCATCGCATCGCATCATGTGAAACGGCTGCCAGCTCACGTTACAATTCCTCTTCCTCTTCCTCTTCCTCCTCCTCCTACCCCCCTCTGCTGGAAGGGATAAAGAAGCAAGGGAGGGGAGGAAACAATCCGGTGAGAGAGATAATAATGAAAGGGGCTGGCTATACGTGCCCAAGGAGTCGGTTGGGAAGGGATGCGATGCGACGAGACGCAATGCGATGCGAATGTGATACTTCACATGTTCTGGCGCCAAACAAACAAACAACACAACGGGGCAATGGCCATTGTTAACAATCTGATGCACCTAATTCCCAAGATCCGACCCAGGGTTTTTCATCGAATCGGATTATCGTGGCATTGGATAGGTAGAGACGAATGATCTAACGTTAACCTGGGGTAGGGTACCTAACTTTTAATAAATCACATAATAAGGGATTTTCCCGGGCGTAGATCATCTTGGTATTTTTTCTTTAATATGCTTAACTTCCTTTATTAAGTTACTTCGGCGGCTATGAAGCAAGCTTATTGCACATGCCGTACCATATAGCGAGGTTCGCCTTGTCACATGCCAACTAATCACCTACCATGCCCGAGTATCGTGCAGCGCAGGCATTCCCGGTATACGCAAAAGAGAAAGAGAGAAAGCCGAACTTCGGAAGAAGACGGGCATATCCATTGCTGTGAACATAGACTGGCTACGTATATAGTGTCTTCCTGTTTCAATCGCTATGATATTCCGGATCTTCCATTGATTCATAATGGTATAAGTATGTTGTATAGAATACCCGAGTATGTGATGTGTGATGTGTGATGGACATGATGGCGAATCACGTCATCGATCTCACTTATACTTACACTTATTCGATGCACCCGGCGTTCCCTTCGAAGAAGTCTAGGCGCGGATGCGGCCGTGAAGGAACTACTATCCTAGGTATGCTATGCTGTATAAAATTGAGATGCTGAATGGATAGGCAAGAGACAGACAGACAGACAGACAGACAGACAGATAGATTGATATTTGCCACGCATGTAATCAATCGTCCTGTCTTGCTTGGTTAAGAGAATGTTTGAAGTGGAATGAAGCGCGGCGTTGAGGGGTCTCTACTGCCTATCACATACCTATCATCACACAAGTTTGTTGGTACTTTTTAATTACCTATTACCGACTGTAAGTTTGCGGCCCTCGTCCCTCGCATAACAACGTATCAACTCTTCCTCAAGTAGGCATGCTAGGAGAATGAGAGTCTATTGGGCGTCAATGCTTCCACCATATCTACCTTTTCTTATTAATCAACCAACCAATTCACATACATCCTACCAAGTAGGTAGGTAGGTACCATGTTACTCCAGAAAGGGAGATAAGATACCTTGGGTTTCGCAAGTTTTGGTTGGTTTGCTAGCAGTCACAATACATAGAGCAAATCGCGGACTTCGGACTTAAATGCTAATCCACGAATGGGATTTCCCATTTTGCCGTTTCGCCATCACTTCTACTTCCTCTTTTTCTTCACTCTCCGTCGCATCGGTCTTGTGGACACGGAGTCAGTCTGCATGCCTTACTGACTTTCACCTATACACACTCTCCTTATCCCCTACCTACTCGTCTGTAATAATAGTTACGCTGTAGGTATCGTAGTATTGTCCTTACTACCAGGCCAGATTCTCAAAGCGGTGAATTCCCATCCCTGAAAGTGAACAGAGTAAGCCTACTTCGGCTCCGACGGTCCTATTATTCCTAGCTGAAATATGAAAGAGGCTATAATTAGTGATTTAGGGATGCGAGGGAGTGTGCGTGTGTCTGCCTAGGTAAGGGAGGGAGGTAGGTGGCATGTAACCTCGTGGCTTATTATGTAGGTAGTTTGGGGAAACGCTACCTGCCTTATGCACGGGACAAATAAGAATAAAAAAAGCGAGAAAACGGGAAGCGAAAAGAAAAGACTCAAGAAAGACAGACAGAAACAAGACCACGGAGCTGGATGAGCCACCTTGGCCAGCCTTTCGTTTGCTAGCCGGTGTCTTGTCCTTTGTTTTGTCCTACTCAGAAACTCTATTCAACCAGATGGACGTGGGATGGGTGGCTTGGGGTCATTTAGGTAGCTAAGGTAGATTGCCTACAGCAGTAGATATAAGTGTAATGGCGTGGCATGGCACGGGGGGAAAAGGACCAATGCGACAACTCGTTTGTTTCGGTGCGCTGGCCCGTCTCGTCTACCTACCTTCTCGTCTCGGCATGGCCTCTTTTGTTCTACGTGCCCTACTCAGTTGATACCTACCTACCGTACCTACGTAAGACCCTGTAAGCTGAACAAAAACCCGGGGGTGTCTGTCTGTATTGGGCAGGCCCGTGAACAAACAGAAAGAGAAGCGAAAGGGTGGGAGGCCGGTATGCGATCGGGCTTCTAGAATTCTCAACGGTTGCATCAAAAATCGAATATATTGAACAGCCAGCGACAACGACTCTTGGTGTAGGTGTGTGTATCGGTAAATGATGTGTGCGTTGTGTTGTGTGTGTTGCGTTGTTCTTACTCGCAGTTTTTGATTATTCATACCTACCTACCTATCTATTCTTGGTGCCCAAGAAGAGAAAGGGTAGGTAGGTAGGTATCATAAGATACCGTTGCATTCGATCGATAAGATCGAAGAGAAAAAAAGGCCGCAGCTTCGGGTTCGAGACCCTCTCGGCGTACTGCTGTAGGTATTGGCAATCAATAATTGACTCTTGCGGTTTGCCGAAGAACAAGAACAAGAGCAAAGAGAGACAGACGACTTCCGAACACAGCTCAGCTTAAACCCCACGCACGCACTGCGGTAGTACAACGTAATGCTCGGTTCTTGAGCACCTGGAGTCCTGTAGGCTACACCATATTTCGTGGGCTTTCGTATACCTACCTACCATACCTGGTAAGGAGGATGGGGGTCAGTTATGAGAGAAGTGGTGGACGGGTGAGTGGTTGGCTGGTTGGTTTGCTCTTCCGGTGTCCAGTCGCTCGCTCGGAGAGCATTTAAATGTCCTACACCTTTCCGACTTGATTTCCGAATCGATGGCATAGCCTTTTAGTTCGCGTAACCCCCATAAAGTCCCCACAAAGTCGGGGTACGGACATTAATATGCAATCGTCGTTAATAATTGCTATTGATCAGCAATTCTAATAGGTATTTATTTCACCAAGGGAGGCATAATATCGCGTATCGCCGTGTGGCCATTTCTTACTATTCACGGTCTTACTCAGCCGGAAAGAAGCTTGTTTGCAGTTAGGAATATGATGTGCTTTCCTCCGGCCATTCTAAACCATGCCTCTCCGGGTATCTGGATTACTAACCATAGATCCTGCTAGAAATCCGGGAAGTGTGTTACAAGGTGTGGTAGGTAGGGGGACTTGTTTTGTGACCGATCTCGGTGAACACGTTTTACAGCACGCACACCGTTGTGACTTATCTCATACTGCAGCCCTGTGCATACAACATCATACATGCCTGCCGACTTTATCGTGTTTATACAAGTACATCTGTTGTCCGTGCAGGAAGCTACGTGTATATCGGGCTTAAAACAAGTCTGCTTGGAGTCGGGGTTGATGAGACGCTGCCCGATGGTGGCTTGCTGCTATTCTGCCTTGGAATCAATCGTCTATGTGCTGCTGCTTGTTCCATGTATGCGAGTCTAATAAGCGTGCAGCAGCGGCAATGAATCCGCGAACATGCAAATGCATGCACGCCTGTAGGTGTGTGGATGTATGTCATGGCGGTGAGTTTGGCCAATACTCGATATTAAACTACCTAGATAAGTTATGCAGATGCGATGCAGTTCTTACAATGTTCAAGTTAGGTACAGTAGAAAGTGAGCAAAAAAGGACAGAGAAGTAAAACACGACAAAACTGAAACCAAACTTGCTGTTGGGTTATCACATGTTTCCGTTCTAATCGCCGGCCATCAGACCAACGAAGCCAACAACAAAGTCAACTAGCCAACAAACAGATGCGTATGCAATCCAACGTTCCACCATTCTGTGCACACACCGCTTTCCCTACGCACCTATCACACTTCATACAGACCATACCGAATGCCTATTTTGGAGTATACTGCCCTATTTGGTTTCCGATACGTGTTACCTACCTACACCTATAGGTGTACCTGCTCAGAAACACACCTGGGTAGGAAGGTTTTAAGGGGCGTTGAAACGGAAAGGAAACAAACCCGGACTGAGTTTGAGTTTAGGTTCAAAACAGTACTAGTAGAGACAGACAACCCAGATAAAAAAGAAAACGAAGGAAGCGAAAAAGAAAGGCTTCTTTTTACTATGGAATTGTTTGTCCCTAACACGGCTTAGGCATGGGGCAAGCTGCACGAGGGTGAATCTCCCGAATCCCCCGTTTCGGCCGTTTTCCAGCTAGGTTAGATATGTCCTGATATGTATGTATGTGGTATGTATGTCAGCTACGGCTTCTACCCGCTGTCCGGGATGCTTGCCCGCTTGACCTAGGTAGGCAAGGAGCCGTGTAGAAGGAGATAGGGTGCCGTACATCTGTATATGTCGTACCTACGCCTTCACCTTCTGGCTCGCTAGATACACAGTAACAAGGTAATGTATGCGTCCTCTTTACCACGACCCTTGTCTATTATTGAGAATTAAACGTGCATTGCATGCCCTAGCTTGTCTACTGTAGCTAGCTAATACCCAACCTACCCAGCAGGAGCAAGGGATGGAAGTGAAAGAAAAGAGAGGAACGGCGTGGTGATCGACGTAAGATATATCCTACTTAGGTAATCCAGCGGAACCGCGTAACTTGCCCGTTAATCCATAGTCCCTTGATAATGCTGATAATGTTTGTTATTATCTGGTACAGCTAGTGGTGATAACAGGATTGCACCATCGCCTTCCTACATATTGTCTGTGCACTACATAGTAAACCGCCTACCAAAATGAGGTAAGAGGCTTGCGTGATAAGGACCCTGGCGATCCTTCTGCACTTCCACCGCTTCTAAAGGCTTGATTTTTGCAATGTGGCGTAGGGTTAGAGTAGTAAGTTTGGAGAAGGCAGAAAGATAGAGAGTGTGGGTAGGCGTGTCAGTATCGCGACTAGAAAAGAAGGATTTGTGTACAGATCGTATACTTGTAGATATCTGGAGCAGATGGAGGGTAGGTATCATATGCATTGTACTCTTGTTCGTTGTCTCGGTCACGATCTTAAGATTTGTACAGCAGTACGTGACTTGTTAATTTACCATATTCCTAGAGCCGTGGAACGATCTGTCACAAACAAGAAACATTCCACATGGCGCCCTTTAGGCGCAGATTTGTCCAGACTCGAGATCGGTCGTGACTGGTCATTTTGTGGCAGAAAGATACTTACATGCTGTCTGTACATCTGTACAACATATGTTTCATCCTAACCTAATGTACGTACAGCTGTAACTAGATTCCTACTTAGCACGGGTAGCTAATGCGCACAGCTGTATAGGTAAACTACTCTGTTTTTCAATCGCAGAGTTGTTACTGGTCACATTGGGCATCCAGATTTCATATTTAGGTGCCAAAAAAAAAAAAGGCCCGTCTCTTCGGTATTCAATCATATTTTCCAGAACCCAAATATCCACTGGCGGACTGTCCCGTCCAGCTGGACCTGTGGATACCTGACTCGTATGTGAAGGAGAAAAAAGGATCGCTGGGCTGGGACGAGAACGTGAACCACGCGCCCCCATTTTTTTCTCATCTCCAGACGCCCCGGCGTGCCACATAGGTATGTCTCCTTCCCCGCGTTGCAAACGGTCTCGGGCAATCATCTGATACCGTTTTGCCATTTGATCAAAACAAACCGAACGTGCGTAACTCAGATGTCCGAGGCTGGTGACTCGCGGGGAGGTAACACTAATAGTAATGACTTGTGATCTAGTTTGAAACGGGTATCATAGCCGTGGGTAGTAAAGGAAAAAAAAAAAGGTCAATAGCATAATTACAGTCAATCTTATTTGCAAACACGGGCTGGGGCTGCCGAGCAACACGGCCCTTTTCAAGCTCACACGAGTCAGTTTCGGCCGCGCTTCCGCCATGGCCCTCGTCAATTTTGCTGGGCACTATGGAGGTTTTTACGCGTTACGGGCCACAGGAGCGTGGAAAGCTACAATAGCCGAGCGCGCTTGGACGTGTCAGTGCTCGCGTTAGCCTCTCACTGCTATTTTGCACGGGCCTATTGTGGGAGCAACTTAAAGGCTTGGTAGTCTATAATAACGTAATAGAGCTTCCTTTTTTCCTTGCCATATTTTGAATTTTATTTAGAGCCTTATTATTCTATTTTTACCTCGCTTTTTGTTGTCTTCAGCAGTTTCCCTTTCGCAGTAGAACCGAGATAACGAGTCAAGAGAGATACACCACGAGCTGAGGATAAAATATCTACCTAGTAGATAGCAAAAGGGCCGTGGCTAATGACACTAGCCACCGGAAGCGGGAACGGGCCTCTTTACTATAAATTTTCATGTGTCGGTAAACCGCGTGAGACTCCCGCGGTTGAGTGTCGGTTGAACGCTAAAAGAGTCTCGGCTAGGGCTTTCTGGAGTCGATGTAACTAGAGCATACCGTGACAGGTGAAGATCGACCTGCCCCCAGCCGAGTAGCAGCTGCCAGCCTTCCTGATCAGGTCGGTCTAAAGCTGATCCATAGGTCGAGGCTCGCCTCGGTAATTCGGTATATTGCTGATCATTGTTGCTCTGCTACTTTGTCAGCTTGGCAAAAGCCAGGCTGTTGGAAAACCCGGGGAACCGGGGGGCCACGATATGAGGCATGGGGTGGGTTCATTTTCGGGAAATTATTACTGACTCGAGATTCCTGCCTTGTTATCCACTTCATGAAGAAAAAAACTCGGCCTATTCTAAATACCTGATATCTACATGCATAGAGTGATAAAACTCGATGAAGATGAAGAGAAACTATTGTGATCTCGGGGTTATAGTGAAGCAACCATTGTAACAGCGCGTCGGAACCGCTATCCCCAGATAAGTAGGCCAGGATTTAAGCTTCGTCTAGAAGGGAAGGACACGGCGAGTAACAGTACTAGGGGTTCCATGATAGCATTAATAGGGGCCCAACCCTTGATTACTCCTGTACATTGATATGTATACGCGGTTACGGCCGTTACCACGATTAGGACACATTCTGTTTCCCACTCACGCCTCGTTATTGCTAGGTTGATTAGGCTAGTAGCATTTAATTATCGGTAACAGACAGGACTCGATGAATATTACTATTGCGGGCTTATGTGGGGGTCACGGGAAATACGCCGATAGCAGTTTCTAGTGCGGCGGGTATATCTTCTAGAAGAAAATAGTCCTTGGAGCTTTACAAATCGCCTATCACGGTCCCGACGGCCGTATTCCTAGCTGATAAGTCTGACAGGCACACCAGGCAGAAAGGACTGTTTGCAGCAGTCGGCCCCTTCGTGTCAGGATGGATTGCGGCGATACGCGCTTACTATCTGTCTGAAGGGATTCATCTCACCTGGTTTTGACAATATTGCGACAGCAACTCAAAAGGAAGGAAAAAAGGAAGGGGTTGTGATAGCGATGTTACTGTATGATTAGGCTTCGATGTGTAGGCTATCGTGAATTTTGGGTGGACTGGCAACTGGCTGCGAAATAACATAACGGATAACGCATCCAACAACGTGGCATCCATGACAAGTCGTCCCCCGGATCGTCGGTAGATGAGCATAGGCACGACAGTTTGGAGCACTCCGCGGTAAATTGCCATATTACTGATACTGCTGTACACAGGTCTATCGGTGCGTCACCGCGATTTATGACTTTGACCCGAGAATTAATGGCGGCGGTAGAACGGACATGGCTCCGTGCAGGCTGGCGGCAGCAGCGTAAGTGTGGACAACACGACTGCCTGAGCGAGAGGCGGTGTTGGTAATTATGTTGCATTCTGGCTGCATCTGAGTCAGAGCGGCCTTGTGCGCGGTAGGGCAGATGGGACAGTGGGCTCCAAAGGGAGCAAACACCGAAGGACTATGCAGATGTAATGGAGGTGGTTTACTGGCCAGCACAGGCCGCCTATACGAGTCGTTTGTCGCGCAGCGGTCAAGAAGCGGGCTCGCCATTGGCTACAGGAGACCGACTTGCGGTCAAGAATGAGTCCAACCGGCAGAACTCTGTGTTCACTCACTCACATCAATCATCATCTCTCGGTACTTCTCCGCGCAACCCCAGAAAACGTGAGACAAAAGAAGATGTGAGACCAAGACTGCAATAGTCTGCGAACCGGTTGGGATGCATGTGAAAATTGATTATTTTTTTGGTTTCAACTTCACCATGACCGTCACCTTACCCTAAGGGATCTACTGTACAGATGTATGAGGTATGTTACTGAGTCGCTAGTGCTACTAATAAAAGGCTGCGCTGTGCAGGCTCTGAGTCGCTTGGTAACTGGTGGTATGGTGCTGGTAACAGATGCCAAAAAGGATTGCCCCAGAGGGTGGTAGCATCCTCCTCAAAAATAGCAATGGGGAAGAATCCTGTATTCCCACGTTTCTGCTGCCACACGGTACCTACGTAGGGTACACAGAGTGCGCCCCCCATCCAACCATGCTGGCGGAAATGACACCGAGTCCACGCCGTAAAAGGCGAAACAGCCACGCGAAAGGAATGATGACAAACATAAGTCCAGGGGCAAGCAAACAGGCTGGTGCGCTGCTCCCATTCCGAATACCTATCTACCTCCTAAATCCTGATTTTCTTTTTTTAATACCTGAGATGTAATGTCGTCGTGTGGTATCGCCCCCTAATCTGATATGTGCGGTACTGCATCACACAACCCGATGACGGTAGCATGCCGAGAGCAAGCCGACAGCAAAACCATCATCATATCAGGCAACAAAAGGGGAGAGAGAAAGAAAATTATGAATCTTGGAATGGGATGTGTCGCATATGATTTTAGGGCTAGTTGGCCAAATGCGACCGAGAAATACCTAATGCCAGATAAAATGGCAGGAAAAGAAATTGCTGAACGCTGCCCAAAAAAGACGGGGGAGATTCCAATAGGGCCAACCAAGCATTCCGTTCCAGAACGGATGCGGTCCGGTAACCAGCCTATACCTACCCGGTGAAAGCATGTCTGGTAACAAAGGATGTGAACCATGCGCAGCCCACATGGTGCCCAAGCAAGACACGCACCTAAACCCAGAGATTACAGTTGGTACAGTCCCGAAAGGATTCGTTACCGGCCAGTGGGATGCGGTCAAATTTCTATGCGACAGGCCTAACGAGCAGGGGGAGGCAGGAAATAAGCTCCCTTAATGTGTTATTAGCGCACCCTTACTGCTGTATAGAGATAGGTATGCCGTACAGTAGTCTGTCTGCCCGACAAACGGGTCAGTATCCGGCGACATGGGGCTTACTGTAACCACTTCTGGCAATGGCGTGCGAGGTGCTTTTAGTATTTCAGAAGAATTAAATAGAATAGTACTTATTAGTAGCCATCCTGATAATTTCCACGGTTGATTACATGATTACCGGTGTCCCGTTGCTAGTACGAATGCACGCGTTTTGGCAAGCCGGGGAGCCTGGATCCGGTGGTCCGCCAAACTGAGAGCCAGATCTGCTCTGATTTTCATTGTCTAGGCGTCGGAATACTATTCCGTGCAGAACTACAGCATGAAAAGGGTCTGAACATAATCCGTCCAGTGCCAATCCCCCTTTCGACCACCGGACGAGTTACAGCAAGAGAATGTACGTATGGGCATGGTGACAACGACAGCAGGGCCAAGACGAAAAGAAAAGTAGGTAAACGAGGTAGAAAAAGAACAAGTAATAAATAAATATCTTTATTATCAGCAAGTTCCAGGAAACCGAAAGGGAGTGCGCGTGTTGGCTGTGTTGGCTTTTGTTACCAGCATCTTCTATTGGCTGGGGGTAGAGGTCCGGCCGGGGGGGAGGAAACAGACAAGCAACACTGCTGTAAGGACAGCAGTACAGTCAAAAGCCAAGCTGACTCCTTTTGTCACTTTTTTCAAGGCGGTCTGAGCTGACTAGTGCTTGGTTACATGAGAGGTTTGCGACCATGACAGGCGGTCAGCCAGCTAGGATGGGAGGGATGGGAGGCTTGGGGACGGATTGGGTGGAGGGGGGGTGTGGGTGTGGGCGTGGGGGATGGGAATGGCAATGGGGCCTGGGCATGGGACTGGGGTGTACGGGGGTGACGGGGGATTGTGTCAGACGCGGCGAGACGGGAAATCTGGGAAATGGAAAATTGTCAGAAGCAGGACCGTTGTCTACACGCACCCCTGTCCCTTATGAATCATGGCCCGAGAAAGGACCCTGCCGACTTGTTGGCTCTCCCTATCGGTGTATGTACCGTGGCCGGTACGTACCTCTCTCGGTAGTCTTCCATAGTATACATATATATCAGGACTCATCTCGATCTGACGAGCTCGCACTCAGTCCATGACTTCATATTTTGACTGTAGTGATAATTCACACAAAGGGTCTACACACAAACTAGTATACGCTCGACGATATTCGAATATCTATAATAGTATCGAGCGATTCACCCCGGCCTACCCACTTCACAGTATAACTCACCTATACTCATTGCTACAACACTATCGTTGCTCAGCGACAGGTCTGCGAGTACGAAGGAGCAAATCGGTACTACAAAAGTGCTTATTCACAAGGCGTCGACACAGTCTCGAACGAAATCAATACACAACCAGACAAGATGTACAGCCCATACGGCTCATATAGCTCTATGAGCTCAAATTCTCAGTCCCTCGACATCGCCCCGAGTAGCTACCTGTCTCGCGATGCCGCCTACCACGCCAGCTGCGCGTATCCATCTTGGCCGCAACGATCATCTCTTATGGGCTCGACCCGCGAAGAGCGAGCTACATCATATCTCTCCGACGACGACCTCTACCCCATCGACTCCAACTCATCAGACGACGCTCACAGCATCTCGAGTGGCAGCAGCACAGCGTCGGCCTCGCCTTTCGTGACCGAGGAGGAACTATTAGAGGCCCAGCGTCAGAAGATGGCCCTGCAACGCGAGGCCATCAAGTACGTGCTTAATGAGAAGGAACGTCGCCGTCAGCAAGCCAAGCGCTCGCGCCGCAGCAGTGGTGGGAGCTCGAAGAAGAGCAGTTCAAAGCACGATCCTATGGCACCTATTACCGAAGCAGGTGAATGAGGAGGGCTACTACACTTACTAACGACGACACGATAGCATGACTGTGAGTTGTTACCCTCTCCCTCTTACTACTGCCAAAGGCGTAACAAGCAACTGACTGGGATAACTACAGATTACGATTGTTTTCACACATGATACCCCTGCATGCGGATTACAGCATTTACAACATTTACAGCAATTACATACTTGGATGATACCCCCTTATGATACCCGCTTTGAGTCGTACACATAAAAACAACCTAATAGACTCTCGGCAAGCAGCAATCAATATTAATGTCTGCGTTCGCATACAATTCGGATGCGGACCACAGTGGCAGACATTTTTTTTGCTGCAATCTAATGTAACCTCGAACGAACAGGGCCTTTTCGCCCTGGCTTGCGAGGATGGAAGAGGAGGAATAGACCATGGCTGCAAAGCATATAGCAGTCCTAGCACGCACTGGGAGGCACCCTCGCCCCTAACTCGCGATATCCGCCCGGCTCGGATAGCTCGCTCAGCCATTATTGTGACGCTGTCATGAGCAATCCACTACAACGACGACAACAAACAAGTGGCTGTATGGTCACAGCCACCTAGGTGGGATTTTTTTCGGTTGGACTTTTTTGGGTCGCGACACCAAGAAAGACAACACAGCATGCATAGATTAAGGTATCCCACCTATCGGGTAACCTTGCATTGCATGATACATCACTCTTCAAACAAACTTTTTGAGATGCAATGCCAGATTGGCTTGGCTTTCCCTCCCCGACCCGAATGACAAGGGGTGGTGGGGGGTTAGCTATGAATCACTCAAAGAAGAGTCATTTATTCGTTAGCGGTGAGAGGTGCCCAATGCATGAGTTGTCATTGGATGGGTAACAAAGCCACCGAAGGAGATGGGAAGGGGAATGAACGATGTCGGAGGCCCGAATGAGGGGGGACCCGACCAAACCACAGCTTTTTTTCATTCATTGATTGAAGCCCGGTTGTTGGTTTCTTGGCTTCATTGGGCAGAAATGAATTGAGAGAATGGAGGTTGCATGGGGGGCGTGGGCTTTTCTTTTTGAGGACTAAGGAGAAGAGATATGGCTTTTTACAGCTCATCTACCTATTTGTCGCCCAGACGCCATTGGTTGTTTTGGGGGTCATGACACTTGGACGATGAAGGCTTGGCGATTGGAATTCGGTGAACTCGGAAATCGGAATCATGTAAAGACAGACAAAGTCTTGTTTCTATGGAGGGGCAAATGAGCGAGGTTTCAACACATGGTCAATTTAGCTGACAACCCTATTATACCCTTGGTGGTGGTGGCAGGAGGAGGACAAGTGCACACAAAGGGCAACCCGAACTTAACTACACCAAAAACACTAATAAACTGCCTACAAACCGAAAGCCTCATCTTTGCTCTGCTCTCGTGTTCTGTCGTGCATGCTACCTATCTATTCATCTAGTCATTCATCTATCTGCTTGTGCTGCTATAGCTGCCTGTCTGCCTATTTGCCCATGTAGAGTGTGATATCGTCATCGTCATCATCATCACCTTCTGCCTAGAAACAGGTTATCGACCGAATCTTCCTCTGTTATACTCCTAACCGACATCTATGTATGCATACACGCTACCTACACTACGATCACTAGCCGCCCAGGCAACCTTGGGTGGTCTTAGATGGTAAAGCCAGGTAAGTATAACCCAAGTTAGATGGTTGGTGGCTTTCCAAGTATGTAAGTAAGTAGAAGCGGGATGAACGGGACGAATATTGAGTCACTGCGTGCAGTTTCCATGGACGTGAATCAAAGACGGCCTTTGCTTAGATCGGAAAGATGTCTCACGAAAGAAAGCAAACCAAAGTTCCAGTCCGGACCAGAACCAACAGCTTGTTTTTTTCTTTTCTGTTTTCTTCTCTGTCTCTGTCTATCTACCCCTCTATTTGAATGTAGTAGTGGGTAGTTTAAGCTTTTTCTTCTTGTCTCAGGCTTGCTTGCTTGCTTGCTTGCGATGATCCAACATAGGTATCTGTGTGCTGGCTGTTTGCCGCGATGATCTCTTACAAGGGCCTCCCAGAAGAATACATACATAGTATAAGCATGAATGAAGCGCAAACCCATCTTTGCAAAAAAGGGAATGAAAACTAGACCGGTGGGACAGAATAGGGCAAAGATATGTGTAAAGGAAGCGACGACCGCTCACCGGCCGCTGTTCTTGGCATCGTCACACCTTTCCCTTTTCTTTCTAGGTATCATAAATAAAACGTGCAGGCAAGACATACATTACATACATAGATGCGGTGAGTTAGCACCTAGTTAGCCTACCAGCTTCGGGTAGGCAAGCAGGTAAGAAGCGGTATCTAGTCGGTGTCGGTCAGTCGATCAGTCGATCAGTCGATCAGTTAGTCAATCTGTATGTAAGCAAAGCACCCAGTAGATACCTAAGGTTAGTCCGAGTCGGTCACGTCGGCGGGGTTGATGATGGTCTGTACCCCGTAGTATGAAATAGAGAAACTACTGTATAAGTACAAAGGTAAGTACACATAGAGCGGTGGCGGAGTACGGCGGTCTGCTCCGAAGTAAAGACGATAGGATTCCCTATTGTGGTATTTGGACAATTGTTGGCGTTGGTAGGTAGATCATGTTGGTCAGCCGGTCGGTCAGACTTCCCCGGTTTACTTCAGAGTGTTGTTGTTACTGTTGCTGTTACTGTACTGTATAACTAGCATACCAACTAATAATAAATAAATAAATAAATACATCTGTAAATAGAATAGTATTTGTGTGGAATGCGGGCAAAACCTGGGGGTACCAGTGGAGAATGTCTTCCCACTTGCGACATGCCTGTATTAGGCAATTCCAACGTGATTGAACTGATAAGTATAAGGTAAAGGTCGCAAACGGGCTGAGCGAGAAACTCAAGCCAACAATCTAAAGGAATCGGGATTAGGTAAGTAGTCTAGTCTAACTTGGTAGGCAGTGATAGCTGACTAAGGCTCGGTCTGGTTGTTGGTTTTGACTTGTTGCATTTTGTTCACCCAATCCGGCGCGCAACGTTGCTTGGGGGGCCTAGACAAGGCATTGTAGATCGCAGACCAGATTGAGGGGGATCTAGATCACCGAGACCTCATCCATCAGATTTGCCTTCCTAGCTGGCTGCCTACCCGGCTGCCCAATAGCGGTTTCGTCTTTGTCCAGCTAAGATGAGGGCCATAATAATGTATGTACTAAAAAACCGCCCCGTCAATTTTATAAATAAAGCCTGAGTAAACCCGACAGAGCGTTGGTTGGCTCTTGTTCACCGCCGAGCAGCTCAGTTGACCAAGTCACATGTCAAACTATTGTTAGAGAAACTCGCCTACTATAGATAGGAAACCCCCGTCCCCATTTTCCTCATTGTGGTATGTGAGACTGATTGGTGAATAAATGAAAAATTGAATGTTGGTGAGAGGTCCTCTTATTAATTGAGATAACGATAGCGTATAACAGACCAATCTAAACTCACGACACAAGAGGATCACAAATTAGTCATAACAAGTGTCACCATAGTCGTATGGGAAAGATCGACAGGCAAGGCTACATACCTAGGTATTCAAAGCCTTTCGCGAGACTGTTACGGTATGAGCAACTAACCTAACTATTTACCTGAAGTAGGTCGTATCGAACTGATGACCAAGAAAGAGAGTGAGGTGAGGAGAGGAAAGGAGGGTGAATGTACCCCACAAACGTTGTGATACCGTGCTCATCACGCACTATCAGCTTCTCACTTACCGATCACGGGTCTAGAGGCGTTCCTATACCGACCAGTGAACTGCTTTCTTTTCTGTGTTGCGGTGCTTCATGTTGATTGATTATCTCGTGATTGCCGTCCCGTCGTCCTCTTTACCCTGAGAACATCTGTTGACATAAATATTTATCTGGCTTTTGACACCCTGTCTAGCCCCCGTCAGAGCCGGGGAAAACCATGCCTAGTAGAATGGATCTCGTGATGTGACTACTCTGTGATTCGGTTCGTGAGATCTTTACCCAGACCGAGCTGTCGTGATGATACGACTCTGTTTAGACTACGGTCAATCCGGCCCAGTCATCTTGAAGCATAGGCACTTGTAGTACCTACCTAACCTAGTCTGAATAACTTGAAGTCTTGCTTCTCGATACCCCGCGCTTGTAGATGTCGGCGCTGCGTGATTGCGCCGGGATGGGTTGAGAAGATACCTCTAGGAATACTGATGGTCGTGCCGGCCCACTCGGAACCGAGTCCTTAAGCACATAGGACAAAAGGGCTTTTTCTTGTCCGATTGACTAAGTGAACAACAGTCTATGTAGTTGTGTGGAACAGGCTGATCAGGCTCGTGCTATGTTGATAACCTAGAAAGAGATGGCGAATAGGTTACTAAGCACATAGTTCGCGAACTAAAAATGAATGATAGGTCCTAATCTAAGTGTTCATGGATGCACTAACCTTAGTATCCCGCTGATCCTGGGCCCGTATAGCTGACCTAACTCTACCTACATGGTCCGTAGCGAGACTACTACATAGGTTAGCTAGTAGTAGATGCTAGGATCCCCTCCGCGGTGCTTCCCGTGCCTGCACATATGTATATGCGCGGCATTATGGTCTTAAGATAATAAGTGAGAGAGACACGGCCGGCTATACTGCAGTTAGCATAGATAAGTTGGGATTAGTCGGATGTATCTATTTGTGGTGAGAAAGACTGAAATCAAAAGCAACCATGTATAAATTTCTTGTTATTACAGCATACATGAAAAAACAAAACCCTCTTATGCCAGTCTAGCTGGACTTGAAGGTCAGGAATTACTAGAACCGGTAGCCTTGCAGGTGGTTTGCATTGGGCCCGTCAGCTAGGGTAGCATTCGTCATCTTATTTTATCTCGTCTCGTGCCGTTGGGCCGCAGGTATGGCGCGCTGTGGCAGTGTTACAACCCACTACCACAACCCGAACTGTTGATAGTCTTATGTCTTATGTCAGGCATAGGATATGATTGTCAATGCTGAAATTACAAAGCACGCAATGCCATACCCAGCAGTTATGACACGAAATGATGGCATCCCATCCGCGCACTCTTCCAGGGTGGGAAATACTACCCTATACGATGAACTTGTAATTGTGCACCAGGGGCCACTGACACCCCTCCATCATCCCTCCTACCCACCACCACCCGTCCCGTTATAAACGCAATCCCCTGAATTGCAGTTGGTACCTACCTTCCCTTGGGTATGACAGCAGGATCCATTATGCAAGGGGCTGACCCGCCATCTTGTTGGTAACGCCTGCAATATATAAAAGTCTTACGTATGGCGTACGACGGCAGTATGTACTCAGATTATACTGGGTATGCCGGGTTGTGGTCGAGTAGGAATTGGGGGTGGCTGGCTATTGGCAGGCACAGACAAACCGAACTAGCTGCGACCTTTCAACCCGAATATAGAGTCTTTAGCTGCAAGGCGCAACGTGGAAATCCATCGAAGGCACATAGTTCATGTATGTTTTAAACGTTCCCGATGTCGCCGTGAAACCTGAACACGAGGAAGTAGAGACATTGTAAAGTCGAGAATTACAACATAACGTCTGGTACAAACATAAATACCCGTGTAATTAATCCGCCTGTGTTGATGAGACGGTATGCTGTACAATTGACGTCAGAGTTGCTCACGGACCTCGGAACTCTGCCATGTACCCTGCAATAATTGTCTTTGATGAGAAAGAAACGAGAGGTCCGTCTCACCATAGATATGTATCTGTCCGACCGCGGATTCTGGCATCGATTCCAGGGGTAAGAGTAACCCGGTAATCGTCAACAAGGAGTCTCTTCTCAGTAGGTCCCCAATGAACGGTATTATAGTCAATCAAATCAATCAATTCATGCGCCGTACTCTGGGAAATCACCCGGCGGGTGGCTGCCGGCAGCCTCAACTTGCTTGTGGGATACCTATTTGCCAGGTTCATGATGAGTTCTCGGCCCATGCAAAATGCAGCTTAACGTGGCTCACACAACATCAAGCATGGATATGGCGCACCAGGCACACATAATAAGTCTCTCCGAGATTATGCGTCGTAGCGGCAAGCTGCTTGAAATATATATGCACGTGTGAGAAAAGAGTCTACAGAGTTGTCATAAGCTGACATGTTGGTAACCAGAGGAAATAGGAACATGTCGATGACTTCTTAAGTCCGTCGTGTCGAAGGAGCCAGGACGAGGCGATTCGTCGTTGCGTGGTAGCGACGGCGAGGAGGAAGAGGAGGAAGATAAGACGCATGTGGGGTTAAGAGCGCACGATCTGTTGCTACCCCAGCCCCAGATAATCACAATTCTGCAAAGAATTACATAGTGGAGTTGCAATCGTTGCAGTGTCGAACCTGGACCCTGGTTTTTTGACTTGGAGAAAGCTGGGATCGAGGCAAGGTCTGTACATAGATAGCGTACCAAACATACCTACCTAGGTAGCATACATATGGCGCACGAGAACTGCTGCAAAGCAGAATCTAACTGGGTATGTAGTCGGTCTGCTCGGTCGGTCTGCCTGTCTGTCTGGTCTGGGTTAGACATGTAGCAACGGTGTTCTGCCACTATCTACAAGAACTCAAGACTATCTATTCGATTCCAGAGTGACGAAGACAAAGGAAGCGACTTCGATAGGACCACAGTCCATAGCATGCTGTCGGTAGCATGAAAATATGGTGCAGTGTCGTAGTTTAGGTAGGTACTCTACAGCAGTACATAGCCATGGGAACTGTGGGAAGTTGGAGGGGCCCCTGTTTTGATCGACCAACGAGGTCTTCAGTCACGCACTTTTGCCGCCCAGCCGAGTGCTAGGGCATAGCTCGACGGCCAATCAGCCACTAGACAGGGGATCATCCCTGTGGCCACCAGCCAATACCTGCGCAGAATTGTCTCTTGCACCACCTCCGGCGCTACCCAAGTGCCTGTGAAGAACGACATCCGTTGGAATATCCCTTTGACTCGTCCATGCTAAGTTTGTCTTCTACCCAACCACGTCTCGTAGTCACTCTTTTCGTTGATGACAAGAATGGGGACTGCAAGATGAGTCCAAGACGAATTATCCCCATACAGCGCTATCGTCGTTATGCTCGCCTCGCTTCGAGGAACCCTGTTCGCTCCCTTTGATTCCTACCTATTCATGGCTATTTCTGTGGTTAGTGTTCGCTCCCAACGTTCCAACGTTCCCAACATAGAAAGTAAAAGCTCAAACAAAGGGCCACCATAGAGGGGCTGGCGTTGATCCTCAGACTCGCCTCCGATTTGGTTTGTAGACATCACATGCTTGATTACGTTGTGCTTTCTCTACATACCTTTTTGCTCCTTCCATCTGCGCATGGTTGGTTGGACATGTATCGTGAGGAAATGGCGACACAAGCAGCCACGTAAAAACACCGCCGCCTTTTCGCTCTTCGTTGTCAAGTGACGAGCTTAGGGTGCATATGAGAAGAAACAAAAAAAGAGGTGAGGCTAATTATATCAAATCTCGACGTATGTACCTCACAGGCTCCCTGGTCTGGAGCTACTGCAGAATCCAACCAGTAGTCACTCACAGCGGAGCTCTGTCAGTCAATTCGATGACTTCCCTGCCCTGTGCCCTGTCTATTCGGCATGGCAATGGCTGATCAGACCCCAGACCCCTGCGCAGTGCAGACCTTGGCTTAGCCGGTCCGTATCCGCTCTTCTGTCTCCAGATATGCCCGCCCGCACTGCTGCGCTTTCCAGCGCATGTGGGTTCGCTGGGATGTAGGTACAGTCTGGCGGGTAGTCTGTATCAAGTATACCTGTGTGTGCCTGAGGCCCTGGGCCATTGACAGCTCAGCATTCTGAACCTCCTCCTCTCTAGGCGCTGGCCCTTTTTAGTAGCGATACATGACCCTCTGCCTCTTATTATTTGCTCCCTGCCACCCCCGAGCTTCATCGTCGTGTTTTCCTTTCCTTCTTTTGCCCTTCCGGATCTGTGATTGCTTTGGTCTTGCATACACTCGCCTCGACTCTCACGAGATCTGATGCGAGGTTCAAGCGCCAGCGCCACAACCCGAGTTAGACAGCGTTACACCGCCGCCGTAGACAGGACGTTTCCCACGAGGTAGTAAAAAACACACCAGGTGTGCAACCCGGTTATCCTACCTCTTGTGTTCTTCGCCTTTACCGCCGTCTCTTTTTCTTCTCAATCCTGAACCACCTAGGCCGTCGCAAAGAAAAGAGAAGGGCTGGAAGCAAGGAAGAAAAAAAATAAAATAAAGGAATCATACAGCGAGCCTTCGGTTCTGTTTTGTGCCGTGCGTTTAGCGCAACGTCCTCGTGCAACCGGACGGTTCATATTCCGACCACGCCCTTCCCTTGGTGTGTCTAATAGGACTTGCTCTGCCACCACTGGCGTACGGAACGTGGAGAAGGAAGCGTGCCGGCAACCAGCAGGGCGAGGTTGTGCATGATATGTACGAGCCCAGAAGTGTGTAGCGCACCCACCAGATTTTGGGAGGTCTCGCCAGAGAATTATCACTTGACTGTCGAGGTGAGCACTTTGGTACCACCCCCTTTGCGCGACGATGTACGATGTACTTGAGAAACACGGCTTGGTCATATATTATCAGATCTACTTCCGGCGTGCGCTTACTTACTCGCATATTGCTAGATTAATCACCATGTCGTCCTCGAACCGGCAGGCCACTTCTCGCCGCCGCAATGCCTCCCTAAGCTCAGCAGGACGGTCGAAAGGGAAGGTGGCTTCTGAGCCGAGGGAATTCGCCTCGCCCAATGTACCCATGAGATACTTCGAACCCATAGCAGCGACAGCTTCAATGCTGTTATACGGACGTACGTGCAAAATAGTGACGCAGCGCGAACCTGTTCCGTGGCAGCTAACTTTATCCCAGAGGGCAATTCGGTCGTTGTCGCGCATCATGATAGTTTAACGATTGAGCGACGCTTCTCCCGCCATTCGTCCGAGGTCCAATTGCTTGCAGTTGATACACAAAGCGAACTTGGTGCCGGGAGATTTGTTGTGAGTTATGACGTGGACATGACAGCAATTGTCTGGGATTTAATGACGGGGGACGAAGTCGCCCGATTCGCATCATATGAGAACCTCACTTGCGCAGTGTGGATGCGCAATGGGAATGTCGCATTTGGTATGTTCTACTTTGCGTAGCCAAGCAAGACGCAGTTCGGTATTAACACCCCTTCTTTAGGGAATGTGCAGGGCAATGTTATCCTTTTCGAACCGACCACTTCAGAACACATATCTGCACGGACGCTAGATCAAATCCCCATCACTGCGTTGGCGCCTGCTGCTGACTGTAGAACCTTTGCCATCGGGTAAACACTCTCTGTCCGCTTAACCACGGGTCTTTTCACTTGAGCTGACTCGATCTAGATACCAAAACGGCTCTCTAATCATTGCCACTCTCCAGCCCAGATTTACAATCTTACACAGCTTAAGCACCTCGAGGTCGCCGTCTCCCATACTGACACTTGCCTGGCATGCTTCTTCCTCCCGGCAAAAGTCGGATATGTTGGCCGTTCAGACCGAAGATGGTGACCTGAGGGTGTGGAGCGTGGCGAAGTCGTTCAACAGCGACGACCCCGCCAAGGTTGTACGAATCTTGAAACGAAACGGCGACAATTATCAAAACGGGCCCAACTGGATGGGTTGGTCCAAGAACGGTCGCATTATCCAGTTTTCTGACAACCAAACTTTGTCGTGGGATGTTCGCACAAAGCACGTCACGTGGGATCAAATACCAACGCTGGACTACGTTCGCGGCCTTGCCGTATATGGACCTGGAGCTACCCTCTTCACCCTGGGGGCCAACAACACGGTGCAGCAGTTCGACCTCAACACGCCGTCGGCGATGGTCACCAACGTACAACATCCTGCCAATCTGCTGCCGCCGTCGCCGCCAGTTTCAATCGAGGAGCAACCAGAGCAGGGCGTCGTTATCATTGGCACTGAATCCGACTCGTCGATTCCGATCAATGCCGAGATTTCGGAAAGCGACGATGAGCACCTCTCACCCTTGGCCCGGATGGTTCGTGGGACCGACTCCGCTGATTTCGAGCACGACAGATATATGTCTGCAAGTCCAGTGTCCAGCAAGAGTTCAACCATCTCCAAATCGACTGCCAATTCTGGCACGCACGGGCGATATCAGGCTTCTATGCACTCACGTGGGATGACCGAGAATACTTACATCTCTGCTGGCTCATCTCTTCAATCGTCGGTTCGCCCGCCATTCGGCGACAAAGATGCCTACTCGATTAGTAGCGTTAGTTCAACATCCATCACATCCTCTAGATCGCGAAACCGCCCTTCTAGGTTACGGAACGAGGTTCTCCCCAGCCCCGACGAGTCCAGAGTCCATGATCTCTTCAAGTTCACCAGGAGCCGCCTTCATGATGTCCCTTACAAGCACAACGCCCTGGTCGACCAGACCCGCATGACGAACGATGACTTGCGCCGCCAAATGTTGAGCATTATCTTTGGATGGAACAGAGAGATAGAAGATCTTGTTCGCGATGAGATGTTACGACATCCCATCGGATCTGCCAGTCGCATTCTGCTTGCTAAATGGCTCGGTGATATCGATGCTGATGTGATGACAGCAACTTCAGAGAACATGACCTCTTCAGACTGGATGTTGCTTGCCCTGAGTGGCATAGGAGGCCAAGCCTCGCAACACAAGCTTGGCCGTGCTTACGTACAACGGCTTTTAGAGAACGGCGACGTGCATGCTGCGTCAACTATCATGATAGGGATGGGTGACCATAACGACGCCATCGAGATATATATATCACACAGGAAGTACCTAGAAGCTCTGATATTAACCTGCCTGTTCTTTCCCGCAGTATGGGAGCGCCAATCCGCAATCATCAAGAAATGGGGTGAGTTCGCTGTTCAACATGGACAACAGGCTCTAGCGATTCGATGGTAAGCAGAATAATAACCAGCGTCGTTATCGTACTGAGATCATACTGACGGGATTTCTCAGTTTTGCTTGTTCTGGTGTCGAGTCCACGGAGCCGTGGGCTTCACCCTCTGCCATGCAAGTAACGTTTGAGAGTCTGAACCAGAGCCAGAACATCCCTGAGGCAATGAGCCCTCCCCTGTCTCCTCCTGGGCTGAACAGGGGCCCTCAGCGCAGCATTGCGAAGACGTCTGCTCTCAAGCTCATAACCTCTTTTGAGGACAAGGGAAAGAAGTCTAAGTTTTTCGTGGCTGCGGACGGTGGACAAACCCCTATTGCAGCTGGCGTAACGCCAATCGCCGAATCTGCTATTTCTCCTACCGGTCGTGACACTGGGACAGCTTTTCTACGTCCTTCTCAACGGAGCGCCTTCAACACTCCGGCTTCTGCAAAGCCTATCACACCTGGTGGGTTTGGGCGAGAACGACTATCATCGATCGGAGAGCTGTCTGCCGATCGTCCTACTATCAGGGTGGAAGATATCGATACGGTTCCCGTTCTTGAAAGAAGCCAAACCTCTCACAATGAACATTCTCGTCAGGCTCCAAGCGATCAGTACGCCGTCGGGACGACAGTCCCACGAGCATCCACGGCGAGTCCCATGATGATGAAGGATACTCATCGCCGCAAGGAACCGCCACCGCCTTCCCCCTCGCCGGAGTCAATCCAGGCTTTGATGCAACAGGGCCGTGGAAGCAGAAACGGGGCGCGCGATCGGAAGCCCGAAGGAATGGAATTGCAGCTGAACTCGATCGATGCTGCCATGGCAAGTGATATGACCTCCCCAGAGCAATCCGTTGCATCCTCAACACGGTTCCATTGGCCCACACGCCGCCGTGGACCTGGCTCAGTTGCCAGCTCCGTTACGTCTCATTCTAGCGCAGGACGAAGCTATCGGAATAACTATAGCGGCGCAGGAAACAAGAGCGCCAACGACTATATTCACAGCCTAGACACTGCATCGCACTATACGAAGAAACAACGCAGTCGCGAGAGTAGCAGGCACCGCTATGATGATCGTGCCGGACGAAGTCGTGACAACAGCCGTACCCGTAGAGGAGCCACTCGAGAGGCGTCGGAAGAAAGGGGACGAGGTGCCGCGAGAAACTTCACTCCCAAACCAGCTAAACGTTCCCCAACGTCCCCAATTCCCATGTCTCCTGAAGAGCTCATCAACCTCAGCACCCCTAGACAAAATGATATATATTTAAACGATGAGGGTGTCGTTCCTCTCGATCTTGACCACAATGAGCCAGCTACAGTTCGCAAATCGAGCCAGATCCGGAGATTATCGCCTCGGAGCACCCGGGTGTCCAGCCGTGCATCAAGCCGTAATGGTCGGCAGAGAAGCCGCGATCGGCGTCCTCCCGCTCTCGAACTTCGGGGCCGGAGCAACGGCCGGGGCGATGGCTCTGTCATTCGATCACCATCGTCACCCCTGCCTATGTCCAATCAGGTGAAGTTCTACCAGGAGTCTGACGATGAGGCTGATTACCGAGCGGCACTCGAGGCACAGGAGCAATTCAGGAGTCGGCATAATCGCAGCGCCGGGATCAGGGACCCCTCATCGCCCGCTGTCACGAGGGCGCGAGACCGGTCAGACAGTCGCAAGAGGAAAAACAAAACACCCGCTGAACAAGAGAAAGAAAAAGAACCCCCGCTACCAGCCCAGCAGCAAACCTTTGATCGCGGGATGGTTCAAGTCCATGCTGGTGACCTGAAGCAGATTTCACTTGAACGGCAGCTCAAGAAAGAAGCAGCAGCTCGTGAACTGGAAGAGCGTCGCAAGTCATTAGCCCGACGTCCTTCCGTGCCGCCAATCATGCACCCTGATGAGCTATCTCCCATCATATCTCGGCCACCGAGTGCTTTCGAACTTCCCCAGACGACATTTGTTCCTCCAAAGGACATGCCGCCCCGAAGCCAGACTGCAGACCACACCACCACCCGGAGAGGCTCCAACGCTCGCAGCCCAAACGGCCCCTTTATTGGTCTCCCTGCCACCCCTAAGGCCATGAGGCTCAAGTTCCAAAACGATGGGAGAAACAAGCCTTCTGTCCCTGCTATCCCCACGAACTACAAGTCTTCTTCCCCTCCCTCGTCCGGGCAGCCATCTCCTGACAAGTTGACCAACAATTCGCCTACCAAGGTGTCTGAGCAGGATGGTGGCCTATTGACTCTGCTGCCCTCCACCGTTTACTCGCCACCGTCTAGACCCAGCATTCCTAGATGCATGTCAGCTCCAATCCCGGAAGAGCCCGCAGCTCCGCCCGCTGTCGGCCTGCCAGCCCATCCAGCCTTTCAGCAAGGGATACAAGCTGGTAACCAGCCACCGCGAAGAGGCTCCGCTAGCTCGCGCAAGATGAGTGTAGATTCTACCACTGGAATGAGAGGAATCGATGAGGTAATTGGCGGTGGAAGGCATTCGCGAAAGTCTTCGCGCGATGAGCGCAATGACATTCCGCCCCCGCCGCCACCTCCACCTATTTTGAAGGAGCTGCAGCACCTGGCGACGCCACCTCCTCCGCCCCCCGCACCTCTACCGGGCCTGCGACCGACCGTCTACGGCAGCCCGCCGGGCTCCGGTTCCATCGAGATCGTCATGGACGAGGAAGACCAAGCTCCCGAGGCTCCCGCTGCCGCGCCTATGAACGAGTCTACGGTGCCTATCATCGCGGCACCAGCGCCGCCTGCTCCTCGAAGCAACCATAACCGTGGTCGGAGCAACACCGACAACAGCATTGCTGGCCGGTTCAACCGAGCTACGGAGCGCATGCGATCAGCCAGCCGTGGACGGAGCAACTCCATCCTTGCAAACCGAACCAAATCGCCGGACCAGACCTCGCCTTACGAAAGCGTGCCGCCACCAGCTGGGTACAATAGCCCTCCCCCACCTCCGCCGCCGGCAGCGCCCTCATCCATCGAGCGTCATCCTCGTGAAGTAAGAATGGCATACCAGCAGCAGCAGGAAGTTGGTAGCGGTCTCCACCAGAGCGAGATGATTTAACCGACCGGACGGGACGTGTTTATTTGGCTTCTCATATATATAACGCATTATCGTTATTTGAATTCTTTGCATGGCGCCGGCGTTCAACTTTTTGTTGCATTCGACAGTCTAACTCTTATTGACTGCCTTGGTTGATACCTCCTCTTTTACGTTGAATAATCTTCACCTCGGGTCTGCCATCGACTTTTGCATTGCATCTTCATCTGCAGACGATAGCATGCATCGGCACCTTATAGCAACTTGGACGACAGCGCAAAGCATCACTTACGTGCATATACAGACATTATATCCAATTTAGTGGATATATAACGGCCGCAAAGAAAAGAAAGAAAAAAAAAACCGTGTTCTCACTTCAGCATTTTAGACGACACCACACACTTGTATAACTTTTGTCAGCTGTCCTTGAGATCTATCTAACTCGATCTTCTCGGATTTTCACGCTTAGTTTTACCCACTCGAGAGATACCTTTGCTATTCTTGCTACTGTATTCTCCATCTCCACACGCCTTGTTTATTTATTTGTCTTGCCCTCTATTTTCTGCTTACTTTATGACTTATGACAACCTGGTAGCCCAATTCAGTAACGAGGGAAACTACACAGAAGAGTAAGAAACGAAATGAAAAGTGCAAAAGGGACAAAATGCAAAAGAAAGATCAAAGATGAAAGAGACAGCGATGGAAATCAGAATTGCCACACGGCAAAAGGAAGGGGATGATTGACGTTTGATGGCGGTTGTTTGGTCGAGTGTGTTTTGTAAAACAGAACCGAAAGTTTTGTGTGGGCATTGAGGACAGGACGAAGATTAGAAACTTAAGTCTTTTAATCTTCTTCTTCGTCTCCTTCCTGTCCTATTTTCCTTTTTCTCTTTAAAAAGAATAGTGCTGCCTCACGGTATCCCTGTCATGTTTATCATCTTTCTATACTACTACTTCAGTTCATACCTTTCTCTACTTATAGGCTATCCAAGGAGAACGACATTATTCGTTCATCATTCTTCCATGCATATTGCGCTCTTGTTGCTGTCAGTACGTACTTGTTAGCTAGCTAGTCAATTAGATGCCTTTTGATGTTTGTTTATCCATAATCTTGCGTTCTTCCCAGACATGGTAGTAAACGCGTTGATGCCCACAGTTTCTACATATAAAGAAAAGAAAAGACAAAGAGCGATAACCGTCGCGAGCATTGGTTTAATCTGTTGACTACTGGATGGAGACGCACGTTTACAGCGTGAATATCCACGAAGGGCTACCTAGTATCGTGCTGCTTCAACTCCATGATCAATCCGAATGAAGATTAGGCTCTTGAAATTGCAAAGTCTCACTGCGTATGATATTCGAGCGATTGAGTTTTGACTTTTAGCTGTTAAGAATGGGCTGGACTGTCAGAGATATTTTGTAGGTTGAAAACCCTGCCTATACCAGACCTTCTCAGCAAGTAGGTGCCCCCACTAACGGAGAGCGGACGAAAGGTGTTCGAATCCCGGCCTAAGCGTGGGCTTTTTTCCTTCTTTTCCTTTTTCCCTCTTTTCTAATAAGAAAAAGATAAAATTCATTCATACTAGAGTAGACGCAAATATCTAATATTAGAGGGGTATTAAACGTAATACAACAGTGATAATGGAGATGTGCAAAAGAGAAAAGGAGAAAAAAAAGAATAACGGAGTTGACAATCTCCATCTCAATCCACCATCCCATATCCCCAAGCCAACGTGTTCTAGCACACCATGCGACGGGGGAGATACTCTGCAGAGTTAAGCCTCCCTGAAGCATCCTCTCCATTTCCTAGGGCCATCTAATCAACACCGGTTACCCTGGTGGATAGACAACCACCGCGGCATTTGCGCTGGGCGCGGCTCGGGGGTTCTTATGGCATTGGGAATGGCAGATAGAGAATGACAAGCGCCTTCTACCCACTTAACCATTACAGTTGGAAAATTGCGAGCATGTTTGGGATTATAAGGGTCCAACCTTTGACGGCTAAACTACGGAATTTGGGAGAATGCAAGGCCATGATTGGTTGGGTCTTTTGCAGGGATAATGTGGTTATGCCGTCTCCACTGGAGCATAACTAGCTTAAGCGATAAGAGTTAAACATTGACAGGGGACTGCTCTCCAATGTGAGCTGCGTAATGTTCTACAGCTACATTCTCTGTGAGAGCAATCATCTGGCATACAACAGCGGACAACAATACAAAGAATATTAAACAGCATGCCATGGCGGCTCGCCGCTTATAATCTGATATACTTTCTATTTACAAGAATATTATGATAATTGATACAATATGAACTGTAAATCTAAACAGCTACAACGGAAAGAGTGACCTACCAACCTACCTATCCCATCCCACCTTGAAGTGGTGGGTGGACAAACAGACAAGCAAAAGTCGAAGCACGATGTTGACAACATCACCCTACCTTCGCATCCGGCGGCCCTCGCCCACAGCGGCTGAATTCACAGTGTCGACCCTGTATCCCCTAACGCCGGCCCTGCGCATCTCCCTCTACGCCGTGTACCTCGTGCGCATGCTCCTGAGCTGTCTAATCCTGCTCTTCCTATACGCAGTATGGGCAGAGAGTCCGTACGGTTCAACAACAACAACAAAGTCAACCATATCCTCCTCTTCCTCCTCGGCCTCCACGAGTAGCTCGCTATCTTATATACAACGATTTCTCCAGACCCTTCTCCGCTCTCCACCGGGCGTTTTGGCAACGCATCTAGCGTCCAGACTTTCCAAAACAGCCTCCACTTCCACCTCCACCTCCTCAACCTCCTCGTCAGCAACATTGTCAACGCGCGGCACATACCTCCTCACCACCCTCCTATCACTAGCAGCGCTCTACGTGCTGACCCAGCGCCTGCACACCGAGGAATCCCTCCTCGTGCTCCGCGGCCTGGGCATCCAGACGAGTTCCAGCAAGGGGAACATACTCGCGGGAAGAGCTACCACGCGCTTCATACCGACGGAAAAGATCCAGGACGTCCTTATCAACGAGGCCTTTCACGGGTTCGGGGTCAGGTATTACCTTGTCGTGGTTGTGGACGGGGAGAAGGACGTCGTGGTGGTGTTCCCGAAGTTATTGCCCCGCGTCGATGTGGTGGAAACGGTCTGGAGAGGGGTGAGGGAGTGTCTTTATGAGAGGAAAGGCTCGGGTCCGGGCCTTGTTGAGTTGGGAAAGGGGAAGGAGAAGGAGAATGGGAAGGGAGGGAGGGGGAGAGGGTGATTGGTTGAATTGATGGAGAGGAAAAGATCGGGTTATTTGCTATACAAGCGAGTTACATAAGACTGGGGTGAATTAGGGGGAAATGCGTATATTTCTGAGGTTCCTGTTTGGTAGTATGGCGTCCTGGCGATTTCACATGGTGAACTTTATTGCACTTTTGTATGTCTACGATATGATACCCCTTTTTAGCCACGCATAGCAAAGGCTTTTAGTACATAATCTGCTCTTGCTTATAGAGCCTTCTATTAGACGTTTCTACCACCTAATCGATTGCAGAACGTGGGGCTGTAGGTCACGTCTCTTATGCACCACCAGAAGCAGCAGCCATCTTATTCGCAATAGCTTCAACCCTCTTCTGCTCAAAGGCTTGCTGTCTATGGGCGGCGCTCTCAAACCCTTTCTTCTTAGCGAACTTCTCGTAGAACTCCTCGGGGGAAGCAAGCTTCTCCCTCTTGAGCAGAGGCACGTACTTGCCGACGGTGCGCGCCCTGTCTCCGCCCTCGAATGCCTTCTGCCGAGGCTTCAAGTACTGGGGTCCCTTCGTGTTCAGGCGCCGCGTGAGGTCGGCCTGCGAGGTGACGAGGTTGAGGAGCTGGGTGGATAATAGCTCGTCGACCTTGTGGCCGCGCCACACTTCCCATATATGATCTACTAAACCGCCCGGACCGTGGGCGTGCACGGGACACTCCTCGCCTACGTGTATCCATTCCATGCCTTCCTTGCACGTAGGATCGTCGCGGTCCTTGGGAAACACGCAGTCCCATAGGACTAACGGCACGTCGCTAGCCAGGTTGTATGCCGGCCGTCGCGGTTCCGTCGCGGCGTCTAGCATCTTGTCGATCGCGGAGACGTCCTCGAGCCCCTGCCCCACTAGGAAGAGGATGTTGACCATGCACCGGATCTGGTGCCATAGGAACGCGGACCCGCGGATGCGGTAGCAGTATACCTTGGGGAACTTCCTCTCCTCTTCAAAGTCCTCCTCTTCGGGAAGCAGAGAGACTGTTGTGCTAGGCTCTTTAGGTTTAGAAGACGGCGAATCATCGGCAGGGACAGGGAGATAATCGGACTTCGAAAGATGCGGCATAGCCGTCCCCGCGTCCGTCACTTCCACGACGTCGCTCTCGAAGATGCGTCGGTGAAAGCTCTGGTGCGACTTGCTGGGGTCGACCTTACAGAAGTTACGGAAGTCGTGCAGACCCTCGAACTTCTTAGCCGCCTTCCGCATGGCCTCGATGTCGAGCCAGCCGTCCTTGGGCATGGTGCCGTTCTTCTGCTTCTCGCGCCACTTCGGGTCCTCGATGTTCCGCGGGTTGGGCGAGTACGCCGGCTGCGTGAAGAAGTAACGGTATTGCCGCTCGACGCAGTCCTTTCGCGCGGAGAAGTCGGCCGGTGTCGTCGGACACCACGCCAGTATCCTGATATCTGGCGGTAGGAGGTTGTTGAGGATGCGCGCGTAGGGCAATTCGTCCTCGTGATCATTGAATTCGCGCTTTGGCGCAGCAGCTTCTGTCGCATCAGCACTTTCGGCATCTTGAGCATCCCGCGCCGGGGTCCCTTCTACGGCTTCGTTATTTGTTGTTGTTGTTGATGATACGGCCGTCTCCTCGGGCCGTTTAGGCAGAGGTCGGTTACTCCTCACTCTAATCCCTATGACTTGACCGAAGGCGCTCACGCCGCGGTCCGTCCGCCCACACTTCGAGTATTCCCATGGCTCAAAGTCCACTATGCCCGGGTTCTCGGGAGAGATGAGACACCCCTTGACCAGAGCCTTCCACAGCTCCTCCTCGATAGTAGGCACGTCGGAGGTGGCCTGGAACTCGAAGCCGCCGTAGTTCTTGCCCAGGTACGCGAGCTTGAGCGCGATGAGCCTCGTCGAGTACTTTGACGAGTCAAAACTGCGCTCTTCCTTCTTCTTCGGGTCTTTCTTCGACTTCTTCTTTCGCGGTAACCCTTCTTCTACCTCGTCTGATGAAGCTGCTGCTGCCTCTTCTGTAGCAGGTGTGACTAGACCCAGGCCTTGGTCTGAGCTTGTGGCGGAGGCTGCTGGCTGTTGCTCTTTTATTCCGTTCAGCTCCTCGAGATGCCGGATGCGCTTGATCAGAGCGTCTTTAGTCCATCGACCATAGTCTGGTACTCTCTCAGGCATTTTGAGCTGCTGGTTTGTTGGCGGGGTGGGAGTAGTGGAGAATTTGAGGCTGCGTATAAAGAGGCCAGTAAATCTAGGGCGCTGGTGTGGGCACCAACTGCGCCATGCGCTGTAGAGAGACCGCATGCGCTCCAGAGCTCTTGACAGTTACCAGAACTGTGGGTATCGATTCATATAGTCGCATGAGCCATGGATACACAAGTTATCATCTAACCCAGAAAAACTTTGCTGTCTATTATAAATTGTATCTCTAACTGTATACTCATCACGAGCGTAAAAGGGGATGAAAACGAGTCGCAGGGGGTTTTATGATTTCTTACAATCTCTCTTATCGATAACATCTCTCTCACTGGCGTCGGGCCACCTGATCACTGAGTATAACAGCTTGAGGAGTCACGAACCTTAACCCATCAACATCTCTTGAATTATAATTCACGTATAATATAATAAATATAATTTTATCTGCCTAATATATACTACAATATATTCACCAATCTGATGGAGGAGCAGACCGTTAAGCTTTTGCTAGTGGGCGATGAGAATGTAGGAAAGACAACGTTTCTATCGTGCGTCAATATTCGTTATATCGTGAAAGCAATTGAGGGATGTCGGCACATAATTATTAACAGGTAGTACAGCCGGATTAGTGGAGGCGGACACTCTCTCGAAGGCAGAGTTCCCATCGTAATGCTACGAGACACAGACCAGCCATTTATCTTTGAGATCCGCAACAGGAGGCGGGCATATCGTTTTGAATTCTATGATACCGACTGTCCCGAGGACTGGCGGCTATTACAGCCAGATGTGGTACTCATATGCTATGACATCAGCCAGCGATCGAGCCTCATCAACATGGAACGCGTTGTCAGTACCAGCATCGGTTCCTATACCACCCCCTCCTCTTCATATCTAACCGTACATACCACTACAGTGGATCAAGGAGGTCATGAGTGCCTTCCATATCAGCCGTCATCTCCCAATCGTAGTTGTCGGTTTTAAGAGGGATCTCAGGTCGGAGACCGATCCCAACGGCGTCATCTACCCTCAGGAGGGATACAAAGTATCGCAGGATATGAGGGCAGATAAATATGTCGAGTGCTCAGCGGTGACAGGAGAACTCTTGAAGTTGGCCTTCGAGGAGATTTGTGCCACGGCTGCAAACGGCACATCTGAATCGGGTGGCCAGGGTGAAGGTGGTTGTGTCTTGCTATAACAATCTCCAGTTGACGTTAGCGTTGGCGTTGGCATTACCCGGATCGTGTCCTATATTTAACTTTGGAGCTTGGACATCTTAGTCGAAGGGAACATTTATCACCGCCCATTCTCAGTGGTCTCCATCGCATCTTCCTCGGCCCCTTCTTCAGGCTGCGGGAATTCGCCGAGCACCTCGATAATGATGCCGAGGATCTCTTCCTGTTGCTGCTGGTCGTAACGCTCCTCCATATGCTCAAGAATAGCATTGAGCGCGGCGATTGTGGTGGGCCGCAGATTCACAAACATGATGCATTCGCCCTTCGTGATGTTGTATGGGCGCAACTTTTTGAGGAGGACAGGGATCGATGAGACATCGTATGGCAAGGGCTTCTGACTGAGAGGCCCCGGGAACGTCTCGAAGTATTTGAGCATCTGCATCTCTTATGAGTTATAATCCGTAGGAAGAATGCATCGAATTTAGCGCACCTCTCCTCGCACGGTCTCCAAATTGGCCGGACCGCGACGCTTCTCAGCCTGGTATTGCTTGGCCTGGTCCGTTAAAAATGTGTAGACCTCGACATTGGTCAAGACGGCATTTTGCGCTTCAAGAATCCTCATATTGTTGTGGCGTAAGTTATATTCTCAGGTTCTAATTTTGCGATATATAAATATCCAATTTTTATCAGACACAGAAAATGTGTAATAGTTGTCAAATGAGATTCGCTCGTAATGAATGAGAGATTGGACGCATCAAGATGAAAACCTGGGGAAGTTCCGCAGGAAAAAGTTGACACTGAAAGCTGCCGGAAGTCAGTGATACCACCTGGTAAAGTGGGGCCCCAAAATAGGAATTGGCCCTCGGGCCTCATATCATTTATCCAGAATTCTAACATCTACCTAATGAACGGCATTATGTTGTCCGTAGCTCACACCTACTTTGCATTCAACTTCTTGACATGTATTCAATTCCTTATCTACGTTTCTTGATGGATCCAAGCAATAACAGGTTTCGAGTGTATTCAATTTCAGATTCAGTATCAAATATTAGGTGACATGCATCGCAAATTTGGAACTAAGAAACCCATCACATGCTCGGCCCCTAGACCAAATCAACAGGAAACATCATGTGTACCAACAGAGCACTGGTTAAACAATTGTCCTCGAAGTATTCCCTCTCACCAGCTCCCTCGATTCCGTAGATTAAAACACCCTATCAAAAGCCAGGGTTCGTTCCAGGGAAGTTATTCCCCGCCTCCTTGTGCGTCTCCGTCGCCAGCCCCGTATTCGTGCCGGGGAAGTTGTTATCTGACTCGGCGAGCGGATCCCCCTTGGTTGCTGTTGCTGTCTCGGTTGTAGTTGTACCAGGGGCTGTAGATGTGCCGACATGATTATTGTCTACTGATGGCGAGGTGGTGTCGGTGTTATGCCCATGCCGGTGTTTGTGTCTAAATAGATGGTATCGCGTAGGTTAGATCACAAGGGACGAGCACATGTAAGTGCGATCACGATCATGGAAAGGTGAGGTATGTGAAGCTTACAACATATTTTTTATGGTGTCCATAATTCTCCTATTTGTTCTGCTCTGTGTGTGTTTGGTGATTTTTGAGTATTTTCCGATCTAATTGCACAGCTATGTGATATTAGTGCTTAGTAGCTTTGTAGGTGAATACCGTCTATAGCCATGTGCAACATCCAGGACGTCTATTTATACCCATGCCTCTGAATCATGTTGTTCTGCCTCTATATCACCAGACCATCATCAATATACTTCAAAAGCGCGATGACGTTGAACGCTAGTATACAGGTCGTTGCAGTCTTGTCGACGTCCCGCGGCATTAGTTGGACCCTGCGTGACAGACACGGGCAGTGATCTTCAAGTCAAATTGGACTACTGTCTCATGATTGGATAAATCGCTCGAACCAACCATCTTAACCGTTCGGATGGGCAATTCATTTGGGGTCTTGAATATTCATCTCGATTCATCTTTCATGTGCGATATGTTCGTTCTCGCAAGAGACCGGTAGCAAGTTTCACTATGATACGGTAAGGAAGCATTACCACAATTAATGCCTCGGTGACGATGAGGGCAAAGACACTGCATTCTTAGCGGCCACCCATTGAAGATTCCCTAGTGCACCGCTCGATGCTGCGGTTGGTCTTTCTTCGATATGAACCTCCGTTTAGTTGGACTAAATAGAGCTTGGCCCGTTCATTGTCATTTCACTTCCCCAATATTATCCTCCTGAAGATAACGTGTATTCTCTGACTCGCCGATCTTGCTCTGCGGGGAAAGGAGGGAATATGTGGCGAATTGGAGACATCTATTCCAATGGATGCGGAGAAGACTCTGGAGAGACAGATATTATCGTGTATGCTGGGATATATTCGCATAACTACCACTCATATCCTTTCCTACCGTAACAGAGACGTGCTTAAAGCTCGTGGCATTTGCCTGGGTCGTTCGGGCCCTTTCTCTAATGATGCACTTGATATATCACCTTGTATCATAATGATGCTTCGGCCATAGTCCCCTCTGTTAGGGGCAATCATAACAACCCCAGATGATTTCGCCGCATATGATATGTATACAAAGTGTCTATTAGACTATAGAAAGCAAACCATGCTGACCTAGCTTCAACAAACTGGCACCTCAACAATCATATTATATCCTCCAGCTTGGAGCAAACCGACCCCCTAATAATGCCATCTGACGAGCACAAGGGCCAACTCGATAGCTTCGAGTATGGGGCCTCCGTGACGAGGGAGGTCGTAGATTTCTCACCGGATTCGAGCATTGAATCGGTAAGGCCCCTCCGATCCAGAGTCTACAATAACACTACCACGACCAAGCCAGGATCTAATCATAATAATAATAATAATAATAACCACTCCGATCCCCAGGCCAGCGTGCGAGATAAGGCGCTCATGGACAAACTGAGAGATGCCCTGAGGCCGGGAGATGCGAAGAAATACGGCCGTAGTGGCAGCAGTGGCGGTGGTGCTGGTGATGCTGGAAGTGGTACCCATGGCGACACGACGCACGATGGACGACACGGCGGCATAGAAGAGACCATGAAACCCGGGCACCGCGACTACGACGAGCGCGAAGAGAACACGAGACGTGGCAGTGTTCTCGACGCCCTTGACGATTCCAAGCACGAAGGTCGCAGGGGCAGTATCCTCGACAGGTTTCACCTCGGCCAGCATCACCGAAGCCAATACCAACGTACGCAAGAAGGATCCAACGCAAGGCCTCAGGATGGAGGTGTCATGAGTTCGATGAAAGAGAAAACTGGTAAAGCCGCCGACCATATCGACAGTTTCAGGGACTCAACCGACAGTAAACGCCCTGACGCGGGCCGGCTGCCCGGGAATCTCTACCGCTCGCTCAGGGACGACGCTTTCAAGTAAAGGTTGTCGTATCATATCATGGGAATATTCGTCTGAGGCTGTTGTGAACCAACGAATAAGGCATCTAGGAATATGGCGTTTCAGGGCGCTGAAGGAGTTGAAATTCGGGTGATAGTTCAAAAAACATTGCATTGTTGTCAATATAACTGTGCCTGTCTCTGGAAAACAGGCCTGGATCATGATACTAGGACTCACCTACCTTCCACCTCGGTCTGATGTGACGCACGAAGCTGTCCTTGGCCAAACAGTGATATTACCGAAGTTGTAGCCGTTGTGGGGGGACCAATGTTGCTACGGTTTTGGGAATAGGTTCTTTGAAACTATGCGCTGTAATAGATGTCACAGCAACAGACCGCAAGGACGTAGCATGTGGTTAGTTTGCTGATCAGAAGGGAGCCTATAGGTCCCCTTTATCCCTAAGCAGGTACTCACCGAAGTGTTCGACGTGCTATCGTCGGCATCAGTCCCATCCATCTCCAAGGTGTATAGGAGTGTTTGTTTGTTTCTTGTAGATAGAAGCTAGAAGACTTTCCGTAAACCGCATCTTCTTTCTAACCTTAACAAACTCGAAACTGTAAAGACGACAATATCTTTACCGGCTCATCGGCGATTTAAACCAGAATGTCTAACACTATTCCACTTTCTGTTTTGTTAAAAGCTAATTACGTTGCGAACGCTACACAAGCTTTCTGTCGTTTTCCAAGAGCTACGGAGGGTTAACACAAAGAGCATGGCTTCTGAATGTGGACTGAAGGTATAATTTCGGAGATGTCGTGGGCGTCATCAGAAACTGGACGACGGAAAGTAAGAGAAAAACATTCTCATAACAGAGAAACATTTTTATAGACACTTTATCCAGCTTGGTCTCAATGGTAAATCCTATCGACTTACGTGGAGGCACTCGGCAGAATATTCGTGCTAGACTGTTCCATAGAAATGCTCATAATCCTTCAATCTTTGCTGGGCCTGCCGGTTTACCCCATGATCGTTGTCTCCAAGGTGTCAAATGTTATACACGTAGGCACATTGTATGGGTAATAATGGCGGAGGCAAAGTCCTTCTTGGACAACGTAAACACGTTCGTGCCTTCATCAACCTTGGAGAAGGCATACAGTCGCAAGATACTAAGGTTGCAGTCAAAGTTTTGCTAGTATGTAATGGCCATGTACGCCGGAATAATAGTTTTGTCGTCTTTTTATTATGATCCGGCGCTTCGTCAACTCGTCATGGCAACAAAATTTAGGAAGCGGCCAAACTTACCGTAGAAGGCTTGCTTCACACATGTTCGCTTCCCAGGTACATAGCCTTGCCATTCAAGAGGCCCAGCGTTGAACACGCCGAAAAAGATGGAATTAATTAAGCAGCGGAATCAACTTCCATGCCAGTTGATTGCAGTCGCTCTATTTTGTCGATTCGCCGCAAGACCTCTTCTTTCCACTCCAGATACTCCCGTCTCTTCTGCTCCGTCACGTCCCATTTGCTCTGAAACATAGTGTCGGGCCTTTTGACGTGAAGATTCTCGCTAATTCGGTGGTCGTCCTCGTCTTCTGTGCCAGCCTCGTGGTTGCCGTTACGTGGACCGTGATTGGATCTCTTGACCGTCTGCTCAAAGCCAGCAAACCATTCGTCCTTTTGCCAACCTCTTCTGATAATCTCGGCCATTGCCTTGTCTATGTCTTTCGAAGTAACGTCGGACCATCCGATCCAAAGTTCATCCTCATCCATACCTTGAACACTAACTTTCTCCTGCGTGTGCTGAAGGATGTCCAGAATAGACCTCCGTATTTTGGAATACTGTCTGTTATCCAGATCTTTACCTTCAGTCAAAACGTATAACTGGCCTGCAACAAGGCAATAGGCAGCTGCTACCAAGGGCGTCAGATGATCATTCACCCAGGCATCTTTCGTTCGGTTGCCGTGGGGTGCGACGATTGTCTGCATGCCGGCTAGTATGGTTCGTCCAATGTTATCCTGGCCAAGTTCACTGCATAGTAACTGAATAGTTGGCCGTATCCATGCAGGCAATGTGCTAGCAAGGCCACCAGCTTTCCGTTTTGCAGGAATCGCTGGTGGCTTTGAGGCAGACTTTGTGGGTGTGCCATCCCCTCTTGCAGCAGGTGACCTGTATTTCGCTAGGGCACTATCCTTGGTTGGTGTTGCTCGAGATGGTATCCGCTGGGCGCTCCCAAAGAGGCCTGACTCTCTCGCTTTGGAAGTTGGGGTACGTACACGGGTGGACTTGGCCAGGGATGTTGAAGGGAGAACGTTGTCGAGGTGGGCATACAATCTCTTGTATAATCGCGGAGGGATCGGTGGCCTCACTTGTATAGGCGGTAGGTTTAGGGAAATTTTGAGGCGTTCACAAGCGATATGAGCGCATGCGTAGGACCGAGCAATCTCCTCGTCGACTTTTAAAGCACCCGCGCTTTGACGCGACTGGGCCAAAAGGGACGACGCGAGCTCGAGCAAAGGCTGCGGTAATGCGGTCGAGTAGCTTGGTAGTAGAGAGTATAATGTCGGCTCCAACGTGCGGCTCATCTTGACATGCAGAGAAGCCCCAACCGTGTGAATCCTAACTCTTAATTGTAGACCCTTCTGGTAAATCGTCCGTCCCTCAGAACATGGTTCGGCGGAATATGAGACGAGCGATAACAAACCAAACCGATTGTCTTGTATGGATAGAAGCACATGGGGCGTCGGGAACGAGACTTCGGCGAAGAATTGACTGTCTTCGTCACTGATCTACCTAGATTGGGTAAAAGGGTGTTGGCGTTGCAGAAAGTAAATACCTACGTGAGGGTTTCACGTCCGTGGTTACAACTTACAAGTGACGTGGTACCAGCGCGCGACTGCATCCAGGTCTTATCATGCGCAGCCAAGAGGTAACATTAAGGTATGATTAGTGCTTTGTTAGCGGACCCGACCCCTGAATGACGCTGCCAGACGCATAGAGCTGAAAAACGGGGTTCTCTACCGCTGTATCTGCATGCTTACATACCGAGCCAGGTACCAAACGGCGTACGTACAGAATGGGCACTAGGTATAACTGCCGATGCTCAGTGATGTCGTCAAAGAGAATGGTAAAATCGCAACGGCAACACCCCTTGCTCTGTTTCCGCTTGTCCATTTTATCTTTGGAACGTCATCCTTAGATATTCGGTGCGATATAAACATTTGCATATATCGTCACAACCGTCCATCTGTCTTTTCGCTACTCTCAGAATCGATAGTGCGCCGAAACCTACCTACCACTTACTCATCAGAATGCAATACACCATCATAGCGGCCACCAGCCTGCTGATGGGAGCACTTGCCCATAGCACCCATGAGCAGAAGCCTATTGTGCCTGATAACGCTAATTGGATGACAAAACACATGGCTGGTACGTTATAATTTCTTTTTGGCGCGTCTATCGGACGGGACGCCGCCCAGGCAAGATGCGTGGCTAACCGAGCTCGCTCCCCAATAGAGGAACACCATATCTCCGACTTCGATCCGTCTTCTTTCTTCACGCTACATGACTTCAACGGCAACGGTCGGTGGGAAGTCGACGAAATGCTACGGACATATGGCTTAATGGACGAGTCGAACAAGGACGTGCCGGCTTCCAAACAAGACGAGTATCAGCGCCAGCTACTCCAGCTGCTCGACCACAACGGTGATGGCATTGTCTCGCGCAACGAGTTCACTACCTTTATCGCGAACGGCGGCACGTTGCCAGACCTGGGCACGGGTCCCGGCCACCACGGCGACGACGAGTACGAGTATGAAATACACCACTGGGAAAAATACCACGATGAGAATACACGCCTCGAGGACCTGACGCATCCCGAGGACATCGAGCACTTCCGCAAGCATGACCAGATGGAGGAGGCCGAGGAGAGACTTGAGGCTCTCGAACGTATGACGATTGTAAAAGAGAACATCCCCGCCAAGTTCAGGAGAAATAATTAATAATGTGTCGATGATTCAACCGATACCAGTTTTTTTTAATATTACTTTTATGTATATTCAGCGCATTATCTGCATAGCGTCCGCATGATATCGGACTGTATGTGTTCTCACGATATGGATGTCATTTTGGTCTTGGTATGGAATTATGTATAGCTATGTAGTATGAGGGGAACCAGAAAATCACGAAACGAGCAAACGAAATCGAAGGGTCACACATGTCTGCGGTTGTGTATTGGACCACTGCAATAATAATGAGATCGACCTACCTTCGAAGCCGCGTGGGATCGTACTTTTCTTGATCACCGCATCTAAAGCGAAAAGGTCACTAGGTATGCGTACATATAAGGTACTCGATGATAAAGGTCGAGATTCTACTGTAACATAGTTTTGACTTCTCATCGTAATGTCTCCGTATTCGATTGCGGGCGTCACAAACGGCACGGAGAGAAGTATCCTAAACTCGAGGAAGATATTCGGTATATGTTATGTTATGCTCTCTATCTTATCTAGACACCTCTTAGCATATAGATCAAATACACAATGCCAAACGCCAGGAGCGAACGTCTTGACCATCTCGACATGTTCCACGCACAGCTCGGCCTTGACGCCGCCGCCGTTGCATGCATTCGCCACCCGTTCTGCGAACCACTGCTGAATTCTCTCCTTGCGAGCGTCGATATCCGACGCTCCCACATTCTCGTGGATATGAAACCAGACCTGCCGAGCCTGGCTAGCAATGTCCCACGCAGTCTCCCAGGACCCTTCACTACTGGGCAACAGCCCGCAATTCACGTGCATGACATCTCTCTGCCGCAGACCACCGTGACTCTCTTCCTTTGCATACTCCACTACCTCTTCCATAGCTTCCCGTTGCTCGCGTTCTCTTGTTGTGAGTTCGTCCAATCTTCTAATTCTTCCCGCCGCTCGCATATTGTCCTCGAGAAAGACGACGATGGTTTCGTTTCCAGCAAGTATATCTCTCAATAATATATCCTCCTCCTCCTCCTCATCATCAGTCTCTGCCTCTGTCGCTCTTGAAGAAGGGACAACGACCTTCACGCTCCAACCGTTCGCTTCCGCACCCCTCCTTAACCCCTCCACGCTCCACGGATTCAGTTCCCAGCAGAAGACCCGGAAGCCCAAGGATGCGTAGCAGAAGGCGAAGTAGCCGATTCCGGCGTACAGGTCGACGACCACAGCGCCCTTCCGCCTCTCGACGGGCACGACTCGATGAGATAAATGGCTTCCATCGTCTTGTCGTGGGCCTGCGGCGTTGTGGTGAAATCCCAACAGTCGTGCTTTTTCCTTGATGTTTCCCCGGCTGAACATGGTCCACCTAGGCGCCCATATTTGCATAATGCCATTTTGCTTCGTCGAGACCCAGAAGGCGCGCGAGAAGTCCTCTTGTGTCACTTGTACTGCTTGTAAAGCACTGTTCCCCGCCAGCGTCACGCGTTTCACTTCTGGAATACCTGCGGCCGATGTTGATAATAATGTAGATGGGCCAAAGTCCCCGTATAGCATGCAAAGGCCTCCTGGGCTGCGTAAGATGTTCTCGCGCCCGTCTGCACCAGCTTCTCCATTGCTGCTTTTTGAATGTAAAGGTATACCTTCGTTTATGGCTAGGTGCGTAAGCTTTGCTATAGGTGACCCGGAAATCTCGTTGAGTATAGACTTCCATAATAATAGGGGACCTCTTGAGTCTTTGTCGTTTTCGGCCTTTTCCTCATTATTGCCTGGTTCGCCAAGAATAGTAAATGTCTCTGTCGTCGAGCTCAAGGCATCGCGCCACGCTGGTGTCGTAAAGGATCCTGCGGGAAGTAACACCAGTGGACCATAGGCCGTCCATCGTTTCGGCGCTTGGGCTACGAGATCGCTGACATCGTGCTGATTTCTCAGCTGCTCTGCGTGTTTCTCATACCACAAGTGGATGGCGGCCTCGATGGGATTTTGCTTTTTGCGCTGTGGCTTCCTCCGCGGCCTTCTTATGTCGCTGTCTTCACCCTGCTCTTCAGCCATATTGAAATGCTGTATCCTCTATATTGTCGCATGATATGATGATGGTGATGCAAAAAGGTTCACATGTCAATGTGGGGTAAGTTTGATAGGCCCACCAATCTAAGCCCAGCCCCTATTTGAGGCTTCTTACCTGTGAAGCAACTGAACCCATTAGGAGATATAAGTCGATTCCAAACCAAGGTAGTATATATGTATCAGTCCAGTCTACAAAGTAGACTTTAAGTTACAGATTTGTGAACATGTTAAGCTAAATCTCGGTATTCTGAGAACCCATTTAAGCAATGTCGCTTAGTAAGTGCTGTCGTTTAAGTACGACGAAGTTCTGACAGCGTACTTTCTCAGGTTAGAATCTGGAGGTTCACTAAGCAAGAAATTCCCTATAACACAAATATAATACGCGACAATAAGCCTCTATGTAAGTAACAGAAACGCGCAGGGTGGCGTTGTAGACATCAACAAGTGGCTCTAATGCTGAGTGGTTGCAAAAATGAGAGTTGAACAAAGTAAAGCTAGATTGATCTGTAAGTTGTAACGCGCAGGAGGGATCGCTCTGTCATACGGAGATTTGCAAATCTTTGGTAGCCTTTTTCCTTTGCAGAGAGCTCTTTGCCTCAGTGCTATAATGCCGGGGAATAAGCCAGCCCCGTAAACCTTCTGTACCCAAGTGTTAGCTGGTAGGCTTCCCTGTCTAGATAATTAAGTCGGCGTTAGTTGATATATATCCTAGACACAGCTGTTATATATACAAAAATAAAGTATGTTGTCACAAAGAGTTGTAATTGCAGATGTGGCACGAAGCCTTATTTTTGAGCTCACGCTGTTCGGTCACCTAGCAGTATGAACATCACATCACATACCTATTCCCCGACAAAATTTATGCTATCTGAGGCATATTGCTTCTAAATGAAATGGATCGATGTACTCTGATATCGTGTATTGATTTAGTAAGGCGAATGTTACTCGGAGCTTCTCAGAGATCACGTATCGAGAAGCTAGGAATACTGACTACAGAAACCTTGTACATGAGCGCAAGCTACCCGGGCCAGAAGGACAGGCTAACATAGAAAGCAAGATTAGTCGCTTCGGGTTTAACGTCATGTGAGTTTTAACTATACATATACTCGTACATTGCCAGAGCAGGCATGAATCCGGATGTGCACGAATAGTTAAACCTAACTCGAACCCATCTAGAAGGCCGGCCTTCAACCTATCACATAACTACTCGTCTATTCACTGACTAATGTATCCACTCTCCTGCAACGTTAACACACATATATTCAGAGATATCAAGATGAAGTTCGTCAATCCAATCACTATCCGTCTGCAAATAACACTATGTCGTATAGGGGGGTGGTGTTAAGAGTGGAAAGGAAGCAAGGTTACTATGCTGACGGTTCTAGCTCTTGACGTTGTGTCCTGATAGGATGGAAGTATATCATGGTGTAGGGCTCTGGTTTGATGTCAAAGAGGTTTCCTCAGGATTCTGGAGGAGGTGACGGGCGAAAGGCGTTCTGTACATCTAGTATATCATCACATGCTTAAAAGGTGCATTAGGAAGGCATGTAACGTCTGACACAAGACTTGCTTAACACAGAACCGAACATCAGGACTGAACGGTTCATATAAACATTTCTGGAATGTGTTGCTTACTATACCCATACCTCTACAGTATCGTGTCATTCCTCCCAACCGTGATATGTTGACGCGACTTTATGAATTCACCTAAGTGGTAGGGCACCCGGGATGCGACCAACGTTCCTCGGCTACCATCTTAACCCCTAGATCGTGCTCTTTTCCCTCATCGACTATGTATTCATACTCGAACATTCAGGCCGGGGAAGACGAGGGGAAGCTACCGGCATGTGACTCGGAAATCTTGGGGTAATGGCTGCCTACCTACCTACTCTTAAAGTGACAGCATATCCTATTCTCCTCGGGCGAGTGAAGTGAACTAAGCATGCGTTTCCCGAATGCTACTCTTTTTTTGACATGTGCTAGGTCTGAGTGAGTAAACTGTGAAAGCTATGCGTCTCATCTATACGGTCTGGGCTGCTTTAGTCCGGATCGGATAGGATAAGTATGCAAATATGTACGTTGAAATAGAGCATCTCGCATAACGGGAGAATTTCATCATAGCATATTGACTGTGTTGACGTCTAAAAAGGCGCATGTGAGAAAGGCAACAAAAGCAGCAAGTAGTTAGTAGCGGAGATATGGACATATGCAGTACGACCACCCCAGACAAGACAACCAGATTTGCTGCAAAGTTGTGTCTCCACGCTCAACACGTTAATGATGCATACATAGTTAACCCGGGTATTCTGATCGTCGATCACTAAAACGTCTTTCTTATCTGAGATGGAGTATACATACGAACTAGAGCTAAGGCAGCACGAGGCCAAGTCGGATGAAGTCTAACAAATGTTCGGAGTATTTTTACTTCCAAAAAGACATGTGAAGAACGTGTAACGGAAGAGGATCTTCAACAACCTAACAAAGAGCCCAGCCGAGTGGATCAACAACGGGTTACTATATAGAGGTAAGTAGCTGGATATTCGACGGCGGGGCGAACGGAAAAGGACAAGACTACTTTTTTTAAGCTCCATGCATGTCTTACCTACCTCACCCCCGAGATCGCACCATACCCAGGACCTGCAGCCGCGGGGGAACCAAGACACGCACTCGACGGAAATAGGAGGAACCTTGTGTGTGTGGGGGAGATGAGATATATATTTGCGTATGTTTAAGGGAACCTCCGGAAGCGAGGCACACGACACTAGCAGTACTTAGGTAAGTATCTTGAGACTTAAGTAAATAATCCTACCTTAGGCACCCAAACTTTGGTTGCTCCGGATCTGGGGCGCCTGTCCGGCAGATACCGTACCTTTCTAGCTGGCTAGGCACTGACTTAAACCAAAGAATTGTTGATGGTGCCACGTCCGCGTCCTGTTTGTGAAATGCAAGGAAGCTGAAGCACCAGACGGACTTAAGACTTTAGTCTAGTAGCTCCCTCGTGTAAGAAGTTGTAAAGGCGGGGAACTCCGCAATTTGTCTGGTCCGATAAGGCGGGTTTGTCTAAGCACCGACTACTCAGAGTGGTTTCATTTATCGTAAGATCCATTCCAACCTGCAAACGTGAATAGCTTTCATACACTTCTTACATACGTCTCCTAACGCTACATACATACTTACATACAGATGCTGATGGAAACATAGCGAAGGAATGAAGGACGTGCTTACTACGGAAGAAAGTATAAGATCTGCCTGAAGGACAAAGTACCTTAAAGATTGTAAGATATTCGAGAAACGTCCGACTTCCGATGCCCGAAGCTATGTGTGTGTGCAAAGCAGTATGTGTACACTAAATACGAATGATGGGGCGCTCGGAACTCCTAGAGCACGAGTTCGGAAGTCGTAAGTTGACCTACCTCCCTACCATATGGTATGTCGCCTCTCTCCCATACACGTAGCATACAGACTTTGTAAGCAGATATCGGCATTTCGCGTGATATCAAGAAAACCCAAGCTTTAGCTTTGCTTGTCTATCAACACATGAATCAGTAAAATCAATTATAAACTACTTTAAGTACCTCAAATTGACTGCTAATAAGTCTCACGCCATCACGTAAACTGAAGAAAGTTAGGAGGCGTGCTTTTGCGCCTTTGGGCTTAATTCTAGAATTCCACGAAAACCCTGCCGGTAGTTTCTGCATTTGTCTCGTGCGCAGATCCCCGGTCTGGTATGGTCTGGTCCGTTGGGCGAACACAAAAGTGGTGCCAGCGCCCTAAAATCTGCATGTACATAGGTTGGTGACTCTGGCGAGGTGTGGCCCAGGGGATGCGACAGTGTGGGATACTGTATGCAATGTATCTCCCCAAGTCTTGGGGACTTGGATTCTGGGTAAAGTTGGAATTTGAAACTTTGCGTTTTCAATGGGCACAAGTTCACAGCTTGAGTGAGCCCCTGTAACCACAAAATCCTAGACGCTATAGTCACTCTATTGAGAGTATTTTAGGTAATTCTTAGTTACTATCTACTTATACAGATAACGAGTGCTCCTGGTTCCAGCTAGTTTCAGGCAGATAATACAGCTTACATAAGAGAGGATATTGTATCAAGAGTATATTGGAGTGCTGGTATGAATGAATCTATTGATAGATCGTTGTCGGCCTCCATTGCGTGTTTAGTCTTGCGCCTTGCGCCTTGGTATATCTAAGCATAGAGAACATGCATGACGCACGACGTCTACGATGGCTTGTCAACGAGATTAGTTTTTCCAGACATACGCTTACTAACATCAGCAAAAATATCTCTGAAAATGGTGCTTCTTATTTATTTGTCATTGTTTGTGCCAGTTCTTGATTCAGGAACCCAGGAGATTGGAAGATGCAGAAACGTCAATTCATGCGTATTTAGTCATGGGAGAGCAGAAGAACCATTTTAAAACCCTGAAACCTCTGGTCACATCCGGCATGCCCATGTCACCTGCGACTAGTACGCCGAAACCCAATATAATGTGGTTCGCAGTTGGGTACATGCTCTTAACGCCATCCCTAGGACCCACCATCCCTCGCCACCACGGCCACTGTCGTTCTTTATCCCTTCTTCTTGGACACACCGACGGTGCGGCCACGACGACCGGTCGTCTTGGTGTGCTGACCACGGACACGAAGGCCCCAGTAGTGTCGGAGACCGCGGTGAGCGCGGATCTTCTTTAGGCGCTCAAGATCCTCACGAAGCTTGCTGTCAACAGCAGAGGAGATGGAGTGCGAGTTGGTGCCGGTAACAATATCTCTCTGTCGGTTGAGGACTATAACAGTGTCAGATACCTGGTTCACTAAACCTAGAACCTTTCGGATCCATTGTACTTACACCAGGCAGGGATCTTATAGGCAGCGGGGTCTTTGACGATCTGGACGACACGCTCAAGCTCTTCGGCGGTAAGCTCACCAGCGCTACGTGAGGGAGCTGAATTAGCATTCTAGCCAGTAGGTTTGTAATCCCTTCGCTCGCAACTTACCGCTTGTTCTTGTCGATATCGGCCTTCTTGAGGATCAAGTCGGCAAAACGAGGACCAATACTAGAGAGTGTTCAGTTTTTGTTTAATTTACGGGTCTTTGTCGGAAATTTCTTACCCCTTGATGGAGGTCAGGGAGTCTAGATAGAAATTAGTAATTGCTCCAAATCCAATGTTGGCATCTTGCGGAGAATCCGTGTTTACTTACATAGGGCCTTCTGCTTGCCGTCAACATTGGTGTTGCTTTAAACAAATTAGTTCCGATATCCAGATATATGTTATTGTTGAGGTTCCGGAGGAAATGGCTGGACAGTAGTCACCAAAACAACCATTCCTGCATCGGCCAAACGAGGGATATTGGGAGTCATACAGTAGACGGATGATGAACTGTACATCATGTTAGTGTCCGAAAGATTCTGATATGTCCATTTTCTAGTGCAACGATATCCACGGCCAACACTGATTTCGAAATAGTTAAACAAATTGATTATGCACTAACCTGAAAGTTCGACTTTTCCCCCGAGACGAGCGACTAACGAATAAATTAGTATTCTGGTAGCAGATGCGGGTGGCGCGCTGTGCAAGGCTTCATGGGTTCTGTCGCAAATGCTCGAGCGTCCAAAGCTGTGTTATTTCGTGATGCGTGTTCCACGGAGACTCGGTAGTAACGCTCAGAATTGCCTGAAATTTACTGCGTAGTGCTCTCCATCATGTATATCCAATGCTGGTAGCGGACATCCCCCCCAGGGTGTCGCGAGGATTGGATTTCCTTTTGTCGAATACAATATCGGTGCGCGGTGACGACGACGGTATCGGTGGAGGCGAGGTGACGTCGAGCATTTGTTTCGAGAATCCACGAAGCCACTGAGCGATGCGCCTTCGATGTATCAACTCACCATGATGACGGCCTTGTGTGGTGGACTGTCGATGGAAAAGGAAGCGGAATGGTCCGAGCTACAACTTTTCACGATTTTTGGTAGAGGACGAGGTTTGTGTGTGTGCGTGTGGTTTGGCTGGTGTCAAAGCTTTTCCGAATCCGACACTCATTGATAGGTTTTGATTGGGTCGTCTTACAACAGGGTGGGTCTGCCCTAGTGGAGAATCTCTGTCTTATCTTATCGATGATGTGTATTTGGTAACCACCCCTCCTTCCAATTGAGGTGTGGCTGATATGTGGTAGATGTGGCTGGCTATATCCAGCTCGAAGTCAACCCTCAACGGCCCTGACAGCACCTAAAGATAGAGGTGTGATTTCAAAGAGACGCATGTGGGTAGGTAGGTAGGAGCCCTGTCCAGCCAGTTCATTACTCTCATTGTATACACACTGAAAGTACCATATTGCCTATTAGCCAACTAAGTTCTTCATCAATAAATTATCTCGGCTCAAACTTGTCTAGTTACATCAAGCATTGAGTGAAAGTGTGCTGTTGTTGGTGGTGTTACCTTCTGCGTAGATAGCCTCAATTATTAGCAAATCACCTAGATGGGTGACCCGCCACTTTACTGCTGTTGAATAAGTTACTTATCCTGCCAGGTATGTATTTATTTAGTCTCAGTCTTTCAAGTAAATTGGTTGTTGCCTTGCAATCTTTCTACTCAGTGTTCCCTATTAATAGTTTTCATGTTATGTATTTGATATGCATCTTCTGTTTAATTGACATAAGCTTATTTGAGACTTCAAGTTATTCGAGACTTCAACTGTTGTTGTTCCTTAGCTATCAGGAGATCCTAGGCCCACTGCTTTAACTTTCCTAAGCGCAACTGGAATATAAACCATCTAAGTAAGCTTTGAACCTTCTAAAGCAGCATCTACGAGTTCCAATGCCTATACTACACATAGTACGATCCGCTGTCGATCTTGATGTAGTAGGTAATCGTACATATGCGGGTTACTCTGCTCCACGAGGTAGGTCATTGATAGCAAACTTGGAATGATGACAAAATCTAGTGGGTGGAGGCTCGTAGGTACCCGGTACAAAGAGACTATTTCTTTGAGACTGTCCAACACACAGTGCTGTCTAGGTGCACACCTATTGGGCGTTCTCGCCCCGCCGGGACAGGGCCCTTGATCCGAAGCCGCACCAAAGCCGCGCCAAAAAGGTGGAAAGGTTCGAGCAGCAAGCACCCCGGCTGTCCGTTCGCGAAAAAGTCGGTGGGGAGAATCTCATCAATTGGCGCCTCGGCGATAACTGGACTTGCTAACCTAGTTACCTCCTTACACAAGGTTGGTAGGCACAAGTTTAGGTAAGTGCGTAATCGCGCAAGTACTTAGGTATCCCGAAAGCGCCCGTTTTCTTCTTCTAGTTCTACTAATTTACCTCTTCAATCTTCCTCTCCTACCTCCCTCCTTCCCACCAACTCCTCTCGCTGTCTTTCAACTATTATTATCCTGGAATTGGATGAAATTACTTTGGATAGCCTCTCTTTAAACGATCAATCTTTACGTTTTGTCACAAGAAGTTCGTAGATTTCTTCCAAGCTTTCCCCACCATTGGTGTATCGGTTTAAATTGGACTTGGTATTACTACATCGAAATAGACGCCTACTACCAGGCTCGAACTTGCGATACTTATCCACTCGCACGACTGGGCTGCTTATTCGCTTGAGAATAAAATAATCTCTTACCTCGACTATTTGATCCTCGTCTTACAAAATCAACGACGATAGCTTGCCTGCTCACTTGTCGCTTCGAATTTGAATTTCGGACTACGATTGAGACTAGGTTGTTTGGCCGGACTTCCGAGTTTTCTTCGTTAAATAATACGCATTTAGCTGGACAACGGATAGCCGAGCAGGGGTTCAGTTACGACCTATTCCCAGTACTTCCATAAGACTTCTCCTCTCCCTCTTGTTCCAATAAAACTCAGTCATAATGAATGCGACTCGTGTTCTACGCCAGGCGCAGGCCACCGCTCACGGCGCTGAGCGCACTCCTCTAATCCGCTTCATTGGCAAGCGACAAGTTCCTGGTAAGACCGCCTCTTTCGGATGTTTTGCCCTTAGCCCATCCCAACACCAGTTGTTCGCAAGACTGTTTACTCACATCTTCCTAGCCAATATTGACCACACTCCTCAACCACACCCTGCGTCTCCGACTGGCTCTCTGCCCGCTACGTTTAACAAGGGCAATGGCAACTCGCACGCGAGCTTTTCTTCATACCGTGACTCTGCCCAACAGCACGGCCCCTTGCGCAAGTCCATTGGTGCGCAGCCTGCGTCTCAGCTTGGCTCTGTCGAGCCTCCCAAGGGCCAGTACTTCGATCGCAACGAGCTGCCCGAACGCTTCCGAAGAACCCCTTTGAGCCTTGCTGAAATTGAGGCTATCGAGACTGGTGGAGCGACACTGTCTAGCTGAATAGGTGGACAAATGGGATTGTAAGCTGTATGAGGAACGACTGCCTTGTTTTTGGCTTGTACGATGAACGATATTTTTACTTCCCCGGAACCCAAGAGCATGGGGAATTAAGCAGAAGCAGGAGAACGGATACAAACTATTTCAAATCACAACGAACGACCTAAATACGGTCGTGGTTACGAGTATGAACCTCGGTTGTAATGATGGAGAGCATTAGGATTCGCCGTGGATGTGTTCCAACGAAAATAGGAGGATACAAGAGTTTCCCTACCTGCCGCAATCATTTCAACACGAGTATGGTATGGGCGGGAGTATAGGTTGCTGTGGGATACAGACATTTAGCCTTTTAAAAGTCCTTTGCACTGGCGTATAGACGGGAACAAGCAGATATGCGCACGCTGTTGCCACTAACTAGAGTAGGGAGCAAGACGAAATCATTCAAATTGTTAAATTCGCTTGAAACCATTTCATTTCTGATCGTGTCTTACGAGATCAGCCTTGAGAATGTCGAAATTAGATGCTTTGTAAATATCGTTCGAGCAACGAATCATGGGTTGCATTAACACCTCGTCTAGCATGCAATTCATAAGTTAATATTCGGTATGTAGCTGGGAATGTGTTCGTTCCACTATTATATAGCGCGGAAGACTAAGCTTTTGGGAGCTTCGTTTTATAGTCTGCTCGGCTGACATCGGCTGATGGGGAGCCGCAGGAAGCGTAGGTCCCGTGATTTCGCGATACGGAAAGTTTCAATTAAAACGAAACCCCGCGTCATAAGTCGCGGCAGCGCGCTTACGCCTCAAAACTTCACATGCAGGACTACCGCCTTTCCCTTACATCCTCGTCGAGGCTTTGGGTTCTCACAAAAAGTTCTCGTACTTACCGTCTACGCAATACTTTGAATTTAAGGTCGTTGTTCTCGACGTATAATAATAATAGAAATAATAAGAGTATGAGCCCGCCATCACCCAGCTCCAGCAAGCGAAAGGCCGGCGAGGACCGGCTTATCTCGCCTCCCCCGGTGAAGCGCAAGACGCAGAGCACTATCTCCAAGGGAGCTGTAGCCAGCTTCTTCACTCCGACGTCCCAGAAACCGAAAGATCGCACGGTATGGAGTGAACGCCCCCCCAATGATGGCTCCCTGCCTACCCTGCTCGTCGCCCGCTTCGAGCCGGAGAATATGGCGGAGACGGAGGAGGATCGGAAGAAGAGGAGGAAGATTGCTGCTTTTGACTTTGATTCCACGTTGATTGCGACGTCCTCTGGGAAGAAGTTCGGTAACGACCCTGGGGACTGGAAGTGGTGGGATCCTTTGGTTCCCATTCGTTTGAGGAAACTTTATCAAGAGGAAGGGTATGCAGACCCATGTTCTTATCGAATGCCTATCACTTGCGGCAGATTATGCGGTCCTAACAACGATTAATAGGTACAGGATAGTAATCGTCAGCAACCAAGCAGGCCTGACCCTCCATCCCGATCCCAACGCAAAAGGGCCCAAGAACGCGGGTAAAGCCAAAGTGACAAACTTCAAACAGAAATGCTCTGCTGTCCTCGCAACCCTGAACCTGCCGACATCCATATACGCCGCCACTGCGCGAGACAATTACCGAAAGCCTCGAACGGGCATGTGGGAGGAATTGTGCGCCGACTACGACATTCCACAGGGTGAGGTAGACCTAGCGAACAGCGTCTTCGTCGGCGACGCGGGCGGACGCACGGCACAGCTCAAGAACAGCGCCACTGGCGCCGCGGCCTCGGCGAAAGATTTCAGCTGCTCGGACCGCAACTTCGCGTATAATGTCGGCATCAAGTACCAAACGCCGGAGGAGTTCTTCCTAGGCGAGCCGGCCAGGAACTTCATGCGCGATTTTGATTTGGAGGCATACCCCTATCCCGGTGAGGGCGGGGAGGATGAGGATGTGCTATTCGAGAGGTCGAATAAGCAGGACATCGTTCTTTTTTGCGGCCCGCCGGGTGCGGGCAAAAGTACTTTTTACTGGAAACATCTTAAGCCGCTGGGCTACGAGCGCGTGAACCAGGATACGTTGAAGAGTCGCGCCAAATGCTTCAAGGCGGCTGGGGAGTTCTTGGAGGAAGGAAGCTCTATTGTCATAGGTAGGCTAAGCCGTCGTCATATATAAGTCTGTAGAGTGTGGTTCATTTTCTTATCTAACCGGAAAGCAGATAATACCAATCCGGACGCAGATGGCAGGAAGGAATGGGTAGAGCTTGCAAAGAAGCGCGACGTGTCTATCCGTTGTGTCTGGTTCAAGATCCCGAAGGCCCTGTGCGAGCATAATGATGCTGTTCGGGCTTTGAATAAGTCTGTAAGTTGACTATCGTCTCCTCCTGCCCTCATACTCGATCCTCCCCTTGTCCCCTTTTATACACAGGCATGTTTTCTTCCTCATCTGACGCGGAAACCGCCGTAGTTGAATCCTGAAGCTCGCACCGCTCTGCCTCCCCTCGCGTTCAACGGTTACTTCTCCCGCTTCCGTGCACCAACGGTGAAGGAAGGGTTCCAGCATGTACTGCCGATCGAGTTCAAATTCCGCGGGACGCGGGAGGAATATGCGATATGGGCGCAGTATTGGACTTGAGTGCACGGACATAACCCGTCGACTTCCGTCAAGTGGTAGGCTATATTAAAGGCCAATGTATATTGCAGAATGAGTGATACCCTTGTATATAGGACCGTTAAGGTTCGCAGTTCATTAATGAAAAAGCCGGCCTCATTGCCTTGCCTTGAAACCTAGGCCTAATACCTATTATGCGCTCGCAGTTATACCAATAACATCAAGATCGCATTAATGTCGGGTGGTTCGGCAAATGAAAACGAGTGCAATGAAAGTGCCATGTATACATTCATCAAAGATGTATATTATATAATCGGTACTATGATCACTGAGAGAAGCTCAGAATCCAGCTCTCATTATATACAAAATATCTCCGCCCAGGATATGGATAAAGGGGGTATCTTTTCTCAAAACTCCAGCTCCTCAACCTCCATGCCACATATAGTACAAGTCTTAACAGTAGCTCCGTCCTCGTTCTCGATGACTCTCCCCCACTCGTGGACATGTTTGCCACCATCGGCCACGATGTCACCAAACTTGGCCTTCTTCCCCGATGCAGCAGCGGCACCCCCACCCCCGGAGTCGAACCTGCCCTGTTGCCTCAGGTAGGCCTCCGTCCGCGTGCGCTTCTTGAGATCCAGAAGCTTCTCCTTGAACTTGGCCTCTTTCCGCCTCTTCTTTTCGGTCTCCCTCCGCTCGAACTCGGCGTCCAGCGCCTCGGCCGAACCCCACTTTTTCTCGAACGCGTACGCCTCGACCTGGTACCGTAGGAAGAGCATCATGTCATGCCAGTGCGACTTGTGCGGGTTCGGACGGGATAGATGCGGGAGTAATTCTTCGTCTCTTAGTTCGGCTATTGTGGACGTGCCGTGTTAGTATTTGTATCATTAATTGAAAGGGAAAATGAAGAGCAAGGGAGTATGACATACGGTCAGTCAGGAGATAGTCCTCTTTACACTCCGTCTTGGTCAGGAGACTATATTTCTCCGGGTACTTCTCCTTGCAAGCATTGCAAACAGAACACCTGAACACTTCATCCCAGACGAAGTCTATTTCTAGGTTGCCGCACTCGCAACACTTCTTCCTCTCCTTCTCTTCGGCCAGCGCGCTCATGCCAGGCTCGAACGGCCCAGCCTTCTGACGTCGCAGTTTCTTCAAGAGCTGCAATCTCTCCCACTCCTGCACCGTCATACCCTTGGGCCGCTCCTCAGCCGCCTCAGGACCTCCCTTGCCACCGTTAGGACCGGCACCCTTCGCACCAGAGGGCCCGCCAGACATGGCTTTATTGAAGGGATCGTCTTCGGCGCTTAAGAACCCGCCCTTGGTATCTGTCATCTTGCCGAAATCATAGTCGACGAATTTCGTAAACTTGCGCGCTGGCCTTATGGCAGCATCTTGTTCTGTCTTCTTCCCTTGGCCTCCTTCTGCTGTATCTTTCCCGCTGCCACTCCCTCCCTTGGCCGGTGGCGAGGCGCCATTAGCGCGGCCATCGCGGCTCGTGGGCGGTGCTTCGCGGGCTTGTACCGTCGCGCTCGATATCGAGTCGTACGCCCGCTTGCGCGTGTTTGGGATACCGATGCTCTCGGTGGCGACGAAGCCTGATGGTGTGCGGGATACCGAGGGGACGCCGGCGGCGCGGGCGGCGGCTTCTCTTTGGTCGCGTAACGCTTTAGCCTTTAATCTGTTCACTTCCTGTAAAAGTTGTGGATCCCTGTGTCAGTAAGAAGCTTTACGATGCCTGTCTGTCCGTCTGTCTATCTGGGTTGACGAGGTAGCTAGACTCACGATGCGACGGGCGACTTCGGGCGTGAGCGGAGATACGGCGGTAGCTGTGGTTGTGAATTTGGAGGGGTCGGAGCTGCGGGTAGGCGTTGAAGGACGCTCCATACCTGGTTTCTAATTATCGGGTTTCGGTGCTTGTGGTTTTGGAATTTACTAGTTTGCTAGAATTGGTTATATCTTTGCAGGATCAAGAATTAGGATGTAAAAAGCAGAGAGGATGTGTTACAAAGACAATGATAAGCACCTATGTATGTATGAGGTAGCCGGGCTGTTACCAGAAAAAAGGTTGAGCCTCTTTTTAGGCTTCGGCGTTTAGCAAAGCGTTCCCCATCCTGAACTGGTGAATTACACGGAAGGTAGTAGTCACCCGTTCAAAACACGCCTAGCCTACCTACAAACCACTTGTCCTGGGCATATATTTGATCAAATGTATTCGCTACGTTACCGGGTATGTGGGATGTACCTATGGACCGATCGCGGTAGTCACTGGGCGTTTTCGCCACCTTTTTACGGCAAAATATACATTATGTACTTTGTCACGCTGTTTCCTGGTTTCGGGTCTAGGATAATGACTCGACGGCTTTACGACCAGCAAGTCGAGGCTGTGTAGCCGCCTGCACGAAGACAGAAAGTGAGGTTAGGGAGGTGGTGTTTCGACTCTCGTCATTTGTTCATAACCGCAAATCTCAAGGTACGTTAATAGCTTATTTTAGTAGTAGCCTAAGCTTGGTGCTTACCATCGTCTTGATGGAGCACCTACGCACATGCCTCATTAATAACTCCAATACCTCTTTAAGTTTTGAACCTGGACGCTTGTATGTATGCAATTGCTGTCTGGGAGCAAATTTACTCGTCCTTGACGCCACCGCGACCGGAACGCTCGGCTTGCTCAATCGCCTTCTTATCACTCTGAGCGGGACCATTCTGCATGGCGCTCATGAAGCCAGCAGCTTGCTTGAAGGGTCGCTTGAGGTCTCCGCTAGCGGGCTGGCCGAATAGGTGGATTTTGACGAGGTTGGACTCGAAAGCACCCTTGAGAGGAATGATGGATTGGATCAGGAGAGGGTTGGTATATTTCATGTACAGGTGCATGAATCCCATCATGGCGAGACCCATGAGCTGCGATCGGAACGAGGACTTAATCTGTTGGGTATCGTAGGCTTGAACTGTCGTTGTCACGAGCTTGGGCTCCTCAGTCGAGCCCATGGGTGCCGGTTCGACGTATTTGAGTGTTGTCAAATCTAGAAAAGAGCAATTAGTACATGTTATAGCAATTACAAGTTATAGCAATTTCTGCTTCCCAAGTCACATAAGACATACCCCTCTTCTTGTTGATCTGCAACAGGACGTAACCGTAGATGGCAGCAATGATGAGGTTGCTGGCGACGTAGAGGGCCCGGACGCCATTAAGGACGGTAGGATCGTCGAAGGGGACCTTCTTCGAGACCTGCATCATTCCGAGAATGATGATCAGGTTGGTACTATTACGCATAGAACGGTCAGCGACATTACCATGCAATACTATTAGACTTGAATAAAACCACGCGACTTACACCTGAGGACTAAGAAGACCGGCCATCTTTGCGACAGTGATGAGAATGCAAAAGGAATATTAACACGCAAACCAGTCCTGTGTCTCGTTGATGTTTATTAGAAATAACAAGCGTTCTTTGTGGAGGACAAATACACTATGATTAGAAGTGCTCGTATGCTGTGGGTTGAACGGAAGAAAATGGAGAACAAGAGAAGCAAAAAAATTAAGATACCAGTTTGCGAAATGGCACTGCGGTGGGATGTTGCTTTAATGGATTGCGACAAACAAAGCTGCCTGAGCGAAAATGCCAGGAGATAACTAACCAAACGAATCCGCTAACCTAGGTCCTGTGTCGCTAACCCCTAAACAGATGCCCTGAGAAGACCCTGGTGGGCAGCAACTGCTGGAGTCGGGCTGCTCGGCTTAGTCCGGCGCTAAAGGGCACCGAAACTTTCCAAGTTACCAAGCACCTCAACCCTAAAGGAGCCTTTGAACACGCTAGGGACCACTAAAACACTAGTAATATCAATGGGATGGCAAAGAGGACACTTGTTCTAGAAGCATTCGACGCATTCAGGGTCGCACCCAATAATTCTTCCCCGGCACTCTATCGCCACTTGCGTCCAGTCTAGGGCCATCATGATTGATAGTGCCCACTACTCATTCATCCCTTCGAACTGTTGGCCTCCGTCTTGAATACACTCTACAGGTTTGGTGGCAATGGAGAGACAGTACTCTGCTCTACTATAATGAGAACATTGCCGTCGCCTACTACATGTGCCTTAATGCCAGATGGCAAGCTGCCGTGGAGTATGAGATGACCGATTCTCTATCAGCACCGAAGTATCCGGATTCTTTTCATACTATTGACCTAACATTATGACAAGTCTATTGGATATAATGAAGGCAAAGAATTATATGTCTTTCCGCTATATTCACTCTAATTTGTTTGACTAGAAGCACACATAATGGTGTTCCTAGCTCAGGCCTGCTTTATTTGGCCTTGAAAACAACAATGATGAACAATAAAGCAGATCCAAGCAGCAAGTCATTATGACTCCCATACACATTTGGCCATTATTAGTAACATTTTATTTGAGAAGGTGCCTCGTAGAAATAGAAATTGTTCTCTTCATATCAGACTCGTGGCTGTTGACACTACTTGATGGTTCGACGCCTCTGTGTGATGCAATTCTTCTGTATACGTACTAAGCCTCGACACACTGGGAAGAAAAGACATAACAAAAAGACAGCCACGGACGAGAAAGTGCCGAGTCACAAAAAATTCGAGGAGGAGAAGAGACCTTCATCAGTCGTTCACATCGAAAGTCGACGGAGAAGCGAGTCTACAAGGAGGAAGAAGAACTCGAGCGAGACGACTACTAGACGAAAATCTGGAGCAATGTCTTCTCATCGGCCGAAATACTACCCGGATCTTCGACCGGGTGACAACAGAGAACAGCAGAGAACCGCTCCAGGTTGTGCTTGTTGCTGTCACCTACAGTCACAGTACACTCCGCCATCATCGAGGAACGTCAGTCGGGAGCAAACAGGGGATGTTAATCATCGCCATTACCCAGAGGGCCGAGCTGACCAGGCTCATGACAACCTCATTCCTCTCACGACGCGTGTCCCCTCCAAACACTCGCAGGATCATCAGAAAGGGAGACGAGAAAGTGGAGGTGCAGACGGGCACACACCATGCAAACATCAGAGCCAACATCAACAACGGCATGAGGATTCAGCCTTTATAGATCAGATCTACGTTCACCCTTACACCACTCACCACTATCGCTTCCCTGTGGTAGACCACAGCTTTACAACCAGTCACGGTGTCCGGGCAGCCGCTTCTTTCCCAGCCTGCTACATGGCACAGGTTCCTGAATCCGCCACCGTACAGGATATAGAGGCGGCACTAGCCCATCGACCGGGTCTGGCGGTTATGGTTAGATTGCTGGCGACGGAGGAGCTGGTTCCTATCGGCACGTTCCGATGCACCAAGGATCTCCATCAAGCCTCTCTACAGCTAGAGATGCTCGATGAGGGCGAAGACAGAATCTCCCCGAAGGGCGCGAATGGCGGACATGCATAGCAGGAGAAAGTACGAAGGTGTCTTATGGAGGTTCAGGTCGGTTCATAAGCAGGATGTGAGCCCAGAAGTTGATTCGGCTTACATAGATGAATATGAGGTAATATACATGCATAGACTTATGCCAACAAATGCAGAAATTCATATTTCCCTCTGAATTTGAGATATCCCTTCTAAACTACCCTCACGCTGCTGTTAATCAAGGTCTTGTTCGCCAACTGCTAATAATCCAGAGCCATTTCTCAAAAGCAGTGCCAACTCGCTATCCTCGCAGCAGGCTTTCTGGTATATGCCTCGCCAGATCCTGTGTTTCTGCTCTCCGTACTTCTCCTTGCTCCAGTTCGCCTCATCGCTGGCTACTTTGGCCGTCTTCGCACCTATAAGTATTTTCTTTAGCCCGCCGAAGGGGCTTGCCGGATCATAGCAGTGCGTTCCACCGCAATTCCGTTTCTTCCACGCGTCCCACGATGCATCGAAATCGATTTTCTTCGGGCTGTTCCGAGCCTTGACCTTGTCCTGCGTGACGTCTTCCTGTCGGAGCATGAGCAATAGCCCCTCTTGTAGATCCATCAGTACCGCGCCCCAAACCCGCAACAGCTCCTCCGACGTCTTCATCCACTCGAGTGTCTTCTTCTCTTCCTTCAGGAGCGCCGTCCCGCCACCGCTTATCGGAAACCTGTCCTCGAGCCACTTCACCGGCACCTCCATGCGCTGGCCGAGCTTCAGCAGCTTCTTCACCCATCTCCGAAGCTTGGGCAGGCCCGTGGCGCACTCGAGTGTCCACATATCTATCTTCGTCGTATTATCAATCACCTGTCTGATGAATGCGTTCTCGGCTTCCTGGGCTTTGTTCAGGTGCTCTAGCACCGCCGGCATGTCTCTGAATAACAGAGCGTGTCCCTCCACGATCTCCCGCGTCACCATTCGCGCCGAGTTCTCGAGCGCCAAGTACGTCACGTTATCGAAATGGGTGCTTAGCACCTCTCCCCCATCACCACCTTCGCCTCCTTGCAAGTGACTCAGATTGAATTTCTTGTGTTCTATGATCGGCGGCGCAGTACCAGCGGACTGGAATTTCTGCACGATATCTTCTGTCCAATTTCGCCCACCAGCAGCATCCCCTTGGCCGGTTTTATTGCTAACGGGCTCTTCGTTGACGTAGACCCGCCAGGGAGCTTTGTCGTCGACCAAGCCCAGGAGGAGCCGCGTGCGGGTGTCCAGGAACTTCTCCCACTCGACGCGCGCGAGCCTGAGCTCCTCGGCCCGCACCTCCATGAGCTTCCGCGTGCGCTGGTGCACGGTCTTCTCCTGGGATGTGGACGGCGGCTCGATGGCGGCCCACATAACGCGGATGACGTTCATGCTGCCGTTTGCGTCGTCGAACCAGTAGCCGTAGTCCCTGTTCGGTGCCATGATCATCCTGTAGTTCTCCCAGAAGTGGCCCAGGTTTCGCGTGTAGTGCAGATCATACGGGTTGTTGAACGGGTCCCGCCGGTGGGACGATGAGTAATTTTTGGGCCTGCGGTAGTACGACGACGACCATGAATCGCTGTCGCTGCTGCTTCTATTCCAGCCCGGGATACCGTCGAAATAAATCAGCGTGGCCGCCAGGACGGCGAAGACGCCGAGGAGGTATCGCTTGATGCGCTCCATTTTCGGTAGCTTTCTCTGAAATTCCATATAGGCTTCCCTTCTTCGTGCTTGGACTTCTTCGGCCGTGGCTGCGCCTTCGCTGCTTGAGGTGGACTCAGCCGAGTATATGTCTTCATCTCTAAGTCGGGCTCGGGCTCGTATGCGTCTCGTATAGGACCTCGGTCTATAATGTCGTCCCCTGAAGTAATCATCGGACTCGGACCCCTCGTCGAAGCGTCTCGTATAAGACCTCGACCCAGAGCGAGATCTCGATTCGGAGGGAGACCTCAACCTAGAGCGTCGTCTCGTAAAGTAGTGCTCAGGCTCAAGCCACTCGTCCCCAGACCGTCCCATAGGAGACCTCGGCCTGGAATGTCGTCTCCTGAGGTAGACGACAGGGTGCTCGGGCCACTCGTCCGAAGGATAATAGTAATCGTCCATTATTTAGACCGCCTATTTTACTCTTTTATATTCCCTGAGAACTAAGAAAGCTTTTGTTCACATGTAGCAAGAGTACTACCCTTTAGGTAGGATGAGATAGAGGAGTTTATGTGGTCAAAAGCACCTTTCTACTGCTCCCACCGTATTGTGCTTGAAACACCGCTATTGAGTATATCATAATTGACATCACGCAAATCTTGTATTTGACTTCTTGTTATTGTATCATCGTTGTACCCTCTTCTTCTGTTTGCGGAAGTTGTGTGCCCGACCTCCTTTGTTTCCTTCAGCACATACACAATCTGTAGTAACATCAGTCATCCTTTCGTGGTCGGCAGCGCGGAAAAGAGAATGTTTCCTCAGTTTCATTTCAGAACCTGGACGAGTTGAGTCTACTCTAAAGTTCAGTTGGAAACAGTCGATAATTAGTTTCTCATTCTTGTGATAGATTACCTAGGTAGTTAAGGGTTTGTGTAAGACGGGGGAGGGGGCCAGGCGATCTCGAACAAAACATATGAACCAGAAAGCCAGCTCGGACATACTACTATATACACTCTCATTAGACCACTTTCTTTTAAGATCCAGGAACCCATTTTACTATTTCATATGTGACGATGATTGTCCAACACCGCTACAACCCGCAGCCAAAGATAGTGAAACTGAGATCTGACATTATACAGTTTAACTAATAAGTCCAAGACAGAAACTCAACACCCTGCTCTTTCATTAGGTAGATATTATCTAATCAAATACATCAGTAGCATATCTGACGTTCCTCAATCCTTCCCACCACTCCTTGACCTCTTCCTCGGTGATCTTATCATTACCATTTCTCTTCTCGTAATTCACCCTCATCGTGATGATCTCGTCCTTGACGCCCTCGCCGACGGCGCGCGAGCCACAGATGTACAGTCTCGCGTTCTGCTCCCAGAGCGGGAGGACCTCGTCCTTATGCTTCATGATCAGCTCTTGTACGTACTTGGCGCCGTTGGACTTGTCCGTGGCCCGGCTGTAGGCGCGCTTGACCGTTATGGCGCCGGCCTTCTCCCACTCCGCCAGCTCGTCAGCGTACAGGTCGTCGCGTTCGGGGCTGCGGCACCCGAACAAGAGCAGCGCGGGCGCCAGCTTGCGGCCTGCGCTAATCATCTCCGCGCGCTCTTGGATGAAACCGCGAAAGGGGCTGATGCCTGCCCCGGCCGCGATGCAGATCACCGGGACATTCTCCGGATCCTGTGGCGGGTGGAATGCCACGTGTGACTGCCGTACCGCTACGTGGAGCTTATCGCCCGGTTCCAGTGAGTTCAGGTAAGATGAGGCGACACCAACATGAGTGCCTTGCCCGGACTTGGAGGGGGCTTCGAGCACCGCGAACGTCAGTGTGACGTGAGATGAGTTCCATAGCGGAGAAGAGGAGATAGAGCTAATATGACGGTTAGCACAACTTATTCTCGTCCTGTCTTGATTTATATAGTCTTTCACTTACTATTGTCGCACGCGCATAGGTGGGAGCATCGAGAGGAAGAGCCCGAGAGGGACCTCAACATCGGGAAACTCTTCCAGGAGGTCAAGTACGGAGATTCGCTTGTTCACTATTTCTGTGTAGCGCTCTTCTGCGTATTTCTTGAGGGCATCTTTCGCGGCCTCTTCTTTCGCCGTCTCTGCCAGGGTAAGGATGTTCTGTAATCCTTGTAAGTAACTGCTTCTTCGTAACGTAATGATCGCTCTCTTACTCTCTTCGTTGCCGGCTGGGCTAATTCAACATAGGCGCTGAGAACGCTCTGCGCAGGCATCGATACATTTGTAGGTAACGGGGTATTAGCACTGCCTGCAATGGTGATGTGCGCATCCCATGCCAACTGGAACCGGCGCATAGCTCGCTGAACTATGGACTTAGGGTTTATGGGTAGAACGGCAAGATAGTCACCAGACCGATAGGTCTGACCACTGGGTAGGGCAATCTCAATATGCCTCTTTAGAGGCTCGCCCTCGGCAGTCAGTTTGCGGGTATCGACGACAAAGGCTTCCATAACGTCCTGGCGAAGAGTCGATGTGCGTGGGCTTGTCACCTCTACACTTAGACCGGCCGACTGCGTGTCATCTGCTTCAGAATTTGTAGCGCCGTACTTTTTCTGGAGTTCTGGCCAGAGCACATTGTCTTCCCATGTCTCGAAATCCGTGAAGGTATCGGCCGATCCAGCGTCCGAAAGGCCAACAGCAGCAACACGAGTAGCTCCAAGCTCCTCGAGCTTACGGTCGACAAGTTTCGGGATACGGTGGAAAGTCTGAGCCCAGTCGTGGTGACCCACGCCAAAAACGGAATACTCCACGCCCTCCAGCATCTTCTTGTCCTTCGAACCGGAGAGCCAAGAGCAGAAGAGCGCAGCATTGTCTGGAGGCTCTCCCTCGTATGATGCGGTGATGATGACGACCGGTTGGTTTTTGGGCAGCTGGCCGTTTGCCGAATCTAAGCAGTCAACGGTATCAACATTGAAGCCATGACGAGCAGCATCACCAGCCACTCGTCGGGCTAACGACTCGCAGGTTCCACTGTTACTGCCGTACAGGACTGTCATTTTCTGCCCCTTCGTTGTAGAGACTGACGAGCCCTCGGTCGACAGCTTTGAGAATTCTTGGACCAAACCTCTGCCAGCGAGCCGGTGCTCTAACTGAGTCGGTGACAATCCATCCCGAATGATGGCCCGCATATAGAAGTTATCGGGCTTGATCGTCAAGGTCTGCTTGATGGCCAAGTTGTAATTGGGATCGTGCATCACGAAGTTGAAGTTCTGAAAGAGTATAGCCATGGAGAGGACGGCCTCTTGCATAGCAAAGGGTCGACCGATACAGGCTCGAGCCCCGTTACCGAAGGGCTTCCAAGCATTCTTAGGTAACTTATTAAAAGGTCCGTCTAGCATGCGCTCTGGCTTGAAATCCTTGGCATCGTCGCCCCAGACAGCTGGGTCCACGTGGGCGCTTGCTAGAAACAGGGCGCATAGCTCATCCTTGTTGACTTGGTATTTCCCAGCCAACAACTGATCCTCGTTCGAAGCTACCGTGAACAAGGAGATGGGAGAGTCGAGTCTGAGCGTTTCTCTCAGAACCTATAGTACGGTTAGCTAGCTGCACTTTCCTGATCAACACAGATACGTACCGCTGTAATATAGGGCAGCTTTGATAGATGATCGACTGTGATAGGACCTTTCCCAACCACCTCGTCGACCTCCTTCTGCGCTTTCTGGTAGGCCTCTGGGTTTTTTAATAACCGGTAAAAGGCAAAAGACAGTGTGCCAGATGTGGTTTCATGGCCAGCAATTAGGAAAGTGATGAGGTTATCGATGATGCTCGAATCGCTCATACGTTTCCCAGTCTTAGTGTCGACACCGTTAAGCATAGCATTCAAAAGATCCTTGCGGTCGTCGGGATTATTCTTTCTCGCCTCGAGAACTTCCTGGGCGGTTTTCCGCAGAGTTTCAATATCCCCCCAATATTTGGCGTCTTCGGTTCGGTAGAAGAAAGAAGGTAGTATCCTCCTGGGCCGCTTTCCGGATTCGACTAAGAAACCAGCCATGGCCTCGATCATGGGATGCAATTCTTTGGAATAGAAGCTATTGAAGCGGAAGCCCATGGAACATAGAGCAAGGGTATCGAGCGCTAAGCGAGTGAAGTCGTCTGATGCCGGAATAGGCTCGTTAGGGCCATACCGAGCGAACTTCAACGCCATTTGCGTTGCAATGTCATGCATCTCTTCAAACATGCCACGAATGGATAGTGGTCCGAACCTGTAAATTGCCTATCAGCCAGGTCTGTCATACCACACAGTGTGAGTCTAGCGATAGGTTGGACGCTGTAGGGAAATAGAGAGACATACTATGGTTTTGTTAGTATTAGACTACCAAAGAAACATCGAAGTGACATCAAATAGCTTACCGCTGGCATCAACACACGGTGGGCGATACCCCAATTCTCCTCACCTGGTCCCGCCTGGATATGCTGTTAGTTCACCGAGGAACATGAGAGTCTCCATTTTACTAGGCTTACAGTGAAGAGCCCATCGTGGACACCATTTCGGATTTCCTGCGCCTCGCATTAGCAGAGAACAACATCCGCCGTGGGAAATGGACTGCTAACCCCGAGCACACCAGAGGGGATTTTAGTGAAGCGTTTCTCGTCGCACATCTCATCGATCAATCGGTGGCTACAGGCCATAACCATGGTCCTCCCACCAGGGAAATGGAGGCGGTATACCTCGCCTGCGAGATGATGTTAGTGACCTGGTCTGATCATACGAGTGATGTGGACTGTTACACACCATACTTCTCGGCAAACTCAATAAAGGATACCCGTTGGGAAACAGGGTCGATCTGGGTTGAGTTGCCGACGATGGGCAGGACTGGGGGTGACGGTATGGGCGTTATCTGGGCCATTGTCTGTAATGCCGAATCTTCAAAATGTACGTGTTGAAGAAGTAATGTTTGGCCTCGAAATAAAGGGATCATGACGGGCAGCAGAACGTCTATTCATATGCGATTTCTACTCAGCCTAGTCCAGGGTGTCACAAGCACTTGGCACACAGTGACAGTCTCGTTATTGGATCCGGGCCTCTGGCAGTAGTCTGTAGCATCTCATGTCGGCGTAACATCGCACCAGGTCACTAGTCTGAACCAGCATTAAGACGGTTGGAAGGGGTCAATGGCCCCATCTCAACATCATCGACATGCAATGTAGACCACAAAACGTGCAGAATACGTGGTACCGTCGGGGTAATACTAGACCCGCCGGAGATCATATTGGTTCGTGCCCGGGATTTGGATTCGCGCGTCAGAAAGGCCCTGGGCTGGAACTAGTATGCCGCATGTGGCGTCAGTGACAGCCTACAGTAAAGCCAAGCAAACTGAATGCGATAAGCATATTTTCGCTTCCATTTCCTGCTTGTTTTTTTGCTCTTTTACATAGTACTATGTGTTAGTGGGGCCATAAGGCTGAGGAGCCGAGGCAGTTGTCGAGATGATAATTTTGCAAAAGGAGCGAAGGAAAAGGAACGGACGGGGGATTGGCAGGCCCGCTCGGCGCGTCCGACCCAGCATGCAGGTACCTACCTAATCAATCCCTCCGCCGACATCCTGTCAGTCAGACTCGGTGATACCTACATAGATGTCAAAAATCACAGCAAACCTTGGGACTTCGGTTTAGAAATTCGGTTTAGAAATTCGGTTTAGAAATTCGGTTTTCGACTCGTAAAACCGAACTGTGTGTTTCAGCCCAATAGCTAGGTGTGGGTAAATGGCACCGATAATTCAGTCAATATAGAGTAAGTGCTGACTAATCTTAAAAGTACTTATCTAAGGGGTCCAGCAGGTAACACCTGTCACTAGGATACCACTAAACGTCCTCCTAATATTATTACTACGCGTGGGCAATGAAGTAGTGCAGTTAGTCCAGGTGCCCTTTTTGCTAGTTCTGACTTGGCCAACCAAACTCATGCTGATAAATAACATCCATGCTACCTTCTTGACTCAGCCATCTACTATGTAAGGACACCAGCTCCCACGATGGACAAAAACGAATTACAGTACCCTATGTACTGACCTACTTATTTACCTATGCTAGGTAGGTATGTATTACCGTAGGTGCTCGGTGCGGACGGGGTCTTCGGAGATAACTTCAACTAGATGGGGACATCAGCCAGCTCACGTCGTTAGGCAGTGATGTATGTACATGGTTGCCGTTTCGTCGACGGCTTAGAGGTGCTTAATCTGTGTGGCTGATCTCGGCACCACTCCGCCCCTAGCCAAGTGGTCCAACCAACGGAGAGCGGACTACAGTGTCAACCCGTCCCAAGGACTGGTTTAAATATAGCCCTAATAACATCGTAGACCCGAAACCGAGGCCGAGGCAAATAAAAGTCCAATCGACGACCACATGGACTGTTGCCCAAATCTTGTACTCAAGTATCATCTGAATCCCGTCTACAGCATATCTCGTCAACCATATGGCCATCCCTACTTGCCACACATACTAATAGCACGAGTAGGTAGGTAGGTAGGTAGGTATGTGCGTAAAATTCACTATAGCGTATGGCTACCCTTGGTCCCTAGGGCTAACCATTATTCGCTATGCGCCCTATGCCTGTATTTTGCTCCGTAAGGGTATTGGCCTGGAGAGCCCGGGCGATCCGTTTTACCTGCTGTTGCCTGCGCAAACACGTCATGGTTCGTTGAGCTTTTAGCCTTTAGGTAATCATCAAAAAATAAAAGTGGATCGACATGGCCCTGAGCCTCGGGAGGATTCATTTACACCTCCATCTACCGGCATGACGAGTCCAGTAATCCATCAGGCCTCTTCGCTGCACAAGAAGACGATCGCTGAGGATGGGATATTGGTTAGCCGGTGCATCTGATAGAATAAGATCCCTGCTGTTTAGCTGGATGCGCTGGATCCTCTTGCTTCAGTAGGTTTTAGTTGATCCTCGCTTGTCTCATCTCATCTACATATCATGCCACAACCTCTTACCATGGGCGTATATACCACTTTGTGATGCATTGTCAGTGAATATTCTCACAGACGTTCTGGGAAAGCTTCTAGGGAGTTTTCTTTGATGCTTACTTCCTGGTTATACATAGTTGACACGAATATTCTCCGTTCCATGTCGAGCGGCCAATACAGCGTTGAGCCTAACGCGCGTCATCTCAATGATAGCCCCTTTGGTAGTTGTGTATCGAAGGATTGTCTCCCAGAAGACTACTGACTGAAGACATGTTCACAAGGGCTCCTCGTCCGTTTCTGCGCATCTCTGGAATTGCGTGACAAGCCATCAACATCATACCGGTGAGGTTAATTCGGAAGTCCCGTTCCCATGCCTCCAAGCTGAGTCTCGTTGCATTGCCCAGTTTGCTCCACCAACACCGACTGCCAACATGTTAGCGCATATTGTTCCAGCTTCCGGCATCCATTCGGCAATCACTACTTCCCGGAGCAGGAGTGGAGCATACCGATATTGGCAAGTATGTGAGCCATGTCGAGCACCTCGATTGTTTTAGCTACTGCATTCTTGCAGGCTTCTGCGTCTGTGACGTTGCCCTGGATGACTTCTGAGCCGATTCTCTATCCAAGTCTAGGAGTGTCACTTCAGCACTCTGTTGGGGGCGAGAATGATTGCTGTGACACGGCCATTCCCAATCTCTCCTTCAATCTGTTAGTTTGAAATGATACTTTGACCCCGTTGATGACAACAAGACCTACCATCCGGCAAATCGCCTCGGTTACGATAGCCACATCTCCAGTGAGATCAAATATTTTCGGTGGCATCATCATAACTGTTCCTCCATAGAGACAGCTAATATATGGGATGCTGTCTGTATCCTCCTGAGACGGATTTAACCTACGTGGCGGTACGAATTTTATCTCATTTTGGAGTTTGTTTTTCTCGTGGATGGACGTCAAGCTTCGTATCTGAAGGGTCGAGGTTCTTCAATCAAATATGTCATACTGCGGCCCCCATGGCGATGCTTCCACTTCAAACAAATCCCGAAACCTTCCCGCACATGAATACTCAGTAGAGGTTCTGTTTCACATCTCATTGAACCAATATCACACCCTTGATGCCACTAGAAACTCAAACCGCATATATTTCAAGTTCGTCATTGTCTGAAAAATTCTGATGAGATACGCTACAGGCAGGTTTTCCAATTTATTTCGATTCCTTCCATACCCACAATACTAGGGTACAAACGCCAATGTTTTACATTGAGCTTCGGCACTTCGGACACTTCCAAGAGAAGTATGAGCGGTCCAAAAGCTGAGCATTAACTAATTGATAGGAGTTAGAAGACATATCGTCATTCCTGCTTGTTTATATAATCCCTGCCTGAAGCATTGTGAACTATTGCTTTGATCATTGTTTGACACCCAGCATACAATATCACCGAAGTATTACGATCCTAGCCTATACAGACGTATTTTATCTGGTTACTGTGCGAGCCAGTAGTTTAACCAGGTAACTGTACCTTCCAAGCTTTGCTCCTTCACCCAGCCTAGAGAAAAGTTAGGCCACGTTCAATTTCGAGACTCTGGAGTGCCAAGCCGGTCTAGACTTACGTTCATAAGGTTTGTCCATATTCCCACGAAGGGCAAACCCGTGCTCTACCCGGGAAAACAGTTGTAGATGGTAAGTCTTCCCCTCCTGCTCTAGGATATCTATGGCCTTGTTTCGCTCTTCAACTTCGAAGCAGTGATCGATGTAAGAGCACGAGAGGAACAGTGGCTCTGTCTCGGGAGTTAATCTTGCCCTACAGCAGGCACAGTCGTACCATCGGTATTAGATAGTACTTACTTTGTAGGTTACGTAAATGATGATCATTCAAGAAGGCAGGATGTGCAAATGCACCCACTTCGCAGCTTCCGCCGGCCGCAAGTTCGTCGCACACGTAAGGCGCGCCGAAGCAGTACCTTTGTTCCTAATCAATTTAAGTGCTTACGGGGAGCGGTAAGGTTTTCGAAGTACCAACCCTACGCACGCATATTTGGTGTCAGGTTCACCATATTGCTCCTTCACTCCCTTCACCCATAATGGCACGTTCTCATCAGCGAACGCCTTGTGCTTGTTCTTCCAGGCTGTATAGTCGAAATCGGGATTCGACTTATCGTGCCTGCTCTTGCGATGTTTCCAGACCGGATCCTACGAAAGCGCAATTCGTTCATAAGCAGAGGTCCCGAGGGGAGATCAAGGACGGAGAAAAAGGGATTGAAACATACTCCGCGAAAATAGTCGATTCCAAATACCCGGAAACCGGCGTCGGCAAAGGCATCCATCACCAGAAAGCCGTTGTTAAACATACCCCAGACATCGGGGAAGTACAAAAGAACGTGTCCATTAGCCTTTCCCTCGGGTGGTTCAGAAACATACGTCTCGACATTCGAGATGACCTTCCAGGTCCCACGGGCCTCGCCGCCATGAATGTAGCCCTTCAGACAGCATTCGCCTGAAGGCTTCGCTAAAGTTTGTTCTTCAGCGGTCATTCTGGGGCGGTTGGTAAACCGTGAGACACTGGCTATAAATCGCTCAAGACGGGAGGACATGATGGCTTGCTTCCCTAATACTTAATAGCACCTACTACCTATTAGTTTTTAGTCAGGGGCCATTGCCTTCTTATCTTCCCGCGCAGGTCACTATCTCGAGCCGCAACACCAACCCATGGAGATCTCCGCACTCTCCGCACTTCTGACAGACCATCAAACAATGAAACCCTGGCGCTACGGTGTGCGCGGCTCACAAATGCTTACGGCTAAAATCCTTTTTTAATCAAAGGGGTCGTGCTAGTTATCACAGTAGAGAGAAGGGCCTAAGGCTTAAGGCTTAGGCTCAGCAAGTTTTCTCGCAACTTACCGATCCTACCGACGTGCTATGCAGCATTAGTTCTTTTCGGAAGGATCAGTCTAGTCTTCACCTGGCATGTCCTTGGTTCCGAGGGGGTTTACCCACGTGCGCATACACATGAACTCGATCTCGCCAACTGTTCTTACTGGTTGCCCGACTTCTCGCTGCATATTTCATACCCCATTATCTTGAATGACCCCAATGGTGCACCCCTTCATTGGGTGATCTGATGAGGTGATGGCGATTGCAACCCCTCCGTTGTAGTTACTGCCCTTGCTTGTGCTCTGACACTCTTCGTTTTTCTCCGCATTTAGTAAGTATCCCCACATCGAAAGCCGGGAGAGGCAAGTTGGACCGAACCAGATCATCGGATACCGACATCCACGAAGCCAACGTAAGGAGGGGATAAGAGTGAACCGCCAACCACTTCTCTTTCTGCCTTTCATATGGGAGACAGGATAAGGATGCAATTGAGCTTGCATTGTAACACCCCGCCTCATAGTCAAGGACGACCCCTGAGGGCCGTGAACTGACTTCGTGTCACCCATTTCACCCGCGCCTCAAGATGGCAGTAGAACTGAGCACCGTCCATTCGACACAATCTGGAACTAAAACGCTAGCAACTAATCAAAATCCCAGCCCGAAGCCTGAAGTAATAGGGGCTCAGCCTGCTGACGAGAACAGCCTTCCCCTGAAGGAGGATGCCGTCGGCTATCGTGAATACGTCGAAGGCCTCAATCTTGAGTTCAGTGATAAGGAGGTCAGTCAACCTCCACCGAGAACAGATATGATGTAATAAGTTTATGTGTTCTGTTCCACGCTAAACATGATACCGTGGCCACTACACCAGGCCCGTCGTGTGCGATGGAAGATCGATCTAGTTATCATACCCATCTTCCTTATAACGCAGGCATTGCAATCCCTCGACAAGGCAGCTCTTAACTATGCCAACTTGTTTGGATACCAAGAAGCGCTAGGTCTGCACGGGAATCAATTCAACTACCTATCTGGGGGTATGTCCAATCATTTTTTACTTACTAATTCTCACTGCATTACGCGGGGGGGTGTCAAATTCAATTACATGGGATCCAACCGGATTGACGATGATATGCGGCTGGCTAATAACTAACATCACGTGCATATGTAAAAAATAGTCATATATGCAGGTTACTTCTTCGGGCAGTACCCATGCGGTTGGTTAATCGGCCGATACTCGGCCCAGAAGGTCATGTCGTTGGCCATCTTGTTCTGGGGTGCCCTGGTACTCATCCTGGCCCGATGCCGGTCCTACTCGAGCGCGCTGGCCGTTAGGTTCTTCATGGGTGTCTTCGAGGCCGCTGTTACGCCCGGCCTCACCTTGATGACGGGTTTCTGGTATACGCGAAATGAGATCCCGCTGCGCCAGTGTGTAAGTGACAGTGACTCCTTTGTGTTTTTCTCCTTCTATGGGCTAGACGAGAAAGCGTGGGAAAAAACCCCCCCACCGCTGGTGAGATCAAACTCACTAAACCAAATGTGCCCCTGAGGATCAGAGGCGCACGCTAAAAGAGATGTCGTAACTTCAGCACTAACCAGCACTAATCGCTCACTGTGACAGATATGGTACTCCGCATTAGGCTGGGGTGGAATTATCGGGTCTTATATCTCCAAGGGGATATCGACCTTGCCGTCGGACTTCACCCCAGACCGTTGGGAACTCATCTTCTACATCCTAGGCAGCATCACCGTCTTCTGGGCACTCATCGTCTACCTCTTCCTCCCGGACTCGCCCTCAAGCGCATCATCACCCTTCTCCTTTCTGCGTCGTCACCGCGAGCGCGTGATAGCTGTGAAGCGGGTAGCAGGCAATGAGACCGGGATCAAGAACAGGCGCTTCGACAAGAAACAAGCCCTCCTCGCCTCCTCTATCTACCGGGATCCAAAAGTCCTCTTAATCTTCATCTCCATATTCGCGTCCGCGATCCCCAACGGCGTCGTCAACTCCTTCTCCACCGTCATCATCAAGGACCTAGGCGGCTTCTCCACGGAAAGAACAACGGAGTTGAAGTCTGTCGGCGATGCCGTGCAGATCGTCGCGCTTTTTATTGCGGGGATAGTCACGCTGAATGTACCCAATACGCGCCTGATCACCGCCATCATCGCCGATGCCTTGTGCACTGTCGCCGCGGCCCTCATGGCATATCTCCCGCGCGCGAATACGTGGGGGAGATTGGTCTCGTTTTGGTTAGTGAATTCGCAGTCTGTGGGTTTTACGGTGTCACTTACGACTATATCTTCAAATATGGCCGGGTATACGCATAGAGCATTTGCTAGTGCCGTGATTTTGTATGTTCCACCGGCTTCTCGAGTTCACCTGCTTGCTGCATCTAGCCGTGTGTGCGTGGTGCTAACATCTTGCTTGGTTGTTTGTTTTTGCTTCAACAGTACGGCTTATTGTTGGGGCGGTTTCGCTGGCCCCTTCGTTGTGAAAGCAAGTGAGGCCCCTGATTACCCCAGCGCCACGGTCGGATTACTTGTCGGTTACACGATCAAGCTCGTTTGCCATGTGGCTCTCTTGGGTAAGTTGAGACCAACCCAACCCATCCGTAACTCACGTTATGACGGTCGAAGGGTCAGGGTGCTCATATAGCGAATTGGCTAGGTTATATGTATCATACCAATAAGTGGCGAGATAGGGTCTATGGCCCTGCTAACAAGGTAAGCTCTCTCTCTCTCTATCTCTATCTCGCTTTGCGCGTACACGAGTCATGTTCTATTTTTCTCGTGCTCTTCTCAATCTGTATACAGGAAGCTAGCGATGAGGCGGGTATGCGAGACCAGACGGAATTCGAGAATAAGGATTTCCGCTATGTCTTGTAGAGTTGTATATCCACCTACGGTCTATCTATCAACTTGGGTATTCAGGCGTATCGCGATTTTTAAGTTCAGGATGAAATGCCTCCTGTTAGGCAGTGTCTAAGATCGGACATGCTGGTGACTTGAGTGCGGAGAAAAAAGGGTAGTCTCGAACCATATGCTTATTACCAATACGTAAGAAAGTATGTAGACAAATCTGATAACTATAAAGCACAAATCTCATCAAAGAAAAAGGAAAAGAAAAGAAAAGCACAAAAAAATTACGGAAAAAATTGTGCTTTGGCTGCTATCCCTAGTTGAACTAAGGGCATCAGGAATTGAGCCCGATGCGGGGGTCGAACCTATTTGGTTATCATGTCAGTTAAATTTTGTTCGACCTTTCGACTTGTATCGAGACTCGAACGTGTAACTTACCCGCAACCTTGAGATTAAGAGTCTCACGCTCTACCGATTGAGCTAACCGGGCAGTTTAAAGCGATTATTGTTGGTTGGAATTTTGGGGGCGCTAAAACGGATCGTGTGTACTTCGTCTTGGGGTAGTGCGGATTGAATGAATGAATAGCAGGAAAGTTTGCACAACATCATTTCTTGTGCTATACGGAGACACAGCTAGGCGGCTTTTTCTCTCTTACTAGTAGGTATTTTACCTGTACTGCCACTAACTTATGGATTTACATCACGTCTTCACAAGTCAACGGGAGTCTATCGTATAACTACTGGGTTAGGAGGTAAGTATGTAGACGCGTATGTAGACGCGTATGTAGACGCGTACAGCATACAAAACCACTTCTAAGACTAGAAAAACTTCTTTACCGCCTCCCAGAAGGCTTCAGGCTGCTCACACATGGGCAAATGCCCCGCCTCTGGGACAATATTCAACTCCCCCTTACCGCTCGGGCCCAAGAGCCCCTTAAAGCTCTGCATGGCCTTGACCAATGCACCCCCTCCATCTCCTTCGCCGACGACGAAGAGACCGGGGACCTCGCACCTCTTCATCCCATCCTTCATACCGTAGTCCCAGAGGGCCTGACATCCGTATTTAAACCCTTCGACATCGTTCTCGGCGACCATGTCCTGGATCCATTTGACGGTAGTGTCGCGCTGCTTCTCCATCGTGGATGGGTGGAACCATCTTTCGACCGTCTGACGGGCCAGTTTCTGGATTCCAGAAACACTGGGTTGGTCGTCATCGCCATTGAGCGGGGTCTTCTCCTCGGCGATGGCTATGCGGCTTTTCCAAGCGCTTGTGTTGGCCTCGCTGGAGGCGACGTTGAAGTCGCACGCGATAAACCTGATCAGTTTGTCCGGGTACTTGAGCGCAAATTTCAGCGCCGTGGCACCGCCCATCGACACGCCAATTAAGGTGTCGAGTTCCGGGATGCGCAGCGCCTCTAGCAGGTGGCTGAGGTCGTCTGCAAGAATGTCGAGCGTCGCCGGCTGCGGCCGCTGGGGAACGGAATGGCGGCCGCGAAAGTCGTAGCGTAAGATGCGGAATTTGGGCCGCTGCTGCTTGAAGATGTCGATGAAGCGGTCCCACATGTGCAGGCTCGTGAGCAAGGAGTTGCAGAACACGATTGTCGGTGCCCCCGGGTCCGGGTTCCCTTCTAACCTGTACGGAATCGATAGGCCATCTGGGGTCGTGATGCTGGATTCTATGACGGGGAAAGGATCATTGCCCGTGAAAGTATCCCCGTCGGGCGACTTGAATATGGTAGTAGCGGGGGGGAGTAGGCTCAGGTTGTATAGGTCACGCGGTCCCGCTCCGAAGACGTAGAATAGAGAATACACCCTCCGTGAAGTCAGGGTTGCGTATTTCCCCCAGATCTCTTTGGTCCGGGGCGTCGACGTCGCAGCTTTTAGCTCTGGCCCTTCAATTTTCTTGTTCTTAGCATAGTCATGCAGGGCTAAAAACCGCGTGGGTTTATCGTTCTCCAGACTAGACGTCTTGAAGAGCCGCGACCGCAGCCAGCCGGGGACTTTGCTCAGCATGTCGATGTGCTCCTCCTCATACCACTTCCTTATCTGCTCTTCAGGATCTTCCCCGTTCTCCGTATCTCTGGGCGTCAATTGGACAGCTACTAACATGAATCCTTCGGCCTCTTCGTCTGTCAGGTCCTCGATGGGGGTGAACTCCGGGGATTGCCGGCTGAGCACCAGGTCCCAGAAATAGCGATCTACTTGGATGTGGCTGATGGTTTCGGCCTCCCGCTCCGACCGGTTGGCGCGCAGACGGGTGTATGTCTCGGTCTCGAGGTGAGACATGGACGTGACGTCGTAAGCAGCCAGGAATGCGGGTGCCTTCTCGTCGATGGCCCGGTACCGAAGGCCGTTGGTGAATATCTGCGGCAATTTCAGCCGCGTCGGACCATGTTCATTGTTATACCATTCGTGAAATCTCTCGTGCTGCAATCCCGCATCGGGCTGCATAGTTACGTAGAGAATCCCCGGGTTCGCCATGGCGTCTCGTCGTCCCCGCCTCTCTTGTCCCTGTTTTAGATGACCCTCTAAAATTCAATCTATACGATGATTAGGACGGGATGGACGATTGTTTCAAAAAACAGATAATTGCTGATGACTGTTATCTACTTTAATGATTGATTGACTACAACAAAATGATAGACAGGAAAGTCACGGGAGAATACGATTCTTCGTCCCAACGGGAGTTTTGCATTTCAAGTTTGCACGGCAGGTACACCTACAATACGTGCGGAGAAAACGCGCCTTCCCCCTCCAAAGCGCGTACACATATACATAAGCTTGCTCAAAGCTTTAAACTCTAAGCATTTGACCAACCTGGTTGTAGGGATTGTCTTGTCTGCTTAGATATAAGCTCAAATGTAGTGGCTACTACTATTATTCGATCAACAGTGTATGTAGATGGTCTCTACCCCTATGCTGTAGAGTGTAAGGGATATTCACAAAAACCGAGGAAAATGATTTGCGACGGTTTGTTCATCTGCGTCACTCCGTCTGATTAAATCTCCATAGCAGGAACTTGGAAGGAAGAGACCGGCACTACGGTTCGGCAATTATTGAGCAGGATCGTTGTGTGAGGTCGGGGAAACTTAATCGGAGTATCGGATCTGGCCTTTCGATATAGTTTTGCACTGCTGTACATCATACCTAACTTGGGAGTTATAGTGTCTAAAACGCCCTACTAACAAAGGTAGGGACCAAGGTTTCGTAAAACGCTGGGCGATATCCTAGGCATACCTACTTGCTAGATGGAAATAGCGGCCGCAGTTTCACAAATTAATCTGCTATAATCTCTAATAATGTGCTTGTTTGGCCTGTTAGTTCCTATTTAGTATTAAGTATGGTGTAAGCCTGCTCTTTCTCTCTTAATAGTGAGATGCACTACTGGGGGTAGGTAAGGCCAGAAGAGGTTGACAAACTTAATGACTCGCTGCAGAACAAGTCAACAGCACTACTTTTGGGGGGCACTCGGAACTAAGGGTCGCCAGACCGAATAATCCTATGCCCACAGTCAAACTTCGAATTCTACTCGAGACAACAACTCTATTTTTAACTTATGAAACTGCATGATTTCCTGGTAAGGTATTATGTATAGTCTTGAAACCCGACAAGAAGCACCTAAGTATATGCGATTCTTGACTCGTGAAAGTTGTTCCGTGTATGCTGTAGTAGCAGTTCTAGAAAGGTCGCTCGACCCTGTAGAAGCAAGTAAAATAATATCCTTAGGGGTGCATAGCATAGCATAGCATGGCATGGCATTAGCATTAGCATAGCCTACCTGGTACTTGGGTTCGAAACGCCACCGTTGCAACGTTTCGGCTTCCCCAGGCGGCTCGCATTCCCGAATCTTCCTTCGTACTCAAAAAAGGATGCAAAATAAGTGTACCTACGTAGCGGCTTGGGCGGTCGATTTTCCCGGGGAGATGGAGAACTAACGAAAAACGCCGAAAGTGACTCGCATGCATACCCAGTCTATCCATACCAAGCCACTGATGATCTACATCCGAAGCAAGCAAAGAAACTTTGAGCCTCAACCTTAAGTTTGAGCATCTTGTCCAGATCCATACATAGTTAACCTCCTTCATGCAACCAGTAAGTACGGTAGATCCTCACAGACACACGCGCATTCTTTTGAAAATCTTACCTCAGGGTTGGATCTGGCCCGATCTGGACGATCTGGCTTGACGCCACACGTCTTTTTAATCTCCTAGTCTACCTCGTGCTCTTCCGAGACACGCATCTGTCGCCGAGTTTTTGCTTGTGTGTTGCATCCAGAGACGGCATATAATACCGTCTATCTATATGCCTATACCGTATGGGGATTTTTCTTTCGTCTTTGATAATCTAGATAAGATGGGTACTGTAGCTAATTATGTCTCTTTTTATCATACGTAGCATGGTATGAATGTCACATTATGTCATGCGACAAGGCATCTCAGGTGTGCAAGTGTTCCTTTCGGTGTGAGCAGCCGGACACAAAACGGGCTCGGCTACGTAATTTATTGTATTGAAGTGAAGCAAGCGGTCAGTCGTTCTGTCTGTCTTCTGATAAAGATGTCCATACTACTTTGGTAGCAGACACAAACACACAATATGCGTGTATGTGGATGAAGCGCAACCGCGAGCCGGGACTGCCTACCTACGTAGCTTACCTAACCTGACCTACCTTCTTTCTACCTTTGGTATAGGTTTGTCCTTCCGCTAGGGATAATGCAAGTGGGCATCCCCCTCAGGAGCTAAACGATGAGATGTTAGCTGCCGCTTCTCCTCATACTATCTATATCTAATAAGAATAGCTGAGATATCTGCAGCATCATCAAGCGAGGCAAGCGAGAGATCCTACAGTAACGACTCTATCCGTAACAGGCAATGACGGCACTCCATTCACCGTCCGCCAATGATCTTCGAGCATCGATATGCCGAGCTGTCTGTCCCCCTTTTCTTTATTCTTCTCTTAGCTAATCATCACGTATTGCGCTTATTGCTTACATATGTAGGTAGGTAGTTAGAGCGGGTTGATGATGATCAGGCGTACGAATGATGTGCGAAGAGCAAGGGAAAAGAAAACAAGAGAGGGGTCTCGTCAAAAGCCCTGAGAGCTTCGACGGCATAAAATGTACTGCCGACGGGAACTTGCATCTCGTCGTCAGTCAGCCTGATGTGTTCTTTTCGGGGCCTCAGGTAGTTCGCCTAGCTCATGCGAATTATCGTGCATATTTAGATACAGGTCTGCTTCGGTCACCGCGTAGATATCTCGGCAAGGAGATGTCGTAGATAGCCAAGCTTTGTCCAAGAATGTCTTCCATTAAGTTAGTAAAGTGTTGTCTAGTACCTATGCAGCAACGAAACGAATCCCGAGAATACAAGATTTGAAGAAGACTCGCTCTAGGCCCCGGGTTTCTTATTCGTAAACATCTTAGCAGCCTTCTATCACAATCGGCATCGTCTTATATGGTCTAAAGCACTGTCATCTGACTAGGTACACTAGACCACCGACGGGTCGGAGACGTCCGTAGCTAATTCATGAAGTCAACCTACCTACCTCTCTCCCATTGGGAACAAATGTATAAGCAAACAAGAGATGACTGGACTCAACAGATTAGTATTGGGAGTCTCCAGTTAGCTACCTACTTGCTACTTGTTAACTAGGCTCCCAGAAGCATTGTTCCCTTCGTAACAGTCCGGATCGAACCTCTGAGTCCTTATCTAGACAACGCCAGCTCGCACGGTAACTTAGACTCAGACCCGGACACTTAGTCATCTCAACATATCGTTGTTTCTTTTCTCTCGTGCGGTGTATGTACTACAGTCACTCTGTACATGTAACAAATCACAAATACAAGAGATATCTCAGAGTGACATTGTAGAAAAAGGTTGAAAATTCCCTGTCTCTAATGCCCCAGGAAGTCAACTGGCTGATTTAGTTGGGTTTGTTGTTGGGTACTAGCAAAGGATAAGCAAAAGAGCTATTTAGAGGCTGCTATATACAATGGTTTTTGTGCATTTATTTATACTTAGGTATGTATGTATATGTATATAAATATCTTCATCATATTTGTGCCGCATGTGTAGTGCTAGTTTTTCTTTCTTTCTTTGGCGATGGGCCGCTTGATGGGATGTATATGTAGGCAATGCAATGCAATATAACGAATAGATCGCAATGCTAGGTATGGGCGAGTTTTGTAGGTATAGGTGTGGATAGGTAGGTAGGCAGGTAGGTAGGCAGGTAGGTAGGTTAGAGAGAGAGAAATCAAGATGAAGGGCGGGAGATAAAAGAAAAGATGCAGCAGTTGTTTGAAAGATGTGTGAAGCACAATAAACCACCCTCCCCCCGAATATCCAATGTTCGTCCCTAATCCCATCCCGATAAATAAACCCTTCCATTTCTTTGCGATCCTATCCAATTCTTCCTGTCTCTTTAGCTATTTCTCCCCGTCCCTTTACTTTATTCTTTACGCGCGCGCTGCTTTGGACTGCTTTCCTCCTTCCTCTTGCCGTTCTTGGACGAATCCGCCCCTGTTGTCTGACTCTCCTTACCCTTCTCGCTGGTGGCCTCTTTATTGCTGCTATTGCTGTTATCCGCATCTTTCTCCTTCTCCTTCTCCTTTTCTTTTTCTCTCTCCCTCGACGTAGGCGCAGGACTGCTCGCTCTCGTAGGCATGTAGAAGTCGTAGCGGTCGGGGAAGAGGATGATGTTAGCAAGCCGCACGACCTCGGCCTCGGCGCGCGATATCGTTGGTGACGAAGATGACGAAAACGAGGGTGTGCTGCTACCCGTTCCCGTTCCAGCAGCCACCGCGCCGTCGTCAGTCATCTCAACGTCCTTCCTCTCATCCGTGGGCGAGCCTAATTTCGGCGTCGTATCCTGAATTATCACGTTCCCGCTGCCGCTCACGCTTCCGGCGGGCTTACCAACCGACCACGGCGCTAGACCCATCGCCTGTAATCCTTCCTCACCGCCCACCTCGCGGATCTCCTTCTCGCCCAACCGACCCGTGTGTGGCGCCTCGCTGCCCAACCCGGTTCCCGTAGAGTCGAAATCCGGACCCGGGTGCCCCCGCAGGAATGCTTTTCGCTGACGAGCGAGGAACAGGGCATTGGTCTGCGTCAGCGGGGCCGCGGGCGTGTACACCAGCATCGAGGTCTGCGGACTGCCGCTTTCGGCACTGCTGCCGTTGGGCTTCGAATTGCTGCGGTAGTTGGTGTTGGAGAACTGGTATGCCTGGTCCGGGTGCCAGACGATGTAGTCGCCGGCCTGCAGCGTCGGCGGCGTCACGAGGCTCTTGTCGAGCTGGAGGTGCGGGTGCCAGGCCGCCGTGACGCGCTGCGCGTGGCCGGGCACCGCGCCGTGTATTATCGTCGTCTGCTCCTTGTCGAGCGCCCAGTTAGACGGGTCCAGGTACCTCTCCCACTTCTCGGGGCTGTCGTCCCCAGACTCCGGAGCCGGCTCCTTCGGCGAGAAGAAGGGGCGCAGCAAGAAATATACAGTCGACAGCTTGGGCGAGGGCAGCAGGCGGATCATGCCCGGCTCGACCGTCGTCAGCGCGAGTATGCCCTGGAACATGCGCATCATCGAGCAGGCGCCCGCGCCGTTGTACAGGTCTGACGTCGCGTTGACGCGGCCGGCGGGATCCCACGCGTTGTACGACTCCCAGTCGCCCTTGAAGATGGCGTCGTAAAGCCCACAACGGCCGTACCCGTCCAGCTCCCAGCGCTCCAGACTCCCGTTATCCACCTGCGCAATCGCAGCGTTGGAGGCGGCAGCGGCGGCAGCAATGAGGCTGTCTTCGGCGGAGATAGGCGGTGCAGCCACGCCGTTCACGGTGGTAATCCCATTAGTGTTCGATTCTATCCTGATACGGTCCGCGTAGGTGATAGGGAACCTCGTCGCGAGCCTGTCGTCGTTATTGCAGTTCCAGAGCGACATGGCAAACCGCTGCGCCTGCAGCATGTTGGGGTGTGCACGCGAGCGCACCTGCGCGGGCGTCCAGAAGAAGTCGAAACACGTCGGGTCCTGGGCCGGAGGCGGCTTGAAATCGTGCTGCGTCTCAAGGTACTTCTTGGTCTCCTCGACCCAGTCATTCGCATCCGCGGAGGGAATAACGCCGCGAACGACGCCGATGCCGTGTCGCTTCAGGCGCGACTCGAACGGCTCCGTCTTGCTCGGGTCATTTATCTCAGTGAAATCGATGGAGGGAATCAATTCTGTGCGGTGCTCGTCAATGTACTTGACCTCGTCGCGCAATGCAACGATCAAGCGCGCCCAGGACGCCTCGAGTTCGGCCTCGTGTCCGGCTACCAGACGCTTTTTGAGGCTCGCGAAACGCGAAGGCAAAGGCACAGGCCGCGTGCCGTAGAAAGATAAAACTGGTGGTTCCATGCTCTTCAAGGAAACCGGCCGTTGCCTGCTTTTCGTAATTCTACCGTCTTTGTGGTCGCTAGATTGTCTGCGCTTAGTACCATTTGGCCCAGTTTTTAATAAATTCGGCCCTGTCGCAGCACTTTTGGCTTGCGTCGGCTGATGGTGCTGGAGCGAATGCGATAATAAACTCCCTATGGGGATCTGCGTGGTAGCGATCGGCGCTTTTGTCGTCGCTGGCGGTCGAGCTAGCGGCAGCGCTGGTATTTGTGCCGAATTATTTGCTGAATTATTCGAATTGCTCGAATTGCTCGAATTGTTCGAAAAACTCGGGTTACTCGGGTTATTCGAATTTAACGGATTTGACGAATTTGTCGTCAGCGGCGTCGTCGTCGTCGTCGTTGTTGTCGTCGTCGCTGGTGTCGTTAACGTGGCTTTAGCGGGCGACATGTCGATTCCAGTCGCTGTGGCAGCAGCAGCAGTAGCGGCGGCGGCGGCGGCGGCCATGGCGCTCTGAAGTGAGGGGACAGGCGCAGCGGCTGTGCGCTGCACCACGTCTACCTTGGACATCTCAACCCTTTTTCCCTATTTCGCGCCCTGTGTCTTCTGACCTTTACTGTCACTGCAGCGTCTGGCTCGGCCATTCAGATTCCGTTCCCTAGCACTTCGCGCGCTGGGGCACCGCGGGGTACCAAGCACTAATAAATATGGCAATTGGCTTGGGTTTTTGGAGAAGATCCCTGGGGTCCCCCCTGTGCCTTGGATCCTTGGTTTACTCTGGAAAGGGTGAGTGGGTTGCGGGCTTCATGGAACAGGCATGTTATAAGGCCATTGGGGGCACCGAGGGGAACTCCTGGGGTGGAAGAAGGGGAAGAAGAGTTCCGCCCGTTGCGGCACCCCGGCCCGAAGAGGCTCGATGGCCTTGCATATCTCTTGATTGATGTTACCGGCTCGCAGCTCCGTGGGCCTAGCCAGTGTGCATCTCTGTCCAGGCTCCGCCCAGCCCTTTGATCAGGTAACGATAGCCTCCTTGACGGACCGTCTCATTTGAGACGAACGCAAGGACAGCGCCATGTTTGACCTACCTGACACCTGGCCGTGTCTGCAGGAGGGTTCATACAACGGGCTCAGGTGCTGAACCAGACCTACCAAGACGAATAGATTGCCTTTGCGCCCTCCCAGATAACATCCGAAAGCCGTTTTGACGAGAGAGAGGTCACCCCCCAGAGCCCAGCCGGCATATGTCGGCTCCTTACCATTGGTCGGGAATTTTCCTCACGAATTCTCCGTCAAATCGCAGCCAGAGTCGATTGGGAAAGTCCGCTAGCATTGACCACGGAGCCATCAGATTGGGACAGAATTCAATATAAATATTACCAAGATAGGAACTGCTTGTTCGTCGTAATCTTGTTGTATCGTTTGATGTCTATCTAATAGGTTCATCTCACCTACATGCCTACCTCCTCGTTGGGCTACAGAGGCGGATAGTCAGATGAACCGTGTAATCATGTACAAGATCGCATATTGCATACCACACACATGCCAGTATCAGTATGTCAGAGAGGAGCCTGAAGATGTGGCATGCATTCCGCCGGCCCATGTGCCCGTTTGCCACGCAGCTCTAGGTTCGGCGGGAGACGATACCACGCCACGCTACGCCACGCCAAAGGCCTGGTTAGACCTGGTCCGGTCTCGTCTGGCCTGACCCCCTCGGAACAAACCGTGGGTTGTCGCGAAGGCCGAAGAAGATACCTACTGTACATAGTACAGATCTGTAAACTAGGTAGGTTAGGTAGTCTCGTAGGCAAACTATTTTTCGTCTATTTAACTACAGTAGGAGACAGCGGCGAGCTACCTACCTAGCGCCTTGCGACGCCTGCAACTCCTCCTTTCCTCCGCCAATGCAAAGAGGTATGCAATCTTTCATCGTCGTGGTAATGGTCACCGAATGCTGCCCCTAGTAAATAGTGCTGGGGCTCGGGTACATGCAGTTGGTATGTAGGTAGGTAAAGTAATTAATATGAAATGGTCTAATGGTCTGTTCTCCAGAGCTCGTGCTAGGTGCCTACGTATAAGTCTAATCGCGCGAACAAGCGCGAGGTCCCACTCTGCATGCTTTCATAGTACATGCCTACCTCCTAGTATTCGTTATGTACAAAGTAATGTAGTTAATACTCTCAAAGCGGAGTCGAAAGCAAAAAAGAGGGAGTGCACGCAAGGAAATAGAGAAAGAAAAAAAAAAAAAAATTTTTTTAATAAAAGGGTTGCAGAGTGAAAGGGAGAGAAAAATAGAGAAAAAAAGGGAAATACGGAGGTGAGTAACGTTACTTATCCAATAATAGAGATAGGCCGCACAGCTTCCGTTTTACAAGTTATGCGTTATGGCATCGATCGATGTTTAAACCCTCAGCTTGGGTCTTCTCAATGTAGTAGAGATTGGCCTTTCGACCCTTTCTTTGCCTTTTCATCGTTGGGGATGTACGTAGGATAAAAACGACGAGCAAGACAAAGTTCATGCATGCTTTTGATTGCTTGCTCGCCTGTACATCTGTATTCGATGGATGTTAGCATGGATGTGAGAAGAGAGATTTGGAGATCGGTTAGCCGCCGTCACACTAACCAGCCAAAAGGCAAAAGCCAAGCCAGTTCCATTTCTGCCAAGATGCCACGCGGCCCTGCCATTCCACTGTCGCAACTGCCAGCTGTTCATCGGTGCATCCGCGCGTAGGCAGCTGCGGATAAGTGCTGCCCTTTAACGTACTTTGTTTCTTTCCACCCACCGCATTCCCTCATATGAACACCACCAGCAAAGCTGTTACCTACCGTGATATGTGGCATTGTTGTTACTTTTCGATGATTGCGTAGTGTCTATACAGTCTACGCTAGCACAGAAGTAGTAGTACGTGTCACTAAGGTGTCTAATATCTCAAGTACTAACACTAGGATGTAGAGGTGTAGATAGAAACACTTATGCCTACATCAAGCTGATAGCCACCAACACTTGAAGCTTGTGATGCAAGAACTCGGGTAAATCTCCTCAGTCTTAGTATCTTAGTCCTATTTTATGGCGTCTACCTAGAGATAGAGATAGGATTATGAACTTCGCGATTTGTATCTGGATATAGGTATTAGAGATCGATCTATCTGGTGTCACCCTCTATAGAACCGTCCACACTCCTCTTGCCAGCAGTAAAGAGGGAATCAACTAATCGATGACAAGACCATCTTGGGTGTCTTTTTCTATTGGTTCGGACATGTTCGGCGTCGAGCTTTGATGCCCGACTTCGCCAAGATGCCGGGTTGGGAAGGGATGAGATTGGCAGAAAAACAAAGGACAGAGAAAAGAGGCTGTACTAAACACGTGCCTTCCTTCTTTTGTACGATGTGATTGGTGGTTCGACTTGCCGCTCAGTGTTGCAGTTTGGGTGGACATCTGCGCGATATTTTCATGACTTTATCCCGTGTCTTAAGGGTGAATCCATCGTGGCCATGTATTAGCCCGTCCCCCACCTGCTTGACTGTCACTCGACTTGGATCAAGGTAGACTTTTAGATTGCATGTGAGGAGGGGAACGCGCAGCATGTAAAAAGCTTATGTAAATTTCAATCTGCCTGGTTACCTGACACATAAACCCCTTCAGCATGTTGATCTGGGCATCTTTCTGTGTTTGTGCCCACCCATCCATACTATATCTCCACTTCTTAATAAATCGATCGACGAGATCCTCATGAAGAAAAATTAGTAGGAGATGCTGAGCAGTAATGGTATCCTGCATGCCAATTTCGGCCTGTGTAAACTGCCTTTCAAGCTGCGCACAGATTCAAGAAGAACCTCTCGCAAATGATGTCAGGGATGCTCTCCACTGCTACCCCCTTTATCCCTTAAAGCCCGCCTATAGCAGAATCTCTCCGTCGTGTTCTCATATCCAGTTCCCGGAAGGCGTTGTGAGCTGCAATGATTCTGAAGCTCTCAAACTCACCAGGATTCCTGAGCTTGGCACTCGGATTGCTCGCTCTACCTAGTCCTACAGCAAGGCAGGCTACACTTAGCTCGAGTGCTGTAGACTTTGCCTGCATCCCGATGTTCTCCTCGTGGGGGTCATCAGACACCGACTCTTCTTGAAGCTCGCCATCTTGGTTTAGAGAGGAACCTGATTCTTGCCTCCTCATGAGGCTTGCCACCCACTTAGTTATGCGGTCGAATTCGTCCTTTAGGCGCGTAGACGTGTCACGTTGTCGGCGCGTTTGAATGCCCGTCTTATTAAATATAGAGCCAGTGAAGACCTCGAGCTCGGTAATAGCCTTGGATGCATGGTCTGAAAAGTCAATAGTGGCACTCCAAATCATGTCCTCGTATCTAGTATTGAAGTTAGCTGGAACCCATAACGTGAAGATGGGAAGACGTACGCTTGCCGAATACTCCACGCTTCCTCCAACGCATCTCGCCATTTAACTTGGCCAAGCCGCCTGCACTCGTCTTCTATATATGCGAAAACCTCATCCCAAAGGGAGGTGCCAGAGCGGTCGACAGTTAGATGGATATTATCTCGCCAGATTCTCTTCTCATCTATGGCCCGGTACAGAGTGCCGAGGACCTTTTCTGACTTATAAAACTTATGCTTAGGCCCACTGTCGTCATCTTCGTCCTCTTGAGATGACGGGGTGATTGGCGGCTCAAAGCAGATTTGGGTTCTGTCCACAATATTGGCAGGAGGCGCGGGAGCCAAACTACTCACGAATCAGAAAACCTAACGAGGACAAGCCGTGGGACCAACCGGGTAACTCACAACTCTGGGCGGCCATTCATTCTAGTCAATTTCGACATCTTATCCATCCCGACTGCTATGCCGGTTTTGGAGTAGTCCACTGCCGTGGAATGCATCTCAGCCAGCGTCTTGCAATCCTGATGAACTGTCCCCGCTATATGGTAATCGGAGAGAATCAAATGTCTGGTGGCGATATACCCAAGTCTATATATACATCCCATTTAGAGGACAGTTAGTTTTGTGCACCGACAATAATACGAACAATACTAAGGCATGTCACGCACTAATATCATGTAAATGCACGTCAGGGGGGTGTGATAAGGCACTCACCGGTCAGTGGCCATGAATCCCACGAAGAATCCGGTCATATCTCTTGCCTCTACATCTCTCCCTATATTAAGTGGCTCAACTCGAGGATAATCGGCGGGCTCAAATTCATAACGGCAACCTCGAACGGCGTCAGGGTCCCATATCACGTTGTATATGTCCCCACTGCATACAAGGTGAGTCATAAAAGACATAAGCTGGATATAATGTGACCTAACGGCCTCAACGCCAAAGGTTCACAGGAAAAGCAGTATTTAGGGAAACTTACTCAAGGTCACCGCCACTGAGCTGACTGGGCAGGTCCCGGTCTCCCTTTTGACTGAAGACGATACAGTTAGACAGGCTGCGTAGAGGATGATGTAGAGGCGGTACAACTGTCTTGCGTATTTGGATATCGCCTGGATGTAGAGCTGGTGATCTTGTAAGGATGACAAGGCGGTTGTGAAGCTCAGGATATGGGTGCGCCGAATCCTCGTCAAAAACGATGTATACCTCATCTTCAGCCAAGTATCCGAATTCATCCATGATCCCAAACAAGGTTACACCCTGTTCGATCGGGATCCGGGATTTGTGTTTAAGAAGACGGACCTCTCGCAAGACAACCGCCTCCACGACGGAGCAAAGGAAGCGATCTTTCTTATAATCGAAACCTAGCTTGTCCAGGCGACGCAGAAACTTGTGTAAGGGAATCTGTTCAGCAATATTCTGTCGCTTCAAGAAGGTCACTGTATTCTGAGTGCTCATGGTGATCCGTCTTAAGCGGTCGAGCTCTCGATTCTGAGCCTGTATAAACCACTCCGCAGGAATGCCCATATCTTCCAATATTTTGATCATCTGGCGGTTGAGGACCAAAGGTATAGGTTTGTTTGCAACGTCACATATCTCAAGGTACTTTGTATCATCACTCTCGAATTTGATCATGCTGTCGCGTACGCGCACTTCGAAAATAATAGTCAGTAATCAACAAAGGAAGCCGTGGCGACCCGTTCAGATGTTACTTACTGAGTTTCCCGTGGAGTGTATCATCCAGACTTAGCATTCCCTTCGCTCCCGCCCATCTGATTTGGAAGCAAGTGGCGGTTCGTGATTTCTGCGGCATGGCGTCGTGAATAGCCTCCATCAATTCCCGCGAGATTATTCCGACCCCGTCACTAAAGACACGTCTACCATCAGGTGACTTGACGTCTGGAATTCTTTCGACCTTCACGTTTAATGCCACCAAATCAACAGCATTGGGTGTCTCCGAGAAAGCCTGGCCTATTCGAGCCGCACCTGTGTTATATAGTAGGTCAACATACAAAATTCCGTACTAATGGTGTGCTCCTTTTTCATAACCCTCTTCAAGGTTTGGGACTTCTCCTACTCGATCTACAGATACAATTCTTACTTACTTCAGTCATGTTAGCGTACTGAACAAGGAAATCATAATTTGCAGGCGTCAGAGTCGTTTACATACCATCTTGCTGGGGAGCGGATACCTTGGAAGTTGCCTAACTCCTTTATAACAGTAATATAACTTCGAAGTTTTCCGCTGCCGTCCACAAAGCCAGCCATGTACCAGACAGCATGAGACCGGAGTGACGAGTGTGAAAACCCCAAAAACTTGTATAAGCGCCCTGCGATCTGGAAGCCGTCGAGAAGGACCTTGTTAAACTTTTCGTACACCCCATCGAGAGAGACTAAATTACGTATTAGCGGTCTGAGCGCTCATACTGCTAATGTATCATATCGTTGCCATGGAATTAGGGCTAGCCGAAAAGGCTGATCACATAGCGCTCCATATCTTCTGCTAGGAAGCTGAGACGTCACGAAGATCCGGCAGAGGGGAGCACGATGGGTTCGGAAAGGTATAGACTTACATTTTGGGCTGTAGTAGAGATCTTGACCATCCTCGTCACAAAACTGGACGCGTGTGAAGTAGTCGGTATGCCGTGGATATTTTCGAAGAATCCGGTTCTTGGCTTCAGGCTCCGGGCCGGTGAGGATGATCCTACTGGGTGTAACTTGCACTTTATAAACCATGGTCAGATTTTGACGAGCTCGCTCCGAGAACAGCCTCTCATACAAGCCCTCTCGGAATTTTTTCTCATTATCTTTAAGCAACGACCATATTTCGTCTTCATCAAACATTTTGGCTTCGGTGTACGGCCCAGCAAATGGCATCTGCGAGAACAACTCTGAAAAGTCAACAGTTAGTGTGGGGTGATCCCAGCGCTAATTCTGAGAAGGCAGGGAAGTATTCTTGTGCAGAACAATTTGTAACTAGAATAGCCTAACGGTAACTTACTCTTCAATGCCTCAGCCGAGATTGGGCATCGAATGGCGGTCTCACTATTATCAGCGTTTGCCGGAGTTGTCCGAGACGCGTTCTCGAATAATCGTCGTAGTAGTTTCTCTGCAGTACGAGGTAGAAGATAACCGTTTTGTACTAATGCCTGAAATTGGTACAAGATGTCGAATGGGATTATGGGTGATAGGTTCTCGAGAGTGGACTTGAAAACCCTCCAGCCATCAAGCATGGGACAATTCAGAGAAGAGGAAACAGGCACGCAATAGTTCGTGAAATTGAGGTGCTCGATTCTTCGTAGTCGCGCCAAATGAGAGACAACTAGTTCCTGTTCCAGAGTTATACAGTAGATCAATGACTGGCCGATGATTGCTCCATGATCTAACTTGTCGTGGCGTATTCGAGTCACTCGTTTCTTCGGGGGAGTATGATTAGTGGAAGACTGAGAACTGTATAGCATCTGCACGGTAAGAGTCTCCAAGTTGGGCAAATCTGGGTGCTCAAACATTCTTGGGGGTTCCCAGAGGGTCAGGAGCAGGGATGATGGACGGTCGGATACGACTACCTCTTGGATTGTACGATAGGAAAATTCGACTTTAGTTTCTTTTGTTAGCAGTCTCTTTTGCGAATGATCTGACCGAAAACTTCTAGGGGCATCGGGGTGTTGTAATATATCGAAAGACAGCTCAAGCCGATGGATGTAGAGTGATATAATACTCACGACGTTCAAAGGTGAGATTGGAGGTGAACGTGACAACCAGGGTGTCCCTCGAGAATTTCGCGACGGCATCATGGGCCGTCCATTGAATGTCTTCAACGAAATTGAGTTTTCCGCCTGGATAATCGTAATGACCGCACGAGATGCCTGATATTTTAAGCGTGATAGCCGGTATGTCACTCGAGGGTTGCTCGATCTCTTCCTGCGGTCGCTTCCTGTCTTCAGCCGCTTTAAGAAGTACTTTAACTATCACGGGGTCAACACTTTTGTCACTCTCTCTGCAATGCACCGGCTGGCCGAGGATTCGAAGGTTTGGCATCACCCTCGGGGAGGGAGCACCCGGTATGGGCTTTTGGCCGTGTTCTCTCAAAAAGAGCAAGCCATCCTTTCGATACAGGAAGGTAACGAGTGCAAACTTCTTTTGTCTAGGCTTCGAGCAGTCCCAGACCTCGATGTTAAGCTTCTTTAGAATGGGTGATAATTGTGTGCCGAGGCTTTCCTGTGTCATGCCAGCGGGGACTGGACTCATGAAGACCGTAAAGCCGGTGGGCGACGCCATGATTGATGTTGAGACCGCGCCTAACTCGGATTCAAGTTGAACCGGAGTAGGAGGTCGACAACGGCGCGCCTGACTCTTGAAATGGAATCATGAAGCCTATGATGAAGAAAGAGAACAAACATAGGTAAGTAGTAAAATGAGTATTCCAGAACCGCAAGCTCTAATAGTATTACCAGAATTACTTAATCTCTTATTTCTATTTGATGCACGGGTGACCGCAGTAGGTCACATTTATGCCTTATCAATATGCATGCAGGTAGGCTGGTGCCTACCGTACTACCTAGGTATATAGGTAGGCAGTCAGGTATCTGTTTATAGCCTATCAATCTGTAGGCCGTGTGTGGGAGGGGTGTCTTCCCGTGGGGGCTGACTACCATAACGTAGAAATCGCGTTTGCGCGTTTGCGCATCCGTCTCAATGTCTCGAGGCGCACTTTGGCCACCTGCAATATTCCGTCGGGTAGATACAACGTGGGTATCATAAGTCCATACCTAAGTATATTGGGGACTGGTAGCGGTACGGAGTGAGCAGCCAAGGTACGTCAAAACGAATGTTGTCACTTTTGGGACAAAAAAAGAAAAGTAAATATTTTTGTAGGAGCAATGGGTGTGGGACTAGGTCTTTAAAGACAGAGTACGAACCGCACCTTCCCCCCGCAATTTATTTATTTATTTTTAATAGATAAAAAAATGTCATGTAGAGGTTACATTTTCACGTCGCAGTATCCGTGTGTTGTGTACAAAAGATGCAGTTAGGAGCGTAAGGGCTAAGTAGGCATTCCGAAGGAAAGTTCAAGACCATTCTCGTCTAACACCTAGCGCACCTTCTAGTTATCTAGTACCTGGCTGCTACGCACACCTTGAGATCAATTTTATTCGAATATCCGCACAGGAGTAACATGTACTCCTATATCCCTGTTATCTTGGTAATCCCGTAGGAGTTCATCACTAGTTTTGGTGACAAGCTGCCAGAATTCTATTTTAATAGAAAAGTATAACTTAGGCTTAAGTTCCATGATAATGAGTCGACTGAAATCGAGGAAACACAATCGTTGTCGTGGCATACACTAACAGTTTGAAACGGAATATTTGACTAATAAAGTTTTAATATAAAGATGCCATGAAACTACCCTTCAGGCTATTGAGAAGCAAAGGAGAGGAAGAGACGTATAATTCATAGTATAGCGAACGCAACACGCGTTCTGGGTATCGTAATAATAACATAAGTCAAAGAGCAGGGTAAATAACTCTGGGCACCCTTTGGATTTTCCTGATTACACCTTCGACTGATACACGCTTAATTCCCCCAACACCTAGCTGTGCAGTAAACCCCTTTTAGAACGATATTTCAGGGCTAAACTCAAAGTTCGACTTGCCGTGATCACCAAATACAACAGGCAAAGTGTTGCATTCAATAAGCCGAGGCGACCGGGAACCGGAACTCAGAGCTGAAGTCGTTAGAAGAGCCACACGTCGAGTGGTTCGATTACGGGTCCGCGGCCGTCTCTTCCTCGCCGGTGTCACCTGGGATTCTGGATGATTCGTGTGGACCAGCTGTTGATTGGAATCCCATTCACATCCAAGCACCTTAAAGCTGACCTTTCCGGGGTCCGACGGTCCTAATGATTTGCGTCGGCAATGTTTGATATAATTCTTCCGAACCCACGACAGAGTATCGTGTACACGAGTATATGTAGTGCAGGTCCCTGGGTCGGCTTCAAAATAGCTTCTGCCACTTTGAGCGCTTGAAAACCGCTCCCCAGCGCAACCAGGGGCTGGATTTATGTTAACTTTGAGAACACAATAGAGATACGGACAACCAATCACTAACCTTTTGCTCGTTTAGCAGAATCAGGGGAATACGACGGCTTGCGGACAGTCAGATAGTCGAGGAAGTAGAAGGTCTCTAGATTCTTGAATAGAGCGGCAAACTCATAAACATGGCGAGGATGGGGGTGCTTCTCTTGGCGAGTGTGTGGTTGGCCACAGTAATTACACACACGGCTGTTATCCCATTCATGGTGATAACGAACAGCCAGTCGACGGACCTTTGCAAGCTGGTTCGGATCCAGGCGTTCTCTCCATTTGCCTGAATAGCGGCCATGTAGCATGCCTGGATAATCGACACAGACGATGTCATAGGATCGATGAAGCAGAACTAGTTGCCCGCTGTCTAAAGTGAGATTCTCTGGGTGTGCAAACGTCTTATCGACCACATGCCTGGCCTCGCGACACGAGTTGCGAAGCTGCGCAACTACCTTCTCGAGTACAATGTAGTGCGAGTTATCCGCACATGAGGTAGGAAAAACCGGCGTTAGCATGGCCGAATAGATAGGGCGTTTGGCATGTCGTGCCTCCCCATTACGCCTCTCAACCAGTACACCCAATGAACTCCCGCTACTCGTCCCTACCCAGGTATGGGCCCTGGGGGCTGAGGTGTCGAGGGTGTCGACGAATTTGAGAAAATGAATACCAGGTTTGAAAATAAGACTCTCCCAGATCAGGTGTCGAATATCATAGGGGAATTTTGTGAAGGCATCAAACCCCTGAAGAGATGATGGTAAGGTGAACCGGAGGGGCGCTGACGACATCTCAGACGTGCATGCCATCGTGGCTATTCATTGGCTTCAATCAAGCAATTTGAGATGTTATTGTTGATGGTTATTCTGCCTGAGACGATGCTATACCGTATAGGCCGACGAAGTAGGTAGGAACACTACTAGAAGAAGTAGACTTGCACGATAGACTAAAATATACACTCGGCCAAAACCCCACGGAGGCGATTTACGAACCCCTCCACCCACAAGTATGCGTCTATGCGTGTCTCAACAGAACAGAGGAAAAATGATGTGAGTGGAGTAAAAGACCTTGCTGTGCTGGCAGAGAAGTGGGTAGAAAAGGAAAGATCTGAAGTTCCCGTTGCATTGATTGAAGAAGCGGGAAAGGGCGAAAATAAACAAGCCAAAACGTGGTCTTCAGGTAAAACGAGTGCGGCCAGCGTCGAGAACGAATTGCAAGACAGCTCTCAAGTTCGAAGTAGGCAAGGAAATATGTATATATAAGAGGTACATGTACATATGTATGTAGGAAGAACGAAAAAGAGGAAGGTACCAGAATAAAAAGGCCTTTGAAATGTCCAAAGCACTTTACTTCGACCGACTGGTAGAGGAAACATGGAACTTGCCGAGTATTGTTGGCTGACAGTTGGTTGATCTTTGGCGGTGGACCATGATGCCCAGGCGGTGCAGTCACGAAGTCGTGCTTAGGCAGGAGGACCCTGCCACTAACCCAGTACCTAGTAGGGGCAGGCAGGCATTCAGGTAGTTGTAAAGTAGAACAGGAGGTGACGTGGAACTCTGAGCGGCTAGTAGATATCGACGTGTTATAGATGGAGAATTGGGCACTTTGTGGCATTCAAGGTTAGGTGCCCACCTACACGGGGTACACACACCTACCTACATACATACGGGTGGGTTAGGTACTTGCTAGGTAGTAGTAGCGGTAGTGGGTAGCTATGTAGGTAGTGTTATGTCTCTTATGTTGGGTACCGTTCCTGCAGCTCCCAAATGTTTTTTATGGTAGAGAACTTGAAGTATGTAGGACTTATGTAAGCCCCTACCGGTATAGTGCATACCCGTACCGGGTAAGTAGTACTAGTATCGATCAATTTAAGTTCCCAGCAAACAAGATTATAGTACCTCTAAGAGGTATGTATTCTTGCTATGTTTCATACCCAGAATGAATATTTTCTAGTTCTCTTGAAGTGCTTGGCAAAGTCACAGAAACAGGTGAGTTGTAAGAATGCAGGTAAGCATCGCGCAGTGACGCGTAAAGCATACCTGAAAGTTAGAAGGTTGGCAGTACTACTTGGTAAGCCACGTTGTGATTGGGGGCACCCGCCAGTCGCTTGGACCCGACAAGACCTGGCAGACAAGAAGTGTATCTGATGTATAGCCCACCAAAATTACTAGCACTGTGCACTGAAATGCTCTCTAGCTATTAAACCCTTTGCGAGGCCTTCGTAAACTGCGTTAGCTTCGATCTTAAGGTTGTACATAGTAAAGGTATAAGTCGACAGAGATAGTGTAATACCTAGTATAAAGGTGTAGAGGCAGGACAGTTAACTTACACTTTGCGGGGCTGGCAGCGGCTGGTGTGGGCCAGAAAGTATTCGACGGTCCGTTGTCGGGTGGAGGGTGCTCCCAATAATTTCCACCAATTTGGATGCCCCCCTTGGCAATTCTCTTATGATTTACAGATGCAGCTATGTACTGCTCTAGTTATCTACCAACTTGGAATCCAGCTGCATCTCTCTAATAGTACAGCAAACTCAAAGTAGGCAGGTACGTTTTAGCGCTAGATCTCCTAACCCAGTTGATTAAAAAGTGGAGTGGTGGTTATAGTGGTTGCAGCAAAGAGCTATTCCCTATGTTCAGGAATGCTAGGATATGACTAAGCGTTTGTAAGTTTTCCCATTTTAACAGATTGAGTTTAGCGTATCCGTCATTTCGGTTTGTCGGCCTCTCCAACTTATGCTATGAACTAAGGTTCAACCCGTGCCTTGAGAGATCGATAGAATAGAAAGCCTCTATGGCTCACCGACATTATCTCATCTGTATCCATTACCCTACGTACTTCTATTAATACAGCAACAGCTGAAGCTATAGCATACGATATTAGGTCACTCTCATCTCTCAAGATGCTCATCAAGCAATATGCAGTCTCATATAATTTGAAACAGTAACTTAAGTGGACTAGAAATTCACAAGCCTGACATAAAGTGAACTAGCACGCTATGTTTCGTGCCCATTGCAGGTTTTGATGAGTTCCGGTTATTATACGAGCGTGCCAACTTCTCATATATTAAATCAACATTCAATAAATGTTCTCGCTAATTCAACGTCCACGCCCTGAGGATGGAGGATCGAGTTAGGTTCAGACTGCTAGACAGGCTGTTCGCGTTGCAACTGGCAAGCTCACCGATGCCGGACTTCCGTAGTTCGCCAAGAATCGGTTTATTAATCAATGCCTCAAAATTGTTTTAAATACACAACTCGGTCCTGAACTGTTTTCCAGGGTCGAGTCCCTTAAGTTCAAGTTTTTCCTGACATTGAGCGCAGAGTGCTCACAGAGAAAGTTGATCTTTTTTCCAGCCTCCCTAAAAGACACGACCGGGCTCTGGCAGAAGCTTATCATTTAGCAAGCTATCGGCATCGATATATCTCTCCACATACGCTACCATACTCAAATAGAAAGCACCATGGGATTCGTTTAGGTACCCGGCCGAGAGGCGAATATAGGCCTCAAGAATTGTATGCGCACTAAGCACTATCACCTGGCCACCACCTTTCAAGAAGGCACCACGGCTACGGCCAATTCGAGTCCTGGTAGAATGGATGCATCTGAGGCCAGAATGTAGGAACCCGAAAAGCCGCACCCAGGAATAAGGTCGTCGCTTTAAATACTAGCATCCAGCAAGTAACCTAAGATTTCTGAATGCGGTCAGAGAGAGATGTAGAGGACGGAATCCGACGTGCCAAGATGCATATGGAATGTTAGTATGTGCAGCAGACCATCTTCGTGAGAAACAGGACAAACGCGTGGGTCTTGGCATGGGGATAACAGTATTGTTCTCTTCAATGCCGCCTCGGCAATCGGGAGTTTTTCATTAGACACGATGAATTCGACGCCCTGAGGTTCGTGTCAGTGAATTATATCTCACTAGGTATGATATCTCTAGTATTTCTTACCCCGGCAATAGAGGGAGCACCGTATCTGTACGGTGAGAAGGCAGTTACCCCACAACCTGACTCTTCCAGCATAGCTCCTCCTTGAGATCCGTCGCGAAGCCCGACTTAGTTTCGCTGTTTTAATGTTTAGGATCTGTCGCGCGATCGTCTGTTGTCGAACTATAGTGCCTGAAGATGACAACCTTGCCATCTTCCTTGCCAAGTGCATCGATCTGACTGTTCAATCACGCGAGCTCTTCCTCAAATCGTGTACTATGCCCTTCTACGGCCCAATCGTCGATCGTAGAGAAGTCTAGAACGCCACCACTCACGGCCAGCCTCGACTCGGGAGGGAAGCGGGAAAATGGAGTGCAACTCAGGATGTCACCCCCGGATCACCCTCTTTTACCGACGCCGGGATGTCGTAACGCGCGTGATCTAACAGCACAAACTCTCCCATAGGATCTGTGCTTGAGGCTGATCTTCGCTCCTTAATCGTCTGCTCAAAGTCGCGCATTTGTCGTCTTGTCTTCTCCCAGTCTGAAAAAGAAGTCGCAGTAGTCACTATGATGCTTGTTTGCGTAGCCGATACCACCTAGAAGCGCCAAGTATGGCGCTTTCACAGGGATATCGGAGATATCGTAGGCTTTGGGCGTTTCGAGGTGCAAGTCTGATAGTATCTAGATAGCCACCATCACGAACGACTTATCACAGCATGTAATGATTGGTCAGACCATTTGATTAGGCGCAGAAAAAAACAATTGGGCGAAATAAGATTCAGACACAAAAAGACAGTGAAAATAGTCTGTTTATGGGGTGTGCCGATGGCTCAGTGAAGGCTCTTAGTTCCTATGCTGGACCTAATCTCCTATTTAGGCCGGCCAAGTGCTAGGGTCAAATAGAATCAGAATATCACTGCTAGGAACAGAGATAGGCATATAGTAAGCTCATTGGCACCTAGCCACCTTACGTGGCGGGCTGCCCGACTCAAAGGCATGTTAGATACTTGCAAAACCAAACCATTTCGCAAAACAGCGGCTCAATATCCATCATGAAGCAATTGAGATTAATCTGACCTTTTTTTTAGGTGGAGGCGTTTATTAGGGAATCTCCAGCTTGGTCACGTCCGTAGCGCACTGCGTTAAGCCTAGGTGGGCATTGTCATAGCGCTGCTGCAGTTGAGCATCAGAGTAACCCGTGATGGTGACACCTAGATCAATGCATTACCATAACATGCGCGACAAGAATAATATGTATGCTACGCCCATTCAGGGGTTTGCAGGTTTTTTTTTTTTTTTTTTTTTGACGAGGCTATGTGTT
>Ga0247782_1000029_pt1 | contig 212854 bp, 164 predicted proteins | sample UWRJL019104C5_FD_179928 | JGI IMG/M metagenome (GOLD analysis project Ga0247782, IMG submission 179928) | Plant litter microbial communities from Arlington Agricultural Research Station in Wisconsin, United States - UWRJ-L019-104C-5 | ecosystem: Environmental > Terrestrial > Plant litter >...
AAAAAAAAAAAAAAAAAAAAAAAAAAAAAAAAAAAAAAAAAAAAAAAAAAAAAAAAAAGAGGGGGGGGGGGGGGGTGGTGGGGGGGGGGGGGGGGGGGGGGGGGGGGGGGGGGGGGGGGTGGTTCGAGCCACGTGATTGCGAAAGCATCGTTTAGGATTTTGGCATCGAGTATCCGGACTTTATCGGTGATATGAAGCAGAGACGTTGGAGCCGACACGGATATTGGTCGGGTTAGGTGTGTTGGACCAATACCGAAAATCGACCTTTAGAGCAAAGTGATCAGCAAAGCAACAACAGCTGCAATTATCCCAGAATAAAATACCAGCTAGTGACTATAACGACATTAGCAAGCAAGGTCTTACTAATCTAAAAATCATCTCTACATCTATCTTCTCCTTTCTACATGACTTTGTTCGGGAGTGTTGAGGGTATACAGGATGCCTACCGTCGCCTAGCTGGTCTGAAAGGTAATATGAACGCTAAGCACCTGGAAGGATAGTGTAGCAATAACGAGATCTGAGCGGTCGAACCCCAGGTTTAGACAACTCTAGCCATAGCTGAATTCGTTTGGCATGCAGGTCTACCTACGACCAGAGTAGGCTGTGAACGAGCGCAAAGAAGGTGGGAACGTAGCTAGCGGCAAGTACTGAACTCAGAGGCTGCCAGAAGAAGCGATATGAAGATAAGCGCAGAAAGAGAGAGCCTCCTCCAGATCCATGGTATCCATAGGCGGTTCGCGGTCAACTTGCTAATTTTAGTTATGTCTGAGTAGGAATACGAGAGAAGCCAGACTCTCGTTGTCCGAGCTAGAATTACTGCTCACTACGTGGATGAGGCTAGAACTAAGAGTGGCCATTCTCACTAAATATTCTTATTAATTCCATGATTGTATGAAAATAGGAAAGACTTTCTCGCAAGCATGAGACTCGACGTGAGGGTGAGCGAGGCGTCTCCAGTGCATCTGTCTGCCTTATTGACTCAACTACAAAGATAATGTTTCATCTTGAAGTCGGCAATCTGTTTCAAGATCCTTTGAATTCCCTTCTTGTCGGACACAATTCCCAGTTTCTCATCAAACTCTACAGTCCGTGAAATGCGTTGTATGTTGATATTAGATAGACGACCTCATCTAGCGCCGCTACAATGGTGATGCTCGGGTTTCAGCGTGGATGCGGGGTACTTAGCTCCTGGCCATCCTAATCCACGATAATTAACCATAATTTTACTCTCCATTCAACCATGTCGCTATGTAAGAAGGATTACTTTTGTATGGAAGTACTACAAGATATAGTCCCAATACATAAGTTGACGATGGCAATAGGTACAGATAGGCGTGCGGTACTACATCGCCCCGAGTTACCGACGCTGTGGTCGCTAGGTTAGTTAGGTGCGCGGTACCGGCCTATAATGGTTGATTGCCTCCACGATATCGGCATTATTAATGCGCTATAGTTGATTGATCTCGAGATGGCCTACTACGGTTAGAGACTTTGGCCTTTTTGTTCATGTTCCTAGATCGCGAGTCCGAAGATCGCAACTTTTTACCGAGCATACAGAAGTCTTGCTCATCTTCGTTACATACGTAACCTACCCCAAATCCGGGGAAACCTTTAGCGCAGTCAAGGTCACTACCCCATTTGAAATTAACATCACTCCTCCAATTAATACCATATCCCCTAGGTTAGATACAGCAACACGTACAAGGTGTATTATACATAGGCAGCTCTAACTACCTAACTTTATTCTATATATATACGTGATCCGTCATCATGAGCAGCGCAACACAAGTCCAGGCCTCCGTTCTCTACGGAGCCAAAGATCTCCGCGTAGTATGAACCCTGCTCTCATTTTCAAGATCCCCCATCGCCTCTCACGCCTGACCCCTCACCCCCCAAGCTAAGCCCTCCTTTCGCCCATCGACTCGATGCCTAACTATCTAACTACCTACCTCACCCAAGTAAAGCAAACTAACGCTTCGAATTCACAGGAGACACGCACATTACCAGCGCCCTCACAAAAGGAAGTCCAGATCGCCGTCTCGGCTACGGGTCTCTGCGGCTCGGACCTGCACTACTACAGACACTTTCGGAACGGCAACATCATCGTTCAGGAGCCCTTGACACTAGGCCACGAATCTGCGGGCGTGGTGACGGCCGCCGGGTCCGGTGTCACGAACTTGAAAGTTGGGGATAGGGTAGCGCTCGAAGTAGGGATACCCTGCTCTGGGGAGGAGGGGAAAGGATGCGAGCAATGCAAAGCAGGCAGATACAACATCTGCAAAGCGATGCGATTCCGCAGCTCCGCCAAGAGCTTCCCTCACGCGCAAGGCACGCTGCAGAGCAGGATTAATCACCCAGCCGAATGGTGCCATAAACTACCCAGTAACGATAATACGCCCATGTCCCTAGAACTAGGAGCCCTAGTTGAGCCGTTGTCTGTTGCTATGCACGCTTACAAGCGCTCTGGGCTTCCTTCTTCTTCCTATCCTTCTTCACATACTCAGGACCGAAACAATGGGAGCGGAAACGGGGACGGGAACGGCAAAACTATTCTAGTTCTAGGCGCAGGCGCAGTAGGACTCCTCTGCGCGGCCGTGGCCAAAATCAACGGCGCCAAGACCGTTCTCATAGCAGACATACTCCCCGAGCGCGTTACTTTCGCTGTCGAGAACGGGTTCGCGGACGCTGCTTATACCGTCACTTCTCCCGCGCCTGACAAGAAGCCAGAGAGTATTGATGAGAAGTTGGCTTATGCGCAGGCTGTTGCTGAGGAGATGAGGGGTGTTCCCGTACCGGGGGCGGAAACGATAGGAGAAGTAGACGCAACGTTCGAGTGTACAGGTGTTGAGAGTTGTATGCATATGGCCATATACGTAAGTTCGCATTTTACGTTTTCTCACTCCTACTCTACCTGTCCTATTTAGCCCCCCCCTCTCACCCCAAACCCATCACATCCAAATACAAGAAGCCCGGCAAGAAACTAACAAAAACTGCTTGTTTCAAAAGTCAACGAAACCCGGCGGCAAAATAATGATAATAGGCATGGGCAACCCCATCCAGACCCTCCCCATCTCCGCCGCGTCCCTCAAAGAAGTCGACTTGGTAGGCGTCTTCCGGTACGCCAACACCTACCCCGCCGCCATTGAACTCTTGTCCACTTTGATATCCACCTCATCTTCTTCCCCAAACAATGACCGCAAAAACGGCCTGCCGGATATCAGCAAGCTCGTCACACAGCGATTCAAGGGCCTCGATAGTATACCCGCTGCGTTCGACATGGCTGGGAGGGTCAAGGACGAAGAAGGGACTCTTGTTATCAAGGTCATGGTTGATACGAATGAGTGAGGACTAATGTTAGTGGGTTAGAGGGGGATTCGAGTTGGTTATGTAGCTAGGTGGGTAATCAAGGGAAATGAACTTGTTCGACTTTCTTTTTAAGTGTCTGCGAGGTCGTAATCGACTCGATAGCGCATCGTGCATAAGAATAATCATTTGATAATATACACTGTCTTATAAAATAGTGAGACATACGATCTGTCAGGACATTGTAGAAGGTCAATCATGCCACCCTAGCTAAGTTGTAATCATTGCGTCTCTCATTTCTCGTATTCGGCTAACTTAGTCGCATGATATATATAGTCCAATATAAGCCTCATATCTCATATCCAACGCCAAAATAATCATGAAAAACCCTTTGCATTTCCGGCCCTCTTGTCCTTATATCTCGTAACGTACCGAAAGATCCCGTACTTTCCAATCCTCCCAGGGAACCGCTCAGGATGCTCGTTCGTTCTCATCGTTATATAGTCCTTCGCATCATATATATATGTCCAAAACATCAAAGGGCCCGCGCCCAGCAAGCAAGCCGTCCGCTGTCGCACTATTCACTCAATTCTACTCACCCAACTCGGGGCTAAACTGCGCGTTTGATAGTGCGCGATAGCTTCCTATACCACCTTCTCAACCGCGACTTCTTCGTAGTCACAGTCGACGGCGCCGTACTCTCAACCGCGTCCGAAGTCGTCGTATTGACATGCTTAACGTCCTCATTCTTGACCGTAACCCCCTTAGTAGAACTGCGGCCTTTTTCTCTCTCTTCCTTTGCTCCCGTCAACTCGCCACCAACACGCGGCGTCTCTAGTTCTTCAACTGGGACATCTTCATCCTCACCCGTCAACATTTCTGTTGTTGTTGTAGTTGAATCATCGGGAGAATTGGCTACCGGCCCAGCTGGCGCCCCCGCATCCTTCTCCGTAGCTTCCTCAGCTTTGGCACCAGACTCGTGAAGTTCAAGCTTCTCATTGACCTCCCTGATAAGTGGTTCGATTGAGTCCCAACCTTTCCATTCTTTTTCCACCGCGCCCCGTTCTCTGAGCATTTTGATCACCGCTTGTATGCGTTGGTCCAACTCCTCGATTTCGTTTCTGAGGAAACCAGAGTCCTTGCTGGCCGCTTGTTTTACATTAAGCCGGCTAAGCGCTAGCAGAATCGTGCAAACGGTCGGGTGTCTTCCTAGTAAATGGGGACTCCATTTAAATCCTGTTTCATAATCCAAAGTATTGTCCTTAACCGAATGATAAACGATGTATGCATTCGGATCCGCGCCCGCCGATATCATCACTTCGGTGATTGCAATAAAACGTACCAGGTGATAATACGTATTCTCCAAATGTTCGAAGTCCCATAGGCGAGGCCCGGGCCGAAAGGTCCATAAGTACCATTGCCACACTGAAACCCCTTTATACACTTCGTTAGGACTGTTGTTCTGCTCTAGAAGCATCTTGACCACTGGTGCTACTCCCACCGGCCAGCTTATAGTTAAATAGGGAAGATGTGCCAATAAGAGAGGGCAACCTCCGGGTTTCAAGACCTCCTGCCCGCCTGTTTTGATCTTGTTTTTAATATACGCAATGAGTTTAAATGCGGCTGCGAAAGTCATCATAGAGGCCTCCCCTTTGTCTTGCAGAGGCCATAAAACACGCCGCCTTGGTGCATCGATATTCAACAGATTAAGATACCGAATCCAGGCCGACCAGTGAGACGCTCGATCTGGTATGACATTCAACGCTTGTGAAGCGAAAAGCTCGGCTTCCTTGGGATTATCATGGTATGCCTCCACGCCCATCATCAATTCCGCAGAGTGATATACCAAAGGCATTATTTCCTGGACGGCCCTGTCGAGTTCATCAACAAGATCCAAATACTGCGGATCTGCTTCTAGGCGAGGATCTCCTCCTGCTGCCCGGGCACGATGCCCTGTCATATGCGCGAGTCGCATCACAGATGCCCAACTAGCACCCCCGGAGAGACCGCAAGTTTTGATTACGAGGATTCCGCTTCGCAAGACGGCCAGGCTTGTACAGAATGTCCGAGGCAAATACCCTCCGACGAATTTCTTCCCACCGCCACCGCGGGCGAGAAACTCATATACGGACCGGTGAATAAACCTCGCAGTAGCCCTGCGTTGGTCTGTAGACAAGTCATAGATAAGTGTCTGATAGGCGTAGTCTAACTTTAAAGATCTGATGTCCGACTCGGAGATATTATCACAAGGCACCACCTCGATCAGCCCCCTGGATAAGCTTTTAACGCGTCCCTCCATCTCTTGTACTCGTTCACTGACCTCATCATCGCTGATTGGGGTAACTGGCGTGTGACGCACCATGTCGTTATCTGCCTCCATGGCGAACCAGAGGTCAAGGAGGCTCGGTTGCCGTACGACTGTTAATAACAGTCCGATCAACTGCGCTGTCCGAGGTCTATAGTCGATATCCACTCTTGAAAGCAAGGTACTATATAAGTCATGAAGGTCTGATGGCAATTCCTCTAGTCGCTTTTGCAGATCTTCGACCCTATCATGGTTCGTCAGCCCACTTAAAAGAGACTCCGTCACCAGTCGAACCCAGAGAAAGACTCCGGAAGATGCCTCCACAATTGACTGTAGCATCTCATTCATACGATTCGGTTTCTTGCTAGTGAGAACCTGCATCCTGGGATGCTGCATAAGCTTGTCCATGGAATATCGGTGGATATCGTCCTTTGTTAAGTCGTGTATCCGTAACGTCGGATAGCCACTGTATCCGTGCTCGAATTCGGACAGTGGCCGGCTAGAAAGGAGTGTTTTGATATTTTCATATTTCTTTAAGAAATGCGTGAAATCTATCAGACTTTGGACACTCGTGTGAGAAATTTCAGGATCGAACTCGTCCAGCCCATCAATAGATATGAAGAACTTAAAGTTCATTTTGTGACTTATCAGGTTCTTGAGGGCCCTTTTCACCTCAGGGAGTGAGGGCTCGTTGTACTGAGTTCTACCTTCATAAGCCGCTTCGAATCTCTCCCTAAAGGCTATAGGAATGAGATCACGTCGTCCACCGAGGATGGAGTGTAGCAGAGACCGCACCAGACCCAGTTCGGATTTCTGCTCCTTGTCACCATTGTAAAAAAAATAGAAAGACGTCATGATCAAGTCTTTGTCCCCAGCCCATTCCTGTAATAAACTTTGAGTTCTTGCACTTTGGCAGATAAATTTCATTAGGGTGCTTTTTCCGGACCCCGGTTTACCGGTAATCCAGAAGCTTAGTTCATTGCTTCGCAGAAACTCCGCCAAATTATCCCATGGTCTTCCCATGGCCTTTGGATCCTCGAAGACCCACTGGAACGTCGTTGCGTGAGCCTCAGAAATGGACTCCTCGCGGTCACGCATGGACGCATACCAGAGGCAGCTGAGAACAGCTCTTTCTGCCGCTTCGCGCCTCTTTTCGTCTTCCAATTTTGCTACAAAATGGGCGGAGACAGGGGAAGTGGATCCAGACACGGCCATAGCATTTATAGTATTCAAGAGCCGGTTATTCTGTTCCAGAAGTTCTTCGTGACGTCCCTTGCTAGCTTTTTCTGTTGTGATAAGCATCTCGATCAGGTGCCTGCTATCCTCCCTCGACTCGGCTTGCTGGCCTGCTATCTCTTCCAATGTACCCAGCATGCGAGCATTCTCATCGTTTGGGAATTGGCTGATTTTCTTCCTGATGCTGACGAGAATGCTGAGGTGTATCTCGTCTCTGATGCTCTTAAGCCGCTTCTCCGTCTCTTCTATGTCGTCAGGATCCCACATGCGTGACACGACCGCTTTGAAGCTCTTCCACTTTGACTTTTCATCAGTGATGACCTTCCTGAGCTTCTGCGCAAGCTCGTGCCCGATGCCAGATGCTCGCTGGGATAATTCTTTCAGTTGCTGCTATACGTCAACACTAAACTTTTCCTCTTCATGACCAGTCAAAGCAATCCGGTCAAATTATACCTCCGCACTCAAGGATACGTGTAAGAGAAACCAAAATGCGCACTTACTTCCTCTTCTGGATCTAACCGCCCATCCGAGCCAAACCCGTGATCTTTGAGTACCCCAAGCTGCTCCTCCAACCTTGCCGTCGTGTCTTCTATGCTCCCCACAACAAGAGATAGATCAAGGTTCCTGTCCGTACCTCCATGTTTATAAACCTGCTTGGCTTCGCTAACAAAATCAATTGAGAATATAACGAATTTGAGGACAGTTCCAGCAAGACCGATCGCTAGTCCGGCAGCATCTGTCATGGTGCCAGTAATGCGCAATACCCAGCCCTCTGCCTCTAGTGTGAAAAGGAATGAAGAAAGATAACGTAATGATATAACTGGGAAGTTGCAACTGACGTTAGTGTTAGGGTACGTATGACAATCTCAACGCTAGTAGTTGGCTGAGGAGTACTACGATTGTGGGCTGGGAATATTAACACCTAACCGGGTGGGTTGGAATCCGGAATGGTACTAGGTCCTACGGTAGCTGCCTAAGCTTAGGTACATATATATGTATAAGTAGAGGACGGATCGAAAAGGCGACTAGCAAACCAGGGGGAGGCAGGAAGCAGGCAAACCAACAGCATTGACTTCGCCCCAGAACCACTAGATCAGAAGCCTCTGATTGGCCCGTAACGTGTGCTGGGTTACTGCAGTGCAACCAACCTTCAGACACCGCAAATCGTCAAGATATCTACCTAGGTACACGAGTCAGAATCGTACTTGCCCAGTTACGTCTAGATGGCGCGGTAGCATTAGGGTCTGCATATAAGTGCTTACCCTCGTCTATCCTTGTTCTCAATTTGTTCTTATCAGGTATGAATAAAGCATGCTAAGTAGGTGCGCTTTCTGGCAAGAGGGGCCGTAGTGATCTGTGAAGACTTTTATTGCTACTGTACTATGATTTTCCGAAAAACAGACCTTGCTATGGACATCTTCTACGATGCTCATTCAACACTACACGTAAATTGGCAGCCTTAGCCGCCTTAGCCGCCTTGGCTTGAACCTGTTAGAATTAAGCGAGATATCACTGTAATTACTGTACGAATAACGTAGGATTAATTGATTATGATGTCCTCATGTGTATTCTTGTTGACCGCTTATTCTCTGTTTCTCAAGTTTTTATACAATTTACTATGTGGGGCTTAGAACCTAAGAAGGCCCACCCCTTGGGTGGCCCCAGTGCTCTGTCCTCACCACTCTTAGTGGCTGCACCCCTTGGCGTCATTCTAACAGAACCTTCTAGCTCTCATTGGAGATAGCCCCGCTGAGAAATTAATGCAAGCTGTCTTCGGTAGACTAACCATCTCCAATTGCTCGGAACAAGCCTACCTGAGTAGCTTCTCGTTCCTATTTAAGTCAAAGCAGGGTGAGAGGGCGCTGTTTATTTTAAGCTCCCTGCCGCTTGAGCCGGCCAACCCAGCGATATCCCATAAGATTACGGATATCTAAACACCTTTCGGCATGCTTCTGCCTCCCAGCTTGTCAGGGAAACCGAAATTGATGCCGAAAGGCGGGTATACGAATCTCTGGAGCTTGCCCTCCTTGGCGAGAGCGTCAGAGTAGTCAGTGAGAATCTTCAATTCGTCGGCGTCGAGGTCGACGATCTCGAGATTAGACTTGATGCGTGACTCGGTAACTGACTTGGCGAGCACCGTGGAGCCTCGAGCGACTAGAGCCATCACGATTAGCACTCCGATGGGATTGATTCCCGTCACGCCGTGTCACATCACACGACATCCCGTCCCGTTATAACCGAGGGAAAGGCGGCTTACCGTGGTAGCTCAAGAGCACTGTGCCGGCACTAACGCCCTTCTTCTCCGCCACCTTGAGCACGGGCTCAGCAGTCATCAGAGGACCACCCGTGCTGCCCAGCGGGCTGTACGCAATGATATGGATGCCTTTTTGCTTGCAGAAGTCGACAACGTCCTGCTGCGGCAGGGCAGGGTGGTTCTCGATCTGGTTGACAGACGGTACGACCTCGGCCGTCTTCAGCAGCTGCTCTAGGTAGGGTACGCTGTAGTTGCAGACGCCGATGCTCTTCGTCTTACCCGTCTTGAGAAGCGCCTCCATCTGCTTCCAGGTGGCCGTGTGGTCGTGGTCCCACAGTATGTCGCGCGAGCCATCAGGAAGTTTGGGAAACCGGTCGTCGTTACCGTTCGGGTTCATGCCCACGGGCCAATGTATGAGAAATTGGTCGACGTAGTCGAGCTGTAGCGCCTTGAGCGATTTGTCCAGCCCTACCTCGGCACGTCCCGAGTACGTGTTCCATAGCTTTGTGACGACAAAGATGTCGGACCGCTTTACGTACCCTGCGTCTATGGCGGCCTTGATACCCTGTCCAACCTCGCCTTCGTTCGCATAGCAGTATGCTGCGTCGATCAGCTTGTAGCCAACCTTAAGTGCGTATGTTACCGCGGCGGCCACCTCGCCGGGAGCGGCTTGCCAAGTGCCTTAAAAATCATACTTGTTAGTATCGATGTGGCTTCGATGAGACATGAGAATTGGCTCGACTCGAGGCAATGGATCTGAGGATAACGGCATTGCGCGTGAACAACTGGGATCGGCAATACTGGGACAATGAGAGGGTGGTGTAAGGATGGTGGAGTGGTGGGGTTGTCAATATTCCGTCGTGAGGGGCGGACGGGGATTCATGGACATTTGAAATCGAGGCATGTCCACGACTCAGCAATCTAAGTCGACCACAAGATTTCTGATATTGTTATATGTTCAAATACTAGTTCTGAACCTATAAAACCTCAAAACGAACTGCTGAACAATATGAACAACATACCAAAACCAAGGGCAGGCATATCCTGCCCAGTGTTGAGCTTGAAAGTCGACGGCGCCATCGTGAAAAGAGATTCTCGTTCTAGGTATCGAAAAACAATTAGGCAGCAACTCGTCTACGGGTTCTCTACGAATCAAAGCAAGGTTGAACAAGGGAAATGGATAGTGAAGTATTAAAAAAAGAAAAGGTCAGAGTTAAAAGCGAACAAGACAAGCACTGGTTCTCGAAATGGAGAGAAGGCAGAGGTGGATATAAGTAGTAATCAACTAACTCTCCGACTACGACGCCTAACAAACACATTTAGGTCCGGCTATGTAGCATCCAAATCGTGTCACGATCGCCGGCAAAAACGAAGCCCGTGAATAATAAAAAAGCCGGGCCTATTTGACCCCCAAACGCCGCCTGTCCCCTTCTCATGCCCCCTTCCCCTCAGATCCCACTTTCCACTTCGTGTTTAAATAGCCCGGCACTATCCTAAAGGCTAAGAGGTACCCAGCCAGTAGCTAACTAATGAAAACGGCAGGACATCGATGATGGGGTAAAAGAACGACTACAGTACATGTATGTATGCGTATGCAGTCGCCGGAGCTAAAACCGCCATAAGCTACCTAATGGAGAAATATGTGGGAGGTGGGTAGATAAGTAGGTAGATACTTGACAGGAGGTAAGCAGAAACAGGTGTTGATCCTTTTCCTCTGCCTAGGCATATTGGGACTTGGAATTTAGTACTGGATTGCTTACATGATTTTTTATTGAATGAAGTATATAAGGAGTTACTTTTAACTTTTAACTCTATCGAAACATCGCTTCGATTATTTCTTGTAGTATCCATAGCTGTATATAGGCTCAAGAAGCGCAAAACGGCTTTCCCCCCACCTTCAGTACCTACCCCTCCTCATCTCTTATCCATATGGACACATTCTAAGCATATCTCTTTTCAGGGTACTCGAACGCAACACGAACTATCTCCCGCTTCCTGATACGTTTGGCCTCTCGTAAACATGGTCTTAGTAGCAACAGCCGACCCAAGGCCTTGGTCGTAAACAAGTCGGTTTAAAAGATACCCTAAGTAAGCAGTCCGACTATAACAAAATGCCGGTTGCGTCAGTTGTATACGACGCCCGATTTATATAAGAAGCCCCATCAACTATACTCTAGCTACCTGATCCTGACCAGGCTCATCAGGCATGCACGCCTTCATCATACAGATCATTCCACCACGCTATATCCCTCCATTGCTCCTCCGTCAAATTCGCGTTTACGTAATGTTCCTTCTGGGGCGTTCTTATCCTCTGATGAATCTTGCCAGCTTTCTTCCAGCCAAAGAAACCGGCCATTTCCCAATCTACGAGTCCGGTGATCCTGTCGCCCTCGTCAACTATGCAATTCGACGGCGTGAAGTCGTTGTGCATGAGACTTGCATCCGGATCCTCCTCTGCGCCAGCATGTGAGAACAAGACCTCTTTCTCTAGTTCATTGATACGGCCGTTATGGATGATGTTAGGATCCGGGACGATATGACGATGGCCCTTCTGAGGGCTATCAGGCTTTACAGTATGTAGTTTCCTTAGTATCTCTCGAGCTTGCTGTTTGAATGATGCTTTTTGGCGCTCTGAGAGATATGGATATGCTACGGTCAGAGCGACGCCGGGGATTCGTTCCTGGACTAGTACTTGACGGCCGTTTATCTAGCAAAGCATGTAAGTGAGTGAAAACAAAACGGAATACTACACAACGAGGTGAGCTGGTTCCAAGCCGGCCCTGTACAAAAGAAAAAGAAAAAAAGAGAAGACAGTAAGTACCTTGCCAGAAAAGTATATCCTAGGTACCTTGACAGGATAGATAACATCCCTACAGAGCGTAGTGGCTTCAATCTCATTCGCATCAGCGTACGAATAGTCGACTGTGGCAACCCCCCCATCTTTATCCTCGTGAAGATGGCTAGACTTAACGATGACGCTACCTAGGGCGAATACATCGCGCCCATTCTCGTCGGCTGGATAGATCCGGAGAGTTTCGGTGCAGCGACTGAGAACTGACGACCAATATCGTAATGCATCCGGGGACTGGGAGCGGATATACTGGGGATCGACTTGGAAATCGTCTGGTCTTGGCAAGTACCGACCGTAGTACGGTACATCTGCATATGGGTCTGTGGCAGGTATGTTGTCCGGGTTGGACTCATATGGATTCATGATTAAGTCTAAACCACACCTCAAGATGAGTTCAGTAGCGGGATACTTGTGATTCAGGCTGTTGATTTCTGTGCAAATTTGGAACTGTAACTGTTATAATAGGATATTAGGAGATTACGGGGGTCGGGTTATTCTAGAAAGAAATCACCATGCTTGATATAAGAGGATATCATGAAGCAACAGAAACACGAAAGGGGCAACCTAGACTCTTATTGTTTAGATGCGTATGCAAGAAGACCAACATCAGCTCAACAGTGAGGCTTAGCCGTGCAATGAGTCGGAATGCTATACCTACCTAACCTAGGTTAGGTACCTAATGTAGGCAGACAGAATAGGTACGGTATCGTAGTGGAGCAATAGCAAACCTTAGGCCGGGCAAAAACAGGGCCCGTTTGATAGCTCGTTGGGAGGCTGTGTCGCCAGTTCCGAGCTGTACTCATGAAACAGAGAATGATGTTGTTAAGGGAATAGAGGAGAGGTCTCGTCGCAGGTCTCACTGTGAGAAGTTGTTTGGTACACACTGTCCATCAAGCAGTTACACTCGAAGTTGTTTTATTTCGAGAATTCCGACCAAAATCTGATCAGACAAACGTCCTTTCTCTTCGTTCATACCTCCGAGTCCTCTTGCCCGACTAATTGAATTAGAACAAGCGCGCTTTAGCACTTACGAAGAGATCTGCTATCTTAGATGAATGGTGAACCATCACAGCTATCTACACGGCTTATACCGCACTAAGTTAGGTAATTGACGTGGTCTAGGAAGACGCGAAACACCTTGTAGTCTGAAGAATGCTCAGATAGTTTGGCCCGATTTTGGAGCTTCATTGTTCCACAGGCTCGTACGTGTTGGTCCAAGTTAAGTCGATAGATACTCTAGGTGCCGGCCTAGTTGATTATGTATGTTGACCTCCATTGTCGAACTAGCCAATAGCTTGTCAAAGTGTAAAAACCTAGGGACTATGAAAATGGAGATCTGAGCGAGAATCGTTTAATAGATTAGCCCTCCGCCAAGGGTAACTCACGATATACGAGGTGTTGTTCTCTATTCGCTGTGAATTGTACATGTGATTGCGTCTTCCCGGCCTATGGAGTATTGACAAAAGCATGTTGGTTCAAGCGGCCTACAATTTGGCCCAAGTGCAAGAACGCCACGCGGTCACGAAAGTAGGTCTTCATCGATTTTGCAACTTCATGAGAGACGAGGCACTGTCGATGCGATTACTGCCTACGGAAATCATACACTTAGAGCCTCTCAACATGTTAATGGTCTTGAGCAAGAGAGTCTCGGAAATGCCTATATAAGAGCGCTATCGTCAGGAGTTTGAGTCGTCTTTATTACCTTCATCCAGTATCACCTTCGTCAATCCCATTCTCCCTCACTCTCAAAAATTTCAGCTCGATATCTCCGTCTCCCATCCTCATCCCATAGCAGCCACCCGAATAGCATATTAAGCTTTAACACATTATTTTCCTCGAAGTCAAAATGGCTATACGATGCTCTGTTTGTGAGCAGTGGATTGAAGCGACTGGTAGCGTCCATAGCTACCCTAGCAAATCCAAGAACTACGATGAACACATTCCTTATGTGAATTCCGAAGATGCGGTTTACCGATACCAATCAGCTACCTTGGCTGCTCATCAGCGAGTAAGTTTCGACGACTACAAGAAACAGGAGTTTTCTTCAGATCAAGACTGACATGGCTATATGACAATATTATCTTTTGTTCAAGTTAACGTAGCATACACAGACGTACTTGGTCAGGGGACCCTCAAGGGAGGCGGCAAATTGGCCGAGTCATCTGGTGACGGCAGTAGAGTCTTGTGACGGAAAAAACAGCGCCGTTAATTTCTATCTAGAAGGTAGCAGTATATATGCTATCGGCAACAAGTTCAATACAGGGAATAGCGATGGGAGGATCATAACTGTAGAGGTTTCAAACGGACTTGCCAACTATATAGGCTCGTTTTTGGCTTTGGGAATCTCAATATACACTCGTTCAGTAGCTTATTACTATGCTGACCGCCTTTGCTATGCCACCAATTTCCGTATCTTGACACATATGAGAGCTGGCCGATTCGATATATAATGAACTTAATGCAAAGCCTTAAATTGTTTCTTGTCTTATGTGAAAGTCGTGTTGCGCCAAATATTTAGCCAGATACCTACAGACAGATGACCCCGCGATAAGTATTACATATATTACCTAGAGGCAACTACTAATAAGTTGGCCCAGTATTACCTATGCGGTGAAACGAGTCTTAGAGTCTGAGTCAAGTGATAGACAAAGAGCCTATAAGCCGATAGCTGGGTTGTTGGTCAGCATTATGGCTGTGGACATACAATGATAGACAGCAAAGAGTGACCGATTAAGCAGTCAGTCAAACCCGTGGCAGACACCTGAATGGCCTGCTCTGAGTAGTGTCAGCATTGTTGTTACTTGCTATCAAGAAAGACTACTGCTTAACATTTATTGAACACTAAGTTATTGTATTTACTGTTACATATGAAGCTTACTCCTGTTACACATACAATTCCTCACCGATGTAGAATGAGGGGCAACCAGTTGGAGAGCACGCGGGGATTTGGGCTTCAACATTCGAAAGGATAGTTTTCGGTCCACAGTTTATACAGAGAATATCGAGAGAAGAGGGAGAAGCAAAAGCAGGAGATGAGATTGAGATCTGAATAAAGAGAGTTTACTTGCGGATGGGTGCGGGGTTGGAATACCGACCTGCGAGGAATCTTTGACGCACCACTACAGATCTGTACAGCATACCTACTTGATTACATGGAGACATTGGCAGGTGGACAGATAACCGAAATTCTTCAGACGGCCACATCTGGGGGTGAGAAATATAACTTAATCATCATCTATCTAGTCAAGGATAAGACGATAAGTCATGTTCGGTGTATTAGATAGTCGACCTTCACTAGAACCGACATCCTTTGGACATGGTTCGCCGCTGGGGATTTGATGCACCGATCTGGTATATAGAGAAGCTATGCATAATTTTTGACGATCAAGGAATGAATGCGAATGTTGAAAAGGTACATACTCTCAGTTCGGGGGGATTATGACCGAACTGGTGGGCGTTAGAATAGCTTGGCAAGGGCCTTGCCTGCATAGACCATGTCAGGCACCTTATGTGGTCCTTGGTCGATACCGGTGCTATGTCAAGAGATATGTATACAGATATGTCTGCAGGTGTTGTCGAATTTTCGAATTAAGAGGGAAGCGCCACGTCTAAATGGCTCTATTTCCCCAGTTGCCAAAGATGCCTGATATCTATATAGGGTTTTAGGCAGCAGCCACAGAAGACTCCTTAGAAGCTTTAGGAAAAACAGGTAGTCAATCAATACTTTCTTAAGTGGCCCTCAAGTCCGTCGGGATTCGAACGTCAACGGTGACTCAGTATTTACGAAGCATGGGTAAATCCGAAATGAAGAACCGAACCATGCAATGGTATTATGAACAATTCTAATATGCAGACTCCCGTCGCACACCTTTTCCTGCCAGAGGCGAGGCCTATAATGCGTGTAATGCGTGCAAACCGTTAAACAATACATGTACAATATAATGACACGCTTCTTTCAATACACTGCTTCCTCTAACCGGCGATGAGAACCCAGAGACTGTTAAGGTGGGTTAGTAAAAAGCCAACATCAACAAGGGATTTCGCCATCCACAAACACAGAACGAGCAGAATGGATTTAACACTTACAGGAAAAAAATCATGAGGACACCAAACATCTTTGCCATCAGCCACCGATTGCTGGATACTCTCGACCAGTATTTCAGCAGTTCGCGCTGTGCCCCTTGCACATTGTCCACAACATCCTCTGTGTTGGCATCTATCCGCTCTATCATCTCGCTTTGCTCCGATACCATTTGCGCCAGCTGGCCGAATATGGAGCCCAGCTCGCTAATTGTCTTTTCGATGGCCTCAATGGCCTCCCCGCGCTGTTGGATGTATGTGTTTTGCGGCTGGGCCTCCTCCATCATTAGCACTTGCTGATCGCTGACGGGGTTAAGAGACAAGAGGTCAGCGCCCGGCGAGGGCGTGCCGCGAGCCGGTGTCCCGTATAGAGGGGAGGCAGACTGCTGTATCGACGGTTGTGTGTGTTGGGAGACGGTGGAGATGAAGTTTTCAGTTCGGGATCGCGAGGCCTGGATGTTCTTTGTCCGTACTTCTAGGACGTCCTTGAAGTTTGCGCCGACGTCGCTGAGCTTGCCTTGCAGCATGAGCACGACATTCTTGTTGTGCTCTCCTTCTTGGTCGGCTTTGGGGTGTTGTTGGCGTGTGAGGGTTTGGAGGCTGGAGATCTGCTGGTTCAGGGATGACAGGTCTTGCTTGATTATGAAGGTGAGTTCGTTGATCTCGACCGGCCGGTCATCGAAAAGGGTCTTCCTCTTGGCCAGCTGAGCGAGCTTTTCTAATTTTCCCATCGTTGCGCCAATTCCCCTGCCAATCTCGGCAGCTTGTCTGGCGAACTCGGATCTCCGGGGTTGCGCATCGCCGTTTGCGTTTGCTGCCGCCTTCTGGGAATCGGTAAGGAGGGATCGCCTTTGTGCGCCGACCTTGGATGTGGCTTGTCTTTTCTGAACCTGTATCAGAACAGACCTGAATTCCGCGGTTCGGTCTTGTATTGATGCGATCGCCATGGCTGGACGAGATTCAATGTGACGCTGGCAGTGCTATCAGATGCTCGGGGGTGTATTAAATCGCCCAATATTGAAGAGAAACGAATACTCGAGGGACTGGAAGATTCACGGGAGGGCTGCGATGTAGAGAGCGTAGAGCCGTAGGGAACGATGGGGCCGGAATTCGACCGGTAGAAGAATGATCGGTTGAAACCCGAGGTGACGAGGTGATGTCGCACTGGTTGAGTACGTCGAGTAGCGCAGGTAATTTATTACCAAGATAGATACGGATGCACGGCAATGCGCATGGAGGGCCGACGAGAGAGCAAGTGCCGGTTTGTTTCGTCGATTGGGGTTGAGGTAGATGGTGTAGGTACTATGTGAAGAGTGAAAGAGATCTCGTGTTATTTGAGGGCTTGGCAGTAATTGGATGAGAATACCTATCTGGGTAGGACCAAGTAGATTAATTTAGGTACAATTACTTTACTCTAAATACAGGCTTGGGTTGTTGGATTCGAATCAACATCACTTCCTGCATCTACCTACTGGACGCTGAGGCCAGTTTGTTGTTAGCGTGCCTAGGTTAGGTAGTCGCTTTTGTCCAGGTACACGTTTGATAGTGCCTGCATCTCTCGACCAGGTGGCCGCCTCTCCAGTCAATGTAACGTTATGTGGCGTTGTGGCGGTGCCGATTGCATTCCGTGCATGCACGCAAGTGCTCTGGGGCTTTGTATACAGATCTGTAATAAACCACGACGTTAGATTCTCGACCCGTGGTGCCAGCCCTAAACTTCTAACGTTAGAAAGGGTCCACGTATCTTTAAAAATGCTTATTAGGAACTTACAGCTTTATGTACTTGCTTTTTGCTGAGTTGAATCACGTAGCAAAAAAAAAGTGTTGATCGACACAACTCGGATAGATACCTATATTTAGGTACTGTATACATAGTATTCCGTCTGAGCGAATTGCGTAGTCATATTTCCACAAGTTTAATGGTCTGTACACATCTGACTTGTCGAGGGACGGTTATGTTTCAATACGCGGCAAGGGACCCTTGAAATGTGTTAGTTCGACTACCTACTGAGGTAAGGTACTAGGTAAGTAGTCAAATAGGCAGTGCAGACAACACAAACGCTTTGTAGACACCCTATCGAGCGACTTCTTATCTGTATAAGCAGAGCTGATGGCGAGCTTTGTCCACACCGCAAAACGTACTGGATTCCAGACAGATACCGTACCTAGAGAACACCATAATGGTGGATGGGTATACCAAATAAGACGTGTGATGATATGATGATGAGGTGGCAGACTTCTTGGGGTACGTATGAGGGCCGTTCATTTTAAGGGCTTCCCCGGCACATTATCACATACAGTAGGTAGGTACTTGGGTAGGGATGCTGAGGTACTGTCATTTTGCGTATAATTACTATAGATCACTGAGTATAGTATTGTGGATGGGGAGGTTTTGCCGGATCCTCCTGTACCCTGCACCTACACAAGATTGGGAAGGTTGGTGACGGAACTAGCCTGCTAGGTATTGGGCACGTCAAACATTGAACTAATAACTAGTATGTACATCTGTAGTACAACATTCATACTACTTCCACATTTTATTAGGCCTCCGTCAACCCGACATCAGTGTTTCTTAGTCGCGGTAGCAGTGATACCTATCATCAATTTCTTCTTCATTCATCACCTACCTAAGAACTCCCTTCCTCCCTCTAGCATTCCTACTGACTCTCGATCGACCGATCCTCACTCATTTGGCCAGTATTCGCGATTTGAACCCTTTTCTAATCTGTGTAGTAATTAGTAGGGTCGATTTGTATTTCTGTTATTCCAGTCGCAAGTTGATTCCGGCCGTGGTTTAAATTTTCGCCGACGTTCTCTGCTGAATATCTATCCGATCTTATATTCTTTTCTTAAATGTTCTTAATCAATCATTAATTTGTGTTCCCGTTTTCTATGCGGCGAAACTGGCCTTCATTCCATGTCTATTCCCGTGAATATACTTTTGATTATCAGTTTACGCTCAGAGCACCGTAGCCCATCCATTGCGCCCAGCCCGACCAAACGAGACCATATATCTCAATAAGTGCGACGAACGGCCAATACCCCCGTGATTAGCGATTGTTGAATTGTTCGAAGGAGACGGGCATGTTTCCGGCTTAGAACTGGACAGCTATGGATTCAGGATCGTATAACCACGTCCGTAGGGGCGCCATGCCATCCTCGTCACTGTTAGTATTAGCTGTGTACCCCTCTCGTTCTTGGGAAATGCGCTTCTCCGGAAGGTGCTGTTCCAAAGGCGCCGACAATGAAAGCTGACCGGCACGGTCCAAACTAGGTCGCCATCGACACCTACATACAAAGCAAATGTGAACCGAACAAAAACTCGAAAGTGGGTGGAGGCGAAAATGCAGAGTTACGACGGCGACGACTGGGGGAATGATTATGATGACTATGACGACGGCGATGACCAAGAAGACGAATCTGAACCGCTACCAAAGCCAGCTGGTCTACGAAGACCCGGCCAAGCGGGCCATCAGCTACCATCATCACGAACTTTCCCACAGCCTGCTCCTTATGGCCAGCTGGCATCGCGAAACTCGGGCGGGCCGCCCCCCCTCCATATCCAAACCCAACAGACAGCATCGAGAACAACATCGCCGCCATATGCCACCAGGTCCGCCTATCCAGAGCCACATCTTGCTTCTGCCGCTGCCTCTGGCTCTCCAAGCACGAATTTCTCTTCCAGCTCTCAGAGCGCCGGGGCAGCACAGACCCCATCTCGATATCCCCCTCGTAAGAGTAGCATGGGCCAACAAGACCGGCCTGATATCCCGGAGAAAATCGTTGCGACATCAAATTCGCCCTCCGCTTCCAACACTGGCAATAGACCATTCGCAGACCAGCGATCAATATCTCCAAGCGTGGCTGCTACGGCTGCGGCCAAGCCGCTGCCGTTTGTTCGGCCAGCCGATATATACAAACGGATGGACGAGGAGAAGGAAAAGGAGCGCCTTTCCATGGATTCGAGCCGTCCAAGTATGGACAGTGTGCTAGGTCGAACAGAAGCTACATCTTCTGTCGGTCAGTTGAGGTCGTCTCACGAACAGGGTCGGCGAACAAGCTTCGAAAATCATGAAGGATCCGAGTCCTCTCGTGGTCGAAAGTCGACTTTAGCACCGGTTGCCGAGAGAAAGAGCGAGTATGGGATGGAGGGGTTACTTGCCAAAGCTCAGCCTGATCATCTACCCATCTCTCCCCAGTTGGATCACCCCAGATCTGAGCTCTCCCCATCCGAGAGCGAATTTGGTGACAATGTAAAACAGGATCTTCTAAAAGCTCGTCGCTTCTCTACAAGCCCCCAATTGCCCAACCTCACCCGTGTGTCTGGTTTCGGTGTCGACTTTTTCTCAAATGCTAGCAATTTTAGCTCCACTACTAGCCTCAGCCTTCCAACCCCATCGTCTGAGCCGCTGCAATTGTCAATGGAGACCAGTGGACATCCTGCCAGGGCAGGAACGACCGATCAAGCCGGTGAACAGCACAGTAGTGCTGTAGGAAACTTGGACCCAACGCCAAAGCAAGATGCAAGCTTGGCTACGACGGATGAGAAGGCAGATACTTCGAAGTTTGATAGGCGGCCTGAACTTCCAGGTGGTTGGGTCTCAGAAAGCACAACTGTTCCACCGACATCAGAGCAACCCACACCGCTAGAAACAGGACACGTACAAGACGCAACGCTACCCACCATGGTGAATAATAATACCATAACGCTGGATGGCATAGAGCAAATTGATAGGAAGTCGTTGACACAGAACGGAACTTTACGACCACCAGCCGACGCTTCCGAAATTGCGCGACCGGCCGAGGCAGCAAACCAACCTCATGCTACTGACCGCGATAAGGTTGTTAGGCATCCCGACGGACAACATACGGACGCTGGAGCTGTTGGGACTCCCAGAGCTCTGACCACCGAAGGGCACATGCCGGCCCCTCCATCCTCTCAATCTGCGAAGAGTGAAGACCAAAACTTGCAGCCGCACACATCGGCAAGTCAACCGCCGATTGCCACCGATGACTTGCAGTATACATCCCCTGCACCCCTCAATCCATCTCGAGCCGATAGTGAACAGCAGGAGATCAGCTTACCATCGATCCGCCAACGGCATCCCACAGTCAGTACTGTTGATACTATATCGCCAGAGAAGGATTTAGAAAGTGATAAGTTGCGAGAAGAGATCATTAAATCACTGAGTCCCGCACCTACTTCGCCGGCAGCGAGCGATTCTTTGATTCAAGGTGACGGAAGTAAAGAACCTGTTCCGGGCAATTTAACCCGTGAAAGTACATATTTAGCGGGTGTCTATGATGATTATCTCTCGCCTACCGAAGACAAATCCCTGCAAGAAGTAAGCCAGGAAGCTAAAATGTCCACCCACATGATTCCGAGTCAAGTCGCGGAGCCCGAAAACGCGAACGCGGTCGCCGACGCGTCTGGTCCAGCACTCAACGACCTGTCAATTTCACAACCTGTCGCACATGATTCTGCTAAGAGCCACACGCTGGGAGATGTAAGTAGGCCAAGGCGATTTTCCTGGCAACAGAGTGCCGACGAAGAAATCCTAAGCCCCGCCGAACCAAAGCCAACCATGATCGTATATCCACAAGACTCCCCCCACTATAGCCAACGGGTCTTCACCACACCAGCCGATATCAAATCTACCGTCGTGTCGCCAAACTCAGATTCTTTGCACGCGGAAGGCGGAGGGGCTGGTACAATATCGCATCAAGTCTCACAGGTCAGCAGCCGCGCCCCAGGTGATGCCTCTTTATCGGCTATCGAACCGCCGTCTCCCATCTCACTTGTGGCCGCAAAGAGCCCACAGCTTGCATCGGATGGCCCGAATACGTCCAGTCTCTCCCTAGCAGACGAGAAAGAGAAGGTGCTCATCGGCGATGCTCAATCTACGGCTTCTAGTATAGCTGAGCAGCATCCTGCTCTTGCCAGGGAAACACATAGCCATGGTGTTTCAGTATCAGAGGTGGCCCCGGTGGAGCATTCCTCTCACGCGGAGCCGGCTCCTGCAACATTCCGCGAGATCCTAAATCTCGGATCTTGTGAACAGCGCATCAACAAGTTCGACGAGACACGAGAGCGGTTTTACGTGATGGATTCTGGACTTTCCAGCTGGTTGATTCATCTACAGGAAGAGCCGGAACACAACAACGCCGCTGCGAGAAGCAGCGCTCAAGTATTCACACCTAGGCCTGGGACGCAGACTGGACCATCGGGATCACCTTTTGCTGCAAGTAAAATGGGCGGTTTAGGATCACAACCGAGACGGACATCTATGGGAAATGTGCAGCAACTCATGGCAGGCCAGTCCGGCAGTAACTTCAACGCCTCCGGCAATCAAATGGGGACAAAGAGTAAAGAGTTCCTCCATGCTGCAGGGGCATTCGGTAATAAGGGAGTCAAGTCAGGTATGAAGTTATTCAACAAGGGAAAGAGTAAACTTCGGGAGCGAACCGGTGGGGACAAGACGTTTTTCTAGATCAAGTACGATGGTTCTCTCCTTATAGGGGACTTTCATCGGCGTGGCATGAAAACGACATGCCGAAGCCAACGCACGTGGCATGGAGGACGGGGTATGGAGGACGGCAGGGTGTATTAGTCTGGTTGGATTGGCGGCGATGGCGTTTCTGTCGGGCAGGTTGCGGATTGAAATACCATATCCGTATGTCGCTCAACTATGCAGCCAACAATAGTGCGACAGCATTTCATCGCATATCAGCCTAGCGGGCAGGCGATGTTTTTGATGACTGAGAAAACATTTTATACTTAATTATACATATTGTAACACTTTTTGTTATTCAAGAGCCCCCTTTTATTGCCTTGGGTGTCTACCTAGTTCCCCTGGCTTACCTGCTCCAGGATGACTACTGCCGATATCTGAGTGTACATGTATGCGTAATACCTAGACATATCGAAGGTTAGCAATTCCAAGATGCTATTGGTCCGGCCAGGAGATTATCCCAAGTAATGTGTATGCAGGTATGCCGAGTAGGTATGCTGCAAGTAACATCGGCGGGGATTGCGACATACAGAGGACAGATATGGAGGAGAGATGGGATGTCTGCAGGTATATAAGTGTGGGGGCAGTGTAAATACAATTGTTTTTGACAACGAAAGGATCGTCTACTAACCTAGCCCAGGTTAGCACGTACAGGATTACTACTACGTAAACGGTAAAGGGGCCCGAGGAAGGGGAGGTACTTGGAGCACTGCTGTACCCATTAGGTAGTAGGTATTTTTGTGCTTCGTGAAATGGACGAAAACAAGTAGGTTAGATTTTTTTCAAGGCAGATCTGGTTCCAAATTTACTGAATTTGGGTCCTCCGCTTTATGAGAATCATGTTTAAGTGTACACAAACCTGGTACTTGTTAAGCGAAAGGGACATTTACTGACCAGGCCGACTGCCTTTAAAGCCAGGTGGTGATACCAACTACCTATGCGTGATGTGTTCTGGCGAGTGCTACTCTACGTGCATGGCTGACTGATCAATGATACCCAAATGCTGGAAGCCCTGGGGATGAAGACAGACCGTATTAATAGTGGCTGAATCCGTTCTACAGTTACGATCGCATTGGTCTTGGAGTAGCAAGTAAAAATATCATATACATAGTAGAAGATCTCTCAGGCGAGCATTTTCCATTCTATGAAGTCCAAACCGGCGACTTTACCTCACGGATCATCTACCTGCCACATAATACCTACATACTTTTGGACTGCAGCATCGAAGACGAGGCAGGGTTTCGGGGTCGAGTAGATGGTATTGCTTCAGAATCATACCTAGGTAGTAGCGGACCAGAGATTTCGTACCGGTGTCATCTGGTTTTCGCCTTCGAGCTGTCTTTTCGCACCCTGTTTTCCACTCCTTCCTTTGCGACGCATCGTGGAGGCAGATACCGCTTACTCGCGACCGCGATAAACACCTACCTGTAAACACCCGCCTGCTTACCCTACCGACCGATCGTCCCACGCCACAATCGTACAGCACCTACGTAATACCATCCAGGCACCTGCTTAAGCCGATACAGAGCAAGAAGACAAGCTCAGATTCAAAGCGGACCGACTCTTCTGTGCCAAACATTTCTCGCAAAAGGTGTGCTTTCTCGGCAGACTAAATAGTAGCCGAGTAGGCACTTATAGTGCTAGGACATTGTTTCTAACTTTAGGCTCCCAAGGTTAGGGAACTTTAGTCGCATCATCGGCGTCTTCTTAGCGCAAGCGGTCGACGAATCGGTATAACGGTCTAGCGGCATAGCGGCATAGAGGCACATACTTCCCTAGCATGCAATTTAATCGGCCTTCGCATCGCCGGAACACCTACACGAATGAAGGACAACACGAGAGATCATGAAAAAACACCAGCTACAGACTAAAACAGTGGTGCTTACCTGGGATATTGTATCAAGGCCCACGGCGTAAGCCTCAAAACAGACTCGGATAGACTGAGAGGGACCCCTTAAAGAGTTGCTATAAGGTGATGAAGAGCGAGGAGCGGCTAATAACATTGAAACCTCCAACTCCATGGACGACCAGAACGCTGTGAGACTAGCTCACCCATCACCGACACCAGTAAAGACAAATGATTACCGTAATAATCAAAGTGACCACGAGAAACAGCAAAACCTGAACAGATATACCCAGAAAAACTGGGCCCAGCAGCTGCAGCGACAGGCACAACAAAAGCTTCCACAACTTCCACAGCTCCCACAGACGGGGTCGGGCTTCTGGTCGGGCTCCCAGCCGTCCTCCCAGGCCTCCGAAACCCTGCCTTTACCCCTGTCGCAGCATCTTATCCATCCCCAATCTGACCTAGTACAGGCCACTCAACGGCTCCAGCTTGATCCATCCCAATCTCACGAGCATTACCATCATCAGCACCAGCTCCAGCTCCAGCTCCAGCTCCAGCAAAGTATTGTTCAATTGTCACCATCGCCGTTCCTCCAACACGTGAAATTGCCTAGTGGTGCTGATACTGTTGCCTCTTCGCCTTATCCTTATCCTCGTCCTCGCACTCAGTCTCAATATCAATATCAATATCAATATCAATCTCAGGTTCAAGCTCAATCCCAGTCCCCGTCTCACCGGGAACCGCTTCCCCATCCTCATCTCCAACCCCGTGTCGATTCTAATAATAATCCTCCTTATCACTATCCCTATCCTTATTCCCACTCCTACTCCCACTCCCGCTCCCACTCCGACTCTCAACCAAACTTTCATTCATCGCTTCTGTCGTCTCCTCAGCCCTATCTGTCTTCCTCTCAGCCGCCCCAGCTGCCACCGCTGGCAGCGCCACTGTCATCCATCCGTCTGTCTCCATTTGGTCCTCCCCATTCGCGTGAGGGTGACAACTACTTTCTTTCTTCGAGTTTCTCGCGTACTCCAACCGCTCCAGTTCCGGGCTCAGCTCCACTTGATGCAACATTCTCTTCTTCGTCTGCTTCTGTCCCTCGCTTACCTGCCCCAGCGGATGACCTAATAGTCTCTCCTGTTTCCGAGACTCGTTCTTCAACACCGGTATTTCGTAGTCTCGACAGCAGCAGCAGCAACGAGCGAACTGCTTACTCACCCGCTGCTGCTGGGTCTAGCACACGTCTTGTCTCACCTATTTTAAGGCGTCAGCCAACGTCGGACTCTCTTGGCGGAGCGTCACTCTTTGACGATAAAGATTTTGAGCGTAGTCTAGGCCATCTGGGTTCGATTAGAATAGCTGACCGCCCAGCCACTGCTGCCACAGCTGTCACCCGCCCCGCCTCTGTTGCTGTAACGAGTGTTGTCGCGCATGATGCTGATGTGGCGCATGTAACCACTGATGTGCGATCTGACGACTGGTTCCAATTTACAGCTCCAGGATCGACTATCTCCACGGATATTAATAATAATAATAAGAAAAATATGACCGTGACCATGGAACAGCAGCAACACCAACCGCAAGGCGGTCAATTCGCGCCTGCTGCGACGCCGTCGACTTCTACCTTCGTCCCGCTGCCCCCAATCCGCCGCACGTCGACTTTCGACTTATTGCGGAAAAAAGGGCTGCTGGACGATGATAGCGACACGGCACCGTCACCAATTGAGAAGGACAGCCCGCCGGTCTCCCCTGTGGCCGCAGCTCAGCAAACCAGCAACGGCCAATTGTCCGCTGGCCAAAGCGCGCCTCGTTCTTCCCCGCACAGCTCTACCCAGGCTAAGCCCGAGCAAAATTCGAGGTTGAATTCTAATCCGACCTCCAATCCGGCCTCCAATTCGAATTCTCATCTTCATGGCCAGGGCTCATCCTCCTCTCCGTCGCAACAACCTCCCAATGGGCCTATTGCTGCCGGACTCGCCGGTCACCCCGGAACAGCTCAAAACTCAAACTTCATGCAAATGCATCCGCACCAGGCGATGATGGGTCGAGGCGGCCCCGTGGGCGCACCACAAATTGCACCCGGCCAAATGATGATCAACAGCCAGGGCCAGGGCCGGACCATCATCTTTCCGGGCGGGCGTGAATGGACCGTGCAGGAGTCGCATCTCACGGAGCCCCTCAATACTTCTAATCGAAACCGCTCAGGAAATAGTCCACAGGCTTATAAGGTCTATGACAAGGAGACTGAGGGCGATGTCCCACGGCCACCACCGCAACCATCACAGACACGTTCACGTACTTCGAGTGCTAGCGCTCCCCCAACTGCGGCAATGCGCTACCCAGAACTTTTTCCTGCCGCTTCTAGACAGCATCCTTCACAAGGTCCTGTCCCACTCCCACAGCACCCTCTTCTTAGAGGGCAAAACCATCATGTCGGGCACAGAGAAAGTATGGATATGAAAGAAACCGGCAGTAAGTAACTATCGTCGATATAGATGAACTTCGCGTCTGTCAATGCTAATTTGCTGCTACAGTGCGCGTAGAACAGGCTTCGGTTTCCAGCATTGCTAGTGAGGAGGTGAACGAGAGTAGTGGCCGGCGAGCCTCGACATCATTATTTAGCTTAGGTCATAGACGCAACTCTAGCACCCCAGCGGCCAATCAGCAGATATCGGCGGATGGACCGACGGAAAAGAAGAAGAACTTCTTTGCATCCGTAGCGGGCATCACTCATTCTCAGCCAAAACCGAAGCCAGCCCCTGGATTAGCACCTTCGTCAACTTCCGAAGATGCCGACCAAGTATCTCTCCAAAATCATGGTGACACTGTGCCTGTGAAGAAACGACTTTCAGAGCTCAGGGTAATGATCAAAGGTGTTGGAAACGCGAAGGAGGGTGCAAAGGACGACCAGCCAGTGAAGGTAGAGACGGTGTATGAGTCGAGGCCGTCTATGCAGGCGCCGCTACGGGGCAACCTTCCATTACCAGGGCCAGAAGGGCCGCGGAGACAGGCGGAGCAGTTCACATCTCAGTCACAGCCAGGGCCGTTCGGGTTTCAGGCGCAACAAAACACTTTCAGATCACGACCTTCGATGCAAGGGCCTCCCTTGCAGGCAGGGGAACAACCGATGGCGATGAACCCGCCTTCTTTTAGTGGCATCGCTCGAGCGGGCACGGGTGCTTCTCAGGCCACACAAACGCAGCCTCCAGCAAAGAGTGAAGAGGGTGGAAAAAAGGGGACTGCGGCCGGCTTCCTCGGCGGGTTATTCAATAAGCGGGGAAATAAGGCAAAAGAAGTCAAGTCACCCTCGCCTCAGCCAATGCCACAGCTAAGCCAACGGCCGATGCAACCACCTCCCATGCAGACGAGCCATCTTCCCTTCCGTCCCGGGCAAGTGAGTCTCCCTGGTCAACAACTTGGCCCTCACCCGATGCTTGCTGGCCAACCCCCAGCCCAACGTCCGGGTCAAATCCAGGCCCCTCCTACGGATCCGGGTCAGCCTGCTCCGTTCCTTCAGACGGCCCAGCTGGTCACCATCCGACGACCCTCCGAGATCACGGTGTCTACGCAGACCTCTCCCCAACCGAATAATCACCGTATGCCTTCGCCCCAACCCTCTCAGGTAAGCTTAAGACAATATGCCGGACCCAGCCCATTAAGACAACAGCCAAATCAGACTGGACCACAAAACGACGGTAGTATAGCACCGTCACAGACCTCACCTCTATCGGATAATTCAGGTGAAAGACTCACGACAGCAGCACCGCCGATAAGTCGAATTGCTCCCAACAGGAAACCCGTGGGGTCCGCAAATTCCAGAACTGATGGGCCTTATATGACTTCAGCCGTACCACCAGCCGGAGCAAGGCCGGAACGGTCCACAGCATCGCCATCACCACGGCCGGGTGAGCAACAACGTGCGCCGAGTCAGCTTTCTCAAGTCCACCAGAGCCTGCAAACAGCGTCATCTGAAGGCGAGAAAGACATGCATCAACCATCGCTCCCGTCATTAGTGCCGTCACCTGTCCCTTCCAACAATTCCTCTTCTCATAGGGCGCCTGGTGATCATCCCGCTGGCGACTCGCCTGATCTGCGCGGGTCTGAACAGGGTCTTGGGGTCTTCCAGAATAGTCCTAACCTGTCCAGCCTAACCGATGCCTCCGGGCCGGGCAGCGGCCCGAACGCCTTGCGATGGGGTCCCAATGGCTTCCGGCCTATGGTTCCACCCTTGATCCCTCCTTCGGCGGAGGACCGTGTAAACCCTGCTCATGCCCCTAACAGTCCTGCCCCCTCGACGGACCAGGGCAAGCTGTCCAAATTCTTCGGGGCTTACGATGGCGGCAAGCCTGCTGCGCAGCCTCAAGCCAACAAAGAGAGGAGCGCGGCCTCTAAATTTCTTGGCGCTTTTAAACGAAGTTCCAAAAATAACGATATATCTCAGTCCCAGCAACGCCCCCAGACAAGCCCTCAGATATCTCAGAATCCCACGCGACCCGGAATGCCAGCTCCCAGCCCCGGTAGGCCGACGGCCTCTCCAGGTACTGCGGGAGAACAGATCCAAGCTGGCAGAGGGCAACCTGGTCAGATGCCACCCAACGGCATGCCAATGCAGGGGCAAGCTAGACAAGGAACAACGATGCCAGGAATGGTCCAAGGCGGAAGTGGCCAAATGCCGCCATATATGCAGCGTCCAGGCCCGCCTACTAAGGCAGTGGATGAACCACAGTACGATCAAGTTCCAATCCCCGGGGGCTACGAAGCGGTACATGGTTACGGTCCCGGTACTCTTTTGGCTCCTTCGCCTTATAACGCCGGCCGCCCAGGGCTCCTGCCGATGCAATACGCACAACACCCGGCGATAATGCAGGCAGGTTATCGCTTGCGGCCTATAGATCCTCGCACATTACAGACCTCTCAGGTCGGTGTACCACCCGGTATTCCACCCGGTGTCCTTCCCGCCCCGCGAAATGTGCCCCAAGGTTGGCCTAATAATACTGTGACCCAACAATCTGGCCAGCTCCATCCTCAAGAGCGGGTCCAAAACGCACCTACAAATAGGCAAAATCTCGGACCATCTCCACCTCAGAATCAGTTCCCCCCTCAGCAGTTTGTTCAAAGACAGCCGAGGCAGGAACCCGCCACGACACCTCAGGGCGCACAGCCTCAACAAGTGTCCCAACCCCAACCTAATCCCAACTGGCAAGGGACGTCTGACAAGAATCAAAGAAGCTCATCGTCGTTTCCAGTCTCTCATCCCCCTCCTCCTTCTAATTCACTTCGCCAAGTCAGTGCCCAAGGTGTGCCTGCCTCAGGCAGTGTCACGAGCAGCGGAACGGCAACTCCCCAGTCCCAGCATGCTTCAGTCGCCATCCAAACTCAGTCTTCCACCCCAACACAGGCGCAAGCTAATATTATCCGTGATTCTCCGCCAGCATCATCACCAGCAAACCTTGTCATTGTGTCACCTACTAGAGCCTCGGCACAATCTCAAGAGGTTATCCGATCATCCCAAGCCCCCATCATCCCAAGCCCTCCAGGCGGACTCCTTCGATCACCTGATGCCACTCGATTGACAAGTCGGATGTCCGTGTCGCGACAGCCGGTGAAGAACGCCAATGCAAGTGCAAATGCATCTCTCAGCCCTGCAAGATTCGCAGATCGCACAATGAATGTGAGCCCTGAACCCCCGGGGGCTCGGCACAGAAACGGCCCCCTTCATCAGGTTTCGGACCAGGATCTCAGCGTCAATGTTGATCGCGCAAACAGTCATGTTAGAAATAGGAGTGAGGATATTTATGATGCTACGCCTCGTCTGCACAATGCCACCTTCTATAGTCAGAATCAGGGCGAGACTCAAGCGCATGAGAATACGAAGTACGCTGGCTCGGACAAGAACCGCCCGGGCGCACCAACGAATGGAGCTTTTATTGCCGGGGCCACAGCAGCAGGCGCCGCTGCCCGTGTTGTCGGTGCTGCTGCTGTCACAGGGGATAACATGAGTTTCCTTGACGGACCCGATGATTCGGAACCAGATGACGGACAGACGCCGGGCATAGGAGGGGCGGAATCGAAAGAAGAAATGAACGTGACTATCTCGCCGCCACAACGTTCCGCGACTATAGCCGTGACAATAGAGCCGGAAGAGAAGATCCCGGTTGATCAGCCGGTGGAGCTCGCCGCCGTGAATGATGACGACGATGGCATTCCTATGATGACGGCCACATCGTATCCAGGACAGGAATGGAACCCGTACGGCGCTGGCGAGTTTGGCGACTGGGAATGACATCGTCGAGAATGATGATGGAGATAAGGAATTTATCCCATCTTTATGTGTCACTAATGGCGGCCGACGTCAAAGCTACATTGTCTATGGTATACGGCCGTCATGATTACTTGCGGTTACCCCCTCTTTATTCCATCATAAGCCCACACGACGCGCATGACAATATTAGGGCTTCCTTCTTGGATTTAAAAAGCGTCCATCTATCCCACTACATCATACTCCAGCGTATGCCACCAATTTTTTTTTTCTACATAAATTAGCCCCTTATTCTTTACGTACCATACCCACTTGTGTTCATACAACATTAGTTTTCCAAGATCCTGGCATTATTTTCCTATCGGCCGACACCCTGGTTGGAGGTAGCTAGCAATATACATACACATTTATCGGGCTAGCGAATATGGCTCTTTTAGTTTACTAGCGACTAATAGACGTGTACGGATGATACGGAATTATACGGTGTCTGACTTTCCATCCCTTCCCCTGATCTTGTGAGAGTGCCTGTCTTGAGACTAATCTTGTTTTTTAAACGCCCAACTAAAGGCCGAGAAGCCGAAGGTTAAGAAAGGAAATACCCTCTCATCGCTCCCCATCTCTTAGTTTTCTCTACCTAGCAAAGGCAACCAGCTTGTTCAACGGCATCTCAGTCAACTGGTAGGTAGGTAGGTAGGTCGGTCATTCAGACAACCAACCCAAACCCAGGCTAGTAAAGTACCAACTCTCCCTTCTGCGCCCCGCGCTCTTTCCACTCTTCCAGTGCGTGTCTAAAGAAAGGGATAATAATCTCTGCAGCATTCGGCGGCGGCGTACCAGCAACACCCACCACCTCTTCTTCTTCTCCCCCTTTTCCTTCTCCTTCTCTTTCTCTCTCCCCTTCTCCCACTTCCTTCCGACCAGCACCACTATTGAGACCAACCCTCTCCTTCCGTATCCGTGCAACAAATTCGGCATCACCAGCGACCCACAAAACGGGTTCTTTGGCATGTTTCTCATCGAATAATTCCCTCAATATCTCTGCGTCCTTTTGCGCGAACCCGCGGCCGAAGAGGACTGCGCGGGCGGGACAGGCGTAGTTGCCCGATCCTACTGGGGAAGTGGTTGGGGACGATGATGGGGGAGGAGAGGGTGTTGACTGAGAGTGAGAAGGAGGAGGAGGAAGGGCGGAAGGGGGGGTGTATGAGCCCTCCAGCAAACGCGGAAGGTCGGCTCGGGCTGCTGGGAGGGATTGGATGAAGTGGATTACTAAAGGAGAGAGGGGGTGCGTTAGTAGGGGTTAGTATGGGTGAAGAAGAAGAAAGGAGGGAGGGGTAGGTGGGTGGGTTGAAAGAGAAGAAAGAGAGATGGAGGAGAGAGATATAGGAGCGGAATGAAGGTAGTAAGTATGATGGAATACTAAGACCGGGAAGAAGTAAAGGTAAAGTAAAGGAAGGGTGGGGAAAAACGACTCACCATCCCACTCCGGCCGGAGTCCCTCGGCCACGGCCCGGCCGATCTCCGTATGAATCCCGATTAACACGACCGGAACCGGTGGCGTGAGTGGTGACATTTCTCTCACTAGGTCTTTCGGAGATTTCTGGTCTGGGTATGTATCCGAGTTTCCGAGAAATAGTACCGTTACAGTAAGTACTGTTATCGTAAATTAAACAAGTTGTCCGAGCTGCAGTCGTAGTAGATGCCTGGGACACGTTCGCTTAGAGCTTTTGAGCTTTGATTAATTTGAGAGGGAGGAAGGAAGGAAGGAAGTGTACGAGAGCAATGAGATCGATCTCCTTTAGTTGGCTTTGGATTGGACGCATAAACGTGGAGTATATGTTGACAGGTTAATCTATGCCCTTATTTATTTGTCACTTTGCGTAACAATCGTACACGATACCTAACGGCCTATGTATGTATGTAAGTTATTTCAGGTCAGACATGAGACCCCGACTGGAATGTAATCGATCGATTTGGTGTGATCGTGAGGTGAGTCAGTTAGGTGGGTAAGTAGGTATTTATATATATTCGCCTCCGTCCGCATATCTCGGTAACTTATATTCGGAGGATCTTTCTGGCAATGATCTGGTCCGAATAGAGACCTTGTAGTAGATAGAAGTAGGAGCTACAGTAAAGGTATAGTATACTCAGCTCAGCTAGTATTGTTATTTATACGCTGTATCATAGGTATGTAGACATGTACTTTGCTATATGCCCTGTGCACCTGCTATACACCTCAAAGAAATACGTCGTGTTACCACCTGCCCTTTCATCCCAGGCTCCCTCCTGCCGCTTGACCACCGCTTTCCATCCCCACCGTCGTACTCGGTCTACTTACTCACCTTAGCTTCTCCCGAGCCACACCTGTAAAGCAACCCCTCTCACCGGATTGATTACATATACCTATGACTTTGTGCGAAGCGGCGGTCGAATTTGCTTGATGTAATTGGTTCAATCCTCGGTCGACGAACGGCATGTTAGTGTGCTGTGTCTCCACTCTCGGAGCCGAGGGAGCTTTGTTCAACTTCGTTCGATCGATATAAGACATACCTAAGGAAACAGGGGAGGTGAGGGACTTGATTCGGTGGGTAGATGGATAGGCATAGTTAAATGCGCGAGCTATAATAGTATTTCACTTAGTTATAAATGCGCACGTATCCTGTCTCCCAAGATTTGGTGTCCCTGGTGTTACTCTCGATCAACTACCTACCTACCTACCTCCAGCGTGCGTTAATTCTACCGGCTGTCAAACCGCCAATGTTGGTCTATGCTGTAAGTAGAATAATTTTTCAGGTTTTAGACTTACCACATATATAGAAATACAGACATGCCGTTCTTCATGCTCTATTTGCAGAAGTAAAAGTATAGCAATCAACCCCAGACGACCCCCTTGATGTCACACACACACACACACACATATATATATATATATGCCTACATGTGTCAGCCTAGTCGGACAATCTAGATGTTTACGAGCACTACTGTAGATAGAAACCTGATCATCTTCTGGGAATACAAGACTTGAATACGCCAACAAGTCAATCCTTGCCCCCTTTTTGTCGTTCACGGTTGCCATCCATTCATACATTCATTTCCTCTCATCGCCCTTTACAGATTATTAATTACTTTTGAGTTTTGCTTTGGGGATCCTAGACACCTTATGCAGATGGTACTAGGCGCGTGCAGGTTCATAGACGTTAATCTGTCAATCCGTTAATCTGTCAAACAATCAGTCATGGCGCCGTGTTAAATATCGGTGACATATTGACGGGCTGACAGCACAGCCTCAGCCCTTGATCTAAAATGATTGCTTGGGCGAGCTTATGTGCTTATGTAAGTAATTTAGGTAGATTGCCTAACTGGATTTCAATCTGGCCATTCCAGGAAGGGCTTCGAGATTGAAGACGTTAAAAATTATTGGTCTAATTGCTAGCATTACTTGGTGCCTAAAGCATGGCAAATACTAATATCGACTTGAAATCTCAACTTACAAACACTTCTAGTGGTGATGCTATGTATGCATTCAATCTACAAAGATGTTCGATATCCTGTTTCAAGGAAATCTGGCAACTTTGGCCGACAGCCACAAGTCTCGAGACACTTTGCAATGACCCAGAACAGAACAGAACAGAACAGTGCTAATACATGGGCCATCTTTTCTCCTATTTTACCTACGAATTCAATTTTTTCTCTCTTCTCCACTAATGACACTAAATCTATTCCAATAAGGTCTCCCAGTCAATTTCCGAACTTCTTACCAGTGGAATGAGCTAAAGCCGTTCATCCCTTTTCACGGCCCCTTCGGCTCATCATTAAATCAAAACATGACTTGCATTTAAAAAGACTTGTTATTGTGTTATCCTAAAATATATGCAAATAGAAGAGATAACTACACTAGCAATGCGCGACTAATCCTAGATTGTGGTCTGTTAGCAGGCATAACATAACATAGGTCTACCATTATGTGTCCAAGAGGGCTTATTTCGAATGTGGTGGATAAAGAGACTACGCATGAGCCCAGGTATGACCCCTACAAACCCCTACCACGTCTTTCCCAAGTTAGTATGACAGAAGTTTTAAAACAGAGACCCCTTACAGTAGAAATACTTCCTGTGTATTATGGGCCAAGTGCTGCAAGTGCCCTATGACACACCTACAATATATTTGTAGTAAGTACTTAAGTAGATTTACTTACTTAGTTGCATTCTCTACCTTACCTACATAGCTACATACTTAAAATTCTTACTATCTGCATTCTTATGTTAATTATTTAGCAAAATAGCTTTGTATACTTTTCAACTGCTTATCTAGGTATTATATACACATATAATACTTATATATAACTAAATATATGCATACTACTTAGCTAAGGTAGGTATACATGCATCACGGTCTAAATATGTAGCAAAGAAAGTATGTAAGCACATACCTAAGGCAGTCTTTGTCATACTATGTTAGCAGCCTGCTAGTAGGTAGGTAGGTAGGTCCAGCGGTGGTAGTAGGCCGCGATAGTAGGCAGTGGTGGCAGGCAGTCGGTGGTAAGCAGTAGGTAAGCAACGGGTGGTAAGTGGCGGTGGCAGGTGTAGGTAGGTACCTACTACAAGTGCTTAATTGGGTGAGGCTGAAAGCAGTGTGGCCTTGAACAGTACATCACAGTGTAGTGGGGTTCTTGCAGGGGTCATACCTGGGCTCATGTATAGTCCCATATGATAGATGCTTGACAGTAGTAAGTAAGTAAAGTAATTAATATATTTGCCCAAGCTCAGATAAACTTTGATTAGCCTTCTTCCTTGTGGTGTTTGTGTATGTGTGAACCGGGCTCTTCCCTCGAAATATCACCTTTCCAGGTCTCTTTGTTTATTGCCTTTTTAGCAAAGTACCCAGACTACATAATGGATTCTATCATTATACCGCCAGGGTTGACGCCAGTTGATAGGTTAGTCCTCCAGAACTTAGCAAGCAGTTTCAGAAACAGTCAACCTTCAACCACTGTGACGGGGTTATCGGCGTTACCTGTCTCAGAGGTAAGTGACTTGCAAGTTGCCAACGACGAAACTAGCAGTCGAAGTGAGCAACCTGCCTACCTACTTCTCCCTTGGGCTGTGCCGACACACACACAAAGAAGCTTAATTAACCTCCCCCGTGCAGAGTTGACCGACGAAAAGGCGGACTTGGTGGAAGATCGGGATCATGAGGATGTCTGCAAACTTCAAAGTCTTAACAACCCCTCAAGTCAAGGTTTTGAACCTACAGTGTTCTCGTCCTGGGACTTGAGAGATCTGCGGTCTTGCTTACCACCCGCAGTATACCAGCATATACTCCTGCCGTACATGTCATGGGCTCAGGGAGTGGCAAGGTACAAAACCGACGTGGTCATGGTCACACATCTGATCATGTACTTCAGCACCTCGCTGCCTAGCGCCATATGGCTGCTATTCTACCGCTTCTCATACTGGCACGGCATCATTCACCTGCTCATGCAGGTATGGTACACGGGCGCGTACACGCTTCTGCGCCATCAGCATATACACCAGCGAGGCGTCCTGGCTAAGAGTTCCTGGATGCGGGTGTTCGACTCTGTCTTTCCCTACGTGATGGATCCCCTGATGGGACATACGTGGAACAGCTACTTCTACCACCATGTGAAGCATCACCACGTTGAGGGGAACGGCCCGGACGATCTCTCGTCGACTATACGGTACCAACGAGATAACGTATGGCACTTTCTCCATTACGTCGGCCGCTTCTACTTCCTTGTTTGGCTTGACTTGCCCTTATACTTCATCAAGAAGGGCCAGTACGCCTCGGGTCTTCGTGCCGGCTTCTGGGACTTGTCGAGTTATGCTGCGATCTTCTTCCTTCTGCGATATAATTTCAGAGCGGCCCTTTTCACGCATCTTCTGCCCCTTCTTATTATGCGGGTAGGTCTCATGGCGGGTAACTGGGGTCAGCATGCCTTTGTCGATCCCGATGAGCCGGATTCCGACTATCGGTCTAGCATTTCGCTGATAGATGTAGCGGTAAGCATCATCCCGTTCCCCGTTCCATTCAGTCCCCCGCTGTATGTCTATCTGTGATCTGAGCGCAGGCAAGATAGGAGAGTAAGAGCGAGGGTGAAAGAAAACAAAACAAATGAACAGAAAGAGTAGAAGAAAACAACAGGGAATGATCATCATAGCTTACAACACACTAATCTAGAGTAACCGCTACTGCTACAATGACGGCTACCACACCTCCCACCACCTCAACCCCCTCCGTCATTGGCGCGAACATCCCGTACACTTATTGCAGAACAAGGACCTCTACAGTCGCGAGGACGCGCTCGTGTTCTACGATATAGACTACCTGATGATCACGGTACGGCTGCTGATGCGCGACTACGAGCACCTGGCGCGCCGTCTCGTACCCATCGGTAAGCAGCAGATCGATATGACGATGGTGGAGCGCGTCGACATGCTCAGAGCTCGGACGAGGCGCTTCACAGAGGAGGAGATTAGGGCGAAATTTGGCGTAGGGAAGGATCGGTAATGCTTAGGCACCGGGAGAATCTTGGGGTGTATTAATAAGTAAATAATTCCGTAGATGGTTGGGAAATAGGGTTGGGCATGTGTATAAAGGAAATGAGCGGCTTGTTGGTTTTCAGGGAAAAGTTTCGTTATTAGAATGTTGGGGTGCTCTGAAGTGTGCGTTATCACTAAACCTAGCCGTAGCTGCCAGGCAGACAGTCCGCTTCTTCAACTCTTCTTAGCTCTCCCGTACCAGTCTCCGACGTGGTTCAAAGTTCGAGGGATAATCGAGATTCCAAAGAGGCCCTTTCAATGTCGAAGATTTTACACTCATCCCCATCGGACTTTTATTCTTGGCCCTCTTGCCTTTGCAGATTCTCTAGGTCTATTCTCGTTCTCAAAACACGCATTGGCTCTCCTTCATGATGTAACCGACCAGTAATAGTATTGGTAGTGCAAAAGAAGAAAGTCTACCTTCGCATTCCTTCCGCAGGAGTTTTCCTAGGTCCCCGGCGTGATGCTATTACTACCTACGTAGACAGGTCACGTGAAAATAGCCAGAAGGAGGAATGACCCGGTCCTTCAAGAGTGAGAACGCCATGAAAAGGGCGGCCGCAAGGCAGATTGCCCTTGGAAGACCGTTGACCATGCCTCACCAATCTACAGCATACAATATGGGACACATGTTGCAGTTGGTAGATATTACTGTATTGGGAGGAGTGTGGGCCCTTTTCGGTTAGCTTTTGCAGCAAAGCCTTTTCTGTAGCGCTTGCTGTGGCTTAAGCGTGCTGCTTCTGAAGCGGTCAAGAAAAGCTTCGAAAGCTAGCCTAAAGGCTACCTATAACTAATGCAATATCTACCTAACATATGGGCAAACAACAAAAGCAAAGCAAGCAACCACTTTTATATCCCGAGACACTAATAAGGCAAATTTTTTGCATATTCATGCCGTGTGTGCGTGTGCAAATGTATGTAGTACCGCAGAAGGGAAGTTGTGGGGTGGGCTCTACACCACTATCATGAAAATTCTCTACGAGCTCCTTATGGCCCCCAAGTAGGAGTAGAGCACTTAGGCAGCAACCGCGCTGCCGAGTCACATCACTGCAATCATATCTGATATCGTGTATGCCTTACATAGTTTTTACACTAGCTAATGGCTTCAAGAAAACGATGCTTGCTTCGGACCGTGTATTCCATGACCTATGGCAGTACCTACTGTATACGTGCGACACCATGTAATTAAAGGACCGAGGCAGGTACTGGGAGGTGTTCATGTACTGGTATATTTTCATATTGGTTGCTCCTGCCCACCCGCAGATATTTACGTACACGCAGAATGAAGAAAATTTTGGTTGCACCTTCCATTTGGTACCAATGAGAACATTTCATGGCTCTTGATTGCTGCCTCTTCGGGTGGTCGGCTACTTACCTAGGTAGTATTTTCTAGGCTATGACTTGAAGGCTGCGCGACGATCAAGGCATTCCACCATCCGTATAACAAAATGGCATCTGCTCCTGCAGTCTAGGTAGGATCTACGTTGAGTCACTCGCCCAAGGCTTCGGAGTGCGAGGCAAGAGCTACAGAGTCCTAGGTAGTTGGGAACCCAAGGTAAGGACACAATGCGACCACACACCGCCTCGCTCCTGCCTCTGCCCTTCAGGCGATAAACTTCGCACGCAGGCAACAAAGCGATCAGTATACCTAAGCCGGCGTCGCTATTCCCCACATAAATACACGTCCCTCCCCCGAGATTCTAGAGCCTTTCTGTTCTTCTTCTCTCTGGGTACCCTTCATCCACACCACCTTCCTTCCCCTAGCCACAATGACCGCGAACTCGGCGCAAGGCTCTGTTGGTGCCCAAAATGGGACAGCTGCCACGGACACCACCTGCGCAGACAGTGATCGGGCATATGGCCTTAGCAACACAGTCAAACACCTGTATAAGACCAAAAAGGATGAAGACGGTGAGTCGACCTGGACGGACAAGTACCCTGAAGATGTCGAAGAACCAGCCGAGAACGAGGAAACTCGTGCACACGCCATCATAGTGCGACATAAGAAGAGCAAGGACAGCCGCAAGAAGCTCGAGGCGGACTCTATCATCATCCAGAGCCCTCCGTTGCGGGAAGCGCTAGGCCATATACTACGAGACTACACCGGCGTCGCGTGCGAGCTCCAACGCTTGACATTCAATGCACCCTTCGCCCCGTTTATCCACCGTTGGGTCGAATTTACGACGTACATGCGCCAGGAGCATCTCGACGCTACCACCAAGGAGCATCTTGTTCTCCTTCACGATATTCTAAAGGACGAAATCGGCGACAGCATTGCCTCGTTCGAGGATTACGTCCTAACGAAGAAGATTACCTTTGAGCATCTTTGGATGATCTTTCAACCTGGTACAGTAGTGCTCGGGACCCAAATGGGACCCATCTCTGCTTTCGAACTCCGAGAAACGCTTTATTACGAGACACGCTGCGGGAAGTTCTTTGGCCTCCCTGTCGATTGTGTAGACTATGACGGAAAGAAATTTGGTCGCCACCTCACTCGGTTGGACATTGCCGAATTCGCCGGAGTTGTCGACATAACTAGTCTAACTGCTTTTCCGCTCGATTTCCACGAGGATCCAGAAGCTATTCGCGCCACACTGACTCGGCGTGGAGAACTATTTGAGAAAGTTGCTGGCCATCATTACAAAGCTTACGACGGTATGGCCATCACGTGGAACGAAGAGCACAAGGAGATCCCTGTATACGTCAATGGCCGAATCGTAATTGACATTGAATCGTTCTCCACCTTGACTATCTATCCTTCTCATCGAGCGGACAAGTGGACAGAAAAGGATAAAAAGCTGCTTGCAGACAACCTCAAGAAGGACGATAATGTTAAGATCGATGGTTCCCAGATCACCCCGTATCACCACATGCTCTGCAGGTCGAGAACAAGCGGCTACTCGCTCAAGCTGAAGAAGTGGCTCGACTTCTACGTGGATAATATCAGCGAAGTTGTGTGGAACACGGATGCTTACGAGCGGCTTGTTTTGCCCCAAGATCAAAAGGACCTTATTTTAGCCTTCTCCGAGTCCCAAATTGAAAGCACAACATTCGACGACGTCATCTCCGGCAAAGGAAAGGGTGTGATTTGCCTCCTCTCTGGACCACCCGGCGTGGGCAAGACTCTAACGGCTGAAGCAGTTGCAGAGCACATGAGAGTCCCACTACACACCCTCACTGCCGGGGACCTCGGCTCATCGCCGTATGATATCGAGGATGAGCTGAGACGCATCATGGATCTGGCCGCACGCTGGAAGGCAGTCGTGCTCCTAGATGAATGTGACGTTTTCTTGGAAGCACGGACCCCCTATGATCTCCAGCGAAATAATACGGTTTCCATCTTCCTGCGCATGTTGGAGTATTACCAGGGCATACTCTTTATGACAACGAACCGAGTACAGAATATCGACCCGGCCTTCCGATCACGCATTCACATCTCGCTAGAGTATCCAGACCTCAATGAGGAGAGCCGAAGACAGATCTGGAAGAACTTCCTCACGGGAACCTCGTTCGAGGACGAGTTATCGAAGGCCGACCTGGATCAACTCTCGTCGCTATCACTCAACGGCAGGGAGATTAAGAACGTGCTTAAGACGGCGCACCTGTTAGCCGCAAGGAAGAGGAGCCCCCTCAAGAGAGAGTTCATCGACACGGTTTTATCCATTACCAAACGGTGATTGATGCATGTATTTAAGAAAGGCAAACAGAAAGTGAAGATTCAAAAGCCGAATGCGGAGTGGCGCTCTAGGATTAGGAGACTGCCGAATAATATGCGATGCTACTTCATGCAGTGTACCAAGGATTGTGACAGGTCCACTAATGTGAAATCCAATGCGTCCGATTGAAGGGAATTTGAAGCTTGCCTATATACTTTCTAACTGGCCCCAACAATGGATGATTGAAGTCCCATGGAGAATACGTAAAATACGTCATAAACTTCTTCATCTTCGGCCACCAGCGAAAATCGAAGTGACGGTGCAGCTTCCGAGACTCCTTCGTATGACTAGCTACCCTAAGTGTAACAGAAACACCAGCTCTGCCTCTTATCTAGGGAAAGCGTACTGTAGATGCCAGTAGACGCCTACACGCACTGCTATATGTAAGCTTACTCTGGCAGGTAGGTGAAGTAGGGAGGGAATGGATAGTACCTTGGCTGGTTGGATTGGCAGGAAAAGAAAGGACCGAACGTCTCAAAAGAGCTATTGTATATAGAGGAATGATTCCTAGTGACAATCCTTCATGCAAAGCTATCTAGGCATCCTAGGCATTGCACGAGTATTTATTGACTCCTCTTTTCTTTTCCTCTTCAAATTATTTATTTCTGAAAAGTTTATTATTGATTCTTGAAGAATTTATACTCGGGAGGTAATAGGTACCTGTAAGATCGCCAAAACCATCATGTCTGCGACACCCAATTATAAAATCTCCTTCGCTGTAAGTAAGACCTTGTCCCCACTGCCCCTCGGCACTTGGCCCTTCTCCCCGCCAAAATGAAGTGGGATGGTTCACAAGAAATGTCACTTATTTTAACATAACATATCAACACACATTTACTTTCGCTTACTCCCACTGACTACCCCATTATCTATATAGAGCTACCACAACATAATCAACAATGAGCTAAGCCCCACCGCCACCACGCGACACGTCCCGTGCCCGAGCACGGGGGAACCGCTGTGGGAGGCTTCCGTCTCGGGCCAATCGGACGTGGACCGCGCCGTGAGCGCTGCGAAGGCGGCTTTCCGCTCATGGAGCAAGCTCTCATTCGACGAGCGCGCGGGGTACCTCCTCAGGTTCGGCGATGCGCTGGAGGCAAACCGGGACGAATTCGCCGAGCTCCTCACGAAGGAGGCCGGGAAGCCGCCACCAGCCGCGGCAGGGGAGGTCGGTCTGGCGATTTGGGGCACACGTGTGACCCCTCATATGCGGCTCAAGGAGACTACGCTGACAGACAATGCTGAGGTAAAAGGAAAAAAACTGGTCTCGTTACTTCCTGTTGTAATAACTTCTTGCTGTTTTGTTTTCCCTCGGTTCATTTTGAACTGGGTGTCACCCCCTCCCCCCTCCTTTTTTGCCAAGAGTCAGTAAACTATGAATGAATACTGAGATTTCCCCCAGCAAACGGTCGTAGTGCGCTACGTCCCTATCGGCGTTGGCGTCGGTCTCGTGCCTTGGAACTATCCAGTCGCCATCAGCGTCGCGAAACTGCTCTCCGCTCTTCTGGCCGGCAACACGTTCATCCTGAAGCCGTCCGAGTATACCCCTTATTCGGGCTTGAAGCTGGCGGAACTGGGGTCCAAGGTCTTCCCGCCCGGCGTGCTACAGGCGCTTAGCGGAGACGCTAGTCTCGGACCCCTCTTCACGGCCCATCCCGATGTCGCGAAGATCAGCTTCACCGGCTCTGTCGCGACGGGCAAGAAGGTTATGGCCGCCTGTGCGCCTACACTGAAACGAGTTACGCTGGAGCTAGGCGGCAACGATGCGGCCATCATCTGCGAGGACGTCGACATTGATTCTGTGGCCCAGAAGGTACATATCTGTGATAGCTTGCCTTTATGGTCATTAGAGATAGCTAACACCCTCTTGCAGATTACCATGGCATCTTTCACCCACTCAGGGCAAGTCTGCATGAACGTGAAGCGCATATACGTGCACGAGAGCATCTACGATAAGTTCCTTGCGGCCATGGTACAAGTAACGAAGAGCCTTAAGTTCGGCCCCCATACTGAACATGACGCCTTCTCGGGAGGCATACAAAATACGATGCAGTACGAGAAGCTGCAGAAGACGTACGCGCAGATCGGCAAAGAGGGCTGGAAGATTGCCGTGGGAGGAGAGCCAGAGTCAGGCTCAGGGACGGGAACGACAGGAAAGAAGGGCTTCCTCTACATGCCGCCCACCGTCGTCGACAACCCGCCCGAGGACTCGGACATCGTGGTCAGCGAGCCGTTTGGCCCCATCGTCCCCGTGCTCAAGTGGACGAGCGAGGAGGACGTGATCGAGCGAGCTAACGCGACAAAGCTGGGTCTCGGCGGCTCCGTGTGGAGCGCCGATGAGGCGCGCGCGCGACGCATGGCCGAGCTGCTGGAGGCGGGGACTATCTGGGTCAATACCCACGCCGCGCTTGCGCCGAACGTGCCCATGGGCGGCCATAAGGAGAGCGGCGTCGGCGTGGACTGGGGCGAGCTCAGCGTGCAGGGTTGGTGTAACCCGCAGACTTATAGCGTGCAGCATCTTCCCAGGTCGAAGGCTTAGACTTACATTAGGACGTATTGACATGGATTGGGAGGAGATGTTCGTGTTGGTGGGGGTGAGGTAGATGAGCTAGGTAGGCTAGATAATAGGTGGTATTGGTGAAGGAGGAGTCCTCGCTGCTTTTTTTCGGGCGCGAATGCCTGGCTTGCATACTGTAGTATCACCTACCTACACACCGCTTGTGTGCCGCTCTTCTGCCCTTCAGGGCCAGCTGAAACTGTCTTCGGGATTCAGACACGGCATCTCGACACGTAGAAGAAAGAGGTGAAAGGGGGTTAATTAAAAATCGATCTCCTAGAAATAGAAATAGAGAAAATTGAAGACTTTGGAAGACGAGTCATGAGGGGCATTTTCCCGACTTTACTTTTCCACTTGACGATTGATTGATTGAGCCAAGCCAGAACGTCTTTTTGTTTTATATCCCATTGCTGTAGATCTACCGAGTAACATTTCTCATCTAGTACCTATTCTCATCTCTAACCTAGAGTAAATAATGACCTGGACACCAGTTTTGTCTGCTCAGAATCAAGAGCGGTATGTGGTATGCCCAAAAAACATGGTTGGGGGTTGATAAGCATGAGAGATGCGAATGGTGGACGGCGCCAACTCACGCAGTAGGCATTGCTTTTCTCTAAGTGGGCATTATCTTATGTACTGCTTGCTGTGTTAGCCCAGCTAACCTAAGTACGCACTCACTGCGCGGTCGCTGCCCTGACGACCAAAACGGTGGCTCCCAACGGCATAGCGACGAGAAACAAGGGTGCTGTTGTCGGCAAGTTTCCGCTCAAGGCTCTTCTATTGAATGCCTGATGAAGACAAGATGAATGTTCAAACTAATGCCGTGAGTTAACTACACATTGTAAAATATTATTAAACTGTACCCGTCAAGAGGTATGCACAGTACGACATTGCTGATTATGTACTAGAATCTACACTGTATAGAGACGCTAGCCTTAAACGTATGCACAGCAAAGGCGCTGCTGGTCCTAAATCGCCATAGTACTACCTACAGCAGACTTGCATAGCTTAATCTCGGATTTCCCACGTCCTTCAACAACTAGATGAGATAGTAGGGGATGTTTTGATAAAGTCTTGTTATGAGAAGAAGCAATGTTGCCTCTAGGTAGGCACTATAACCTGATAGTGATTATTAGCCGGCACGATTCAATAACCAGCCTAGCCCAGGAATATTAGTATCAACCTGACCCCGTTCCCTTTTTAATTTCAGCCCGCTCATCAAAGAGTCTTTTCCATCCGGTGCGATGTACTCGAAACAGCGAAAGTGAACTTGCGTTAAAAGTGAAGTTCCTGGTGTCGGTACCGTCCCTAAACATACCTGTGACAACAGGTCCCTGTTGTTTCGCGAAAGCCAAAACCCAGCGAAAATTCTTAAGAAACCACTTATGAAACCCACAATGAAGGTGTCGACTGTGACTGGTGTTTCCAATATATGCCAGCGGAGACATTGTGCTGGGATGAGATTGATATGTTCGTAGCTAAGAACGCCCCGCACGAGACAATTGATAATGCTTCAACAGAGTTCAGTGTTTGACACAACTTTATGGGGCATTTGGATTGTAATACCACAGGTTTCCATAGCCATGGGTCAAGACTGGCATCCGTCGCCAATCTCTTCTCTCAGGGAAATCATGCAGCCGGATATGCAATGTCTTGCGTTAGGTTACGCTGGGTTAATTAATTACATGCTATGGAGATGACTTACCAACTCGGACTTTGTACCATCGCGACTCGTAGAGTTGAAGTAAAATTCAACTCCGTCTACATCGCAACCCCAATTCCAATTCGTATCATCTCCTTGATAATGGGCGTAAATGCGCATAAAACGCATCAGACAGATCGCGATATGATTCACCTTCTAATAAATCCACTTTATTACCGTTAATTAGGAACTCCGTGTCAGTGCCTATGATACGTCTCTCCCAGAGCCCAAACTCGTGCATGACGCTCAAAAACTTGTCGATGTAAAGGCGGAGTTTCTCAGGTGTAGGCCTTATTACACGATACCAATACTCTGGATCGCAACGAAACTGGCGCTAAATAGGCAAAATAGCTTCAGCCTTCCTGTATTCTTGCAATTTACCTAACCTGAATACAGGTAGGTAGTTAAGGTTCTGCGTTACTTACCAGGGCTCGATAGGTTTGGGCGGTGGAACTAGAGACTGCACGGCCTCAACGAGCTTCTTCACGTCTGCTTTTATCTCGGACCAATCATCCTCTGTTTGCGTGGCTCTCGAGACCGTTACAGGCGTGGTGTCCGGACTTGTTGACATTGCAACAAGGTACAAAGTACTGGCTAAGAGATATGTAGATAACACTCTCCTTGAGGTGATAAGTACTAATATAAGGGGCAAGAGGGAAAATGGCACAATATAAACTCTGAGAAAACTCGGAGCTCTTGTCAGAGACTCAGAAGCTTTGTACACTTTTCACACTGGAAAAGGGTTTCATCTTCACGGCAGACTTTCCCCCGCACATGTATAAAATGTGCTATCAGACGCATGCGGTCATTTCATTAGGCACACACAGACATGCACCCTGCCGCTGCAGCCTAAGAGGACTTGGGAAGTGCTTTCCATTGCACCGTAGCATTATACATGCGTCATGCTACCTGCATACATATGCACGTGTCCATGCCGCAGATACCAGAGGAAAGGAGGGACGGGTGTCACAGTTCACACTGCCCGGGGGGGGGGGGTCCGTTATAGACATATTGCTATTGCACAAGGTAAGAAGGTTTCTCTGTGAAGCAGAGATTTCCTGTATCTACTTATATAGGTGTAGTGTAGTCCATGCTCATGTCCGTGCTTCGGGGCCGGATCTAGTCCGCATCGGAACCGTGACAACAGGAGTGACTGTCCAGGGGTATCTGGGCTCCTACGCATTCGAAGAGCGGCGCATCTCTATCCTCAGCGTATATTGCGAGTTTGAGGTTCAAAGTCCGGGCTACTGTTTGCCCCCGTTTTACAGTGTCGTCATCTTGACCGACTTACCCACTAATACCGGTCCCTTAAGAGAATTAGAGGCAGCTCCGGGCCTACAGGGGTTCAACACCTTTTACAGCGCTTTATATAAGTGTATCGATGGATGGCAGAGAGTATGGAACGATGTCTTAGACATTATCGACGAATGCATGAGTGTTCGCTTACAAGACACGCTGGATCCCAAACAAGTTAAAGATTGGATGTTTGACGACAACTTTGAGCGATCCAAACGCTACGTCATAATTCTTCAGACTCTACGCATCTTTGCCGAGCGTATTCGTACTACGTCAGATGACATTGGTTTTATAGATATAGCTTCGGAAGACGCCGATGTTTACGGGCTTTTGAGAAAGAGAAGCCACGACGAACGCCGGGCTATGGTGTCGAACTGGGAAGTTGTTAAGAAATTCCACAAACAAGCCGAGGGAAGTCTATTACATAGGATTTCGCGGAAGACAGAAGAGGTGAAAAGCTTTCGGGATGGAGTATGATTCGTCGAGTTCTGATTTTCGCATACTACTAATGACTAACTGATGTTTATCACAGTTATTCAACGCAACATCCTTAAACGAAGCCCGCCGGAGCGCGTCGATGGGCCGTTACGTTCTCGTGTTCACTGTGGTTACTATTTTGTATCTGCCTCCAAGCTTTATATCAGTATGTTGATAGTGTGTATTTATCTGCCTCCATTGCCTGTGTTAACCGGCTCATTAGACTGTCCTCGATATGCAAATATTTCAGAAAGATATCGCTCAGACCAAGTGGGAGTATAAAGTGGCGCTGGTAACAGTGTCGCTTTTTACCTATCTGGTGGCACTCGTATCTATTATTGCGATCGACTGGAAAGGGTTCAATCATAGAGCGTTGCGGTGGTGGGCTATTCTGATCGGACTTTGGGCTTCCATATCTTCTGGGTGGGAACCTGCGAAAAAGAAGTGTATGAGATTTTGGACTGATACTCGACTGAAGCCCGCCCAGTTCTTCATATACAAGCTAGCATCTGGTGAGTTAGCACGGCACGATGGGCCTGATGACGACAAACCACTTGGAGAAAAAACAGAACAGAGGGAAAACCATGGTGTGGATAAGGTGTCGTCATCAAGAGAGAATGCAACGCGTGACAATCTGGAGGCCGCCTCGGGAGCACAAGGGCCGGATGCCACAGCTCAATCGGGGCCAGAGACGAGAAACTCTGGACCGGACCCTCGAGAAGGTGACCTAGAAATGGGCCTTCGGTAAGTATGAAGGGTCAGCTTCGTGCACATCCCTGGGTTGCAGAATGTCATGCTATAAGTAGAGGTTAGAGGGTAGTTGATTGGGAAGGAAATTTAGAAACGGAAGAGGCACTGTTATTTTGGGAGACGACTCAAAAATTTGTTTTTCCTTTCTCCTTAATTGAAGGTACAGGTTGTTTATTGAATTTACAGTTTGTTAGGCAGGATATATTTGACAAAATGCATGTCCAACCTCTGATTCCAATTTATATCCAAGTATATAACCACAATGAAGATTAGAATCTACAGTCTGTCAACTATTTTATGTAGGAGGTTTCTGATGGTAAGAGCTGATACTAACCGAGGTTGATCTCAACCCCCCCTCCCCCCTTGTTTCTCAAGAACTGAAGTGTACACGAAGACAAGTTAAGTGCCTCTATCAGGGACTCTAAGAATTCAATCTCTTAAACAAGACAAATAGAAGTTTCGACGAACAATTTTAATCTATCACGCAATTCTATTTCAGGAGATATCGACATACAATATCACAACCTTGACTACAACATATCATGCTCAACCTTTCGACTGCTCCTCCGAATAAGCTCTTGAAATAGTTCAAGGAGCTGCAACACAAGGGCGGAACGAAGGGTCACTAGGACCTGTTCCCCCTCGGTGTGTGATAGAAAGACAATAGGTGTAAGACCGAGTGCCCCCGGGCTTGATATTCGCCGCAATGGCGATGACTCGGTCTGGGCCCTGACTGCCTTGGGCCCCTCCCGTCCAGTTCGGATCAGCCAAGGGAAACTCAAAGAACTTGTATCCGCTTTGTCCCGTCTTGCACTCGGGAATAGCGTCCAGCGCGGCAGTGACGTCGCCGTCGGTAGGGATTCCTTGATTATTACCGTATTGCTGGGGATAGGTGCGAGTTCCAGCTTGCGCTGTAGTGATGAGAAGGATGTTAGTAACGTGCGACCGCGGATAGAGAACTGTCTGCGTAACCACGTCTCCAAACTTACGCTGCATGTTTTTCGGGAGGTTGCCGTACTTCTGCAATGCGTCGAAGGCATCTTGAACACTTTGCAGAGGGTAAGCACGCTGGTCGGAAGAGGCTATAGATTTGGCCGTCAGTACGCAGCTTGAATGAGATTTGTGTAGAAGAAACACCTACGTCCACATGACACAGGAGTTGTATTGGCTCGAGTGAAAAGGGTGCCAGGCGCAGGGGCTGCCAGTGCTAAGGCCGAGGCCCCAAGGATCGACAAAAGTGTTCCGACCAGCATTCTGGGGGTTCTTTACAGTAGTACTATGATTGTGCAGTCCTCAAAGATGTTTCTGCTTTCTGATCGGTTGATATTGCTGCTGTGGCTCCCTCTTATATATCTCCGATACGTCCTCCAGTGTAACATGAGAATAGACACTGCCACCACGATTGTGAATGGTACTCAGTAAAGGATTGAATAATTTTAGACAGCTATGTTACTGTAATGTTTAGACCTGTTGATCGGTTCCATACTACTCATCCTGTCATGTTGATCTTCGTACAATGTGACATGATGACCGCTTCTGTGCGACCTACTAATTTTATATCAGGTCAGATTCGAAGTCCAGTTCCGGCCCCGAAGCCCTGCGTTGGACCTGTACTTACAAGATGATGTATGTGGCTGTTCTTGAAACATTCTCGGTGACATATTCAGAAGTCTCACCGGTGCGAAAGCGCATTTCATGAACATCTGGACTTTTTCGAGCGCTCGAGAGGTGACAATGTAGCAATGTAGGTTTTTCATCAACTAGACTATCACCCCTTAGAATATTGCATGGAGACAGGATTTCAGTAAGGTTTGATTCATTTGGTAATGTATTTAGTCATGTGTTCTTTACTGTTTTCTGTGGTATATTCTGTCGTGTATGTGTATGTTGGCAACGGATAGTTTTGGCCATACAGGTCACTCCCATTAATATACATGATGATAGATATGCGTACCATTACTAAGGTCTTTATGTTTAAAAGACAAATCTAAGTCTTTTCCTAGCTAAAAACCTCTGGTTTGGAGCCTTTGAGCAATGAATTAATCTACAATTCGAGCTTCAATGCTATCCATAGTACGTTTTGCTTCTGTCGCAAGTGTCCTCAGATGCTCTTCTACGCTGGATTCCGCAGCCAGTTTATCAAGACTGGTCTTCCACGATGACCACTTCTCTACATCGATGCCCTTCCCCGTGCCTTCATTGCTCAATCGATATATCTGATCACCTGCGTTGGTAAGCCAGGCAGAGATAGCTGGAAGGTACATTGCAGCACGAATTGACGGCGATAGCTCGTCACCAGCCCCACCGAATGCATTTCCCATGCAGTCTAGGAAAAAGAATACGAAACCAGAAAATTGTGAAGATGTAGCCAGAGCAGTGGATGCAAATTCCGTTGCGTTTTGGAAGTGAGTTCTCTGCGCGAGCCACTCGCGATCGGTAAGCCCTTCATCTGGTTCTAGATCTGTATGTATTTGTCAATAGTTATCTACTTAGACGTGGGGAAAGGATCAGGCTTGGAAAAGGGCTGGTCTTACTGATGCCGTACTCTCGGAAAGTTAATGCGAAACCTGGCAGATCTTTCCAGAAATATCCGCCCCAGTCTTTTCGGATATCGCCGCCATCATCGTCTTTGACTTCGATTGTCTGCAATGCGTCCAAAAATTGAACGAGCAAGACACTGATGGATCGGTCGCTACCTAGTTCTCTCGCTGCATGGCAGACAACTGCCCAGATAGAGCCAATACGCGGCTCTGCAGGATTGGCCTTTATGAGAGGAAGTAATTCTTCGTTCACGACACGAGCTGCATGTCGTGGGGTGATGTTTCTCAGAAATAGGCTCTCCAGTATTTTGATTATGTTCTGGGCCTGTACGCTTCGATGGTCATCGTGTGAGCCGGCGTTTGATACCCAGCTCTGAACGGAAATAACAGACATGGTCAGTTAGTAGTTGTGCTTGCAGGTAGGCTGTGAAGATGACCGCTTGTTCCTTTAGATGGAGAGCCGAGGACCTGTACTTCTTAAGACCATCATGAGCCGCCCAGGCAACAAAAGTGACGTCACAGCATGCCACCAACTATCAGCCACAGAAGGCCATCAGGGTTACACAGAGCAGTCAAAAGGCTGACAATCAGGATCGGATCATCGGCATAGCCTTCTAATGATATACGTACCTGAACGTTAATAGGCTCTCGCTATTCGTCGATCCTCTTGATGAAACGAGGCTCACAAGCCCAGCCTCGTATCTAATTTTACCAAAGGCGTCGATCAACATTCCTTTCGCGGGGGCCATATCGCAATGGCCTGTTTCTCAACAGCTGGACTAAGTACGCACAATGAATTTATTACACGATGGTAAGGAAGTTTATGCATTTGATGGGTTTTCAACGTGGCAAAGCGGATTCGTCCAGCTTGTCTGCTCAATGTATTTACATTCGGTGTTAATTCAAGTTTGCCGTCATATCTACCACATTCCACATTCGGAAAAAAAAGTCGTCAAATAATACCTCCGACATGTTAGAACTCTTTTCTGCACACGTAAGCAGGTCTGATGACGTTGTGTGTGATCCTAAAGAGCTGATCCGTTGAATGTGCAATTCTAATTTTCCGACGAGCTTTTCATTGCGGACGTTATACTCTCTCGGTCGATCGTAGCTCCAGCTGGTAGTGATTTTGCGATGTTTTATCGCGATTCATGCTTACCCGTAATCATTCAATAGCCTTAGATCGTCATGTAGGTGTAGGCCTGCATACTGATCATCTTCCGAGGGGTGCTCTCGTACTCTCACGATCTATTCATAGAGTCTTAATCTATTTATGGAGGCTTCTTGAGCAAATCTTGACATTGTCATCATAGACACCAGGAGGGAGGGATATATATAAGAGCAAGGAACGTGGACATGATGGACCATCGAAGGACAATCTCAGAGCATATTCATCCCCCAATAAAATCTACACGGCTATTAAAACTTCAAATTAGAATCATTTATATCGCAATGCATATCTATAAAGCAGCCTCACTCATCTTCTTCTCAGTTCTCGGCCTGGCTACAGCAATGCCGTCCTTGGACTCCCGTCAAAATGGAGTGACTTGCCAGACCTCTGACGCTTCGCCGACGAACGAAAAGGTGACAAATGCCATCAATGAACTCAAAGGTAGAGGTGGAGACTGCCCGAACACAAACGGAGAGGCTTCAGGTATGTAATGCACCTTTTTCCTTTTCGATATCCCGCGCCCCCTGGTGCTTGCACTTAAGCTAAGTTTCTCTCCCCTTCCAGATTGCACCACACTGGTGAATGCCCACGGTGGAAAAATAGGCGTATGTGGCGAAGTCGACGACGATGATTCGACCCTGTCATGCAAAGAAGTGGCGGACTACGCCAACCAGGTGCAGCAAACTTGCATGTCCAATGGTAAAGCCGGGGGAACGTTTACCGTAAGCGCTGCAAAGAGAGTCATTGTGTTTTAGATAAATCGCGATGAAATACTTGCGGTAAAGTTCCGATATCATGTATACCAGGGTTAGAAAAATGGCTGTCGCATTATGTGGAAAGTCATTTGGGGCTGACGATTGGAATCACCTTCATTTTGCTGTATTGATATTCTGTACCTTGGTTGTGTGGCTCGATGGTGCGCGTTGGGTAACTTACATTTGGCCGGAGGTTTTTACAGGGCTATTGAGTGGAGAGCCTTAGCCACTTAGATGAGCCACTCCTTCAGCCACATAGCTTACTCATTTACATAAACAATATAGCAGCGATCTAGTACAGCCAATCAACAAACATAATGTTCACAAGCTATGTGCAAATGTTCTTTAGATAAAGGGAGGTATTCGTCTACAAATACAGAACGTAGATATAATGTAACCCTGATTCTAGTACTACGTTCTGATGAATAAGCTAACTTCGGAATAGACATAATTGGGTCTGAAAGATGAAACGACCCCTGACCCTGAGGTGGTGTCTGCCCTTCCACGCCGTCCAGACAGCCAATCTCTCCTCCTACGCCGATTTGTCTCAGTTAGCATCCGGCTAATTCCAGGGATCAAAGTGTTCATTGTTCCTCGCGTCCCACGGCATGGCCCTATCCAGCGACTGGCCGAAGCGAGCAGCAGTGAAGTCGATATGCGCGCTGCCCCAATCATACGTGAGCAGCCTGCGCTTGATATCGCACGACATCCACTCCATCGAGACGAGCTTCGCCTTGTACCACCGCCCGAAGACGTTCTCGACGGGATTGTCGTCGTCGGCCGTAGCCTTACGGAAGGAGTGCGTGCGGCCGCCGCCGCGGTGCGACACGATCTTGGGATGGGTGTCGTCCTCCCAGCGGACGGCGGTGTGGTGCTCGGTCGTGTAGTCGCCGTGCGCGGACCACGAGACGAACACCTTCTGGTCGTTGAGCGTCCACACGATTATATGCTCCCAGTCGTGCTTGTGGTCGCCCGCGATGGCCCCGTCGTCCTTCTCGAAGTAGTACCCGTAGAGGTAGGCGCACCAGCCGTGGTTGCAGCGCTGGCGCACGTAGGTCTGGCTGTGCGTGAGCTGCGGCTCGGCGCGGCAGTCGCCGTGCCCGGGTTCGAGGCCGTCGTTCAAGCGGCCCGTCGAGTCGATGGCCGTCGTCTGATAGCACGAGTCCTTGTCGAAATCGAGGACTGGTTGGAACTTCTTGGCGCCTTCCGTCGCGTGGGTGTCAAGCGGGTAGAGCACGTTGGCCGCGCAGCTCCCGAGGAAGGCTGCGAGCAGGCCGAGGTGAGGGAGAGTGAGAAAGTGCATGGTAGGGTCTCTGTTGAGGAGTATATCTGCCTCTCGTATAGATAACGTTTGGGATGAAATGTGTGGGGGATTGTAATGATCACAGCAGTGGGAATTAAAGCCTTCGCTTGATTGTGCTTTGTAGGACTGAGCATCGTAATTCTCCTGAGAGAGGCTCCGTATCTTTATACTTTGAAAGCTTGCTGCAAGTTCAGTTAATATAGCCATGTCCTTTGTAGAGGTGTGACATTTTTCCTAAACTGAATCACCACACCACGACGTGCTCTTAGCGTAGACGACTTCGGTCGACTGCTCTCTACCTACCATCATACAATCGTCGATGCTTGGCGTAAGTAGTGTGGGCTGTTCTAACTGGTGTGGCTGAACGTCGATGGGCTAACTCTGCCGAAAAGTGTTATAAGCGGCGACGTCGGCCATGCCGGCTACCGACTTTTTAGATTGAAATTAACGTTGCATTTCTAAATGCAGTACCAGTATGTGGAAAGTTCCATTATGTCTGGATGACAAGTTTTTGTATGGTGGGAGCAAACTAAAAGCAATTGCCCACGAAAGACGATGAGCAGCACAAGCAACGAGATGGATAAAGTCGAGAATAAGCGTCTATCGGGGACAAGAGTGCAAGATACGGAGCTCACATTGAGTCGAGAGCAAAGCATCAGACTCTCTGACTTCTTTTGCCCCTTACCCCACGTATCAAGCAAGCATAATAGCAACCGGTGGACCAGAACTCTCGATATGTATTATGCACTTGATGCCCGATAGTAAGCAGCTATAACAAAATCACCCCACGCCGATAAATACAAGAGAAGCGGTCGCCTTTAGCTGAGCCCATCGTATGATGTCGTCTAAATGCTGATATAAGATTCTAGATCCGAGTCTAGATGAGCAGCTGTATCGAGATTGTGGGCTGTTCCGGCAATCACTGGTTGGCAAAATCTTGGCACGCATAGAGAAGCTTGGCCAATTTTAACAGGACGACAGCACTAATTGGCCTATTGTAAGTCGTATTAGGCTATAGAAGTTAAATCTAATACAGAGCAAAAAGGTAAATATATAAAGCGGCGACTATCGCGGTCCAACATAATGATTTCCATGCACTGACACCATCACCATAAACACCTAGACAAACCCCCAACAACTATCTATCCCCTTCTTACCCGCAAACCAACTATACTCGATCGTGTCCCCTCTCACTTCGGCAAGACCATGTCCAAAACCACGTCAAAGTATCTCCTTCTAGCAGGCGGTTGCCTCTCCTCCCTGCCCTTCTCCGCGTCTCAGAGAACACCCTACGAGAACCTAGTCCTAGCCGACTGCGGCATCGGCCTCGGCGCTAACGGCGGCTCAACCTCGCGGGAGATGATCTACTACCCGGGCGACGTGTGGACCGGGAACGGGCTGGAGACGTATCGGCCGACGATGATGGTCAACGTCCCGTGGACCGGGGCATATCCCTGGGGCCAGGCTGGCGGCGTCTCGGCCACCATGCCCAATGGCGACGTCTTCTCCGTGTACATCAACCCGAGCATAAAGGACCCGGGCGCGGCCGGGGACGCCTGGCACAAGTACGAGATGGACAAGCCGCTGAAGTGCTACTCGTACCACTGGGATAAGGTGTACAAGCTAGACGACGGCAAGTGGTGCTCGAGCGCCTACGTGTGCAACCACCGTGGCACCCCCTATGTCAAACCTGGAAGCAACACTGGTTGCGATGATCTATAAAGAATGTCGTGCATTGCAGGTCGACCTGTCTGGTACTGTTTTTGATCGGGTTTAAGGCATAATGAACATTATTGTCAGTAATGGGTTTTGTATACGTTTGGCTTTTATATAATTATATGGTAACAGATAAACACCAATATCCCATCACTAGGAATTTGCTTTCATCGAGATCACGGTCAGGTATGGGGGCCATTCAGCCTCAGTGAAAATAACTACTAAGTGAGCTACCAGTGCCATTAGGCACAGAACATGTCGATATGTGAAATAACAGTGTAATGGAAGTCAGACCACGCCTCAGCCGCTGACATATTGTTGATCAATGCCCGCAACAAGGCATTATATAGCGATGTGGCTGCGACTATGGCCGGAAAGACTGCCTAAAAGAAGACAAAAATGGAAAAGATAATATAAGAGCGTGTTAAAATCGATTTTACGTACGTTTGGTGGCTTTCCGCCTCTCCCCCCTTTACGTAATAATTCGACGACTTCAGCTCTTGAAGATATACAAAGAAACAGAGCCTTGCGTTTGAACTCTCCTATCCACCCCTAGCCTTGTAGTAGTATTCTTGCTTCGGTCTTCTTGACATTACTTCTACTATGCACAGAAACGCAACGATTGTTGTAGGCTTCTTTCTACTTGCAAATGCCAATCTAATAATAATACTGAGTATTCATTGCCTGCTCATCTCATTACTCTGCCTCAACAACGTAATATTGTCTAGCAAGCACGGATTGTTGATGGAACTTCAAATTAGTACACATTGTTTATGGGGTATGCTCGGTTCACATATTAGAAAGATCCAACCTTCGTCTTCTACAGAGCACATAGCGCGCACGAGCCTGCGTACTCGACATATCGGATACAACAGGCCATCGAGTACGCCGAATTGATGGGTAATATCTCGACAGATCAAGACTTGGCCCCGAAAAGAAATCCTACGAAACTAGCTACATTATGTGTAGGCATACCCACAATTCAGCGGCACGAGGTCTCGTATCTCAAGTCGACTCTCGGCTCGCTTCAGCACGGTCTCAAGCCCGAGGGACACGGTGCAATGCACTTCGTGGTTTCATTGCACACGTCAAGTAGAGCGAATACGATGAATATAACTAGCCTTGACCTGTTGCCGTGGCTGACGAATTCCCTATGTATAATAATGTGACCCTCGCCCAGACCATGAGCAGCAAAAGTTACAAGGTTAAGTCCAAGCATGACTACTCGATTGTTCTCCAAGCGCGTGTAAACGCTGGGGCAGCATATACTCTTATACTTGAAGACGACGTTGTGTTTCTCCTTCTATCTAAGATTATCTTATTACGAAGGTCTTCTTGGCTGGAACCGCGAATCATGGCCGATGTATTTGAGCCTATCGATTGCCATTTTTGCGACCGTTCTGTCTGCCTTGGTGTTGACACGGCGGTAATTATATTGCTCTCTCACGGCCTTACATCACACAGTTGATTCTCGGCTTCGTCGCTACTATAGCCGTACCATTACTCATCATTCTTTTCTTTCCAGCTGGAGGAAATTGCATCGCGCCGCGGCCAGCGGGTGTCAGTTTGATGTCTGACCACGCGTGCTGCGGACAGGGCCCAGTGTTCCCTCGAAAACGGTTGCGGGAGAGCTTTTCCCGCTGTTCCATGCGAATTTGTGGTCGGGCGTACCTACCGACAGTCTCATCTAAGAGTATGGTGACAAAACGCACAGTCTGTGTTGGGCTTTGACACCCGTCGTTATGCAACGTATTGGAGGGCAGAGTAGCCATGGGGTTGCAAAAGTTGAGGGCTTGGTAGCGCCGAAAGATATATGGAAATATGAATTTGAGAATTTCAATCCCGTAGAACCAAAACAGTTCAGTTCATAGTAAGTAATTAAAGGGCAATATAATCTTCCGACATCAGAAGTAAATGCGTTTTCATTTGTTCCAATTGACTGATTACTAGCTAGTAATCAAGGGATGCCAGTCACTTTAGTCTATCTTCTCATGTTGTGTAGAGACTCGAGACTTAAGGCACCTAACTAATGATTACTAAACAGGCTACGGGTTAGAAGAGAATGCTAGTAGATTAACCTGTATTTAGGGTTGGTGTGATTTGTGGTCGGGGGGGTATAAATGCTGAGAAGTGTCTAGATATCTTTAAAGCTCTCTGCCTGTTGGATGTTTGACGGCATTAAATGTATGCTGGTCTCTCTTAGCTTTACAGGTATATAGTCACAAATCGGAACTGAAACGCTAACTCACAATTACTACAGACAAGACTAGAACGTATCTAATTCGATGTTTACGAATCACCAACTGATGCTTCCAGGCGACTACCCTAGACGCTGAGGGTGCCGTCTCCATCATCAGTGACACCGCTCGAGGACCCGAATACTATTCAAAGCAGTACGACTATAGCTTGAGCTCGGATGGCTCTTGGGTTATTACAAGGGTCAGAACGTGCCCTGGCTACCAACGGAGGATCGCGCCCGGCGCTCCGTCGCATCGGAAGGAGCACTATGCATTGGCTGTACCGGGGGTCGCGTCCTTCTTCTCGGCTACTCGCATGACACTGATACTGCTGGACCGTAACTCGGGCCCAGCAACGCACCACTCCCCTCCAGGCACAAAGAGACGCTTTGATTTGATCCTGGAACCGTAAATGCCAAATAATAAATTGTGACTAAAAGCCAGACCTTATAAGCTTACAGCTCATGTATTGTTCGCTTTTCCTGCCGCTCAGAGTGCTAAAAGAACCTTGTGATGTAAGAAACACGCGAATGTGTGATTAGCTAACCTAGGCTAATTTTGCCCCATGAAGCCGTACGGTCTAAATTCCTTGATTTCCCAGTCCCGTGGCCGCTTGAGGTAATTCTAAGCGCCAAGGCGGAATTTTGAACCCCTGTACCAGGCTTCAGCCAACGCATGCAGTATATCCATAAGAGATTTCGAGCGGAAGTTTGCCGCACAGCCTACCATTAAGTCGTAACGTCCATCAATAACGTTATGTTGGGCCGTCTGCTGGTAGCTGAACTTGTCTCAGTTATAGCCAGCGATTCAGCGGTTATTAGAGACGACGAAAAAGGTCTATCAAGAGAACATTATGGTGATGCCGTCGGGAGAGTCCACCCAGCTTACGATGCCAGCGCTGATGCTGGCAGGGATAGATCCTACGGTATCCTGAACCGACTGGGATTCAATACCCAGGGCTGGTTCCCTAGGCGCCCATCCACCTTGCGCCACGCCTTGCGTTTTCGGAGCTGACAGGGCAGAGCACTTCAGCTCTTAGCCGCCGTTTAATAGCAGAGGCAGCCGAACCCCCCGGTCTCTACTACTACCTTCCATGACAGCGCCTCTTCATCTGCTTCGCAAGTTTTGGCCAGAGTGATGCTCCAAGACCATCGCTCATTTTCCATAAATAGAAAGTTAACGGTGTGCCATTTCATGGGATAGCGCACGTAGTGAACAACGACGACCCTTCCTCTCCTCCTTCGATTTGCGCCTAGAGTATCAGCTGATAGCACTAGTCATGTCTTTCAACCCAGGTTCATCTTGGTTCGACCCATTTTACGAATATGATCCGTATATAAGTAACCAATGCATATTTTTCACACAGAAAGAGGCTAGATGCCAGGCGTCTTGTGAGGAAGAGGATAATGAGCAGGCGATCGAACTGTTTGAAACTATCCTTGATCTTCCGGCTGAAGCCGTCGGTATCGAGCTAATTAAAGACTATATTTTATGCAGTTGCTGCATGTTTAATCGAGCTCGACACCGAGAGCGCATAGAAGATATTGGGCTCTTGACACCATTAGCCCAGAGGTGGTTAGACGAGATCCGGAGAGATGCTAACATTTCGATAAACATCATCCCAGTCCAACCCACGAGTATCTCCGAGCCTCCTCTATCTGAGTTCCGTGCCCACATTGCGAAACCTGGTCTCGCTGACTCCGTCGCATCAAAAATCCAGGATATACTCGTGGGCCGAGACTTTGAGACAGGCTGGCTTTACATATTCGACCGAGATTCCTCTCCAGGGCACGTCAAAATCGGCTGGACCGCGCGATCCGTCGAGAATCGTCTCGAGTCTTGGTCCATGTGCGGATATACACCAAATCTGCTGTTTGTCGAGGACGATGTCCCGCATGCCCAACGCGCTGAGACTCTCGCGCAATATGAAATGATTAAGGAATGGCGCCGGGAGCGGCAGTGCAAGGCTAAGCACTGTGGCAAGAGTCATCAGGAATGGTTCGAGGTCAGCCGGGAAAGGGCAAAGGAAGTCCTGGGTGATTGGGCCAAGTTTATGAAGATCGCCGAGCCATACCACTGGGACGGTCTCTTGAAAGAGTATTGGACGAATTTTGTGATCCGGACTGAGCAAGACGGAGGAGCCGTTACTGCTAAGAAATTATTGGAGCAGTATGAGCTATCTTTAGCTGAGGTTATGACGCCCGTGGAGGAGTCTGTCACTCCCAAGGAGGCGGAGAAGGCGTTTGACATTGATAAGATCCTAGAGAAGTTCAGCAGCCTGTCTTTGGCTAAACGGACAAAGGTGGTGGAAGAGGTTGTAGAGCTGGGGGATGGACTAAACACTGAGGAGCAGGAGGGCGACCTTTGGAATACGCCGAAGAAGGAAGGTTTGGAAAGCCCTGAGATGACATCGGTGCCCCTACGTTCTCTACCGATCAAGCAGTCGGCATCTACCAAAGAAGTACTGCTGAGAAACGAGGCATCGCCGGAACTAATCTCGCCGGCAGAAATTTCGCTTCCTAATGTGAGGAAGCAGCCCAAGAATGATCCATTAATCCAATTTAAGGCACCACCTGACTTTCAGTTCTCTTTTGCAGCCGAATTACCGTCTACAGAGAAACTAGTCTCCAAGACCGGAAAGCCCCATATAATTGAACCACCAGCCAAAACACCGTTCCTTTTCACAGTGGAACCCCCAATTATTAAAGGGTCATTATCCCAGAAGATCGAAAACGGCTTGAAGTTTGAACCGTTACCTGAACCACAGCTTTACCCAGCCGAGCCACAGCCCAAGAGTATAACAGAAGACGTTGTTGGAACTGAGACGCTACCTAAGCCACAATTCTCCTTTACTTCTGAATTGCCGTTTATAGCAACACCATTACCGGAGCCTCCTGTGCCCGTCAAACCTGAAAGCTCTTCTAAAGCGCAATTTTCTTTCGCATCTGAATGGCCATTCAGATTCGGACCATCGACAAAGAGAGGAACTTTCCCCAAACCAGACTTAACTTTCACATTCAAGTCACCGGTCAAGTTTGAGCCATTTACATGGGCAAGAGTTTTACCCAAATCAGATTGGACATTTACATCCGAATCACCGATTAAATCTAAGCCATCGACAGAAGTAGAAGCTTTATCTAGAGCAGCTTTCACTTTCACACCTGAATCACAGTTCAGGTTCGAGCCACCGTGGAAATTTTTGGCCCCATTGGTGTCGGACTCTGTAGTGCGGACCGAACATTGGCTCAAGATCAAACCGCCCCACGAAAGTGTTGCAGCCGAAGGAGCGCCGGCAGATGAGGAGCCGTGGCCAGGGAACATCCCACTGCCTCCCTCACCAATTTTTCAACCGGAAGACTCTCACATTACACTTTCAGAAGGAGTGACAGAACCAAGTCCAAGCCTTGACATCGAGATACAATCCCTAACAGACAGAGTCAAAAGTTTCCATATTAACCCCGCGGCCACGCCCCTATCGGAATCCAGTCCCTTACAATCCTCAGTCACATCTTCTCCCAAACCTGCGGCCACGCCAATATGCGATCTCCCAACGCTATTGTAGAAAAGTGCTCCGGAGGGCAAGAAAAGGCAGCAACGCCTTCTCCAATCACCCAAAGTCAGCATTCTGTGGAAGTAGCTGTTTGAACAGGCTTGATCGATATCCTAGGCGAAAGCTTAGTGGCCGCAGTCTACTTAAGAACGGATGTATATGGGCAAGTTACAACACCACTGAGAGTGAGACTATTGGTACGTGGTCTTGCGTAGCCATCAGCTTTACATCCCAGCCTAGCCCATACTCAAAACTAATACAACAGACAAGCAGTGCCCTGTAGTCCCTGACGTTACCTTGGCCTACTGAGTCCGTAGGCGGATGCCAAGGCTGTTATCCTTATCATTTCTATTCGTGTACAGGGTGGGCCTAGCCACTAGGGGGCATATATTTATTCTTTATTTTCTCACATGTAGATAGCTTCACTAAGCTCACCACCATGCCCAGCCATGCATTCAATCAATTCTATTTACCCCTATTGACGTGCCTGAAATTGCCAGGTCTCTTTAGGTGACGGTTATGTATACATATGAGCGGCTGCAGGCCGCGTAGTATGTGGCATACCCAGATTCACTACTTCGAACGATGAAAGGGCGACACTGACGAGAGATCGAACCCCAAGCTTCTGGACTCAGCAGCCAGCTCGTGTTCTGGGCACTTAGAGACTATGCCTATTCTGAATCAGGCACATGAAATTGTACTGCAACACGTATACTGCATCCCTATGTGTTGCAGGGCACTAAGACACCATTGGGGTCGTCCACCTTGTGCCAGGGCATTTAGCGCCAGTGTCGGTAGGCTGTACATGGTGTACTCGTACGACCGAAAGTCGTACGCAAAAGGGTTGATAGTACAGTCCTATTCCGTGTAAACTGCTATATCGGTTAAGTTTAGGTAGAGTGTGTGAGCTACTCGTGCGAGCTATTCTACAGAATGTAGATGCTGTCGCATAGAATATGTATCGTTAGTTACTACATGGGATTAGTCACGTCGTTTTTTCCGTGACAGATGCCGTGCTGTGTCAATAGCTTTTGAGCACCTCTCCGGCACGTGGCTTTATAGGTCAACTTTCATTAAGTGACATCGCTTACCACCTCTGGATCATTTTTGCGTTTAGTCCGTTTGAATTTAGTAATATGCCATTAAGATTCACGTTGAAGAATCTACTTCTCGGCGTGCGACGAAATACCCAGGTCCTTAGAGATGGCATGGTCCGTCAATATCTGTCGCTCTAGTTCTATAAACCTTCAATCCGAGAGATCGTTCTTCCGACTACGCGCTATGAAGTTTAGAAACTGGTCCATAGCCAGACAGGTGAACTTTCCTACCATATTAATTACGCTTACCATCTCGCCCCTGTCTGTTCGTCATTAATTTGTCGACGCCATGTGCATTACCAGGTTTGCTACTTCCATCTAAAGCGTCTATTCTTTCTAACACCGAGTATAACTGAAAGGGCCGATCGTCCGGAGGTACTGGCTTCCCCAAGCATGAATCTTAATTATTACACTTCGTGCGAGTCTCAAGGTAGTACGGTAATCCCGGGGTGCAGGACTACGTCCGCGTCGTACAAGGATACCCCAGAGCCTTAGCTGGCGCCATGCACTCGCATCTCACGTCAGACCGCGTTATGGCGTACGAGCAAGTAGTCCAACCCCACGATTCTACACTGATCGCAACTCAATTCAAATACTTGTTAACCTTGTTTAGGAAGGTGAGCGTATCTAGCTCAAATTAATATCCGCCTATCTGCAGCTGTGCCTGGAGCGCGCGTGGTATACCCTAGTATTTCCATGATCCAAAAGATATGTTCCTGGTCTAGGACTGTTGATGAGTAAGTTGCAAGGGGCTCTTTTAGTTGTTCCTAGGGGCCAAGAGACTACCAAGATGCACTATATAAATCAAGCTTTCCGTCCCGTCAATAGAGCTCAGCTTGATCTTCCTTGGCTCTCTTGGCTCTCCCTTGGCTTATTCTGCCCCTCCATCATTGAATTAGGGTTGTCGCATACTACCTAAATTCACACCCTGTCGGATTTCAAACATGCGTTTCTCAACGCTCGTTGGGGCGCTTGCTTCTTCCGCCGCACTATGCTCGGCAGCCCCGCCGTCCTCGGGCAGACGGCACATGCTGCACGAGAAGCGTGATGGCGAGCCGCATATTTGGACGAAGCGCGAGCGGGCAAACCCCGACCACGTGCTGCCCATTCGCATTGGCCTCCGCCAGCGAAACCTAGAAAACGCGGAGAGCTACATCTACGAAGTGTCTGACCCTACGTCGCCTAATTTCGGTAAGATTCCGATCGCCACATTAGATTTTGCGTAACTAGACTAGGTACCCATGTAAATTGCGGTATTTTTGCTAATTATTGTGGCTGGTTTGTCCACCTCGGTTTAGGCAAGCACTGGACTGCTGAACAGGTCGCAAACACCTTTGCTCCACACCCCGAGACTAAGAAAGCCGTTGTAGACTGGCTCGTCGAGTCCGGCATCTCCCGTTCTCGCGTTTCACTCTCCAAGGGTAGGTACTTGTTTTACAATTGTGATTTCTGCTGTACACCTGTCTTATTTACCTAGTATGTATACTTCTATTCGCTTCGCTCATTGAATTTACCAGGTCACAATTGGGTGCAATTCGCTGGTACCGTCGAAGAGGCCGAACGCCTCTTCGCGACGAAGTATTGGCACTACCAGCACAATGAGAATGGAGGACTTCGATTGGCCGTAGACTCGTACAGTCTGCCGGAGCATGTGCAGAAGCACATCGACTTCGTCATGCCCACCGTGCAACTAGATGGCCTCAAGCCCGTTGCGAACACCAACCACGGACACGACCTGATGGCCAAGATCCCACAGGGCGCGTCGCTTGGTTCGCTCCCTTGCGGGTCGCTGATTACCATCGAATGCCTGCGCAAACTGTACAAGTTCCCCGTAGGCAAGACCGCGGCACCGAGCAACAAGATCGGCATAGCTGAATGGGCCGACTATCTCTACGAGCCTGATCTTCCCCTGTTCTTCAAGAACTTCACTAAGCCGGAGATCCCGGCCAACACCAAGCCCGAGTTCATCGCCATCGACGGAGGCTTAACGGCTAACCTGACGACTGTGTCGCAAGGATCCGGTGTCGAGGCCGCTCTTGATGTGCAATCTGCCTATTCCATCATTCATCCCCAGGGAGTCCGTTACTATCAGGTCGGCGACGGCATCAATGTTGATAGTGTGGGCACCTTTAACATCTTCCTCGATGCCCTTGATGAGAGCTACTGCACGTACGAAGGTGGCGACCAGCCCTATATCGGTAAGTCTACACCTAAGTAAATGATATACGTAGGCTCGAAGCTAATCTTCAATTCTAGATCCTGCCTACCCCGATCCAAACGACAACGACCTGGGTTACCAAGGCCCCCTGCAGTGTGGCGGTGCACCCAAGTCGAATGTCATTTCCGTGAGCTACGGACAGATCGAAGTAAGTCGAACCGATGAAATCAGTCATCCATTAGCCCTGATTGAGCGTAAAATTTCTAACGGGGAAAACCTAGGGTGCCCTGCCATATTTCTACCAGGTCCGTCAATGCAACGAATGGCTGAAGCTGGGTCTCCAAGGCGTGAGCATCATCTACGCCAGCGGCGACTCCGGCGTCGCGAACCGGTACAACTCCGGCTATCCCAACTCGTGCCTCAACGCGGATAACTTATTCGTGGACAACAACGGGACCAAATTCTCGCCCTCTTTCCCTGTCAACTGTCCCTACATCACAGCCGGTAAGTCTGCTCTAGTTTAGTTTAGTCTATCCCCATCTCAGTCGTTCAAAAGCACTTGGATTTGTTATCCGGTCTAGCTTATCTCATATGTTTCACTAATTACCCTCATGAACAGTCGGCGCGACCACACTAATCGGCAACGACACGGACAGCGGCGAGCGCGCCGTCTCGGTACCGGGGTCCGGGCCCGCAAACGCGTACTACTCAGGCGGCGGGTTCTCGAACTACTTCCCGGTTCCCTCGTACCAGGCGTCGGCGGTGAGTCACTTCATGAAGAACCACGCGCCTCGGTACGGTTCCAACGTATACAACGACACGGGCCGCGCACGCGGCTTCCCGGACGTGGCGGCCATCGGCCTCAGCGTGGCGACCGTGTGGAACGGCACCACCTACGGCGTGGGCGGGACCAGTGCCAGCGCGCCCATCTTCGCGGGTATTGTCACCCTGCTCAACGAGGCGCGCATAGCGGCTGGTAAGGGACCCATTGGCTTCTTGAATCCCACGCTGTATAAGCACCCCGAGGCGTTTAATGATATCACGATTGGAAATAACCCCGGTTGTGGCACTGGTGGGTTCAACGCCACGCCTGGATGGGACCCCGTCACGGGATTGGGAACGCCGAATTTTGAGAAGTTGTTGCCCATCTTTTTGAGACTTCCTTAGAGGTATACCGTAGGTATTATTATTATTATTAGATCAGAATTAGGTAGAACGAAAGAAAGGACGGCTGATTGCACTCCGCATTTCCTGCCGTATAATGAAATGAAGAATCGTACCTGTCCTACGAATTAATCTGCCAGTTGTAAAACGTATGAATATTATAAATATGTTATTTGGCTGAACTTTGTGGCACCAAAATTAGGATGTAGAGGAAGATTATGTGCGAGCGTGAGGGTACTGTTTGTCTTACATTTTGTATGCAAAGTTTATGAAACTATCAGATAGCTCTGGTCTACCTATATACGCCACACCCATGTCTTTCTATTTTCACGTATACCTTGTTTACATACCCATCATACCTATCGTACATGCCTTTATACATCCGCGTGACACACCATCCCATCCCCTCACAATAGAACTCACTGGTTCCTCAGCAACTCGCCCACAATCATGACCAACGACCCAAGATCTCCCACCTCAGCCATCCATCCTTCCCAATCCGCCAACGCAGAAATAATGCCCGTCTCCGTGCCCTGCAGCCTCATCAATAGGCCCCTCTCAGACACGCCATAGACGACGTGCGACTCGCGCCAGTTAACATACGCGGCCTTCCACCGCTCGTAGTTCTGCGTGCTCCACAATGTAGAAGTGCTGGGTAGGGGGACGAGAACGAGGCCGCCGAGGGCCATGTAGGACACCGTGGTTGAGATGTCGACTAGGAGACCGAGGATCTGGAATATGAGGACTGTGCTGTTTTGGGGAGGGGGGGAGGGGGGAGAATGTTAGTTAGGTTATTTAGGTTTAGGTAGAAAAAGAAAGGGCTCGTAAATATCTGGATGCGTAGAGAGTATTATTCTGGCAGGAGCGAAGTTATACATTTGATGTGATGGAGCTAGGTAATAAACCGCCTCGACTTACCGCCTTCTCATCTCGACGAAAACCCAGTCTCGCCATGCAATCGTCGGATCTTCGGGTAAATTGCAGTCGAAATATTTGTCGATGGATGAGGCCAAAGCCTGGGAAACGAGCTATTATTTTGTTTTGGTTAGCTGTGAGCAACCCGAATCTAACGGCTTTTTTATTTATTTTTAATATAGAGATTTGGAGAGGGAAAGGGGTGGGTTAGCTCACATTCACCGTATTCAGCAGACCTACGTCAAAGACCGCATGGCCGGCCGGTGCATCGCTAAGACGAAGCAAGCAGTAGACGAGCAGTGCCTGTAGGGAAGCAAGGAGTTCCCATCTATCGAAGTTCACGTACTATTTGTTTTCGTAAAAGCAGCGTTTGGTCTCAGTGAATTGATTCTTTCTCGCAAAACTGACAGGTAGATAATTCCGCACCGAGGGAATGGCGGTAGAGGTAGTTTTAGTATGAGCTTACCTCGGCGAGAATCCGCTCTTGTTCGTACCATATCCTTCCCCACATCCAGCTTTTATTCCCTGTCCTCTGCGAGTTGAAGGCTTGGACTAGTAATGCACAATTCACTAAAGACTGCAATGCAGTAGCTTCCGTTAGTATCTGTTTGCCTCTTCAAGAGAGAGGAATACGAAAAAGGAGGGGGAGAAAGACTGACTTGTCGTGTATGATAGTTCTCGCCCGTGGGTGCCCACGGACAAGTTGGACGATTTATAAACGGCGGGAGCCTCCCCTTCACAAGCATCATGAACGGATACGACCGCAGATGCCTCATAGCCAAGGACGCCAGGGAGACGTGGTCTTGTCTGGCGAAGGCCCGCGGCGTGAACAGTGAGGCGCCGTTACAATCGGCAGCGGCAGGCTGGTAGACCCAGGGTACAGGCGCGCTCGCCCTGTCAAATGTGTAATGCCTAATCTTGTCGCACGCGACAGACATGTTCATCGAGCTGCTAGCCCTCTGACGGTAGCGCACTAGCTCCTCGTTGTTGTTGACATTGTTGTTGATGTTGCTAGTGCCCAGGACATTGCTCGGCTCGTCGAAGTCGAAGAATGACGACGCGTCGTATAATAGTAATGGCTCGGATGATTCAGAGATTACTGTGTCCTGATATGTTTGCATCGGCGTGCTGCTAAATGGATTATCAACACTAGCTCCTTCCTGAACCTGAACCTGGACTTGGACTGGTCTTTGTCCGGGAACTAAATCCGTGCTGCCGCTGTTGCTCTGATGAATCTGTTGCCCGACGACTACTCCGGCTTGTCCTTCTGAAAAATTCGGGCCTTCTAATGCCGAAGTGGTATTGTTGCTGGTGGCTTGATTTGAGGGTCCGGCGTGTCCGCTAATCAGTTCAAAGTCGCACTCAACGCCTCGTTTTTGACATCGAGCGCATACCTCTGCCCCGGCCTCTGTGGACCACACGCAGCGGGCTTTTGCACGGACGCACTAGGTAGTCATAACCCTTGGCGTTAGTGTTGAGAGAGAGGCTTAAGATGCAGATGGCTTCTCGGGGGGTTGACTAATAATAATGTTGTCTGGGTACTGCGCTCTAGACTGTAAGGGGGCTTTTGAAGAAGACGAGGGTGGAGAAATAACAACTTTGAGGACCACTTACCGCTGTACAGGACCGTCTACGAGACCCCTTCGTATCAGCTGGTTTGGAGCGGCAGTAGTAATAATGTCGTTTACAAGGCGCCTCTGGATAGAAAGAATATCGTGTATGTTAGCAAATGCCAAACAGCCATCGGACATAATTAGACTCCCTTATTCGCAAATCTCCAACTAGGCTATTGTCTCACCTTGCTCGAACGTCTTGCCGCATAATGAGCAGATAAATGGTTTCGACGGCCTAACTTGGGGGTTCATTTGTTCGGCGTCCATCGTTGTTCATATTTCCGTATATTGCTTTTTCCTTTCGTTATCAACAGTTATAAGTCAAAATATGGTGATAGCGTAACCAGCTCGCTTAGTACTAAGGTGATAATAACAAAGGTGCTTTTAACTTTCGTGCCCCATCATTCTCATTCGCTCACCTCTTTTTCTGCTCTGTCCCTCAATATTCGTGCACAGTACGTCAAGTATGTAGGTGCCTGGCGGCCTAGATTACATAAGCGAGCCGGACCTGCCGTTTCACGGAAATCCGTGCAATCCGTCTCCAGTCAGGCCGGCTTGGCGGCATGAATAAGCAGCCATCAACCATGCCGAATGAGGAGATATTGATTAGGTTCTACAGGGTGCAGGGCTCCATTCCACAACTTCTCTCCTACAACACCACGTTTGCATAGGCACACACGGCACGTATTCGCAGAAAATTCGCCCGCCCACCTCCCTAAACTTGCTTAAGACTTAACAACTTAGTTGTTCGGGATAGAAACGAGGTTCACAGCCCCGATTTTGGTTGTTCAGGATAGCAATCTAGGCGTTAGCATATACAGTAGATACCCTAGTAAGTGCATGGCCTATGTACAGCATATTTCGGACGTAGAGCATACCCCAGGCTGCCCGAATTAAATTTGTATGTAAAATACCCCTGCAATTGCATGAATGCATATTGCATGTGCTCAACTAAAAATATGCGCGTCCTAGGGTATGCATAAGATGCAAAATGACCAAAAAGTAAGGATCTTCAAGGGCTAAAACCGCCTTCTGTCAGCCTTCAAGATAGTCTATGTAGCCTTATAACATTAATAATGCTTGTTAAGAGCAACACTGCTTTTGGAAGCTTAAAGCTATATGGTTTACGGTACTTAAAACAGTATATTATAAGGTTAATTTAAGCTACAGCAAAGCAAAGTAGATCATATTATAATATGCGTTATATTATTGTGCCCGCAATTTAAGAATAGGGGTACTTCAAATTTATACTAGATTTGGTGTAAATTTAAGGTACATTTCCTCTTTAGACCTAGCATTATTAACCCCTTGCCATAGCATAAATTCCTTGAACTGCATGTCAAATCGCTGCCCAAATCGCAGGCTCTAACTAGGGTATCTACTATACTACTTTAGTTGTGGGCAACCTTTGCCCAGCCTTCGTTGCCCTTTGGCCTGGCCTTGCAACGCTAAGCTACTTATAGCAAAGCCTAAAAGGCTTTCGCTACAAGTGCTGGCCGAAAGTGGCTCACGCTCCCCCAATACAGTATTCGAACAATACCTACTTACGTAACGTGTGTGCCCGGCAATGTGCTATAGATTACCTAAATAAGCATAATGTAAGTAGTTAATATGATGCTATATTTCTCTCCTTTTCCTTGCTTATCTTGTTGTCGTTTGCTCCCAATCGCCCAATTTCGCCGCCATTTTCTTTTTGAGCACATTGTATTGTTTTGTTGAGATGTTATCTATTCCCATCAAAGGTGGTTCTCTGATAATCTACACATAGTGACCCGCCAAGCGATCGGTATTGATACTATCAACTAACTCCTCGCACCTTCATGTAATTCCCTTGATGTAGCAGGCTACTATCGCGCGAGCTTATCATGCAAAACAACAAGTCGAGCACTGACGATCTGATCGAAATTCTCACGTAACTCTACTCGTTTAGACAGGAGACGGTAGAGGCTTCTGCTTACATCGACCCAGTGACACCGCCACTGACTGAGATCCATTGGGCAGTGATCCAACGGCTCTTCTCCGATACGAGCAAAAGAGCGGCATCAGCCATGTCCTCCACGGTTCCGAGCCTGTTCGCCGCACGCGCCATCTTGGCCAGGACACTGCCAACCCCGTCAGGGTTTTCCAGGAACGGCCTCGACGAATCTGTGGGTATGGGACCCGGCGCCAGGGTGTTAACAGTGATGCCGTGGGAGTAGCCAAGCTGCAAAACCGTTATTAGTCCCAGTAATATGAATATTCTGTGTCAGAAGACGCAGGGTAACAAAGCGTTCTAATCAGTGTCAACGTAGTATTTAACAGGTATGACTCACATCACTAGCCAATCCGCTCGTCAGGCTGTCTTGCGCCGACTTGCTCGCATTGTATAGAGAGGTGCCGGCACTGCTTATCTTGGAGGCAATGGACCCTACGTTGATGATACGGCCACCCTGGGGCATGTTGCCGATCTTGACCACCGCTTGGCTCATGTATATGACGCTGAAGACGTTGGTGCCGAATTCGCGTTCGATGCCCTCCTTCGTCACCTCCAGGAAGTTCTGTTGAGGGATTGCTCCTCCGGCATTGTTGACTAAGACGAGTCGATGATGATTAGCCTGATTATTCTATTCACAGAAGCTCAACCCGAAGTCTTTTCAGCAATAGTTAATTGCGCTTACCGAGAATATCAACACGGTCGCTCCCTAGCCCTCGCAGCGTTTGCTCGACGATGCTTTTGGCTACCTGTGGATCTGCCACGTTGCCGCTTACGACGGTGGTCTTCACCCCGTATTCAGTCGCAAGCTTCGTTGCGACTCTCTCGGCTGCCGCCTTTGACGATTCCGACACATGGTGGATGGCCACGGCCGCCCCGTTTCGGGCAAAGGCTTTCGCGATGGCGGCGCCGATTCCGTTTTCGCGCCCGGAGCCGGTGATCAAGGCTGTCTTGCCGACGAGTGATAGGGTATCAGGAGACATGGTGAGAACGTGATTGGCGAAGATGGATGAAAACTGTATTGTATATCTGAAGAACTGTTTGTTTGATAATAGTAGTGGACTGTGAGATTGTGACGAAGGACTGAGTATGTTTCAACGGTATCGACAGGGCCGACTGGCACCTATATATGCGAGCGACCTGAGCAAGCTGTATTGAATCGGTTTGAAATGATATTACAGTCTGCTTCTCTACTTTACCCACTGTTCACGGATATCCGCGCCGATTCATCAGCAGTCCGCGGTGAAGCGAAACGGAAAATGCCAATATTCTAACGACCTCCGGATAGATAGACACGAATAATTAGAAATAGCTACATTTGTAAACACTATTACCGCATCCATCGACGTTTGCGTGTGACCATGCTGTATCTGCCACTCTGGTAGGTCTGCCGTAAGATCGCAGACTGCAAATGTAGTGGACCTGACTTACAAAGCAGCGCGGCTCTAACAATTTATTATCTAATCTTTCACGGATCTCCGTAGCTGCTGTCACAGGTACTGATAACGTATTTCTCCTTCAGCTCTCCAAATCTACTTACGCCTATGATTCAAGAAACAGCTTTTCCAAAAGAGGAAACTTATGTGTCAAACTACCTATTCGATCAACGTAAACTTTCTTAACCTGCGAGCCCAAGTGCGCACGGGGGTTGAGTCAGCACGTACCCAAGTTACACGCCCACACTCTCAGTGCCACAAGTTTTATCTTTTATGGAATGGATAGACCCTTTCAGCTGCATTTGGTTGGCAAGCTGGAAAAGCTGTGTCTGATATCTATCTATCTATCTATCTATCTATCTCTCTACTTATCTGCTCCAGGCTTCCCCTTCTTGAGCGATCGCGATCCGTCTCTCGTCGCATCATGATCAGTTGCGCATCTCTACGGGAATAGTTACAAATAAGTAACCTCGCACGTGAGCTCCAAAGAGAAGCCAGTGACGGAGTTTAGATTTGTCTCTGAGTCCACTTCTATAGTCCAAGTCCTGAATGGACTCATCAGTGTAAGGATGAGCCACTGTTACCGCGGAGGTCCCCATCCGTCAATACTTGTCTAGTCCTGCCCACATACTCGAAGCCAAAAGTGGACTCCTTCGTCACGAAATGCAAAATGCGATATACGCCCCTACATCGTTCCTCTAGGCTGAGGTCAACTCTCGTAACTTCTTCAGACGCTTCTGAAGCCCCCCACAGGTATAACGAACAGAGGCTGCCGCTTCACTAATATAACCTGTACATTTGTACGGGTCATTAAAAACTGCCTCAGTGTCCGCTTCTTCGACTGGAGGTTCTTCAACACAAGCCAGGGCAATTTCGCCAATGTTGGTGACCAATGATGTGAGGTCCCTGCGCCATATTTCACGAAAGTACCAAGTGTCTATACCATTCTTAATGTCATCTAGTTTGTCTTTGATCGTTGGTTGAAGGGTCTCGAGGTCTTTCTAAACCTTAGCGAGGCCGTCTAGAGCAGTCCGGAACTCCGCCTGTGTCGGCTCTCCCAAACGAGTGTAGACAGGACTAAAATCGAGATATTTATTGAGAACATTATTCGTAGATAGCTCAAGGCTCATAGGGTCTTCATCCTGTCCCTCTAGTCCCCTATATGCAGACTCGAATGCCGCTACGAATTCTAGTCGGGGACTAGCAAATTGTTGAACAGCAGATAGGTCAAGCTTGGGCACAAGCTTGGGCACAAGCGCTGGTAAAAGAGCACCTTGACTGACAACTGAGATGACCGAGTGTAAGTGATTTCTTCCATTCCGAATTGAGGCATATTAAGTGCACAGTACCTTGAGATATGCTCATGGCTTGACAGTATATTCGAAAGCCCCTTGGGGTTCTTCCACTAACGTTTGCAACATAATCTGATATTTGGTTGGCAAGGTCACGGTGCTTAACGTAAACTCTGTGCGCTAAATGCAGCTGATACTGGAGCAGCCGGCATAAATGACTTTGAAATAAGCATTAGAGAGGGTTCCCCAAGGCGTAAATCGGTGCAAAGGGGCTTACTCGTTATATCGACGCCGTCGCGCTTCAATGCAGCTTCGTTCATGAATTACATCTTCGATATAGTCATAAGTATCGGGATACGTGAGAGGGTGTAACACATCGTATGAATCGGTACACGTTTCTGACAGTACATAGTTATGGCCTGTGTCACCGTACCGGATTGCGAGCCGTTAGGAAGTCTGTGTATATTTTGATTTCTCTGATAGTTTCGACACCCCCACGGCCAGCGTTTTCTTCTGCAAGTTGTGCGATACGTTGGACGGCGTCGGCTAGATCGAGGTGACCCCCTCGACAGTAGCCCCATTCGCCCACTACTTCGCACTCCTTATACAATGACGCTCCTTCGTTAAGGCTTGGATCTTTCTGTCCAAGTCGTCATAAGTTTCCGGGCTGGCAGGTCTGAGATAATAATATGACATATTGGAGAAGATGCCTTGCTGTAGAATCTTGCAAGGAGCGGGAGTAATGGCAGGAGGAGACGAGGAAAACGGAATCAATCTCTAGGCGAGAGGTAGGCCGAAGGGTTACGTCCTGACGTGCGTCTAGTCGTTCTATGAACTAATAGAAAGCAGGCCAATTTAGTGACTATCAATATGGCTCAGTTCAGTACTAATACTACGTTCTCTTTGGAGAGGCTACAGAACTTCGCGCTGATGGCGAAAAGTCCCTAAAATAGTTCTATCATTGAAACCTAGGTGTAGCTGCCTACCTACCTGTACCCTGAAACAACCGCATTCTGGCACACTCTGGCATATTGATGCTAGGCAGGAACAAGGTGGGCTTTATCCCCAATCGTCTGTCGTGCCTATTTTTTGTGGCTGTTTATCCAATCAGGGCTCAGCTGGAAAGTAGGTGATCCGAAAAATTCAGGCTCCATCAGAAATGTATGTACAAGGGATAAGCACACACATATTACACACTACAAACGGAATACCTATAATGAGTATCAGGCAGTGAGCTCAGCGAATGATCGTCGTCACAGCTGAATCTTTGGCCAATCATATAACCTAGCACTCTGACACGATACCCTACAGCTGAGTCCGCGAAAACGGCTCGCTATTCCCAATCCTCCAGGTTAGGTAAGCACTGAAATTCTTCGCATTTCAGCGATGCCCAATCCTTCGAGTTGCTAAAGAAGGGCATAGAAGTTGCCTAAGCGGCTTCACTGCTATCTCTTTATTTGTCCTATACACTGCGAAGTAGTACACATATTTTGGCAAACAAAACAAAAAATGCTGCTCTACATACTCGCCGCCGTTGTAGGACTCGCCGTCCTCCTTGGTTGGCGGAAGCTGCTATACCCAAAACCGTACTCGGGGATCCCATATAACGTCGCCTCGGCGGGGCGTTTGGCGGGAGATATGGCCGAAATAGTAGCGGCGATGCGCGCGACGGAGGAGGCAACAGAGTGCATATTCACGGTCTCAACACGCAACAGCAAGATTCTCCCCAGCGGTAGAAGCACGCCTATAGCACAAATACTTTTCCCGCGCATCCGCCCTCCGCTTATTGTAGTAGAAGATTTCTACGAGGTTGAGGATATAGTGGCGAGGAGACAGCACGAGTTCGACAAGGCGCCGACGAGCGCCCATGTCTTCATGCCCATGTTTCCTAAGGGGAGTCTAGCGCAGTTCACGACACCAGAACTAAAGAGGCAGAAAAAGCTTTGGTCGGAAGCTATGAGGACGGGCTTTCTCCGTGAGACGGTCGCGCCCGGGGCGAGGGAGTGTTTGCTTGAGCTTGTGGACTTGTGGAGGTTGAGAGCCGGGAAGGAGGGGGGGGGGGCGAAGAGGGGTATGTATTTGATGTACTTGAGGATTTCAGGAATGCAGCTTTGGATATCATATGGCTTGCCCTCGTGGGCGAGAAGACGGGCATTACGCGTTATGAGATTGAGAAGCTGTTCGAGTCGAAAGGGTACAGAGGAGAAAACGGCGAAAGAAAAGAAGCGATGACAACACACTCGCCAAAAGGCGCCTTTGTCAAAGCCCAAGTAACATACATCACGGACACGATAGCCAAGAACGCGCAGTCGCCCATGCCGACGTGGGCGCAGAAACTCGAGATGTACACGCCGCGTTACCGCGAGTTCAGACGCGTCGTCACGAACGAGATCAGCCAGGCCATGCGGAAAGCAGCTCAGCGCCACGAGCGCGATGATGGTGTTACTTGTATGATGGATCTCGTCCTCCGACGGAGAATCCTAGAGGCGGAGAAAGAGGAGAAGGTGCCCTCGGATCCGGCGACCGATCAGAATATGTTGGATGAGATGCTTATTATTCTCGTTGGGGTCCGTACAACTATTTTCCTTTTCTACTTCTGTACCCAACAACGCGACATGCTTACGTATAGGGAAGAGAGAGAAACACGGAACTGGCTAACATATGAGTGAGGTAACCAGGGCTACGACTCATCCGCAAACTCCCTAGCATGGTTCATCAAATTCATGGAATCCTTCCCTGCCGTGCAAACAGAGTTACGCTCAATCCTCCAATCCGCATTTCCCTCTACACCCTCAGCATCAGCAATCCTAGACGCCGATATCCCCTACCTAGATGGCGTCTGCGAGGAGAGTCTCCGCCTAGCGGGGACTGCTAAGGGCGCGCTACGACAAGCCGTTACAGATACCGAGATCTTGGGCTATAAGATACCGAAGGGAGCGGAAGTGTTGCTGAATATGCATATTGATCGCTCCCCCCCATGTCCCATAGATGATGATAGCGACGATGCCAAGCGCAGTCCTAGTTGCCGGGCTGCGATTCACAAGCATGGGAATGGGTTCAAAGGTCCCGCGGGGAGAGATCTGCATCTTTTTGAGCCGAGACGATGGATTGTTAGGGATGAAGCTACGGGAAAGGAGACATTCAATGCGTATGCGTTACCTTCACTAGCGTTTGGAGGGGGGTTTCGGGGTTGTTTCGGTGAGTTTTCTTTTTTTTCTTTTTATTTTTTTTTGCAGTAGTAGTAGTAATCAATATTTTTGACGTCACCCGGGTTTTGCGGGAAGGACATGCTAACTATGATCTACCGCAGGACGTAAACTGGCGACGATGCAGTTCCGCATTGCTGTCGTGCTGCTTATCCTGAATTTCGAATTCCTCAGTTTACCTGAAGAGTATAGGGGTTTGCAAGCGTATGAGAAGATATTCCGGCGTCCGCAGAAGCCATTTGCTAGGATCCGAGCGCTGTGAATAAATAGAGAATAAATCAAACTTTGTTGAGAAGTTTGGTAGGGCAAAGCAAGCTCAGTAAACAATCTCATGTCTAACTATTCCCCCATGTTATGTTCCACAGACCAGCTAATAATACTAATACTCAAATTCGAATAAATCAACATGGACACCGTGAGTCTTCACTCCATCGAAACACACACCTTCCCCATATGCTTCCCAGCCTCCAAATACTCATACGCCACCTTCAGCTCATGCAACTTGAAGACCTTTGAGTCAAGCACGGGTCTAAGCGTCTCGACATTGGCATCGATGGCCCGGCACATATCCTCCATCTGGTCGCGGCTCCCGACCCAGACACCGCGGCCTGTGAAGAGATTCGCCCATGTGTTTAGCAATGACGGCACCGACTCATCCTCCTCTTTACTCTCACCCTCATCTTCTGCTGCTGGCGCCGTACTCATATCGCCAACAGCACCAACGACACTAATCCGTCCATCCAGTCTCAGCGCCTTGACACTCTGTCCCAACCCCTTGGGACCTACGACATCGATCACGAGATCCACGCCTCCTCTTCCCCCGTCTGCTAGAACCCACTTCTTAGCCTCCTCGCCCCAACGAGGCGTTTCGCGATAATTGATGACGTGATCCGCGCCCAGGGAACGAAGGAAGGGCTCCTTGGATTTTGACCCGGTTGTTGCGATTACTTTTGCGTTGGGGATTAGGGCCTTTGCGAATTTGAAGGCGGAGAGGCTGACGCCGCCTGTTCCTTGGGTTAGGACGTAGTATGCGTCCTTCTTCTCGTTATTGCTGCTGCTGTCGGACCCGGAATTAGGCGACTTGAGGGATGGGGGTGAGGGCAAATGCCCAAAAACAGCATTCCAAGCCGTAACACCAGAACAACTCAACGCAGCTGCTTCTTCAAACGACAAGCCCCCGGGCATCCTCACCAACCCCTCCTCATCAAAAACTCCAAACCTCCTAAACGTGCCATCGATAGTAGCACCTAGTTGCTTCGTCACGTCCTCCTCTGTCAATGAGCCGGAGGAAATGTACGCAGGCAGTAAGGTCGTGATCACGTTGTCGCCGGGCCGGAAGCGCGTTACGCTTTTTCCGACTGACAAGACGGTGCCGGCGCCGTCGGAACCGGGGATTATGTCTTCCTTAAGCGACCCGAAGGGGTAATTCCCTTTGCTTATGAGGATGTCGCGGGGCTGTGGTGGGTTAGTGTGGGGTTGCGAAAAAGGGGAGGAGTGGAGGGAGGTGAAAGGAGGATGGACGGATAGGGTTTATTTTTGGGTGTTGTGAAATGAATGGGAAATGAGGTGAGAGATTTGTAGGTGCGTTTATAGTGTTCCGAGTGGGAATAAATGTGTATATGTGCCTCCTCTGTCGAGGCTGGTAAGGAGCATCATAACCGGTTAGTATAACTTACGTTAAGAGAAGCGGCTTTGACTATATACACTCTGTCAGTATCAAACCACAGCTAACCAGACACCAAAAACCATGGTAAGAATTAAAACTCACCCTTCACAAGCACGTCATGATCGCCAAGTTCCGGCACGGGCTGCTCTGAATACTTGAGCGAAGCAACACCATCTGTCCCCGTGGAACTCCACTGCCACGTCGTTTTCGGGATAGCTTCAGTCATCATGAATTCCGTGCAGTGATGGAAGAAAACGAGATTTGATGATAATCGACAAAATCGATGAAGTTTGGGTTACTTTAGAACTTTTTACTTTCACACTTCCGATTGTTTTTGTTCTTCTTTGTCTGCTTTTCATATGCTTTTCTAGGCTCTCTATTTATACGCGTAAATGAATAGATGCTAATAGCTCGTCTTCGCTTATGAAGCTTGTTGCGACTGCATTGCCAAGGCCGCATTTGTAACGAACTCCGGCCGTGGTCCGTGGAGTTCCGTCGAACCCTACTGCACTGTTGAAGGCCTTCAGCCTCGCCCAATTGAGCCCCCGAGTCAACTACCTAGGTGCGACCTACCGCCTGTGTAGCCCTACCACTCATATTAAACACCTCAAGATCAATAGGGTTCGCAATAGCCTCATCGAGGTGCTGCCGCGGCATTACTACCTCATGGATACAATTACACAGCAACAGATAGGCGGCCTCGAGGCCAACAGTCTTAATCAGGAAGACGTGCGCCCTTAGTGACCTTACTTTATTTTATAGCTTTATAACTAGCGGTCGGAGTGTCAATTCACTTTTACAAATAAGTTATGCAAAGATTTATCTACCTCCTGTACCAAATAATAAGAAACTAACTTAAGTCTGAGGTTGTACGGTTAATCCAAAGTAAAAACATAGAGGATGTCTTGACAAATGCTTACGCTGTATTAGCAAGTGTAGCACCCGGGCCTTTTAAACGGGGCCCTTGGCAGGGCCCTGTGAGAAACGCCCAGTATACATCTGTAGGTAGGTAGAAGCAAAAGGGCGAAGCCCGCGCTAGCTTGTCTGTACACAAGGATACGTACGGTAGTGCTCGACTGTCTCTCTCTTTTGCCGCAGAGAGTCATCATCATATCATTGGTCTCGATTCTCAACTCGAAGATCTCTTCGTCGGATTGATCATTGGGCTGGGGGGGGGGGGGGGGGGGGGAGACGCTCGACTAACTGAGCACGCGCGCTTGCCTCCAATGATTTTCGAGGCACCCTGGAGATCGCCCGTTATATCCAACATACTTTTTCAAGCTCTCTACTACTAAAGCTTGTCGCGTCCGGTCAATCAAGTAATTGCAACGACAGACTCATGGCGCTCCTCGTACCCAGGCGCCGGAGTGAAGGCGAGAGTAATGCCGGCCCGACCTGCCCAAAATGCCGCTACCTAGCAATTAATAACCAACGCCAAGCATCGCCCGGCCCTTAGTCGGGATGCCAGTAATAGCATACGGGACTATAAGCATTAGCCGCCTAGCAATACCACATACATCCTTATCGCCGCGAGAACATATCCCGCATAATATAATGCATCCGGCTGCTGTAGTATATAAGCCTGGACAGCAATGCCAAGACATAGTTTGTCGAAACCTTGCAGATGTCCACAGATTTAACAAAGGGCTCAGCTTCCCACGCGATAGGGCTTTTGCTAGCTCAGTTGCTATTCTGGGCCCGTGCAAGGTTACTACTTCTGCTAGATGACTTGTCTCTCCATCTATATTGAATTGCAACATCTAGTCATGATCCTCGCCACCAACATCCCATTCGAGCACCATTGTTTAGCCCTGTTGTCGAACCACCGCCTCCCTCGGGATGGACGCTCTCGGCGCCCGAGTCGAAAGTGTCAATACATTTCGCGACGATAGATATCTCGCTCCGCAACAGTAAATCCATCCTGTCGCATCCAGGAGAACAGATTGCTCGTGACTCCCTCAGAAAGACCTCTCTCTCTCTCAATCTAACCAGCTATAGTCCACCTCAACTGTTGTATCCTCATCCTGCAGATTGTCCATAGTGTAAATCCGAGGCACCACAGATGTGCATTCTGCTGTTTGAATGTCCTTCCTACCCATATCACAATTCCGTGAGACAGGGTCGGTGTCTCTGATATCCGTGTACCCAAGGGGAGGATATGAGTATATTGCAGCGAATTGTCGAGGTGGCTCTTAGCTTAGAAACATCAGTCGACACTCATCCGCTCGCGAGATCAAAGTTTGGTCGTGATGTCCTAGAGACGCCGGTTCCTGTATAAAGGACAAAGGGGTCCCGGTCCAGGTCCCTGCGTCAAGGTCAATTCTGTTAAGACCGAGGAGGCCGGAGGTACCCCGCGGAAAGTCCTTGTGCGCGCCTGTGATGATTCTCCCAAGCCAGAGATGCGAAATCTGTGGACTTCGATCAAAGAACACTCGAGCCAAGACGTGTAGGTCCCTGTTTCCCTTCGATTTGCAGCAGAGCCATGGTGCCTTGCAACCATGCACCGCATGCGTTGGCTGGTATGCCAGATTCATAGAAGATGCTGCCCAGAATGGCTTCCATACCGCGAGCATTGACGCTTAGGGTCAAGAGTCTGTAGAACTGAATTTTTGCCGTTTCTCGAAATGTGAAGGCCCAGGTTTCATCATGTCTTCCAATTTCCTGCAGCACCTTCGAGATACATAAAGCTTTACTTTTCTGTTGTCCAGCTGGGCCAGGAGGAGAAGCAGTGCGGCGGTCAGTGCCGCACTACTGGATTTATCGGCGTTGTGGAATATGGAATAATCCTCGATATACTTCAACGCCGTTTCAAACGATGCCAAGGTCAGCGAGTGGGAGCTCATATGGCTCGAGGAGCCGACTAGGGAAACGTTGGTCTTGTTGGATTCCTTCACGACACTCCAAGGCGAAAGAAGTCGCCATCCCTCATGAGGCATGACTGCCTTCCAACCCTCTCCTGGCGCAAGAACGGCTGCCCACCATCGAGCTGCCTCACCGACCAGTTCTCCCAGCTCAACCATCATAGGTCTGCCATTATCAGTGCCTTCATTGGAGACTGTAATGGCCGTCCAAGGGGCCTGATTCGCGGTGTACTCTATCGGAGACGCTCGGAGGATGATCTCTACCCACCGTGCAGATAGGGCATATACCCAAGCGAACATCAGGACCACCAGATACCCGTCATGCTTGCCAAACTAATCAAAGAGCAACAGATTTGGGTCATCAGAAAGAATGATTGATGTTGGCTTCCTGATTGTTGCCGTCATTGTGAGGGTCTGCTCGAATAGAGGATTCCTGCATGATCTTCAGAGGATAGCCAGGTAGATTGTGCAGTCACAAGCCTGGAATCATCTAGATCCAGACCAACTAGAAGACGGAGATGCCGAGGGAGATGGTGTTCCCATTCAAGACATGTTGATGGGAGGGCGTAATCGCCAGCAGCGCCCACCCACAATCTGTACCCTGTCCAGTAACCTCGTTCGTAGAAGGCTTTGAACGCGTCATCAGTCGTCCAAGGGCATCTTCTAGCTCAGCGGAATCCATGGTGTTTGACGATGGGCGATGCCGTCAGTGGCAAAGGGCGAATGCTGTTTCGATTTCTTTGGATGAGAGTGCCAGACGACGTGTGACCGTTGCTCTATAGGTAAATACTAAGGGGCAGTTGTTGGGTTAATAGGGAGATAAAGCTTATCTCGCCCAGCGTTCTTCCGCTCATCGTTATGCTTAAATCGCTTCATTTCGGTCGCTTGCTTTCACGTTTTAACCACCGTAAACAGATGTGAAAACATCAAACTTGTATGCCATCAGGTCACGGTCGTTAATAACTATACACACGTGACAACACACCAAAGTTTCATAATTATTCTATATATCACACCGAACAATCCTATAATAAAGCAATCTGATGTATTCCAGCAGTATATGGCGTCCTTATCACAGATGTGCAGCCTGATTCATTCCCAACTTTCAGCAACGATAAGCTCCAACGAGTATCCGCGGGTAAATTACGTTTCAGACCTTTACTAATATTATTGCTTCACTTCGCTTTATCTGAGACGGATTTAGACCTGACCCGCGATCAGTTTGGCTTGGGGCAAGCGGGTACGCCAGGGCATGTGCTGTCTGTATAAGCAAAGACGTAGTCGTTGGTGCTGTAATGTCAAGTGTCAGTAAATGCATGTATAAACAGCTAGAGGAGGACGAATGTGACAAGTAGGAAGTAAGAACAAGAGAAATTGCGAGACCGACGGGCCAGAGACCGAGCGGAGGCAATGATGATGGAGGTGAGGAGACGATGCGATAAGAAGAAAAAGAAAAAGAAAAAGAAAAAGAGCGTACTAATGGTCATTGCCACGCCATTGTCCCTTGAACATGTTAATGATTTGAATCAATACGGCGTTGATGAGATCGGTCAAAAACTCACATCGTTGGTAGCATAGCTACGATCCCATGCTTGGGTGTACATGGCGCAGAGCTGACCCTCTGGACTGCCGTTCCTCTCCGAGAGGTAGGTGACGAAGAACTTGCAGATCTTGGGCGAACCCGTCTGCGGCGGATGCGCGATGTTATACTCGTTCTGCGAAACGCATGCCGCGGCGCAGAGGCTGGGGTCGTAGTAGCTCGTAGTGAAGATCTTGACGCCCATGTACGTGTCCTCGCCGAGACAGTTGAGCGGGGCGTTGATGGAGGCATTGCCGAGAGAAACACCGTTGTACCCGGGGATGTCTGGCACTTTGTTCCTCATGTAACCGTTGGAGCCGGCAATGACGACGTGAAACTGGTCTCTCCACTGGCCATTGTTGTTGGCGTTGTCGGCGGAGATGTAGCCACCCCAGTAGACGCACTTGATGACTGTGGTAGAGGCGGGGTCTTCACATCCTTGGCCGGGGACGGAGGCAGGGTCTCTCTCAAAGTAGATGTTGAAGCCGGAACAAGAATCGACGTTGTTGCATCTGCTAGCACACTCTGCCGTATCATACGTATCAAGAGTGCTGAAACCAGAGTAACCGTACGCGCTGTTGGACGCCTGCAGGTTCTTGAATGTCTGGTAATACCCGCTAGGAACAGGGGCGGAGTTTGCCGCATCTGCGAATGCATCGTAAGCAAGAAAGGCCTCAGCCGTGTCAGGGTCGGGGATGGGCCCCGCTCCTTTGTCCAGGGGTGAACAGTCGTCCGAGGTTCTGACCTCGAGGTTCTCGACGTCACGCTTGCTTACGACCGCCTGAGTGTAGAGTGGAGCATCGATAGCAGCTTGCGTTGCCGCCGGCAAGTCGTATGAGACAGTGAAAGGTGTCGCCTCAAGAGGAACAGAATAAGTTGTTGGGTCCGGGGCCGCATCAAGCAATTCAAAGTCAAGCAGTTGACGAGGCTCGAGCGGCGTTGCGCCGACGAGGGACACCAAGGTGTTTAGGATCAAAGTCCTGGACTTCATTGCGAGAGATGAGAGGGAGAAAGTCGTAAAAGGGCTATTTCGATGTCACTAGTCTACGACGAATGAGGGGAATCGAGATCGGGCGGGGAAGGGGGGATGATGAATAAGTGATTCTACACCCACGAGAACGACATGCTTGACTCGTATTTATACTCGTTTAATAGCAGACACACAGTCATTTCCATAGATAGCATCTCCAGGGCTTAGTTTATTCGGAGCTGAAGAAGGACTTAAAGTGAGAAGATGGCTTTACAGGCTGAGTTAGTACTACGGCAAACCCGAGCCACGTGTCTTACAATAAAGGGCTCACATAAACCTGCTAGCCGGGAAGGACATGAGGTATCGCGGCGCCAGTAAGAAGCGGCCTGACTTATCTACCTGACGACAAGCGAGTGCCTGCCCGTAAACAGAGTTGGGAGGTCTCGGGAATTTGAAAAACGAATTTTCGGCCAGCAGGAGAGAGAACGAAATAGAGCAAAGCGGGCCAGCGCATGAGTCTCGATCTTGTGACCTTCAGCGTAGTAAGAGGGAGGTTCACTGCAACCTCGACGTCGGATCTGACCCAGCGGCACCGGTAACGTTGCCCAACAGTGGGAACTGGACGACGATGTGCGGTGCCAGACAGGGGCACGCTGGCGGGACGGGGAGGTTGAACGTCAAGAGAATAGGAAGGTATAAGCGCCGCCTTCCTACGCCGCCGACTAGCCCTATCGACACATAGCGAAGCCGCTCTTACGAGGCGGTTTGAGGATCGATTAATCTAGTCGGCTGTGAGACACAAATCTGCTTAGCCAACGGTTAAAACCATGATCTGACCGGAGTGAGAATGTCTGAACGTTCAACATGAGCCGATGCCAACTCCACAGACTCGACGGAGTGTAGTCAACGAGAATATAAAATCCGAATCCTGATTGGCCGTTGTCGTTCTGCTCAGATAATCAGATGAGCAAGCCATCTTGGCAGAGCTGAGCGCACCATTTAGCGGCATGTCATTAGCGTAATTAGACAGCGCCTATGAACGTCCATCCGGCCCCGTTAGAGGCGTTGGGCTGAGGCGTGGACCACGCTTCCCTTGCAGATCACTGAACAAGATGCAATCGTGACAACGGACCGCTCAGGCCTGTTGGATAGGCCCACTTGGATGCCGGACGATGAGGCTCGAACGAGCAGGAAATCCGTTCGGTTACACGATGCATGGGCGGTGAGGCGCTGCAGCTGCAAATAGGTCGAAAATGTCTGCAACCATGCCGCAGTATTTGCTAGCCAAAGATAAGGCTACCGTTCCATTTTGGGGGAAATATCGAAAGCAAATAGCCTCATGTCTTGGCTTCCCTTGCGTTAGACGATATCCGGGCGTGATGACCGGGACACTTCGTCCGCTGCACCCTATCAACAGAATGGGAATAACGGCGGACTTGGGGCGAGAAGTGCTTAGCTTATGGGATTCCAATGCGCCTCCAGAGTCCACAAAGCGAGACAGCTAGGTAGGTAGTGTCTAGGGATGCTGGATAGCCGCTTTCGCTTGGGTGTGACAGGTTACCAGATTTGGGCTCGACGCGACAGGTCAGCACAAGATCCTTGTCACGTAGCTACCTGAAAGGGACAAGTAATTCTCTCATTGGAACGAAGCGGACTGAAAACCCTGTCGTTCGTTCTGATATTGGCATATTCATAGGTAACATTGGTACCCCGGATATAAGCACGTGGTGCTCAAAGGGCGCGTTGTCAGTGCAGTTGTGGTGAGATGAAAAGAGGACGGGGCGAGCCGGAAGACAAACTGGAAAGCGAAAATTCAATAGCTCCTCAAGGGGTGAGAGAAGCGCGCGTAGCATTGAGCTTACTTTACTACAACATACACTTACCCCATCCACTACTCACGCGAGGATGCGGCGATGTGACGAGTTAGCCAACGGCTGGCTGCTGTTAGTAGTCTAATGAACAGGTTTATTAGGAGATATCCCTTGCAGCCTTTCAGGAGAAAGTGAACATTACGGAGCATAGGCCGTTCTGGATTCGACGCCAAAAACCTATATATCGTCGGAGAATTATTTGCCTTGGTTTAACCGAAGTGGGAAACGCCACATATTAAGATACCCTATGTACCCTAGTACAGATGTACTTACTCTCCTCTTTCGATGTCACCCTTCTTTTAGAGAAACATTGAATATTCCTCCGGAATCCGAGTGGTACATCGTATATGTACCTAGATTGAGATTGAGAGCGTTTCGCGTTTATTTATCATTGCAGATCATCGCTTGAGAACCCAATAAAGACGAGACAAGCTCACGCGGGCTTCGCCCTCTCCCTTGCTAGCAGAGGTCTGTACAGAATACTGACGGTAAGTACCTAACCTTAGGTAGGTCAAGTGCAGATCTCAGGGCCCTGAGACCAAGCTAACATCGCCACACCTGCCAAGATTTATCCCATGCTGTTACTTTAAATTAATCATACAACCTCAAACCTCCGTTAAAATATTGAGAAATAATGCAGGCAATAGATTTTCGTTGCATGACCGATCTATACAGGCGCATCCGTAATCCGATTCAAAATGTAGGCGCTATAAAGCAAAAAGTCAAAAAGTACGGGACAAAACTTGTGATCTGATTATGTAGTCTATTTGAAGTGGGGCAGTACTAATGAAGTAGAGAAGCTGGGGTATCTTTGCAATTCCTGGTTAGTTACCGCACTACAATTTACGGGGGGACCCCAACACTTGGTGATCTTGAGCGCTGGAGACCCCTATTCCACTACCCAACCCACACCTATCATCTACCTACATGTAGTTAGAGTTTGGAACTATAGCATTATATTATGTACTGCTCGGCCGTCCGTTGTCGTGTTCAGCAACACGCGTACTTTCTCTCGTATGTGCTTTTGGTAAATACCAAGTCATCACCTGATCTCCAATTGTGTAGCTCAGTGTGTGTATCACCTAGAAAGAGGTGACTAAATGTTGTGAGATTCTAAAGCAACCTATGTCTAGCAGACGGAGCATAAGGAATATACTAGGAGGCACCTAATGATACAAAGGTAATCCGAATAAACTGGCACTTACCCAGCATCTTGTTCTAGGCCTGTCAGTGCTTGTGCGAGTGATTCTCCATTCCCGTTGAGTGTTCTTCATTCTTCCCATCATCTTCACATTTCATCTCGTCCACCGTATCTCACCAAGACCTCAACTTATATTTATCTACCCCAAGCCTACTGTAGGCCATTTAACCTTTCGCCCGATCCGGTAATTATCCCAAGGTTTGCGATATCTGATTGGTCTACAGCGATGTCTGGCCTTGCAAGTCGCTGCGACACTGTCATTGCTACACTGTATCTATCACTGTGCTACACTACGGCCCTCACCCTGCTTGGGACCTTGGGAACAGTTATGACCATCAATAACAACAACTCGTTACACAGTATTTCATATTTTCATATTTTTTCCTCCTATAGAATCTCCCCCCTTTATTACACCAAGATGTCCCGACCTCGAAGTAACCACACATCGCCGCCCCAATGGCCAACGAACAAGAAACGACAGACGAGAAGAACAATAAAGCAACAACAAGGTCAGCAGCAGGGAACCTGCCTCGTATTGGTACAGTCCGGTCAACGGTCCATCCCTCATCATTCGAGCTGTTAATTAATACGGGGAGGACCACCCATCTGGTCCAATTCAGTGGCATGGTCCGACTAATATAGACATTACCCAAGCCCCTACAACAGGTACACGCCGCCCCTGACACCAACGCCCCCTCGCGGCGGAGTTCTCCTAGCACATAGCAACGCAGTGCTCTGCACATGCCCGCGGAGCTGATGGTTGAACACTCTTGCGGCATTGTGGTGTGCAGGAAGTGGTACGAAGACGGCGCATATATCTTTTATCGGGGAGACACGTTCGTCATCCCGCACGCGATGATGTTGGTCTGTTTCATAACTTCCCTAGCCCCGCTGTCTCTCTCCCTTGTCAGGAGAATCGGTATCATGGCTGAGAATGATCGCGGGGAGTACATGAGGACGGCCAGGGGCCTCGAGGCGAGGATGTCTTGTACACTCTCCCGAGGCTTAATATAGTCCTTTGGCCAATGCGGATCCGGTGAGTGTCATGTGTAGGCGGCCGATGCCGAATATCAAGACCATCAACTTCCCTCAGGCGCAGCTCCAAATGACGGGTTACATTCTGCCGACAGATTGGCTGCCCCTACCGGGTTACCGGCTGGCGGTCGATAGTGGATGGGCCAAGGATGTAATTAAGCTAATGCAGGGTTCGGGAGTAATTAAGGTCGGTAGATTGGGATGGTGAATGGTATACGAAGGAAGCACTGAGGAAGAAACGCGATATTTGATTCGCTATTTGACGCCCTATGGGGAAGCACTATAGAGGATTATTGATGAAAAAGACCTACTAGGGGGTCCATCCTTGATGAACCCCCTTTGCTCTGCTCAAGGGGTTCGGACCCTGTCACGGTTCCGTTCCGGACTAGCTCCGGCCCGAAGCACGGACCCCGGGCACGGAGGAACCTGGAGCTTGCAGAGCTTCAACTGGCACACAGGTGCTCCGCGCCTGCGACGCCTATTCCGGAGCGCATCTGCACCGAGCACTCATATGCCTAACACACACATGGATGATTCCAAGTTAGGAGGAGCCCCGGGCGCACCCAAATGTAGGGCGCGGCCAAACGTAGATGAGGTCCGCTGCTCTGCTAGCCTAGAAAAGGCATGAAAGTACCCAACTGTGGATTAATAAAACACACATAAATACAGCACACTCATTTCATGCTTGCATTATGGTAATAGCACCTGTCCAATTTTACTCTTCTACGCTAGACCTTCTTCAGGTTTTGTCAGACCTAATGATGATAGTAGCAAATGGACAATAATTTGTTATCATCACCTCCCTTTCGCCTGGTAGTACATTCAACAATAATGACACACTGTTTGGCAAAGATGAAGTTGATATTCATGAATTAAACATGTTACCTACACAGACCGAATAATTGAGAGCTCGTTAGGTGTGACGGATTAGAACTGCAACGCTAACCCACAGTACTACTGACAAAAGTAGAACGTAGTCAAGTCGGGCAACTTGACCTCGTAATTATGCAGCTTATATGCATGGGACTGTGAGATTGAGCTATGAAGGAGAGGACAGCGACTCGGACCAATTCGCTTAATCGTATATGCAAGGCGAACTATGAGAGCTACATGATGCATAAGCATACGTAGATTCGTACAGGAAGTCAAAATCATAGAGACATAGGGAATAATAGTACTAACCAAGATGCTAGAAAGGGGGCATGCATCTGGTGTATGCGCCACTTCACCCCTTCCTTTTGGGTATATCCAATCACCCTAGGTACCACCGACCTTACAGACCATGGGGCTGTTCCTTCCAGCGGTTATCCCCAGTATACTACCACCTACTGCTCCTACAGTTAGTCTCCTAATGCACTGGATACCTAGGTAGCCATCAGAACATGGTATGCCCTAGTTGGGCCAAAGCCGAGAACTTGGACTGAATTGTCCTTTTGCCAGGAGCCCTGCTACTCTGGACCCCTGTTTTTATTTAGACAATAGGATTCGTAACGGGGACAGGGCTGTTAGCCGGCTCGCCTTCCGCTATCGACTGGGCGAAGGGGGACCGACTTCGCATGGATGAACCTTTGTAATATATGACATAGGTCGCAGCCACCAGGATGAGACTAATACCGGCAAGCGCGGTATTGGCGCTCTGAAGAGCATATTCTCCCTGGAAAGAGTTATAGTACGGCTTCGAAGCCCACGTCAGAACACCGGCCAGGGAGTCTCGTGCGAATCCGTTGCCTCCGGTGGCGGACGCCGAGTAGGGCCCGTAGGCGGCCACCATGTAGTCGATGGTGGTCATGTATATAGTCCAGTTGGCGATTCCGATGAGCACACATCCGAACATCGGCAGACTCCAGTGAACGGACGGTGTGCTCGACCACGCGAATATGAGCAGCCCGATAGGAAGACAAGGGGCCGTATAGAGCAGCCACCAGAGTCGAGCTTCGTACACGGCATATTCGGACCCGGGGTGTTCTTGTCGGAGTCTCCGGTTCCGGCAGATAACGGGAATGTACATCAGATATGCTAGCAGATATCCGATGCCAATCGAAATGAAAGCCTTGGGGGAAGGGAGGAAATTTAGCAGGAAAGTCTAGTAAGACGGCTAGTTAGAGAGGGAAAAAGATTTTGGGTCTTACCAGTCCGGTTTGGATGACGGTGAAGTTCCACATCTCGAAGACCAGCCCGAAGGACTGGATCTGCATGAAGATGATCGCATCGCTCAGTCCAGAAAGAGACGACAAGACTGAAACTATCGGCTCCGTGACGAACATGTTGAACGGGCGAACCCAGATAGCGAGAGCTTCGGAAGGCATCATGTATTGCTTCCACGTCTTATGCTCGGTCGGACCATACGAGGTTAGGCTAACGCCCTTCTCGCGTAGCTCTGCAGCATGGGCATTGAGCCGAACAGTAGCCCGAGTCTCAGGCACCAAGACATAGTGTAGGATCTGGACAACACCTCCAACAATTAATTGGAACCAGATGGCCCATTGCCACGGCAGGTACGTCTGGACATATCCGCCCATGATGGGTCCGATAATGGAGCCACCGACGGATGACAGCACGATGTAGGCGAGCGGGTGTTCTTGTGCCTCGGGCCCGAACAGGTCGGCTACTATGCCGAGAGTCACGCTGCCACCGGCCGAGAAGAGCCCACCAAAGGCGCGAGCAATGATGATCGAGATCATGCCTTGAGGTGCCAAAGCCGCTGGTATGCAGCAGATGTTGACGAGGAAGAGCGAGCACTGAAGGACAAATCGACGCCCGATATCCTCAGACCATGGCGCCCAGCTACATTCGCACATGTTAGCAGGGTCCTAGCTTTACTCGCTAGATAGGAGGTGGGCATATTTACAGTTCACAGCCGAAGGCGTAGGTAAGCAGAAAAATGGCAGCACCCGACACAGTCGTTTCCTCGCTCACGTTGAATTCTTTGGCCATTCCCTCTTGACCGTTCACATAGAGAGAAGTGTTCAGGTTCATCGACGTCTGTACAAGGAAAATAACCGTGAGAATCATCCACTTCCTCCACACGGGGAGGCTTGATGCTAGAGCCTCTGGGTGGGTGATCGTTGTGATAACGGCATTTCCCCCGACCTCGACCGTCCGCTTCTCATCTACGAGTTGCTCCGGGGTTATTGGTTGGTCCAATGAAGCCCCTCCAACAGTTACAGTTTCGTCTGCCGTCACTTTCTCCCCTGGAGGGGAGATGGTATCAGCAGAGTTAGCCTCAGGGACGGTTTGTAGAGAAGACATTTTCACCGTGATGATGGTCAGTCTACCAGGGTAGGCAGTTAAAATGATAAGATATTAGCGCGGAAGGAGGCTAGAAGAAAGAAGAAAGAAGAGAACAGGTTGCCAGGTATCTCGTCAAACCTGGGGGAGGAAAGAACATTTCAATTCCATAAGTACCTTGGTAGGCAGCTAAGCAAGCTTTTTCAATACGTGAGATACATTATGCACCCCTCAGTTATGTTAGTTTTAAGTTTCCCGTTGCGCTGGAATAAACCTTGATTAGATACGCAATAAGACATATAGACAGGCCATAACCCTACCCGTCGGAAACGCGGCACTACAAAAAGTCGTGTATTTTACGCTGCTCACTTCAGTTGTTATCGAACGCCAATTAAATGGACTTCGTAAAAAACGCAGTTTTAAGCTCATCATCATGGGAGATATAAAGTGAAAAATTAAGTCGGAACTCTTTTGCTGCTTGTAATCTTCATGATAGTTGAATAGGCGTTGGAACTTTCTTTCCTAGTATCGGCCGAACTTAACAGTATTCCATGCATTAGCTTTGTTCATATTACCCACGTTTCTCTGGGTGAATCCGGAGAATACTTTAAAGTTTATACCCCCAAACCCCTGCCCTTGAGAGACAGCCAAGGAAATACTGTTAGTAACTAGGCTTAGTGGTTGGGAGTACTGTGTACGAGGTAAATGGTAACTAAGCTTATTTCACTCCGAGGGACACACGACGAAGGTCATTACGATGGGAAAAGCGTCGATGTAATTGTAGGTATGCGTAGGATCACTGTGCCTTAGGAGAGACATTAACTGAAGACGAAGCTGTCAACAAATCTGCGTCTGATGATATTCAAACTGCAGGACTAGCCAGCACGTGAATTGATCGATAAAGGTACCTGGTATGAGTGGATGGCCGGTCACACGACAGTAGAACTCCATCGTGAATAGTACATAATGCACCTATGCTGCATCTAGGACCTTGTATTTACGTACAATACCGTACATTTAATACCACAGATGTAGTATGTGCCTTGAATGACGTCGCGTTAGGAGCATCTCATCCTAATAGCGAGCGCTACGTGATAGTATTGTATTAGGGGGTATGGCATTGTATCTCTTTTATGACTATGTAATTAAGCAAGGAAGTGTCCTAGATAGGCTAGACTCAGAGCAAACCTGAGACCCACCTGCGTCAAGTTATGCATGTACAGATGTACATACCTAGTCCAAAGGCCAGCCAGCCTTGGCATTTGAGCCCCCAAAATTTCGCCTCCTCCGCCAGCATACGACCTACCGACGTACATGTAGGTAGTGGTAGGTATCAACATTTTGAAGCCGATTATTAATGACAGTATCTACCTACAAGGTGAACTCGCTGGGGTGACTACATAGGTGGCCACCTGTCTTTCAGGCTTCCGCTAATCATTTTTTCATCCTTCCTTCTACCTCTCTGAACTCTTCCCCGCGAATCAACACATCGACATGCCTCCCCAGATAAAACAAGACCTGAATCGCGCCGGCTGGGAGTCAACTGATTTCCCATCTGTCTGCGAAAATTGCTTACCGCCGAACCCTTATGTCAAGATGCTCAAGGAAGACTATGGTGCCGAATGCAAGATTTGCACGAGACCGTTTACCATTTTCTCATGGCCTGCCGACCGTGCCCACGGCCGCAAAAAGCGAACTAATATCTGTCTCACCTGCGCGCGTATGAAAAACTGCTGCCAGTGCTGCATGCTCGATCTGCAGTTCGGTCTGCCCATCCAGCTTCGAGATGCCGCGCTCAAGATGGTTGCGCCTGGCCCCTCGAGCGAAATTAACCGCGAGTACTACGCACAGAACAACGAAAAGGCACTAGAGGAAGGACGCGGTACGGAAGTATACGAGGGGGCTGATGAGAAAGCCCGAGAACTTCTAAGACGACTAGCGACCAGCAAGCCGTATTTCAGGAAAGGACGGGCCATTGAGGATAGCAGCGCATCTTCAAGCTCTACAGGGGGAGCGACTGGTGGGAATGCAGTAGTGGGTGCTGGCATAGGTGGACCTGGCCCGATACGAACACGCGACTCCAGAGCTGCCGCCGCAGTCGGCGCGCGGCCTGGACGGAGACCGTTCCCAAGTGCTTCCCAGCTACCACCGGGTCCCAAGGACTATCTACCGCCTGCCGACAAGTCGATCATGAGCCTGTTCGTGACAGGCGTTGAAGACGACCTACCAGAATACAAGATTCGGGACTTTTTCAAAGAACACGGCAAGATTAAATCACTGATCTGCAGTCACATGTCACATTGCGCCTTTATCAACTACGAAACGAGAGAAGGAGCAGAACGAGCTGCAGATGCATGCAAGGGGCGGGCCATCATCGCAGGCTGCCCACTGCGGGTGCGCTGGTCTCAGCCCAAGCCTATCGGTACCATGAACCGCGAAGAACGAGCTGAAATGATTCGCGATGGACGATCAGCTTTCGCGGACCGACGGAGAGGACAGGGCAACCAGAAACAGATCGAGGGGGGGTCCGCACAAGATGGCTCTGGGACACCTCAACAGGAAGCACCACAACTGTCTGCAGTTGCTGCACCACCAGGTGCTAACGATGTCAACTACGCCAGCTTGGCTGGCGATTAGAGTGTACAGTGTGATCAGCTGATTTTCTTATGATGATGCATTTACGGCGTCTGGTGAAAGGATAAAACGGGGCTTTTGAAGGCGTAGCGGCACAAACAACCAAATTCATTTGTACGATTTGTTATGCGAAAGCGACTTGATTCGAGAGGTCATGGTCATGAATTCGTTGGTACACTGGGTATCACGGTATATAATACAAGGGTTTACTTGACAGGCTCAATCCCGTGGTCCCCGTCAACTACTGCAACACTTCTGGCTGCCTTTCATGCTGAGTGTCCTGCCAGCGAACTTGACCGATTCGTTGTCGCCTCGTTCGGTATCTTCGTGTATCCGTAATTCTAGAACATGTCAGTATAACGACACCCTGTGGCAAGGTAGAAAGACGGGAAGCGAAGACTGACTGTATGTTTGCCCCTCCTTTTTGCCCTGCACAACGTTCTGCCGTAGTATCTTTGCGACTTCCTCTGCGTGTTTTACTGCGGCGGGATATTCGGGGCTCGTTGTCTCGAGTGCGGCGTTGGCGCGGAAGCCATCACGTATGGATACTCGGGCAGCATTCAATACCCTTTCGTCGCCTAGCTCCAACCATGTTAGACATATACCCTTCCTATTTGTGCATTAGAACCTCGGTCAAACGCACCTTGGAAGGCGAGACGGGCTGCTCGAAGCAGATTTCTGTATGCTGGAAGCGCAGTAGACATGTTTAATTATTGAATGATTATGCGTATATGATACAATTAAAACGGTCTAGATAAAGATTATTCTATCATAGGAGATGTAGTGGCCCAGACTTTATGCTTAAAGGTGTGAGTGCCTGCCTGTCTGCTTCGAGGATTGAACTTGGATTTGAAGCTCGTGAAAATCGTAGATGCGCTTGGCTAATAAGTGATACAAACCTAGACGCAGGTACCGATAGCATCACTGTGCCTTGACTTGTACCTGACTGGGCTATCAGTACGCAAGATAACGATAATACTTGCTATCCATGCGATCCACAATTATTTCTTATCTCTCCCGCATTGGTCAGTCGGTGCTTGTCTGCCAGAAACTCCGATGTCATTTTTTCGCAACTGAAAAAAGGCAAAAAGTTGCCAAATTCTGCCCCACGTTGGTGATTCGTGGTTTTTATATAACTACATTTCTCTGGTGTGGAATGCCAACAAGCAACAGAGCAATACCGCAAAAATGACTACAGCTACCACAGTAACTCGGCCTCTGCCCGCATTGCCAGAGGGTTGGTCCGCCGAGAAGGACTTCAAACCTATTGGTTCTATCACCGCTTCCACTCAGCGAACTATCGAACCTGTTGGACCTCACTTCCTCGCTCATGCCCGTAGAGCCCGACATAAGCGTACTTTCTCCGAGGATGATCGCATTCAAGCCCAGGAGCGTGCCCAAAAAATTGAGAAGGATGAGGAGAGCGAAGAGAGCGAGCCTGAGGACCCCATGATGCTCCAGCGTGAAGCGAAGGACTGGAAGGTAAGATGAGCTTGATCCTGGCAATTGTTTCTGTTTTCGATACCTAACCAAGCTTCTATATAGTCCCAAGACCACTACCAGGTTCTCGGCTTGTCGAAATACCGCTGGAGAGCTACCGAGGACCAGATTAAGCGAGCCCACCGCAAGAAGGTCCTGAAGCACCACCCCGATAAGAAGGCTGCCCAGGGCAGCACTGAGGACGACAACTTCTTCAAGTGCATTCAGAAGGCGACAGAGGTGCTGCTGGACCCCGCCAAGCGCCGACAGTTTGATTCCGTCGATGAGAAGGCCGATGTTGACCCTCCTACCAAGAAGGAGGCAGCCAAGGGCAACTATTACAAGCTTTGGAATAAGGTCTTCAAGGCTGAGGGTCGCTTCTCCAAGGTCCAGCCTGTGCCCATGTTCGGCGACGAAAACTCGACCAAGGAGGAGGTCGACAATTTCTACAACTTCTGGTACAACTTCGATTCATGGCGTTCTTTCGAGTACCTGGACGAGGATGTTCCCGACGACAACGAGAACCGTGACCAGAAGCGACACATGGAGCGCAAGAACATGAACGCCCGCAAAAAGAAGAAGGCCGAGGACAACGCCCGCCTGCGCAAGATGCTAGACGACTGCTCGGCCGGCGACGAGCGCATCAAGAAGTTCAAGAAGGCGGCCAACGCCGCCAAGAACAAGAAGAAGCTCGAGAAGGAGGCGGCCGAGGCCAAGGCCAAGGAGGAGGCCCGTCTAAAGAAGGAAGCCGAGGAGAAGGCGGCCAAGGAGGCCGAGGAGAAGGCCAAGAACGACCGCGAGGCCAACAAGAAGGCCAAGGAGGCGGCCAAGAACGCCCTCAAGAAGAACAAGCGCGTGCTGCGCGGCTCCGTCAAGGACGCCAACTACTTTGCCGCCGGCGATGCGTCGCCTGCCCAGATCGACGCCGTGCTTAACGACATCGAGCTCGTGCAAGGCAAGATCGACGCCGATGAGGTTGCTGCCCTTGCTGGCAAGCTCAACGGCCTAACTGTTGCGGACGAGATCAAGGGTGTATGGAACGCCGAGGTCAAGCGTCTCGTGGACGCTGGCAAGCTCAAGGATGGAGACGCCAAGAATCTGGTTTAGTTAAGATATACATATTCCAGTATTTGGCTTTTCGGGACGTGTGTCACCAATAGACTCAATAGACTTAGGCTGCATTGGCTATAGATTCTCATGGCCGCTCTCTGCAGCAGACCGTTTCTCAATTACTCAGTAGTTTGTGTGTGTGCAGTGAGGTCGTGTGTAACGGTAGGTAGGCCAAGTTCTTCGATAAATGTCACCTTTGTTACAGTGGGATTATAATCTAGCTCCAAGTACATCGCCACGTTTCTGCCGGTAAAGGACAATTTTTCATGATATTCTAACACCCCATATCCCTCAATACCACATTGTCTCCAAGATACCGTAGCCCATCCATGCGTAAGTATCTTAACGAAGGGGGTCTCGTGTCTTTGCATTGTGCGCTGTGCTTTCTTGGCCACTTTAACGAACCTTGCCTTGCTCTAGGGTAGGTTATATGTGTCTGACCTGCCACCTCCTATGTCCGACTTCACTTAATTTCAAGAAATACATATTATACGGCTATATACATTTGTAGGCATTCATTCAATAGGAAATACAACTTCGTAGCATGCCTCTTGGTACTTCCTATTCTATAGACTATTGCCATCCATGGTCCGTGTCATGCCAGCCTCCTCCTGCAGCTGGAGCAAAGCCCGAGCCTCTGCATAAGTACTTAGAGATACTGAATGAATGATCGGCATTCGCCCCAACAGTCTTCGGTACGAACCGCTGCCTAGAAGCGAACGGATATAATTACTATCTAGGTACCTGTTACATTGTGTAAGTAAGTATAAGTATGTATACATATCCGTACATGCAGTTACCATGCAGGCTTTAAGCGTGAGGGGATCCTGGTGGACGATGGATGGGATTATTAAGTTATCAGATATCTCAGATGCGTATAGATGCATACTGAAGGTTCATATATTAAGTTTTGACGGGGGGTTTGGTAAAGTACATGTCAGGTTTGTACATAGTATGCAGCAGAGAACCTTGGATATGGGAATATACGCAACTTGTTTCTTACCAAGGTTCTCCTCCTCTACTCCGTGATATGAGTGCTTCATATTTTATTTACACTGAAACCTATATAAACATCTAGTAATGTCTATGCTATTATGTTATGAAATGCTAGGTTTTGTGTGCTGCCGCCCACCACTAGAGGTATGTTGTAAATTACCTATTATGCGGGCTTTGCTGGCGGACGATTGGATGTGGAGATCCTCAGTGGCATGACTTATTGCCTTGATTGCTACATTATGCCAGTAACTACCTAGGTACCATAGATACTCTTTACATAACGTTTTTTAGTAACTGGCTGAAGTGAGGACGGATCTGCTACTTCGCGTTAGAAGCTTTGGGTTTTTCGTCGTATTTCGCGTTTGCTATACATGTCATGGCCCGTACGCAGATTTGTTGGGTAAAGGGCGCGACAAGACAGTAAGATAGAAACGTCTCCTCCACCTACATAAGATCGTCAAATGAACGGGCTCGGCGTGGTAGTAGTATTGAGTTCCGGATATGTAGTGAAATACATGTAGGTACTTTACAAAGCAGGTAGTATTTCCGGAGTGGTAACCCGGTTTCTACATAGATTCACGCATGCATATGTACTGCACTACCTATACCCAAGTAGCTAACCTAGATCATATAATCATATCTGGGTATTCTAAGTTGCCACCTATCTACATGCATATATAAGATATCCCTATTTCTCGTTACTCTCAACGAGGATCAACCTTGCAAATAAAGCAGATACCTACAAAGTTACTATGCACATTGGTTACCTGGCTGTGCTGTGCTGTGCTTAGAAGGTATCGAATCAAGTCAACTGTCGTGACGAACGAAGCGAACGAAACGCCGGGGAAAGCCGTGTTGAGAATCTGCGGAGCAGAGCGAAACTTTAAAACAAGGCATATCAAACCCCGGGGCGACCGAAAGACAAAGACCAGGTTGTGCTAGGCTAGGTACCTAGAAATCGATCCGTGGACGGAAAGAACAGTCGGAAAAGAGAGAACGAGATATACCTAAGCGCCACAGGCACAAGTAGCCATGGCTGCACCACCACCACAACAAGGAAATGCAAACCCGGCAGCCACAACGTCAGGGACGCACCTAGCCTCCCTACATGTGTCGGGAAATCCGCTTGTGATCCCAAATATATGGGATTTGTCATCGTTGAACACCGTCCTCTCACTCAACACCCCCTCTTCCCCCTCATCCCCAAATCACGCGCCAGTCAAGGCAATAGCAACAGCATCCTTCGCCATAGCAGCATCCCTAGGCCTAACAGACGATCAGCTAAGTCTCGGCGCAAATCTTATTCGGATCAGCTCTCTCGCACCGCATGTCCGGAAGGCGGGATTGCCGCTCACGGTAGATATACAGGATGCGTATGGGGAGAAGCTTGAGGATGTTGTTGCTGCTGTGGTGAGGACTGGCGCTGTGGGTGCTAATGTTGAGGATTTGAGGGGGGATGTTGATGAGAGTGGAAAGGGAGAGGAAGGGAGTACAAGTTTGTTGTGGAGTCTGGAAGAGCAAGTCACCCGCATCCGCCGCGTCCTAGAAGTAGCGGCCGAGAACGGGTGCCCAGATTTCGTGGTCAATGCCCGGTGCGATGTCATGACTCCTGCTTCCCATCCTTCCCAGTTTCACTCCGAAGTTGACGACACGGCCCTCCTAAACGAGACAATCCGCCGTGGAAAAGCATACCTCTCCGCAGGCGCGACGACTGTCTTCGTTTGGGGCGGCCCCTCCCGCGGTCTCCGCGACCACGAGATAAGGACTCTGGTCCAGGAATTCGGCGGCAGACTCGCTGTTAAGCTTGGTTCGGGGAAAGATGTCCTGAGCGTGAAACAACTGGCCGAGATGGGAGTGGCGAGGATTAGTGTTGGGCCTGAGCTATATCGCGCTGCGCTTAGGGCGGTTAGGGAGGCTGCGGAGGGGATTGTTAATGGGGGAAATTTGTAGAGGGTGGAAGGGTTTGTGATCGGGTAAGAGGAGGAGAAAGAGAAAAATGATCATAAAAGTAATGAGGTTGAGGATACTTGAAATATAAGAATAATCGCTGGACGGGAGTGACTCCATCCCCCTATTTGCCTCTTTCTAACTCCCGATTGTTATCGAACGCTTGAGGCGATATATATACGCGATATCTTATTTTCTGCCTGGCATTTAATCACGCTTGCTTCGTGCGAGACGCGATGGGCTGGCTGTCTTGCAGTCATCCGTGAGAACAGGTGGGGACTTGGAGGCCCTCTTGCGAACAAAGATACAATCTATCATAATAGCACTTTGTATAACGTCACAGCATTTATCATGAGCGTTGTCACCTATTTGTTAAGAGGATATGGACGTGTACCGATACCCGTGCCATTGGTATTTTGGTTGCAGGTGTTTCTAGCTATGCATGTGCATGTACGATACATGTTCTCATGTCGTCAGCCATCATCCCTTCAAAGGGGTAAGTGTCCATAGCCGCTCTATCTGCGTCAGCCCGCAAATGTGTCGGTAGACTCTCATGGCTGACTTATTGGCGAGACTTTTCTGGGCCCCTGGCATATCTCTGGAGCGGGTTTCCTTTCCCTTATCTCCTTCACTACCATGCCTTTAACTAGTGACGATAGTAGGCAGATAAGCAGAAAACACTAAACCGCCACGAGACTTGGGTCCCTAGGGATTGGTTCGATATCTATGCATCGTGTGGTCTCACAATTCGACTGGGATAGAAGCGTTGCCCATTCTTTGTAAACTCTTTCCTTTTCATGAACATAAGGGCATGTACAAATTCACTTTCCCGGTTCGACATCGTCTTCGTCTTCGGGAACTTCCTCCCCGGCCTCAATGGCCTTCTGTCTCTTCCTCTCTCGGCGCTCTTTCTTCTTCTCCAGTAACCTCTTCAATGTTTTCGCGGTGTTGAAAACACCATTGGTGCCCGACCCGCAAGCCGCACAGCCGGGATCTTTCCTATATCTCTGCAGGGCGCACGGTAGGCAGAAGTAATGACCACATCTCGTCACGATAGGTTCCTTGTACGGGCCCTTACATATTATACATGCGAACGGGATCTTCTCGAGCAAAGCCTCCTCGGCATCGTCATCGTCGCCCTCATTCTTGGCATCGCGGTTTGCGCTAGCAACCACCTTGCCGCCAATGTTCTTCTTCCCTTTCGTCACGTTTTCCCATTCCCGGTCGAGCTGCCACCCTTGCTTGTAGTCCTCTCGTGCGTGCAGGAACTTGCAGTTGTCGCCGAAACCACAGAACCCGGTCTGCTTGTAGTCCTTGCAGACGTCGGGTGCGAAGTCCGTGGTGGTTACTGTGCGAATATTCGTCGCGGCCTTGATGGGACCGACCTTGCGATCAGGCGCGTTGGGATTCTTCTGTATGAATGTGGCTTTATTGGCTAACCCTTTGTATGTGCCGTCGGGAGCATTGTTATCGCCGCCGCTATCAATGGCGGAGGTGCTTTTGGGTATGGGCCTCGTCCTGCCTAGGAGGTTGGCATCTTCGTCGTACCAGTCTACTCGCTTCGTGGCGTCGTTTGTGCTTGTTATAGGCACGCTGCGATCTGCCTCGAAGACCACGGCGGCATGCTCGTTTGCGCCTGAAGAAATATTGTCCTTGGACGATGCGTTGACTACGGCATTGTTCTTTTTTCGGCGCTTTACGCGCTGGCCGGACTCGTCTTCGGAAGATGTGTAGTCCGAATCGTCGCTATCGCTATTGTCTGCAGGTGGTGGCGTTGCTGGTCGTTTTCGCAAATTCGCTTTTCCTTTCGCGCCTCGTTTTTTAAAGATTGCGACCGGCGCGGGGGTTACCACGGTAGTCTCTTCGTCTGCCATGTTGCTTATAATAGAGCTTCTTGTTTAAGATTTATGGTACCCTACGATGTATTGATGTCATTGCGATAAATCCACTGCCTAAGCTGAATTTACCTAGATGACAAAGCAGAGCAAAGCTGGACGTTGTTTCTATTAGTAAGTATGCACAGTCTATATACACTGTATTGAGAATCATTTGGCTGGAATACATGGCAAAAATACAGAGGGCTGAGGTAGGCAGTGGCTGGACAGATGGGCTAGTCTCACTGTGCATATTTGAGATGTTTCAACTGTATGAAGTAGCATGCATTGCTGGATCTCAGCAGCTCCAAATATCTCACCAATAATCAAGTATAGAGCAAGGGTCCCTCGTTTCTCAAAGTGGGATAGTGGGGCGAATGTGCATTCCTAAAATTGGACTTTCCCTAGGCGGCTTGCCTTTCCTGAGCTATGGTCCAATAAATCGACGCGTTTGTGTTTTGGTGAGACCGAGTCGTTGCTTGGACCATTCTTCTCAATGTCAACAAAAAGGGCCATTCCTTGAAAGCAGTGGAATCTGAATTATTGGATGGTACACAAAGCTGTGCAGTAACATTATAGTCACCTACATACGGGATATCTAGTACAACAGTGATGTAGTATAGTCATTTGGCCATCTTTCATCGACGGCTTTTTCTGATACAGGCAAGCATACAGCACCACCAGCCTCGTTGATAATACTATTCAACTAGTACCAGCTCATCAATTCCGATTGGCGGTGCAAATCCTCAACTTTCAAAGTTAAACTGTCCATGTAATGACCCTCTGGTATAGACCTAGACTACCTAAGGGATATATAGACAGGGAGGGCTGAAATATGGACCGGTTCACTCTCATTACGGTAGCTAGGCACTGCTTATCCAGAACTTGCCCATGTCACGATCCACCGCATGAACACATCATCGACTGAACAAAATCTACTGGAGCAGTTGGTACACTAGGTACATGCCATTGCACGGATCCCGGGGATTGTACATAGTAATATGCTAGGTTAGAGGCTCGTGTTGCCTACAGAGAATTACCTGACACCTACATAAGCTTGATATATTTAGGTTAGAAAGAAGAACTAATAATAATCACCGCCATTTCCCTTCTTTTCCATACCGTCATAAACTTTTAACATCTCTACCCTCTTTCCCCCTCTTCATCCCCCTCCCCCCTTTCCTGCCTTTGGGTCTCGGCCATTCCGCCTCTGCGAGACAAGACAATCAAAACTTCCTCTGGATGATTCAGAAGCGTCCAGGGGCCAGATAGTTCTCGCTCCCCACCATTGTTGAGTGAGCCGTACTGTTTATTCTACTGCTGTTCTTTGCAGTGTTCTGTACGCGTTCTGTGCCAACAATCTCTATAGTCACTCTTTAATGGATATCTAATTCGTTCCGTGCCTTTCTTTTCGATTCACAAACCTTCGTTTGGCACTGCCGCTCGCCTTTCCTTGATTCTCATCTTCACGTTAATCATTTTCTTTTCCTGTTTGTTTGTGTTCAAGCAATCCGCCCTCCGTCCCAGTCAATACACGCTGCTCGTCTGCCGAATAGTCATATTCTACCTACCAACGAACTACGTAACCTCTCCTATTGTTGCTCCTATAATAAGTGAACCAATAGGATAGCACGAACCAACCGACAAACGCCGTTTCGAACACACCCACGCTCTTTGATAGTGATAATTGTTTAATACAATATACTTTTTCGACATTGTACGTTTACCCGTATCAACGGTCATCCAAGACAGCTCGGATCTACCAAGTCCCCCGGCTTCTGGTTCAACTTCTGGTATACCGAGGTAATGCCTGTTCTCCTTCCCTAAATGCCGCCTGGGTGTACATTCCCATCCTCTTCCCTGTCAACGATTCTACATAAGTGTGTAGCGGTATTAGTAGTATTCGATCTTTTGGCAGGCGGTGTCGGGTTGATACAGAGGTATTGCTAGCAATACATTGCAGCCTGTACAACCGTCGGTACATGCTTCCGCCTGTTGTGTCATCCTCGTTACGCTACGCGCCTGAGCCTGACGCCCTGACAGTTATCTAGACGTCTTCGGCAACCTGCATTCCCTGTTCCCTGTCTGCGCCCCTTTCCGGTGTAAACGCCTCAAAACATAGACGTTGTCTACCTGCCGTTTAAACAGTCGCGAACCTTTCGTTTGGTCTTTACTATACAGGCATTTTCAACCTGTATATCTACCTGGCGGTGAATAACCGGCATTTACTGTTGTAGGTAGGTAGTTTAACCCAGCTAGACTACCTAGGCACAATTCCTAGGCTAATGTAGGTACTTGGCCTTCTACTGATGCGCTAAAGTAGCTTGTTCAGCATAGGCGGCGCTAATATTCATCACTCACTAGACCTACTGTATATCACCGATGGTCCACTTCCGATCTACCTGCATTGCTGACCTATTTGCCTAATGATAGCAGGTACCTGTCAGCAACACTCCACCCAGTGACCCAAAAGAGCCAAAACAGACGGTGCCTGTCCTCTTCCCCAGACAGCCAATAATCTTGCAACAGAGGGAAACCATCTTTTGATTTGAGGACCACTTGCAGCTTTCCACGCTTAGCGATTTGGGCTCTGTTGATCGACGACCTTTTTTGTTCCCCGAGGCATCCCGCACGCGATCTCAACTAAAACTGTACTCCGACGTAACGAGTCGACCAGATTTACTTTGCCGGGCCGTTTTGCACTGCATTGCTCTTGTCGCATTGTAGCCGCAGTCTTTTATTTTCTTCCTTTTGGGCCAGAAAGGCGAGAACAAAAAAGGTGGAGGGAGGTTGAAAAGAAAAGAAAAGCAACCAAATCCTCGGGTTCGCTACGCGTCTGCCGCTCCATCTCTTTGGCTGATCAAAAAACTGCTGCAGTAGTTGGGCTTGCATTTTGCATTCGTGTCCGTCTGCGTGGCTGCATCTGTGCCAACAACCGTATCCGAACAACCAAGTCGAAGTGCCCAATCCGCTCGATAGTTGTTTTTCTTCACTCGGATTGCACGGATTGTACAAATACCACCGATTTTTTTCGTTTCATATTTTGCTGTCATCTGCCTGCTGTCCATTGCGATCGAGACTGAATTGTCAACTTGCGCTCTCTGTCGATTGGAGCCGTTAATCAAATCAACAATCCCTCGACTATTCAACACTCCAATCACAACCTGAATGTCACACCTCTAGATCGAGGAGACTGCTGCCTCCTTGGTCGATTCATTCATTAGGAGCGACCATGGCGTTGACGCCACCAGTCTCCGACGAATTGTCGGCCAATGTAACAGCGGCGACGCGTGGCATCGATGCCGATCGTCAAAATGACCAACATGACCCTTTCCGTTCGGTTGGCCAGGCCCCCCATCGCTTCTCTCATTTCAACTCGCAACTGTTTGCCCTTGGCCCCGATGCTTCGCCTGCCCAAGCAAAACGCGCCCTGGAGGCACACCTTGCCGAGACCGACCGAAGAATGGAGGAAGCCGGGAAGCTGGGCACCGCACTTGTCCAGCAACGCCACGAGCTGACGGAGCGACTGAAGGAGGTGGAAAAGCTACAGGCCGAGGGTGAATTGTCCGATGATTTACGCAAGAAGCTTATTGAAATCGAGAAGGACTATAATGAGGTTGCTAGAGAAAGCGCCCGGGCGTTTTTACCCAAATCTCGTGTTCCTAGTAATGAAGCTAGTGCGGGTTCTCCATTTGTGCCCGAGGGTAAAGGTGGCAAGGTAAATCGCACAAAAATCAACTTCAGCCTGTGCCTCTGTGTATATTGACTTTCGATAGCGCTCCGTGAGTCCCTCCAAGTTCGAAGCCCAGGCTACTGGATCACCGACCAAGCTTAGCGTACCCAATCGCAAGATCCGGAACCAGCCTTCGAACCGAATTCATGATATCGAATTCGCGGCCGAGATAAGCACCTCATTGATTGCTCAAGTACGCAATTTACAAGGATTGCTTGCTGAGAGAGATGAAGAGTTGAAAGAACTCAAGGTCGAGAACTCGAAGTTGGAGTATGAGATGGAAGGGTTTCAACAGCGGCTTAAGAACTTGGATGACAATGAACATCGGTACAAAGATGAGAACTGGAACCTCGAGACTCAAGTCCATGAATTTCTGGCCAAAGAGAGAGAAGCTGCCGACCGCGAGAAGAAGCTGACCCAGACGCTCAACATTCTTCAAGCCGAGAAAAATGCGGCGCAACGAGAGCTGGACGAGATCAAGCTCAGCCATGCTAAGCTGACCGAGGAGCACGCAGCCGTTGTCAAGCATCACGATATCGAGCTGGGTACGGCAAAGCGTACCATGGTCATGGGCGAATCCGAGAGGGCTGCCATGCAGCGGAAGATTGACGATCTGACAGGGCAGAACCAGGAGCTCGCCAAGGCTGTATCGGCTTCGGTGCGTGGTAGGAAACTGGAGCGTGAGTCCATTCTAGGCATGAGCGACGAGGATTTCCAGACTGCGCATGATAATACGACACCGGAACAATCGCCTCCGCCGTCACCAGTCAAGGGCACACCGCGTCATTCCATGCTAGAGTCTGAGACGCTAAAGACGTCCCTCGCCCATGCCCAACGCACGATCCAGAGCTTGAGGTCCAATGTTCACCGCGAGAAGACTGAGAGAATGGAGACTAGAAGGCTCCTGCAGGAAGCCCGCGACGAGATTGAAAGACTGCGGAGTGATCCTCTGGTCCCTAATAGGCGTGCCCGAAAGACCGACTCCAAGGAATTCAAGAAGCCGCCCCGGCTATTGGGTGGCCTGCGTAGTGCTCGGAGCGAGATTTTCGTCGATGATTCCAACTGGGAAGATCAGCCCAATATCGTCCAGCATCCCCGCTCGTCACCTGTTTCTCGTGAGACGACGATAATGTTCGATCCGGTTCCTGAACAGACCGATCATTTCGAGACGGCCAACGAGACCAGTGATGCCGCATTCGAAACCGCAAACGAGCTGGCTACAGAGACAGACGACTTCCACACGGGTGCCGAGGAATTCTCGAGCGACGATGTCGAAACAGAAACGGAAAGTCCTTCGAGGCGTCTAACTCTTAAGGGGAGTAAGGTGCCAAATCTGTTTAACACGCAGCGCAGTATGTCGATCGATAGCTCTGCGTCAACTGAAGACGAAGATTTCCCCTATGAAGACTCGAGAACCCCAACCTCCTTACCTCCGCTCCAGGCGAAGTTCCCCCTACGTGTAAGTCGCGGTGCGTTCCGTAGATCAAGACATGCTAGTGAAGAGCCACCGTTGCAGAGCAGCCCGGCAAGCTTCGCTAACAGTAGCAATATGGGTACGCCTCAGCAGCCTGCGCAAAGCTTGGCTGCCGAGCTGGGCGACTTTGACGGCAGCGATAATGAGTCGAACATGTCGGCAACTCCAAGCAGAAGATCGATTAGAGGTCGGGCTATGACGCCACCGCCCGCCGTGCCGCCGTTGCCCAAAGCCACCATGGTAGATAGTGGCATGATGACGGAACCACTTAGCGAACTCGCCCACCTATGGCCAGCCGATCGACCCAGGTCTATGAACACGGTCGTCAGTAGGTTCTCTGTGGGGTCTAATTACAGTGATAACAGCACTCAATATTTGGGAGAGAAGCTGGCCGAATTTCCAACGCCGCCCACTTCCTCTCCCAGGAAAGACACCGCGCCAGCCGAGCTCGCATTTTCAACAGTGCATTCTCGCGATGTGGAGCCTCTCGCTGAACCAGATACACATGGTGCGGAGATGGTAGCTCTTCGTGCCAAGCATGCAGAGCAGTTAGCGAACATACAGGCCGAAAATTCTGCATTTATTGAATCACTGAAGTCGCAACATGGCGATGAGCTTGCCAAAGCAGCCGCCGCACTTAAACTAGCGCATGCTCAAGAACTCGACGCTCTCCGTTCCGATCATACGGAAGCGACTAGCAAATTGACCTTGGAGCTCGAGGCTGCCCACGCTCAAGCGATACAGTCCCTTCATTCGAAACACGCGGATGAACTCGATAGGGCGGCTACTGCCGCTCAAGCAGCGTACGAGCGTGAGCTTGAGTCGCTCAAGACTAGCCATGCTGAAGAGCTGGCCCAACAACAGCAAAAGAATATGGAGACTCGAACTGCGGAACTTGATGCTTTGAAGTCTCAGCATGCTCAAGAATTGGAAGAACATAAATCCGAGCTTAAGGCATCACATACGACTGATCTCGAAACCTTGAAGTCCACGCATGCTGAAGCGCTTGCTGAAAAGGAATCTAGCTTAATCGCGACCGCTTTAACCGATTTAGAGTCGCTCAAGTCAAAGCATGTCGAGGAGCTGTCCCAACTCAGAGCCGATAGCCAGGCAGCCCATGCTGCTAAGCTAGCTGCACTAGTTGAGTCTCATACCAGCCAGGTCGAAACTATACAGAAAGAGTTCAAGGAGGCACATACTAAAGAGTTTGAGGACCTCAAATCTAGTCATGCTGCCCAAACCAAACAGGCTAAAGAGTCGATTGTTGCTGAATATGATGCCCGGTTAGAGGCACTCAAAGCAGCTCACTCAGAGCAGACTGAAGCATTGAAGAACTCGACCAAGGCTGCCCACTCTGAAGAAATCGAGTCAATCCAGACCGCTCATGATCAACGGCTTGTGGACGTTAAGAATGAGCTGACAAGTGCCCATGCCGCTGCTCTTGCCGTCCTGACCGATTCGCACAGCAGGGAACTGAATAATGCTAAAGACAGTCTACTCGAAGTGCATTCGCAAGATCTCGAGTCCCTCAAGTCTACGCATGCTAAAGAGCTTAGCAATCTCGGTAATGAGAAGGATGCTGCTCATGCTGCCGCAACTGCTGCTCTTATTGAGTCTCACAGAAAGGAGACCAATGAGGTGAAGAGTAGTATGAGCACTGCCCATGCTCAGGACCTGGAAGACGTCCAAGCTTCCCATGCTAAACAGCAAGAAGAACTGCGAAAGGAGCTCGAATCATCCCACGCCGCGGTTATCGCTGCCACAGTAGAATCACATAATAAGCAGCTGGAAACTGTCAAGGCGGAAGGTGAAGCTGCTCTGTCAAGAGAGATTGTAGCACTGAAGGGCACTCACGCGCAAGAGATTGAAACGCTGAACAGCCAACACGCTGCGGCCCATGCTAAAGAGTTGGATGGTTTCAAGGCAGCTCTGGCGAAACAAGTCGAGTCTTCCGAGGCTGAAGGCGACGCCGCTCATAACCAACAAATCGAAGCTCTAAATGCTGCTCACGCTGAGATTATCGAAGCCCATAAGCGGGATGCGGAAACTGCGCATAGTCAGGCTATTGAGGCTCTCAACTCATCTCATGAACGTGAAGTTGATATACTGAAAAGCGAGCACATGGCAGCAAGAACAAAGGAGTTGGAAGTCATTACCACCAAGCATCTTGATGAGCTAAAGGGCCTGAGGGCTGAAACTGCAGCTACCAAAGCTGCGGAATCGGAGGAGCTGACTAAGAAGCATCTCGCTGATATGAAGAGCGTGAAAGACGAACACGAGGTTTCAAAATCACAGCTTGTTGAGGAGCTTTCTGCCAGCCATTTTAAGGAAATGGAGTCTCTCCGCCAAGAAATTGAGACCGCACACTCGAAAGACATAGCGTCTTTAGTCGCTAAGCATGCATCGGACTTGGAAACTCTAAAGAGTGATTATGAGTCAAAGATGATGCGGCAACTCGAAGAGCTGACAAATAGCCATTCCCAACGGTTGGCAGACGTGCAGCAGGAAGCGGAGCAGGCGAAACTCGGGGAACTTGCAACTCTAGAGGCAAGTCATACTGAAGCCCTTGGTAGGCTAAAGGCAAGCCACGAGGCCGGGCTCAGCCGCAAGATGCAAGAGATTGCGGAATCGCATGAGCGCGAGCTGGAGGACCGCCGGCAGAAGGCCGACGCAGACAAGTCTCGGGAGCTTGCAGTATTGCGCGATCAGCACCAAAGCGCACTGGACAAGATGGGCGGCGAGCTTGGTTCATCTCACCAGCAGGAGCTAGCAGAACTCAAGTCTGCCCATGGTGCCGCCTTAGCTTCTCTAAGAACTGAATACCAGACCAAACTAGATGAGGCATTGAGCAATCTCAAGACAGAGCACGCTAAATCCCTCGAATCTGCCAAGGCCGAAGGAGATTTGAGCCACTCTCAAGCACTCGATACACTCAGGACAGAACACTCGCAGCAGCTGGAGCAGTTGAAGAACGAGAGCGAAACTACACTTGCCCGTGAGTTAAACACGGTTAGGACCCAGCATGCGCAGATGCTTGAATCGCTTGCCCATGAGAGTGAGGCTAAGCTTGCTCGCGAGCTGGACGCTCTCAGAGCTCAACATGCTCAAATGGTCGAATCACATATTCAAGAGAGCACCACCGATAAGGAAAATCTCATCGCCAAGCACGCTAAAGAGTTCGAGACTCTCCGAGCTAGCTTGACTGTCATCCAACCTCCTCTCCAGTATTCATCTGTAAGCTCAGTTGAAACCGAGCCAGTTGAGTTGATCGAAATTAAGAGTCCAAAACGGGAGGCCTTCATTATTCCACAGGATCGGGAGCCTGTTACCCCCCGAAATTTGATTGGTGGATTCGGCAAGAGGAGCAAAGCGACAGAGACCACAATCATTGCCGAGGATGAGACACGCCAATCGCCTAGTGGCATCGGCAGCCCTGGAACACCTGATACGGAGTTGCCTTTCAAGGAGATCACGATCAATACCGATGGACGATCGTTGCGGAACCCAGCAGCCACTGCTCACCAAGGCTCTCAAACAACACTGACGGGAGAAGGCTTAGACCAGTTGATAAAGAGTCAGCACCAGCCGAACCAAGGTGCGATTGCGGTAAATGCAGGCCTGGAAGACGATGTTGTCACCCCGTTCGATGAGGCATCCATTCCTTCTCCTGCGACGGTCCGCATCAGGCGGCCATCGATTGATAGTACCGGTAGCGTGGTCCGTGTAAAGCCCAAGGCAGCTGAACCTGGTGCAGTCGCCGCTGCCGAGCCCATCCCTGCGCGCCGGCCTGGAAGTTCGGCTAGTCATCGGAGTGCCACCCAGAGCAGGCCACCATTGCCCCCTAACCATCGCGAAGTTATCGAGGCCGCACGAACCAATTCAGCCCATGGTGGTAAAGGCACCATGGGCCCTCCCCCGCTCCCGGCATCTGCATATCGCGCTTCGTCTTCTCGTCCGGAGACTCCAAGTAATAGACGGCCTCTATCCCCTACTTCTGTTAAGGGCACGCTTACGCCCCTTGTTGGTGTAGCCTCAGGCTACGCAGATGTGCAGACGCCAACCAGAATGCCAATGCGTAGCAGACAGTCGTCCATCTCTTCCTTTGCCTCGGAGATCGATAGCCGGTTCAACATTAAGAACGGAATGGGTATGGAACCGGCGGGTTTCAGTTCCAATACGGATCCTCGCATGATTCAAGCAGTTACTCAGACCATGATTGGCGAATACCTATGGAAGTATACCCGGAAGGCCGGACGAGGAGAAATGTCCGAGAACAGACACAGAAGGTTCTTTTGGGTGCATCCATACACCCGAGCTCTTTACTGGAGTGATGGGGACCCAGCCACTGCTAGTCGTAGCGAGATGAAAGCAAAGAGCGTGCCTATCGAAGCTGTTCGTGTAGTAGCAGACGACAACCCTATGCCTCCTGGCTTGCACCGGAAGAGTCTTGTAGTGATCGCCCCCGGTCGCACAGTCAAGTTCACCTGTACAACCGGCCAGCGGCACGAGACGTGGTTCAACGCCTTGTCTTACCTGTTGCTGCGTTCGGGCAACGAGGACAGACAGGAGGTCGAGGATGGCTCAGGCAATATCACACAAGAAGATGTTGACGAGTTCAATCCTTCAATCCACCGCCGGCCAGCTAATGGACAAAGGTCGCGACCTCCGCCGTCCTTGTCGTCGTACAACTCAAGAACCACTAGGAACGATTCACCTAATCTCGATATGAGTATTCCGACCTTGACGCCCACTCACGAGAGAGAGGCCGCACGTAGTGGCACTCTCGGTAGACTAAGCGGCTACTGGAAGTCAAGCAGTCTAAGTCGTGGCACGTTTAGTAGCTTAAGAAGTCGTGGTCATCAACCTTATGATGGTGCCATCTACGAAGCCAGTGAAGTGCCGGACAGCGCCGAGGATTTGAGGCAGATTATCGAACAGCAGGATAGGGAGTCGGACAGGCTCGAGAATGTCCGAGCGTGTTGTGATGGTGAGTTCAATTATGGATTTGATACTATCATAGTACTGACGATCGTTTTGTACAGGCAAACACGATGTAGGGACCCTCCCTCGCACATCAAAACGTGGCCGCCTTTCCAACATTTACCCACCACCACAACCACATGCTCACACGCACACGCACACGCACACTCATCCTGCTGCATCAACCTCGCAACCAGTCGTGGGCTCTACGCGGTCGCGTGTATAAATCCGATTCGAGATACCAGCTGATGGGATCCGTATCGCATCACCTAGTTTTTCTTTTTAGTCGATCCTTTAATCATTCCACTTGTAGTCAACCATACTGTTACGAAGACCCGAACGGGATCCCCACGAAGTCTACGATTTCCTTGTGTTTTTTCTCATTCATCGCCGTGGATACCACTTATTCATGGGAACTTAAGTAAGTTTGCCCGTCAAGTGTTCTACGATTTCTGTTTTACTGTGGTTCGGTCCAAAACAAGAATACCCCCTTCGCATCTGTCTGGTTTGGTCTTCGCCCACGGGCAAGATCGAGGGTGTTTGCAACAACATGTAATTTAGTTATGCTGAAATTGTTGCACCGGTTGGTCTGTGTCCCTGTGTGAATCGACCTGGTCGACACGCTTAGTACTAAGGGGGCAAGGCCAGCTGGGCATGTTGTCAGACTACTAGTGTCATTGTCAGTATTAATGAGGAATGGTATTTTACTTTGCATTGTGTGTGGGTTTTTCTGTCTTGCCATGGTCCCGGGGCAAATTTGGGAACCGCACCGTCGTCGGGGTTCAATGGACGTAGAAGAGAAATAAGTAATAACTGGCTGAGCCCCGTTCACATCTACCTAGAACCTAATTGAAGCCTACCTCTAATACCTATACTCTGAACTATGCCTCTGTTGAGCTTGATTTATGTCCCACGACTTCTAATGCAGCTGTGTCAACGAAATAGCTAGGTTATTGCTTAGTAAGATGTGGGTGAAGGATGATGCGGGACACGGGTCCTTTTCTTGGTGTATTACTGGACGACAAGGGGCCAGAGCATTATGAGGTTAGACTGGGTATCTCCAACGTATCTCAGTTGCATGCGAACAGGCGCTAGATTGGTGAAAAGGATAGAGAAGTCCAACTGCGCGATTCGCCACCCATGAATCATCCCCACGATCGGTTAACCCAGCAGGTACATCGGTCAAGCGAGGCTTGCATACATCAGGAAGCTAGCCTGAAGTTGGAACTTTGTACTTCTGCTCATTCTATGTCCTGCATGTTGTACATGCACGCGAAGACGCAAAAAGGACGCCCAGTACGAGTTACGAGCTGGGAGGGTGAGGACAAGGCACCTCTGGGCTTACCGACAGCATCGCCTCGTCGACTTTAGCCGGATGAACACACGCCTATATATATACTCTGGTAATGGCCTTTTATTTGTTTGCGCCTACTATGTCGCACTTGCTACCTAACCGCAATGATGTATGCTGTATACTACGATATTTGTGCTCCGCCATCGAGCACTACTACCTAGACCCAGCACTCTGGAACCGGGCGGAGGAGGACAAGAAGGATCGCCGCTAAGCAGATGGCGCTTGCTTCCTGTAACACACCTGGCTGTCGACTGCGTAGCTCAGGGCGCCACGGCGGCTGTTACTCCCTCGTAGATTGTCAGCGTGTAATCGTGGCCGCCAGGGAGTGACCGCTCTTGCCTCCTAGGTTGCGGCTGGTCACCTCAGGTCAATCAACCTGACAGACATCAGGGCCTCTCAGCCTGCTTCTCCGTGTCACCTACCGTAGATGCTGACCGATCTATCCTACTTACTACAAACCCAGGTACCTACATATACGTAGCTACCCTGGTAAGTTATTAAAACAGGTCGATCGGATGCCCTTATCCTCAAGATTGTTTCCCGAGGCGCATTGGAGTATGAGGAAACACGACTGCTTTGAATTCTCACACAATCCAAGAACCGATTTTACCTGTTCGTCCGCTACCTGCTTTTCGGTAACGGACAACAGCATATCATAGCAAGCAAGCGAATATGCTTTAGCCAACCAAGATGACAGTGATGATGACGACGCTTATCGTCCCAATCCGACAAAGATAATTACTAATGCAGATGGGCTCAATACCAGCCGAGCAGGTCAATTATGCCACCACAAGTCTGGCCCTGTTTACTCTGGCCGCTCGCATAGTCCTCTCTCTGTGCCGTCGAGAACGCCTCGATGCGAGCTTTTTCCTCGTTGCCGCCTCCATCCTTGGCGTCGTCGCCAGGATCGTCCTCAACATCTACTACCTGAACTACGGAAACGCATCAGACGCTCTGAAGCATCTTGGCTATTTCAACGAGAGCAATCTGCAGGATATCCGGACTGGCAGTATTCTGGTGCTCGCGGCTCGCGTGCTGATCACCACGGTGCTCTGGATGCAGGTCAGCATTCTCTTACTCTTCTACTCCCGGATCACTTTCGGATTTCGCTGGGTCGCCCACATGGTCAAGGTGGCCTGGGCCGCCGTCGTCATCACTTACATCGCCGTCATCCTCGTCACGTTCCTGGAATGTCGGCCCATCAGCTTGTACTGGCAGGTCGTTCCCGACCCTGGGTACTGTGTGCACGCGTACGCCCAACTCTTCGTCCAGACCGGCAGCAACATATTCCTCGACCTCCTGCTCATCATCATCGCGTGGCCGATCGTGGGGATGAAGAAGCGCACCCTCGCAGCGCACGTCACGCTCTACACGTTGTTCATCCTCGGCACCTTCTGCATTATCATCAGCATCATACGTCTCGTCTCCGTACGCGATAGCGATTCGTCCCAGACTATCCGGAGCTTGTGGGCCGCCGTGCAGATGTTTGTTTCGACGTTTGTGGCGAACGCGCCGAATATCTACGGCTCGATCCGCGCTCTGAAGACAAAAAGACGCAATGGCAATACTACGGCCAGACACAGAAATAATACGAATAACCAACTTTCGGGCCATGTCACGAGCAGGCGCACGCAACTGGGTATTGACTCATGGCTTAAGATGGATAATGAACATCTGGTGTCGTCGGTGATTGCTGCGCCCGCTTACATGTTGAGACCTCTCCCTCGGGCGACCACCTTTTTTGATGAAGATACTGCCCCTGCTCCCTATTCCCATTCTCCGTCTCTGGAGATGAGTATCAGTACTTCCGGAAGCCACTCAGATTAAGTCTGCGCTGTGGCCTAGATATAAATGGGCTAGGCCAGAAGAGAACATACGAAGACAAACGACGACATGACCATGTCTTAAGTAGTCAGGAAAACGAGGTTATAATCTCACGGTTGAAGGGCACTGCATGACGCCTATCATCCGCGCCGGATTGGAAGACCGAGGTATGTCCTCACTTACCCGATACACCACACAAGAACTGCCACACACTATTTATCCCCCTCTACTCCGATCCCTTTAGCATCACAGACTACGATACCATTAGTAAAAGAGAATCTGACAACTCTCCCACTAAGACAGTATTTGAATATAAGTTTAGACAGCACCTAGCAAAAAGCCATAGAAATACACGAACAGGGCACATAGATATGTATGAGGATATATCTTCTAGCTTATAAGTTTTTAATAGTCAGTCTCCCTTGTTTCATGACGGATGACAGGCTTTGGGGGGTTGGAATAATAGCATGAGGAGTGCAAGTATTAGGTATAACACAGTTAGGATAGGTTAAGTAGGTCACTTAAGACAAGGAGCAGGAGATGAATAAGACATGTCAGATACCCTTTAGGATAATACATGGACAGCTCCTATCGCCCTGATTATATGTACATAGTAATTAATGTACAAGGTTTGCTTGTCTAGCCTTAACTATCTGGTTCTTTTACAGTTATGATGATCTATTACCTGGTATATGAGGCTTTCCATGGGAAATTTTACTGCTGGCGCTGGACAGGTTTGCTCACGCTTCTTAGCGTATGAATAATAGAGAGGAAACATATGCTACAAGAAAGAAGAAGAAGAAGCAACTCTCGAATTTAACTACTAAGGATGCCCACATATATAACAATTAATAACTATGCTAGTTATATCTTTTTTTATTAGGTGAGTAAGCAGGTATCCGAAGCAGTGTCACGGTTCCGCTCCGGACTAGCTCCGGCCCGAAGCATAGACACTAGGCACGGACTACAGCTATCCCTATATAAGTAGATATTATAGGAGATCCCTGCTTCACAGAGATTCTTCCCTTCCTTGTGCGATGAGAATATGTCTATAACGGAGCCCCCCCCCCCCGGCAGTGTGAACTGTGACAAGCAGATAGATAGATTTGTATTATATAGATGCTGACTAACAAAAGAAGAGGGAAAACACGGCTTTGTGCCCATAGACGTATTCCCAGCCGTTTGTAGCAGAGTTAACTACCCGAATTTCTATGTCCTGCTTTCGTGCGTGCGTGTTTTAATCTGATTTTTTGTTTAATCAATAGACTTGAACTCACCTAAACCTCCTATGCTGATTCCCATTTCATCCTAGCCCCCCTTTTCGTTTTGTTTGTTTGTCTACTTTACTGTTTTTTGTGATCACTATGCTGTACTCCCGCCCCTATTTTCCTTGGACTTGCTAAGCGGCCATCACGAATCGACCGTCTCTCATCTACCTTTACCTATCTTCCATCACTCAACACCCATCATCCATTATCTTTTCACGCCTTATCACTCATCACTTACCTCTCAAGCACAGTGGGTAGCTCCTGCATATAAACTGGGTTAGGTATTATCCTCAATAAGAATCATAAGCGGTGTCGGGAGTCAGAACCAGAATGAAAACCGCTGACTGTATAAGAATCCCTTCTAGGGGACCACTCCATTAGCTTCTTCTCATTTTTTATTTAGTCGTTGGGCTCTTCGGAGAGCGGGCCTGATGTTTTCTTTGTCGCTTTCGCACCTGCCATTGGTGTTGCTGTAGTTGCTGTAGTAGTAGGGATTGCTGCCCCTTTCCGCCGACACAGGGGTAGTATGTACTACTGCCGTATCGGAAGACTCGGCGAGAGCGCCGCTCGATTCTGCGAGAGAGACATGCCATTTTTCTGCGCCGGTATCTAATGGATACGGATGGTTCAGCGGTAGTAGTAGTAGTAGCGGATGACTTTTCATCATTAACAGCAGCAGCATGTGTCATTGTGACCCGTTTTTTCTTCTCCTTCTCCTTCGCCTTCTCCTCCTTGAAAGTCATGTCAAACGACTTTTCCCCCGCGAGAGGCGAGGGTTTTTCCCCAACAACACGGTCCGGATACTTGAAGTGCTCCGCCATAGGCATAAGCGTATCCACATCCGCCTGGCGTCCTCGTCCTTGTCCTGTTCGTTCCTCCCATTTAACCTTTCCGTTGTGTTCCGTAGGAACAGGTACATAAAAATTAAACCTTGCCGCCACCACCGTGTCGATTATGGGCTTGTCATTGCCGCCGTAATTGCGGACGCTTTGGCTTTGGCTTTGATAGCTTATCTGACTGGCGCGTCTGTCATTGTTGTTGCCGCCATGATAGTAGTCTCTGTAGGAGATCGTGTTGTAACTATCGCGTCTGCTGTTGTTATTATTTCGTCGGCGCCGGGAGGAGAGCCTCTGTTTGATCAACTTGATGAGAAGCAGGATGAGAAGGAGACCTGATACTAAACTCAAGGCTTTGAAGAAGACGTGGCCTTTGCGAAAGAATGGGATCTCGCTGCTTTGGACGCGTTTGCGCTCTGTTGGGTGGCAGGGCGTTAGTTCTTTTGGTTGTTACGTGTGTGAAGCAATAAAAGGGGCAGGGAAAGGGGGAAGAGGAAGAGGGAGATGCGCAGATGAAGAAAGGTGATAGTGAGAGGGATGAAGGGGGGAAATTATACCCTTCCGCCAATAGTACCACAGGGTAACGGTAAATATCATAATTATGAATAACACGAGCACGATGATCGCGATAACCCACCCGGAAAGAGTGTCGTGATAATGGTGGGCGGAATTTGTGTGGCTGTTGTTCCAACTATTGTTGGGCTGTCCCTTGCCCCCCTTTTTCGAGTCGCAGGGCGCGATGGTGAACTTAGCGTTGAGGTAGGAGTCCGTGGTTGTTGGGAGGAGGGGACTCATTGCCGAGTGTGGGTAGGATGCGGTATGAGGGATGAGTAGACGGGATTAGGAGATGAGAGATAAGAGATCGGAGAAAAGAGGCATTGGGTGTCGGTTTGCGGTCGTTGTTTTTGCTGCTGTTGTTGGTGATAGCTGTTGTTGGTGATAGCTGTTGTTGGTGATAGCTGTTGTTGGTGATAGCTTTTGTTTATGAGTTCGAGTTTCTGTGTTTGAGGCTTGAGCTTATGTTGTAAACTCGAGCTATATTGACGTCAGAGCTGTAAACTCAACCAAGCTATGAGTTAGAGCGTGAGATGCGAATAGGAAATAGAAAAGACACAAATCAGAACTTAATCTGTTTTTATACAATCGTCTATACCGTCAACTTCAACCCGGGATAATTGTCAACCATAAACAACAAACAAGAAGAAATACAAACACAACTTCTGCCTGCATGTTCCTTCCCTGCGGTTCGAGCCATCGCTCAATTCATATGCAAGGCGAAAAGAGGCGGCAAATCAATAGAAAGGATGATAAGCCACGGTTATAAACTATCAACAGTACGGACAGCTTGGTTCTTTCACCTAGGAATCTTAATGGCAGGACATTAGATCATCTTTGTTATTCGACTTACTTACCGCTTTGTATCCCTGTTCGTACTACCAGTTTGGCGCTGGCAGTGTTACTGGTTTTGTAGGGGCCTATTGTGTTTGTTTTGGTTCTCCCGTGTCTACTTACTCTATTTTCCTCCGCCCAGTCTATCCTTAAAGCTGGTGCTTTGACATATTTCAAAATCTACCTAGGGAATGCTTGTATGATACCTAAATATATACGTAAGCTAAGTTATAGATTACAAAAAGAGCAAGAACAAAAACTATATAGGGTACACCAGCGCTAACGGGTATGTAAACCAGAGGGAGGCAATGCAAATCTTAAATAAGTTATGTATATCTGCTCCCCTCTTTATAAGGGGGAGGACTCTCAATTCAATTAAGAAATCTCTGATCGGTCGCGACGTGGTCGTCTTATCGCACAAAATTATTGATACGAACCCAAGTCGAACGTATTGCAAAACAATAATCCTGCAACTGCACTACGCGCGGCACGTTCAGCGATCAATGCCCAACCAACTCTACCAGAGGTGTGTTCGTAACACATAGTACCTGGGTGTTCGAGTGACCCTTGTCTATTCGCTTTCGCATTCGCATGGCCCTCTGGGCCTGTGACACTCTGACCCCGAAAATCTCCACGTCGTACATATACTCGCCCCGACTCGAACTTGCGCTCTCGCGAGGTATTGTCCCGCACCAGCGTGAAGATTAACCATTAGGCCATGGGCCTACCCAGACAGGGGTTATTGCCAAGTTACTGGCTTGTAGGCAATCTGACTACTTATGGGAGCGTACGTCGCACCCACGCATGGTAGGGTGTAGGTTTCCTCGTTACACTATATATGTGTACCTCGGCGTGCATCCCTTTGTACCGAAGCCTACAGATTACAAGTGCCGTGGCTTGGACAAACTATCTAGGAGTACAAGGCAGGATAGGGCAGAAAAGCGCGTTCATATATTAAGTCATAAGTAAATACACAGGTAAAATCCCAATATCAGAGATCAGGAGTTCGTTCACGGATACTGGTAACAGGGATAACCCTATGAAGCGCAGACAGCAGAGTTTAAATGAGGCGTCCAGGTAGGTAGATTAATTACATAAATATTTGCCCAGCTACTAGTGCTTAACATGCCCTTGAATAAACTGTATATCGTGGGGATAGCCATGCCTTGCTGTATCTTAAGTCCTAGATCATCGTTAAGATACTAAATACAGAGGTATGTATATATACCTGTATATCTACAAACCTAGCCAAGGAATGGGGCATCCAGACACTCGGAACGCAGCGGTTCGCTGGGTAACAGAAACGAATGTTGGCCACCAATAGATACTCTTCCTACTCAACAGCTAACTAGGAGGCGGCGAAAGCTCGTTCCTCCTCCACCACTAGCTATCACTAATACCAACAGCACCAGCAACAGTAAGGGTCAAGGTTGAGCGTCATCGTTGGCTGTGCTGAGTAAGTGAGCTATTTAGCTAAAAACAACCGATGTGTGCACTACATCGCTTCTTCTTGAGCTGCGTTCCGCTCTGCTGGAGGATCGCGGTGAAGATGTCCGTGCTGTTGTCTGGAGGAGGCGGGGACGGGAAAGAGGTGTGTTTCTCGATGTCACTATACGGTTTTGGAGTTAACAAACATCTTCCTCATATCATTATATTGTCGACTTTATAGGGGGGGTTTTTTTTAAGGGAAGGTAGAAAAAGGTAAGGAGCGGAAGAAGACAAGTGTCGCGGGATTGGAATAAAATGGAAAGCTGGACGCTACGTACGTGAAAGTCTGGACTAGATCGTTCAGCTCGATGGGGACGCTGGATTTCTGCCATCCTACTTCGTGCGGAAGACGTTCATTGACTAATTTTGAAAATCGCACACATTAGCTCATCTATTTTGCTCGTTCGTCCTCGATCTCTCCACTCAAAATCTCGAGACGTTTCAAGCCTCGCAACCATACCAAGATTCTCGTAGCCAAGAAAACAACCCAAAAAGAAAGCAAGCGGCCTTACCAAACAAGAAATCAACAAATTTCTTTGGACAAGTCTGCGTGGCCTTGTCGCCAAGGATGGAGAGGATGGCTGAGCTCTCTCCGACGTTGAACAGGTATCCGACGACGGAGAGGGCGAACTCTGGGTTCGTCAGGTTCGAGCGTGTTACGCGCGAGGCGCGCGCGTTCGCCATGGTCTGCACGTCAATGATGTCCTTGTTCAGGTACTGCAGCGTCCAGTTCCAGACAGTTTGGTTGAAGCGGGCCCACTGGCCGAAGAAGGCATCTTGGCGGCTGTTGAATAATTTCAAAATATCTCGTCAGTCCGGACTCTACTAATCATGCGTCCCATGTACATATGCTATGTATATGGAGGTGATAGTGTTGGGACTAGACATTGGGTGGTGGGCATACCTGAGACTCCCGTCATGCTCGAACAAGTTGTGCTTATTCAGATGATCGAGGTTGAAGGTCGTCGCGTTCGGCTGCGGATTCGATAGTCGCCCTGCGGTGAACAGGAATCTACCGAAGTCTGGCGTCAGGTTCAGGGCGTCGTGAAGAGCGTTGACAGTCTGGTTCTCGGTGATGTCTCTGCCGTTGCGAGGTATATAGCCGTGGTTGGCTAGGGTGTTCATCATCGGACAGACACCGCGGGCTGTTGATAAACAAGTTAATCATGAGTACGAATTCAGAGCCTGGAACGTCTTTTACGCACTATCTGTCGCTTGTTCAGGTTGGAAGTGACCATATCCATACGGACATGAGGTTCTCGCACACACCGTACCAAGGACAGCGGTAGGGAATAAGAAAGCGGTGAGCTTCATGGTGGTTTACAATGCACTTTCAACAGGAACAGTGGTCTGTATTATTTTGTGTATAGGAAACTGACTTCTACGGACATAGGTAATATGCGACATTGATGGACCCGTCAGAACTTTTATAGTCTGGACGTTCACCAAGCCTTCTCATGTCTGGACGATAGCTAAGCCTCCCCGAGCATACTGTAGCATCCGTCCCTAAACAATTTTTATCCGAAGTATAACCTGTTGGGGCTCCTGCATGCACGGCTACGTCAATCGGAAACCATACGGATTTTTAGGCACCGAGATAAAATAGTGTCTAACGGTGAGAATAATTTGGAATGTTTTTGCTATCTCCAATGGGTATGGAGACCTTGGCCGGGATAGAACTCATTCGGATCTTGCGGGGCACTCATTGTACGCGGAATTCGGCTGTGTAAGAACAAAACTTGTGCCGTTTTAGCTCAGCTCCTAAGCTATACGGTGTCGAACCCATGCCCCTTTGAAGGTACGGGCGGGGGTAGAGACAGGACATAAATATGCACGATCAAGGCTGACTGAGCATCTGGTGTGCCTGATGGGATCCGACGTTTGCCCGTGCCATGCGATCGACGTCCTCCGGCCCCGTTTAACGTCCAACCAAGACGGCGACCATTACGCCTAATGAAGGCGTAAGGTTGCAATTTTGCTACCCACCCCACAAAACATGGGCTGTAGGCGACCGCGCAAGTACGATGCAAGTCTCATTGTGTTATGCATCGCCTTAATATCTGATTGAGGGCTAGATCGTGAAAGAACTGGGTATCAAGGAATCCTTCCTCCTGAGGGCATGCTTGGAGGGTTATCATTGCTTTGGCTAAACGCGAAACCCGCCAGGGATGCCTGTGAAAGCCCAGGCATGTTTGGATCGGTCTAATTACCTACTTACTTGGGCAGGGCAAAGAAGGCTGGGTATTCAGTCCTAGATCCGTTAAAGCGTTGGGATGGCCAATCCATCCGTAGTTCGCCAATGCAGGAACAGGCCCAACTGGGAAACATTTGTAGTTCATCCTGATGTAAGAACAATATCATGACATGACATGTCTCTCGGTTACAGATCAGGCTCTATCATGTAATCAGATGAATAGATATAGGAACGAGCGTTTTGCCATGCCGTTTGTGTTGTGTTGCCAAAACCTTTCCGTGCCAGATAGCTCGTATTAGAAGTCCTAGCTGCAACTCGTGGCTCGAGCCCCTGTGATCGACGGATCGGTCAGCGAATACGGAAATTCTAGATGAATAATACCTTTGTACATGCACTATGTTCATATGCGGAGAAGTCAATTGAATCTAGGCATAGACTTTACTATGTACAGCTAGACTAAGGGAAGAGAACCGAATTAGGTCAACATACTTGACGCTCGGTTGTCGGAATCATTGGAGTATAACTTGACTGCATACCTTGGTTTACTAATAAGGCAGCTGGTTTTGGCAACGCACAGGCAAACTACCATCTCATTGACCTATCGGCCATTGGCATTTTTAAGCGACAGCTATGATAGGTGGCTCGACCCGTTACTGTGCTTATGTTATCTGAGGTTTGGGGTATGAGAGTCTCGTAATGAGGATACGTTGAATGTATAATCTTACAACCGAACACCTAGAGACGAATCCACGAGGAAAGTATCATAACAGGATAGAGTAGGACTTTCCCGCTCACTCTGTCTCGGCCACTCTCATCATGGCTTATGTACCACAAAAGTTAGAACTGACTGTCGCTTCGTGGGGTATTGGTTAGTCCTTCGTCAAGCATGAAAGTGTTATTACAGTCAATGCAAGCAAGCTCTGACGGGGCATGCCTGGTGGATAAAACGGCAGGCCGGATAATTTGCCGGCGCTAAAACTTCGGGAGTCTCGGGAGCGCTAGCTTGTCTTGGAAACGGGAAGAGCCAAACGCGCCTGTTGTGTACCGTACTCAGCCACGCATTACGTACCTACTGTAAAGGATTCAAAAAGTGGCTTATGAAGCGAACCCCGATTTGGTCCAAGTACCTGTTTATCTCCGAATTCCGCATTTGGCGGGGCATAGCTGGCAATGAGCTGTCCAGCTATTATGTTGTCCTACATCACCATGCACACCAAGTAACTCGTGCTAGTGATAGCTGTTCAAATGGTTGGCGATACCTAGGGGTTTTTTTTTTTTTTTTCGGTGGCCTTTCCCTTGTAGAAAGTGAAACGTGTTCAAGTCAGGTATCATATTGTCTTTCTAATTAGATCTGCTCCTTTGATATCTGTGTCGGCACTCTTCGCTGGTTCGAAGGTCGATACTTTTGAGAGAACAACACTTAATTCTATCTGTTGCTTCTCAGTCCCCTTCCAACACTTACAGGTACACAGAGACTTTGCCAAGAATGGCGGCGGTAGACGCTGTCGTAAGGAAGAAGGTCCTTAAGGTCATATTTGTGTCGTTATTGTTAGATCTGGTGAGTCTAAACCATCGCTTATTCCTCAGCCATCTTCCTGTCGTCTAATTGCCACTATTTGCGCTTTAGATTTCATTCACTTTCATCCTTCCACTATTTCCAAAGCTGCTCGAATTCTATCGCAACAGTGAGGCCGGCCCGGACTCGCGAACAACAATACTCGCTCGAATTCTCGACGGCTTGAACGCCTACAAGTCCGCCTTTTCCCGTCCGATTGATTCGCGATATGACATTGTCCTGCTAGGCGGCGCCCTCGGCAGCCTTTTCTCCCTCCTTCAAGCGATCGCATCACCCGTTATCGGACACCTTTCCGACAAATATGGACGACGGACCGCGCTTCTCGCCAGCATGGCTGGGAACATTTTGTCCGTACTTCTTTGGGTAGTGGCCGTCGATTTCAGGACCTTTCTCGCATCGCGCATCGTCGGTGGTTTGTCCGAGGGCAATGTGCAACTGGCCACGGCCATCGCTACCGATATATCGGATGAGAACAGCCGCGGCTCAACGATGGCTCTGATCGGCGCATGCTTCTCTATCGCATTTACCTTTGGTCCGGCCCTCGGCGCATACCTTAGCGGCATTGCAACTGTTGCAGCAAACCCCTTTGCGACGGCCGCTGCCGTATCACTGTCGCTCATTGTCACCGAAACGCTATATCTATACTTTGCGCTTCCCGAAACACTCCCTTTGAAGCCGAGAACTGAGGAAAAAACTGCAGTTAGTAAGGCTGACAAACCTGCGCCTGTCGCACACACGAATTCCCAAGCACTACTGAGTATGGTACACTTCATGTTCCTGCTCTTCTTCTCCGGCATGGAATTTTCCCTGCCATTCATGACCTACGACCTTTTCCAGTACACGGCCTCGAACAACGGACGCCTCCTCGGATATATCGGTTTGGTAGCGTCCATCCTGCAAGGCGGGGTCACGCGCCGCCTACCACCTTTGCTGATGGTGCGTATTGGCGTGGCCGCTTGCCTAGTCGCGTTCGTAATCCTAGCGCGCGCATCCACCGTCCGCTCCTTATATATAGCCGCTACATGCCTGGCGACTACATCCGCCACTGTTGTCAGCGGCTTAAATACGCTGGCTAGTTTCGAAGCCGCTGCTGACGAGCGCGGCGGGAAACTAGGTGTCCTGCGCAGTTGGGGTCAACTAGGCCGTGGACTTGGCCCCATTCTCTTCACGAGTGTGTATTGGTGGGCTGGAAGACAGCTCGCTTATACCATGGGCACTGTTGGACTCTTGGGTGTAGCTCTCCTTGTGTTTGGACGTCTCAAGACGCCACCGGGATCTGTTAAGAAGATGGCGGGATCTGAAAAGAAAGAGTTGTAATGTTAAAAGAAAAGTTCAGGGATGGGCGGCGTGTATAAAAGCTCTGTTTGTGTATATCAGTCGGGCATAGATACCTAGGTAGATGGGCTGTACAGATGAATAAGGACCATGAATATAGTATCAGCACAAAACTCGGTCATATGCAATGACTATCTCTAAGTTTTCTTCAAGTATGGAAACGGACCAAGGTGCTGCCCGCCATCTGCAACGGCAATCTTATCCAGACGTTTTACATTCTATCCACGACACCAATCTCACATCGAATTGCAGTACACTCCAAGCTGCTATTTTTAATCACCGACCATGACAGGTGAGACACAATCTACATGCCTGTCTCATTTGATTATTCCCAATTCTCAGGACACTGGTGTTGAAGGCTCGGTACTAACCGTTAGTTCCAGCACTTAGCGCGTATCGGGGATCATGGAACTTGTAACATTTCTTTTGATTTGGCGTTAGCGGGGTGCTTCGCGCTGACGCGTCTTATTAATTGAAGAATCAACAAACAAATTGGAATACCTAATTGACTGAAACTACTTTGAATTGTGCGCGGCGTACCGACTGCGCGCGTGTGAGGATACGTCGCGATGCCAGAAGAGCCAACAGTGAGAAACCTAGAAGCCATTTTCGCAAGGAATCATCGAATAATTAAAGACTGAGCTGATGAGTTTCCGAGCACTCAGCAGTGCACCACCTTTAGCGATGCCAGTAATCGCGTCAATATCTCACCTACTGGACCCGATGGCCAGAAGTCCGCGGACGCGCCGAGCATTTCCAACGTAGGCAAGCCTACGGCTACAACCAGTAGCCAGGCGAAGCGAAGAGCAGTACCAACGCTGGCAGCACCCACTACCGTCGACGTCATAGACGCTATTACGATACCTACAAATACGACTACAACCGCGAACACGACTACGGCAACAGCAACAGCAACATCTCCCACTTCTACTACCATCACTGGCCGTGAGTCCCGGGGGAAGAAACGCAAAGCAGAAACAGTAACACTGGAAGAAGATGAGGAAGAAGACATCGCGCGATACAAGAAAGACCTAGACTACCTCATCCCCATAGAAACCTTCTTTCTCGAGCCGCCGCCCGGGTACGACGTGGTGCGGCGGCGCATCCACAACTTGTTGGACTCGGAGATAGTGACCAGAATCGAGTTCGCGAGAATGGTAGGCTGTGGCGGGAGTACGAGGTCGCTTGATATATTCTTGCATGGCTCAGGGCTTGGCACGACGGTGAGGGATGTCAACGTGTACTGTAATGCATACGTATGGTTCAGACAGCGCGAGTTGGCGGGGTACAAAGTGCCGGGGAAGCTCAAGCTCGCCGCCTACTATACTTCTGCCAGCATCGCTTCTAAAAACAACAACAACAACAAAGACAACAACACCAATACCACTGATAACATTACTACTGGTACTACTACTGCTAACACCAGCACTACGGGTAACGACAACATCAGGGTCGGCAGCAGCAGCAGCAGCAGCTCCTCATCACCCTCGTCGTTGTCAACAAGAGAAGCAGCACTACAAAGAGCGATAACAGCAGCCTCGATCGATGAACTATACCTCGACGGCGAAGAGGCGGATTCAGTGCCCATCTACGACAGCTGCGACGAGATCAGGCGCAAAATCGAGGAGCACCTTTCAGCCACTCTCGGGTTGTCAGCGACCCAGTTCTGTCGCAATCTCGCCGCGCAGCTGCTCGCGCCTGAGAACGAGGGCAGGAATATCTCCTGGGGCCAGCTGGCGTCGTTCCGGAAGTTGAAAGGTCCCAGGACAGGCGCCAAGAGTATTGTTTTCTATGTCGCCTATGTATATTTTGAGAAGTTGAGGATTGTGAGGGGCGAGGCGAAAAGCGAACATCGCGAGATTATGGAGGAGCTTTGGGAGGACGAGTGTGGATTCAGTAGGGATGTTGATCATAGGACTGAATTAATTTGGCCTTTTATTTTATTTTATTTTATTTTTCTTTTACCTTTTTCTCTTCTTTTTTCGTACTCTTTCCTTTTTTTCAAGCTCTTTGCTCATCTTCTTGCCGGGAAGAGGGCAGCAAGTCTTGGATAGTGAAGAAGCTGAGACTAACACACCCACTCGTTCATTTAGGTTCGTTCTCCCGAACATGGAGGACAACGACGTCTGGATGGACGAATCCGGTATGACCCGTTTCGAAGGGGAGAAGACTTCCATGATGTAGGTAGGTAAGTGAAGTTCAACTAAAAAAAAACTTGCACGATATGGTCATATTATCTGTATAACTAGCGTAATGGATGATAGTTAACCACTATTTTACACTTTTTACAAGTTTGCCTACTCCGAAGGTCCGATAGATGTACATGATCAATCTGCAGACGTTTAAACTAGGTACTTAAGCTTTCCGCCGTCGCTTTGCGCTTTGCGCCATGCAGGCATGCTGCAATGCAGACCCAGCACGGCATTCGACAGCAGGAAGTCGTGTTTTACCTCCAGACACGACCTGTATCGCAAGATGTCGTTAGTCTTTCAATAGTATCAGTCAGGTGCAGTTTCGGCTCGGCTGCTAGGTAGTCTATAAAGGGAACGGTCGTCTCTGCATGTTCTCAAGGTAAGCCGAGTTGGCTACAGTAACCCGTCCATCCACAAAGGGTGACATTTCCTAATCCGGCCACAACTGATCTGCCCTGGCCACTGAGAGACAGGCGGCCGATTTTGACTCAAATTTGCTTCGCTTTAGCTACTTCGTCCCGACGATGGTGTCTAAGACAGTTTAGTTAGCGTTCTTAAGACAGATCTTATTTACTTTGGGTGTCTATTGTTAGTATTGCGATGATTCGACTTGCTCCGAAGAGATCGAGTCGCCGTAATATTGTTATTGGAGTTCTTGTTTTCGTGCTTTGAATCCTATTCCCGAGAACACAAAGGTGATGGAAGGAATCGATATCTAGGGTGACTCCTGAAGCCATTGTGATCACTCGACGAGAATCAGGAATGGGCGGGATGCCGAGATCCGATGTGAATACCCCCGAAGACAGTAGTTTCACTAAAATTATTAGCTTGAAGTCAAGAACTGGTCCAAGACAAATATATAAAGACATTCAGTTCGTCCCAAAGTCATCATCTGTCAGTACGAACCACCAGCACTCGGGCATCAACTTCTCAGAGAAACCTCTTGACTGTATGTCCCATTGGCCTGTCTTTTTCCGCCCAGGGAGTAGATTTTGAAACATTTTGCTCTACGGCAACTGTTTCATACGGAGGTGGCATCTCGAGAGTGACAAAGAAATATGTGTAGAGACGGAGAACTTCATGCTTATCATCAACAAATCGCTTACGAAAGTTCAACACACTCTGCCATATTTATGAGAATATGATTAACCGTTTCTTAAGTTTTCAGTTTTATATGAAAATCTCGTTCCTGCTACTCTGACATGTGTGGAAGTATACCAATTTCTTAGAGAGGAACATGCAATCGACATGCCCCTTATTGTAAACCGAAAACGGAACTTTAGCTTGTCTCTTTGTCTCCCCCAATATAAGGCATTGGAAGCAAACACCACGCAACTGATAACCAAACGAGAGTATGAAGGTAGAGAGCTAGGAGGATTACCGATTAAGTACAACATTTGACCAAACGGGAGAACATCATGGCCGACCCAAGTAAGCATATATTTCTCATATCTACGTTTCCAATCGCTGTGTGAGAAGAGGGAGCAGGCGAGAGATTGTTTTAGCATGGATATTCTCCTACTCTTGCTCGTACGGCAGAAACACCTTCAGATTCGAATATTTCAACTGTTGACGCAATCACAATGACTAACGAGTTAAAATCCATGGGGTAGGAGAACGACCGTATCGCCACGTAGGAACTCATATCGCGGTAAGTAGAACCTCATCCAATTTTCTATCAATACCAGATCTATGTGGCGAGGCCGGACGAGGGAAGCCCTACATAAATACAAATCTACGCCAGGAAATCTCATGATATAACCCCAACATCACAGCCAAGGAAGGAAACAAATCTTGCCTCAATCAGAAAATCGTTAACCCGTCTTCTTTCTTCAGTTCATTAATAGGGCTACTGACAAGTCCGACGACAAAAACATTCAAAAAGATGGCTTCATCCTCGTCCGATTGCTCAATTCGCGTGTTTTCATTGTCCAGAGCGTGGGAAATGGAAGCATATACGTCCAAAAAATAGTCGAACAGGGTATGAAATATCATCCTTAGCTACTCTTGTTTATGCTTTATTGGCATCATCTGAGAACTACTTACGTAAAGTAACTTAGCTGACCATATGTGCTCAACACGACAGATTCACACACTCGTTAGTGCATTCCATCGAACTACAAACAACCTCAGCCTCTTTTTTTTTTTCCTTCCAAAGTAGCCGTAAAGTACAAATAGAGATATAAATACTGACGCTTTATGTACAACTTGAAGCCTTTAAAGCAGTAAAGGACAAACCGAACGAAATTCGGATCTCGACCTCGGCCCTTGCAGATAGGAAGCTATTACCGCCACTCACGGTCCGGGGGAGGGAGAGGACGTATTTCACACAGCCTGTTCTGTGGCAACTTTCCGAGGACAAGAATTTTTCCGTCTATTTCAAGTAAGTTCGGATAACCACCGACAAGAAAGAGGAAGAAGAGGATGAGGATGAGGATGAGGCTAAGAACACGGCCGAGAAGGTGATAACTAATCAATATTCACAGATTCTGGAATGGCGGTAGCCTCAAGAACCTCTATGACAAATATCACGATCTGAAGCGGCCAGTGCCGGAACATTTCATCTGGCACTTCCTGCTCACCATGGTCGAGGCTTTGCGATACCTGCATTATGGTGTCAAGCCGGGCACGGATGGACCTGCGAAGAAGAAATGGGATCGTAAGTAGACATCAGTCTGTGGTGGTTGACTATCTACCTAGCTAACAGATGAGCAGCCATATATCATCGTGATATTACTCTTGAGAACGGTGAGTCTTTACCTGCCTTCTGGCGTAACTACTTGACAAACGGGGGAACCGCCAACCTACAGCTCCAACTTCTGAGAGATAAAGCAGAATGAGAAACACCCACTAACTTCTCTCCCCCAAAAATATAGTTGTCCTACACTACCCACCCAAAGAATTTCCCGAGCCGGAACAAGGCTGGGAAGAGAACGCGTTTCCGGAGCTCGTGCTCGTCGACTTCGGCGCCGCCGTGACGAATAAGGACGACGTTAAATTGGTGAAACAGGGCCGCTGGGACAGGCAGGTTGACTGGGGCAGAACCGCAGCCACCCAGCGGGTCCTGGTCGTTGCTGAGTGGCAGGACGTCTACGCCGTTTTCCAGATCGCTAAGTTTTTGTGCTTAGCTTTCATGCCTGCTGCTGCTACTGGGGGTGATTTGAAGGGACGGCCTGAGAATGTTGCTTGTATGTTCCCATCCCTATCATCCCTCCGCCCCCTCCTTTTTTTTTTTCTTTTTTTCTTTTTATCCGTTGTTTATTGTTAGTTTCCAGCGTTTACTAGTCCGTCGCTTTATCTAACCTGTCAACGCCCAAACAGCCAAAGATATAAACAGGAACCTCCCCGCCAATGAGACGCCCTATTCATCAGCCCTCGTCGACACCCTCCAGGCCTTCGAGTGGCGGAACCAGATGCAGAGTCCCGGCCCGTGGTCCAGCCAGAACGTGGAAGGGCAGATAAGGCACAACTGGGAGGACCTCCCCAGCCTCGTCGACGTGGTTCGCGACTACCTCCCCATGATCCGGAAGCATTGCGAGATGTACCGGAAACCGGGGAAACCACCCGGGGACCCGGAGGGGGATGTTGAGGGTATTCCGGACGAGTGGTGGAGTAAGTCTTACTCACCATACCCACGCCCTGTTTTGTTTTTTCTTCGATACAAAGAGGAACGAAAGCGGGAATGTGGAATACTGACTTACTGCGAAAACAGAAAAGCTAGACATATCCTGGACAAAACCCGAAATAATGCCCTTCGAATGCATCCCGGACCACTCAGAAACCTCCGAGCCCACCCCAGCAGCATCCAAAAAACGAAAGGCAACAGAATCGGGATTGCATTATGACAGAGAAGAAATGGAGCAACAGCTCAACGACCTCGATGATGGCTTAAGCAAGATAAGAGGCGGAAGAGATGATGTCGATTTGGAGTATTTCCGCCCGATTATTTCGGAAGTTAAGCTAGCTCCGCCCCCCGGCCCCGCGGTTAGGAATCCGGTGCTTGGACCTGAGCCTGCTGATGCTCCGCCGCCTGCTCCGCCTGCTCCACCGGGAGATGTTAGAGGGGATAGTGAAGATGGGGATGATGATGAGGGGGATGGAGGAGATGATGGCGGGGATGGTGGTGAGGGTGGTAGCGGGGGTACTGTTATTCGTATCTCTTCTGACGACAGCGGCGACGATGCTGGTGCCGGCGATGGGACTGGCGTGAGTGATGAGAGCAGTGATGACACAAGTGCTAGTGTGGGTGCGGGTACTAGTGCGCTCGCCGGTCTAGGAGACGGACCTAGTGGATTCGTGGCAGATTCCAGTCTCCTCGGTAGCAGCGCTTTCGGGTCCACCGGTCTAGGACTACAAGGAGGTGTGGGAGAGATTAGTAGTAGTACCGATAGTGCGGATGAGATTCCCGTCGTGAAGGCGAAAGTAAAAAGGGCTCACGAGGGGTTCGACTTCAGTGGGAAGGGGCCAAAGAGGGCGATCTTGGCCAGCGGTGGGCTGGGACAAAGATCAAGCGAGCTTGATCGGTCAAGTGGTAGTGGCGTTAGTCGATCAAGTGGTGGTTTCAGTCGGCCGAGCGATACCCTCCCCAGCGCTACTAGACGAGTGCTCGGTATCTCACCCGGCACCCGGAGCAGCAGCGACATCAGCGGAACGCCAAGCAGTGGTGGTAGTAGTAGTGGTATTCGACGATCGACTGGCGCTGGTGACACTACTTTTACACCAGTATTCAGTCCCTTCGTCACTGGCTCCAGTAGATTCTCAGCAAGTCGGGGACCACCACTAGACAGCAGTACCAGCAGCAGTGACGATACTAGCGGGGTGGCAAAAGGAAGATCGAGCGCTCTTCTTAGCAGTAGTAGTACTGCTCTCGGGTTATCAGGTCTGAGAGGAATGCATGGACGGGCCAGTGATGCTTCTGCTGGTGATGGGAGCACTGGTGGTACGTCTAGAGACAGACTGAGTGCTCTCTTTGGCAGTAGTCGTGGTAGTGGTATCCGGCCATCGGGACTGAGACAGAGTACGGGCGCTGATGCTAGCGCTGAGGGCAGTGGAGGAGTGGCAGGAAGAACGCGTAGTGTCTTCGGCAGGAGTGACTTTGGATCGTCGCCACTGGGACCGAGACTGGGAGAAGGAGGAGCACGGACAAGCGATGATAGAGGAGCAACTTGGGAAAGACCGCGTGGTCTCTTTGGTAGTCACCTTATCGGATCCTCGGGACCGGGTCCAGGGGAAAGTAGCGAGGGTGAGGGTGCCGGAGGTGAGGAAGGAGCTGGAGAGTCGGGCGAGAGTGACTGATCATGGTCTGGATTTGTATGTAAGGGGTTGGTCCGTGCTTCTGAATAGGTAGTCAGTCTATTTGTTTGTTATTTGTCAGGTTTCGAGCACCTCCTAGGTAATTATTTGATGATCTAGCTTACTTTAAGTAGCTCAATGTCCTCTAAGCTAGCCAGGATAAGATAGACAAAGTAATGTCTTCGAAGAAGTGACTACGATATTTAAGGCCGAAGCACGAAATATACATAACCAACCTCAGTAATGCCAGCTGCAAGTCGAATATGCTTGTGCCAGGATACGAGAGGCCAGAGTCCCCTATTTTCATTAGTCGAGTTTGACTTTCACATACGTCTTATCGGTGCGGTCATCATTGAGAGAGAGCCTAAGAATTCTGGTTGAGTCATCATAATTATCTGTGTATTCCATTCATGACCGTTTAATAAGAAGGGTATAATAACTTCGCTGCACAAAAAAAATAAAAGCATGAAAGAATGAACCTCCGAGCGCCGAAGATGACTTGTCTAAAGCACCCATGAATATTTGGTCCAATTGGGTGATGCGACCTCTTCCGTACTTCCTGGACCAGAGTCCTTGACTGACCACCCAGGACTACTACTCCCTTCCGGCTCGAAAGGTAGTCTCAGCCGTACTACCGTTGGTAAGGACATTCTGGCGACACCATCCCTGCTATCTCAAAAAGATGATCAACCACAGGATACAGCCTTCTCCCGCGGGGGGGAAGGGGGTATTTATACACCACGTCCAACTCCCCGTTGCTACCAACTTGAAGCGCCAAACGCCGTTATCGTACTTTATAGATTATAAACATGTCATGACCAGACGTTGTCGGATATCATCTCATCGATCCCGGTTTTCGACATCGGTAGCGACTCGTCCTGGAGGAGCGAAGAGACGGTCTCGGATATTGCTCGGAAGCATGCTCAACCAACCCGATTGACGTGACACGTGAGGTACCATGGGCAGCCCCTGCTCTAAATCGGGATTCTCCTCGAGACGGGAGTTACTAGTCGAAGCCTCGTGGTTGTGACCTAGTAAGGCGTCTTCTTCGCTATCATCTTGATACGATTCATAGCGTGGGCTGGACGGGGAACCCCGAGCCAAGGATCGTACAACATCTCCCTTGCATATGGGGCAGGTCCGACGTCGAGTGGTGAGCCACGGTGTTCTGCGAGAGTTGTGAGCGTGAGCCTTGCGACAGAAGGAATACATCAACTTACATGCAGTCTACGTGGAATTCATGCCCACAAGGCAGACTCATAACTTGGCTTACTCCATCGACGTATTCTTCTAGACAAACGACGCATTCCACCTGTCTACCCCTATACTTCTTCCATTCACTGGAGCCCGTACGTTTTTCTTCCGCGCGTGATGCTCCCGGCATTGACAGTGCTGCGTTGATATCGAGTAGATCACCAGCCGAAGGAACACCCGTAGTGGTCCGTGAACGGGGTCGTGGTCTCGACGGGCCGTGCTGGCCGTGCTGGCCGTGCTGGCCTTGAAGCAGGGGCATGGTGGGGGATGAACTGGTAGGTGACGGCAATCGGGGAGAACGGCTGGGACTAGAAGCTACGGTATGATAGGTTCGCACGGGTAACCTCTCAACAACTGATTTAGGAGCCCGCCATCTGCGCCGTCGGATGCGAGCACGCAAGATTAGGAGCGCATATACCACCGTCAGCGTGATCAGCGGGCTGACCACCAGTACCAACAGCGTATCAAAGAACGGACTCGCTCCACTGGTGGGCGTTATGACAACCCAGAGGCCTTCGCGTTCCTCAAGGGGCGGGGGCATCCCAACACCGTCCGGTTTGCCGACGAAAGGTAGATCACCGAGGCTATGTTCGTCTTCGTTATCAAGAGTTTCTACGTCTCCGCCGTCCCCGAATAGCTTAGAGATAAGCCCAGAGTTCGCGGACGTGGCTGAATTCCCCTTTGTGAGTCCGATCGCATCCTTACCTTTTACTGGCAAGTGATTCGTTACGTAATCTCCAGTACTCGGTTTGCTGCCCGCATGACCCGGTCCACTATACTCCTGGTTATCCTCAGAATGCGTTTGTCCAGGCTTAGAGAAGGGCTTGGAGGCTTTGGTGCTATCCTGGGCTGCATTCTCTGGTTTTTCTACGCCAACCAGGTCGGGATCCCGCCAATCTTCCACGCCGATTTGAAAGCCGTCTTGAGGGGATTGCCGGTTATTCGATTTGGAATGCCCATTGCCTTTGTCCTTAGACGCCAGATCGAGGCCGTTTTTGACGCTCTTGTCCTTCTCATCTATGTAATCCTCCACCAATACCCAGTCTAGTCGCTTGCTTCCCGACACATCGCCTGCCTCGGTTGATGCTTTGGACGGCGAGGACCCTCCGAATAACCAAGAAAACCAACCAGATCTAGCTGATGAAGTTTCCGATCCCGGGGATCGAGCATCTCTGAGCTGTGCCGCACCCTCGATACGTGACGCCGTAAGTGGCTTTACGTTTTGAGGGGCCACATTCGTTGTCGATGTCCGTTTGCTGCCCAGTTTGTCATACTGCTGGACCTTTTGGGTAGGTTTGCCACTATCATCAATGGTGTCCTCAATGAAACTCCCAGGCTGCATCATCAACGACAGCAGGTATGCCGTTGTTCTGGAGGTGAAAATAGACGGGATGGTGACGTTCGAAGTGTCACCGTGCGCATACATATGGATCAAAGGGCCGCCCCTCCGGTTGTCCCCAACGATGAGCCCAATAGCCCCACGACGCTGTGCCCATTTAACCTTCTCTAGGAAGCCACAGCCTCCTCGACTCAACAGCACGATCTTCCCTTCGATTTCGGCACCCTCTTGAATCGACTGGATATCAGCATGACCGGAGCTCGAGGACACCGAGGTGTCGCTCGTTAGCCTTTGTGATTTATCTAAATGCTGGTGAAGATAGTCGTCGGTGCCGTCATCGACCGGTTTTTTGACATTAGACCCGGACTCGTACACTACACTACGATCGACTGCTGGACTCCTAGGATTGCTAGGCTTCTGGTTCTTGGAATGGAGGGACTGCTTGGGCGACTGGGCCTTGCCCCGAACACCGTTAATGGGAGGTTTGAGAGCCGATATGGAGGTGCCGTCATTCCACCCTGGCACATCACTGCATCCTAACTCGCCCTCGCCCTCCCCATCCACGATGGTTTCCTCGGAGAACCCGCTCCCAACCCATAACTGACCATTTAAGCCTTTGCTTGGCAGCGGTGGGCCGAAGGCGGCAGGACGGGCAGCAAAAGATGTGCTGTTATCGTCGGCGATCGTAATGATGGCATTCGGCGGAAATATGGCAAAAGGTGCCGTGAAGGAGAAGAAGGACCTCAGAGTCGATTTCTGTCTGGTCCGCGGGGAGGATACGATCGGCGCAGGTTGGGCAGCCGATGTTATCGCGCGGCAAAGGAGGAAAAGACAGGCGGCAGAAAAGAGAGTGAGAATGATAATCCTCGGCGGTCGCATGGTTATTAGCCGTCTAATCTAGGAAGTAAACGATGATCAAAAGGCCGAAGCCCTGGTTGTCGGCTGCAAATACTACAAGTTTTAAAGTTGTGCTACAGAAGCTGGCAATTCAGCCCTCAACCTGAAGTGGTAATCATCCGTGACAGCAGTTGATGTTGCTCTGGCAAAACCAACGCAAAGCCTGAATTCAGAGTCAAGCTATAGCTTGATCTGGTTGGGCGGAGGAGAATATGAAGATAGGTAAGAAGGAGAAGGAGGCGGAGGAGGAGAAGGTCGGTGGACAGCTGAAGCTACCCAAAGAATATGGGTTAGTTTAGAAGCTTCCAAGATCAGATGTACCCATAAAACCCAAGGAAATCCAACTAAGCATTTACTCCTATAAGAGAGGCAAAGAAAATAGGGAAGGAAGGAACACCAAATACGTGTGTTTAGGTTGGCAATAGGGACGAACGGAATTTGAACCGAAGAGTTCGAAGAATTAGAAGCTTCTTGGATTCAATGCCAAATAGCCGAAGGGGGAGAAGTGAATAATGATGATACCTAGAATTTAGCAGTATGTATCTAAGGGATGATGATGCCAGAACGGTGACGGCGTATCGAGGTCAGTAAGAGCCTAACCTTGGAGGTAAGCTTTACCTGTACAGGCTACAGCATAGAGGGGCACCTATGTATCTACTTTTAGGTAACCCAGCCGACCCAGGTATGATAGCAGCTAAGCACCAGCTACCACCTGAGAGTTGATTGGTGGTGTGGAGAGTGAGCTGGGAATGGTGGGTGACTGAATCTTGTATGCGGGGCACAAACAGTGACCTGATGCACGTCGCACAAGGCTCCTAATGTCAGGTCCCCTGACTTATGATCAGTGCACACCAATCCCCATTTTGGGCTTCAGGCTGGCTTGTGACTGGCTTGTGAGGGGGGGAATGCCACACCATTGCAGGATAGATCAAGAGGTATGGACAACCATGTACTTATGTACGTATAGATGTATAAGAACCCATATGGCATTCAGTTCAGAGCTAGTGGTAGTTTCGTTTAACCTAGCTTGGTTTAGTTTTAGTCTAGTGTACCCTGGCTCTCCCTATACATGTACAAACCTTGAATATGTACTTAATCTACATGTAGTACTGATATGCCAAAGGTACTGAAAGTGTATTAGATACTATGTAGGTAGTGTTTCTGACTGCTGTGGTCTGTAGTTAGTACCTAGCTAGGTACGTATGCAGTACTTTGGTTAGAATCTTAGCTTGAGTTGCGAACTACATGTAACGATTGAATCCCTTCTTTCTGCCCTTCCCTTTCACTCTTCCAGTACCTTCAAACGACGGCTAAACGGCAACGGTCTTCACGATGTTATAAGGGATCTCAGTGATGGATACCAGCCTTGCCATTATCATCCCGCCTGCATATGTGCCACGAACTTGAAGCTAACCACAGGCATAACAGCTGTGAGCATGAGGTCGATGTGTCTAATGTCGATCAACATTTTACCCGAGCCGGCATGGTTTCATCCCAAGCCAAAGCATAATGCCTAGTCTCTTTATGAATAGGAGCTCGCAAGCTAAGGTATGTTCCGTGAGTCGTAGACAGGAGCATATGTAGCGTTTTTCGTTCTCTGACCTTCATATTAAAGGGACAGTGCCTCGGATTTCATCATGACAACATGCCGAGCCAAGACACAAGACATCCTCGAGAAATCCTTGGACTCAACTCTTCCAAGTAAACAGAGAGATGTGACAAAACCACTAATATCGAAAGGACCAACTCCACGTATTCTTCCTGAGCAGGAGGTAGAAAGACATGACCAAACGTCACAACCCCTCTCAAACCAATTACAACCCCTCATTTTTACCCTTCACAATGTGGGCTTCTGTTAGATATCGGGTGGTTCTTCTCTGAGATACTCACAACCCATAAAACATACCAGGGAAACTGTCGACAACATCAAAATCATAACACGCGTGGCGTGGATCTCTACGTTCACATGGCTCGTTCTATAGGTACGTTCTCGGTCTAATTAGGGAGTGAAGGTGGTCTGCAAGAGCCAAAGTTAGAACGACTTGTTGAACTATGACGGATAGGAAACTAACGTAATAAGGAGCAGAAGGCAGCAATGCCTCTGAATACTGATTCAGTTCTGCTAGGCAGTGCTTCAACCGCTGGAGCTTCTTCTCCTCTAGCGCGTCATCTGCCGGACGGAAGATCTCGTTCACCTCGTCTTCGGTCAGACGCTTGACGACGTCTGATACGAACTCAGGAAGTCTTTTAATGATGCCATCTTCGATGAGGAAGACGCCAACATCTTGAATCATCTTGTCCATGGTGATCTGTTACTCGTTAGTTTTTGTGACTCATTAGGGTAGGGCAACTAAGCTAACCTTGTAGTGTGCGTCTAGGGTGTCGATGACCAGTAAGGCGATGCGTGTGTCAAGGTCGGGCCGTGGCACCCCAGCGATCAGCCTCTGGCGCTCGCGACCCGTCTGAAAGTCCTGAACCATTTGTCCAAGTCTAGCACTGCTAACTATGGGTTGGTCAGGACGACATACCTGGAGGAGCTCCTCCATCTTCCGTTCTAGGTTGGCTCTGGTTTGTTCGATCCATCGGGGGGCAACAATGTTGGATAACGCACTGGCTGTTCTGACGTCCGTGATGTAGTACAAGATCTGATCGATTTTACGTCTTGCCGTATCGAGTCTGATTTCGGTAAGCTGGCGAATAATACCTTTCTAAGGCTTAGACTGCATGCTGAAGAGCTCGGCGACAACAACGGGATTCCAAGAGCCGGAAGACTGGCCTGCACCCATCCTGGCCAACCCTGCCTTGATTGTGGCTTCGTAGTGTGGTAGAGAGACACAGAGCCCGTCAAACAGACAGCGTTGTTGCGGGTAGCGTTGTAGCTGGTCATCGACATGGTGGATGTGTATCCACCCACCATAGGTATGCATCTGATAGGCGAAATGGCGGAGCCACGCATGCCAATGAAGAGCGAACGGCCGGCCTGGACCGACGATTGCTGTGGCCATGACCTCTTGGAACCGTGTCGACAGATGCAACAAGCGGCTATGGTTGTCTATTCCATTCCTTGGTTGGCCCAGTCGTGGGCGCTGCTCACAGCGTTGAATGTGGCGTGCCGCGTTCTGGGCAAGAGAGTTTCTGTTGTCCCTTACTAAGTCGAAGAGGATGGCAGCCACGCGACGCTGAAATTGAGAGTTTCCCCGTACACGGAGAGCGGCCCAGCCATTTCTTGCAAAAAACGCGTCATCCATGGCGTCTTTCTCTGCCATTGGTGTGTGGCATGTGACGTTTCCGAGACTGCAGAGGACATGCCAGCCGTGGGCGAGAAAGCTGGGTTGCTGCCGGGCGAGTTCGCAGTAAAAGTTCTCGGCTCCGAATCCTTGTTGAAGTGGAGGAGGTATGGTGATGACGCCGAGCAATTTGTTGCAGAATTGTTGCAAAGTAAGAAGCCTGGCATTGAATTGAACCGGGAATTCTGGCTCTGCTGCTGCTACTATGACTCCAACTGTGTGCGGCTGCCGCATGAAGTAACTGAAGACCGCTAAGGTGCGGGTGTCTTGCTCCAGGGGCACGTTGTCATGGGTGTCATGGAACAAGCCAGGGAGGCTGATTATGCTCAGCTCCGGGCTATTCGGGTAAGTCGTCCGTGCCTGAAGGAAGAGTTCTGTCCGCTCCTGATTATTTATGATTAACAGCGCGTTGTTAATTTCCTCCTCGAGGGAGGGGTTTGGATGTGGGAGCACGATTCGCTCTTCGTAGCTCTCGTTTAGTTCGCCAGGAACACCTGTGATGCGGACCTCGTGTCCCACATCAGCTCCGCGAGACCAGGTGATTTTTGAGGCAATCGGACCGCAGAGCACCTTATTTGCGACAAGGTCGCCTCTAGTGAGAGCGCTCATCACGAGGCACTTCCCCAGAGAGTAATCTCCGGCAAAAACGACCTGTACTGTGTCGCTCCGGCCGTCACCGACGCCCAGGGACCATAGCTCGTCCTCAAGGTCCAAGTACTTGGAACCGTTGAGCGATTCTATAGCCCCCGGGTCGCCGGTGACCACACTGTTGTCATTGTTGGCCATTGCTGGGATTCTCTTGGTCGCTGTTGTTCTTCTAATTAGTCAGGACGATGCAACAGATGAATGCATTACAGTGGCCGCGAGCGCGATATCAAAAACATACCTGAATGGGGTGGTGAGGGTATGAAGGAGGATGTAAGGAAAGGAAAAGAAGGAAGAAGGGAAGAAGGGAGTGGGTTACTTATAATGAGAAACTAGGTGGTTGATCTTCGTTGGTAACTAGCGTGGTAGGTATCTTTGTACCGATTCTACGTGAAGGAAAAGAATAAGAGGGGGATTAAGGAACCTTATATATTCAGATAAGGTGCCTACGTACATTACCTCCAGATACATTTGCTACGTGTTTATAAACGCGCTAACGAACGCGTTAGCATGCGAATAACGACGTGTTTTCGTGCTATGAATCACCTCTCGCTCTTGACTAAACGTAGAACGCGTTTTCCTTCACGTGTCGGACTGATTACTTGAATGTAGGTAACCTGAGTCATCCATCTATCTATCTTGCATACAAACCTATCCAGGTAAGTGAATAGCGGCATTTAGGGTGATTAGCGGGCAATGGCGACGATGAAGGCTTGAAGCCCCTGAGATATGCGGGTTTTCAGCCTTGCTGTTGCGCTGGCTGATTCCACAGAGTGGTATGTAACTACATACATAACATAGCAAGGCTGTATCGGTACGTACCGATAGGAGCTAATAACCTTCTCACTTGGACCGCGAGCGAGCACGTTTTCATTGGTACAAACTAACAATATCATAATGAAGGTAGGTATATAGGTATGTCAACGTACTGGGGGAAGAGCAGCAGCAGCAGCAGCAGCAGCAGCAGCGTCAGTACGTACCGAAGTGGTGGATTTTGCTGAAAGAATCTATGATAGCTGTTAGACAATCTTTAGCTTGGGATAATACATATCGCTACGGTACATTAGGGGCAGCGCAAAGGATCTATATGTCCTAATAAAGGGCAGCATGTATTATTGCATATAGAGAATGCCTCAAAAGTACATCCAACTTGCTAATGGTATCAAGAATACCCAGAGTAGTAACATCGGCACGTAGCGAGAATGGGACGATATTTATAACCGGGAACCAGGATAGTTAGGATAAGTACCTACTGATAGAAGGAACGCATGTCGCGGTTTGTTGTCAGGTGACAGAGCAGTTGAATGGAGTTTACTAATTTCAAATTCTCACAATAAGTATCATAGTGAGCTATGGTTAGGAAAGATAGAATTAGCAGCACCATATGGCAATAATAACACCTATTGTTACATACAGAAGAGAACAGTAACGTTAGTAGTAGCCTGTAGGTACCAAGCACAGCGCGGTCTGATGAAGAAAAGAGCAGTAGAAAACCGGCATAGGAGAGTACGGAGAGGAGTGTATCAACATTGGTACGCACCAAAAGACGCGGGAAGATAAACGCGTCTATTATAAGTCTGGTAGGAGCGAAGGGCAGTCAGTCCTTTCACGCGTATTCACCGCACTAGAGGCGTGCTCATTCGCGAACTACTGCTTTAAGGGGTGTGCTGGTGCCTACCCAACCCAGGCAGTCAACAACTGTTAATACTATTCTCATCGCGATTCTGAGCTTGAGCCTAGTAAACATGGACTTGAGACTGACTAGAAGGACTAGAAAGATTCTTAAATCTCGTCCGCCGTGCAGTGGGTAGCAAATAGCAGCGGACCTAGGTGCTAGGATTACTAGCAGTGTGAAATTATAACGAGATATTCTCTATAAATATAACTATGACCGGGTTTCTTTGGTAGACGTAGTAGTGGTGCATGCTCCCGAGTTATGTCTTGGTGGCATGCCGAGTCTCAAGGGTTGTCTCCCATGGTAAAAGCAATAGTTAGGTATCTAAGTGCCATCGTATTCACGGCCACACGTGCCTCAAGAATCTAGAAAAGACAGAAGATGCTTCCTCACACAGAGAAAGCAAAAGACCTTGCAGAGAAATCAGCGTGTCTTCCTCCCGGTAGCTATGAGTTTCTTTCGAGGGCCCCCTTACTGAGCTCCTAACTTCCACTTCTTACGCCTCTGAGACTATCCAATGAGACTGGCCTCGGTATACAGACACCTGTAGAACTGCCTCTGTCATGCGTAACCCCTCGAAAAGACGAGAAATCTGTACGCGTGTAGAAGCTTGATGGGCTAATCATCAGCTCAGCTCTTCATTAAAGGAATTGTTTTATGTGTGCCTTGCCTTCACCGGAGCCGCGTCTAGGATGGCGGAATTCATCTGGGCCGCGCTGCTTTGATGGGTTGGCGAGGCAAAGGTTCTGACTGGCGTTTATATGAGGCTTCCGGACCCTTTATAAATGATGAGGTTCAGTAGAGATGATACAAGGGGAGTGAGTGGGTGAGGCTTTTATGTGTTAGTCAAAGCCAGAAAAAGAGGTTTCATATGGGGGACCATCAATGTGAGAAAGCTTGCCAGACAAGGGGCAAATGGCGGTGAATCATTGACTACCTAATGACATGAGCCTGTCATGCAGTAAACTGCTACTGGTTTCCTATAAGTACCTACTTCGAGTTGCATGCTTCGGGCTTGATGGATATTACCTACCTATTCGGAAGAGGCCTAAAGACTGGAAACCTTAGTTTGATGTTGCGTGGTTTCACTGACCTGTAAGACCTAGCTGAGTATATCTTGCCACCTTTGCTAAGGTATACGTCTGTGTATGAACGTTATGTTGAACACTTGCAAGAATATCTTTGTGAATGCCGTTCAACACAGCATTTGGAGCTCATAGATTGCTGTCTGTCTCGGTACGTTTATACTGTTGATCCCGGCATCCGCGTATATTCTGTTACTTTCAGTCTTGTAATGTTTAGGAGCCGTATCTGGGTTGAGATGGCAATACAGGCTACTATTGTCGCCTCCTCGACGTCTTTGTGCTGTTGACATCTGCCATTCTAAGGCTCGGAATAAAGAGAGAGTGTTGTAAGGTTATTTTGGTTGATCTTTGCTCTAAAGATCTGGGTATCTATAAACCGGGAATAAATCAACAATATTTTGATTCCAAATTAAGCAAGCAGTAAAGCAGCAAGCAGGCCGCTTAAAAGGACATTGATTTGTTCCTAACAAACTCCAATCCTAGCCCCTTGAATATGCCAATACCCCTAGCCTGTGAATTATTATAAGAGACATAAACAGAGATGTCAATTTCAACGAATCTCTGGGACGGTTTGTTTTGTTTTGTTTTGTTTTGTTTTGTTTTGTTTTGTTTTGTTTTTGTTTTCTCTTTCTTTCTGAGTCATCTATTATACGGCCTCCTCGGGAAATCAGAAACCAGAAACTTCTGATTTGCCTCGAACTCAGGATAAGACGGCGTATCATCGTGCATCTCGTGCGGAACCCTTGTCCCCGGCGGTAACTCGTGGGGCATATAGCGCGTCGTCTGAGGCAGTTCCCGCAACGGCGTAAGCGCCTTGCCTGATTGTAGCTGGTTTCGCAAGTCGATCGCTTGCTGGTGTATCGGATCGTGGAGCATGGAGGCCGTGGAGGAGGGCGCGGCGGCCGAGAAGTTGTTCCGCCGCTGTAGCGCTTCCATTATCAATTCGAGTTGCGTGTCCTTGACGTGTCTGTGCGTGTCTATGCATGCGCAGACGAAGAGGGTGAGTCGGATGACGCTATAATTTTTTTGTCAGTCGTTGGTCGGTATTGACGATTGCGAATAGATGGATAGCTTATTTTTTTTTTTTTTTTCGGGGGGACGACCGCCAGTTGACGTGGGAAAAAAGGAAAAAAAAAATTTAACTCACAAAAAGATGACGAGGAAAGTTACTAATGCTATCTTGATTGATTGCACCCAGTCCGGATTGGGTGCGAAGATATTATAGTCGATATTCAGCCCGCTAAACGTGAGAGTAAATAACAATCCTCCCCACATGACGAGTTCGATGCCTATTTCCCAGCCGGGATGTAGTCCTGGGTTCCGTTTCCAGAGCGCGGAGAATAATAACTCGAGGCCATCGAAACCTGAGGCGATGAGTGCCTAACCATTAGGAAGCAGGAGGTAAGTCTTCTGTCTTTTCTCTCTCTCTCTCTCTCTCTCTCTCTCTCTCTAAAAGCAATAACAAAACTAGGAAAGATATAATATAGTTTGACAAGGAGATGGGCGGCAAGGTTGAAGGTAGGTATAAGGTGAGAACTAACCACAGGAACGGTAGACCACCAACTCTGCGTGACAGCCTCCGCATTATCGTCTGTGATGACATGCCACTCATAGGTACGCTTCGAATCCCCGACCGACAAGCCAATTAATATGATGCTGAGCACGATACTCGCGATGCGCAAGTATAGTTTCGTCTGGTTATGTCCCCCTTGGTGGTAGGCCAGGAAGCCCGACTGTGACTGTATTTTGTTTGCCTTCGTCTCCCGTGGGAGGATAGACGGCATGGTATCTGCTCCTTATTCCTATTTTTCTTCTTCTATGAGAGGTGCACACCGCGGGTCGCGGGGTAATCGTGAAATGCAGTGCGCATGGGACTCGGTCGGTCGCGAAAACACTTGATACCTAGACGAAAATTGACGAGTGAGAGGAAAGATTGGGTATGTAAGCGCAGTAGATGGTTGGATTGTAGATAAGTTTGATGAGCATGTCAGACTGGAATCACCAGATGGGTAAGGTTGCAAAGACTGGGAGCCCGGCCCCCCTGTCCCGTGGAGGTCAGAATGTGCCGATCTTCTTCGAGCCACACACAGCTTGTATACCTCCTGCGGACGGTACTACATGCCTACACAGACACCCTGCACGTCAGCAGCTTGTTACTGTTGGAAGCTTTACCTGACGCTGTGTGTTACTGGGTTCAAAAAGCACGCTACAATACAAAAGTAGAGAAGCCTCTTCAGATTTCACGTGAAGTTGGGAAGATTGGGCAAGGGTATTTATTTACAGACGATAGCAGTCCACACCAGCCGCCTGCTAGATTGGGAGGCCCATTATGTATGTACATACACCGCAGAGATATTCTAAGGTCTAACTGCATGGGAAGTGAAATTTCAGATGACGATTGGGCTTGGCCAGTCGCGATGCTACTAAGAAGTTGCCCAGGCATTTAGTAAACCAGGGGGTAAGAGGCAGGGGTCTTCTGCTAAAAGCACTTCCTCGCCCTGTTTCAGCACAGCACAGCCATCCATCGTTGAAGATGTCAGAGGAGGGGAGTGTGCACCGGATTTGCGAAGGATCTTACATAACCTCTGACGTAGATAAGCAAGACCATCCGCTTATAAGCTGACGGGACTTGGCTTCCTATATCGGTAGCAGTGAGAAAAGGTAGCGTATATATTCGTAACTGGAGAAAACCCCGGAATGCAACTCACTACCTAATGTACATTACATGCGTCCGTAAGGTGATTGAACTTGGAGGTAAGTAGGGCAGATATTGCTGGAAGCTTGACATCGTGATAAGGTAAGGAGGCATCTTCCTTCAAACCGGCTGTGTTCCTGTAAGGCTAAGGCTGAGGACACAGTCGATTCCTAGCCGGAGCCCTGGGTTTCCTGGAGAGTACCTGGTTTTCTTGCTTGGTTTGAAGTTACAACAGTCGCCAGTTACCGTTGGACAAACACTGAAGGTTTGCTACTCTAAGATATAACTCTCTCAATTTCTCACTCTAAATAAAGCCAGAACATACTACGTACTACTCCTTCACACAAGATCCTTATTATCTTACTACCAAATTATTACAAGATCAAGAAAGCATGGGCTATTGTCCTCTACGAGGTACCTATTTTGTTGTACACTAGGAGAGATTTTCCGTACTTGGTACCACAAAGCTAAAAATAGAAACATTCAAGGGCCAGTGTGAGAAATTCACGTTGTACCAAGCGGAAATCGAGGCGTTGCTTTTACCTCATACCTACTCATAGGTAGTGACCACCTTACGACAGGGCTATGTATATATCCCGATATTTATCCGAGGAATATCTTCCTACCACCTCCTGAGTCAACATGCAGTATCACCATAGCGGACGGAATTGGGGGACAAACGTAGATACTATACAGTAGTGGCATACAAGTGTAGGACAACATTCTTTACGTGTAACACTGCGTCCTGTCGTAGCCACAAGCCTGGATGCTGCATACATATGACAGTCGTGTTGGAGCTTGCCTCTCATGTAAATGTGTCGCATCCAGTCTGAGCTCTAATGCCATGGAACCTAGACCAAACATAAAACTTCACGTCTTCAGTTTCAAGCGTGCACAATGAGTCTTAGGCAAGCAGGCGACTGATGTGATTCAGCCGAATTGCGTATACTACAGAAGGTAGTCAGGGAACAGTGAGGTTGCCTCACATTCCTCAAATTGAGTTCATCCACCAGTCATGTCATGTCCGTAAAATGCAGTTCAAAAACGCCGTCTTTATGCGCATCCAAATGCAAATGCTCTTCCTAACGCCATCCCCAAAACATCAACAGCGGCCTTTTACGTACTTAGGTAGTACAATGCGTGCGTTGTGCGTTCTGTCATAAACCATGCCACTCAATTTATGTGCCCTTTAGTCGTCCGTACTCGGGCTGGGGGGTCACGGCGCCATCGGGGCTGACGAGCTTACCGCGATCCCATTCCCGGACGCCACCGGCCTTGTCCCACTTCACGTCCGTCTCATCCTTCTCGCCGCCCTTCTCGCCGCCCTTCTCCCACTTCCGTATCTGCTCCTCAGTAAAACCTGCAGAGCGGAGCCGCTCGGCGCCCTGCTGTTTCCACTTCATCCTGTCCCGGAAGGTCTCGACTGCGGTATCCCAATCGTCACCGCCAGTTTCGTCGGGGTCGGGGGTGACGTCAATCTTGGGGTCATAGTCGGCAGCAAAACGGTTGTCGATGCCGGACATGGCAGAGTTAACGCCTCGTCCTCGACGCCGGACAGTCGATTTCGAAGGAAGAGCTGGACCGATTATGTCGTCAAGTGGATCAGAGTCGGAATCGTCATCCTTGCTCAGACGCCCTGTGTCTTTGCTTGTACTTGTGTCAGCTTTTTCAGAGTCGCGGTGACGGCTGGTGCGACTGTCGTCCTTTTCCCGAGAACTCCGTGCCTTCCGTCTCCGGTGTTGTTCTTCTCGTTCTCGTTCTCGTTCCCCACGAGAACTGGATCTGCGGTCACGATCACGATTACGATCCCGATCCCGGTCCCGATCGTGATGTCGCTCTTTTTCCTTCTCATGCCGATGTGATCGTCGATGATTGTTGTGGTAATCAGAGTAGTCGTCATCTCTTCGGCTTTTCCTTCTGGCTTTGCGGTCGTCTTCGTCTGATTCTCGGTCCCTTGTATCCCGCGATTGCGATTTGCTCTCTCGATCGTCTTGATCTCTAGATGAGTACCTGCTCAGCCTAGACTCATTGGTATTGTCTTCAAGTCTCTTGTCGCCATCATTGGCTTTACGCCGCTTAGACGAGCCACCTAAGATGGCTGCGATATCGCCAAGCATGCGCTTTCGCGTATCTCTCGCATCTGGCTTGGCCCGTCGTTCACGACGCTGCTCTTCCTCTCGCTTTCGTTGCTCTGCTAATTCGAGCTCACGCAGCCTTGCCTGGGATTCGACATTCTCCTTCGCAAGTAGAGCTCGATTGTGACTGTTTGTATCCCGGATAATATTGTTCAGGAATCGTGTGTTGGGTTTGGGTTGATTTGCTGGACGTCTATAGCTTCAGATATTAGGTCGGCGTTCAACTACGCAATCCATTTTGCGAAGGTTGGTAGTGGAATAACCTACTTATCTGGTTTGAAAGCGTCCATACCCATTGCCGAGTACTTCAAGGAACAGTCGTTAGCTTCCTTGACCAGCAACTCGGCAACATGGTCGTCAGTTAGGATTTCGTGGGAGGAAGACATGTTGAAAGCAACTGCAGGCTATGCCGATAGGGAATAATTAAGGGGTTATAGGGTAGTTCTGAGGGGAGGTATACTCCCACACGCATCGGCGCATTCGAGCAAGAGAGCGGTGATAGGAAAGTAAAATCGGCGACAGTTGCGTCAGTGGGGTGTGGCTCAAGAAGAAGCAAAGGCGGGCACATTTGCACCTACACATTATACCCGATCGGGTATGCGTGTTCTGGGCTGACTGGTCCAGTACCACACACTGTTGTTGTACCTCAGCGGGTAATTGGCCTGGCAATTCACAGCAGGTTCCTACCGCTAGGTACCTACAGGCTACATCTGTACAGCATGTGCAGTTATCCAAGGTACATGCGACCCACTTCAGATCAAAAATTCACCTTCCCTTTCTTGGATAAATGTAAACAGGGTCTCGATGACTACAGACATATATAGTAGGCACAGGAGGCGTGAAGTGCAGTACACAACATTGCGATTTCTATCTAACCCGCGACCTTATTTCAGGCCAAAGCCACCAATAAAATTTTCAAGGTATGAACTTCTATAACTTTGCATTGCCGAGGATAGTCAAATCCATTCAATACGAAAACTTGGATTTCCTGGACGGTCCATTAGTCTGACTGAAGAATTCCACAAACGCTATGGCGGCACCCACTCCAGAGCAGATCTTGGAAGAGATCCAAACACTAGCCGCTAACCAGGAAATCACCATCTTGAAGCTGAGCGAGCCCATCTCTTCCGAGATTGCACAGCTACAGGAGCAGTCCCAGAGGACATCGGACATCTCCAACGCGTCACTAGACGCGACAACGCCGGCATCATTGGAAGCCGATCTCACACACTACCGGGAGCTCTTCGCTAAGTTACGCTTCAGCTATGTCGAGCAGGTCACCAAGGAGAAGTTCATACGCGCCATCGTCGGCGAGCCGCCTCTCATTGTCACATCCCAGGAGAATGTCGATCTCGAGAAGCAGAACTTGGCCGCGAAGGCCACCCTCAAGGCTTTGAAGACTGAGGTTGCCGACATGGTCAAAGAGCTTGAGGAGACGGCGAAAGATCTCAGCAGGAAGTATGAGCGTGTCAAAACAGAGACTATAAGACTTAAGGAGCTGCCGGAGAAGGTTGCTGAGCTCGAGAGCGCGGTTGCGAAGTTGAAGGAGGCACAGGCGTCGTCACCGAGTTCAAACCCGGAGCTGAACCTACCATTAGCGAAAACGCTCGAGTTGGTAGAAGCCAAGAAGCGCCAGAGAGACGAGTTAGATCGCCAACTAGAGCAGCTTCAGAGCCAGGTTCCGCGCAAACAGAAAGAGCTTGAGCGCCTTCGCACTGAGTTACAGCCCTTAGAGACCAAACGAAACAATAGCGTGGCAGCTGCAAAGGAAGCGAAGAGGCGCAAAGAAGCTGCCTTAGGTGGTGTCCAGGATGATCTCGAGGAGAGAGGTCGCTGGTATCGTGCTACTGAGGCGGCATTAAAGCAGATGCTGGAGACCGAGGGTTGAGTAGAGACTCCTATCGATGAACACTTGACGATCTTCGAGCCCCGTCTGTTTTGCGCTTGGGCCCCCTCCCTAGCCTCTACACCAGCAGCCTCACGTGCGGAATCCGCAATGCCCTTGGAAAAACTAGGATCACACAGCCAGTGCTATATACTTGGCTGTCTACACCTGGTGCATATCTAAGACTGCCAAACATAATCCGTGGCTTGATTGACAGATACTTGGTTTTCACCGAATACAAATAATACCTTTTAAGGCTGCCTACACATACTACGGAAGCTAAGGGTCAAATATGAGCTTAAGCGCCATTTTCATCCGCAGCGACCTCACCCTATGTCACCCCCTTTCGTCGATATCGGATACCCGTTATCATGCGTCGACCTTGATTAGGTCCGCGCCCTACAACATCGAGTCAGCATCCGTGTGCTTGGCCTGTACGAGGAATATGGGCGACTTGCCTTCTCTGCAATAGCGTACGTCGATTGGCATGTGTTCGCACCAACCAGGACAGGCATAATACTAGCATCCACCACACGAAGACGCTTCACACCGTATACCTTGAGCTTCTCATCGACAACGCCGCCCAGCTCGCGCGGCATCATAGCGCAGGTGCCGACAGGATGGAAATACGAAGGGCTGATGCTGTCGCGCAAGTAACCCTTAATGTCTTCGGGCTCGTTGACGTACGATGGCGGCTGAACTTGGCGCGGACTGAGCTCTTTTAGACGCGTCTCGAAGTAGTAGCGCTTCGTGAAGCGCACGATCTCCACCATAACGTCCAGATCCACAGGGTTGCTCAGCACGCGATAGTCCACGACCGGCTCGCTGTTGAATGGATTGGAGACGTTGATATTCACGGTGCCTCGGCTTAGGGGGTGCAGGTCTACAATTGTGCCCGATGATGCGCTCCCCGTCAGGACGTGGTTATAGAAGGCAGTGTTCTTGGATCGAATTGCTGCGGCCATGTTCTTCATCTGGGCCTTATAGCCTAATTGCGATTGAGTCGGTTCATTAGGGGTTCTGTTGACTGCGTGCGGAATGTCACTTACCTGCTATCACTGCCGGGTCCGAGTCGGCGGGTAACGTGGCGCCGTGGTCTAGCTTCTCGAGCTTCGACGCAATTTCTTCGAACGTGTCGGGAGCGATGACTGGCATACCGAGCCAGGCAGCGGCGTTGCCGACGCCGAGAGAATAGGGACCTAGATATTGTCAGTGAACTGCAACGAACATTGTTTTTTTCACTATTAATTTCTAAGTATAATAATACGTACCCGTCTTATTCGTACGCCAAACCTCTTGAGCCCAAGCCGAAAAGTTCTGATTACCATACATATCAGACGGATTCGGATGGACAGTGAAGTTCTGCACTATATCCCCATTTATAAGCAGGCGTGGCGTGAGCATGCCTCGAGACTATCGACTTACAAATGACGTTTGTGAACACAGTAGGGTGATCCTGAAAATTCTGCCCAACACCAGGGAGATCGACGATCGTATCTATACCTGCCGACTTCAACAACTTCGCCGGCCCGACACCGCTCTGCTGGAGAAGTTGCGGGGAGTGGATAGCGCCGGCCGAGAGAATGACTTCCTTATTAGCCTTCACGACAGTATCGACCGTGCTATTGCCGGATTTATGTCTGAATGAGACACCCTTAGCTACTACTACCCCGCTGGCACCATCCTCTTCGTCGAATAGGATCTTAGTGACTTTGGACTCGGTGATGACCTCGAAATTGGTCCGGTTGTTGATGATGCCGTTGTAGTGCCCCGTCCGCGCGTATGATCGCTCGACTTTTTCCGGGTCCATGAATGTAGGGAACCAGTATACGCCCGCTTTTCCGGCCCCGCTATCAGCTGGGAAGTCGATGTTGGGTATGTCTTTGAAGGCTTCGATTTGTGCCGCTATATTTCTGGGTGTGAGAATTGGGTGATGATTCCATGACTGCTCGGAAAAGGGGGGCAGGGGGCAGGTCGGTTTTATTTCTACAGTACGTACCTAGTGCAGGCCATTGGAAACGCGGCCACGATGTATGCACGCTCGAGGTGTTGCCCCAGTACGATGCGTCCCAAGCGATGTTGACGGACTTGGCTACTTCTTCGTCGGGCGGTGCGAAATTGACAGCCTTTCATTTCCCTTTAGCTTGCTCATTCTCATTCGATCATTTAATCATTCATCCTCCTTATCGTTTCGTAGCCATTCTCGTCCAGCGAAACAAATATAGGGGTTACAGGCAAATGGGAAAATGAAAGCGAAAGACAAACGCACTCTCTTGAAATAAGGCAACAACCCTTCCCACGACCAGTCAGATTTCTCGCCGAAGAAGCTGCCCCAGCGGTCGTAGTCGTCCGACGTGGCGCGCACCGTCATCATGGCGTTTATGGCGGAACTCCCGCCCACCAAGTTGCCGACCATAACGGCCGTGGTCCGGTTCCCTAGGTTTGTCTGAGGGGCGGATGTTATGGCGTAGGACCATGTCGGACCCATTGCCGATACACCGCCGAAGACTTGGCTGATTCGCGTCGAGTCGACTGTTTAAAGGGGTGCGCATTTTGTGTTCGTTTAGCTAGGTATTTACTTCTTGGAATAGAGGAGGGAGAGGGAAGGAGTCATATTTCGTACCAAGTTTGCCATTTTCGATCACCAATACAGTCGCTAGAATGGTTTCCAAATGTTATTATTCTTGGTCTAAGTAGCTAGGGCAATCTCCTCGTTTCACGTCATCTTTGCTCACATTTCCCATCGGCAGAAAGTCGATCAGCCACCGTCAAGCCAGCTGTCCCTCCTCCCACGATCACATAGTCGTATGAATCGCTCACTCTGGGTCCGCGCTGTTGATTGAGATGATCGTATCGCTCGTTCAAGCCTTCGCGCAGCGGTAGAGAAGGGGCAGGTATTCCTGCTGCATATCCTGTCGCTACAAGGACAAGGCTGGAGAGGAGCTTCGGTAGCAGCATCTTGTGAGATGGACTGATGGTAATTTTGTCGGACTGGTTGAATTGACTACACTACTACTTAGGTATCTCGTGTGCGACTACCCGACTACTTACATATGTACCCATATCTTCCTGAGAAAAGGCGGCTGCATCGCGTTCTGTCCTGCAGTGTAAGCTGACTGACAGGCTTTCACGGCTAATTAATTAATTATTTATCTGTTCTGGGCTGGTTATATGGTATTGCAGCTCCGAATGCAAGGTAACGATTGGTGATACCGCCGGGGAAGAAAACAGAAATAGCCATAATAAAGACTTATATCCTGATTGCAATAAGTCCATTCTGGTCGGCAGATACACATTTTCTATCTTTTGTATCCCTAGATGACGTTGGTGGTCTACTTAGTCGTTTTGTCGGTTATTACTAATCGCGTGCCCAGTGCCTTAGGGTAGATAAGTATATTAATTACTTAGCCGCGCGTCTTAACGACGTTTGGTAATACCGTTTAATCTATGTTGCATCTGCGCTTACTTTAGGAGACCCAGTCGATGTTCTGCTTCTCGGGTCGGTAGAGCGGATGCTGGGGAATGTTGTTCCGCGAAGTTCGAATAATGCGTCGGTAAGCAACAACTTAAGCAGGTAACAATCTGCAAACCTGTCCGTTTGATGACAATTTTGAATTACTGCTACTCATATATGATATAGAATTGCGTTTGATCAGCTTTGGTATTATCTTCATTCCTAGAAGTCGACGGAGACATGAGGTGTCATACACACCCAAGATCATCCATTAGACTACATGATAGTTAAAACTGCTCTGCGGACACGAAGATGGATTGACGTATTGAATCCTTAGTAGTATCTTGTTAGGAGGGCAATACGGCCGGCCGTCCCAGCTTGCTTCACATGGGACCTTCTGTCTGCTAGTTCCGGGGGTATGCTTCTGCAGCATACTTGAAAGTACATTGTTAACAACATCCAGTATACTCACCTCCAACACTGGCATAATGTACGTGGACAAGGGGAGGGGTGCAGGTGACTACAGGAACATCGAGAACACCAGCCCAGAGGCACTTGCTGATCAGTACGTTCAACTGAAAATGGTAAATATGGATTTTCTTAACAAGTTCACGCAAATGCATGATATTGCAAGGTGTCTTGTAAGTGGTTTCAGCATCAATGAACAATTATAAAGAGCTACAGAATGCATAATAGACAAAGAGAGGGGCACACGTGATCAAGACAACTACAAGGCTTTACTATTCACCCTGATCTGTACAAGAATGTAGGTACACTTAAGAGCTCCATGCTAAGTCCGAGCAATGTATCCGCATATTGGCTACGCATATGGGCAGTTGAAACCTATTCTCGTACCAATTGCTTCTTCCAAGTAATACACAAGTAGTTCGTTCATAAAGTGACTAGGGGCAGGTGACTGAGAGAACAACAAGATACTAGCACAGGGGCACATACTTAATGATCAGGGTCACCTGCACCCCCCCGGGAGTTAATATTAACAAAGTAATAGGTGAGGTACACGTGATCGTGATGACAACCTACAGCTACATTACCCTTCCTAGTTCTCATGTTTTAGGTGTGTACATACCCTGCGCAAGGCTATTGTAATAAAATATGTATTGATAGGGGTAAACGTGATTGATACAGCCACCAATAGGCTTACAAGCCCTCCGTTTTCAGGTGCATACTTACCTGCCTAAGTCAAAGCAAAGGTACTGTGCTTCAAGAGAATAGGGATAAGACATATGCTCTATTCACGTAGTCCTACCTTGACAGCCAGCCACTCATAAGCCAATATAGCAGTGAAAGCGGACCCAGGGTAGCTGAGTGGCAGTTATCGCGAATGCCACCGGCGCACCTCGCAGCACCATGTAATCTTAAAGTACCCGCTTCTCTATTGGGCTACATTGTGAGCTCTGTAGCGCCCTTGGATGTGTATTCATGTCCAGTTATCTCAATGGCTTGCGGATTTGGTTTCCAGGTGGGCTAAAGTTCTCGGCAGGTCAAGCTGGTCCATATCTTCTCATCCTTCTCCCTTTCTGTTCCTGCCTTCCTTCTTCCCTTCTCAAATTCGCAATTTTCTGTGTCCTACTTCAAGGCGCAGCTGTTCCTATTCCTCTTGTCGACTTACTTGATACAATATTTTGTACTGTACTCGAGCTTGTGCTTTCAAGCTTGTTTCCTCTGCAGCTACAAAAGTCAGCTTTGGTTCTGACTGGGTACCAAAGTGAGAGTAATTATCAAATTGCCAGTTCCTTAGAGAATCAGCAGGTAAGTTTGAGAAGATACGGATGAGAGCATAAACTTGTCTTCATCTGTTGGTACACTTCTGACTCTGATATTTGCTAGCAGGGCCAGATACAACACAATTCTCTTCTTGTGTATCGAACACTAGCTCTTCACCAATCCTTTATGATTTAAGATAAGCCTTCAACTAGCAATGTAAGTCGCAAGCATGAATGAAAACACCCCCATCTATCTGCACAACTCAACTCAACTCAAAATCATCAATCATACCATGTATCTCGCCGTCAAACCGTCACCTCTCTCGGCTGATACTAGAATTCTACAGCATGTCTACCCCACAAATCGATCCCCTTGCGGAATACGCTGCGAGCTTCATCGCGCAGCTGAAGTTAGAAGGCAAAGATATCAACGAAATCATCGGGATACTGGAGGCAGATGGTGCACCTCAGGAAAGTGACGCAGATGCAGGCGAAAAGGAGTCCGAAGCGGACAAAGCAGCTGTTAAGAAGTCCAACAATATCAAGACGGACACAATCGGAGAATCGGAAGCCCACGCGGGGGTGAAGAGAAAGCGGTCAGAGGCGGCGGCAGATGTCGAGAAGCCTAAGAGTAAGTTAATACCCAGCATTTCTTTGCCTACTTACCTACCGCCTTCCTACCTCTCTTCTTACCTCTTCGAGATCGGCGAAGTAGATCATATCGAAAAGTAATAAAAGGGGCGGAAGGCTAACAGAATGCAGCTATTATCACGCTTCCGGAGATAATCTCATCCAACCTCTCAAATATCAACTCCCCCATCCCCGAGAGTCTACTCGATAATGATAAGTCCTTTGCGTTCTTGCCGTGGAAGTTGACCGCGAAACAAGCAGACCTCGTCGTCCTGCTGCTGGAGACCCGACATTGGATCTTCGAAGTCAAAGAACAGTCCAGGCACTACCGTCACTGGGCAAGGATCTTCAGCATCTCTCGCCAGGAGCACCGTGAGGCGAGAGGTCTGAGCATTACCAGAAACGACGACCTGGAGAGGATCCTGCAGAACAGGAATGCTTCTCGCCGACATCCAGCGCGTAACGAGTGGATTCGCACACTTGTCGTTGGCAAGAAACAATTCCTCCCTCCATATATCACGGACCCTCCCGCTTATAAGATCCTGAAAAAGAAGCATTTCCCCTCCGGGGACATCGACGACGCCATGCCAGGATTCCTCAGTCACACCCATATCCTTCTCAACGCGATGCACGAGCTCATGCTTCGCTACGTGCGTCTGGCCGATTTGGGCGTTTTCAGAAAGCTGAATCGCGACTTCACGCTCGAGACGACGGCTTACAACCTGCTGAGCGACACGAAGGAGATGATGAAGCCCGTTCGTGAGCATGTTGACGAGTGGTTCGTCGACACGTGCGAGACACTCCGGATCGCGCAGTTACCGGGAGCCCAGTACGCCATGCCCTTCGGTGCTGATGTGTTGCCCGCGCCTGATGATATCAAGGACTCCGACATCAGCGACGATGAACCCGAGCACGAAGACGGCCAGGATGACGACGAAAATGATGAAGACGCGGCCCAGCAGGATGAAAGAAGCTTTGTGAGACGTGATCCCCGCTACAGCCCCATCCGTCTGCGCCATAACTTGGTAGGGAGCGCCTGGTGTGATTGGTTCCGAAACGACCGGGGAGAGCGCCCATATACCACCCGTAGCTATACGGAGACTTCGGTTTCAGGGGGACCCCGACCTGGGGGAGACAGATGGACTCGACGCCGTCCCAGACCCGTCAGGATCAATCTGCCCCAAAAAATGGAGAGTATTCTGGATGAAATAAGTACTGTTCTGGCGGCCGCGAATGGCGAAGTCAATGCCAATCCCCAAGGTGTAAGTATTTTGCTCTTGTCTTTTACTCCCTTCCTTTCTGTTCTCTTTCTTTTCTTTTTACTCGATCCCGGAATCACACACACACACACACATATATATATATGTATAGATTGGCTAACGATTTGTGTAAAACTTTCTAGCGGATCCCCCCGCCCCCGTCTAGCGATCCCGAAGAGGTATGTTGTTGCTTATTGTACTTTCTTGTTACCTGCCATACGCCCTCTACGTTACCCATCTGTCCCTATCTGCCTATATTTTTTAATCTACTCTAGCTCTACTCAGAAAGAAATCAGTTCTCCTCAGATCCGGTGGAGAAGATAGGAAGAAGAAAATAATTAAAAATGTCTACGGAGGCAACTAGACTGGCTGGCTGACTGATATTTCTACAGTTCCGCAATGACGAGATCTCGAGACGCCTGCGTGAGCACTACTGGCGTGCACGACGCTACAGGGTGCGTACTTGCTACACTTATTACTTACTCTCTTGATCCCCTACCCTCATCCCCATCGTATTATAAAATACTCGACTAAACCAAAACCAAACCAAACTAACAAAACGACAGACCGTAACCTCTACTATAACGATCAATATGGATCGTCTTCCCTTCCTCGTGAGTTTCCATCATTATCCCCTCTTTCCCCATTTCCCCAGCGCCATGATCCCCCTTTATCCCCCCTCCGTCCTCTAATCACACTTTACCATCAAAACAAAACAAAACAAAACCAACATCTACTAACCTCTTCCCTCTCTCAGAAATACCGCCCCATCTACGACGGAGCCGGCAACCTGCGCCTTGACTACATGAACGCTATGCTGAGGGAGCTGGCAACCGGCGAGACACATGGGGACTACTGCTCGTACTTCGACGTCGTGAGTCTTCGGACTCGGTGTCGGACTCGGGGCCCTCTTGCGGACGGCGAGTATGACGACCTTAATGAGAACAAAAACAACAACAAAAACAACAAGAACAATGACAATGATAACGATGACAAGGGCAACGATGGAGATGACGAAGGCGAAGACGCAGGCGACGACAATAGAGAGGAGGAGGCAGATTACTACGAAGGCTATCACGAAGCACTCGAGGACGAATTGATGGGTGCATCGGCTTTGAATGAAAAGCTGCTACGTTACTAGATTAGTCTGGATCCTGTACTAGGTTAGTACTGCCTTCACTTACCTGGTGGATCGTTTAGATAGTTGCTATTATCAAGGAGATAGGCTAGGTGCGTGTACGTGTACGGGAAATCAGCCTTCTCTGGGCTATCTGCAAAATTTGCGCTACGCTGATGTTCATTCATTCATTCAGGTTGGTAAAGACCTAAAAATGCAGCATGAAAGCAAACGCCTCACTAAAAACAGTATCATCCTTCCCTCATCATCTATTCGTGGCTCTAGATTAATACCTGGAGCACAGACTGGAAACAACATGTCGAAGAATGCATGATCAAATATCTATTTATTCATTCACTAGCTGTGTAGTTCCCGGAACTCCTAACCTAACCTAACATAACCTCCCATACCTTATGTAGGCAATTGGTGTATCCATACATCCGTTACTAAAAACAACATTACTAAAGGTTTCTATGGCGTAAGGCAAACCAGAAGAAGAGCAACTCTTACGGCCTCCCCATGGTGTTGTCGCGTTATGAAACCCCTACTTACTACCCGAGTCATCTCGGACAGAAATATCATTACTGGTAGCCGCTGGCGCCGTAGAAATAATATTATCCGCCTCTTTGAAGTCTGAATTATCCATCCAGGCTGAATAATCTTCTTCATCGTCATCTTGTCGGGCACCATTTCTTTTCACGTCTAATGACTGGCGTTGGCCCTCTTCGAGCCCGTCCGGTAGGGACGGGTCTGGAAGAGTGATTTCTCCGTCGACGACTGACTTGGACCTGGTTTCGTCCGCCTCCATGTCCTGATCTTCGGCATCTTCTGCCCAGGGTGCCTTGTAGTTTTCAATTTCATCTATTGAGGGCGACTCTGACTCAGAGTCTGCAGGTGCTTCAACGACGAGAACGTTTTCTTCTATGTTATCGGCTGTGTGAATTCCTGATACTCGTCTCCGCCTCGGAAGAGGAGGTGGCGGCGCTGACCGGCGCTCCGTCTTTGGCTCACTAAGATCCCCCGAGCTCGTGGAGGTGAGTTGGGGCGGAGTTGCGACGGGTTTTCGTTTTGGTACAGCCATTGGCGTCGCCTTTTGCTTTGGTCCCGGCAATGGAGTTCCAGGAGGCGGGAGTGGTTGACCGCGTCCCATCGGCTGATTAAGGTCTACAGGAGGATCTGACAGTTTTCTACCGTTAGCACTCTTTTCAGCCTGGCGCTGTATGGCATTCCAGCCCCATCGTTTTGCTGTTGCGGCAGCATTGGACATGGCCGTAAGTGTCTTGTTCTTGGTCTCTGGTGTGCCGTCAGTTGACCCAGGCAGAGGAGAGTCTTTGCGTCCAAAAAAACCCCTGCCGATAGACCCGGTGCCACTCTTTATTGAGTTCCTGCTTGACAAATTAGGTGAATCTGGCAACTGATCGTTGCTCGTTACGCTCTCCGAAGACGAAGCTGTATGACGCCTTTCGGGTCCTTTGGGGGTGCGTTCGACATCTGCTGAGCCAGATATCACTTCGGCCGAAGCGTTTGGTGAGGAAAGACATGATGATGCCGTTGGTTGCTTCTGTGGTGAACTGACGGGCGTTTCTGACGGCGTCTGGGTCCGAGAGCGGGCAGAAATGCTTGCCATACTTCTCACAGCATCTTCGTGATTGGCAAGCGACAAAGCAGGCTTAAACACCTCTGCATGGGTGGCTGCTGTACCAATTACAGGTGTCGATGCAGCAAAAGAACCAGACCGCATTGGGCGAGGTAAATCGGGAGAGCCATTTGGTTGAGGTCTCAGGTCTACAGCTGTAGTTGAAGCCGAGTTCAGATGCATGTTATTGGGTTGGGAGGTCTTCTTGTTCAGTTTCCGTGCCCAAAACCCCGCCGGGCTGTTATTCTCGATTACGGGCACGTCCTGATTCTTCTCTGCTGCTGGCGGTACCTCTATCGAATTTGAAGATGATTGTTCGAGCTGGCTGGCATCGTCGACGTTGCCTAGTTGAGCAGCCAGGGCTGCATGATCGGGTGAGTGAACCACCTCGTCGTCTCCCTCAAATATACCACCACGCCAATTCTTGTGTTCTGTTGAAAAGAAGGGCGTATCGTCCCAGAAAGGTGAAACCAGAGTTTCGGCGACGACTTCCTTGATGCGGTTCTCTATTTGCCGGAGAATGACAGTATAGGTAATCTGCCTCGAGCTGACGATCGGCTCGATGCTCATCTCTATCTTCGGCATGGATTGAAAGCAAAACCAGATTCGGTTGCTGGGTGGCGGCTTGATCTTGAAGAAAACATGGCCCTCCAGTTTCTTCAACACCACAGCTAGAATCAAGTTCACCTCTCGAGCTTTAAATCGCTGACCGAGGTCGATGCGAGCCGTAGCCGCTACCTCAAGCCTAAAATTACCAGTGTATTTGAGGTCGGCCTCCATCACCAACTCTCCTTCAACATTTAGATCCTTTAACTTCGGGTTTGAAATGAATGGCGCAGAATCGCCTGTATTGATGCCCTGAATCGCGACTCTTGTAAGAAACGAAGGCCGTTTCACACGCGAAATCTTCTTAGTAAGCTTCTCTGTGATGAGGTTCTCTATGTCCTTAGTTTGATAGATACCAAGGAATAGCCTCCCTATCAAAGCATTCAGCCATCGGACCTGCATATGATCTTCCGACGCGTGTAGTTTTTGCACGAGCGATATGATATTCTTGACGTCGAATCGTTGAGGTTTCGGGGCAATGTTCTGGGCAGCGAATGTTTGCTCTTGGTTTCGCAGCAAAGCAAAATAGAAGTCTTCCTTTGCCGAACAGTTTTCTGAGAATAGGTAGAATGGTTTCGAAATTTGCATATCAGGCGTGAGGTCTTTCGTTTCCACCCTTCTTGTGAGACAAATCGCGTTCCGCTTGATGAATAGCTCGCCTTCCGGTGTGCGGTCTCCCCCGGAGTATATGCTGACATTGTGGTTGGCCAACGAGATAACATGTCGCACTTCGAGTTGTTCGTCATCGTCAAATAGCATGAGGTGACCATGTCTGCGTGCCTAGCGTTAGAACTGGATGGATTCTGTGTTCAGAACATCAGACCAAATCTTACCTTAGGACAACGTAGAATACATTGCCTGCTCGTTTTGGCCGCTGGCTGATGCTCTTAGTGTCATCTAATGGACCGGGCGTCTGCTTCCGTTCGAATATGCTCCGGTACATGGACTGGTATACACTCGGACTCGGAGTAGCGACGGTGGTGGAACCGACTGGGGTGGAACGTTCGATGGGTTTGGCATTAATGCCCATGGGCGTATATTCACGACATACTGCGAAGTATCCGGCGGCCACATCGGAATCGGCCAAGAGCTTCTGTCTCGACTCCTCCTTCTGCGCTGCCTCGAGGTCGGCGGTGTCGTCGCCCGGCTGGACTATGCTATCGGCGTCGCTTGAACGTACAGAGTTGGCGCTATTGTAAGTCGGTAAGGTAAAGCGGGCATGTAGAAGAATCGAGAAGATGATTAAAGGAACGAAAGTAATGCCACCTAGCAAGTAGGTTAGCAAGAATGCAGTCCAACTGCCCATGGCTCCAGTATGTGATAGCCAGCAGAGGGTAATTCCGCTAAACTCGGCTGCTTAAGCTGATTGTGAATGATCATGGATATTGATTTCTACACGACGGGAAGCCAGGGAGAGCTCGGTGTCTATTGAATAGGCTGATAGAAAACAAGCCAAGTGGCGTCAGAACTGAGCTGGATTCTCACAGAGAAGCGGAAGACGATTGTACAAATAAGAATTAGAGAGAATGAATATACTTCACAATACAATTCAAGTAATAAGTTCAATTGGTACGTGTACTGGGAAAGTCGAAATAGCTCTCAGTCTGCTCTTAGCTACCGATGTAGGTCCTCATCAGGTCCTCATTAACAAAGGACAGCTGATGCTTATTATTGCCCATTACCTATTACCATCTAGTTCAGGTAGTGTCCGATCCCACGTCACAGGCCATGGGGGACCTAACCCAAGAAGTAAATTCGCGGGGTACGGACTGACATGCGGGTTGTTGTGGAGCTACAATTGGAGGCGTTTAAGAGCAATCCTACCCGCTATAGTTGCATTTCTAGGTGCATGACCGTTACGAGCCCTAAGTTCTAACAGAAACAACAGAGCAGAAACCTCGGGACAAAAATCAGCCACTTTTTTTAGCCTAAGGCACTTGCCGTTTATTAAGAAGAACAAGGGGATGGGCTGGAACGGCATCTCCAGGTAACTAGAATTATACCCTAGCCTTTAGACGAAAATTGCCTATTTGTCTAACTAACATAGGTTGTCTTCTCGACCGCGTGAAGGTGAAGAGGGAAAGACATCTTCGTCCCTCTCAGTCGTATCTGGCTCTTTGAAGCTGTAACCAAAGCTTCACCTTGAAAATATTATGTTTACATTTTTTGTATCAATAAATCCATACATATGTATATATATATCCATACCAACTGAAGTGACAGAAATGGTAGTATGCAGTCATGTGAAAGAAGTGTCCGAGATATGTGTTTAAGGATATGCGCTCCTAGCAAAAACTTGTGCCGTCTATCTAGACAAGTTACCGATTCGAGGGAGACACTCGATATAGATATTTATGGACCAGTATTCCATTGCTGCTAGGATATTAGTCTGAGAGAAGAAAAAGATGCAACACATCTTTGAGTTTGTGATACAATACACCAATACAACCTCCGTGGTATCCTGAATTAAGCGTGACTGTGAATCCCAACACCGAACAACTACCATTTACAAGACAGGATCATGAGTTCATCTTGAACATCCAACTCCATCATATCTATCATAACGTTCAGTAGCTACCAGTCCAAAGCTCCAAGCCTAACAGGACCATCAAGAAGCTTCTTGATAGCCGGCTCAACAACAGCCTGTTCCGCTCTGTACCTAGCAACCTGCTTCATCCGCGTATAGAAGACAGGACAATCCTTACTATCACAAGGGACCTCGTCCAAGGGCGCCAATCCAGCACAGCTCTGGCAGATCTTCACCACATCCATCAACTTGGTCTCTTCCGTATTCAACTGCGTCTGGAGTTTGAGGAGGGATTTGGGCGTATCAGTTCTGCACTGTTTGCAGATAGAAGAACTGTTCTCGTTCTTCTTCGTCTTGGTCTTGCGGCCGCATACCAGACACGCCGCAGCTCTCATGTATGATTCAAGCGTCCTTTTAGCGACAGCATTGTTACCGTTGTTACTATTGTTCCCGCACGCGGGAACCACGCGATGGATACGTTGGATCTTCGGCATCTCGTCGTACCAGCCACGTACGTTCGCTCCGACGAGGTTGAAAATGCGCTCCAGGGGTGGGATCAAGTTTTTCAAGATGTAATATTCGGAATCGAGAGAAAGGTGAGAGTTGCTTAGGAGTTCCTCCGGCGCCACGCACCGGTCGATAAGACGGGCACCCGGTGCGCCGCTGACTACGACGTATGGTACGCGTTCACCGTACTGAGGTTCTGCTCGCGCGTCTGCAAGCATCTTCTTGGTGCTGATCAGAGCACCAGGTGGAGGCGGCCCCCTTTCGCTATATGTCCCTAGCTTCACCTCTCTGGCGAAACAGAAGTCCTGGATTGAGACCGCGCCGCGCATAATCTTTGTGCACTGTCTCTGGAAGTAGGCCTTCACCTGGCTGAGATCAGCTGTTTCAAATAGAATCCTCAGTGCCTTCTCTTCAATCATCTGCTCTGCAGGCGTGCCGTCTCGTCGAACGGTCTCGATACCTTTGGCGTCAAAGTCAGGCTTGACTTGATCTTTGCTTTCATATTTATATCCCACATAACGCTTTTTTGCGAGAAGTAAACAGGGATGATAGACCTTCTCGAATTTTAGCTTTATGGGCCGAGGGTTCATGTCGGTGATCGTTTTGGCGATCTCGTTGCCAATTTCGAAGGCTTGATCTTTCGTTCTACCCGGCAGGTAGATGAACAAACTGTCGGTATCACCGTAAACGACCTCGGCTTTCCATTTGCCCACTGAATGGATGAGTGCTACTGCTCGCTCGAGGGTCTCCCTTCCGGTTTGGACAATGCTATCTGCAATCTCTGAGCATGGCATGCGACCAGAGAAGGACGCCGAGGTATACCCGTATGTCACGTTTGCAAGCAGCTTCAGAGCTAACTGCCTGTTGTTAAGAAGTCGTTGCAGCGTCTTGTCCTCCTTGTCTTGCTTCATGCCGCTTTTTACCATGACTCGAGTCTCGAGGATCTCCGTCAACATCTTCGCTAGGAGAGACTTCCGTATTTCAGCCTTGCAGTACATTATGCCGTTGGGGGCAATGTTGATATAGTCTTTTAGAAGCTCTAGAAGTCTCTCCTGCCGTTGGTACTCTGTGAACCCCATTTTGTTCGTTCCTCGCCAATTGACGATACGTCCCAAAAAGGTTGAATAACAATAGTTGTATGCAATCATGACACTTGGATACAAGCTCTGAAAATCAAGAACAACAAGTGGACTATTGTAAAATGCGCTCTGTGGCTCCATGACAAGTGGCAGACATTCGAGAGCGTTTTGCATGCCGACCTGCTTTCTGTCAGGCGATATAAGCAGGAAGTTTTCGGGCTTTGCGATTCGGAACATGATAGATTCGACTTTGAACTGGGATCCACGGGAAAAGACAGAAAAGAAGTCAACACCAAGTACTCGAGCTTGCTCACTAGTACGTGGTATTAGTTCATTTGTCTCGAGAATCTCAATGTCGAGTTGGGTCCGTGTCAAATAATAGCGTAAAAGCTTGCTCAAATCTCGAACTTTGCCCCCGGTATACCAAGCCGTCAATGTATACCAGGGGTAGTGAGGAATTCGCCGATGTAATAAGTGCCAAACTACATTCTCCATTGTGTACTGAAGAAGGTTAAGCTCTCCTCGCATGGACCTCCATATGTTGATCATATGTCTGCCCGTGACACGGATGGCAGAAGTAGTATTGAAACCCCATTTACCGGCTTCCCTCTTGGATTGCCCGAACGACTGGGCTTTCATACGCGAGAATTCGTCACAGAGGTCGTAATCGTATTTCACTCGTGCCCGCTCAATGAGAAAACCCCATGAAGAACCGTGCACTTCGTACCCAGTCAAGATGTCCGGGTCGTGCGTCCGAACAACTTCAACCATCCTTATCATGAGATCGAGCTCCGAAGATTCTTCGACGACTTTGGTTGGGGTCATTCTTTGCAGGTTTCGGGCCAAAGATCCATCCTCCGACAGCACAATTATTCCGGATTGTATGCCCGAGGCCGTATGGTCTCCAGTCGCGAAATTTCCATCCGACTTTGAAGACCAGAATATTGCTTGTAATTCGTCCTCGTCGGGATTGGGGACCAATTTTCCACGAGTATTCACATGCACTTCAAGGCTCATGGTGCTCATATACTGAGCTTCATGCTGAACACTTGTGGACCCAACCTTCTGTGAGTACTTGAATCCGTGCCTGTTCCTCGGAGTTGCGCCATCAATTTGAGATAGATATGGCCTCAATTCAGGATCACTAATCTTCAACACCGGCTCTGTTGAATCTTTTGCCGCATTTTCGAGGCACTCTGCCCAAATCTTTACTTCCGCAAAGCTCGGCGGAGGCTGTGCAATTTCCCAGCTTCGTAGTGAGCACTGGCGTCGTTGTTTCTTGTACTTCTCCAAACTCTCGTTGTTTTGTATCAGCACTTCAGATCTGATGCCACAATTGGCTAGTGATTCACCACTCGGGTCGAAATCTGGCAGATACGGTAAAGTATTACCCACAAGCCGAAATTCCTGGCCAGCATACTCTCGGGCCCGTGAAGGTACATCCTTTTCTTTGCTGTAGTATGCACCCTGATATATTACGTCGGGCCGGTCGTATATTCGCATTGTTGACAGTGCTTCAGACACCGGCGGGGGCTTGTCATGGAACACAAAAAACCGAGATTGAGGACGAGGCGCACACTCAATGTCCACAATGTTCAGTGGCCTCATGGCCCTAATAGTACTTGTCGAGGAACCGGTGGACTCTGATGCTGATGTCTGTGATGCTACAATTTCGGAGGAGCTTTTCGTTGATGTTGAGGTAAAGGCGCCAAAAGAGGAACGTTTAATCGCCTGACTATCATCACTCTGTTGAGAGCTAGTCTGGCTTAGACGTACTTTCGTACTTGGATCATGGGGGTCCTTAACAACAGGGAAATTGAGTCGCTGAGGCTCCGATTGCTTTTTGCTTGATATTCTTCCATTGCTACTCTTTTCCCGCAAGGATAAAGAGAGCTCTACATGGTGGTGTACCTTCGGATTGATCTCTTTGTCGCTTTCCTTTATGCGATCGCCAGCATTAGCATGGGGCAAAGCTGTGAACTCTACGCGACGTCGTTTGGGTGCTTCGGGTTCCGCGACCGATTCTGCTGGACGTTTGGAAGAGTTGGTGTCTACCTGAAAGGCATCATCGCGTTGGACTGATTTGCTATATAAGCCTTGCTCCATAGCAACATCCAGTAACGCCTTAGCAATTGGCAATTTCTCTCGACGGCCAGTACGCAGACAGCTTGTTTGTACACCATCAGGAAGTGAGTCCGAACTATATGCGAGATTCAACCTGATGGAAGCATTGTGTGACTTGATTCCAAGCTGATTTGATCCACGTGAAGCATATCCATCGGATCTAAGTGCCATATCAGCGGATTGTAACGACGTACCAGATTCCTTGTTGGCTTTAGCAATCCGTATCGCATCTTCGTCGGAGTCGCGGGGAAATAAATCATTTTCGTCAGGCCCTAGGTCATGTACACGGTTCTCATCCACCACAATACTACTTGCAGGGTCATCGCCGAACTGCGTTGATTGTAGGCTTGACTGTAGATTGGTCGGATAGAGATCCTCAACGGATTGCAGTACAGTATTTACCGCTGATTCGTATGGGTTGCTCTGAACAAATGTGTCAAATGTGACTTCGGTGCCTTCATTCTGGTCATGTTCTTGGGTGATTAAATCTTGGAGTTGATCTCTGTATTCTTCCTCATGAAGCCAACCAGGAGGCTGCGAGTCGCGAGGATCAGCCGACATGGAGACCAGGACTTCTGGCGGGAAAGGGCTGCTTCCGGCTGTCGAGCTATTCATCCTCCGCTTCCGGCGCTTAGTCTCGTCTCTCCACAAACCAGCCATGCTATGAACTAGCTTCATATCGGCTGGTAATGGATTCTTCCTTTCAATGAAATCATTGTGAAGCTGCCTCTCCTTAATTTCATGCCGATTGATGATATCTTGTACACATATATCGACCTCGATTGAGCAATGACTCACGCGCGGTAAGTCCGGATCATCAGTGATGAAGGATGGCGGAACAGACTGGCTATGCCATAAGTGAGCTGAGCTTGTCAAGCCATCATCGACTTCGTACTGCGGAACCGGACCTCTAAAGTGCACCCTTTGCGTATCAATGTACCCGCATCCATAAAGATTGTAGTCAGTCATGAATTGAAGCAAGTATTGAAGATGCGCCTCATAAGGTTGGAATCTTTGCTTCATCACAGCTCCTTGCAGAAGAAGCTCAGCTAGTCGCGTCATGACTACGGGGTTGAGCATGTAGATCTTGAGGTAAAACCTATAGCCAACATGGAAGCCATAGAAAGGAATCCCCTTGACCAGGGTAATTCTAGCCACATATCTGTGTTCGCCTTCATGCACGTTGCGTCTATAGCTCAAAGCCAAAGCCTGATCAATGGAAAGGTGCAATCGATGTATGTAAGCGTTTACTATTCAATATGTCAGAACAGCTCTCCTCCCCATTCTTTCCCATAAGACCTCACCATCATCAGGGTGTAAGCTGTCATGATACTCTATGAAAAGGTAAGGAAATGCGCCATGGATATGGGCACACACTTTCTGGCCAGTTTCGGTGGACCCAAAAACCCTGATGACAGGAACCCTGGGCTCTTTTGACAGCTGTGACAGCGAGACATCGTTGCGAAGTAACGGGTCATATTGAGTTGGAATGGCTTGATAGTGATCGATGCAATTCAACCGTACGCGGAAGAGGTCCATGACGATATGTACACGATATGGTCGCAAGCAAAGATTATCGACTGAAGTGCAAAGTCATGCTGTTCTATAAGCCTTCTCATAGAGAAGCACCTATCTGAACAGCTATGAATACGATTCTCCCATATCTTAATTGAATGATTCAGTCTTTGTAGGAGTCAAGGCAGACGCGTCGAGGTTCAGGGAGAGGAGTGGTGGCTCCGACCTTTGAAGAATAATTTGAACCTAATTGGGCAAGTTGTACTACCAAAGTGGTACTACTGTACTGCCTATGTACTGCAAGGATTTAGGTACTGTACTTGTTGGATGTGTACATCTGTAGGTGCAATTGGGTTGTACATCTGTAGGAGTAGTGGAGTTGTGGGACCATGTCCCCTTGGCAGGAGCCCTTATTATTGTACACCAATCTGTACCTTCCCCCCACATACTTACTGCAAACTGACCTACGAGGTTAGGTAAGCAGTCAGCCACATTAAAGTTCAAACTTCCGGTCCATCAAAACACTAACCCGGCCACATCATTAGGCCCGACATCCAAGGTTAAACAGCAGCTTCAGGAAACTGGACTCCTTGCTATCATTACTACTCGACTTAGCGCCTACCAGTGCTAAACATCTGAAGTCTATAAGGATCCGCCGATATCAATATCAATAGACTACCTACTCCCATCGTGTTTAATCAGAGGAAGTCTCGACAACTGGGATAGAATAAACCTCCCGTAGTATCCATCATGCCTCCTCCGCCACCACCGCCGTCGCGGAGGAACGATGCCAACAAAGCCTCCGCGGCGTCAAAGGAAGAGAACATATACATTCCGTCGTTCATCAGTAAGCGACCATTTTATGCCGGCGAAGAAGGCGACCAGTCAGATTACCTAGAGCATCAACGTCTACAAAAGACTAAAGACGACCAATCAAAATGGTACGATCGGGGCAAGAAGCTGGGCCCAGCCGCGACCAAGTACCGGAAAGGCGCGTGCGAGAACTGCGGCGCGATGGCCCACAGGGCGAAAGACTGCCTCAGCCGGCCGCGGGCTAAAGGCGCCAAGTGGACGGGAAAAGACATTGCAGCCGACGAAGTAATACAAGAAGTCCAGCTAGGCTGGGACGCGAAGCGCGATCGCTGGAACGGCTACGATCCCAAGGAGTACCGGCACGTCGTCAACCGGTACACGCAGATGGAGGAGTTGCGCAACCAGCTCGAAGGCAAAGGGAAGGACAAGGATGAAGGCGAAGACGAAAAGGATGACGGCGAGAAGTATGCTGAAGAATCAGATATGGGTCGGCACCAGAGCACCGCGACGCGACAGCTGCGGTTAAGAGAAGACACGGCGAAATACCTGCTTAATCTCGACCTAGAGTCGGCGAAATACGACCCGAAGACCAGAACGATGGTTGACGCTGGCGCTACGGCGGATAAGGCTGCGCAGCTGTATGCGGAAGAAGGATTTTTGCGAGCGTCAGGCGACGCGGCAGAGTTTGAAAAGGCTCAGAGATATGCCTGGGAGAAGCAGGAGAAGAGCGGCGATACAAGCCAGCATCTACAAGCCAACCCCACGGCTGGAGAGTTCCTCCGGAAGAAAGAGAAGGAAGAGGCTGAGAAGAAGAAAGCTGCGCATCTCAAAACTTTGCAAGAGAAATACGGTGTCAGCGAAAGCACTATGCCTTCTACGCTACGCGAAGTCGTTGTCACAGAGTCAGAACACTTCGTCGAGTATGACGAAGCAGGTCTGATCAAAGGCGCACCCACGACAATTGCGAGGTCAAAGTATGCCGAGGATGTTTTTTCGAATAATCACACATCAGTCTGGGGCAGTTGGTGGTCAAATTTCAAGTGGGGCTATGCATGCTGCCACTCTTTTATTAAGAACAGCTACTGTACAGGAGAGGAAGGCAAGAAGGCTTGGGAAAATGCGGAACGACAGCGGACAGGTGTTGGTCTAATTGAGGAGCCGCCCAAGGAAGAGGAGCGCCAAGTCCAAGCCGAAGACGCAGAGCCCACGAAGCCTGCGGCTAAGAAGCGGACAATAGAAGAAATGATGGGTGGTGTTACGGAGGCTGAGATAGACGAGTACCGTCGGAAACGAACGGCAGCTGACGATCCTATGGCCAAATACTTAGGCAAAGACCAATTAGCATCTTAGTAGCATTCAGATCTGAGAAGGCACAAGAAACAGTAAAATCACAGAACGACCAGTCACTGGTAAAATCATCAATTGTGCACTCGTGGTATCATTCATAGAGAAGTTCATGCATTCCGGTTTCCCTGTGGCCTAACGCCTGAGCTCTGAAAGGGCATGCATACCCATAATATCATCACTTTTCCGTATCCCAAGCGGCCCAACCAAATGTAGGGGAGGTTTGGGGCGACGCATTTACTCCTCATCCTCCTCCTCCTCGCCGTCATCCTTCTTCTCGGCGGCCTTAGCCTTCTTTCTCCGGACACGACCAGGGCGGCCACCACCGAAGGGCGAGGTCAGGGCGAAGTCAATGTGCTTCTGGGAGTCGAGACGGACGATGAACGAAGGAACATTGACGATCTGCTTGCCAACACGGATGTGGCGCTGGCGGATGAGGACACGGGCGTGGTGGATGGACTTGGCAAGACCAAGCTTGTACACGCAGGTCTGAAGGCGGCGCTCCATGAAATCTTCGACCTTGAGGGCAAGGACGTAATCGAGCTTCATGCGAGACTCATCGAGCACACCGATGCGGACCAGACGGCGAATGAGGGCATTTCCTTCGAAGAGACGCTTGGGGTCCTTCTCGTCGAGGGTAAGAAGCTGACTGTAGTAGTAGCGTGAAAATTAGTATCGCGATCGCTGCTTCACAGAATACATTCTCAAACGAGTTTTCATATGTAGGAACTGACGGATATTAATAAAATGAACATACCGGGCAGCACGACGAATCTTGGACAGGGTGAGCTGGACACGCCACACCTCACGCTTGTTGCGGAGACCGTACTCGCCAACGAGCTTCAACTCGGAGTCACTATTATTCGAACCGTGTCAGTTTTCCAATTCACATTCGACTTAAGCAGAGAACAAGCTCATGCTCAGTGGCCGGTGATTACTGACAGTCGGGCGGCCTCGAAGGGACGACGGGGGACCTTAGCGGTCTTAGAGTAGGACAGAGGGGCCATGGTTGCAATGCCGCAATTGCCTCTGAGGTTGTTGGTTGTCGTTGGGCGATGGGCGGAAAGGAATGGTGGTTGTCGGAGATTCGCGAGACGAAGAAAAAGTTCGCGAAGGAGGGCTGGATAAAGTTGAAGGGTTGATTGTGTGGAATAGGGCAAGGACCAGGCTAATCCGAAAGCAGAAAGGCGGGGGCTTCGCTTAAGTGATAGACAGGTGGTGGATTGTCAAACATTGCAAGGTCCTCAATGCGCGAGTACCGCCAGCTGGCTACCGGCCAATCCACGGCCGGCGCACACAAATTGGTCCATCAGCGCAAAGAAAGAGTCTCCAACCTAAGCTAAAAAAATCCCACTTCCAGTCAATTCCTTGTGAGCCTCCCATTATCGCAAAACCGTCAACCTCAACTCTTCCGATAATCCCCAAAACACAACACCGCCGCCATGGGTCACGCTGCCGGTACGTTTGAGCAATATTTTAATTATCCTCGACGCCGTGGACATGGAGAATGTTCATTATAGCTCATGCTAGAGAGACATGATTGCCCTTGGGGCCCTCCACACACTTCAAACTCTCTCAATAATAGGAGTCGGTAGCTGACAGCAATGGATCAGGTCTTCGCGCGGGTACACGCTATGCGTTCAGCCGCAACTTCCGTCAGAAGGGTTTCATCCGTCTGTCCACATACCTCCAGCAGTACAAGTATGAATGAACCGATTAACCACCGAAATACGAAACGAGTGAATCTAATTTTCGAGGCAGGGTTGGAGACATTGTTGACATAAAAGCCAACGGTGCCGTGCAGAAGGGGTGAGGAAACCTTCAACTTCTACATACTCGACTCGACCGATTCCGTCCGAATTGCGACAGAGACGAAACGCGATATACGTTTACCGAGATAATAGCTAACTTGAAAATACAGTATGCCTCACAAGGTCTACCACGGCAAGACCGGTGTTGTCTACAACGTAACCAAGTCCGCCGTTGGTGTCATCATCTACAAGCAAGTCGGCAACCGATACCTCGAGAAGCGCGTCAACCTCCGTATCGAGCACGTCTCTCTTTCCCGTTCACGAGAGGACTTCCTCAAGCGTGTCAAGGCCAACGCTACCGCCAAGAAGGAGGCCAAGGCCAAGGGCATCACCGTCCAGGTCAAGAGACAGCCCGCCATGCCCCGTGAGGCGAGAACAGTATCGTTGAAGGACAACCACCCGGAGACGGTTGTGCCGCTTGCTTACGAGACGACTATCTGAGGGGCCGATGGTTCTTTGGTGGTTGCGCGCGGTACTAGTGTTTTCTGGGTCAACCGGCTGTTAATTCTTTACGCATTGCATTAGGGGTTCTTTTTTCACGTGGCCAGGACGGAAATAACAATCTTCTGAGCACAAAGGCGATGCCTGGAGGAAAAATAAAAAATTGACCAATGCCCAAAAACGACCTACCTACGCTCTTTCGTCTTTGGTGACGTGACACTCTCAGGGCCCTGTTGGTTTTCCTCTTGATGCGAGTTGGGCCGACCCCTCCGTCATGTTATACACCACAAGTAGACCGACGCAGCGCAGAGCAACGAGTTGGGAGACACATATGACGAACAGGGTGTCTCAATGTTGAAGTACTCTCGCTCTCACTGAAAGGGCGGCGAGTGAGCACATGAGGAGATGCGAGCACGACAGCCTGTTTCTAATGCTCTCTATAGCATGCGATAAAAGATACACCGCAAAGTTCCAGACAACAACTAGCAAACATGATCACGAGATAATGAATAGTAGAGACATGTAAATTTGCATGCGTATTGGATGTCGCATGTAATATGCACATGCAGTGCTCGTAGCCGCTTTCCATATCACATCGTATCTCATACACCGAACTCCCCACCTGTCGTATGTAACTTGACTTCTTCGAAACTCCACCGCTTGTCTCCTCTCACTTGGCCTCACTGCATTAATTCGATCCGTCATTTCATCCCACGCTAGATTTCTCCTACATTGCATGATGGCCAAAGAGCATTGCGAGATCCGTCATAGGCAAACCCGCCAAGACTCCATTGCAGTAGGCACGTAAATGGACATGCTCCCACTACTCACCTAGAATCAGTATATTAGGTAGATAATAATAAGTAAATTCATCCGATAATCCTGCCAAGACATTCGCATGCGTCCAGGGAATGCGTGCCCGTGGCAAGTATTTCGTGGTCTGGTAACGTTCTATGCGGAGCTACCCTAGAACAGGCACCTCAACACTTCTACTTCGGTATGATACCTCGATTCATATGGGCTATAAGCATGCCGAGATGATTAATTTATCTGCTCAAGAGATGTCAAACTATTTAGGAGGTTTAAATACCGTGTTGTACAGATACGGCGTCCTCGTGCTCATATTATGGTCCATGTTATTTTATTTATATTATGCATGTCAAAAAATGGTGGACACGTTCAAAAACCATGTCGACAGGTAAAATATCGCACGTCGACGAAACAAATAGAGTATCACATGAACGACATGCTACATAGATTATTTAGTTAATGGTAAGGGCTATTGAATTTAAAGCTATTCTGTATCTTCTACTAAGTTCCGGCCACATTCTAGGGTCGTTGTTTATACAATACAACACACCAATCGCTTACTCGCCTCCCTACCCGTTCCCTGCCCATCTCGGGACCCTATCTGAGGGTATCTTACTCCTCTTGACCCCTATCTTTCTCTCCTCATCTGCTTGAAATACCGTGTTTGACTATCTCAAGAGTAGCATGGCGTACTTCAAACAAAAGCAACTGCCAATAACCCTCCCCAGCGACCTCTTGTTCATCAACTGGCCTGACCATAGTCATGCTCATCGCCCCTCCCCCCACCCCCGCAAGAGAACTTTCAGTATCTATTCCTAAGGAAAGAAACAAGGCTGATAATGGACATGATAGCCCAGACGATGCCCAGGACAAGCAGGATGAAATATAGGCCCCTCAGCACGCGTTGCGCGGTGCTCTTGACGCGGTGGTGGGACTCGAGCGTGTCATCTATATCGACCAGGCGAGCGTGGATGCCCTGCGAGAGTTTCTGGAGATGGATGCGCGTGTAGTACGGTATTGAGGCTGCTGTTTATTTTGGGAAAGAGGGGTTTGGCTGTGTTAGAACCTTGGGCTTTCATGTTGGGGGGGCGGGGGGATAAAAGGGGAACGACGGAGTGGGCAGGGATTCTTAGACACTTACCATCTCTCTCAACATCATACCCCGGAATTCCACCCAGGGTCTCGTAGCTCGGGACTTCGTCACGCGGAGGCGGATGTGGATTTGGATGTAGATGCGGCGGTGGAGGTGGATGAGCGTCCGTTGCACCATCTACCCCCGTGATCCAGCCAATATCAGTAACGTTCAATATTTACTTCTGTGACATCAGAGCTGAGAATTGTTCCGGTTAGGCCGATTTCGGGGGTCGAGGAGAGAAAGGGAAGAAACGGAGAACAGAAGAAGGGGTTGAAGTGATCGAATTTTAGGGTCTTGCTGTGCTAGTGTGGTCAAGTCAAAGGTGAAGTTGAAGTTATCATAGTAATATCTTACTGCTACATACCAGATGGGCAGATTTCTGGAATCTTGGGCAATTGATGCCTGGGGCAGATGTGCAAATCCCAGTCTTCCTGTAGCTGCTCAGATGGCTGGGAGGTAATACGGCTCGAAGATGCCATTGTCGAAAGAATGTTTGCTGGCCGTGATTATCGGTATTAGTATTGGGGTGGGTGTTAGAGATATGTGTGCATATCTGGAAGAGACTAGTCTGGATCGTCCGATGAGAGATTGCGATAGGTTTCCGTTGGGCTTGCTCAGAGAAAGAGTGTGGTATGCCTGTCGTAGGCGGGATGGACGGCGGTGGTAGAGCAGTGCGGCGAGATTGGGGCAATTCCGGACGTGCAGGAGTTCGGGCTTCCTTAAGCAGAGATGAACACATTGTTGGTTTGACCTCATCGTGGTTGCACCTCCCTATTGTGAGCAGCGGTTATTGTAGAATATTGTCAAGGTTGCAGGAGCTATGAATATCTCGTGTCGGCCCTTACAAGAGGCAACTTCGATGAAGACAGTCCTCATAATTAATACCTGTGTGTCTATCGTATGTGAAATATCTCGTAATACCTTTTCGTGACAGGCTTCAGAATTTAATGGTGCTTTATAAACACTACTCCGCGACTAAGGGTCGTTATTTCAAAATGCCTTTGCACACGATTTAATATTCCATAATTGGACAGGTTTGCTCATATCATGTCATGATCCGAAGTGTATTCGTCGCATAGCAAGACTAACTACATGAGGCCCTACTAGACCATCTTTAACCTAATAGTCTAAAGCGAGTGTCCGTAAGTCGTGTAGTTTGTTAGTTGGGTAGAAGCGATCGAAAAGGCGAAATCGAGCGCAAGGGGAATAAAAAAAGGAACGCATGCCAAGGTCATAAGTGCTGTAAGCAAGAAATGTAATGTAGAAGAGCTATACGCTCACAGTACTGATTCTTCATAGCCGCCGAGACATACTCAATATCACAGTTCATACTGCCGGGTAGTTCGTATAGACGTATTATTATTGCTCAAAGAAGGAAAGAATCTCTGTAAAGCAAAGATTTCCTGTATCTACTTATATAGGGATAGTTGTAGTCCGTGCTTCGGGGCCGGAGCTAGTTCGGATCGGAACCGTGACACTCAAGGCTACAGTAATTAAAAATTGTAAACTGGTCGAAGATAAAATAATAGGAACTGAGAAGAGTAAGAAAAGAAAAACATTGGGGGGAAGTAGGGAGAGAGGGAAAGAAAAACTTCTGCACATCATCGCTAGAGTAAAAGCCTTGATGTAGAAGATAGAAAATTGTCTGTATGGTGGTCCCAGGTTCCGAAAGTAGTGGTCTAGGGTGTAAGCACTGCGAAGGTCATGATTCAAGGGAATGAGTGTTCGTGATGATGAGTGAAGTGCAGCCTAGAGGATAAAAACAACGGGCTGTTCATTTCTCGCCGATGGCCGGTACCGAGCGACGGACAACTCTGAAAGAGAACTGAAATCATCGTCCGATTCGCTCTTGTCCTCGGCAATATCCGTCTCGGTCGAGATTCCGATGTTGGAGTCTCCTTGTTGAATCCTTGTGGTCCCATCCGACTCTTCTTTGTCTTCTTTGCCTTCCCCTTTGTCGTCCCCCTTGCTGCTAGCTTCGTCTCCGGATTCTTCTTGCGAATCCGTTGAGCCTTCTAAATCTGTCGCCGCACGATCCCAGCTATCCAAAACCTCGAATGCGCAGTCCCAACAACCGTGAGAATCAAATACTATTATACGGTAGTCAAGCTGTAAGCAAATAGAGATGACTGCTAGGCGGGCTTGCCAATTACCGTGGCATTTAACAACGGCGGGCAGCCCAGGATGGGGATTTAGGAGCTCTTCCCAGTTCTCAATAGCGACTAGATCTCGCTCTGGGATCCGGCCAGCTGCGTTCCCTCGACACTGGGGATTTGGTGGGACCACCCGTAAGTCTTCATCATATGGATCTGTAGTAGCATGAATGACCCTAAAAACATCTAGATCCCCAATCCATTCCCCCACGTCAAATGCTGAAATAGCCGCCTCAACAAAAGTCGCCTTCGATATTGTACTGCGTGGGCCAGTAGGTAAGGGATACGAGTAACCTGTAAGCCGGAGATGAAGTGTCGTGGTTGAAAATTCATCAGAAAGATCCCCATCGAATTTGTGATGATTGACAATGTTCCATTTGTTGGCGTCTGGCTTCTTGATATCGCATAGGGACACGTCTTCTATATTATCTGGGATGCCAATTAATGTAAATCCGGGCAATCCAACATTGCCCTGAACCCGGCATATCGCTCCTGAGCTGTGACCGAATTTTGGATTTCCGGCGAGTGCCGGATGCAGATACAGGGTATTTTCCGTGGACAGGGCGAAAATGTTGTGCCATTCTCGAGTCTCGGTGAAGATGTCGGGGTCTCCTGTTTCTAGGTGTGCTATTAACCTGAAATGAAACCCTAATGTATCTCTGATACTGGTTAAAGTACTCCTAGATCTCGAATCCCTTGCCGGGATGATGGGAAATTTAGATTCAAGGATACTTGGACTGATCGTCGCCCCTGGAAGGGAGGCATAAAGTTTTTGGCAGACACAAAGATCTGAGAACACAATGGTGGTTGGTAGAGATAGGAGAAGTCGTTCCAGCTCAATTGGATCAGTATCTCTGGTGGAAAGATAATGCTGAAATCGTCGATAAGGTACGCCAAATTCGTAATCATTCCTGAAAGCAAAAGTACCCGGTGAAAATACGGTATGTGAGCTTGTAAGCCCAATCTTCTGAAGGTGTATGACATTGACATCGACACTATTAGGGGGGGGACGATTTAAGCCTTTTCGATATAAACGAACAATAGATCGAGGTGGATTAGCCCATCGTGTGCTGACGCGTGGAGGTCCCAATGTGAGAGTCCCTTTTTGGATGTCAATGATAAACCCACCGTCTGGGTGCTCTCGGGCCTCCACGGACTTCTCCTTCAGCAAATGTGATAGTTTCAGATACCGTGAATGGATTATGATTTGACTGGTATCATGAAACGTCTCGGCCACCAAGATAATAAACGGATGTTTTGAGATGCGGTCTGAGCTAAGGTAGTCCTGTATGGATTCTTGCTCATACGAAGCTCGATCCGATTTGTTACGCAGAACTCGGGAAAAAGATGTAGAGGAAAGTCCGAGCGAACGGTAGGGACTACCATCCTCTGAGACTCTAGGGGATCGCCAACCAAGGGCCAAAAATCTAGAAACACGGCTATGATCGGCCTGGATACCGTTTTTATATGCTTCAAGGACAGTATTGAACATACGAATCCAGCAGAGAGGATTGTCAGAATCAGGAGGGCTGTCGTTGAAAAGTATCTCATCAAACTTTGACAGTATATTGATGACGAAGTCGGTCGCTTCCTGTAAGGTAATTCTTTCACGGAACGACCACAGACGCATCCGTGACCCAATATATATAAGTAAGAATTCGTCAAATGTGAACCTGTGGCCACCTGACGGGGTGCAATGTAAAGATCGCGAAGTAACTTCAGCGGTTCCGTAATATCGCAGATGGCCTAGAGATAAGGACCAATGGACTCCGGACTGATTAAAGTCTGGATCGGAACTTGGTGGTATGAGTCCTATGGTAATCTGACCGGCTGTTTTAATTAAGCCATCATGTTGCTTTATTTCCTGTACTTTCGGGGAAAGCAAAATGAGATCGGGATATACATGCCATGACAACAAGGCCACGATGACGGCGCCGTCGGTAATGCTACAGCTCATTCCACATATTATTTTCTCGAGTGTTTCAAGCGCCACCGTCCACGCCTTCGTTACGCTCGTGAACAGACCTTGCTGGCTCTGGACGGTAGCATTGACCTTATCCAGCAAACATCGCACTGCCTTTTGACGCTGTTGAACTACCGGTGACTCATTCGCTGCGGCGAGCCAGGCTCGAGCACTGTTATCCCACGCAGCCAATTGATCTTTGTCGAGCGATACCTTTGAACTGACGGCGTCGCTCAAGTCGAACCACTCAGCTTGTGCAGTCTTCGCCTCGAGTTGTGATTTCCGCTCTGCCACGATCTCAAGCCATATGGCAGTGGCTTCATCCGACTCCCAGCAATATGCCAACATACATGCTAAAAGATGGCAAGCGATCGCCGCTGAGCTGGATGTTGCAGCGGCCCAAATTGACGTACCATCTATGCCTAGGTACTCGCGGAATGGCCCATTCGCAACGTCGGCATGAAAAGTGGTAGGTGATGATTTAGCAATCTCGGAGGCTCGTAGGCCGTACACTTGAAGCAGATTCTGGTCGTCTAGTTAGTATTGAAGCGGTCTATACCTAGTCTTTTGCTAATTTGCCCATTGTATTAGGGATACGTGCCGGTGTCTGAGGCAATATGGAATGGAAAAGAGAGCCCAGACGCTGGGCCGTGGTGTGGATCGGACCATATTCGCCCTCCGATCGCTTCTTCTTGGGTAAAGCCAGGCCAAGTTCGCGATACTCGGCCGGGGCATCGATCTTGACAAGCGAGAAATCGAAATTTAGGTTGGCTAAGGCTAGTGTGGTCTCTTGTGTTGCCGAAGCAAGTGAAGCATTTATCTTTCCGATCGTGTTCATCTCAATGCCTGAAAACGCTTGGAGGAGAGGATACGATATAAGTCGGGTTATTGATCTAATGTACGAGCCCGTGGGAGGGGGAGGGGGAGGGGGAGGGGGAACCGCAAGAACGCGGGGAATAGAGGATTATAGCATGGCTACTTCTTGGGATCAGGCTCTACGCCTAGGCATCTAACCTAGAGACAATTACTCATTCAGCTGTCGCTGTTGTATTGGTCTACAGATAAGCTGACAACCCCCCTTCGACCTGCCATGCAACGCTCCCCCAAATATAGCTGCGCCTCGAGAACGTTGTCAAGAGGGGTAGGATGCGCAAAATCTATCGTAGCCGCGGACCGTAGTATAGTGTTCTCCAGCACATTGCTATGAGATGCAAACGACCGATATCATGGAGATTGTTGTCCAGAGAGGTCAAGGGGGAAGGACAAGATAGATGCTCTAACCTATTACGACCTAGGTTAGCCCATTCCAACAAAATGTTGCATTGTCATTATCTATTGACTATGTATGTACTGGTTAATCACAAATAAATATGTATATTGAGGTGCTGTAGGTACCTGGAAACGTCTCATTAAAGCGTCCGACCGTGCTCATGACTGTATGAGCTTGTTAGTATCAATTAATTGTGAAGACATCTGTTCCAAAACTCACAATAGAACTGGATTGGCTGATCTACCTACCTGCCTACCTACCTACCTACTTAGTACTTAGCAATAATAAAGCACTTAGAGTGCCAGGTGAATTCGCTTGGGACAAATGCTATATTTATCCACATCTGTAAACTAGGTACCTAAGTTAGCAGTAACTTCGACTCAAGCTGTGAACTTCATACATACCTACCTCTGTACATGGGGTAATAACACATTCTATCTACTTAGTACGTATCCCCTAACCTAGGTTAGATGGGCGCCTACCAATTTACCTAACCTACTGTAGGCATTTTGGTCCTGGCCGATCTTCCCCAATAGCAAGTGTGTATGCTGTACAGCTGTACATAACTGATCACCCTTGGGGTACATCTGTAAAAGGGTTGGAGGGCATCTTGGCATTGGCTTAATTAGGTCCATCTTGGAAATCTGACGAGGGATCAGCAGCGCCAGCACCAAGAAAGCATGAATAAAATAAGTAAAAAAAAGAGAATCCCCCAGTTGAAATTTGATGGGTTTAGCCAATGAAAACTTACCTAACCAGATTAGCTTAGCCTAACCTAGTCGTTGTCTGGGGGTGAACGCGAAAGTCAAGTAACCATTAAGAAACTTCAATTAAACATGGTTAGAATCTATGTATGTATATGTTTTGGATACATAGATTCGAATGAGTAGAACTCTGTATGAAGAAGAAATGGTTTAAAAAGGCCGCATCGATATAAATTATTGCTTTTGCTTTTCTTTCTTTCTTTCCCCCCTTCGGCATGTCCTCGACAGGGAAATCGAAGAATGCGGGTGCTGCTGCTGCTGCAGCAACTGGCCGTTTCACTTTCGAGCCCCTGAGCACAACAGCAGCAACAGCCAGCAAAACGGGCGGTCTGATTCTCGACCCCTTTACCCGGTTGGCGGGTGCGGCGCTGCTATGTGGCGCAACGGCGCATTATCTGAGTTCCAGACAGACGGAACTTGCCTCCGAGCTATTGTGCTGGGCTGTGTTGCCTTTTGTCTTCGATAGGGCGAATAAGCGACATCAGCATGTTGGCCATAGCAGCAGCATAAGCAGACAACATGCCAGGAACGTGCCGTCGCTCAGCACCCTCGAGGAGGAAGGGAGCGAGATCGTAAATGGGAATGGCAGTGAGAATGGGAGGGTGAGGGTGAGAGTGACTGGAAAAGGGAAAGGGAGAGGAGAAGATGCTGTTGATGTCCCTGCCGCGTCGCTTTGGATAGTCGCTATAAGTCTTGCGATCTGCAGCGTTTACAGATCTGAGAGGGGGTTTATCGTTTTGTTCGTGAGTACTTACCCGACGCGACACCTGACACAACATAGTCGCCGAGGAGAGAATCGTACTGACGCCGGATATAGCCGTTATTGATACCATTGCTTCTCATAAGCCAGAAATTTCTGCAACCTGACATCTCGAGTTCTTTTGAAATTAAAGCGTTATCCATCTTCTCGCGTTTGACGACCAACGCGGCAGGCGCGACGCTTACTGCGCTGTTCGCAGTCTTCGCCTTGTCGCAGTGGGATCCTTTCGGCTACGCCATCTCGCTGGCTCCCGTCGCTGCTCTTGTTTTCATTTATACTCTGCTCACGCCACAAACCAACGAGGCGCTTCCGCGATGGCTTCAGAGCTTCGATATGCAGGCTAACATTCGACCGCTTTCGATCCGCGTAGTCGCTACGCTAGCTTTCGCATTGAGCGTGGAGACGGTTGTCTTCGGCTTTCCTAGCGTCAATGTTGTTGAGACGGTAGCTTCGGCCCTGGCTAAAGCCCTCGCGTGGTATTTCGCGTCGCAAGTGGTATGTAGCTTACTTTGAAGACGAAGTGGAATCTACTTACTCATTATCCATCCCTAGGCGCGACATACTTCCTGGTTGACCGCCACTATGGCCGGCACCTTCGGTCTTCTGGCGACGCGTAACCCATCCATCCAAGAGACTGGTTTTCGCGCTCTGATGAATGCGGTCGCTTCGCTGCTTGCTCTAGGCCAAACCATAGACGTGCTACCAAAGCAAGCCAAAGCGAAACCCATACTTTGGGGTTTGGCCTTCGTGCCAGTACTCCCCTACCTCGCCAACCTAGCAAGCATAAGCATGTCCCAATCACAGGGCGTGACGCAGATCGAGAGCCACCCCGTGGAGGTGCTAATCCGCGAAGCGAAAGCCGACTTCGAGAACATGCTGCAGAACCAATCAAAATCCTACGCGGAGGCATACGACGAATACCAGCGTCGGTACGGGTACGAGCCGCCATACGGGTTCGAAGAATGGTACAACTTTGCCAAATCGCACCAATCGCCCATCATCGACGAGTTCGACGGCATATTCGAGAGCGTGAGCCCGTTCCTGCGACTCAGCGGACAGGGAGTCCTCGACGTCATGACGCAGGTCTACAGCCTGCCCGAGCATGAATTGTGGCGGTGCACCATGTCCGGCCACCCGAGCAAGAAGACGTATTGCAGCCATCCGAGACGCAGCTTCGATAGGAACGTATCAAAGTTCTTGGATAAGTTGTTCAAGAAGCTGCCGCAGCTCTCGCTGAACGTCAAATTGTTGATCAACCACCTCGACGAGCCTGCCGTTATCATCCCGCCCCCCGGCCAGGACCCCAGAAGCGTCAATCTCACGAACCTAGCGGGCCAGCGCTCCTGGGATACCTTGACCAAGTACTGCTCCGCCCGCAGAACCACCTCTGTGAGTAGCGAGCGCAAGCCCCCCGTGGAGACGTACGGGCTGCCCTTCCTCACGGACCGCAGGGCTGCGATCGATCTGTGCGCGCACCCCGAATATGCCTCCATGCACGGGTTCCTGCTCGCGCCCGAATCGCTGAAGCTGATCGAGGGCTTAGTCCCTGTGCTCTCGACCGGTGCCCCCTCCACTATGGGCGATATACTGTATCCCCTGGCAGCGTACACGCAGGACCCGAGCTTTAAGTACGATCGCACGCAGGACGTGGACTGGGATAAGAAGCGCAATGCTTTGTACTGGGCCGGTTCCAACACTGGAGGTCGCGGTTCCTCATCCTCATCTTCATTTTCAGTTCAAGGCGAGGGGGGTGAAGACGCTACAGGGCCAATATGGCGTCTCTTCCACCGCCAGCGCTTTGTAGAACTAGCGCAGAACTTGAAGAGCAGGACATACTACTACCTGCGCTCCAACGACAACATCATCACCCGCGTCTCATCATCCTTCCTAAACAGCCGTCTCTACAGCGTGGCCTTCGCGCGTATCTTCCAATGCAGCGAGTCTCGTTCCCGCGCCTGTCGCGATCAGCGCGCCTACTTCCGACAGAAACCCTGGACGGAAACCGACCGTCCCTTATTCCGGTCCAAACTCGTCTTCGACCTCGACGGCAACGGAATATCGGGACGGTGGTATAAGCTGCTAGCCTCGAAGTCGACGCCCTTGAAACAGACCATTTTCCGCGAGTGGCACGACGAGCGCCTGGCCCCTTGGGTCCATTACGTGCCCGTCAGTCAGAGCATGGACGAGTTGCCGGAGCTGGTGCATTACTTGACTTCCACGAAGAGTGGGAGGGAGAGGGCGAGGGAGATTGCTGAGCAAGGGCGACACTGGTTCGGTAAGGCTTTTAGGGAGATTGATATGGCGATTTATGTGTACAGGTTGTTACTGGAGTTGGCGAGGCTGCAGGATCCGGATAGGCCGACTATAGAATTTGATGTGGGATAGAAGAGTAGAAAGATTGTAAAAAGAAAATTTCTCTGTCCGGTCCCAGGTAGAATAGATAGATGAGTTTGGAAGTTTTTATTTTGTATCACAATTGTACATCTTGTTTATTCATCATTTGGCTTGTACTGAGCTTAAGTCGTGAGGTCTTGATCTTGTTCAAGTGTGGCGGGGGGGATAATCAGTACTGGCCGAGCGTTTCTTTTTACGGTTTCACCTGACATGAAATTAGACTTTCCGGCCGTATGCATCCGTGCAGTGGTTACGTATCCCTAGTGACGCGTAGCTATTACTGATTGTGCCACAACATAACCCTCCCGCTTTTTTTCTACCCGTTCTCCATAAATACTTCCGGTGCCGATATCAAGTTTTGACTGACAGTGGCACCATGCCCGTACGACCTCAATGAACAAGGGGCTAAAATATCGCAATCACATTTCCGTAAACGGTCTTCCTTCCCTGACTCTAGACTGAACCTGCAACAGGGAGAACTATCATATCCCTCAACCGTCCGGGGGAAGGGGAGGACAGGGTGAAATCCTCTAAACCGTAGTGGTATATAGTAGTACATAGTAGAACAGAATATATCGAAACCCCTGAGCTACTAGGAACTGTGGTCTCTAGGTTAGCGATCTAATAACCGACCTGATAACTTAGAAGAGCACCCTTTTTTTCCTCCGGTGACCTGTTTAGCGTGTGCATAATTTTCACGTCCGTAAGATCGACCTGCTGGCGAATGGATTTCATGAGCTTGACCGCAACTGTTGCAGGTTCGATCGAGCCAGGCATGCGGCTGTAACTTGCTCCGAAAAAACGATCATAGTACCGATAATATATTGCGTGAGACCCCGACATGAGTATGTCCCCACCCGCACGGCCCTGTGAGATGCGGGAAAGAAGAGTTATCGTTGAACTCCAAACGGCGGAGGTTAGGCAGCTTTCCCAGAGTAGCGATGGCGCGCCCTTGTCTGCCACCCATCAGATCTTCTGTCTGGCTGAAGTACAAGTAATGGTATTGTCTGGATTTCCGTGTTAAAGATCCTAGGCTGTCTCATGTAGGGATGTTTTTCACCATCCAAAAATAGCTCATCGATATAGGCACCGGCATAGCCTATTGTGAACATTGTTGGTTTTTCATGACTGATTGCAGCAAAAATATGGACTAGGACGCACTTACGCAATCCGGGATGGAAGCATATTGTCTTTGAGACGATCGAGAGATGCCGAGGTCAGCTCAACATAAATTGGTTTGAACAAGAGATCAACGCCGATTGTGTATCACAATGACCATTACCATATCTCAGCTGCCGTGAAAGGCTAAACGATCTACGCCGAATCAGAACTAGTGCCGGCTTCCGTACATGAAATGTTATGTCACGTTCACAGGAAGAGGCGTTAAGGATACGCAAGGTGGGACTGTGAGGACAGGCCACAGGAGTCGATGTGAGAATACGGAAGAGAAACGTGGAAAGACAGACTAAGTAAAGAGAATAGAGTCTACGTTGTTTACGCCGGAGAAATAGGTACCTACAAAATTATGGGGAAGTTAAAGTTGGAGGACGTGTATTACCACGCAATCGCCGCGCAAAATGTACACCAAAAACGTACGAGTACTAGCCGATAAAGTTCTTCAATGCACCTCCAATTGATTTCTAGTAATTGTCCACTGCGCATCCTGCATGGGCAAAGGCGCCGGACACCATAAGTTCCCTTCTCCTTAGGAGGGACCTAAAGAAGAATCATACGATAGCGAAATCATAGCCCTGGTGTTTCTTGCAGCATGTTGCGTCTGAACTTTGGTAAGCCTAGTATAAACACTGAGCGTGCTAGTCACCTAGAAGCGATCATTTGGGCGGGTAGGGGCCGTGAGGCGAGATGCTTTAGGGTTTTCATCGTGTTGTAGGTCCTATCGGTCGCGGGGAATACCTGTATTAGTATCAGGATCAGGACGGGAGGTTGCTCTGATCCATTTTCATCTTTAGAAATTGTGCCTTCTCCCCCAATTCGGCCTCCATCCCTCTCCACTTCCGCCCATGACGATGTCGCAAGCAAACCTCTTTACCATCCCCAGGATAATACAACCAACAAGCCCACTTTGCCCAATTTCCATCTTTCATCTGCGTACGGGCTCGCTGGCCAATGCTATCCTCGATGAAGTCGCCCCTGGCTATAGCTAGACGGCTTGGAAAGATACGGGCTAGGTAATGCGCCGTAGATGCTATATGAGGCTTATCGTGCCAGAAAAAGAGCGGTGTCAACGGGACGCCGAGTTCGGGCTGTGACTCGGGGAAGAATTCACGCTTGAGCTTGGCTGTCAAGTCGCGAAGGCTGGAAAACCGGATGACGTGGGCCGAGATTGCATACGAGAGCATTCTGATCGCCGGCAGACAGACGTATTTGACGGGTACGCTACTATCCGCTTCGGAGGCTTGCATGACCTCCAACAACGGACCCAGGGGAATGTCTCGTACCAAAGGCCAATCGTGCTGCTGGATCCAAACATAAGGCGTCTCGACAATCCTCAGCGCAGACCGTACCGCGAGGCCGAAGCCCAGGCGTACAGCTGGCTCTATGAAATTGACCCTTTTATCTTCTGTGTGCGAAATGAAGAGTGTGATCTGATTGTCCGCAGCGTGTGGCGAGCCAAATTCAGCGCAGCCTAGATCCCGAGAGAGGACAGGGGAAATGTCCTCTTCTTCGGGATAGTATTCCTTGAGGATGTGTTTCTTCACATTGAGCTTGTATTGTTCAATGGTTTTGGCACCCTCTGCAGTGACCTGGCCCTTCTTCAGACGGTTGCATTCTCCAATTCGATCATACGTGTCAAGTACCACGATGACTCTGCAAGACAGCAGCACTGGGCAGTGTAGTTTGAAAGACTCGAGGACGTCGGAAACCAGATCTGTCGATGGAGCTGACGGAGTTGGCGACGTGGTGATGACTAGGGTTATCAGTTGTGGCGCCGGCACGACTGATACGCCATGCTGAGCGGACATCGAACCGCGACCGCGAGAAATCACGCCGCACGACTGCAAGACAGGCTATTTAAATGAAGATGGATATGGATTACCATTTTAACGAACATCTATCCGGCTAACGAATGTCATGCACTCATCCATCAGCCTGGGGGAATGCAGGGAGCTCTGCTATTAGGTGCATACCTGGGCTGGAGCCTCAGGGCCTGGAGGTGAGGTCGGGAGTAATTTAGTGTGGGCCTCCCCAGACTGAGGCAGCTGATGACACCTGCTCATGTGTGTGACCTTCATCAGCCAAAATGATATTGTTGCATTTACATAGTACTGTCCAAACACTTCATCGATCTAGATCGCTAGATACGGCCCGATATGTCTATTGCTTAAGTATAATTACGTAGCAGCAAGTATTTTCATCTAAGAATAACATAGTAAGATGGACTATAATATCAAGCAACACTTCTCAAGGGTAGTAAGTCGCATACGACGATTTGCCCGCTAATGCTTTGACCAGCTCTGTTCCGATGATTTCGTCTAGGCTCGGGTGAGTATCGCAAATTAGGTATATATCCGACGATGAATGGCGACTTACCTGCCCTAGATGATGGATGTAGCGAATCGTACCTGCGGAACTCTCAGCTCAAACACTTTTGACTCAATTCAATCTCTACTTCGACTTACCACAAGAAGCTGGATAGGGGATCTTCGGAAGCGGAACAGCCCTCCTCTGAAGCAGGATCGGGACAGGTATAGTAGAAACCTGTAATGTGTGCTGGCTTGCTCAGGTACTTCTCTGGCTTGTCGTGGATATCAAGGAGAATCTGATGGGTGTTAAAGATGATGAAGGAAGCGCCAGGCCATCTCTTCTCGACAAGGAGCTGGAAAGGCACGCCATAGTCGAAAATCGTATTGACGGTGGTCGTATACTCCTTTATCTTCGCTTCGTACTCGATGGTGTTGTACTCTGTCTTGTTTGGCCAGTAGTTCACATTGCCGCTACCTCCGTTTGGAATTGCCGCATAGAGCGGTGATACTTCCAAAGGCGCTTGCGTGAATAGCACAAACCGTCTTCCTCCAGTACTGTAGATGCCATCAAACACCGACCATATACAGTCGATGTAGTCGGAGATGGTCTTTCCTTTGATCTGCTGGTCTAGTAGAAACCCGCCGTTCCCGAGGTCGTTAGTACCGATCCAAAGGGTGTACACCGAGTTTTCCGGTGTGCGGTCATGTAGAAACGTGGTGTTATCAGAGCCACTCGCGTACTTAACATCAGCTTTGAAAGCTGAAATCTCATAGTCAATGACTGATGGGAACGGCCCTTTGATGGCATCGAGATATCGATACACGATCTCGTTTGAGCATACAGCACCGGCGACTGTTGACCGATCAGCTCAATATCATCTTGACAGCACGACAACCAAGCTATCCCAACGTCATGGACGCTTACCAGCATAATTATACGTCTTGGCCCCAAGCTTCTGCGACGCGTAATAAGGCCAGGAATAGCCCCCCCCAGCTGTGGTATTACTGGTCGGGATCGATGTCCCCGGGGGAGGCGGAGTACCTCCCGTGCCGATGAGGTAGCTCAGACGTCCTTCATCAGTGTAGCTATCACCGAACACGATCAGGTTCTCAACCTTCCTTCGTGGTCGTCCGTGAATCCCAGTCACAAGACTGGCTAACAATATGAGCTTGGGCAACATTATGTGTACCTCTACAAAGATTCGAGAAAACTAGAACTCCTGAAGACTAACGATAGCGAGCAAAAGATGAAAGTCATATAAGAGCTGGTGAGTGAAAGTTGGTACGGTCATACGCACACTATTTATATCTACACCGAGTTTTTTAATTTCGTTTATCAGGCCGATTTGGTCCTAGCTGACAAAAACAGGCTCCCAGGACGGGACCCAGGAACTGGGCAAGCATGCTTGTTCAAGGACCATGAGGTTCCGAACAAGCCGACATGGATATATATAGAGTGAATGTAAGTATCTCCATGACCCCGCACGATTGCAGGTTGCATGCATATCCGCCAGGGGAGAAAAACCAATATGTAGGCAAGGTAAAATTACCAAATACTAGTAACAAGAATCTTCGATGGTCTACAGTAGAGGTGTTCCTGCATTTTATAATTTCAAGCTTCGGGCTGTGAGGATGCGTTACATCCTTGTAATTAGGGAATGGGCTATGACATGTATGAGGCTCAACATCACAGGAAGTGCTCTGACTGGAAGCATTTCCTATTAATTAGCTACCTATCATGTGCCGAGCAACCTCGAGAACCCTAGATTAGAGCGATTCGGCGCACCTGGAGGATGGAGGATGCTGTGTAGCATGTAGGGACATGGGCGCCGATGTTTTGGAGGCGGCAACTTGCATTTGGACTCGTGCCTATTCTAAATCGTATCGAATATTGGGTATTTATGTTCTGCCATAGGATACATACACAGGTCCCCTTCGTGACTAAGAATGAATGAGCCACCATTATTTTGCCTCTATTCACTGCCCAGACAGGACTCGTCAGTGTTCCTATTCTTGATGCACATGGCACCGTCCCTCCCCAGTTATCGTGGCAAGTACCGTTTATGCAACAGATCAATGTGGATGCCACCGGCCGTCGTGTCTCCCATTGTTTCTATGGTAGCTTCCCGACAGATCTGTAACTGAGTCACAGAATGTGGTACGTACCTGCCCTACAAACAAACAATTATTCTGCCACCCCTCACCGCCTGTGACCCATCTATATAAAGCACCCTCCACTCCCAGCTTTTTGACCCTTTTTCTTCCTTTCCTTCTCCATCTTAGTGCACGGGCGTTACGCCTTACTGTGAGGAGAAATCTGAGTAGGCGGCTGCTAGTTGAAAACTATACTATGACCACTCCTATTTGGCTTTGTCTAGGTAGGGAATTTTTGTATAGCGCCAAGATTTCCTTGATTGGACATTTTTGATCTTTGTTTTTCATTTCTTGCGTTCCTTCGTCGGAACGAGGCGAAGAAGAACATGTTGTACGTTATTTACGGCGCAGAATCAAACTAAATTTATAGGTAGCAGACCAGTAGTGGATGTGTGCTCGTTGGAAATGCAAATGACGTTGTGAAGTAGGCTGATACCTCTACATCCGTATTTAACTGCTGATCTGGTCAATTATATACATGTCCACTATGTAGACGTGACATTTAACAAGCGTGTCTCCGATTTGACTCGATGTTCTAACGCCTTGGAGATTCTAGATACTGCTGCCTTCTAGTTGGCCTAGGTAAAACATGCTCGCTACATCGTAGACAACTCGAGATGGCTGTTACAACACCATGAACTCTAACCAGTGGTTTTGAAGGGCCGCGTTGCCGCCTCCATCCCCTTTGCCGTAAACCTTGCACCTGCGCAGTAAATTCTAGGCAATAATCGTAGGCGTAAGCTCTCGCGTGTGGTTGCGCGGTGCGACATTAACAGTGACATATATGCCGGCTTGTAACGATACTCGTACAACTCATCGATGTCCTGAATCGACAACGTAGCGGCCTTAATTCGTGGCTCTCCCCGGGCGCGCTATGCAGCGAGCGCTCCCAGTAAAGAACTAACTTTGGTAGTTTCCTGATTCGATGGGCGTAGTCAGGCATATACGACGGCGTAGGTGCTTCCTGTATCCGTTTCGATAACAGTAGGTGTATTTCAATCTGTCGGAAACCTTGGGTTGTAAACCTCATAGCCTTCATCTTCGGTATCGCTTTCGACATCGAGATCCTTTATCGTCGTCAACGTATTATCTCGACCGGGAATCGTAGGGATCTTCTCCATCTTCGTCCTTGTCTCGCCGCCGTCATCTGCCGCCGCTATACCTCCGACGGGGGCAAACGCGCTCTTGAACCCAGACTTCTTGAACCCGCCTTTCTTGAACCCCAACGAACTACCGCTCGTGCTCGCATCGTTACTGCCGCCGAGCTTGATGCTGATCAGACCGTCTGCTTTCGCTTCGGCGCGACGCGCGCGTTCTCCGGCCGTGGGGTCCTTGACCATTTGCTTCATGTCCTTCATGCGCTGTCGGTGGCTGTGGTCGTAGCTGCCGAGATGCGCTTCGTAGTCATTCATTCGCGAGTAGCCTTTGCTGCATAGTTCGCAGTAGAAGGACTGGAGCGCTGCGCGCGCGGACGAGGTTTGCGCTGGGGGGAGGGTTTGATGACGCTGTTTTGGAACTATTAGTTAGCGGTATTGCGACACATAGTTCATAGGTCCTGCCAGTTGCTATTCTACAGTCTATTCTCTGATCAAAAAATGACCAAGACGATGGCTTACTGGAGGCATTGTGACCCGATTAGAGCGTCTCTGAGAAGTTGTGAAGCCTGTATTTAGATATTTTTATGCTACCTTGTATGTCGAGTACGATCGAGGGAGATGACGGGATTGTATTACTATTGCCCGATTCTGTATAGATTTGAAGTTATGTCGCAGAGTTGGCATGGAAATGTCTGGAGTTTCGTTTGGGTTTGGGGAATTTGGAGATCAGATCTGAATCGCGGGGCGGAACGGAAACTTGAAGCTTTGGAGCTTTGAACTTTTCCACTTTTTGGCTATGTCATTCATCACCCTGCATTTTTCTCCAAATTCTATTTTCCTTACTCTTTAGCGTGCATACCCAAAAGTAATCAGATGTAACTTTAACCACCACCCAAACTCCCCTCGCTACATCATCTTACAGACTGCGACGTCGGGTTCGGCGCCTCCGCCAGCATGGCATCCGACTGGACTTATTTGGACCACAAGGATTCGCAAGAGACCTTGATATCGCTGCAGCAACTCGATCCTTCACCTATTGACACGCCGGACAAAAGCTTTCCAACATCACCTGAAGATGCGATGGAATCGCCAGCGTCGACATCATCACCCCCGCTGAGCCGCTCAGTCTCGTCGCTGGGGCTCAGCAGTAACGGTCATGGGCCGATATTTTACTGTTCGTCTCACAGATGCCTTGTCATGTTGCTGTGCAAATCTGCTGGGAAAGTGCTACAATCTAACCAAATGCACAACCAATACAGTAACACGCATACAGCGTTATTCGAGTTATACATTCACTTTCTTCGCCGGGTTACATTTCACAAACACGTCCTTAATACCGATGCTCTACCGCTCCGTCCCGTACTCCGAACCTTTCCTCCTTATGACCCGTGAACTCTACCAGACGAGTGTGACCGAGCCCTTACTCGTCGTCCTCCCGGTTCTAGCCCACGTTGCCTCGGGCGTCACCATCCGTCTGATCAGAAGACATCAGAACATGAAACGGTACTATGGCGACGCGACACCGGGTTTCTGGAAATCTCTCTTATCCCAGAACACCTCCTCCACTCCGTCCACATCGTCTGCCCGTATTTGGCCCGCGTTCAACAACGTCGCCGCCTCGGGGTACATATTCTCTGTCCTTCTCTCTGCACACGTCGCCATGAACCGCGTCCTTCCCCTCGTCGTCGAGGGCGATAGCAGTAATATCGGTCTGGGTTATGTAGCCCATGGTTTTGCGCGCCACCCGTTCTCCGCTTGGGCTTCGTATATCCTGCTCCTGTCCGTCGGTACGGGACACATGGTCTGGGGCATGGCGAAGTGGCTAGATCTCGCACCGCCGGCAAACTGGAAAAAGATCACGTTCGATAGACAACTGCGAAAGCAAAGGAGACGCGCTTGGTGGGCTATTAACGCCTCGGCAACGTCTCTTGCTCTTTTATGGGCTGCTGGTGGACTTGGCGTTGTTGCTCGGGGTGGACTTGCTTACGGTTGGTTAGGCACCGTATATGACCAGATTTATTCTTATGCCGGTTTGGCTAGCTAGACAGCAACCTCTCCGGACGATACTAATGTCTATATGCCGTATGATCTTTTGGAGGGTACCGGAATGTACGATGCATGATAGAAATTACATATATAATATTATTATTTCCAGAGCGGTAAGTACCGTATCATCAACCTTATGTTCCTCGTAGGTTACAGGAGCCCGAAACACCCCTTCCATTGTATCCAGCTTGCGGGATTTCCACCGCGACTTCCACTTTTCGCTTCGTTTCTCATCCGTGAACATCTGGGACTTAGGTGTTAGGACAGTCCGTTTTATATTCTCGCGCTCGATCAAACCTCTGTTTCCCCAAGTATAGACTAAATATCCCGAAACAACCTAACATAAGGCGTTGCTTTGGTACCGAACTCTTAGGCATTAGATGAGATTCCATGCCAAGCTTTCATTATAGTTTAGACGTTAGACGTTGGAAAACATTTGGAGGCTTCGGAATAGCGTAGCGAGACAACTATTTTAACTATACTATACAGCCTTCATATGATATCAAGACACGACTTTGTGCTCAATGTAGGATTACATTTTATGTGCTAGACCGTGCAATACAGTGCGATCACATCCGGATCCGATAAGATTGATAAAAGGTCATAGACCTATCATTTGCTGAATCATAACCATCGTGACGTCAGAAGCAAGTTGCCACTGGATGGCCCAAGTACCCATAACTCGAGTCAACAGCAACAACGACGACGATATCCTTTCAGCATATTTAACAAGGGAAAGCCTATAATACTTACCTGCCTAGAGATACCCAGACAATCAAACACTATCATATCTGCAAGATACAAATCCAGATCTGACAAGGAAGCAATCCTGAGTACCAGCTCAAAGATAACAAGACAAACCCAAACAAGTACAGAAACAGACAGAGAAACAGAAACAGAAAAAATAATGGCTCCATCATCACACTCCCAATCCTTCTCCTACAGCTTCTACAGCTCCGCCACGTCCACAAACGGCGGTCCCGTGCAGAAGACGGCGTTCGCAGAGCGCAGCTACACGGATGACTCGGGGACCGTAACGGAGCGCGTGCGTCAGCTACCGGGGCAGTTACCCGTCTACGAGTCCTCTGAGCAACCTGGTGAACAGCGTCGCGTCGGTGGTGGTGCAATCGGCTTGTCTGGACAGAATCGCATTACGGAGCTTACGGATGCGGAAAGGGTTGAAAGGGATAAGGAGAGGGAGTATGAGGAACGCATGGAGAAGGAGTATGCTAAGAGGGAAGGGGGCGCTTAGGGGGTTTGTTATGGGATAGAAAATAGGGAAGAAAGGGAAGACTGTAGGACATGATTAGGTTGGGTGATGAGTATGAGACAGGATGGGACTTGAAATTGTATCATTATCGTTACAGGTTATGCGTTATTCACGTACTAGCTATCAACTTGCAGTATTTTGCCAAATAAAGAGCTTTCCTTTGCTGGACTTGGGAGAGCTCTTGTAGGAGTAACTGCTAAGTAGAATACTGTTCGCTAAGATAAGTAATGAATTCATATGATGATAAAAGGCGTGCCATGGGGTGGAAGGTCTGGGGTCCCGGCATGGTTCTGATCCGGACTAGCTCCGGCCCCGAACCACGGACATAAGCACGGACTATATTACACCTGTATAAGTAGAGACAGGAAGTCTCTGCTTCTCAGAGAAACATTCCTACCTTGTGCAACAATAATATGTCTATACGGACCACCCAGCAGTATGAACTGTGACAGGTCTCTTGTCACGAGAAGGGTAATATCTGGGAAGCAGGACCCGAAAGCTACCTAACAAGAGAAGGATACATAACATATTATGATTAGCGATAAAATATAGCGCCTTATTCTTCTTTTCATTTGAAGGAATCCAGGGGACGGAATAGAAAGAAAAGAAAAACGAGAGACCATAATGAGCCGGAATCGAACAAGGCATCTTGAAAAATAAAAACAAAAAGAATTTAAGGCTTAAGACAAGCTCACTTTTCTCGAACCGGAAAACCCCAATGGCGTGTGTTTTCCTGCCGACTACTTTACCACTGAACTACCTCAGGGGAACGTCTGTTATCAAACTACTTGTCTGAGGTGGAATATATAGCTTATCCGTACTCAGCATTTACCCCGTTGAAGGCCCCCACCGCCGCCCCCAGGCCCGATGTCCGCCGTGTCAGGTAGATATCCATCATCCACTCTAGGTCGATTACGTCTAGTTAACCGACTTTTCTTTGTGAGACATGTATAGGTGAACAGTTAGAATAGCTGTGACTAAAGAGTTGTCTGAGGCCGATATAAATCATCTACGTCTCCTAGATAGTAAGTGAATCGTCCTCGTAGTACCTTACGATTACTGCTAACCCTACGTCGTCATCAGGTTCCTTTAGGTTGGCAGGGTTTTCAAATCTTTTCTCGATGGACTGCCAGATTAGATAATGCATTTCCACATGCAGGTGATATGATATACCGAGGAATAACTTGGTTGTGGCCTCAAATCAAGTCAACTATCAGCTCATCAAAGCCAGCTGAAGCAGGAATCTTATGCATAAAAATAGTGAAACTAGAACGAATTTCCCCCCTTTCCCTCCGCCAAACCTTTTTTCTATTTGAACAATTTCAGCTCTTGTCGTCCTCTTTGTCCTCATCCGGCATTACTGTGCAATCCTCCTTGCAGCTCTGGGTATTCTTGCCCGTTTTCAACACCCTGGGCCGGCTGCGTGGCGGCCGGGCGCAACGCCCCTCGCAGTCTGCGTCCTCTGTGTCTTCTTCCCACTGTCGACAAATCTCGTGGCCGCACTTGGGCCGGACGTACTTGACTAGTTTGCACATGGTGACGCAGATCCTGGGAGTGGTAGGGGCGAGGGTTGGTAGGAATGTAGTATGTAATTTATTATAATGTTGGTCTGGGGATTGAGTGTTTGGTTAGTTCTGCATTATTAGATTAATAACAGAATGACTCTAAGACATGCATGACGCTCACATTATCTTGCGCCTGGAATCAGGTTTATGCGTGAAAGAGGCTGTTTGATTATAGATGCTGCTCCGAGTGGATTGTGGTGTGGTACGGTTATCCGATACTGGAATTTGACTTGGTTCATGAATGGACAAGTTGTCTTTGGCCTTTGGAGGATATTTAAAGATAAATAAACTTATCCAATTACCTGTATGAGAGGATTGGTTTCCCGTATGATTGATAGAGATGCTTAGCTGCGAACAACTGAGGACTCGCGAGAAGACCCGTGAGAAGGCCGGGAAAGTTTTGCTGCTTGTTTGAATTGAACTACGCTTACATATGACTACTCAACTACGATAGAGCCGTTCATTCAAGCGACCGACCCTTGATTGCCTGCTCTACAATGGATGACACATTGAAATGCTGGGTACTGTTTGTATTTGTTATGGCTATCTGAGTATAATATATGCTGGGGGAGCTAATCCGGGATATTGGAGGCTTGAGTGATGAAGACTTGAAACAGTGTTTGATCTAATAAACAAGTTTAAATGATTCGATTGCCATGTGTGTAACTCTAGTTCTGTATAATACACAAGAGGATATTTATTTGGGCGTATGCTAAGTCATGGACGGTGACACGGCTTTGGGCACAGGGGTGTCACGGTTCTGTTCCAGACTGCGGCTATCCCTCTACAAGTGATTTAGGAGACTGCTGATTTACAGAAAAACTTTACTTATACAATAACAATTACCATTAGCAGAATCCCCTAAACTGTGACCGGGGGCTTGAAGAGAGACTGGATATCAAGAATGTTACTAACCACATAGTATTTTTTTATGTACATCTAGACAACGGCTTTGTATCTTAAGATTTTCTTCTTTTCTTTTCTTTTTTTCCTCTTTAGCATCTGCTCTCTCTCTCCGACCGTTAAAAAACATAACAAATTAGTAACACTATATGTTTAACCAAGAAGGATTAGCTTAGGACCTTAACTAGTTGCTAATAAAATTGCTGACATAATTTTCAACAACTTGTATCTTAGGTGCGCTCCCTCTTTAATAAATATATATTTTATATACAAAGACTAAGGGAACATGCAAGCCTATAAATCTTTAGATTTTTGGCTGCCTAGTTTAGGTGGTGCATACTTAAGTGTTTACTGCAACTAACCTAGCAACACGTCTTACTTAGAAGGCCTAGTGTTATAGTCCTATATATACCTAGTTATTAACTAAATATTAGGTTAAGGCCTTGGACTTGACTACGTTTTACTTTAAGAGCGTTATATATATAAAATATGCATCTTATCTCAACCACAATACGCAAGGTCCATAAACAACGCCGCCATGGCAGATCGCGATGTCACCCCCGATGACAACCTGCTCAAGCAGATCTTCACCACCAATCAACCAGAGACCATCTCAGTCTTTCTTCAGAACGGGTAAAAATGTGTGTTCGAGGCAGAATTCCCTAAGGATTTCGAGGATCGTCACTGTACATGTGTAGTCCGACTAGAGGCTGAGAATAAGAGCCTCAAAACATTCACTAATACAATTGTTGCTATGCAACAAATCGCTGCGTCGATCATTCCGGAACTTGTCCCACAAACCCTTCAGGTCGGCAAGGCAAAGAACGCGCAAGGAGGAATGTTCCACTTCTCAGTGATTGAGCTTATGGACGGGGATCTCTTGGAAGATGTGTGGCAATAGATGAGCGCCGAGGAGCAGAGCTCTGTTGTAGCTGAGCTAGTCGAAGCGCTCGAAAAGTTACACTCTGTTCGACTGAGTGACAAGTGGGTCAAGGAAATCCTGGGCAAGACGCTTCGTGAAGGTGACGAAATTCTGAAGAGTTTCGAGCAGCCTGGTGCCTTGGGGGGCCCTCATACGGGATTTCTGAATGGCGGACATGCCCTTTGGACTCTGTCATGGCAAGGCGAAAGCTCAAGAAGCCATTCTGTACTATAGAGCCCATTGTTGGTTCACAAGACATCAGGATCCAGTCCAGTTTTAAAGAGCTTGAGTCGATAGTCATCAACAATTCCGACATTGACAAATGGCCAGGAGAAGCCGTGCTTTGCCACAGCGATCTCAATCACGCGCCTCTTTAGGTCGTATATCCAAGTACAAGCTGGTCGGTATCATTGATTGGGAGCTCGCTGGATTCTACCCAGCTTTCTATGAGCTGAGTCTGCAAGATACATACCTGAGCGGCGCCAATCGACATGTATCATTCTACCTGCTATTGAAAGAACACATGAAGAATTTCGTGCCACGAACTTCATCACAGATTGTGCTTCTGCAAGCCATGGAGCTCATCTTCGAGTCCCAACAGATGTTGTTGTCAGATGGCACTAACATTCCGGCTCACATCCGGAAGAAGTTTATGGAGAACTCAAAGTTGGCTCGAGACAATGATCCTTATGTCGGTTGGACAAGAAGCCCGCAGGATGGGCCCTTTCCCGAATACTCCAGCGCTGCTATTTAGAAATTGGAGGATGACGTAGTTGAGGAGATGGTCGCAAGGAAATCAAAGGTAAACTAAAATTCAACGGCAAAAGCACTAGGCTGTATTAGTAGATACATTAGTAGGTTAGGTACTTTATTAATAGTAGATACTTTATAATATAGGATACATTGCATCTAAGATTACCCCCCCCCCCCCCCCCCCCCCCCCCCCTCACGGGCCAGGACCTCACGGGCCACTTCTTAACGCCATAAACGCGCTCAACGCGTTTTAGTCTTTTTGCAATTTTTTTTACCTTTACTTAGTTAGGTAACTATGCCTTTAAGTTTTCGTTATAATCTACTTTGTGAACAGGCTTTTAATTCTTCCGCAGCAGTTGAAACTTACAAAATATAACACCGATACATCCGAGAAACAACCCACTTCTTCACTGTAGCCCAAAAACAGTACAGCACTGACGCCCCAAAAATCGGCACCGAAATCGCGAACCATATCCAGATTCCTAGTACTTCGTCGACTCCATCTTCTTTTCCACAACCACTCCCAGAGCCACCAGAGCCAGTGAGTTCCCGAAAGTTCATCCCGAAGAACGAGGTAGTGATCCCTAGGGGTAAGAAATGGAATGCCAGGAGCGTGAGTCTTCGGATCGCCTCCCCTTGTTCAATCCCCTGGCGCGCTGTCCCGAGCGCAGCGCGGTTCATCAGCAGCCCTGTCTGGTCAGCGCACTGTTTGAGGAGTTGCTCCGCGCGAGCGGCCAGGTACTCGAAGTCCGCGAGTAGAGACTGTGCCGCCGCCTCTGCTATGGACGCCTCTCTCGTCTGCGGGTGCGTGCTATTACTGTTTGTCGAGGTTAAGGCGTGATTGCAGTGGCTGCCTCCCCGGGTTCTGACCCACAGGATGATGGAAGACAGCTTCGCGCTGTGGCATAGGAGGCACGCCTCGATGTGTTTCAGACGCTCGAGTAGGGCGTCTGATTTCTCGAGCCACGGCTCATATAATGATGACGTGGATTGGTCTTGGGCGAGCAGCTCGGAAAGAAAATTGAGATACTGGGAGGAAGATGAGGCCACGAATGAACACAAAGATGAGAGCGCGTAGAAGGCATCACATGCCATTGTCTTCGGGTCGAGGTTGTTGCCGTGTGAGAGATGGAGGAGTGAGGCGCTCTGAAATGTATCACTCGTCATAAGTGGCGTGGATGGATATGGGGACTCGCATGTTGGCGAGTTAGAGTCGCTAAGGACATCGCTTGGCACCTCAACGCTCCTTAACGCCATCTTGTAGCCATATTGGTAAGTTGGAAGGAGGGATACGGGATCCGTTGTCCCAACCCATGCGCTCAGGGTATCTTGACTAATTTGCTGTCCGCAATCAGACCATATTATGACTAGGTAGCGAGCGCAGTGTCAGCTTGACTTTGCGGGTAGGAGATAATACTTAAATCATTCTCATCCTTACCGTTACACCCATCTGCCGACCTTTGGATGCAACCCGACACCTCTTGCTCTAGGGTTATGTAACGCTCGTCGTGAACAGAAACACGGCGTACAATGGACTGACCAGCGATTGGTTCATGCGCGATGTTCCGCAGGTAAGCTTCGACATTCCGACAGACTTCCTCGCGTTTTAAAGTAAATGATTTAGCAGAACTGATATTATGCCCCATCTTCATACCAATGGTGATGATAGGCAGCTTGAAGATGTGTGACGAAGCAGACGGAACGCAGGGGAGGTCAAAATGCTCCTGAGGCTCAAGGAAGCCGAGGTGCCGCCGAAAGAACTCGGGGTCAACCCGGAATGGCGATCCGATATGGTTGAGCCAGTCTGGGTTGGGCAGCCCCCTGATGAAAAGAAAGCGGGCCGAGATTCCAGAGCCGTCGGCATAGGCGGCGACCTTTGCGAGGTCTGAGGGGTCCGGACCCAGCCGTTGGACGGCGACTCGTCCCTCCCGGTCATGTTCGTACAGTGTCACCAATGCCGGATCATGGTGGCACTTGGATCTGAGTCTGGGTCGCGCAAGCGGTCCGTACGGCCGGGTAAGAAAGTCGGCTAGACCTCGATAATTCTGCCCTGGGAAGACGGATACGTGTTTGGTGCGCTGAGCATGTGCAATGATCTTCTGAGCATAAGCCAAAGGGCCGGTAGGACGATTTTGAGCTGTCGTGTCTGTCATGATGCAAGCATCAAGTGTGACAATGTCGAGCGTTCCATCATGTGTTCTGGTGTGTGGGAGAAGCGGGGGTTTTGACCTGAGCTGTTACGGCAGGCTGTTCGGCGTGTCCCCGACGATAGGCCCGGACACGCCTAAACTTGGAGTTAGATGGCGCCTTGTATGCAGGGCGGCCTTAATGTGCCTTTGTCAGCCCTAAAGTGAGGCCCTGAGACTCCGCGCACAACGACGTGACAGCGATCTTCTTTTTCATCCAATACTCGCGCGAGAGGCTGCTTATAGCCTGTAAGTTATACGATAATTGAAATTATTACATGTTATCGACGTTATTTTATTAGACGGTCGACTGTTACGCGATCCCCTACTTCCCTATTTAGCTACTCATTACCTGAGGTACGTCAGTAGCCTTATCCAGGTGCTCCTTTTGATGGATCTATTCGGTCATCTTGGTTAGCCCCCGCATCTACATGGACCGATTTTCCGTTCTACTATGTACTTTTGCCTCTATCTCTCCCAGCACTTTACCAAAGCATCATAATCATCAGTCGTGCGAAGTGCACGCTTGGGGCGATGATTCAGAAGCCAGCTAGTCCTCAGTTTCTCCGCCTTAAGTAGTAAGCCCTTCGCCTTGAGCGGGTTCCCCAGCGCTTGGAGCGCTACCGATTTGCGATAGTACGCCCGCGCTCGGTTCGGGTCGAATATCGGCCTATCACTCCACGATCGTAGAGCGAGGTCGATATATTCTCTAATTGTAGAAAGCAATTCCGGGTTAGAAAGAAGTAGGAGAAAATGCACCAGAGCTCATTCGGGCTATAAAAAGGGTTTGTACGTACATTGCTGTGTTATGATCGCCGCGCTGTGAATAATGCTCCGACACTTTCATGAACGTTTTTGCTGTATGTATGTGCATCTTTCCGATAGTGCTCTGGTAATGAGTCATCGCTCGTTGGTGAAGCTCGTAGCTCTCGTCAATCCGCCCTTGTGCTTGGCGGATGTTGCCGAAGACATAGAGTATCTCGCCGGTCCTAATCATACCGCGTGTCAGTATCGCCAGTATGCTTGACTGAGCTGTGCAATCTCGCTACTCACCTAAATGGGTTGAAGTTCCAGTGATATTCGCTAGACTCCAAAAACCGAAGGCACGGGAGTACTATGGCCTCTGCTTTGTCGAGCCTCTGCAGACCGATGTACGACCAGGCCATCCACATGTACGGGAGCATGGGCATTTGAGTCTTTTCCTTATACATAGTAACGTTGCCGTAGACTTCAAGAGCCCTTTCCCCCGCTGCGATCCCCTTTTCAAACTCCTCAATCTCGGCATAGTACCTACACATCTCATTATAGGCGATTCCCACGATAAGCCAGTCAGTATCTGTAACGTTATAGCAGGCGAGCCTATACTCGAGATTCCGCTCCCCGTGGAACAGTTTCAGGTCCTGCCGGTCCAAAAACGTTGCGTTGTGGCTTATGACGAAGTCCAAATCGGCACGGACACCGGCGGTTTCTGTCGGGTAAAGATCGCATATGGCTTCGGCCGCTTCCGTATACTTTATTCCGTCTTCATACAGTCCGCGCTCGCCCAGGAACCTATGTCAGCCATGAGTAATCTATACTCTTGAGCCGAATATCTGATGACATTCGTGATAGAAATTTTGTACTGACCAGGCCGCTTTGACCATTAATGAAATAAAAGGCACAGACGAAGTGCTGTCGACGCAGAGTTGGCTGCAGGATTGCTGTATGTCTCGCAGGCTGTCTATGTGAGGGAGCAAAGCACCAGATACAGGCCAATGCCTAGGCTCTACCGAGAAGACAATATGCTGAGATGGCCATGAGAAGAGTAAAAGGTTTACTGTGCTTGAGAAGACTCGCAAAGTTTGCTCAGGATCAAGCCGCGCGCGGACTGCGTCTTGCACAACTCTATGAATCACGACTTCTGTTATACCGTTAGATAATTTGAGCTTCCAATTATGTATCAAAACCGAACGAAACCCCGCCCCCTATGCTAGGAAGTATCCAGGTAAGTTCAGCTCTAACGTCCCTGTTGAATTTACCTACCTTTTTCTTCGGGGTATCTTTTCAGCAGAGAGCATCTCAGAAGCTCGGACCGTGCTATGTCTAATGGCACGGGGTCGCCGGGGAAGCGTTCCAGCGTGACGGGGCCGCCGCTACAGAAGATAGCTTCAGATATGTGGTCTGGGTCCAATAACGAGCAAACCTCAAGCAGACTGAGAGATTCCGGTTTCAAATCCTCGAATGACCAGACATTCAACAACATGTGCTCGTAGGCACTGTGTAGCCCTCGGTCTTTTGACTTGTGAACCTCGGTTAAAAACGATGGTTCGTGGTAGAGCTCGAGAAACTCATCAAATGTGAGTTTTCGTCTCTGCAGAATGCCAGCGACTTGCGTCAATGCAAGTGGTAAGCACCCAAGGCGCTCTGCGAGCCGCCGTGCGTCAGGCTCGTCGCTAATATTCGTGTAACCAGTCATCGTTTGCAGCAGACTGGTGCCAGCCTCAAGACTCAGGGAGCTCAAGTCGATACCACGACTTGCGTAGAAGTGAGACTTTGAATGAGGGTCCCGGCTTGTTATCAAGATAGAGCCCATCCCGGCGATCGGCCAGAACTCAGCAAGCAGCTCAGGGTTATCGGCATTATCGAATACTAGCAGGTAGTTTGCATATTCATCTGTAGAAGGAAGCTCATCCTCAGACATCTGGTTGCGGGGGAGTTTATACGGCTGATTCAACCATTGGAGGACTTTGTCTCGGTTGACTGCTCTATTCTCGCCATCAACGCTTTGTGATAAGCCCAGTGTCAGAGCGATGCTGTTGAAGTGTTCAGCCAGCTTGTTTTCGCTCGATGCGGAGACAAAAAAGACGGCATCGAATCTCTCCATCCGAGTCGATGCAAACTCGCTGGCGATAGCCGTCTTACCTAAACCGCCAAGACCACAAATTGCAAAGGTTTTCAGCTCCCTGTTCCTCGCGGAGGTCGTGAGCTCCGTACTGGGCAGAAGGGCCTTATCCAGAATATCAAGGATGTCGCCCCTCCCAACGCACCTTCCATATTGTGAAAGCTGGTTCAACATGTAACATGGGAGGTTCACTGCAGGCGTCGTTCCAATAACAGTCCCTTTAGGGCTTGTCAAGCTCGCCGAAGTTACTCTGTTACTGGATCCTGCAGTTGCTTCTATGAGACTAAGAGTCGTTGAAAGCTTCGTAATCCTAGCTGTTGACGGATCAGTAAGAAGAACGAAAATGTAAATAGGAGTGTGTGCTAGGCTGGGCCGCGAACCCTGAATACCATGAACTAGAGATGCAGCTGGGGTACTTTGCCATGCGTCGTTCAGATCGGTTGCTGCCACTACTGTGAGTAAGCATCCGTTCCATTCGTTCGCAACAGTTTTGCGAAAATTCCCACCATTATATGTTGCAAATTGTTGTGCGACACTGGCAACATTACTAGAGATGTTATTAATCTCTTCGTACAGTGCTCCCCCCGGAACAACACGACATATTTCATGGTGGTCCGCTTCTACTGCCACAAGCTTCTCTAAGCGCATACGCGTTGTAGCCAGGGCCTCGTTAACAATCTGTATAGTATATGATATTAGCTAGCTTTTCTAACCGGTAATGTCCGTGCGGCGGGATCCCTACAATCTCACGTTTACTCCTGAAGAAACCTGTGGGTATCTTCGTCATCTTAGTTTCGTAAGCTGAGACGACCTTATATTCGAAATTTAGCTCTTCAAATCTGAGGGACGCATTCCAAGCAAAAGCAACTTCCTCCCTGATTGCTGCCAACATCTCTTTTGACCGCATCTTAGAGACATTGACAATGGAATCGAGTTGGTCGGTTGGGGTGTCTTTTCGGTATATTGGGTGAGGTGTCCCGAGGAAGACAAGGCCGGCGAACAGATCCAATTTCCCTCGGCATGAAGGGTTGTAATAATTCTCATCTAGAATGGTGAGAGCCTAGTGCTAATATAAGCTTTGACTCTATATGACCTTGAAGTCGTTCTTACTCTCTTTGTTATTATGCCACCCAGGCCATGAGAAATGACTATGAGTGGCAAGTCGACTTGCTTCAAATTATCTCAGATATACCGTATTTACATCGTCAGGCTTCCTGGACGACATACCTCTGACTGGGCCGAAAGCTCAAGAACGCAGTCAACAAAATGGTTGCCAAGATCAACAAACTTGGACCAACTGAAGCCTTTTGACAGGTGGTACTTGAACTCGAATATCCGACCGCTTTGGTCCATCGTACTAAACAGTTCGATGTACCAAGGCGTGTTATGTCCCGACTCAGACCATCGTTGTACACAAGATTCAACCTCTGGCACCAGGATGACGCTTTATTCTAGTTTAGTGTGTTTTGCCCCGCCCTCTAGTTGAGGTTGTATTGGCTCACTTAAAGTATATACCATCGCTCTCCGGGCTGGGGGACCAGAGTTTGACGAGCTGCGCATCCGCGTCAGTACGACTTTGCGAAGGAGCCGCCATTCATACAGTGCGGGATAATTTGCCGACGCTGTGCTAGATCTAACAAGCCATTGATTGCATAGAAAGGCAAATGGTATACGCAAGATTTAGTAGGCAAGGGCCGAAGACGCACTGGATTCCGAATTCAATAGCCAGGGAATCCATGTTTTACTTTTTGTCAAGAAACACCATTACCCTGGGTGCATCTGGGAGGGGCATAGGCGAGTATCCGTAATTTGAGGCTCTGCTCTGCTCTACGATCATGCTAACTGGGGCCAGATTTGTACACATGGGTTAGCTGCCTGCGTTCCATGCTTACGACTACATCCCTACCACCTTAAGCAGGCAGAGCTGATGTATTAAATTAATGGAGGGCATCCATGCAGCGTGTCTACCCTGGTAACGGTCAACCCGCATGAGCACGGACCAATTGGCCGCTTGAAAGGGAAGGAATGGGTGTGAACTCCAGTTGAACTCCAGAGCCACCTGGACCGACCCAAGCGGTACATAGTACTATATACTTAAGCGGCTCATTGGACTGCATATAAATTAATTCACTATTCCCCTTGAACACCTTGGGCACTGATAATTTATGTAGTCAACGCGCCGCTAGAACCACTGTGATACTAAGACACACCATACCATGCCCGCCCAAGGTAGCTCGTTCCCTCCAAATCGCTCCAAGGAGCAGCCGTGGAAGAAGAACTGGCCTCCGTCTGAGGGCGTCACTTCTGTCCTGCAAGGGGCTCAGAGTGGCCAGCTTCAACAGAAAATCCTCTTCTCCGGCGGTGGAGGCGCCGGGACCGACACAGGGGCCGGTCGCCGCGACAGATACTACAAAGTAACCAACTAGACTCCCCTATCAAGTAAGTGTACAAAACCAACATACTACGACTTCTTAGAGACTGACAATTTGGCGGGCAAGGGAGGACAATATCTACAACAGATTGCAGACAGACGATGTGACGTTGTAGGATTTGGTGTAAGGATTTGGTCGCTTGGTCAAGCGGGAACTCAGACTTCGTTCTTTATTTCATGTATGATGTTACTAAGAGGATAGCTCGAGTTGATCATGTTCACGGGATAAGTCCACGACTATGGCACGGTGGGAAGATACCTTGACCACATAGTTTATTCACCTGCAATGAAGTAAATGGTAACTATATCCACATACTTCGATTCTGAACATCGGCAAGTAGATCATAGTGAGATGACAAGTAGACATTCTTTACGACAGCCCGTCAAACACTAGTGCTCGAACCTCGATACTTTCTCTTCTTGATGCAATGCTCTCGTTTTCTGGCTGCGTTGCGCAGTGTGGCACGGCCGACTTTGGGCTGCGGCTGTCGAACTGCTTGAAGACCATGGCTTCGAAAGGGAGCTGATCCGGTACGTAATACCATGACTGGTTTGGGTTATAATGGATGTTGAATTGCTCGTTCACATAGCTGGCCGACACATCGTCAACCTCGATTGTATCCTTCTCGAAATCCACGGTATTTGGGTCACAGTAAGCCATTGCCCAATCTGCAACCGGTCCCATCAAGGGTTTCCAAACACTGTTCAGTGTTAGTATAGCATTTTCATGAGGTAGCCTTTTAAGGGACATACTTCACCACACGGACTTCCCTTTTCAAGAAACTATCCGCGTCGCTCTTGAAGATCTGACAGATTCTATCCCGGATATCCTCAGACGTGTAGTCTATAGCATTGGAATTTGAGCCCAACGACTATTATCTTCTCGTCGCCTATTCTTCTTTTAATTACTCACCAATATGGGCGCCGGTAGCAGGCAGACTCGTTTGCGAGATTCCTTCAGGTGCCTCGTCAATCAGACGAGGCGCCGACGAAGAATCAATCTTCCTTACCTAGGCCTTGTTGTCAGTCTAGCCATGACGGGGACGGAAGACACATACAAGGTATTCGAAGATATAGACATCTTCGGTTTTGAACATTCCACTGAGCAGTGTCCATACTTCTGTCAAATAGACCTTCTCCACCTGCATCTTGTCAGAAAACTCATCGTACGTCAGTTGAGTGTCCAGGCGTGTCAACATCATGCCGTGGGTATCAAATTTAAAGTGGCTCGCACGCCAGTCTTTCAATTGAATGTCTCGAATCTCTTCATAGCCAAAATTCATAATTGATGTTGACCTGTCGTCCTCAGGAATGTAGTTCAATCGGTAGTATTTTTCTGACTCGTGTCCGGGGTTCTCCCTCGGCGCAAAGCTAAGGGTTGCCTTCATACTGTAGGACTCGGTAATAATTACTTAGATATCACGTTCCGCTTGAAAAGTGAAGTTGAGGACGGAGATCAAAAGGGAAAGGTGATAATATGCGAAATCAAAATGCATGTGCCAGGAGCAACATGTCTTCAGGTGTGCAGATATCAAAGTTGGATTGGATAGCGACTTTCTGGGTACAGAGTACTTACCTGGGTACTTACATACCTACATAATGTATATGTAGGGGCATGCAAGCCACCATCCAACGTAATTGCTTGCAATAATGCTAAGGTAGGATTTCAAATATGCCTAGATGTAAGGGTGTGATTTTATCTGTGCGGTAACCAAAGCGGGGCACCGATGATACGTCTCAAAGTAGCCAGCAAAAGTACGAACGTATGTAGGCAAGGGAATGGTCGGGCATAATGGGATCACACCGCTTAGAGTGACTTGCGAAAAGCTATGCGGCTATATAACTGCATCCATACCTATGCACCACTCAAGCTGGAACCAGTGAGTGCGCGGAGGGACGAAAGACAGCTATTGATACAAGATGGTATCCCTTGATCTGGATCTCTATGTAGCTACCGCTAGCGAGCTTCAGCGTCTCTTGTCATGGGGAATCATCACGAGCGTCAATCTTGTTAATTGGTACCTAGATCAGATCGATAGACACAATCATCATGGTTTGGAACTACGTGCGGTGGTGGCAACAGCTCCGCGCAGCTTAGCACTCGAAGAAGCCGAAAGGCTCGACTCGGAGCGAGCTGAAGGAAAGCTGAGGTCCGCGGCGCATGGCATTCCCATACTCGTAAAGGTGTGTCGCGGCACTGTGCATACAAATTGAAAGGACGAAAATAATATGACGACGTACTTATGTTTTTTCCCCTTTGTCAGGATAATCTATGCACTTCGGTCTTCGGATTACCTACGACGTCGGGATCGTTGGCACTTAAAGGCTTGGTTCCGAATACGGATGCGAATATCGTGACTCGACTAAGGGACGCGGGTTGCATAATTATTGCTAAGACGAACCTCTCGGTATGTTATTCGCTCGTGAATGTCACATGGACACGACTAATTGAGACTAAACTTTCTCAGGAGCTGGGAAATATGAAAGGAATTGATATCATGAGCGGTTGGTCTGCACTTGGAGGACAGGTAAACTTCCCATTTCCCACACATTCCAAATAAGCATTCTGTGCTGATTGACTGTCGGAGCAGACTCAAGCCCCTTATGTACGAGGAGGTGTTGACCTGGAAGATCGCTGGCTGGGACATAGTGTAGGTTATCGCGCATTCACGCCGCCCTTGGATGTCACTAACAAGGGCATATAACCTTTAGACACCAGGAGGCTCATCCAGTGGTAGCGCCGTAGGTGTTGCGGTCGGTTTCGCGCCGTGGGCAATCGGCGTCGAATCCGACGGATCGATAGTAACACCTTCATTACGAGCGGCACTCTACGGTATGAAAGCGACAGTGGGCTCCATAGACATGTCCGGGGCGCAGTCAACGAGTAACACATTTATCAGTTCCGGCGGTCTCACCAAATCCGTTTCGGACCTGGCCACTCTCATGAGTATCTTAATCCCAACTATGATACACAAGCCGCTTGTGCCGATGCCATGGAAGCGTATTCGGATTGCGTGTGTTAAAATGAGTCTTTGGCGATTACCAGATAGCTATTGTAAATATGAGTATTCTTTTATTCAGCAATCAGTAAGTCTTTGAGGGCTGTTTGTCACACCAATGATTATGCCCATACTAATAAGAAGTAGGAGCGCGAGATGAACAGGGCACTGGGTAGACTAGAGAGGCTAGGTGCAAGAGTCGTGCGCGACGTCCCTCTAAACTCGATAGACGAGTTCGAAGAAGAATGTGGTATAACCAGGAGCTCTTTATCACGTCAGAACCACTTTCCTTGCGAACCACTCCAGCTGTATAATTAACCGTTAATAGTGTATCAATGCCGGCCTACGCTGGAGAAATATCTGTCCCTGTTTGACAACCCAAAGCTACGCACCCTAGAAGATCTGATCCAATTCAACGAAGACCATGCCGAGGAAGAACTCCCTCCCAGAAACTCGAATCAGGACTTTCTCAAAGCCGCCGCACAAGCGCATAGCCAGATGTCACAAGACGAATTCGAAGTGAAGATGCAATCTTTTAGAACAGTCATGGGCGAGAAAATCGAGCAGTGTCTCATACTTGCCCAAGCAGATTTCATCATGGCACCTGGCGATGCGCTTTTCCCTGCTATCGCGATGGCGGCCGGTTATCCTATCGCGTGTGTCCCGCTCGGATTTGCGTATTTCAATGGGCGACCTTTTGGGATGTTGATTATTGCACGTGCCAACGAGGAGAGGCAGATGTTGGAGTTGATGGCGGCGTGGGAGATGGCATTTCCTTGGGCTCGGAAACCGCCACCTTGTATGAGTGGCCAGTAACTGACGGGACAGTAACTGACGGGACGATGGAAATGTGGGCCGAATGGCAATATTATTGAAGGTACGTCAAAGACCTACAAGGTGGACCTTGTGCTGAGGACACAGCAGGAACTTATCTCAGACTTTGCTTTTCGGTAAAGTAGGAATATTCAAAAGTGAGGCAAGGAGTAATTGGAGCTTAGCAGAGAGAACGATAAAAACATGCTGGGTCACTACGGCGGAAAATTGGTCGAAGGTTCAAGGTAAGAAAAAAAGTTTATTTTTCTAACCCAATATTCCACTTCAGTCATTCTTTAAAGCTACTTCGAGCTGCCAAATTTTTTATTTTTTATTTTTTTCTCCCTAAAAACTGTTGGAACACATTTCTGCACTTTTCTCTATTCAAAAGCTCGAAGCCCTTGGTTAGAAGACAAGCATTGTGTTTTCCCGATGACTGGGACTAGGCCAACAAGGAAGGTATTTATTCAACACGAAACCTTTCCTCTTTTACACGTTCAACCGCTTTTTTAGTACCAGCAGCGCAAGACACCAATTTTTACTAAAGTCACCTTCCTACAAAATGATATATTGTCACAAGAGGCCTACCAAGCGTACCAGATGACTCTATTGCATGTTATGAGGAACGAGTGAGTATGTTAAGCTTGACCGACATGCTCCCTATACCTATGAATACGGGCCGTACAGGTACTACATGGTGATCGGCAGAAACCCCCTCACTAGTCCGCCTCATTAGTGCTCACGCAGAGCCACATCTACCATGACATATAACGCCTCATATTAACATATTACAAATCCCTACGTGTGCGGGCGTTTCAGTTTTAATACACTTAGACGGAAAAAATAAAAATAGAAACGAAGGAGGGAACATAGTTGTTTTTCTTGTTTTATAAATAGAAGAAAAATAAAGAAATAAACCGCAAAAAAGAGGGACATGAGGGAAAGACGCACAACACCGAGAATTCGCTGGTCGTCACCGACTCAACTACTAATTCGGTCCTCACTAGCTTATCTATGGGAGAGCGGACGGGATCCCGAGTTTTCCGGTGGGTATGGTCGTACATAGGAGAGGAGGCTATAAATTTGTTTATCTATCCTACTTTTAACTGTAATTTGCCGTCTTATGTTGCCGTTTGGAATTGCGGATGAGGGCTTCGGCAATAAGTTGTTATCACCGATGTGTGATAATTAGAATGCGGGTTATGTGCTTAAGTAGGTATGTGACCAGGAAGCATGTGGGTAAGCTGCTTGGTCATATGTTGGTAGGTACTGCGTCAAGTCAGGCTTTTATCGTATGTTGGTCGGTAGGTACCTATATTTGAATTACTTTTAAGAATGCGCTATGTCTTGTAATTTGTGTATGCGACAGTCCGAACTTGAGGACTTCCTAGTAATATAGGTATAGACATCTAGTGAGAGTGGATCGGCCATAATCAGTGGTGCGAATTGTGTGATCGAAATTCTTTCTCCTTTTGTTAGATACTTACGCCCAAGACACTCTGTATAAAAACTATAAACTCACTGAGGTGAGATGTTGATCGTATGAACTGGTGGGGTACCTTAGCAAGACTCGACGCCGTCGGACGCGGTAGCACTCATTAATACAATGAACAGGGCACGGAAAGATTCATAACGCAACCACATTCTATAGGTGTATAAGAGGCCTTACAACATGATTTTGAATCGAAATATGGAGACTTTTCTTCATCTAGTTATACAAGTCGTTCTCCGTGTCCACATTTTCGGCAGGTCCGCGCTTGTTCGGGATGCAGTCGACAAAAGTGTGGTGCATAATACACAATAATAGTGGAGTATTACCGATCACGGCACTCCGACCAAGTGACTGACAACAGGAAACAAACGGGTTCTAGGTGACATTATCCCAGCGAGTCATCATCACAAGCAGGTACAGGCAGTTAAGCACCGGTCACTTACTCATATGAGATGTTATTGAAGACTGCTGGGTGAGTTTCTATCTCTCCATAGTAAATAATGGGAGGATTTGTTTTTGTCTTTTGCCAACGAAGAGGTGGGTGTAGAGGAGTACCATAATAGGGGGCCAACAAAGTTCATAAAACTTCATCGTAGCGGGACTCAGTAGGTTCATCCACCCCTCTCTTATTCTATCTCCCTTGCATTACCTCCTTTTCTGTCCATTCTCCTTCCCCTTCCCCTTAACCAACCAAACCATATCCTAATCCCACTTACCTACATACCCCTCCAACCTCTCCCTCTGTTCTCGAAAAAAACCCTCGATCGCAACTTCGGCATCATAGCGCACTCCTCATCGATCTATATGATGAGTGGCTTATACACACCTCCTCCTTCATCGCTACCTTGGTCAGATGTAGATTTAGCTATTAAAGACATCGGGCACAGTGTCGATATTGCGAAAAGGGCCGGCGTGAGTTTGAAGGTTGGGGAGACGGCTTTGGAGCATTTGAGATGGACCCAAATGGGGATGAGGATGAGAGGGGATGGGGGAAGGGAGGGAGGAGAAGGAAGAAGGCTTGATTCTTTGGCATTGTACGGGGTTGTGAGGCGGGATGGTAATAGCGGTGCTTGAGTAAGTGGTTAGACATCGGACTTCAAGCTCTAACATTTTTATTCGTCTTTTCTTTCACAACTTTATAGAGAGTTACAGAGCTGTTGGGACACTGCTGATTATTGGCAGCGACCTAGTTATATTACCTAGCACCACTAATTATACCACAGAATCAGCATCAAATGAAATGCATTTCACTAATCTACAATGTAAGTTAACGTGAGATAGCAAAACATCTGTCTCTAAGACCCAGTAACAATAAATGCAGAAAATACCAAGGTCCAGGAGATATTTATTGTCGCGGTTGTGTACGTTTGACGTCAACACGGCATTGACCGCGTCTGGTAAGGTTTACTTAAGTAGAGGGTCTTCGGGTTGACAAATATGCGTGCGGACGTGACTTTGGCCGAACTCTGTCCGGGAGTCGGGAGTCTGCGGGGTAATCTACGGGTATCCCGATAGCTGTTCTCACTTGACCTCAGTTTATCAAGTGTTGCTCTCATAATATTTAATTCCTATCCCGATTATTGCTATTGATCTCGGAAAGATTACAAAGAAGTAATACTGAATTTTGTTGACCTGTCAACCTGTGCGAATGCAAGACACAAAAGACCATCCGTCAGGGACGGACCTCCCGCCGATGAAATTGCCGGCCGGCGTGACAGAGGACTACATCGACTGCCAAGAGTCATGTGGCCTAAAATTCCACATCCTGCAGTCCGGGAATCGCGGGAAGAAGCTCCCTTGCATATTATTCTGCCATGGGTACCCAGAGCTCGCGTATTCGTGGCGCAACATCCTGCCCCGGGTCGCAGAGGCCGGATACTACTGCGTGGCGATGGACCAGCGCGGATACGGGCGCACGAGCGGGTGGCCACGTCGATCATATCATTCGGTAGATCTGAACGACTATGTCTTCACGAACCTGGTGCGCGACCTAGTCTGTCTCGTCTACGCACTGGGGTATACCGAGGTGTTCAGCATCGTCGGTCACGACTTCGGCGGCGTCAGCTCGGCTATGGCGGCCCTAATGCGTCCCGACATTTTCAAATCTACCGTCCAGTTAAGCCATCCGCATCATGTGCCACCGACGCCGCGGCTTGGGGGTAATCCGGTGAAGCAAAAGGTTGATATACAGGCCGAATTGGCCAAGCTAAACCCACCGAGGAAGCACTATAAGTGGTATAACTCGACTCCAGAGGCAGCGGGGGATTGGGATAGCTCACCTCAGGGCTTGCAGAAGTTTCTACGCGGGTACTTCCATTTGAAGTCGGCCGATTGGGACAAGAATGACCCGTATCCCCTCAAAGAATGGAATGCGCAAACCCTTGCTAATATGCCTGAGTACTACATAATGCAGAAACATCACTCGATGCCCGAGACCATCGCGCACAATATGGAAGGGGAAGACTACGGCAAGACGGAGCGATGGCTCTCGGATGAAGATCTCGAGGTGTACTGTGAGGAATGGCGACGTACGGGGTTTCAGGGTGCGCTGAACTGGTATCGTGCACAGACTGCTACGACGCCGCAGTCAGCACGGGACGTTCTGCTCTTTGCGGGGAAGAAGATTGAGGTCCCAGTTACGTTCATCAGTGGCAAGCAGGATTGGGGGAACTACCAGCAACCTGGTGCCCTCGAGAGTTATGAGGATCCAAATACTGTAGTGTCAGGTTGCTATAAAAGGGGCTTGACGTTCGTGGAGGGTGCGGGACACTGGGTGCAGCAAGAACAGCCTGACGCTGTAATCGAGGCGCTTCTTCAGTTTTTTAGCCGCTGTACTCTTGGGAAAGAACTAGGATGAAAACACCTGTTAGCTATTCTGTACGTGCTCGGTGACAATCCAAGGGGTTTCTGAGGTGCTGATGCTACCGAGTGTCAGAGGTATTACGTAATACAAAGTCCTACGTCACTGAGTAAATGTCACGTTTGCTTGCGCGACCTGAGGGATTGTGTAAGGGAGGTGGTTTGGCCAATTAGCGTCCATCCGCCTGGCTTTTTAATAGACCACAAGTTTGGATAAGGAGCCATGCGCTTTCTTCATCTCGGTAACCTGGCCGTGTCCACCAATGAACTACAGCACATGTAGTATTTTCTACTATTTTTGTTCTCTACTGTTAGGGGGTGATTTTGAGCACGAGTGACACGTACATATTTACTGTCCGTCGGCACCTTCAACCGAGATTCCAGGATCGGCTAGGTGCAGTTTCATGTTCTATTTCGTCACATATTTCTGGCAGGCAAACATTTTCGGGTGCACGGCTGAAGCAGACAGACGACCAACCAACAACGTACCGAAGCCAGTAAGAATCCGTTTGCTCAAACTTCAGGTTCCATTGTATCTACTACTGTGCCCATGTGATGAGTTAGAAGTACCTACCAGATTACATGTTATTTGCTTTGTAACGTCCAAGTATCTGCCTCACGTAGGTTCAATGGAAAGATACTTTGGAGTGACCACCTTACGTGGGCTTGTTCCCATAACGAAGCGCTGATAGGCAGTCGTTCCTGCCCAGGAGGTACAAAGTCTATCCCCCAAGACCTACATAGGGCACGGTATGTTGGTTTGGCAATACAGTAACATATATAATGCAAGGTAGCACCTACTTCCAATAACCGTACTAGAGAAATGGGTGAGTCATTAGAAACACGATAATGGCGTGCCGGTATGATGATCGAAGTGCTAATTGAATGTTGTAGTTAACTCATCGGCCTCCTAAGCCGAAGATTGTCGGTTCGAGTCCGACGTACGGTGCTTTTTCGTTTTTGTTTTATTTTGTTCCACTCTGTTCTTTTATTTTGTTGCTCTGTTTATCTTTTGCTTTAGTTTGCAATGCCTTTCAGTCTTAGTCTTGGGTT